>Ga0302314_10000269_pt1 | contig 93659 bp, 79 predicted proteins | sample III_Palsa_N2_3_FD_200533 | JGI IMG/M metagenome (GOLD analysis project Ga0302314, IMG submission 200533) | Peat permafrost microbial communities from Stordalen Mire near Abisko, Sweden - III_Palsa_N2_3 | ecosystem: Environmental > Terrestrial > Soil > Palsa > Peat permafrost | place: Sweden...
TTGCCGATCCCCGAGCTGGCGCCCGTCACCACCGCGACGCGTTGCATGTCGTTTCTCCTCAGACCGCGAAACTATAGCCGCCATTGACCGGATAGGTCTGGCCGGTGATCCATTCGGCGCCGTCCGAACACAGGAACAGCGTCATCGTGGCGACGTCGTCGGGCCGGCCCAGCCGCCGGATCGCGTAGCGCGACGTCAGCGTCCTGGCGTGATCGCTTACCAGGAACGCGGCCTTGCGATCTTCGTCGATGTTCGGTTCGAGCGTCGAAAGCGAGATCGCGTTGCAGGTGATGCCGTGGCACCCGGTCTCTTTCGCGAGCGCGCGCACAAAACCCGCGGCGCCCGCCTTCGCGGCCGAATAGACCGCGAGCCGCGCCTCGCCGACGCGCCCGGCATCGGAGACGATCGTCACGATCCGCCCGCCGCCCTGCGCGATCATGCCGGGGACCGCCGCGTGGCAGCAGTTCATCACGCCGCGCACGTTGGTGTGGAAATAGCGGTCCCATCCGGCGGGATCGGTGTCCCAGAACAGCGGCGACGGCGCCATGTCGATACCGGGCCCGGCATTGCCCGCATTGTTGACGAGGATCGTCACCAGGCCGAGCGCGTCGGCGACGGTCGCCATCGCCGCCTTCACCGCGGCATGATCGCCGACGTCGGCAGGTGCCGCGATCGCGCGGACACCGAGCGCCTCGATCTCGGCGACGACGGCGGCGGCGCGATCCGCGACGAAATCATTGACCGCGACACCCCCGGCATTGTGCCGCGCGAGCGCCAGCGCGATCGCGCGCCCCGCCCCCTGGCCCGCGCCGGTGACGAAGGCGATCCGTCCGCGCAGATCGAGCGGGTCCTCGCCGATCATGCGCGCGTTACCTGCCACCCATCTGCGACCAGCGCTGGTCGCTCATCCAGACATATTCGAGATAGTGGCCCAGGAACGGCCGCGCATCGAGATAGAGGAAGCGTAGCTGCTCGTTGCCGCCCTCGAGCACGACGGGATAGGGCTGCGCATCGACGCGCGCGCGAAACTCGTCCCAATCGTCGACGCGCATGCAGACATGGTGGAATTGCAGGCCGTCGCCCTCGGGCAGCGCATCGCTGTAGATCGCGACGTCGCCCGAGACGGGCTGGATCAGCTCATATTGCAGATCGCCGATCCACAGGAAGGCGAGCTTGTTGGTCTGCACGCCCGCGCCATTGACGGTGGTGATCGGCGTCGTGCCCTCGAAGGTCAGCACCCTGTCGACCTTGGCGCGCTCGGCGAAGGTCGCGACCCATTTGTCGACGTCGCGCGTCACATAGGCGTTCTGGAAGTGATAGCCCTCGAGCATCGCCTCAGCCCTCCCGCTCGACGTCGTAGCGATCGAGATAGCGTTCGAAGAGCGGCATCAGCCCTTCGACGCTCAGGCCATATTGGCCGAGCTTATATTCGTGGCGACCGAACTTGTCCTGCGGGTTGTCGTCGACCCAGCCTTGCATCCCGGCCTCGGCCTCGGGGGTGAAGTCGTCGCCGAGTTGCGCATAGACCGATCGCATCGTGCCGATCGGATCGCGCATCATCTCGGCATAATGGACGTCGATGATGCGATCCTCGCCGATCGCGTCGCGTGCGTCCATCGCGCGATTGGCGTGTTCGGCGGCCTGCTTAGGATAGTTCTGGCCGAGCCATTCCGTGTCGACCTTGCCGGTATAGCCCATGTGACCAAGCGACAGCAGGCTGCACAGCGATCCCACCGCGGTGAACGGATCGCGGTGCGTCCAGATCAGTCGCGCGTCGGGGAAGACCTTGAGCAGCGTCGGGATGAACAGCGCGTGCGACGGCATCTTGAGGTTCCAGACGCCCGGCGCCTCGGATTGCAGCAGCTGCAGATAGCGCTTCTCATATTCGTACGCCGAGGTCGTATCCATCTGCAGCACATAGTCGGCATAGCCGGGCAGCTTACCGCGCGATTCCCACATCAATGTCTTGAAGTCGTGCGCGTGGATGAACACGCATTCGTTGGGATAGACGGCCGAGCCGCGATAATATTTGCCCATGTCCGGCCGCGCGGCGAGCATCGCGCGCTCCTCCTCCAGCCGCTTGAGCGCGCGCGGATCGTCGTACAGCGTCGCACTGGTCGCGGGCGGGACGGGATCGTCGATCTCCCAGGTCAGCGGCGAACGCCGCGCCGGATCGGCGGCGAGCAGGTTGCTCACCATCGTCGTGCCCGTGCGCGGGATGCCGAGCACGAACACCGGCCGCTCGATCGGGCGGGTCAGCAGATCGGGGTGCTTGTCGAGATAGTCGGTGACCTTGAGCCGGCGGGTCAAGGCGGTGACGAGGTCGCCGCGAAAGCGATCGACGAGCGACTGGGGCCGGTCGACGTCATTGTTGATGTCGGTGACGAGGATGCCGAGGCCTTCGTGGAAACTGTCGCTGTCGAACCGCTCCAGCCCCGTCGCGCGCTGCGCGTCCTCGATCAATTGCGCGACGCTCAGCGGTGTTGCCATGTCTTCCGGTCCTCTCGCGCGGGCGGCGTCGTGCGCTGCCCGTCCTGTTCTGCTTGGCATCAGGGTGCGGCGGCGGGCGACGCGGTGGCAATGGCTTTCGACTTCGACAGCGGGCCGAACTGTCGCCGTCCAGCCAACTCCCCGCCCCCGCCGTGCCGGCCGCGTTTCAGGCGGCGGCGCGCACCATGCGCTGGCGGAAATAGCGCGGCGTGATGCCGGTCGCCTGGCGGAAGGCGTAGGCGAAGCTCGAGGGCGAGGCGAAGCCCAGCGCGAAGGCGATCGCCTTGATGCTCTCGCCCCCCGCGAGCATCCGCTTGGCATTCTCGATCCGCCCGCGCGAGACATGGTCGTTGATCGAGCAGCCGCGGCTGGCGCGAAAGCCGCGCGTCAGCTGGCGGATCGACAGGCTGCACAGATCGGCGAGTTCGGCGAGCGTGGGCGGTGACTGCCCCTCGCGCAGCCGCTGGTCGATCACGCGCAGCCGCCACGCGCTGAGCCCGCCGGTCGCGGGGCCGTCCTCGATCGCGGTACAAAAGCGCCCCAGCTCGATCGCGAGCTGGCCGATCATCATCTCGCCGAGCGCCGGGCTGGCGAGACCGGGCCGGTGCGCCTCCTCGGCGAGCCGCCCCAGCACGGTGCGGACATGCGGATTGGTCACGTCCAGCCCCGCCTCCAGTCGCCGGTCGGTCCATTCGATGTCGCGATCGAGCCAGCGCTCGACGACGTCGCGGCGCAGCTCGCAGACCACGGCCGCCTGCCGCCCGCTCTCGCCGCGGATATGCATCCCATGCCCGGGCGGCGCGAGGAAGACGTCGCCGAGCGGCTCGAACCGATGCGGCCCCCATTGCGCGACGAAGCAGGCGCGCGACTGCGGCGGGCGCGGCGTCAGGCACAGGTTGAGGCGATACCCCTCCGCCGCCTCGACGACATTGTCGACCGGATCGGTCAGGACGAACCGCACGATCTGCACGGTCGCCGACGGCAGCCGAAGCTCCGCCTGCACCGTCATCTCGTTGTTGCGTGCTTCGCTCATGCCCGTGATCCGCGGATGATACGCCGACTCAGCGGGCCGACCTTAGGAGTGGCCCGTTCTCTCTCCAATGGCCCGACATCGACATCGCCCGCACGCTATCGGCCACCCGGATTGATCCTGTCGCCGATGCGGGCCCACGTCGGGGCACATCGCTGCGGCGCGCCCGCCACGCTCGTCCCGCTTTGCGTCCCGTTATCGCTAGTGCGGCCGGGCCTCGACACGCTGGGGGATTGCGGCGGGGGGCGCGACTGGCGGACACCGGACGAAGCGGATCCGACCACAAGGCGGACAGACTCAGGAGGAATGGATGGCCAAAGGCCTTTTCGATCTCACCGGCAAGGTCGCGCTGGTCACCGGCGGCAATGGCGGGATCGGGCTGGGCTTCGCGCGCGGCATCGCCAAGCAGGGCGGCAGCCTCGCGATCTGGGCGCGCAATGCCGAGAAGAACGCGGCTGCCAAGCAGGATTTGCTCGACGCGGGCGCGGCGCGGGTCGAGACCTATGTCGTCGACGTCGCCTCCGAAGAACAGATCATCGCGGGGTTCGAGACGCTCAAGGCCGATTTCGGCCGGCTCGATTGCGTGTTCGCCAATTCGGGCGGCCCACCGCGCTTCAACTCGGTGTTCGATATGCCGACCGCGGAGTGGCACAGCTTCCTCGACGTCGCGCTGCACGGCGCCTTCTTCACCTTGCGCGAGGCGGCGCGGATGATGGTCGATCGCGCCAAGGCCGGCGAGCCGGGCGGATCGCTCGTCGCGTGCGGCAGCCTGTCGCTTTTCCAGGGGCTCGCGGGCAAGGAGAATTACGCCGGATCGAAGGCGGCGATCGCCGCGGTGATCCGCTGCATGGCGGTTGAGTTCGGGCCATACGATATCCGCGCCAACGTCGTCGCCCCCGGGCTGATCATGACGCCGATGATGGGCGGCGAGGCGAACGAGAAGGCGCTGTCCGGCATGGTCGGCCCGCAGGTGCCGATCAAGCGGGTGGGCCAACTCGAGGATTTCGAGGGCATCGGCGCCTTCCTGTGCAGCGATTCCTCCTCCTTCATCACCGGCGAGACGATCAAGGTCGACGGCGGCTACATGATCCGGCCCTGAGCCGCGACACGGGAGAATGACGATGCGGCTTCTCAACATCCACGGCGTCGGCGACGTGCGGCTCGACGACTATGCGCGCCCCGCGGCCGGCCCCAAGGACGTCGTCGTGCGGATGAAGGCTGTGGGTATCTGCGGCAGCGATCTCAGCTACATCAAGATCGGCGGCATCCCCAACCCGCGCAACGTCACCCCGCTGGGCCATGAGGGCGCGGGCGACGTGATCGAGGTCGGCGCGGAGGTCGAGGGCATCGCCGCGGGCGACCGCGTCATCGTCAACCCGATGATGACGCCGAGCAACATCGGCTCGGGCGGCCCCGAGGGCGCGTTCACCGAGGAGCTGCTGGTGCGCGAGGCGCGGCTCGGCGACAGCATCCTGCCGATCCCCGAAGGCATTTCCTACGAGGTCGCCGCGATGTGCGAGCCGCTGGCGGTCGCGATGCACGGCGTCAACCGCGCGCAGGTGAAGGCGGGCGACAAGGTCGTCGTGTTCGGCTGCGGCCCGATCGGGCTCGGCATGATCCTGTGGCTGGTCGATCGCGGCGTCACCGACGTGGTCGCGCTCGATCTCGCCGAGGAGCGGGTGGCGCGTGCCCGCGCGCTCGGCGCCCGCGCCGCGCTCGATCCCACCAAGGTCGATCTCAAGGCCGAACTCGCCAGGCTGCACGGCGAGGTGCCGTCCTATGGCCGCGTCGGCGTCGGCACCGATGCCTATATCGATGCGGCGGGCGCACCCAATATCCTCACCGACGTGATCATGATGGCCAAGTTCCACGCAAAGCTGGTCGTCACCGCCGCCTATATGCGGCCGATCGAGTTCCCCGTCGGGCGGATGCTGACCAGCGAGATGACGATCACCACCGCGGTCGGCTATCCCACCGAAATGCCCGACGTGATCGCCGCGATGCCCCGGCTCAACGACAGCATCCGCTCGATGATCAGCCACCGGCTGCCGTTCGACCGGGTGCTCGAAGGCCTCGACGTCGCCGCGCGGCCGAGTTCGGCCAAGGTGATGATCGAGATGGAGGAACCGGCATGACCGAAGCTACGACCGAGAAGACCCCGCCGCTCGCCAGCCTCGTGCTCGCCGGCGACGGCCAGGCCGAAGCGGTTGCGATCACCGATTTCGTGTTCATGGCGAAGGACATTTCCAACGCCTATCTCATCACCACGTCGGACGGCGACGTGATGGTCAACACGGGCTTTCCCGACAATGGCGCGCGCAACCTCTCGCTACTCGCACCGCACCGCACCGGGCCGCTGCGCACGATCGTGCTGACGCAGAGCCATGCCGATCATTTCGGCGGGGTCGATGTGTTCAAGGAGCCCGGCACGCAGATCCTCGTGCAGGAGCGTTTCCCCGCCAATTCGCACGACATGCTGTCGATGCAATCCTATTTCGGGCCGCGCTCGCGCAAGCTGTGGGGATCGACGGTCAAGCGCCCCGCCTCGCCGCCGCCGATCCCCAACGTCATCCCGGATGTGCTGGTCGACCGCGACCATGCGTTCGAGCAGGGCGGCCGACGCTTCGAGCTGATCTCCACCCCCGACGGCGAGACCACCGACGCGCTCACCGTGTGGATGCCGCAGGAGAAGATCGCGTTCACCGGCAACCTGTTCGGCCCCGTGTTCCTGTCGATGCCGTTCCTCTGCACGATCCGGGGCGACAAGCCGCGTCTGGTACGCAGCTATCTGAGCTCGCTCGACCGCGTGCGCGGGCTCGGTGCTGAACTGCTGATCACCGGCCATGGCGATCCGATCCGCGGCGCCGACACGATCCGCGCCGCGCTCGACAAGATGCACGCCGCCGTCTCCTACGTCCGCGACGAGACGCTTGTAGGGATGAAGGCCGGCAAGGACGTCCACACGCTGATGCGCGAGATCGCGCTGCCCGACGACATCAGGATCGGCGAGTTCCACGGCAAGGTCTCGTGGGCGGTGCGTACGATCTGGGAGGAATATTCGGGCTGGTTCCATTATGAGGACGGCACGGCCGGGCTCTACGGCGTGCCGCGATCGAGCATCGACGCCGATCTGGTCGAGCTGGCAGGCGGCATCGACGCGCTCGTGGCGCGCGCGCAGGCCAAGGTGGATGCCGAGCGGCCGCTCGAGGCGATCCACCTGCTCGACATCGCGCTCGGCGCCGCGCCCGGCGATGTTGCAGCGATCGCGGTGAAGAAGGCGGCGCTCGAAACATTGCTCGCCGCCTCGGGCGGCAGCAACCTCAGCGAAACGATGTGGCTCAAGTCCGAGATCCGCGCCGCCGACGAGGCACTCGGTGCATCGCCGGCATGACACGAGGCCGTCTATTCCGTCATACGCGTAGCCCAGCTTGGGCGAGGCACAGCAACCCTGATTTGCGCCGCGGGATCACCACCCCGATGTGCGATATATACTGACGAACGGAAGAACAGTGGCCCAGACGCTTACCCATCTCCAGAGGCTCGAAGCCGAGAGCATCCACATCCTCCGCGAGGTCGTGGCGGAGGCCGAGCGGCCGGTGATGCTCTATTCGGTGGGCAAGGATTCCGCCGTGATGCTGCATCTCGCGCGAAAGGCCTTCTACCCCTCGCCGCCGCCCTTCCCGCTGCTGCATGTCGATACGACGTGGAAATTCAAGGCGATGTACGACCTGCGCGACAAGGCGGCGCGCGATGCCGGCATGGAGCTGCTCGTCTACCAGAATCCCGAAGCCGCCGAGCGCGGGATCAACCCGTTCGATCACGGCCCGCTCCACACCGACATGTGGAAGACCGAGGGGCTCAAGCAGGGGCTCGACAAATACGGCTTCGACGTCGCCTTCGGCGGCGCGCGCCGCGACGAGGAGAAGAGCCGCGCCAAGGAGCGCATCTTCTCCTTCCGCTCGGCCTCGCATCGCTGGGACCCCAAGGCGCAGCGGCCCGAGCTGTGGAACCTCTATAACGCGCGCAAAGCCAAGGGTGAGAGCATCCGCGTCTTCCCGATCTCGAACTGGACCGAGCTCGACATCTGGCAATATATCCACCTCGAGAACATAGAGATCGTGCCGCTCTATTTCTCCGCGCCGCGGCCGACCTATGTGCAGGACGGTCAGTTGTTCATGGCCGACGATATCGACCGGATGGAGGCAGTGCTCGGCAAGCGGCCCGAGACGACGATACGCTCGGTCCGCTTCCGCACGCTCGGCTGCTTCCCGCTGACGGGCGCCGTCGAGAGCGAGGCGAAGACGCTGCCCGAGGTGATCCAGGAGATGCTGCTCACCACCACCAGCGAGCGCCAGGGCCGTGTGATCGACAAGGATGGCGGCGACGCGAGCATGGAAAAGAAGAAGCAGGAGGGGTATTTCTGATGTCCGAGACCCTGCAACAGGACAGCGTCTACCAGACCGAGGCACTGATCGCCGAGGATATCGACGCCTATCTCGTCCAGCACCAGAACAAGTCACTGCTGCGCTTCATCACCTGCGGCTCGGTCGACGACGGCAAGTCGACGCTGATCGGCCGGCTGCTCTACGACAGCAAGATGATCTTCGAGGATCAACTCGCCACGCTCGAGGCGGATTCGAAGCGCGTCGGCACGCAGGGGCAGGAGATCGACTTTGCGCTGCTCGTCGATGGCCTCGCCGCCGAGCGCGAACAGGGCATCACGATCGACGTCGCCTACCGCTTCTTCGCCACCGAAAAGCGCAAGTTCATCGTCGCCGACACGCCCGGCCACGAGCAATATACGCGCAACATGGTGACCGGCGCCTCAACCGCCGACCTAGCCGTGATCCTGATCGACGCACGCAAGGGCGTGCTGACGCAGACGCGGCGACACAGCTACCTCGCGCACCTGATCGGCATCCGCAACCTCGTGCTCGCGGTCAACAAGATGGACCTGATCGGCTACGACCAGGCGCGCTACGACGAGATTGTCGCCGACTATCGCGCCTTTGCGACGTCGATCGGGATCACCGCCTTCACGCCGATGCCGATCTCGGGCTTCAAAGGCGACAACATCACGTCGAAGAGCGAGAACACGCCCTGGTATGGCGGCCCGACGCTGATGGCGCATCTCGAGACAGTCGAACTCGACGTCACCTCGGCGCAGGCAAAGCCGTTCCGCATGCCGGTGCAGTGGGTCAACCGCCCCAACCTCGATTTCCGCGGTTTTTCCGGGCTGATCGCGAGCGGCAGCGTCAGGCCCGGCGATGCGGTGCGCGTGCTGCCCTCGGGCAAGACCTCGACGCTCACGCGCGTCGTCACGATGCCGAAGGGTCTCGGCACCGCAGGCGGTGCCGTTGGGGACGGCGATCTCGACCAAGGCGTCGCCGGTCAGTCGGTAACGCTCACCTTCGCCGACGAGATCGATTGTTCGCGCGGCGACGTGATTTCGATCGCCGACAGCCCGCCCCAGGTCGCCGACCAGTTCGAGGCGACTTTCGTGTGGATGGCCGACGAGGAAATGCTGCCCGGCCGGCCCTATTGGCTCAAGCTCGGCACGCAGATGGTCAGCGCCAATGTGCAGGCGCCAAAATACCAAACCAATGTCAACACGATGGAGCAGCTTGCTGCCAAGACGCTCGAGCTTAACGCGATCGGCGTCGCCAATTTCTCGACTGACAAGCCGATCGTGTTCGAACCCTATGCAGACAATCGCTCACTCGGTGGCTTCATCCTGATCGACAAGATCACCAACGCCACCGTCGCCGCGGGCATGATCCATTTCGCGCTGCGTCGCGGGCAGAACATCCACTGGCAGGCGACTGATACATCGCGCGAAAAACTCGCCGATCTCAAGAACCAGAAGCCCTCGGTACTGTGGTTCACCGGCCTCTCGGGTGCCGGCAAGTCGACGATCGCCAATCTCGTCGAGCAGCGGCTGGTGCGGATGAACCGCCACACCTTCCTGCTAGACGGCGACAATGTGCGGCACGGGCTCAACAAGGACCTGGGCTTCACCGACGCCGATCGCGTGGAGAACATCCGCCGCGTCGGCGAGGTCGCCAAGCTGATGACCGATGCCGGGCTGATCGTCATCACCGCGTTCATCTCGCCCTTCCGCGCCGAACGCGAGATGGTGCGGCAGATGCTGGCGCCGGGCGAGTTCGTCGAGGTGCATATCGACACGCCGCTCGCCGAGGCCGAGAAGCGCGACGTGAAGGGCCTCTATGCCAAGGCGCGCGCGGGCCAGCTCAAGAATTTCACGGGGATCGACAGCCCGTACGAAGCCCCCGAGCAGCCTGAGATCCATATCGACACCACAGGCATGACTCCCGAACAGGCCGCCGATGCGATCGTCGCGAGGCTGATCCCATGAGCGCAATGACCGACGCCGAACTCGCCGCGCATCTCGCCGAAGTCACCGGCCGCATCCTGCTGGCGGTGCGCGACAGCGGCGTCTTCGCGGACAAGGCGCTGGGCAAGGCGGGCGACCAGACCGCCAACCAGTTCCTCGTCCACGCGATCCGTGCGCAGCGGCCCGATGACGGGCTGTTGTCCGAGGAGATGAAGTGCGACGGCACGCGGCTCGGGATGGGGCGCGTGTGGATCGTCGATCCGGTCGACGGCACGCGCGAATATGGCGAGGGCCGCACCGACTGGGCGGTGCATGTCGGGCTCGCGATCGACGGCGTGGCGCAGATCGGCGCGGTGGCGCTGCCGGGTCTCGATCTGGTGTTGCGCACCGATCGGATCGCGCCCGTTCCGGCGGCCCCGTCCAAGCGGCGTATGGTGGTCAGTCGCACGCGCCCCGCGAAGGAAGCCGTCGCGGTCGCCGAGCGGATCGGTGCCGAGCTCGTGCCGATGGGCTCCGCCGGCGCCAAGGCGATGGCGATCGTGCGCGGCGAGGCCGACATCTACCTCCACACCGGCGGGCAATATGAGTGGGACAGCATGGCCCCCGTCGCGGTCGCGCGCGCTTACGGCCTGCATTGTTCGCGCGTCGACGGCAGCCCGCTCGTCTACAATGCCGAGGACGTCTACATGCCCGACCTGCTGATCGCGCGACCCGACGATGCGCGGATGGTGCTCGACCTGCTCGGTGCGATGGCCGCCTGAGCGATGCTTGGCCGTCGGACCGGGCCCGTCGACGCTGCGTCTTGTCCTCCGGCGCGGAAACGGACAGGGCTTAGGCCAGCCCGGCACGAACAGGCGTGACCAGGCAGCCGAGGAGAGACCATGCCTGACCTGCCGTCCAGCCGCCATCTCGTGGCACCCGAACTCCTGCCCGTTCTGGAGTTGCTTCCCCAGCTCGAGCTCGACGACGATCTGCTCGCCATCATTCGCGCGACGCCCCCCGGCGAGCGCGGCTTCCCGATGCCCGACCTCTCGCCGGCGCAGCGATCGGTTCAATGCGAGGAACGCTTCGCCCCGGGCCCTGCCGGCGCGCCCGACGTGCGTCTCCTCGTCTATACGCCACCGGGTGTCGGGAGCCGACGCCCCGCCTATCTTCATTTCCACGGCGGCGGGTTCGTCATGGGCGTGCCCGAGATCAACGACGGGCCGAACCGCGACATTGCATTGGCGCAGGATTGCATCGTCGTATCGGTCGACTACCGCCTCGCGCCCGAGGCGCGCTGGACCGACTCCTACGAGGACGGCTACGCCGCGCTCGCCTGGCTGTACGGCGAAGCCGATACGCTCGGCATCGACGTCGCCCGCATCGCGATAGGCGGCGAGAGCGCGGGGGGCGGCCACGCGGCGGCGCTGGTCCTGCGCGCGCGCGATCGCGGCGAATATCCGGTCTGCTTCCAGCTGCTCGATTGTCCGATGCTCGATGATCGCACCACCGTATCGGGCGATCCGCACCCCTATGCCGGCGAGTTCGTCTGGACCCCCGGCTCGAACCGCTTCGGCTGGCGCGCGCTGCTCGGGCAGGAGCCGGGCGACGGCGACGTACCGATCGCTGCCGTACCGGCGCGCGCTACAGACCTTTCCGGATTGCCGCCGACCTTCATCGCGATCGGGGCGCTCGACCTGTTTTTGGAGGAAAATCTCGACTATGCGCGCCGCCTGACACGCGCCGGCGTTCCGATCGAGCTCCACGTCATCCCCGGCGCCTTTCACGGCTACTCGATGGCCGGGCCCGCAGCGCCGCAGATCCAGGCTCTGACCCGCTACCGCCACGATGCGCTGGCGCGCGCCTTTGCGGCACACTGACAGGGAGAACCGGCATGGCTGATCGCTTCAAGGACAAGGTCGTGCTGATCACCGGAGCGGCGGGCGGGCTCGGCCGCGGCTTCGCGCTCGGCTTCGGGCGCGAGGGCGCGCATCTCGTGCTCGCCGACGTCAACGTCCCCGGTCTCGAGGAAACCGCGGCGCTGCTCCGCGAGCACGGCGCGACCAGCTCGATCCACCAAGTAGATCTCGCGGTCGAAAGCGAAATCAAGGCGTTCGCCGCCGATGTTCAGGGAGCCCATCTGCAGCTCGACGTGCTCGTCAACAATGCCGGCCTCGCCTACGGCGAGATATCGACGGGCTTCGACGGGCTCGGCCAGGCGAAGTGGCTGCATTTCCTCGCGGTCAACATGGTCGCGCCCCTGTTGCTCGCGGAGGCGCTGCGCGACCAGCTCGCCATCGGTCCGGGCGCGATCGTCAATATCTCCTCGATGGCGAGCTACATGCCCGGCACCGCTTATGGCATCACCAAATCCGCGCTCAACGCGATGAGCTTCGGCATGGCGCACAGTTTCGGCAAGCAGGCGATCCGCGTCAACTCGATCGCGCCCGGGCTGATGGAGACGCCGGCGAACCGCGTGGGCGTCGCCCCCGAAAACTGGGCGCGGCTGCAGGCGATGCAGATACTCAGGCTGGCGGGCGGGCCGGACGACATCGTCAACCTGGGGCTGTTCCTCGCCTCCGACGACGCGCGCTTCATCACCAACGAGATCGTACATTGCGACGCGGGCCATCCGCTGCGGGGGTATCGCGCCTGATGGAGGCGCTCGGCGCGCGCGCGTTGCTCGATCTCGAGCGGATCGACGATGGCCGGTTTCGCAGCGTCCGTAATCTCGACAACGGACGGCGTGCGATCTTCGGCGGGCAGCCGATCGCACAGGGCCTCGCCGCCGCACGGCGCACCGTCCCCGGCTGGCCCGCGCATAACGTCACCGGCCAGTATCTCCGCGCGGGCCTACCCGAAGTGCCCGTCGATTACCGTGTCGAGGCGGTGCGCGACGGACGCCGCTATGCGTCGCGCCGCGTGCTCGCGACTCAGGACGGCAAGCCGATCTTCGACATGCTCTGCGCCTTTCACGACGCGGAGGACGGCCCGCATCACCAGTTTGCCGAGCGACCGCCCTCGCCGCCGCCCGAAAGCCTGGAATCGACCGCGAGCTTCGTGCGGCGCAACGCGCACCGTCTGCCGCCGGGCATGGTCGAGATCTACACGCTGCCCTTCCCCGTCGAGCTGCGCCCGATCGATCCCGAGGCGGTGTTCTTTCAGCCGCTGACGACGCCCAAGCGCGACTTCTGGCTGCGCATGCCCTCCGCGGTTGAGATAGACGATCCGATCGACCATCAGGCGCTGCTCGCCTTCGTCTCCGATTACTGGCTGGCGGGGACCGTCGGCGCGATGCACATCCGGCCCGGCGACTCCGAACGCGTCGCCACCGTCACCCTGAACCACAGCCTGTGGTTCCACGCCCCCGTCCGCGCCGATGCGTGGCTGCTGCACCAAACCGACAGCCCCTGGGCCGGCGATGGCCGCGGGCTGGCGCGCGGGCTGATCTACGACGAGGCCGGCCGGCTTATCGCGACGACAGCGCAGGAGATCAGCATCCGCCCGATGCGCGCGGAAACCCCGCCGGTGCGATGATCGGCGGGCGGGCGCCGCGGCACGATTGACAGGATCGGGTCGCTCGCCAACCGTGGCCGCCGAAATCGAGCCCGAACGGGCGGCGCCCAACGGAGAGGCAAGGCATGGCGGGATCATTGGACGGCCGCGTCGCGCTCGTGATGGGTGCCTCGTCGGGCATCGGCGAGGCGGCGGCGATCGCGCTGGCGGCGGCAGGGGCAAGCGTGGCGCTGTCCGCGCGCCGCGTCGACCGGCTCGAGGCGCTGGTGCAGACGATCGAAGCGGCGGGCGGCAAGGCACTCGCACTACCCGGCGACGTCGTCGACGAGGCGGTCGCGACCGCGACCGTCGAACGGACCGTCGCGCATTTCGGCCGGATCGACATCCTCGTCAATTCGGCCGGGATCATCCAGGCGGGCGGCATCGAGGATTGCGACACTGCCGAATATCGCCGCGTGATGGACGTCAACCTGCTCGGCACGCTCTACAGCTGCAGGGCCGCGATCGCGCCGATGAAGGTGCAGGGCGGCGGCGACATCATCAACATCTCGTCGCAGGCCGCGCGCAAGGTCGCCAAGGTGTTCAATTCCTATTCGGCGAGCAAGTTTGCGCTCACTGCGATGTCCGAGGGGCTGCGACAGGAGGTCGGCGGCTACGGCATCCGCGTCTGCCAATTGCTGCCCGGCGCGACCAAGACCGAGGTCGCCGACCATGTCAGCGATCCCGTGATGCGCAGCGCGATGCAGGCGCATGTCGGCAAGGACGGCGCGGTCGAGGCCAGCGAAATCGCCGATGCCATCGTCTTCGTCGCGGCGCTGCCCCGGCACGTCAACGTCGACCTGATCTCGATCCGGCCGACCAGCGACACCGCACCCTGATCGCACATGGAGAAGCACATGAGACTCAAGGGTAAGGTCGCCGTCATCACCGGCGCGGGATCGGGCATGGGCCGCGCGATGGCGGAGATGTTCGCCAGGGAGGGCGCCCGCCTCGTACTGGCGGACATCAGCGGACAGCAGGACGACGTTGCCGCTACGATCGGCGACGCAGCGATCGCCGTCCACGCGGACGTCGCGCGCGAAGCCGACGTGCAGGCGATGATCGCGGCTGCCGAGCAGCGCTTCGGGCGGATCGACATCCTGTGCAACAACGCCGGCTTCGGGGGCGGCATGGCACCGCTGCACGAGCAGACCACCGAAGCGTGGGACCTCGTCCACTCGGTCAACCTGCGCGGCGTGTTCTTCGGGATCAAATATGGTGTGATCGCGATGATGAAGACCGGCGGCGGTGCGATCGTCAACACCACCTCGGCGTCGGGGATCGTCGGCTGGAAAGGCCACAGCATCTACGGTGCGGCCAAGGCGGGCGTGAACCAGCTGACGCGCACCGCAGCACTCGATTATGCCGACCACGGCATCCGGGTGAACGCGGTGGCACCCGGCACGATCTGGACGGGGCTCGTGCCCGCCTCGCGCGAGCATCCCGTGCCGCCTGCGGGCGCGAGGAGACTGGCGGGAATCCCGATCGACCGCTGGGGCCTCGCCACCGAGATCGCGGCCGCCGCGCTGTTCCTGGCGAGCGACGAGGCCGCCTATATCACCGGCACCGTGCTCCCCGTCGACGGCGGCTATTGCATCGGTTTTTCCGGAATGGGCGCCGAACACTCCGGATCGTGACGATGACTTGCTGCTAGCGCCGCTCGCGCAGGAACAGGCAGGCGACGCCGCCCAATATCGACAGCACCACCATCACCATCAATGCGGGCGCGTAGCTGCCGCTCGCCTCCTGCGACTTGGCGACCGCGAAGGGTGACATCACCGCGAACGGCAGGAAGAAGGTCAGCATCCCGAAGGCGCGGCCGAAGCCCTTGCCGCTGAATTCCTTGGCGATCGCCGCGGCGAGCAGCGGCCAGAAACTGCCCCCGACCCCCGCCAGCCCTGCGCCCAGCAGGATCATCGGGAATCCGTGTCCGAAGGCGATGATCGTGCCACCGATCGCGGTGAGAAAGGCAAATCCCGCGAGCGGCAGACGATTGCCCATCCGATCGGACAATATCCCTCCGCCCAGCGTCGCGGCCAATTGGCAGAAGCTGAAGGCGGAGAGCAGCAGGCCGGCCTCCTGCGGGCTCAACCCGCGGCTGGTCGCGATCGGGGTGAGATTGTTGCCGCATCCGCCGTAGAGCGCGAGCATCGGCAGATAGCCGATCACCAGCAGCCAGAAGTTCCGGCTGGACAGGATGTCGCGCCACCGCAGTGCCTCGCCCGGGCCGGCGCCGGCCCCGCCATGGCCGTGAAGCCCCGCGGTCGCGCCGTCCTGCGCGAGATAGTGCAATCCCTCGCGCGCGGTCGGGCGTTCGCGCACGACGATCAGAACAAGTGGCAGGATGACGAACGCGATCACTCCGGCGCCGATCCGCCAGATCACGCGCCAGCCGAGCGTCGGCATCACCGCCGCGACGATCGGCGGCATCACGACGCCCGCCATGCCCAGCCCGAACGCGGTCAGCCCTAATGCAAGCCCCAGCCGCCGCACGAACCAGCGCGACACCACCGCATTCGCCGGGATCGAGGTCGCGCAGATCAGCGACAACGGCAGCAGCACCGCATAGAGCGCCAGATATTGCCACGTCGCCTCGATGAAGCTGATGCCCGCGCAGAACAGCGCCATGCCGACCAACCCGCAGGCCAGGATGTTCCGCGCGGGGAAGCGGTCGGTCAATATTCCCGCCACCGGCGACAGGAAGGCGCAGGTCAGCCCGCACGCCGCGATACCCAGCTGGAGCGTGCTGACGGTGACGTGCAGCTGCGTCGACCAATCGTGGAGGAACAGCGAAAAGGCATTGATCGGCAAGGCGTTGGCCGCGATCCCTGACAGGATGCAGACGCCGACGATGTTCCAACCATGATACCAGCCGCCACGCGTGGACGTGTCCGCAAGGCCCGTCATCGAGCATCCTCCCTGGCGGCCATGCCGCAGCGTCCGTTCTTGTCGACGCGCACTATGTGGGAGAACCGCAGGAGCGGCTAGCGATCGGCCGCATCTCCGCCGGCGCGATATCTGCCGGAAAACGGGCCCGCGAAATGCCCGGTCATCCGCCGGTCATGCAGCATATCGGTCGCGGTCCGGCCCCGTCCGCAGCGCCTTGAGATCGCCCGGAACATCGATATCGAGCGCGAGCGTGCGCGAGCGGATCACCGCGAGGTCGAGCCCGATACGATCGGCCTCGGCGACGTGCGCCGCAAAACTCCCGATGCCGTAACGCAGCCCGAACTCCATAGCCCGTCGGCCGGGCAACGATAGCGCGTTGGTGCCCGTCCCGGCCCGGTCGGGCGCAATCGCGGCGCCGCCCGCGGGCTGTGCGATCAATGCCTGGAGGTCGCCCGATGTCAGATGCGGCAGATCGGCCGAGACGAACAGCAACCGGTCCACCCCCTCGCCCGCCGCGGTCCGCGCGGCCGATGCCAGCGCGGCGTTGAGCCCGTACCCCGGATCGTCGAGCAACCGGGTCGTCGCGGGCAGGTCATGACGCGAGGGACCGACGAGCAGCACCTCGTCTATTCCGGTGACGCGGCTCGCGATCTCGACGACATGATCGAGCATCGTCGCCACCAGATCGCGCCGCGCCGCATCGCCCAGCACGCCGGCCAGCCGCGTCTTGCACGCGCCGGGCGCCTTGACCGGGATGACGACCCAGCAGGTCACGCGATCGGCGGCGCCGTCGTCAGCCCGGTGAAGCGGATGCCCGAGCCGTCGGCGGCATAGGTCTTGTTGAGGAAGATCAGGATCGAGGTCAGCGCCTCGGCCGCTGCCGCGTTGGCGAGCGATCCGGCGGCGAGCCCGCGCATCCCCATCCCACCGATCAGATCGACGACGGCGGCGCGCGCGTCGGTATCGTCGCTGAACACCAGCACGTCGCAATCGACGTCCTCGCCCGTCGCCAGCCGGTGCGCCGCGACATTGTGGAAGGCCGAGACCAGACGAACGTCGGGGCCGAGATGCCCCTGCGCCTCCGCCGCCGCCGATCCCGCCGCCGGCAATTGCACGCGCATCACCTTGGGCGGCTTCAATGGCACCGTGGTGTCGATGACGATCGCGCCGCCGACGCGGTCGCGGATATCGGCCAGTGTCGCGCCCTGCGCGGCGTAGGGCACCGTCACGATCACGAAATCGTTGCCCGCCACGATCGCGGCGTTGGCGCCATGGCGAACCTCAGCGCCGATCTCGCGCGCCGCGCTCTCCGCGGCCTCGGCGGTGCGCGAGCCGATCGCCACGTCGTGGCCCGCCTTCACCAGCCGCCGCGCGATGGCGTTGCCGAGGTGCCCTGTTCCCCCGACGATCGCGATCCTCGCCATGTCCTCTCCCATCCCCGTTTCGCGAACCGGCTTTGCATCGCCGCTTGGCCTGCGCAACCTCGCCGCAACGACGTCCGCATTCATCGCCACACCGCTGACTTGGCACCCCCTCTCCACCCGCCGCGCGCGCTCGGATAGATTGCTCTTAACGAGCCTGTTCGGCGCTCATCGCGCCGAAGCAACGGGATGAGGATGCACATGGCTGACTTCGACGAGACGCATGATTTCGTGGTGGCGGGCAGCGGTGGCGGCTCGATGTGCGCGGCGTTGCTGATGCGGTCGCTCGGCAAGTCCGTGCTGATCCTCGAGAAGACCGACTATGTCGGCGGCACCACTGCGCGATCGGGCGGGGTGATGTGGATCCCCAACAACCCCTTCATGGCGCGCGACGGCGTCGAGGACAGCTACGAAAAGGCGACCGCCTATCTCGACAGCGTCGTCGGCGATCACAACGATACGCCGGGCGCCACGCGCGAGCGCCGCGAGACCTATGTCACGCAGGCGCCGCGGATGATCGACTTTCTGCTCGCGCAGGGCATCAAGCTGACGCGCGTGCCCTACTGGCCCGATTATTACGACGATCGCCCTGGCGGATCGATCGCCGGGCGCACCGTCGTGGCCGACATCTTCGACACCAATCAGCTCGGCGCATGGCGCGCAAAGCTGCAGCCGGGTTTCCTCAACATGCCCGCGATGCTCGACGACGCGCTCAAGATCCGGACGCTCAAGCAGAGCTGGTCGGGTCGCCGGATGATGTTCAAGATCGCGTTCGCCACGCTGTTCGCCAAACTGCGCGGGCAGCATTGGGTGTCGGCGGGCGCCGCGCTGCAGGGGCGGATGCTGCAGGCGGCGCTCAAGGCCAAGGTGGATATCCGCACCGACTCGCCGGTCAGCGAACTGATCGTCGAGGATGGCGCGGTGACGGGCGTGGTGACGCTTCGGGACGGCCAGCCATGGCGCGTCGGCGCGCGCGCCGGCGTGCTCGTCAATGCGGGCGGCTTCTCGCACAACCAGCGGATGCGCGACCGATATCAGCCCGGCACGCAGTCGGCATGGTCCGTCGTGACCAAGGGCGACACCGGCGAGATGATCGAGGAGATGATGCGCCACGGCGCCGCGATCGCGCAAATGGAGGAGATGGTCGGCTACCAGACGATGACCCCGCCCGGCACCGAGAACGACATGGTGACGCCCGCGATGCAGACCGTGACCGCAGCACCCCACGCGATCCTCGTCGATCGCAGCGGCGTGCGCTACATGAACGAGGGCGGCTCCTACATGGCCTATTGCAAGGGGATGCTCGATCGGAACAGGACCGTGCCCGCGGTGCCCGGCTGGGCGATCTTCGACAGCCAATATGTCGCCAAATACGGGCTCGCCAACACGATGGTCAGCCAATGGAAGACCAAGGATTGGCTGGCGGCGGGCTATATGAAGACCGGCGACACCGTCGAAGCGCTGGCGGCGGCGATCGAGGCCGACCCGGCGACGCTGCGCGCCACGATCGATCGCTTCAACGGCTTCGTCGCACAAGGCCGCGACGAGGATTTCCATCGCGGCGAGCGCGCCTACGACAATTGGCTGGGCGATCCCTATAATGGCGCTGGTCCGTCCCAAACGCTCGGCTCGATCGAGCAGGGACCGTATTTCGCGTTGCCGGTGCTGCCGGGCGACGTCGGCACCTATGGCGGCGTCGTCACCGATGCGGATGCGCGCGTGCTGCGCGAGGATGGCTCGGTGATCCCCGGCCTCTATGCGACGGGGATCTCGACCGCCTCGGTGATGGGGCGCTCCTATCCGGGTGCGGGATCGAGCGTCGGGCCGTCCTTCCTGTGGGGCTTCGTCGCGGCGAAGCACGCGGCGGGGGCGGACAATGCGGTCGGCGCGAAGGAGATCGCGGCGTAGGGCCGATCGAACGCGCCGAGCTATCGATCGTCACGTGCTCCTGCGTAGGCAGGAGCCCAGGTGGAGAGCCGCAACGCTTGCAACCCTGGGCTCCTGCTTTCGCAGGAGAACGGATGGTTTGTTATCACGCTCGACCAATACGATCCGCCAGCGCGAGCGCCGCGCGGGCGACGCGGGCGCGGTCCTCTAGCGTCGTCATCAGCGTATCCGCCTGGTCGTAGGCGATGGCGAGCCCGTCGACCGCATCGCGCTCGTCCACCAGCAGCCCGTCGAGAAGGCCGGCATAATGCGCGGCGATCGTCGCGGGGGTCGCGGCGACGCCGAGTTCGGCCATCAGCTTGGCGGTCGGGCCTTTCACCGCCTGCCCGCCGACGATCGGCGACACCGCAACGACCGGTGCGGCCGCCCCGGCCAGCGCGTCGCGGATGCCGGGCACCGCGAGAATCGGATCGACGCTCAGATAGGGGTTGGAGGGGGCGATCAGGATCGCGCGCGTCTCGGAATCGCGGATCGCCTCGATCACGCCCGGCGCAGGCCGCGCCGCCGCCGACCCCTCGAAGCGGATTGCGCTCACCGCGGGCGCACAGCGGCGCTCGACGAAATAGCGCTGGAAGGGCAGATCGCCTACGTCGGTCGCAAGATGCGTGGCGACGGGATCGTCGCTCATCGGCAGCATCGCGGTGCGGACACCCCAGGCCTGTCCGAAGCGGCGGACGATCGCGCTCAGCGTCTCGCCGCGCGCCAGCGCCGCGGTGCGCTCGACGTGCAGCGCGAGATCGCCGTCGCCGAGATTGAACCAGTCCTCGCCGCCGAGCGAGCGCAGCGCGGCCATGAACTGCCACGTCTCGCCCTCGCGCCCCCAGCCCTGCGCGGCATTGGCCTTGCCCGCGAGTGTGTAGAGCAGGGTGTCGATATCGGGCGATACCCATAGCCCGAGATGGCGGAAATCGTCGCCGGTGTTGACGATCGCGACGATCTCCTCGGGCGGCATCACCTGCGCGAGCCCGAGCACCAGCTTCGCCCCGCCGACGCCGCCGGTCAGCACCACCACCTTGCGCGTCACTGGAACAGATCCTCCTCGAGCGGGCGGACGAGCGCGGAGGCCGGCGACGATCCCGCCGGCCAAGCGGCACCACGGATCAGCACCGCGGGCACGCTCTCCGCCCCCTCCCCCGTCGCCAAGGCCGCGGCGGTGGCGATCATGTCGGCGAGGCCGATCTGCGTCACCTCGAGCCGGCGCCCGTCGCGATCGAGTTCGCCGCGCCGATCGACCAGCGAGGGCAATCCGCTCGCCCCGATCGCGACGCCGGTGACGCCGTAGCGCCAGGGGCGACCAAAACTGTCCGAAATGACGACCGGGCACCCGATCGCCCGGCTCAGCGCGGCGGCGGAGGCATCGGGGTCGATCGGCAGCAGCAGCGCGCGGTCCTCGCCGCCGGGGCCGATATTCGATCGATCGATTCCGCTGTTCGCCATGACATGCCCGTGGCGGTTGCGCGTGATCAGCACGTTGGGGACCGCGCGTACCACCGTGCTCGCCTCGGACAGCACCAGCTCGACCAGCCGTGGGTCCTTGCGGGTGACCGCGGCGAGCCCCTCGGCCTCGGCACCGGGCGTCACCGTCGCCAGATCGACGAATCGCCCCTCCGCCTTGGAGACGATCTTCTGCGTGACGACGAGCACGTCATCCGCGCGCACGGGCAGCAGCCCCGCCTCGGCGAGCGCGTCGGCGAGGATGGCGGCGAGGTCGTCGCCCGGACTGATCTCGCCGATGCCGGCGAGCGGATGGATCGCGATCATGCCGCCGCTGTAGCCCGGCCGGATCAGAGATTATAGCGGCGGCAGACGCCCGCGAAACGATCGCACATTTGCACGATCCGTTCTGCCGGCGTCACCACCGCGCTGTCGGCGGGCAGCACTGCCGCGAGCTCCGCCTGGCGAACCAGCCGCGTCTCCAGCACCGCGGGCGCCCCCCCCAGCATATGGCGATAGGTGAGGTTGCCGCGTGCGAAAGCCTGGGTGTCGATCCAGTTGGCATAGCCGGGATCGTCGTGCGCGAGGATCAGGCGGATGCGGCCATCGGCATCGACGCGCGCGCGGCTCGGGGTGATGCTCACCGGTCGGTAGAGATAGTCCATGCTGTTCATGAACACGCCGCCATTGGTGAACATCCACAACCCGTCATGCGCGTCGAAGCTGACGACCAACGCCTCGTCGGGCGCGATCCGCCAGTGCATCGCGGCGGCGGCGCGGCCGCGCTTGCGATCGTCGCCGGTGTCGGCGAGCGCGGGGAAGGCGTTGGGGTGCGCGGCGTCGATGCCGCCATAGGCGAAGGCCCAATCGGGCCAGTCGTCCATCATCGACGTCAGGAAAGTGCCCGCCCAGTCCATCGCCGCGATCATTGTATAGGGCGTGGGCATCGGCCGCGGGCCATCCATGTCGATACGCTCGATATGCAGCGCCGCGGGTCGCTCGCCCCAATCGTCGAACCCCTGGCGTATGAACAGTTTTCGCGAGCCCGGCGTTGTCGGCAGCCAGTTCGCGCCCTGCTGCGCGCCACCGATAAGGAGTTCGAAGCGGCCGTCGGGATCGCTGGCCAGCTGGTGGCCGAACAGATTGGCCTCGGGCACGTCGCCGAAGGGATCGTGCAGCGGCGGCGCGCCGTTCGCCATCCGATCGGGTCGTGGGCCCTGCACGGTGATGTTGAAGAAGCGCGCGGTGCCGCGGTCGCCGGTGATTCGGTACACCGAGGCGCCGTCGATCCACGCCTGGTGATAGGTGAAGTCCGCGCAATCGCCACCGAGCTTGCGCGTCGGCGAGCAGAAGGCGTGGATCAGCGGGAAGCGCGTGTCCTTCGTTTCCAGCGCGAGATCGAACGCCTGCCCGAGATTCTGCGTGAGGAAGCGGAAGGCGTCGACGCGCTGCTCCGGACCGGCGGGATTATGATCCTTGAACGCGCGGTCACCCGCCGCCTTGAGACGATCGCAGAAGAGCGACCACGCCGCCTGCAGCGGTGCATCGTCGGGGCTGTCACCGAAGGCCATCGCTCATCTCCTCACGCGCCGCGCGTATCGAGCATCGCGCTCACCACGTCGCAGGCGCGCGAGACGGCGGCGAAGCGCCCCTCGGCCTCGATCCGCGGGCCGAGCAGTTCGAGATCGAAGCCGCCGGCATAGCCGCCCGCCAGCATCTGCTCGACGAACGGCACGATCGGGATCGCGCCGTCGCCCGGCACCGCGCGCGCCGGCAGAGCGCGGTCGCCGAGCACATAGTCGCTGAGCTGCACCAGCCGGACGAGCGGCAGCGCGCGCGCCACGAGATCGGGGAAATCGGCCTCGGTCCAGCAATGGAAATGATCGAGGCAGATGCCGATCCCCGCCGTCTCGGCGAGCGTGATCGTGTCGCGCAGCGTGTGCGCGAGATGGACGTCGACATAGAGGTTGGACGCATTTTCCACCGCGAGCGCGACGCCGGTCTGCTCGGCGTGCCGCACGCAGGGGGCGAGCGCAGCGGCGAACGCTTCCGCCGCCGCGCGCCATGTCCGCGCGCCGCGACCGCCCGAGATCATGTAGATCGTCTTCGCGCCGACATGCTCGGCCTTGTCGATCGTGCGCAGGAGGTCGTCGCGGCAAGCGGCGATCGCGTCCGCGCCGACAGGCAGCGCGCCGGTGGCGAAGACGTGCGTGATCGCCTCCACCGCATAGCCGCGCCGATCGATCAGTTGCCGGATCGCCTCGGCGCCGCCCCCGTCCAGTTGCTGCGCGATGAGGCTGAGCCGGCTGAGCCCGAGCCGCTGCCAATAGCCGTCGAGTTCGTCGAGCGAAGCGCCGAAGAACGACACGCTGTGGACCGAGAGCCGCGGATGCGCCATCACCGCAGCCTCAGCCGCGCTGCTCGATCGCCACGCCGAAGCGCGCGCGAAACGGCGCGAACTCCGCGTGCAATGCGTCGATGTCCTCGCCGATGTCGGTCAGTAGCTTGGTCGAATAGTGGAATTTGCCGTGCCGATCGCCGCGGTTGGTAGCGAGATAGTCGCGCATCGCCGTCTCGGCCTCCGGCCTCAGCGTGCGGCCCGCGAAGGCGTAATAGCCTCGGATCGTGCCGACCGGATCGGCGACGAAATCGGCGTAGCGGACATGATGGATGCGCGGATCGTCGATCAGCGGGTTGGTCATGGTGTTGGCGATGCTCGCGCGCGTCATCTGCAGGTGCATTCGCGCTTCGGCCTGCAGGTCGATCGGTCCGACGATGCCGTCGAGGATGTCCGCCATCATCATCGTCCGCGACGCGGCGACCTGCACAGGATCACGATGCAGATAGACGAGGCTGGCGTCGGGATAGGCATCGAAGAACGCCGCAAGACGGAAACCATGGAAGCCCTTGAGCACCCAATATTTCTTCGGCCGGGCATATTGGAATTGCTGCAGCATCGCCTTGTGGATGCGATATTGCGCGACCGGATCGGTGGGCAGCCCCATCGACAGCGTCTGCATCGGTACGCGCCACCAGGCGGTCGGCGTCATCACGCGGAAATCGAACGCCCAGCTACGCTCGTCCTCGGGAAGCCCGTCGCCGAGCATGTCGTTATAGGGGTGGCTGTGCAGCCATTTGGGCATCTTGGCATTGATCTCGCGCCAGTCCGCATCGGCCTGCGCGCGGCGCGGATCGTCGGCGCCAGTGGTGCCGGGCGGCGACGACGGGCGCATCACCTCCCAGAAGCGCAGCGCGCGCGCATCGGGATCGACCGCCATCAGCGCGTGCATCAGCGTCGTCCCCGAGCGCGGCTCGCCCGTCGCGAACATCGGGCGATCGATCACCTCGTCCGCAATGGGATAGCGCGTGCGATCGGCGAAGAAGCGCAGCCGATCGGTGAGCAGCCAGTGGCAGACATCGGCCGCCTTCCGCTGGCCCTCGCCGCCCATGCCGATGCCGATCAGATGATCGACCGCCTGGCCGAAGCGCGTCGGCAGCGTAGCGTCGCCATAGTCGGCGAACCCCGTCTCGGCGTCGGCGCGGGCGAGCATCGCGGCGGCGTCGAGCCGATCGATGACGTGGCTCATGCGGGTTCGCCGACGGGCGTGCCGACGAGCCGCATCAGTTCGTCCTCCGCCGCGCGCACCTTCGCCGCCGAGCGCGCACCGTATTTGAGCCCGGCCATGCCGCCATAATCCATGATCTTGGGAACGCGCAGCCCGGCGTCGCAGAAATCCTTGACGATCCTCGCGATCCGATCGGGCGTGCCGTGCGGGATGATCGCGAAGATCATCTCGGGCGTAACCTGCTTGCAGAAGGCGATGATCCGCTCGCGCGTCAGCACATGCGGATCGATGTCGACGAAGCCGCGCCAAGCCTCGCCCATCGGATGCTCGAAGCCATATTTGCGCAGCTCGGCCGCCGATATCTGCAGGATGATCGCCTTGACCAGCGGCGCCTCCAATATCTCGGCGAGCTCGGCATCGTCGCCGATCAGGCAGGTCTGGATGAAGGCCGGGACGATCGCCATCGGATCGCGCCCGGCCCGTTCCGCGGACGCGCGCACGACGCCGAGCTTTTCGGCATAATCCTCGGGCGACCAGGCGCCCGCCGGCCACCAGCCGTCGGCATAGCGCCCGGTGATCTCGAGCATCCGCGGGCCGCCGGCGCCGATCCAGATCGGCGGGCAGCGGCCGTCGAACAGTTCGGTATCCATACGCGCATGCTGCAGCGTGTAGAACTGCCCCTCGAAATCGACGGGCGCCTCGCTTTCCCACAGCAATTTGATGACCTTGAGCGCTTCTTCGAAGCGGCCGACGGGCTTGGCGAAATCGAAGCCGTAGGGCACCGTATTCTCCGCCTCGCCGCTGCCCAGCCCCAGGATGAAACGGCCCTTCGACAGATGATCGAGCGTCAGCGCGGTCTGCGCGAGCATCGCGGGGTGGCGGCGCACCGTGTCGACGACGCTGGTCGCGATCGGCACGTTTTTGGTCAGCGCCGCCGCCGCACCCGCCACCGCCATCGCGTCGAGATGGCGATGCGGCGACGGCGAGGCGGTGGCGAGATCGGTGAACTCGGGCGTCCAGATCGAATCGGGCCAGAAGCTCACCATGTGATCGGGCAGCCAGATCGAATGATAGCGCCCGCTGTCGAGCGCGGGCAGCACCGACAGATCGAGCGGCAGCGTCGTGCGCAGGAATGCAGCGGGTTGGACCTTCATGCTTCTCTCCCCTGTCGTGGCGCTACCGCCATCGCTATGTCGTTCAGCCGACGAGCGCCGGTATCGGCCGATCCTCGTCGAGCAGCGTGTAGAGCGTCGACCGCCGCTGCAGCGTCCGGCCCGCAGCGTCCGCCGTCGCGCGCAGATCCTCGACGCTGACCTGCTGGCCATGCGCGGCGCCCGCGGCGCGACTGATGCTCTCGTTCATCAGCACGCCCCCGAGATCGTTGACGCCCGCGCCCAGCATCGCCGCCGCGCCGTCGAGCCCCAGCTTAACCCAGCTGCACTGGATCGATCCGATCGCGCCGTGCAGCGCCAGCCGGCTGATCGCATGCATCAGCACCGTCTCACGCCATGTCGGCCCCTGGCGCGCCTGCCCGCGGCGATAGAGCGGCGCCTCCATGTGGACGAAGGGCAGCGGCACGAACTCGGTAAAGCCGCCGGTCTCCATCTGGAGCCTGCGGATCGCGAGCAGGTGGCGCGCCCAATGCTTGGGGTGGTCGAGATGGCCGAACATGATCGTCGCGGTGGTCGGCAGGCCGATCTCGTGCGCGGTGCGGACGACGTCGAGCCACTCGGCGGTCGTCAGCTTGTCGGGGCAGATCTGCGCGCGCACCGCGTCGTCGAGGATTTCCGCCGCGGTGCCTGGCAGCGAGCCGAGACCCGCGTCCTTCAATCGCTCGAGATACTCGCGCACGCTGACGCCGAGCGTCGCGGCGCCCGAACTCACCTCGAGCGGCGAGAACGCGTGGACGTGCATCGCGGGCAACGCGCGCTTCACCGCCGCGAGGATCTCGACATAGGTGTCGCCGGTGTAGCTGGGATGGATGCCGCCCTGCAGGCAGACCTCGGTCGCGCCCGCATCCCACGCCTCGACCGCGCGCGCCGCCACCGTATCGGGAGAGATGAGATAAGGTTTATCGCGCGTTCCGGCCTTGGTCGATGTCTTCGAGAACGCACAGAAGCCGCAGCTATAGGTGCAGATGTTGGTGTAATTGATGTTGCGGTTGACGACGTAGGTGACGGCATCGCCGCACACCTCGGCGCGCAGCGCGTCGGCGACCTCGACGATCGCATCCGCTGCAGCATCGCGTGCAGCAAAAAGCGTCACGATATCCGCTTCCGCGAGCTCGACACCGGCCGTCGCGCAATCGAGGATGTGCCCCAGCGCGTGATGCCGCCCCAGCGCCGGCGCGCCGAGCGGATCGCGCGGGCTGCCGGGCGCAGGAAGCGTCGCCCCCGGACACCACGCACCGTCGCGCGCGAGCCCCTCGGAGTCGGCGAGCCTGAGCACCGGCGCGCGCATCGCCGGATCGAGCCATGTCGCGCCATCCTGCACGAAGCGCGGATAGATCGTCAGCCGCTCGACCAGCGGCCGTCCGGCGCGCGCGCAGACTTCGGCGAGGCGCTCGATATCGGGCCACGGCGCCTCGGGGTTCACATGATCGATCGTGACGGGCGAAATGCCGCCCCAATCGTCGATCCCGGCATCGAGCAGCGCCTCGAGCCGGCCTTCGTTGAGATTGGGCGGCGCCTGCACCGACACCGCATCGTCGAGGATCAGCCGCGCGCAGGCGACCGCGCGATAAAGATCGTCGTCGCTCGGCTCGGGCGCGCCCGCCATCCGCGTGCCGGGCTTGGCGCGGAAATTCTGGACGATCGCCTCCTGGAGATGACCATGACGACGATGCAGATCGCGCAGCGCGAACAGCGCGTCGAGCCGCTCGTCGGGCGTCTCGCCGATCCCGATCAGGATGCCGCTGGTGGTCGGCACGCGCGCCACGCCCGCCGCATTGAGCGACGCGAGGCGCACGGCGGGGCGCTTGTCGGGGGATCCGAAATGCGGCCCGCCGCGTTCGCACAGGCGGTCCGAAGCGCTTTCGAGCATCAGCCCGGTAGAGGCCGAGACGCTGCGCAGCCGGGCATGATCCTCCGCCGACAATATCCCCGCATTGATATGCGGCAGCAGCCCCGCTTGGTCGCGAACCAGCCGCGCGACATGCTCGACATAATCGACCGTGCGCGAAAAGCCGAGCGCGGCGAGCGCCTCGCGTGCGGCGGGATAGCGCCGCTCGGGCGCGTCGCCGAGCGTGAACAGCGCCTCCCGGCATCCGAGCGCCGCGCCGGCGCGCGCGATCTCCAGCACGCGATCGGGCGAAAGATAGGGTTTCTTGAGCCGGCTCGGCGGCTTTGCGAAGGTGCAATAATGGCAGACGTCGGCGCACAATTGCGTCAGCGGAATGAACACTTTTCGCGAATAGCTGGTGCGCGCGAGACCACGCGCGTCGCGGCGCGAACGGGCTTCGGCAAGCAGCACCGACGTCGGCGCAGTCAGCAGATGGTGGCGCAATTCCAGCACGTCCTCGTCTCTCCTCGCAGGCGGAACGGTCTTGACGCCGGTTGCACCGTCCGCCGATCTGACATAGCGCCGCGGGCCTTGGAACCTCCCATATGGGATCAGGGGCTGATGATCGCCGGGGCGCCTATTGCCGACCTGCTGCTGCCGCTGCTCGATGGCGCATTCGAAGATCCGCCGTGGCGGGATTTCCTCGAACGCTTCCGCCGCGTGGTCGGCGCGGACTATGCCAGCCTGATCTTCCGCCCGCTCGCGCCGTCGCGCCCCTCGGTGATGCACCTCTTCGCGGGTGAGGGATCTCCGCCGCTCGTCGAGCGCCTGTACCGGGAAACGCTGCACCGGCGCGATCCGGTCGATTACCATCTGCTTGGCGAGGGACGGGTCTATACGCTCGACGAACTGCTCATCGTCGGCGATCCCGCGCACGAGCAATATCGCCGCGAGCTGCTGGCGCCGAGTGGCATGAACGACCTGCGGCTGATGCGCGTCATCGAACCCGGTGGTGTCAACGTCTGGCTCACCATATCCCGCCGCGACGGTCGTTTCGGGACGCGCGAGGGCGCCTTGATCGCGGCCTTGGCACCCTATCTGCGCAGTGCCCTGCGGGGCTTCGTGGCGCTGGAGCGGGAACGCTTCAAGGCGTCGGTCGCGGGCGAGGCGATCCGCCGGCTGAGCTTCGGTTGGCTGACGCTCGACGCCGCGGGTCGTCTGCTCGATGCCGACGCCGAGGGGCGCCGCGTGATAGATCACGGCACGATCCTGAGACGCGGCACTGGCGGCAGGCTTATCGCGCAGAACCGCGAGGTGGACCGGGAGATCGGCGACGCGATCCGCGCCATCGCCGCCGAGCCGCAGGGACGACCCCGCGCGCTCGTGCTCAGCCGCGATCCCTGGCTCGACATGCTGCTCGTGCCGACGCATCGCAGGCCGATACCCGCCAGTCCTGCCACGGCGATCATCGCCTATGTCCACGGCGATGGCTGGTCTTCGGCGGATCGCTGCGAGCAACTCGCCGAGCTGTTCCACCTCCTGCCCAGCGAAGCACGGCTCGCGCTTGCGCTGAGCCGGGGCATGTCGATCGCCGAAGCGGCGGACGAACTCGGCCTCACCGTCGAGACCGCGCGGACCTATTCCAAGAAGATCTACGCTAAGACCGGCGCGCGCGGCCAACCTGATCTCGTCCGTTTCATCCACCGCAGCGTGCTCGCGATCGCCTGAACACGCCAGATCGGCTGCTCGGCACGGTTCGCGTCGGTCGATTGCCGCGGTTACGGTCGTAGTCATTACGACATTGATAGGCGCGAATACTGATCCCGCGCCGAAAGGGATGCTAGAAAGGCACTAGCGCGCCGAAAGTGCAGCGATTTACCAAACAACGCTCGTGCGATGTCGGCGGGAGAAGCGCTGTCAGGCGGCTTTTGACATCGACCTAACCGCTGACAGAACCGCAACGGAGTGATAGCGAAACAATCAGGACTATCCAATGTCCGGCCACGCAAGAACGTAACAACGTCGGGGCCGGCGGGACCATAGAGGGGAAAAGCATTGAAGCACGAGATCCGTAAGAACGCCCTTGCGCTCACCACGGCGCTGACGTTGACCATGGGCGTCGCACTGCCCGCCTTCGCGCAAGACGCACCGGCCACCACGCCCGCCGCGACGCCAGTGCCGGCAGCGACTGCGCCTGCGGCTCCCACCGCCGCGACACCCACACCGACGCGCACCCGCACGGCGAGCCCCGATACCGGTGCCGCCGACATCATCGTCACCGCCCGCCGCGTCGAGGAGCGTCTGCAGGACGTGCCGATCTCGATCACGGTGTTCAACCAGCAGCAGATTACCAACCGCAACGTCGTCAATTCGACCGATCTGGCCGCCTACACGCCGTCGCTGTCCGCCAATTCCAATTTCGGCACCGAGAACGCGACCTTCGCGATCCGCGGCTTCGTCCAGGATGCCGGCACGCCGCCTTCGGTCGGCGTCTATTTCGCCGACGTGGTCGCGCTGCGCGGACCGACGCAGGGTACGCAGGCGGGTGACGGCGCCGGCCCCGGCAGCTTCTTCGACCTCCAGAACGTCCAGGTGTTGAAGGGTCCGCAAGGCACGCTGCAAGGTCGCAACACGACGGGCGGCGCGGTGCTGTTCGTGCCGCAGAAGCCGACCTCGAAATTCGAGGGCTATGTCGAAGGCTCCTACGGCAATTTCGACATGAAGCGTATTCAGGGGATGGTGAACATCCCGCTGAGCGACATCGCGCGGTTCCGCATTGCCGCGGATCATCAGGAGCGTGACGGCTATCTCCACAACACTTCGGGGGTTGGGCCGAGCGACTATAACGACGTCAATTATACCGCGATCCGCGCCAGCCTCGTCGTCGATCTGACGCCCGAGCTCGAGAATTACACGATCGTCTCCTATAGCCGGTCGAACACCAACGGCAGCTTCAACAAGCTGATCGCCTGCAACCAGACAGGCACCAACCCGATCAACCCGTTGGTCGGCGCGGCCAATTTCATCGGCGTCTTTTCCTGCGCGCAGCTCGCCAAGGAAAAGGCGCAAGGCTCGGGCTTCTATGACGCCGAGGCCAATTTCGAGAATCCGGAATCGCTGCTCACCCAGTGGCAGATCATCAACACCACGACATGGCACGTCAGCGACACCACCACGATCAAGAACATCGTGAGCTATGGCCAGTTCAAGGATGTCCAGCGCTCGCCGCTGTTCGGCACGAACTGGACCTCCGCCAGTCTGCCCAGCGTCTATCCGTTCATTTTCCCCGGCACACTTCCACAGTTCACCGAAATCAATCCGATACCCCATGGCGCGGTATCCGATCAGTCGACGGCAACCGAAGAACTGCAGCTCCAGGGTTCCGCGCTCGGCGACAAGCTGACCTATCAGGCCGGTCTCTACTCGGAATTCAGCGATCCGCTGGCGCTGAGCGGCAATCAATCCTACTCGCTCGCCTTGTGCTCCAACATCGCGACGCTTCAGTGCAGCGATCCGGTCGGCACCGATCTCGGAGTTCCCGGGCGAGTGGGCGCGGTCAACTATACCGCGGGTAAGACGCATTTTCGAGATCTCGGGGCCTATGCGCAGTCGACTTACAAGTTTACCGACAAGCTCAGCCTGACCGGCGGTATCCGCTACACGTCCGATCGCCAGACCAACGTAAGCCAGCGGATCACCAACGTGTTCCCGGCGCCGAACACACCGGTGCAGTCGTGCACCGACATCAACCAGGTGGAGAACAATTGCACCGAAGCGCTCAAGCAGAAGTCGCACAAACCGACCTGGTTGATCGACGTCGACTATAAGCCGACCGAAGACATATTGGCCTATGCGAAATACTCGCGTGGTTATCGCGCCGGCGGCGTGTTCGCCAACGCGCCGAGCGATCACCGCACCTTCTCGCCCGAGAAGGTCGATGCGTATGAAGCCGGCATCAAGACGACGCTGCGCGGCTTCCTGCACGGCACGTTCAACATCGACGGCTTCTATAATAATTTCTCCAACCAGCAGCTGCAGCTCGGCTTCCAGAACAACCAGAACTATCTGGGCAGCGGCTTGCCCGCACCGGCCTCGCCGACCACTGCGATCATCAACGCGGGCAAGTCGCGCATCTGGGGCGTCGAGGTCGAATCCTCGATCACGCCCTTCACCGGCTTCACGCTAGACGTCGGCTACACCTATCTGAACGCCACGATCCGCAAGATCGCGCCGTTCACCACCACCGATCCGCTGTACCAGGCCGCCAACGGCAATATCGCGCCCGGATCGCCGCTGGAGCTGTCGCCCAAGAACAAGGTGGCGGTCACCGGCACCTACACGCTGCCGCTCGATCCGAGCATCGGCCGCGTCTCGGTCGGCGCGACCTTCGTGCACACCGACAAGCAGCTCACCGACTATGTCTATTCGACCCCCGCCGACGTCGCGGCTTACGGCGGCAATTTCGAATTCATCCAGAAGACCAACCTGCTCAACCTGAACGCATCGTGGAACAACGTCGTCGGTCTCCCGATCGATCTCGCCGCGTTCGCGACCAACGTGACCAACAAGAAATATTACACCTACATCCCCGGTCTCGGCGGCATCTCCGGCTCGGGCGCCGAATTCGCCGGCGTCGGCCAGCCGCGCTTCTTCGGCGGACGCGTGCGCTACCACTTCTGATCGTCGCGCGCGGGCGTGTCCGCGTCTGCAATGCTGGAACGGGGATCGCCCGGGCATGACCGCCCGGGCGATCGTCGTTTGAGCGACGGTTGACCATGCCGCCGCCACCCGGCAAGCCTCACGCCACCTTCCCTCCGCAGACGGTTCGGATCGACGACGATGAGCTATACCCAGTTTCTCAAGCAGCAGGCCTTTGTGGACGGCCGCTGGTGCGACGCCGACGGTGCCGGTACGGTCGCCGTTACCGATCCGGGCACGGGCAAGCTGCTGGCAACCGTACCCAACATGGGCGCCGCGGAGACCGCGCGCGCGATCGATGCCGCCAATCGGGCGCTGCCGGCATGGTCCGCGCAGACCGCGGCGGCGCGCGCGCGCATCCTGCGCCGTTTCTTCGATCTGATGATGACGCATCAGGACGCGCTCGGCGAACTTCTCTCGCGCGAGCAGGGCAAGCCGTTCGCCGAAGCCAAGGGCGAGATCGCCTACGCCGCCTCGTTCATCGAATGGTTCGCGGAAGAGGGCAAGCGCGCGTACGGCGAGGTGATCCCCTCGCACGCCGCGGATCGCCGGATCGTCACGCTGCGCCAGCCGATCGGCGTGGTGGCGGCGATCACGCCGTGGAATTTCCCGTCGGCGATGATCACGCGCAAGCTTGCGCCCGCGCTCGCCGCGGGCTGCACGATGGTGCTCAAGCCCGCCTCGCAGACGCCACTTTCGGCGCTCGCACTGGCGGTGCTGGCCGAAGAGGCGGGCGTGCCCGCGGGGGTGTTCAGCGTTGTCACCGGCAGCGCGCGCGCGATCGGCGCCGAGATGACGTCGAACCCGATCGTGCGTAAGATCAGCTTCACCGGATCGACCGAAGTCGGCCGCGAGCTGATGCGCCAGTCCGCGGACACCATCAAGAAACTGTCGCTCGAACTTGGCGGCAATGCGCCTTTCCTGGTGTTCGACGATGCCGACATCGATGCCGCCGTCGAAGGCGCGATGGTTTCCAAGTTCCGCAACAACGGCCAGACCTGCGTCTGCACCAATCGCTTCTACGTGCAGGACGGCGTCTACGACAGTTTCGTCGCGAAGCTGACCGACAAGGTCCGCGCGATGAAGATCGGCTACGGCATGGACGAAGGCACGACGGTCGGCCCGCTGATCGACGACGCCGCGATCGCCAAGGTCGAGGAGCATCTCGCGGACGCGGTCGCGGGCGGTGCCAAGGTGCTGATCGGCGGCGAACGCAGCCCGCTCGGCGGATCCTATTATCTGCCGACGGTCGTCTCGGACGTCACCAAGACGATGAAGATCGCCAGCGAGGAGACTTTCGGGCCGCTCGCCGGCGTGATCCGCTTCACCGACGAGGCGGACGCGATCGCGCAGGCCAACGACAGCGAATTCGGGCTCGCGAGCTATTTCTACGCCCGCGACCTGTCGCGCGTGTGGCGCGTCGCCGAAGCGCTCGAGGCGGGGATCGTCGGCATCAACACCGGCCTGATCTCGACCGAGGTCGCACCGTTCGGCGGCGTCAAGCAATCCGGGCTCGGCCGCGAAGGCTCGCGCCACGGGCTCGACGATTATATGGAGATCAAATATCTCTGCATGGGTATCTGATCGGCACGATCAGGGCTTCATGCTGCGCGCCATTGCGACCAGCGCGTCGCGGCGCGGCATCGCGAGCAGTTGGCCGAACAGCGCGCGATAATGGTCGCTGGTAATCCGCGTCGGGCCGTCCGCGATCGCATCGAGCGCGAGCGCCGCCACCTCGTCGGGCAGCATGACGTTCTGCAGCTGTGAAATGTCGATGCCCTGCAACCCCGCCGCCTCGGTGTCGGTGGCGCCGGGAAGAATGGTGAGCACATCCAGACCCTCCGGCGACAGCTCCGCCCACAGCGCCTCGCCGAGATTGTTCACGAAGCCCTTGCTGGCCGAATAGGCGGCCGAATAGGGACAGCCGATCAGCCCCTCGACCGAGCTCGTCAGGATCATCCCACCCCGCCCCCGCACGCGCAGGCGCGGGATGAAGCCGCGGGTCAGCAGCGCAGGCGTGGTGCAGTTGACTGCGATCATCTCGGCGATCGCCTGCGGATCGTTCGCGGCATGCTCGCCCTTGAGCCCGAAGCCCGCATTGCTCACCACCAGCCCGATATCGAGCCCGGCGGTCGCATCGAGGATAGTCTGTGCCGCATCGGGCCTGATGAGATCGGCCGCGCAGATCGTCGCGCGCACACCCCGATCGGCTTCGAGTTCCGCTGCGAGCGCTTCCAGCCGATCGATCCGCCGCGAGACCAGCACCACGTCCAGCCCCCGCGCCGCCAGCGCACGCGCGAACGAGCGACCGATCCCGGACGAGGCGCCCGTGACCAGCGCGACGGGACCATAGCGGTGCGCGAAATCGCTCATGCCGCCTCCGCGATCAGGATGCGCGCCGCCGCCACGCACGGGCGCAACCGGTCCGCGGGCTCCACGCCCGCCTCCGCCAGCGCCCGCCGCGGCACTTCGAGGCTGATCGTCACGCCTGTCGGTATCGCCGCGAGATAGTCGCGCAGCGGCATGTCGCCCTCGCCCGGCACCATCCGCTCGAACGTCGCCTCCCTCAGATAATCGGGCTCGGTCGGCACATGCGGTGCGTCGCAGAGCTGGACGTAGCCGATGATCGCCGGATCGAGCGCCGCGACATCCGCCCCGGTCGCGCCCGAACGCCCGAGGTGCATCGTGTCGAGCAGCAGCGTGAAATCCGCCCTGCCGACATGGCGCACCGCGTCGACCGCCATGCCGAGATCGCGGATGGTGAGCGCCGGGCAAAGCTCCAGCGTCGAGACCATGCCGCGTTCGGCCGCCATTTCGGCGAACAAGCCGAGCTGATCCAGCGTGCGCGCGAGATCGGGGTCCATGCTCGTGGTGTTGAGCCGCTCGGCGCCGAGTTCGGCCATGATGTCCATGTCGGCAGCGGCGTCGCGGATGTCGCTGCCGGAACGGATGATACATCCCTCGCCCAGCGAGATCGCGATGCCGCGCTCGCGCATCGCGGCGATCGTCGCGCGCCGCATCGCCTTGTCCTCGCGCAACGAGAAGTCGGGATAGTGGTTCGGGTTGTAGCCCAGGCCGACCAGCCCCGCCGAGAAGCACTGACAGCCGAGATCGGCGACGAGATGGACGAAATTGACAGGTGGCAGGCTGAACGCGCTGAGCTGTTCGATCCCCAGCCGGTAGGTGGGCGCGACCGGCGTCACCACTGCCTCGGGTCGACGACATGGCGGATCGGCGCGAGCGGACCCGACATCGTCGCCACCGCCTCCGCGACGGCGTTCAGGCCGATGCGCCGGCTGAGCCACGGCCGGACATCGACGCTGCCGTCGGCGATCGAGCGCAGCGCCAACTCCATGTCCTGCTGCTCCTCGCCGGCGGCGAAGTGGATCGTGAGCCGCTTGTTCTGCGCCGCGAAGACGTAGAAGGATTCGGCCTCCATACAATATCCGCCCATCACAATCCGCGCCTCGAAGCCCACCGCCGCGATGATCTGCGGCAGCATGCCCGGCTGGCCGACGCATTCGTAGACGAGATTGGCGCGGCGGTTGCCCAGGCCGGGCATGGCTTCGTAGGGCGAGAGCGCGCGCGGATCGACGGCGATGTCGGCGCCCATCGCGATCGCTGCCTCGCGCCGGGACGGATGGAAATCGGCGGCGACGATCGGCGCGATTCCCATCAACCTGAGCCCTGCGATGACGCCGAGACCGATCGCGCCGCAGCCGACGACCAGCGCGACATCGTCCTTCGTCGGTCGCCCGCGGCGCGCATGTTCGAGCCCGACCGCGAGCGGCTCGGTCATCGCCGCCATGTCGTCGTCGAGTTCGCCGGGAATCTCCATCAGCGCATTCTCGTCGAGCAGCATCAACTCGCCCCAGCCGCCCGGGCAATCGTGACTGAAGCCGATCACCGCATGGCCGCCGCTGCTGCGCATCACGGGCACCGATGTGACACGGCGCCCGGGCTTCACCGTCCGCCTGCTGCCCGGACCATAGTCGATCACCTCGCCGACGAACTCGTGATCCGGCACGAACGGCCGCGCGAAATCGAGCGCTGCATAGGGCCCGCCATATTTGCGCGAGAGATCGATGACGTTCTGCCCGGCATGAAGAAAATGCTGCTCGGACGCGCAGAGGCCGCAGCTGTGCGTACGGACCAGCGCCTGTCCCACCGCGGGCACCGGCTCAGGCATCTCGCCGACGAGGATGCGGCCATTCTCGATAAAGGCGGCTTTCATCGCGGCGTTTCTCCCGGCGAGCCCAGCACAGTATAGGATGGATCGGTGCGGTCGCGCCGGGCGACATCGTGATCCGCCAGCGGCACGACGTCGCGCACCTCGCCGAAATCGCGGATGGTGAGGCGATCGTCCAATCCCCAGCGGCCGTCGCGCCGCGACCATCGATCGATATAGCGCCCCCATACCGATATTTGTTTCACGCCGCCGCCGGACGCGATCCGCAGGCTGGCGACATGATAGGATTCGCTCCCCGCGCGGTCTCCATCGAGATCGATCAGGATGTTGGTCACCTGATGCGAATGGCCGAGCGTGTGGCGATGCTGCGCGCAGATATGGTCGATCACGCCCCGCCCCGCGCCGCGGTAGACGTCCGCGCCATAATCGGCGGTGCCGTCCTCGTGCCAGATCGAATGGCCGAGCGGCACGTCGAGCCGATCGACCGCGCGGCAATAGCGGTAGATCAGATCGGTGATCGCCTGCCGATCGGCGAGCGCGCGCATCGTCTCGGCGTCGGTCATTGGTCTAGTCCTGGCCGATCATCTGGCGCGTCATCTTCTCGATCGTCACGATCCGGTCGCGCCGCTGCGCCGCAGACAGGCTCGTCATGCCCGCCTCGTCGTCCGCCTCGCCCCAATTCTTGATCGGCCCATGCGGCAGGCGCTCGAGCCCGACGCGCGCGACCTCGTCGGCCGATGCGCAATCCGCGGGCAGCGGCATGCCCTTGGCCGCCATGTAGCGGCGGAACTCGGGCGTATCGGTCTTGCTCATCACCAGAGTGAGCACGTCGACATCATAGGGGCGCAATTCCGCCCACAGCGCCTCGGCGAGGCAGAGGTTGAAGGCCTTGCTGCCGCAATAGGGGCCCATCATCGCGAGGCCACCGTAGCAGGCGCCCGAATTGACCAGCAGGATGCCGCCCCGGCCGCGCGCCTTCATCGGACCGGCGAAATGGTGCGTCGAGGTCAGCACGGTCATGACGTTGCGCTGGACCAGATCGGTCCAGGCCGAGACCTCGAGGTCGAGGAAATAGGCGCCGTTGGGATCGCCGCCGGCATTGCTGATGTAGAGCCCCACCTCGCGCGCGCCGACGGCCTCGATCGTCCGCTCGGTCGCATCGGGGGCGGCGAGATCGATCGTCGCGGTGACGCATTCGATCCCGGTCTCGTCGCGGATTTCCGCCGCGAGCGCATCGAGCGGCGCGGCGCGGCGCGCGATGAGGATCGACGGGACGCCCTGCGCGGCGATCTGGCGTGCGAAGGCGCGCCCCGTGCCCTCGGAGGCCCCCGTCACGACCGCCCAGGGCCCATAGCGCGTGGCGAAATCCATTTGCTCTCTCCTACCGCGTTGTTCGTGCCGGTGGCTCATGCGCATCGGGAGCCTGCGTTGGTCGAACCGACCGATCGCGACGCGCGCCTCCGATAGTCTCCGGGCGATCCCCCGGTTCCCCGCCGGAAGGCCACCGAGAAGCTGGAGGCCGAGCCGAAGCCCACCATGTGCGCGACCGATTTGATGCCGTGCCCCAGCGCCAGCAGCCGGCGTGCCCGATCGAGCCGGCGTTCGCCGAGATAGCCACCGATCGCGCGACCATGGCTGACGCGGAACGCGCGCGACAAGTGGCGGACGGACAGGCCGCACAGCCCCGCAAGTTCGCCGAGCGACGGCCATGCGCCGGGTTCGTCGAGACGCTCGTCGATCAGGCGCAGGCGCCATGGCGCAAGCCCTGCGGTTACCGGCCGCTCCTCTATCCCGAAACAGTGCCGCACCAGCTCGATCGCGATCTGGCCGACGACCAGTTCCGCCAACGCCTCGGTCGCAAAGCCGGGGCGGTGTACCTCCGCCCCCAGTTGCCGAACGAGACCCCGGATCACCGGGTTCGCGATGTCGAGGCCCGCGTGCAGACGGTGGTCGGTCCATTCCATCCCGCCGTCGGTCCAGCCCTGTACGACATCGGGCTCCAGCGTGCAGACGATCGAGGATTGATCGCGGCAGACGCTCCGCGCGTGGACGCGCTGGCCCGCGGGAAGCAGGAACAGCTCGCCGACGGGCTCGAACCGATCGGGGCCCCAGCGATCGGGAAAGCACGCCCGCGCCGCGCGCGAGCGCGGCAGCAGCGCCAGTTCGAGCCGATGCGCATCGGGTCGACCGAACACGTCGATAGGCCGGCTCCACGACCGACGGAACAGCTGGACGGCGCCGACGCTGGTCGGCATTTCCGCCTCCGGCCGATCCGGCGCCTGTGCCGCTTCCGCCACCTTCGTGCCCCTTCAGCTCAGGCCCGGCTACGCGGCAGGCCGAGCCGCCGTTCGGCGACCATGCTGCGCAGCACCTCGCTGGTGCCGCCGTAGATCGTCGTCGCGGTCGAGTGGCGATAGCCCTTCTCGATCGTGCCCAACCCCTCCCTGCCGCGCAGCAGCGAATGGGGGGCGGCAAGATCGAGCAGGTCGGCGGAGTCCGCGATGAAGGCCTCGGTCGAAAACACCTTGGCGGCGGGCCCGTAGGCCATGTCCGGCTGGCCGGCGAGACGCATCCCCAGCGGTCGCCCCGACAACGTCTCGGCGACGCGCGCGTCGCAATGCGCCTTGGCGAGCCGCGCGAGCACGTTGCTGTCCTCGATCAGCGGCCGGCCGCCGCGCTCCTTGCCCCTGGTCCATTCGACGGCGGCCTCGATCATCTCGAGGATCATGAAATGATAATAGCCGCCGCTCTGTTCGAGCCCGAGTGCGGCCGCGAGCACCTTCGCGCCGCCGTTGACCTCACCCAGCCGGTACGTGTCCGGGATGCGCACGTCCTGGTAGAAGGTCGCGTTGGTGCGTTCGTCCATGAAGGTGTGGACGGGGTGGATCTCGATCCCCGGCGTCGCCATCGGCACGAGGAACACGGTGATGCCCTTATGCTTGGGCGCCTCGGGATCGGTGCGCGTGATGAGGATCACATAGCTCGCCAGCTCGGCGCCGCTGGTGAACATCTTCTGGCCGTTGATCACCCAATCGTCGCCGTCGCGGACGGCGCGCGTCTTGGCAGCGAACACGTCCGATCCGCCCGAGGGCTCGGTATAGCCCAGGCACGCGGTGACCTCGCCGCGCCCCATGCGCAGCAGCACCTCGTCCTTGAGTTCGGGCTGCGCCGTCTTCTGGACGACATGGCCGATCATCGCCGTGGTGCTGCGCGCCAGCCCGGCATAGCCGACCTCCTGCCACACCGAGAGGCTCGCGCGGAGCGAATCCGGATCGGCGGCGCGGCCGCCATATTCGACGGGCCAATCGGGATAGAGCAGCCCCGCCGCGCCCAGCGCACGATGCACGCCCCAGTCGTGGGCCTCGAAATTATGGTCAACGAGATTGTGCTTGGCCGGATCGAGAATGGACTTGAACAGCGCGCGCGTCTCCGCAGCGAGTTCCTGACCGCCCTCGGGCGGATTGAAGTCGATCTCGACGAGCCCGGGATCGGGCAGCACCGCGGTCTCGCCGAGCAGCAGCCGCCGGCCGCCGCGGATCAGCTCCTGTTGCGGGTCGCCCAGCGCCAGCGTCCAGGACTTGGCACGGCGGTGATAGAGCTGGATGTCATATTCGGTGCTGAGCCCGTAGCCGCCGAACGTGTGCAGCGCATGCGCGACCGACCGCGTCGCGGTCCGCGACGTCCACCAGAACAGCATCGAGACGGTCGCGGCGGCATCGGGGCGCTCGTCGGCGATCGCGCGCAGCGTCCACCACAGCAGCATCGCGGCGCCGTCGGCGTCGATCACGTCGTCGGCAAGCGGATGCGCGATGCCCTGGTTGGCGCCGATCGGCTGGCCGAAGGCGATCCGCTCCGACGCATAGGCCGCCGCCATCGTCAGCGCCTCGCGCGCCAGGCCGATCGTCGCGGCGGAGGTCAGCAGCTTCCACTCCTCGATCCCCGCCGCCCAGATCCGCGCGACATCGGCGTTGCTGGCGATCACGATGCGCTCGCCTTTGCCCGGCTCGAACAGGCCGGTGGCAATGCCACCCAGCGTCTCGGGTGCGCCTGGCGCGGCAGCGGGGGTCTCGATCGCGATTTCGGTGCCGTCGAAGGTAAGGATGCCCTGCGCCACCGCACCGCCCGGCACGAGCTGCGGCTCGCCGGGTCTGGTCTTCTGCAGCGCGAGCGTGAGCAGCGTCTCGCCGTCGCGCACCCGGTCGATCCAGCCGCGCGCGGTCTCGCCGCCAAGTTCGCCCAGGATACGCAGCGCGACGACGGCCTCGGCCAGTGGCGCGGAGGCGAGCCTGCGCCCCGCCTGCTCCATCATCAGGCACGTATCGAACAGGCTCATGCCACCGCCGCCGGCATCCACCGACAGCCGCATGAACGGCGCCTCGAGCGCGATCAGTTCCCGCCACAATGCCGGATCGAAGCCGATCGGCTCTGCCGCGCGGACCCGCAGCGGCGTGGATTCGGTGGCGAAGAAACGCTCGAACATCTCCTGAACGGGCAGGCTGTCGTCGGGCATACCGAGCTTCATGCAGTAGCTCCTCTGGGCGGCGTCGCGGGGCGTGATAGCCCCCGGCTCGCGGGGCGGCTGCACGCCCTCTGCTCCGGGCTTCGCGCAGCCCGCAAACCATGTCCAGACCGCGACGGGCTCGCCGCCGCGGATACCGCCTTGCCGATATCGCGCGCGTCACACGGCCCTATGCTGCACCTGTCGTGGCGTTCGGCCTCGAGCGGAAGTCGCGTCGGCGTCCGCCTCAGTTGACGGATTCGGTGCCCGAGATCGAGGTGCGGTGCATCATACGGCCCGACTCGGCATCGTAGGGGATCACCCGGTGCATCGCGCCGGTATTGTCCCAGATCACGAAATCGCCCTCCTCCCACTGGTGGCGGTAGGAGAAATCGGGCTGCACCGCCCATTCGACGAGACGCGAGAGCAGCGCGCGGCCATGCGCGATCGGCATACCCTCGACATGATCGGCAGTGGTGCCGATGACGAGCGAGTTGCGACCGCTTTCGCGCTTCCAGATGATCGGGTGGTCCTTCACCAGCCCGATCGAGGTCACGCGTTCGCGGTCCTCCTCGGGGATGGCGTCGGCGATCGGCCGCAGGCTGGCGGAAACGCTGTGGACCGCGCGCAACCCCTCGAGCGCGGCCTTTTCCTCTTCGGGCAGGAATTCGTAGGCGGCGTAGGTGCTCGCGAACTCGGTCTGCCCGCCGACGGCCGCGACGTGGCGCGCCGAGAGCAAGGTCGCCTTGGGCGGCGGCATGTCGACGGTGATCCCGTCCATGTGCCAGAAGAAGGTGCCGAGCACATATTCGGGCTGGCGATTAATCCGCCTGTCGAGCGTGACCTGATAGACCGGCTCCTCGTCCGGACGATCGGTGACCGAGCGGCTGGTGATGTTGACGCGCGAGCCGAGCAGATCGGTAAAGGCGAGCTGTTCGGCATCGGTGAGGTTCGCGCGCGGGAAGACGAGCACGGTGCGCTCCTCGAGCATCTCGCGGCAGCGGCGCCCGACCTCCTCGGTGAACATCTCCGCGCGATCGACATGGACGATCGAGCCGATGTGCGGCTTCACCTCTTCGAATTCGATGCTCACGACATGCCTCTCCAAGATATGCGTTGGGCTCTGCATAGCATTGGCGGCAGGTCCGGCGAAGCGAACGGCCGTCGGCGTGCCATTTATCGCGGGGTCGATTTGGTGCGGTTTGCGGCGATTATCGGGCGGGCTTGAGCACCAGCGGCAGGCCCGCCGCGACGAACACGACCTCGTCGCAGCGCCCGGCGACGACCTGATTGAGCCGCCCGGCGACATCGCGGAAACGGCGCGCCAGGGCGTTGTCGGGAACGATGCCGAGGCCGACCTCATTGGAGACCAGCGCGATCGGCCCGGTGCGCGCCGCGATCGCTGCGACGAGCCGGGCCGTCTCCCGATCGATATCGATGTCGGCGAGCAGCAGGTTGGACACCCAGAGCGTCAGGCAATCGACGAGCACGGCGGCGTCCGGCGCGGCACGGCCGATCGCGTCCACCAGATCGATCGGGGTTTCGATCGTCGACCATCCGGGCCCACGATCGTCGCGGTGCCGCACGATGCGATCGCGCATCTCGTCGTCGAACGCCTGCGCGGTCGCGATATAGGTCCGTGCGCCGCCTTCGGCGACAATGCGGCCTTCGGCGTAGCGGCTCTTGCCCGATCGCGCCCCGCCCAGCACCAGCAGCGTCGTCAATGGCATGACAGTCCTTCGTTCGCGGCGCGTATCGGCGACCCGTCTCGCGATTAGGGCAGGCGCGATCCGGCGGGAAGCGCGATCGATCGATCGATGGCGGCGGGCGCGTCCTCAGGCGGGCATTCGTCCTTGAGACCGACGCCGGTGAGCCCGATCGCGCGCGCCGCATCGACCAGCCAGCCGATGCGATGCGCGGCGGCGGCATAGCCGAGACCATGCGGCGGCCGGATGTTGGAGACGCAATTGCGCTCGCTGTCGCGGCGGCCGGGGCGCGGCGCCCAGGTGAGATAGGCGCCGAGACTGTCGGGCGCGCTCAGGCCCGGGCGTTCGCCGATCAGCATCACCAGCATATCGACACCGAGCGCCGCGCCGATCTCGTCCCCCAGCGCGACGCGGGTGTGATGCGCGACGACGATCGGCGCGATCGACCACGCCCCCAAGCGCGCGGCCAGTGCGGCGACGAGCGGCGCGGCGTGGCGATGGACCGCCGTCGCGGACAGTCCGTCGCCGATCACGATCGCCAGCGTCGCGCCCGACGGCATCAGCAGCGCGGCGTCGGCCGGATCGAGCAGGCGCCCGAGATCGGGACGCTGAAGATAGGTCGCGCGGTCGCCTGCCCGACTGTGGACCTCGACGACATCGCGATCCGCCAGCGTCGTGCGAAGCGCGTCCGTATCGAGATCGGTGAGCACCGCGTCGCGCGCCCGCGCATGCGCGAGCTCGAAATCGAGCAGCGCGGTGGTTGTCAGCGACTGCCCCGTGCGCCCGAGCGCGATCCGCGCCTGCGTCAGCGCGCGGAGCCGTGTGGCAAGCTCACTTGTCGACGGCGGTTCAGCCATCTAGCCCCGCAAGGGCCGGGATCGCGCGATGGGAGAGCGCGGCAGGCGCGCCGGAAATCCGGCCGTCCGCGCCGAGCAGTCCGACCGACGCCAGCCACGCCTCGAACTCGGGCGCGGGCCGCAATCCCAGCGTCTCGCGTAGGTAGAGCGCGTCGTGGAAGCTGGTCGATTGATAGTTGAGCATGATGTCGTCCGCGCCGGGCACGCCCATGACGAAGTTGACACCTGCGACGCCCAGCAGCGTCAAAATGCCGTCCATGTCGTCCTGGTCGGCCTCGGCATGGTTGGTGTAACAGATGTCGAGCCCCATCGGCAGGCCGAGCAGCTTGCCGCAGCAATGATCCTCGAGCGCGGCGCGGAGTATCTGCTTGCCGTCGTAGAGATATTCGGGGCCGATGAAGCCGACTACCGAATTGACCAGCAGCGGCCTGAACGCACGCGCCACCGCATAGGCGCGGCATTCGAGCGTCTGCTGGTCGACGCCGTGATGCGCGTCCGCCGACAGCGCCGATCCCTGCCCCGTCTCGAAATACATGACGTCCTGCCCGACGGTGCCGCGGCCGAGCGACAGCGTCGCCGCCTGCGCTTCGGCGAGCATTCCGAGATCGATGCCGAAGCCGGTGTTGGCCGCCTGCGTGCCCGCGATCGACTGGAAGCAGAGATCGACGGGTGCGCGCGCCGCGATCAGCCGCAGCGTGTTGGTGACGTGGGTGAGCACGCAGGACTGCGTCGGGATCGCATAGGCCTGCCGCACCTCGTCGAGCAGATCCAGCAGCGTCGCCGCCGCCTCGAGGCTGTCGCTTGCCGGGTTGATCCCGATCACCGCATCGCCCGATCCGAGCAGCAGCCCGTCGAGGATCGAGGCGGCGATGCCGGCGGGATCGTCGGTCGGGTGATTGGGCTGGAGCCGGACCGACAGCCGCCCCGCCAGCCCGATCGTGTCGCGGAACGCGGTCACCACCCGAAGCTTGCGCGCGACCGCGATCAGATCCTGGTTGCGCATCAGCTTGGAGACGGCGGCGACCATCTCCGGGGTCAGCCCGCGCGCCACCGCGCCGATCGCGGCGCCGTCGGCGGCGTTGGACAGCAGCCAGTCGCGCAGGCCGCCGACGGTGAGGTGCGCGATCGGCGCGAAGGCGGCGGCATCGTGGCCGTCGACGATCAACCGAGAGACCTCGTCGATCTCATAGGGGATCACCAGTTCTGCGAGGAATATCGACAGCGGCAGGTCGGCCAGCACATAGCGGGCGGCGACGCGCTGTTCGGCGCTCTCCGCGGCAAGCCCCGCCAGCGTGTCGCCCGAACGCGCCGGGCTGGCGACCGCGAGCAGATGGCGCAGATCGTCGAAGCGATAGCGCGTGCCGCCGAGATCGGAGCGATAGGCCACGGGCTAGACCAGCACCGGCACGCGACGCTCGCGAACGACGGTCGCCGACACAGCGATGGCCATGATGGCGGCGAACAACAGGAAGATCAGCGGGTTGTAATAGATCATCGCTGCCAGCGCGACGACTGCCAGCAGCAGCGCGACCGCTGGCGCGACGGGATAGAGCGGCGCCCGATAGGGGCGATCGAGATCGGGCTCGCTACGGCGCAGGCGGAACAGGCTCAGCATGCTGACGATATACAGCAGCAGCGCGCCGAACACCGAGAGTATGACGATGCTCGCGGTCAGCGACTGCCCCGCGATACTGACCAGCGTGTCGCTGTAGATTGCGGCGATGCCGATCGCGCCGCCCGCGATCGTCGCCACATCGGGCGTGCGGAAGCGCGGATGCAGCCGGCCGAGGATCGCGGGCAGATAGCCCGCACGCGACAAGGCGAAGATCTGCCGGGCATAGCCCATGATGATGCCGTGGAACGAGGCGACCAGCCCGAACAGCCCGAGCCATACCAGCATGTGCAGCCAGCCGCTCGCCTGGCCGACGACCATCTTCATCGCCTGCGGCAGGGGATCGTTCAGATTGGCGAGCGTCCGCCAGTCGCCGGCGCCGCCCGCGAGGATCATCACGCCGAACGCCAGCATTGTGAGCGTCACTATGCCGCCGATATAGGCGATCGGGATCGTGCGCCTCGGATCGCGCGCCTCCTCCGCCGCCATCGCGACGCCCTCGATCGCGAGGAAGAACCAGATCGCGAACGGAATCGCGGCGAACATCCCCCCGATCGACGCGAGCCCGAAATGCGCGCCGCCCGACCATCCGCCCGCGGCGAACGCCTGCCAGCGGAAGGCGGGCGCGACGACGCCCATGAAGACCAGCAGCTCGCCGACCGCCAGCAACGTCACGACCAGCTCGAACGTCGCGGCGATCCGCACGCCGATCACGTTGAGCGCGACGAACAGCAGATAGGCGCCCACAGCCGCGGTCTTGGGATCGAGCCCGGGAAACTGCACCGCGAGATAGGCGCCGATCGCGAGCGCGATCGCAGGCGGCGCGAACAGGAATTCGATCAGCGTCGCAAAGCCCGCGACCGCGCCACCGACCGGCCCGAACGCGCGGTGCGCATAGGCGAAGGGTCCGCCCGCCTGCGGGATCGCGGTGGTGAGTTCGGTGAAGCTGAAGATGAAGGCGACGTACATCACCGCGATCACGATCGTGGTGACGAGGAAACCGAGCGTGCCCGCCTGCAGCCAGCCGAAGCTCCAGCCGAAATATTCGCCCGAGATGACCAGCCCGACCGCGATCCCCCACAGCTGGAAGACGCCGAGCGTCCTGGCGAGCGTGGGCGCTTCGGTCGCTGTCATCGTCACCCCCGTTCGACGTGATCGGCCCGGATCATGCCGCGCCGCATCAAAGGTCTCACGAAGCGGTCGCCAGTGCCACCGTCTTCTCTAGCGTAGCGCAGGCGCAGGATCGCCACCCGGCCCGGCGGGCAGCGTGCGCATCAGCCGGGTGAGGCCATAGCCCGTCGCGACCAGGCCGACGATGCACGTGACATAGGCGACGTCGCAGAGAAACGGCGTCCAGCGCAGCGAGACATGCGCGAAGTTGCGCAGCAACAGCAGCGCGACGCTGCCGGCATAGCCGCAGGCATCGGCGACGTAGATCAGGAAGCCGGCATTGCCCGGCGATCCGGTCGCCGCGATCATGCGATCGAACAGCAGCGCGTTGAACGGCGTGTAGGCGAGATAGAGGCCGGCGCCGACCGCGATCATCCACGCCGCGGGGTTCAGCCCGAAGAACTGGAACGCGGCGGTCGCGAGCCCCATCACCGCAAGCCCGATCGCGACCAGGATCAGGTTCCAGATCACGCCTCGGCGGTTGTCCTTGACGCGGATCAGCATGCCGAGCGCAACCAGCGAGATCGCCGCGACCGGAATCTCGGACCAGGTGAAGATCCCCGCCTCGCCCGAATAGCCGAGCTCGCCCCATATCTCGGCGGCGAAATTGTCGCGGAAGTCACGGAAGGCGGTCAGCAGCACATAGACCGCGATCAGCGCGATCAGCCCCGCCGCGTGCCGGCGAAAGAAGCGGCGACGCATCGCGGCGTCCATCGGCGTGCGCGGCGTGCGCTCGATCTCGTCCTGCGCGTCGGGCGGCGGCAGCTGCGCCAGCGCCCATACCGAGACCAGCAGCAGCGGCGCGAACAGCAGGCCCGTGGTCGCCGGCATCCAGCGCTCGCTCGCCCAGCCGCCGACTAGCACCGCCTCGCCCGCCGACTTGACCACGCCCGACGACAGGATGAAGCTCGCGCACAGCATCGCGCCGAGCACCTCGGTCACGCGCCGCCCCTCGATGAAGCCGACGACCAGCCCCCAGATCAGCCCCAGCGCCAGCCCGTTGCAGAACAGCGCGGCGATGCCGACGATCGCGGGCGCGACCGCAAAGACGACCAGCGCGATCTCGCCGAGCCCGATCAGCACCAGGATCGCCACCGCGCGTCGGGCGGGCGGCATTTCGGACACCACCTTGATGCCGAGCATCTTGGACAGCGCGTAGCCCGCGACCTGCGCGATCACGAGCATGATCTTGAAATCGATCGCGAACGGCCACCCCGCGACATGCGCGTAGCTCGCCGCCGAGAAGGGCTTGCGATAGGCGTACATCGCGAAATAGGTCAGGAACGCCGCCATCCCGCCATAAAGCGCGAACAGCGTCGGCGGCGCGGTGCGAAGCCACCGCGTGACGGCACTCTCGCGGTGGCGAAGTGGGAGATCGAGCGCGGCGCCCGAGGCCGTCATGCCCGCGGCCGCTCGCCGGCGGCGATCCGCACGCCGATCGTCTCCAGTACCGGCCAGAGATCGGCGACGCTGTCGATCACATAATCGGCGCCGGCGGTCTCCAACGCGGTCCGGGCGGCCCCGACGCGCCGCACCCGGTCGCCCGCCGGCAGCGACAGCAATTCGTCATAGGTGAGCCCGACGCCGTTGCCCGATGCCGCGACGCCCACCGTCCAGCTTCCGGCCGCCCTGCCCTCGCCGATCCCGACGGTGGCATCGTCGACCTTGACGCAGGCCCAGGCCGGCCAGACGCCGAGTTCGACCAGCGCCTTCCACAGCATCAGCGGCGACGGACGCCCCTCGGCGGTTTCGCCCGAGCAGATCACGACCTGCGGCGCATAGCCCTGGTCCGCTGCGAGCGGCAGGATGTCCGCCATCATCTCGCGCGTGTAGCCGGTGCAGGACGCGATCGGCACCTGCGCCGTGCGCAGCCGCTCGACGAGGTCGAGCGCCCCCGGGATCAGCGTCGCACAGTCTCGCGCCGCCTCGCGCATGATCGGCGCGACCGCATCGTGGAGGCGCGTGACGGCCTCCTCCTGCGGGTCGGCATGATGTTCGTCGCGCCACGCCTGCTTCACCCGCGGCATCGCCAGGATCGCGCGGATATGGCCGCGCTTGGCGCGGCCCATGTCGGCGCGCGCTTCGGCCTCGGTGATCGGCACGCCCGCCTGGTCGAACAGGCGCAGCAGCGCGACGACCGGCGCGCGACTGCCATGGTCGATCATCGTTCCCGCCCAATCGAGGACGACGGCCTTGATCGCGATCGTCATGCGGCAACTCCTACTGTTTGATTGGTGAGATCGCCGATCACCTCCTCGGCGAGCGCGAAGCCGGTCGAGGCGCCGGTGCCGCTGGTCACGACGACGAGCCGGACGCCGTCGGCCGGCGTCTCGACGATGCTGTGGCTCGCCGCCGACGCATAGGTGCCCGTCCAGCGTTCGATCACCGCGGGCACCGTGCCGAACACCGCGGCGAACTCGTCGAGGATGAGGCGATCGACCGCCTCCGACGAGAAGGGATCGGGCGTCGGCGCATAATGATGGCTGTCGCCGACGATCAGGCTGCCGTCGGCGCCCTGCGCGACGATCAGGTGGACGCCGTGCGCGAGATGATCGGGCTGCTCGGCCTCGAGCCGCGCGCGCAGCAACGCCGCCTCGGGCAGGGCGGCATAGCCAAGATAGCGCACGAGGCTGAGATCGGACATGATCGTCGCCGGCAGCCGGTAGCCCGGCGACGCGAGCCGCAGCATCTGCAGCTTGCACCGCGTCACCGCGGCGCGCGCCAGCGTCTCGGGAAACAGCGTCGCGAGATCGTCCCCGGGGCACACGACGATCGCGTCGGCGTGGATCGTGCCCGCGCTGGTATCGACCCGGCCCGTATCGACGCCGTGCACCGCGACGCCGCGGCGGATCGCGACGCGACCGCTCGCCTCGAGCCAGCGCGCCAGCGCCGGCACGGCGTCACGCGATTCGACGCGCAGGTCGATCGGGCTGAACAGCGCGCCGCGCAGCGCCGCCGGCGCGATCGCACCCAGCCGGGCCTGTGCCGCCGCACGATCGAGCCAGAGGCAATCCTGCGCCATCTCGGTGCGGCGGAACGCGTGGAGCGCCGCCTCCGCCTCGGGCCGCTGCGCGACCATCAGCATCCCGTGCTGCTCGATGACGATACCGGCAGGCCCGGCGACCTCGGCCCAGATGTCGCGCGACCGGCGTGCGCGCCGCCAGACGTCACCCTGCGCCTGACCGGTCACCGTCACGAAGCCGAAGTTGCGCACCGACGCGCCATTGGCCTGCGCGTCGCGATCGAGCACGACGACATTCAGCCCGAGCCGGCTCGCCGCCAGCGCATGCGCCAGGCCGACGATCCCGGCACCCACCACGGCAAGGTCGAACCTGTCTTCGATCACGTCGGTCTCCGTTCCGCCGATCCCGCAGGCGGTGCAGCCTGAGTGGTCCGGTCGCCGCGTCGGCGCCAAGTCTTTGACTGAATGGGAAGTATAGGCACCGCCTATGCCGCAACGCAATAATCGTCACGTATCCGTCACGGTCACGCGCTAATCGCCCGAGACGATGACGGCGAGTTATCAGCATCTGCGCGCATTCCATGCGATCGCGGTCGAGCGCGGCGTATCGCGTGCCGCACGACGTCTCAACGTCTCGCAGCCGACGCTGTCGCAGCAGCTCAAGGCGCTAGAGGCGCGGCATGCCGTATCGCTGTTCGAGAATCGCAAGTCGCCGCTCAAGCTGACGGCGGCCGGGCGCGACCTGTTCACGCTCACGCAGCGCCTGTTCGCCACCGCGTCGGACATCGACGACATGCTCGGCGAGACGTCGGGGCTGACCGGCGGCGTGCTGCGGCTTGGATCGGATTCGCCATATTATGCGGCGCGCGTCGTCGAACGCTTCCGGGAAACCCATCCGCAAACCGGCGTGCAGGTCCGGATGGGCAACGCACAGGAGGTGATGCAGTGGCTGAGCGAGGCGCAGATCGACGCAGCCCTCGCCAGCGATCCCCCGGCCGACGCGATCTTCAGCTACGATCCCCTCTATACCGACGCGCTGACCTGCGCGCTGCCGCGGGGCCACCGCCTCGCGGCACGGCAGGCGGTCGATATCGACGCGTTGGCCGACGAGGTGCTGCTGTTGCGCGAGCCGAGCTCGAAGACACGCGCCTTCACCGAGCGGGCGCTTGCGGATGCCGGCGTCACCCCTGCCGCGACGCTCGAGTTCCAGGGCCGCGAGACGATCCGCGAGGCAATCGCGCTGGGGCTCGGCATCAGCATCTTCTTTTCCTCCGAATGCCCGCCCGACGCGCGGCTCGACTATCGTCCGCTCGACACCGGGGCGCGCCACTATGAATTGCGCGGCTTCCTGCTCTGCCAGAGCGAGCGCCGCCGCAGCATGTTGATGCGCGCGCTCAAGGCGGTGGTGTGCCATATCCGCGAGGAGCCGCCGGAATTGTCCGCGGCGCCGCATCTGGAAATGCAGCCGGGATGATCGTTTCGAGTCTCGACGACATCGTCGATCTATACGCAGCGCGCGGCGGGCAGACGTACGGCGAGGGCGTCACGCAGATCGAACATGCGGTGCAGTGCGCGGCGCTCGCGGAGGCCGGGGGCGCGGCGCCCGCGCTCGTCGTGGCGTCGCTGCTGCACGACATCGGTCATCTGCTCGTCGATCCCGAGGACGCGGCGGCTTTTCGCTTCGACGACCGTCACGAGACGGCGGGGGCCGACGCGCTCCGGACGCTGTTCGGGGAGGCCGTGTCGCAGCCCGTCGCGCTGCATGTCTCCGCCAAACGCTACCTCTGCTTCATCGAGCCCGCCTATCGATCCGGCTTGAGCACGGCGTCGCAAAAGTCGCTCGCGCTGCAGGGCGGCGCGTTCGATCGATCGCAGGCGGAGACGTTCGAGCGCGAGTCCGGCTGGCGCGAGGCGGTCGCGCTGCGACGGCTCGACGATCACGGCAAGAGCGACGAGGCGGCGCAGCGCCGCTTTCCCGATTTCATCCCGCTGATGCGCCGTCTGGTCGTGATCACAGGCGCCTGATCCGGCGAGGTCGGAAAAGGATCGACGATAGCGGCGCGCGATGACGGCGGTATGACGACGCCGCCGCCGGCATCATAGTTCTCATCTATGAGGGGCATATAGGCAAAGACTTGGCGCGATATCGCCGTTTCGGACGAGAGCGACCCTGGGGTTCGTAATCTACGATTTAGGGGCGTTATCATGAAGGCCGACTATCTCCTTTCCTGCGCGCTCGTCGCGCTGCTGGGCGGCACCGCCGCGAGCGCGGCCGACACCGCCGCCACCGCCGCCGTCCAGACCGACACCACTGGCACCGCGACGTCGCAGGCGACCAACGGCGATATCATCGTGACCGCGCAGCGCCGCAACGAGAGCATCCAGAAGGTGCCGCTTACCATCCAGGCCTTCTCGGGCGAGACGCTCGCGCGGCTCAACGTCAAGTCGTTCGACGATCTGATCAAATACACGCCCAACGTCACTTTCGGCAACAACGGCCCGGGCCAGGGATCGATCTTCATCCGCGGCCTCAGCGCGGGTTTCGCCGGCGGCCAGTCGAGCGCCACGATCGGCAACTTCCCCAACGTCGCACTCTATCTCGACGACCAGTCGATGCAGTTCCCCGGTCGCAACGTCGACGTCTATGTCGCCGACATGGAGCGGATCGAGGTCGACGAGGGTCCGCAGGGCACGCTGTTCGGCGGTGGCGCGGAGGCCGGCGCGGTGCGCTACATCACCAACAAGCCAAAGCTCGACGCGTTCAGCGGCCATGCCGACGGCATGTACGGCTTCACCTCGGGTGGCGCGCCCAACAACAGCGAGACGATCACGCTCAACGTGCCGATCATCACCGACAAGCTCGGCGTCCGCGCGACCTTCTACAACGAGCGGCGCGGCGGCTACATCGACAATGTCGAAAGCGACTTCACCCGCTCCAACAACGATCTCGGTAATTTCTACCTCAACATCAAGCCGACCGCGGGCAAATGCCCCAACGGACTGCCGGCAGGCAGCGCCGGGCTCTGCACGCTCGCCAATGCGCCCTCAATCAACAATGCCTCGACGGCGCAGAAGAACTTCAACCCGACCACCTATACCGGCGGACGGATCGAGGCGCTCTACGACATCGATGACGACTGGAACCTGCTGATCACCGAGAGCGTGCAGCATCTCGACGCCGAAGGCCTGTCGAGCGAATATCCGATCGGCTCCAATTTCCAGACGCTCCAGCCGCTGCAGATCACCTCGTTCGTGCCGAGCTACGACCACGATCATTTCGAGAATACCGCCTGGACGCTGCACGGCAAGGCGGGCCCGCTCAAGCTGGTCTATACCGGCGGCTACATGGTGCGCCACATCGACAACCAGGTCGATTACACCAACTATTCGCGCACCGGCGGCGGCATGTATTATGAGTGCACCGGCGGCTCGACCGGTTTCGGCAAGGCAGCACCGGCCTGTTTCTCGCCGGCCTCCTACTGGCACGACAAGGTCAAGAACACGCACCTGACCAACGAATTCCGGGTCAGCACGCCCGACGACCTGCGCATCCGCGCGATCGCCGGCGTCTTCCAGGAGACGTTCAAGATCCAGGACGTGATGAACTTCGACTATAAGACGATCCCGTCCTGTACGCCGGCCAACCTCGCGCTCGCGCTGTCGGGCGGTCAGGTCTGCCTCGCCAACGTGCGCACGATCCCGGGCGCGGACGTCAACGATCCCGGCGTGCGCGGCGACAACACCGGCTTCGGCGAGGACGTTAAGCGCGGCTACAGCCAATATGCCTTCTTCGGCTCGGTCGATTTCGACATCATCCCCAACGTGCTCACGATCACCGGCGGGACGCGCTACTTCCATTACCACGAGACCGAGGTCGGCGCGCAGTACGGCACCAATTCGAGCTGCCTCAACGTCCCCAACGGCGACTGCGCGAGCGGGATGATCGACATCGGCTCGCACAATGATCGCGAGACCTTCCACGGGTTCAAGAGCCGGGCGAGCCTCAACTGGCACGTCAATCCCACGACGCTCGCCTATTTCACCTTCTCGCAGGGCTTCCGCCCGGGCGGCTTCAGCCGCTCGACGCGCGATGTCGCCAACGGCCCCGACGGTCCGCAGTTCGAAACGCCGAACAGCTATGGTCCCGACTCGCTCAACAATTACGAGATCGGCCTAAAAACCTCGCTGTTCGACAGGCGCCTGCAGATCAACCTGTCCGCCTACGACATGGACTGGAAGAACGTGCAGTTCCTGTTCTACAACCCGACCGAGCTCGGCAACACGACGTTCGGCGTCAACGGCCCGAACTACAATATCAAGGGCGTCGAGCTGCAGCTCAACGCGCTGCTGATGCAGGGGCTGAGCCTGCACGGGTCGGCGACCTACAACAAGAACAAGCAGACCAATTCGCCGTGCCTCATCGGCAACATCCCGACCTCGCCGACCAACGGCCAGTGCATCACCCAGGTCATCCCCAATGGCGGGACGCTGTCGCCGTTCCAGAACCCGTTCGGCGAGGAAGGCTCGATCGCGGCCTTCTCGCCCAAGGTCCAGGCCAGCGGATACATCCGCTACGACTGGCGCATCAAGGATAACAAGGCGTTCGTGCAGTTCGGCGCCAACTATACTGGCGCGCAGTACAACCAGCCCGCGACCTATCTGTCGGGCGACGGCGTCCTGCTGCCCAACACCACCTTCCTGCGCTACCGGATGCCCGGCTACGCCACGGTCGACGCCTCGCTCGGCCTGTCGCGCGACAAGTGGAACGCCTCGCTGTTCGGCACCAACCTCAACAATTCGCACGCGAGCACCTTCACCTCGTCGACCGAGTTCATCAAGGCCGAGGTGCCGATCCGTCCGCGCGTGTTCGGGCTGCGCATGGGCTACGACTTCTGATCCGGCGATCGTAGCCCGGGGGCGGCGGGTGGCGGCAGCGCCCGCCCGTCGGCCCCGGTGGAAGTCAGGCGAGGACGATGGCGTCGGCGCGCGCCACCACCGCCGCGGAGAAATGGCGATCGGGCGATGCGTCGACGATCGCCCATCCGTCCTCCGCGCAGAGCTGCGCTTCGCGACCGACCGATACCGTGAAAATATCCAGCGGGTGCGAAAGACCCTGCCCCAGCGCCTTCACATAGGCTTCCTTGCGGCTCCAGCAGTCGAAGAAGCCGCGCCGCGCCGCCGCAGCCGGGAGCAGGCGAAGCGCTTCGCGCTCGGCCGGCGCGAACAACCGCTCCGCAAGCGGCTGCCAGTCGAGATCGGGGTCGATCGCTTCGATGTCGCACCCGACCGCGACGTCCGCGATCGCGAGCATCAGCACGCCCTGCGAATGCGACAGGCTGAAATGCGGCGCCCCCTGCCCCAGCACCGGCTTGCCGTGCGGGCCGAGCGCGAAACACAGCCGCTCGGGCGCCTCCCCGGTATAGGGCGCGAGGAGCATCCGCAGCCGCGCCCGCCGCGCGACGAAGCGTCGCGCATCCCGATCGAAGCGGAAGCGCGCCGCCTTGCGCCGCTCCTCCTCGTCGATGACCAGCAGGTCCCGCGCATTCGCCGCGTCGCCGACATCCAGTGGTTCGACATGCAGTGCGACCCGCTGCAACGGGCTATCCGGCGACCGTGCGGAGCGCAGGCGCCGCCTCCGCCGCGAGTACCGACTGGAGCACCGCGGCGAGATCGTCGACATAGGGCGCCTCCAGCATCGTGCGATGGCCGCCGGCGATGACGTGGCTGAAGAACGGCCCCGTGACCTGCTCCCGCCAATCCTCGACGAAATCAAGGACATCGGGATGCTCGGCGGGCTGGAACAGCATGACCGGGCCGTCATACTGCGGCGGCGTGTAATGGAGCGCGATCTTGTCGAGCGCCGAGCGCAATTTGGGTTGCAGCACCGCCTCGCGCCCGCCCGCCAGCGCCGCGGCGTCAGACATGCCCTGGAGCCGCTCGAGGAAATAGGTCCAGCGCGCGCCCTTGGGCTGGCGCATCGACTGGCCGATGTGGAAGCGCAATTTGCTGACGAAGTAGCGGATTTCCCCGATCGTCCGCGCCTTCACCGGGTGGAAGGCATGGATCAGCATCAGCAGCGCGACGTCGTCGCCTTCGGCACGCATCTGCGTGGCGACCGCATAGGCGAGGATGCCGGAGGTACACCAGCCGCCGAGCCGATAGGGTCCGGTCGGTTGCGCCACGCGGATCGCGGCGACGAGCAGGCTGGCCGCATCCTCCAACCGCTTCGGACACCCGCCCGCCGCATCGAGCACGACATCGACCGAAATCCCGAAGAAGGGCTGGTCGGAGCCCAGCCGCTCGGCAAGCGGGCGGAAGGTCGAGCCGCCGTCGAGCCACAGGATCGGCGTCGCGGAGCCCAGCGGCTGGATCGCCGCCACTACGGGGGATTCGATGTCGCGACCCGACGCGATCAGTTCGGCCATGTCGGCAAGGCGCGGTGCGCGGAACAGCGCCGCCATCGAGACCTTGACGCCGTACTCGGCCTCGATCCGGCGCAGCAGACGCGCGACCAGCAGCGAATGGCCGCCGAGATCGAAGAAATCGTCGCGGCGCGAGACGGCCTCGACCTTGAGCACGGCGCGCCAGATCGCCGCCAGCCGTTCCTCGTTCGGCGTGGCAGGCGGCTCGGATCGGTTGCCGGTCGCCGCACCGGGTTCGGGCAAAGCGGCGCGATCGATCTTGCCATTGGGGGTCAACGGCATCGCGTCGAGCGTCACGAAGCGCGTCGGGATCATATAATCGGGAAGCGTCGCGGCGAGCGCCTCGCGCCATTCGGCCACGTCACCGGTGCCGACGACATAGCCCGCCAGCGCGCGTTCGCCGCTCGCGTCGGGCCAGGCGCGCACCGCGGCGGCGGCGACTCCCGGCAGCTTCGCCAGTGCCCCCTCGACCTCCTCAATCGCGACGCGGAAGCCGCGGATCTTCTCCTCATGATCGGTGCGGCCGAGGCAGAGCAGTATGCCGTCGGCGCGCCAGCGCGCGAGATCGCCGGTGCGATACAGCCGCTCGCCGTCGTGATCGACGAAGCGCTGCGCGGTCAGATCGGGCCGCCCGTAATAGCCGCGCGCGACGCCGCGCCCGCCGATCAGCAGTTCGCCGACTGCGCCGATCGGCAGGACATTGCCGTCGGCATCGAGGATGCGGATACGCGTGTTGGCGATCGGCCGGCCGATCGGGATGCTGCCCGAACCCGGCTCGATCCGCGCGACGGTCGACCAGATCGTCGTCTCGGTCGGCCCGTACATGTTCCAGAGCTCGCCGACGCGCGGCAGCAGCATGTCGGCGAGCGCCCGCGGCATCGCCTCGCCGCCGCACAGGATGCGCAGGCGCGGATCGCCCTGCCAACCGGCCTCGATCAACCCGCGCCACGTCGCGGGCGTCGCCTGCATCACGTCGAGCCTAGCAGAAGCGATCAGGTCGGCAAGCGCCGCCATGTCGATCGCGGTCTCGCGCGGCGCGAGCAGGATCGTGCCGCCCGAGACCAGGGGCAGCCACAATTCGAGCGCGGCGATATCGAAGGAGAGCGTGGTGACCGCCAGCAACGTCTCGCCGCGTGCGAAGCCGGGCGCCTGCTGCATCGCCATCAGCAGGTTGACGAGCGCGGCGTGCAGGATCTCGACGCCCTTGGGCCGCCCGGTCGATCCCGAGGTGTAGAGGACGTAGACCGGCGCCTCGCCGTCGACGGGACGCGGCGCGAATCGCTGTTCCGGCCAGTCGCGATCGAGGCGCAGCGTCGGCGCGGCGCCGGCGGGCAGCGCGTCCTCGGTGCCCGTCTCGACCAGCACCAGCGCGGGCGCCGCATCCTCCGCGATCATCGCCAGCCGCGCCGGAGGGAAACCCGGATCGAGCGGCAGATAGGCGGCGCCCGCCTTCAACACGCCCAGCATCGCCGCGACCATCCACGGCGAGCGATTGAGCGACAACCCGACCAACGCCCCCGGCGCAACGCCTTCCGCCACCAATCCGGCGGCAATCGTATCGGAGCGGCGAGCGAGATCGGCATAGCTCCAGGCATCGACCCCATGCCGGATCGCAATCGCATCGGGCATATCCGCTACGCGCGCCGCGAACCAGTCGACGACGTTCGCATGGGGCAGCGGCTGCGCGGTGTCGTTCCAATCCCCGGTCAGCGTGCGTCGCTCGTCCTCGTCGAGCATCGGCAGGCGTGCAAGCGGCGTTGCGGGATCGGCGGCGACGCCTTCGAGCAGACGCGTCCAATGCGCGATCAGCCGCCGGATCGTGGCGGGATCGAACAGCTCGGTCGAATAGAGGAAGCGGCCCGCCATGCCTTCGGGCCGCTCGTCGAGCTCGAGATAGAGATCATATTTGGCCGCGCCGACGACGACGTCCATCTGGGTGAGGTCCCAGCCGTCGGGAAAGGGCTCGACCGGAGGCTCGATCGAAAACAGCGTGTTGAACAGCGGATGCGTGCCCGTGCCGCGCTTGATGTCGAGCGCGCGGACGAGCCGGTCGAACGGCACGTCGCATGCGCCGAGCGCGCCGATCACGCTGGCCTTCACCTCCGCCAGATAGTCGCGGAACGGCAGCGCACCTTGCGGCCGACTGCGCAGCGCCATGGTGTTGAGGAAATAGCCCATCAGCGGCTGCAATTCGGGCCGCCGCCGCGTATCGGTGACGCCCCCGACGATGATGTCGGTGTCGCCGGTGTAGCGGAACAGCATCGCCTTGTAGGCGGCGAGCAGCACCATGTAGAGCGTCGCGCCCTCGGCCCGCGCAATGTCCTTGAGCGCGTCGATCAGCGGCCCGGAAAGCTCGAACACGTCCATCGATCCAGCGTGCGTCGGCAGCGCGACACGCGGGCGGTCGCCGGCGATCTCCAGGCGGGGCAGCGGCTCGGCGAGCGCGACGCGCCAGTGATCGAGCTGGCGCGCGGTGGCGGCGGGATCGTTCTGCGCCTGCTGCCAGGTGGCGTAGTCGGCATATTGCAGCGCCGGCTCGGGCAAAGGCGAGGCCTGCCCCGCCTCGAACGCGGCGACCAGCGCCGCCAGTTCCGGCACCAGCGTGCGGTAGATCGAGACGCCGTCGAAGATGATGTGGTGCAGCGTCAGATAGAGCCGGTGCTCCTCCTCGCCGAGCCTGACGACGCGCGCGCGGAACAGCGGCGCCCGATCGAATGCGATCGGTGCGCGCGCATCCTCGGTCGCGAGCCGCACGGCTTCGGCGTCGCGGTCGCTCTCGGGGAGGTGGCCGATATCGATCAGCGGCAGCGTGACAGCAAAAGGCGGCGCGACCTGCTGGACGAGGTCGCCGTCGACATCGACGAACGCGGTGCGCCAGATCGCGTGGCGCCGGACGATCTCGCTCAGTGCCCGCTCCAGCGCGGCATGGTCGTAAGGACCGAGCCGGTGGATCGTGATCGACTCGTTGTAGAGCGGCATGTCCGGCGCCATCTGCGCGTGCAGCCAGAGCTGGCTCTGCTCGGCGGTCAGCGGGACGGGGCGCGCGGGATCGCGCGGCGCGATCGGATCTGGCGCGGTCGCAGCCGGGCTCGCGTCGCCGCTCAGCATCCGCGCGAGAAGACGGCGCCGCGCCTCGGTGGCGTCGATCACCTCAGCCATATGCGTCGAAACGGACGGGCAGCGCGGTCAGGCCGCGCAGGCCGAGATTCTGGCGCCAAGCGAGCGTGCCGTCGTCGAGCGCGAGATTGGGCAGTCGATCCAGCAACGCGGCGAAGGCGATCCGCCCCTCCATCCGCGCAAGCGGCGCGCCGAAGCAGAAATGCGCCGCCCAGCCGAAGGCGAGATGGCGATTGTCCTGCCGCTCGAGATCGAGCCGGTCGGGATCGGCGAAGCGCTCGGGATCGCGGTTGCCTGCCGCCATCACCGCCATCACTGCCGCGCCCTTGCGGATCGGCACGCCGCCGATCAGCGTGTCCGCGGGACAGATTCGCGCGGTGTGCTGGCTCGGCGTCTCGTAGCGCAGCAATTCCTCGATCGCGGTGGGCGCGATCTCGGGCCGGTCGCGCATTTCGGCGAGCCGATCGGGCTGGCGCAGCAGCGTGAGCAGCCCGTTGCCGATCAAATTGGTCGTGGTCTCCTGCCCGCCGACCATCGTGACGATGACGTTGGCGATCACCTCGTCTTCCGACAATCTCTCCCCGTCCACTTCGGCATCGACCAGCGAGCGGATCAGGCCGTCGGGCAGCACGCGCGCCTCCTCGCGGATCGCGCTGCGGAAATAAGCGGTCATGTCGGCGACGCTTTTGAGCACGCGCCCGATACGCTCAGGATTGTGCTGGAAATTGCCGAGCATCTCGGCGAAATCCGCGGACCAGGCCTTGAGCTGGACATGGTCTTCCGGCGGTACGCCGAGCAGATGCGCGGTTACGATCGCCGGAAATGGGGCCGCGAAGTCACCGATTACGTCCATCGATCCCGACGCGACGATGCGGTCGATCAGCTCGTGCGCGATCGCCTCGATCCGATCCTCGAGCAATTCGACTCGGCGCGGCGTGAAGGCGGACGAGCAGAGCTTGCGCAGATGCGTGTGCGCGGGCGCGTCGAGGAACAGCATCTGCTTGATCATCACTGCGGCGATCGGCTCGATCTCGCCAAGCCCCAGCGCGCGCATCTGCTCGGGCGACGGCGTGCGATCGGCGGAGAAACGCTGCAGCACGGTCAGCACGTCGGCGTAGCGCGTCACCACCCAGCTGTGCAGGAACGGATCCCAATGCACGGGGTCTTCCTCGCGCAGCCGCGCGTAGAGCGGATAAGGATCGGCCAGCACCGCCGGATCGAGCAGGCGGTACAGGCTGAGCGACGGATCGGAGGCCGGCTGGCTCGCCATCAGCCGGCCGCCATCGCGCGGATGTCCTCGTCGCTCATCGCGTCGAGCTTTTCGAGGATCAGCGCTTCGATCGTCGAGGCCAGGCTGGCGACGGTGCGGCCCTCGAACAGATGGAACAGCGTGAGGTCCACGCCGAACGCCTCGCGGGCGCGCACCACGACCTGCGTGCCGAGCAGTGAATGGCCGCCGAGCAGGAAGAAGTCGTCGTCGATGCCGATGTCGCTGCGGCCGATCACGCCGCCGACGATCGCCAGCAGCTTGGTTTCGGTAGGCGTCGAGGGTGCGCGCCCGGCGGGCGCCTCGGCCAAGGTGCAGAGCGCGGGATCGGGCAGCGCGCGGAGATCGACCTTGCCGTTGGCGGTCAGCGGCAACGCCCCGAGAGTCGCGAAGCGCGCCGGCACCATGTAATCGGGCAGCGTCTCCGCAAGCGCGCCCCGCAGCTCGCCTGCCGCGGCTGTCGCGCCGGCGGACAGCAGGACGTAGGCGATCAACTCGCCATCGCGCACCACGACCACGCTCGCCGCGATCGCAGGCAGGCGGTTGAGCGCGGCGGCGACTTCGGCGGGCTCGATCCGGTGGCCGCGGACCTTGACCTGGCCATCGACGCGCCCGCGAAAGCCGATCTCGCCGCTCGCGCGCCATACGCCCAGATCGCCGGTGCGGTAGAGGCGGCCATGATCGGGATGGTCGACGAAGCGCGCCGCGGTCAGCACGGGATCTCCGCGATAACCGCGTGCGACCTGCGCGCCGCCGATCCAGATCTCGCCTTCCTCGCCCGCGCCCACGGGCGTGCCGTCCTCGCGCAGCAGATGGATATGCGTGCCCGCGATCGGCCGACCGATCGAGGGGATCGGTTCGCCCTCCGGCGCCACCTCGCCCGAGGTGGCGACCACGGTGCTCTCGGTCGGGCCGTAATTGTTGACGAAGCGGAACGGCAGACCCGCCGCGGGCCGCACCGTGAGCCGGTCGGCTCCAGTCAGCAGCACGCGCAGCGCGGCATCGGCGGGCCAGGGCATCCCGACCATCGGCTCGGCGAGCGCGGTCGGTGCGAAGGCGATCTCGATCGCTTGCGCCACCAGCCAGTCGCGCAGCCTGCACGCATCCAGCCGCGTTGCGGCATCGACCAGCACGAGCGTGCCGCCCGCCGCCAGCGTCGGCCAGACCTCCCATGCCGCCGCGTCGAAGCCGAGCCCGGCAAGATGGCTGGTGCGCGTCCCCTCGCCCAGCGCGAAGGCATCGACATGCCAGTCGATCAATGCGGCGAGATTGCCATGCGTCACCTCGACCGCCTTGGGCTCGCCGGTCGAACCCGAGGTGTAGATCACATAGGCCAGGCTTTCGGGATCGACCGCGACTGCGGGCATCGCGTCGGCGGTTGCGGCTTCGTCGGGCGACACCAGCGGCGTCTCGCCTGCGATTTTCGCGCCCAGATCACGCTCGGCAACCAGCGCCGAACAACCGGCCTTGGCGATCAGCGTGGACAATCGGGCCTCGGGCCATGCGGGATCGAGCGGCAGATACGCCGCGCCCAATCGCCACGCAGCCAGCATCGCCGCGATCTGATCAACCGAGCGCGGCAGGCAGACCGCCACCAGCGTATCGCGTTCCACCCCCTGCCGCCGCAGCGATGCCGCCGCCGCCGAGGCATGCTCCGCGAGCGCTGCACGACTGCATCGGCCTTCGCCCGCCTCGACGGCGATCGCATCGGGAAACCGGGTTGCACAACCGGCGATCATGGCCGGCGCCAGCCCGCGTGCGACGCCTCGCGCTTCCGTCGGTTGCATGTGTACCTCCTGACCCCCCGGGACAGTACACACCTACCTTGGCGCGCCACCATCGCGCGAACAAGACAGCAATCCTTTAAATAAACGGTGAATCCGGCGTGACTGTATCGATGTGGCGCATGATCGAGCCGACGCCCGCCCGGCGAGGCTGGCAGCGAGCGAGCCCCGGGCCGGCAATCTACCGTCGGCGGGGCTCGGGCATGGCGCCTCGTACGCGGAGCATCGGTCTCGCCAGCGCAGGAAACAGCCGCATCATCGGCATTGCGATCTGCCACCGCAACGAGCGTCGCTCGACGCCCCTCATCAGCAGGAGCCCCTGGCGGACGTTGCCCGCCAATATCTGATCTTCGCCGTCCTGCCAGTTCTGCTCGCGTTCGATCGTGGCGAGAACATGCCGCGCGTCGTCGCGCTCGGGGCACTCGTCCAGCGCGGCCACCAGCTTGGTGTAGACCGTCCGTGTCGCCGCGGTCATCGACCGATTGTCGGACGACAGCGAGCCCGCGCGCCTGCGATAGCGCACCAGCGCCTCGGGCAGAAGCGCGCCACGATATCCCGCCGTCAGCAACCGCAGCCACAGATCGAGATCCTCGACCGATCGCAGCGTCTGATCGAATCCGCCGACCGCGCGAAACGCATCGCCGCGTATCATGCATCCGACGAAGACATTGAAATCGCGGCGCACGACGGCGCCCAGCGTCAGCGGCGCGGATTGCGGATGATAGGCGGAGAAGCGCTGTCCCTGTCTGCCATCGCCGAAATAGGTCGCGTCGCAGGTCAGGAAGCCGATCGCCGGATCGCGCGCCGCCGACGCCGCCATCGTCTCGACATAGGTCGGCTCATAGACGTCGTCGCCATCGAGCAAGGATATCCACGGCGCGCGCGCCAGCGCCGCGGAGCGATTGCGCGCGACCGACAGGCCGCCATTGTCCGTCTTGAGCAACCGGATGCGATGATCGTCGGCGAACGGCCGCAGCGCGCCTTCGACATCGTCGGGTGCGCCGTCGTCGACGACGATCGCCTCCCAATCGCTCCGCGATTGCGCCTGAAGCGACCGCAGCGCCTCGCCGACGAGATGCGCGACGCCGTAGGCGGGCACGAGCACCGACAGGACAGGAACTTCGCCGGTCGGCTTCATGTCCCTTCCCTCTCCCTATTGACGAACCGGGGGATCCGCTCGGCCTGCGTGACAGCAACTCGGCATAGCCTCAACCACATTCCGCCGTCGAACGGGGTTTCAAAAAACCAACGGGCCGCGATTCATGTTCTAAGATGACACAGCACCCTTTTGGCGTCGCGCGGCTCCGTTGCGAGCATGGCGATCCCACAATATCGATGCCACCGAAACTGCGGCCGCGCCGAGGCCCGGCGGCTATCGCGTAGAGGAGACGCCTCCGATGCCCCGCCGCTGCCACCGTGATTGTATCGCGACAATCGCGACGAGCGGCAGCAGCCAGCTTATCCGCGCCTGATAGCGGTCGAACACGCCCGACAGCACGCCGCACGCCGCCGCGTTGGCGAGCAGCGTGACGAGCATCACGACGGCGAACGCGCCGAGCCGGTCGGCGCGCCGCCAGAACGCAATCCCGCCGATCGCCAGCGTCGCCAGGATGAAGAGCATCGTCACCACATGCTCGGGGATGATCGCGAGGCTTTGCAGCGTCCCGGCCTGCTCCCGCGAGCCTTGCCATGCGCGCCACGATCGGGAAAAGTGCGTGGCGATCTGGTGCGACACCTGCATATCGGCGTCGTAATGCACCATGCCGTCGCCCTCCTGCGCGGTCCCGATCTGCCGCACCCAGCTCGACCAGACCATCCGCGCGATCGCGCCGGGCCGGGCGGCGAACGTACGGCGGATGATCGTCGCCTCGTCAGCATCGAGCCGCGCCGGGTCGCGCCGTTCGATGGCGCCGCGCTGCGACAGCGGATCCCACAGATAGGCCTGGCCGGGCAGCGGTTCGTCCGCCCGGTCGAGCGCGGGCAGCATCGCGCAGATCGATAGCGGCCGTTTCGCACAGGCATCGGCGATGACGGGTTGCGCGATGCGGGCGTCGAGCAGGCGCGCGAGCAGGAACTTGTTGCTGTTGAGCGAGGGACGGAACTGGTGTTCGGCGATCAGGTTCATCGTCGACAATCCCAGCACCGCCAGCACGATCGCCCCTGCCGCGCGCGCGCTGCCGGACCAGACGACCGCGCGACGCACGGTGCGGAACGCGCAGAGCATCGCTGCGACCGTCGCGCCGATCGCGATCGGGACGAAGCTCAGATGGCAGGCGATGATCCCGGCGAGCAGCAGCGGAAACGCGATGCGCTCCCAGCGCGCGAGCCGATCGTCCGCGCACACCAGCAGATAGACCAGCAGGCCGACGACCCCCGCGAACAGATCGGGCATGATCTGGCCGACGAACCACGGCAGGCTCGAACCCGCCGCCAGCGCCGCGGTCGTCCCGAAAAGCCGGCCCGGCGAACAGCGCCCGACCACCGCGCGCAACGTCCGGGCGATCAGCCAGGTGACAAACGCGGCTTGAGCCACGACCGCCGCCCACAACCCGCCGAGCGTGTAGAAGGGCAGCAGCAACAGCCCGTAGCTCGCCGGTCGATCGAGCGGGAAATACTGTTCGGTGCCCGTCCGCAGATAGCCGCCGCTGTCCGAGAACAGCAGCGGGAAGCCGTTGATCGCGGCGACCCACAGCAGCGGCAGCACCGCCAGGGCATACGCCGCGTAGACGCGAAAAGCTTGGTTCGACGATGGAATGGCGACGGCCCCCGATTCGGCCCGTTTGTAAGCCGACGGTCCGGCCGCGTGAACCGCCCGGAGCCAGTCCGGCGCATTTTGCAGGATATCGGCGATCGAGCTCCATTTTGTCGTCGCTGGGTGATTGACCTGGCTAACACACTGTGGCTCTATCCGCTCCGTTCGCAGCGGATCGGCATCGGTGCCGGTCACGGGCTTCGGGTGAGAACACACATGCGTAACATGTCCGCCTGGTCGATCCGCAACCCGGTGCCGGCGTTGGTGCTGTTCGCCGCGCTCACGCTCGCCGGAATCCTGTCGTTCATGCGGATGGACGTCAATTCGGGCCCCGACGTCAGTTTTCCGGGCGTGACCATCCTGGTCAGCCAGCCCGGCGCCGCGCCGACCGAGATGGAGACGCAGGTCACGCAGCGCGTCGAAGCCGCGATCCGCGGGTTGTCGGGTATCGACGAGATCGATTCCACCGTGACCGAGGGATCGTCGAACACCTTCGTCCAGTTCACGATCGGCACGCCCGTCGATCGCGCGGTCAACGACGCGCGCGAGGCGATCACGCGGATTCGCAGCGACCTGCCACAAGGCGTGCTCGAGCCGCAGATCAGCCGGGTCGACGTCGATGGCGATCCCATCGCCTTCGTATCGGTCGAAGCCGTCGACATGACGCTCCAGCAGCTGAGCTGGTATGTCGACAGCACGATCGCGCGCAAGCTGCTCGCGATCCCGGGGATGGCGCAGGTCGATCGCTCGGGCGGCGTCGATCGCGAGATACGCGTCGTGCTCGATCCGTCGAAGATGCAGGCGCAGGGGATTACCGCCAGCCAGGTCAACGAGCAGTTGCGCGACATGAACCTCAATGCGTCGGGTGGGCGCGCCGAGGTCGGCGACGCCGAGCAGGCGGTGCGTGTGCTCGGCAACGCCAAGAACACCTTCGCGCTGGGCGAAAAGCAGATCCAGCTTGCGAACGGCCGCACGATCAAGCTGTCCGACATCGCGGAGGTTCGCGACGGCTATGGCGAGCAGCGCAAGATCGCCAGGATGGACGGCAAGCAGGTGCTCAGCTTCGCGCTGCAGAAGGCCAAGGGCTTCTCCGACGTCACCGTCTACAACGCCGCAATGACGGCGCTGCACCAGATCGAGGCGAAGAACCCCAAGATCCATTTTACGCAGCTCTACACCAGCGTCGACGACACCAAGGTCCAATATGAGGCCGCGATCCATGCGATGATCGAGGGCGCGGTGCTCGCCGTGATCGTCGTCTTTCTCTTCCTTCGCGACTGGCGGGCGACGGTCATCTCCGCGCTGGCGATCCCGCTGTCGGCGATCCCGACGTTCTGGCTGATGGACATGATGGGCTTCACGCTCAACTTCATCAGCCTGCTCGCGCTCAGCCTGGTGGCGGGCGTGCTCGTCGACGACGCGATCGTCGAGATCGAGAATATCGTGCGCCACATGCGAATGGGGAAGACCGCGTTTCAGGCGTCGATCGACGCGGCGGACGAGATCGGGCTGGCGGTGGTGGCGACGACCTTCTCGATCGTCGCGGTGTTCCTGCCGGTCGGGCTGATGCCGGGCTTCACCGGCCAGTTCTTCAAGAATTTCGGGCTCACCATCGTTGCGGCGGTGCTGCTGAGCCTGGCGGTGGCGCGGCTGGTGACGCCGATGATCGCCGCCTATTTCCTCCAGGCGCACGGCGAGGCCAAGCACGGCGAGAGCGCGATGCTCAATCGCTACATGGTCGTCCTCGAGTGGACGCTGCGCCACCGCTGGTGGACGATGGGGTTCGGCGTGCTCGCCTTCGTCGCGACGATCGGCGCGTTCGCGACGCTGCCGGTGGAGTTCCAGCCGCCACAGAACAATGATTTCAGCCAGGTCAGCATCCAGCTCGTGCCCGGATCGACGCTCGACCAGACCGCAGCGGTCGCCGATCGCGCCGCGGCGCTGATCCGCAGCCAGCCCGAGGTGGCCGCCGCGCTCGAAAACGTCTCGGTCGGATCGGCCAGGATCTTCATCACGCTCAATCCGAAGCGGACGCGGACCAGCATCGAGTTCGAGCGCGCGATGGCGCCGGTGCTCAACCGGATCGCCGACGCGCGGATCAACTTCCAGTCGCAGGCGGGCGGCAGCGGCCGCGATATCTCGATCATGCTCGCCAGCGAAGATCCCGACAAGCTGCAGGCCGCAGCCGACGCGGTCGTGGCGCAGATGGGCAAACTGCCCGAGATCGTCGCGCCGCGCGTCGAGGGCGATCTCGCCCGGCCCGAGATCACGATCCAGCCGCGCTTCGCGCTCGCCACCGACATGGGCGTGAGTACGCAGGCGCTGTCGACCGCGATCCGGATCGCGACGCTGGGCGACATCGATCAGAATGCGGCGAAATTCTCGCTGTCCGATCGCCAGATCCCGATCCGGGTCGTGATCGACGAATATAGCCGGCACAATCTCGCGACGATCCGCAATCTGCCCGTGCCGACATCCAACGGGACGTCGGTGCCGCTGGGCGTGATCGCCGACATCTCGTTCGGCGCCGGGCCGTCGCAGATCCGCCGCTACAATCAGGAGCGCCGGCTGTTGATCAGCGCCGATCTCGCGCCGGGCAAGATCAGCAGCGATGCGATGACCAAGATCAACGCCCTGCCCGCGCTCGCGCACCTGCCCGACGGCGTGGAGAAGCCCGATTATGGCGACACCAAATTCCAAACCGAACTGTTCAGCAACTTCATCGTCGCGGTCATATCGGGCGTGCTGCTCGTGCTCGCGGTGCTGGTGCTGCTCTACAAGCGCGTCATGCCGCCTTTCGTGAACCTGGGGTCGCTGCTGCTAGCGCCGCTGGGCGGTGCGCTGGCGCTTCATCTCACCGGCATGGCGGTCTCGATGCCGGTGATGATCGGCGTGCTGATGCTGCTCGGCATCGTCGCCAAGAACTCGATCCTGCTGGTCGATTTCGCGATCGAGGAGATGCACCGCGGCACGCCCAAATTCGCGGCGATCATGGAGGCGGGGCACAAGCGCGCCCAGCCGATCGTGATGACGACGGTGGCGATGGTCGCGGGCATGGTCCCCGTCGCGCTGTCCTTGTCGGGCGACGGCAGCTTCAGGGCGCCGATGGCGGTCACGGTGATCGGCGGCCTGATCGTATCGACGCTGCTGACGCTGCTGATCGTGCCGGCGGGCTTCAGCCTCGCCGACGGGGTCGAGAAGCGCGTCGGGCCGTGGATGAAGCGGCTGCTGACCGCACGGCATGTCCCCATAGTGGTCGGACAGGTCCCGCACGATGGCGCCGCGATCCCGGCGGAATGAGCGTGGGATCATCGGCCTCCGGGCGGCCATGACGCGCTCGATGCCTGCACCTCGGCCGAAGTCGGGACCAGCGGCGGGCGCGAACGGATGTGGCGCGAGGCGCCGTCCTGCGTTGCGTCCCGAGACGAGAGCCGATAGCTGCCGCCTCATGGTTGCGTCGTTAGTCAGATTCTGGATGGCCTGCGCGCTGTTGATGCCGCTTCTTCCGATGGCGCACGCATCCGCGTCCCCGCCCCGCCATGTCCACGCGAGCTGCTGCACGCGACCGTCGCCTTGCGAGGCGCTGTGCACCGATCATGGATGCTGCGCCTCGCTGATCGCACCCATCGCGGTCCCGGGGACGGCGGTCGCCCGTACACCGTCGACGATCGCCCCGATCGCGGCCCGGCCGCCTGCGCTGACCGATCATCGGCCGGCGTTCGATCCGCCCCCTCCCCGCGCCGTCGTCTGACCGTCCGGGCTAGCTGCCCGCGTCACTCAAACACGACAGGACCGGGACATGAAAAGACCGCTTATCGCCGCGGGCTTGTGGGCGCTCGCGTCGCAGGCCGCGCTGGCGCAATCGATGCCGGGCATGACCATGCCCGCAGGCGACATGGCCGCACCGAAACCGCCGTCGGTGGCCGCCGACGCGTCCACGGCGACGCCGATGACGATGCCAATGACGATGCAGCCGGGCGATACGCTCTCGACGGCGGGATCGGGCACGTCGCGCCTGCCCGCCAACGACGCGATGCACGGCGTGCACATCATGGCGGGCGACTGGATGCTGATGGTCCATGGCTATGCCTGGGGTAGCGCGACCGACCAGGGCGGCCCGCGCGGTGCGAAGGAAGCCTTCGTCCAGTCGATGATGATGATCGAAGGCGCGCGCCCGCTCGGCGACAAGGTCGACCTGACGCTACGTTCGATGATGTCGGCGGATCCGCTGATGGGCGAGCGCGGCTACCCCGACCTTTTCGCGAGCGGCGAGACCGCGCACGGCATCGCGCTCGTCGATCGCCAGCATCCGCATGATCTGTTCATGGAGATGTCGGCGCGCGTCGATATCGCGCACGGGACGGATAGCCATATATTCCTCTACGGCGGTCTTCCCGCGGAGCCCGCGCTCGGCCCCTCCGCCTTCATGCACCGCGGATCGGCCCGGTTCGATCCCGAAGCACCGATCACGCACCATTGGTTCGATTCGACGCACATCGCGTGGGGCGTGGTCACCGTCGGCTATGCCACACCCCACTGGCAGCTGGAGGGCAGCGCGTTCAAGGGCCGTGAGCCCGACGAGAACCGCTACAACATCGAGACGCCGCGGCTCGACAGCTGGGCGTTGCGCGCCACCTGGAATCCCTCGCGCGCCTGGAGCAGCGAGGTCAGCTACGGCGAACTCCACAGCCCCGAAGCGCTCAATCCCACGCAGAACGAACATCGGCTGATCGCCAGCACGAGCTATTCTGCCAACGGGCTCGACGTCACCGCCGCCTATTCGCGCAAGAGCATCCTCCCCGGCCGCGTGCTGCCGGCATGGCTCGCGGAAGCGACCTACGCGGTCAGTCCGGTGCATGGCATATTCGGGCGCTTCGAGAATGTCCGCAACGACGAGCTGTTCGAGCGCGACGAACAGCTCGGGCGCGATCCGCCGTTGCTCGGCGTGCCCTTCCGCATCAGCAAATTCACCGCGGGCTATGCCTATACGCTGCCGCTGCCGCACGATCTCGCGGTCGCGATCGGCGCCGCGGCCAGCGCCTACGCCAAATCCGACCGGCTCGACGCCGCCTATGGCCGACACCCGCATAGCCTGACGCTGTTCGCCAAGCTGATGCTCGGCCATTAGGCGACGATCGACGTCGGCATCGGCGAGCTTCACGAACGGGTAGTGCGGCGATCACGATGCGCTTCTAGCGCCGGCGTCCGTCAGAAGTGGACCGCGGCGCCCAGCCGGATCGTGCGCGGGCGTTGCGGCGTGATCTGCCGGCCCGCCATCACACCGAAGGGATCGCCGAGCGCGAAAATGTCGCCGCGCTCGTCGAGCAGGTTGGTCGCGTCGAGCGAAACGGTGATCCGGCCGAACGGGACGCTCGCCCCGATCGCGGTATCGAAGTAGCGGCCCTGATGCAGATCGAGCGCCGTGCCGACACCGAGCCGCGATCGTCCGACATAGCGCACCGAGCCCGACAGCGTGACGTCGTGCCCCTCCATGTCGAATCCGTATCGGACGCCCACGCGGACGATCTCGTCGGCAATATTGGGCAGGCTCGCGTCCTTCTCGCCGGCGAAGGCCGGTGCCGGTTTGGAGAGCCTGCTGTTGTTGGCGAAGACCTCGCCGTCGATCGCGAGGCCCGCGAGCGGTCGCCAGCTGGCCTGCGCCTCGAATCCGACGATGCGGCCCGTGCCGATGTTGGCGGTGTAGGGCAGACCGTCGGCATCGACGAGATCGGCCTGGATATTCTCCCAATGCGTGAAGGAGACGGCGGCACTTGCAGTGAAGCGGTCGCCCGGCACGCCATAGCGTATGCCGATTTCGTAGCTGGAGACGCTGTCGGACGCGAAGCGCTGCGTGACGCTGCCCTGCGCGGCCAGACCGCCCGGCCGATAGCCCTCCTCATAGCGTGCATAGACCGACACATCGTCGGCCGCCTTCCACAGCATGCCAAGCGACGGCAGAACCGCGGCGACGTGGCGATGCGGTTCCGAACCGACGTCGACCTGATCCAGCGCATGGTCGACCAGCCGGGCATATTCGATCCGCACGCCCGCGGTCGCGAACAACTGGTTCGCCAGCCGCAGCGTGCCCTCGCCGAACAGCGAGGCCTCCTCGGCGACGTCATCCGTGCCGACGATGCGGTCGTCGCTGCCGGGCGGGCCGAGCGTCCGCGTCAGCCGGTCGCCGCTGCGCAGCAATTCGGTGCCGATCACCCAACTGCTGCCCGATGCATATTGCTGCGAAAGCCGGGTCTCGTTGGTCAGCAGCGTGATGTGGTTGTTCTCCTGGTAGAGACGCGGCGCATCCGCCGTCAGGCTGGCGTCGTAGGTCGAATCGACGTCGTGGCGGACGATCGATGTCGCCGAGACGAGTTGCACTTGGCCCATTGCGTGCCGAACCGTCAGGCTGCCGAGCGCATAGTCGTTGTCGAAGGGTTGGGCGAGCACGCTCGAACGCTGGAGCGGCGGCAGGCCGCGCTCGGCATATTGGCCGTCGCGACTGTTGATGTCCTGCTCGACCGCGCCGAGATCGATCGTCCAGTCGGCGGCTGGCTGGTAGCGCAGGGTCGCGCGCAGGCCGCGGGTGGTCGTGTGGTTGATGTCCTTGAGGTCGCGCGACGGGTCGTCGATATAGCCGCCTTCGATGTCGCCATAGCCGACGACGCGCAACGCGAGCCGGCCGTCGACGATCGGCAAATTGGCGACGGCCGACAGGTCGCCCCCCGGCGCCCCGTGCGCTTGGACCGAGCCGCCGCCCGCGATGTCGAGCGCGGCGTGCGACAGGTCGGGCGCCACAGGCACGAGCCGGACGATGCCGCCGAGCGATCCCGCGCCATAGAGCGCACCCTGCGGCCCCTCGAGAACCTCGATCGAAGCCATGTCGTAGATCGCCAGTTCGGGATCGGGCGCGTTGTAGTTGAGCCTGACCTCGCCGAGATATTCGCCGACGGTCGCCTGCGTGGGACCGTTGAAGCTCGAATCCGCAATGCCTCGGATGAACAGCTTGTTGCGGCCGGGGCCGAGATGCGTCGAGGACAGGATCGGCACCTCGTCGATCAGCGCCTGCGAGCCGTGGATGCGCTGGTTGGGCCGGACCGACGTGCCGTCCACGAGGACGACGCTGCCGATATAGTCCTGCAGCGCGGCAGACCGCTTGCTGCCGGTGACGATGATCTCCGAGGGGGAGCGTGCGGCGCCGGTGGACGCGGGCGTAGGCATTGCGCGCTTAGCCACCGGCTTGCGCCGGACGATCTCGAAGGTTTGCGGGTCCACCTGACGAAAATCGGCTGCCGTCCCCGCCAGAATGCGCGCCAAGGCGGCGGCGACCGGCATCCGCCCCCTCACGCCGTGCACGGGGACATCGGCGATCGTCGTATCGCTCAGTCCGATCGTGACGCTCGCCTGCCCGCCGACCGCGACCACCGCCGATCGCAGCGAACCCGGCGGGATGTCGAACCGGAGCAGATGCACGGGATCGGCGCGACCGGCGGATGCCAGCGCGAAGATCACGGCCATACTGCATCCCCACCGCGTCACCGGGATGGCAATACCATCTGCCAGCCCTGCGGCACACGCCGGATATGCACGCCCATCACCGCCGCCATCCGCCGGAACATGCGCGGACGGTCCGCGTCGATCATCACCACGCCGCTGAACCGGTGCACCGTGAGCGCCGGATCGACCGCGACGGGTTCGCCGATGCTGCGGGCGACATCCTGCGCGACGTCGCCCAGCGATGCGTCGCGATAGAGTAGCTGGCCGGAGCGCCAGCCGCCGACGGCCGCGGCATCGACCGTCCGCACCGTGGCGCTATTGTCCGCGATACGCAGCGACTGGCCGCCGTCGAGCCGCACGGCAGCGCCGCCCGGATCGTAGAGCACTGCGCCCTCGCGCACCGCGATCTGCGTTACGTCCGCGCGCGCGACGATGTCGAACGCCGTGCCGACGTCCTGAAAGCGCGCGCCACCCGCCTGCACCGCGAACGGGTGCGCGGCATCATGGCGGACCGTGAAGAAAGCCTCACCCCGTTCGAGGACCGCGACCCGCGGATTGATACGATCGAGCCGCAGGCTGCTGTCGCCGTTGAGCGCGATACTTGTGCCGTCGATCGTCACGACACGCTTTTCGCCCGGTGCGGTATGAACGACGAAAGGCTGGGCGCCAGCCTGCATCAGCGACGGCACCGCGACGACGGCTGCCACACCAGCTGCCAGCGCGATGCCGAGCCCGGCCCCCCAGCGCGTCCAGCGGCGCGACGGGACGATCGGTTCGAGCAGATTGTCGTTGATCGGAATCGGCGACGTCGCCAGCGGCCGGGGTGGTGCGAGCTCGACGGTCGCGGCCTCGATCATCAGGCTGGCCTCATCGAAGGCAGCCGGATGGCGCGGATCGGCTTCGAGCCACGCGATGTGCGCATCCCAATCCGCAAAGCTCGGGTCGTAGAGACGACGCACCCAGTCGAGCGCTTCGTCCTGGAGATGTCGATCAGCGCTGGCCATCGACCGACTCCTTGCCCGCAGCGATCGGATCCCCGCCATCGGCGATCGCACGCTGCGCCGCCGCGACAGCACGATAGGCCTTCTGAAGATGCTTCTCGACTGCGCTCAGCGTGATGCCCAGCTCGGCTGCGATGTCGCGCTGGCCGACTTCGTCGACGCGGTGCCGGCGGAAGATATGCTCGGTGCGGGGCCCGAGCCCCGCCAGCACGCGATCGATCTGGCGCAATCGCTCGCGGCTGGTGAGTATGCGGTCGGCTGCAGGCGCCTCGTCGACGTCGCCACCCTCGACATCCTTGCGATACGCGCGCTCGCGATCCTGCCGACGACGCGCGGTGCGATAGCGGTCGAGCATCAGATTGTGCGCCATGCGGTAGAGATAGGCGAGCGAATCCCCGATGCCGTCATCCGCGCTGGCCTGCGTGCGAATCCAGAGGTCCTGCAGACAGTCCTCGGCGTCCGCGGCGGCACCCCGCGCGCGGAGGTAGCGGAGCAGCAGCGGCTGATTGGCCATGAAGGCCTGGGCGAGAGCGCTGCCCGCCATGGTCCGATGCGTCCCGATCGATGATGGTGGCCGAATGTAGGCGCTTCCCATCGGCATCGTAAAGCGCAACGTCGGTCGGCAGGCGGACGCCATCAGCGACGTCTCGGTCCTGGCGGTTTCGGCGCGCTTTCCCGATGCCCTTGCCTCGAGGCCGTTCCCGCGACGGTGTCATCATTGCGAGAAACCATGTTGAGTGCCTTCCCGGTCGCGTCCCGCGACGACTATCGCCAGTTCGGCAACGATCGAAACGTAGACGCCCCCGGCGCAGCAAACCCGCACTGCGACGGCGTTATGATGAAGGGGGAGCAATGGCTCGGGTCTTACGCAATAAGGTTTTGCGGATTGCCGGGCAATCCGGCGGCTCATTCGGCGCGGCAGTTTTGGCTATTCAGGATGAACGTCCTGCTTGGTTAAGTTGATAAAAGTCGCGTGACCGTCATTGCGCTGGTGCTTACCAACCGGCCGCTTTTCTGGCCAGTAGCGGCCGGTCGAAGAACTCCCCCGACGATCCGAGTGCCTGCCGCTTTTGGCGCGGCGTACCGATCCACGCCGAGCTCGACCCGCCGCTACCGATCGCACCGATAGTTGGCCGGGCCGTACCCCCGGACGAACGAGCGAGCGACCGCCCTTCCCAGGATCCCCCGCTTCGTTGACAGCATCGATGTCACATCCTAGGCATCTGCTCAGTTTGTGTCACCGCACCAGTCGGAGCGCCGTTTTCGATGCTGAGCGACCGGTCTCCGGAAATGCTGGACTGCGGCGCGACGAAGGATCGAGCCGGCCCGGTCCGCTTCGCGCCGCTCCCCCGCGAGGCGTGGACCGAAGAGGCACGCGCGGTGTTCGCCTTCTGGGGCGAGCCGGGCGCCTACGATAACGGCTCGGCCAGCAACATGGTGATGACGCTGGCGCATCATCCCGCGCTCGCAATGGCCTATTACGGTTTCGGCAGGCACCTGCTCGTCGCATCGACGCTGCCGGTCCGCGACCGCGAGCTGATCGTGCTGCGCGTCGCCTGGCTGCTCCGCTCCGCCTATGAATGGCATTACCACGTCGGCTACACGCTCAATCTCGGCATGGGGCTCGACGAGATCGCCGCGATCGGGGTCGGATCGGCGGCGGCTGGATGGAACGACCGCGATGCCGCCGTGCTGCGCGCGGTCGAGGAGCTTTGCGGCCAGTCCCGGCTGTCGGGCGCGTGCCGCCTGGCGCTGTCGCGCCATTTCGATGGCCGGCAGATCATCGATCTGGTGTTCACGATCGGCAATTACGTGATGCTGAGCTGGGCGATCGCTGCGCTCGATATCGAACTCGAGGACGGTATCGATCCGATCGGCTTCGATCTCAGGACGCGATCCGGCGCGCTGCCCGTCGCGCGCTACAAACCCGGGGAGGTGGAGGATTGGACATCCAGCCGTGGCTGACGAGCGGGCGGCGCGCCGCATGACGCTCGACGAGATGCTTGCCCGCGAGGGCATCCGCCAGACGATGGCGGCCTACACCGCCGCGGGCGACCGCCTGCGCGAGGCCGACTTCCTCGCGGTGTTCACCGAGGATGCGGTGATCGAGACCGAAGGCGTGCCCGAGAGCGACCTGTTCCGCTACGAAGGGCGCGCTGCGATCGGCGACTGGATCGGCCGCTGGCGCACGCCACCGGGTGGTGCCGAGCGCGTCCACAAGGCTAGCTTCATCCGCCACCATCTCGCCACCTGCCATATCGAGTTGACCGGTGCCGACAGCGCGCGGGCGCGGACCTATTGGGTCGCCTGGACCGACATCGGCGCCGACCACGCCGGCTATTATCTCGACGACTTTCGCCGGGTGGGCGATCGCTGGCTGATCCGGCACCGCCGTATCCGCCGCGACTGGCAGGCCGGGAACAGCCTCTATCGCACAGCCGTCGCGAACGCCCGATGAGTACGCGTCCGATCGCTGCGCGGGTGTCGAACGCCGACCGCAACCTGAAGAGCCGGACGGCGATCCTGGCCGCCGCGCAGCAGATCATGCGCGAGGAGGGCTATGCCGCGGTCAGCTCGCGCAGGATCGCAGCGCAAGCCGAACTCAAGTCGCAGCTCGTCCATTATTATTTCAAGACGATGGACGAGCTTTTCCTCGCGCTCTTCCACGATGTCGAGGAGCAGTTCTTCGCGCGACTGGACCGGGCGGCGGCGTCGGACCGACCGCTGAGCGCACTCTGGGCGGTGTGCAGGGATGTGCACGGGCCGCGGCTCACCAAGGAATTCGTCGCGATGGCGACGCATCACGACGCGCTCCGCGGCGAGATCGCGCGCGCCGCCGAGCGGACGCGCAGCGTCTTCGTCGCCCGGATCGCGCATGCGCTGTCCGCAAACGGCGTCTCGCAGGATGCCTGGCCCCCGCTCGCGCTTGCGGTGCTGATGGACGGCGCCGGCCGGTTGCTCATCGCCGATCACACGCTCGGTGCGACCGCCGGCCATGCGGAGGTGATCGCCTTCATCGAGCGACAGATCGCGCGCCTCGAAGGCGGAGCGCCCGACGAACGCCGATAAAGATAAACGAAGGGAGAGGCCGGGAATGAACAGGTTGGACGGCAAGGTCGCGGTGGTTACCGGCGGCAGCCAGGGCATCGGCTTCGCGCTCGCCAAGGCATTCGCCCGCGAGGGCGCGGCGGTCGTCATCTCGAGCCGGCGGGACGATGCGATCCAGGAGGCCGCGCGCCGACTGACCGCGACCGGCGCGCGCGCCGTTGGTGTCCAGGCCGATGTCGCCAGCCGCGAGGACGTGGAGCGCACGATCCAGACCGCGGTCGAACGCTTCGGCCGCATCGACATCCTCGCCAACAATGCGCAGGCGACGCGGCAGGCGAAGATCGAGGATATCACCGACGAGGCGATCGCGCTGACCTTCGGCTCGGGCCTGTTCGGCACGCTGTTCCACATGCAGGCGGCCTTCCCCTATCTGCGCGAGCGTGGTGGCTCGGTGATCAACTTCGGGACGCGCCAGGGCATTTACGGCGAGCCGGGCGACGGCATCTACGGTGCCAACAAGGAGGGAATTCGCGGGCTGTCGCGGTCCGCCGCGCGCGAATGGGGGCGGTTCGGCATCCGCGTCAACGTGATCAACCCCGCAGCGCTTAGTCCGTCGGCGGAAAAGGCGCTCGCGGCGGACCCGGCGAGGGCACAGAAATATCTCGACGAGATTTCGCTCGGCCGCTTCGGCCGCCCCGACGAGGACATCGCGCCGATCGCGGTCTTCCTCGCCAGCGACGAGGGCCAATATGTCACCGGACAGACGATCAACGCCGATGGCGGCCAGATAATGCTGTGACGGCATAAACGCGTCGAAAACGATAAATCGATAATAGAATAGGAGACGGACATGGCCAACGAGATGCCGAGCGCGGACGACTTCACCGGATTGTCGCGAAAGGTGCTCCAATATAGCGAATATTTCACCGCGCTCGTCGACAGGCGCAAGTCGGGCGAGCTGAGCGACGCCGATTGGGCGCCGATCGAGTCGATCGTCGATGTCGACACCTGGGAACGGCTGGGCGTGTTCGTCGGCGCCAAGGCCGAAAAGTTCGGATGGCCGACGTACAAATCCTATATCGCGCAATATGCCGGCGGCACGTCCTGGGAGGGAACGCTGCGCAAGATCACCGAAGTACCGGGACGGGTTATCCTCGAGCTCGAGGAGCGCAACACGATGAACGGGACGACCGACGTCTCGAACACCGTGACGATCTACGAATTCACCGATGCCGGAAAGCTGCGGCATCTTGACGTGTACGTCATGCCGCTCGGCTGAAGGCGGCGACCGATAAGCAAAGATGCGGCGGAGACCACGGACGAGGAGAGCGAGCATGTCTGGACTATCGGGCAAACGAATATTGGTCACCGGGGCGAGCGGGCTGGTGGCGCTCCCCGTCGCGCGCGAACTCGCCAAGACCAACGAGGTTTTCGCGGTCGCGCGCTTCTCCGATCCCGGGCAGAAGCGGCTGGTCGAGATGGCGGGCGCGAAGGCGGTGTCGTTCGATCTCGCCGACGAGGACCTCTCGCCGCTGCCGCAATCGATCGACGTCGTGATCAACTATGCCGTGCTGCCGCAGAACCATAAGGACGCCTACGCGGTCAACGCCGGCGCCGCCGGCCGGCTCGCGCGCCGTTACCGCGACGCCGAGGCGTTCGTGCAGGGTACGACGGGTTCGCTCTACGAATATCAGGGCGAGCGCCCGCTGCGCGAGGACGATCCCTACGGGCTGCACAGCTCGATCGAGAATTACGCGGCGAGCAAGATCGCGGCCGAGTTCCTGCTCAGGCATCTCAGCACCGACTATGACCTGCCCGTCACGCTGGTCCGCATCTTCTCCTTCTACGGTCCGCGCGGCGGCACCGTCACGCAGCGTATCGACCAGGTCGCGCGCGGCGAGCCGGTCAGCATCTATCCGGGCGTCCGGAACATCCATGCGCCGCTGTACGAGGATGATTATGTCGCCAAAACGATCGCAGCGGCCGGCATCGCCAAGGTCGGCGCGGAGATCATCAACGTCGGCGGCACCGAGGCGGTGACCACGCAGGACTATTGCGAGATGGCGGGCGAGATGCTCGGCCGGAAACCGATCTTCGTCGAAAACGGCCGCGCATGGCCGATCTGGGGCGATACCGCCAAGATGGTCGCGCTGCTCGGCCCCAACACCGTCTCGATGCGCGAGGGCATCCGCCGCACCGTCGAGGCGACGCAGGAGCGGCTCGGCACCAACCATCACATGATCGGCCAGCCGACGCGGTGATCATCTTCACCACGCATGTCCGGGTGCTGCCCGTAAACGTAGCGGCGTTCGAGGCGCTGATGACGCGCGTCCGCGACCTCACCCGCGCGCATGAGCCCGGCGTCGCCTATTATGATTTCGGCCGGAGCGCCGACGAGGCGGGCGTCTATGTCGTCATCGAGGTCTACCGGGATGCCGCAGCGCATGCCGCGCACATGGCGACCGACTGGGTGCGGGACTCGATCCCGGAATCGCGCCGCCTCGTCGAGGGCGGCTTCGATACCCGGCAATATGTCGGCCCCGGCACGGCGCCGGCGATCCGGCAGATGAAGGAGAGCTGATATGACCAGCAAAAATGGGCTCAGCGATATCGAGCGGTTGATCGAACTGCAGGCGATCTTCGATCTCAAGGGCCGCCGCGATCATGCCGTCGACCGCAAGGACTGGGATCTGTACGCCGTGCTCCACACCGACGACTATATCGCGATGTCGATCGGCGCCGAGCCGATCGTCGGCGGCCGGGCGGCGGCGGACGCATTGGCGGTCCAGTTGGCCAACGTCACCACCGTCCACCATTGCCACACGCCGGTGATCGAATTTCAGGACCGGGACAACGCCACCGGCGTCTGGGCGATGGAGGATAACCTCTTCTGGCATCGCGACGGCGAGAAACAGTGGCTGCGCGGCTTCGGCTTCTATTACGAGACCTATGTGCGCGGGGCCGACGGTCGGTGGCGGTTCCGCTACCGCAGGCTGGAGCGCACGCACGCTGAAACCTCGCCGGGCGCGGCATCGCTCGCGGCGGACGCGTCCGGCGAGAATCTCGCGGTCGGGCGCTGACGCACGGATCGATCAGCGGCGCGTACCCGGCAACGGGGCGAGCAAGGCCGCAATCGGCGCGACGCTTTCGACCGACGCTGCGAACGTCGGCGTCAGATGCACCTCCGCCGCCTGCTCATAGGCATAGCCGAGCCCGAGCAGCCGCGCCTCGCTCCACGCCGGGCCGATGAAGGACAGGCCGACGGGCAGACCGCCCACCGCGCCCATCGGCACCGTCAGATGCGGATAACCCGCGACCGCGGCGATATCGGCCGGGCCGCCGCCCGCGATCTGGTCGCCGTTGACCGCATCGATCTTCCACGCCGGCGGCATCGTCGGCGCGACCAGCGCCACGACGTTGTTGGCGGCTAGCATCGCGTCGATCCCGTCATGTCCGGCCAGTCGCAGCGAGAGATCGCGCGCCGCCAGATAGGCCGGATCGCTCAGCCCCCTGGTCGCCTGCGCCTTCTCGAAACTGTCCTGCCCGAACAGCGCGAGCTCGCGGGGGTGCGCCTTGTCGAACGCGATCAGCTCGGCGAGCGTGCGCGGCGCGACGCTCTTGGGCAGGGTCGCGAGATAGGCGTTGAGATCGGCCTTGAGCTCGGTCAGCAGCACGGTGAATTCGGCCGGGCCGATCTTGTCGCGGTCCTTCATCGCGGCGATGTCGACCAGCGTGGCGCCCTGCGCGCGCAGCACGTCGAGCGCGTGCGCGAACAGCGCATCGACCGGTGGCGACCAGGGCCCGACGAAACGCAGCACGCCGATCCGCACGCCCTTGAGCGCATCTGGTTTGAGCGCGGCGAGATAGTCGGCCTTGTGGGCGTCGGCCGTCGCCGTGGCGGGATCGGCGGGGTCGCTGCCCGCGATCGCGGCGAGCAGCAGCGCCGCGGTGCGCACGTCCCTGGCCATCGGGCCGGCGGTATCCTGGCTGTGGCTGATCGGCACGATGTGCGTGCGGCTGACGAGGCCCACCGTCGGCTTCAGCCCGACGATGCCGTTGAGCGAGGCGGGACAGGTAATCGATCCGTCGGTCTCGGTGCCGATCGCGGCATCGGTGAGCCCCGCCGCCACCGCCGCCCCGCTTCCCGACGACGACCCGCAGGGATCACGATCGAGCGCGTACGGGTTACGCGTCTGCCCGCCGACCGCGCTCCACCCCGAGATCGACGCCGAGGAGCGCATGTTCGCCCATTCGGAGAGGTTGGTCTTGCCCAGGATCACCGCGCCGGAGGCACGCAGCCGCGCGACCAATGGCGCGTCGCGGCCGGTGACGCTGGCCAGCAGCGCCATGCTGCCCGCCGTGGTCGGCAGCGGCCCCGCGGTCTCGATATTGTCCTTGATCAGGATCGGCACGCCGAACAGCGGCCCGCGCGCGACCCTGCTGCGATCGAGCGCGCGCGCTTGCGCCATGGCGGTCGGATCGAGCGCAAGCACCGCGTGGATCTGCGGATCGACCTTTTCGACACGCGCGATCGCCGCCCTGGTGTTGGTCTCGGCGATCGTGGCGGGGTCCGCCGCGGTCAGGGCAAGAACGAGCGCGAGTGCGGGCATGACGATCCTCCGTTTGCGCCAGGATGCGGGGCCCGGACGGCCGGGTCAATCGGCTGCTGCGCCGCGCTCTCCCCTCCCCTTCAGGGGAGGGGTCGGGGGTGGGGCCTCGCTATCTGCCGTGGCATTCGCGGATACGCCCCACCCCAACCCCTCCCCTGAAGGGGAGGGGCTTAGCGCAGGCAGTCACCGATTGTCCGTCAGCCGGCGCGCTGCTAGCCCAGGCGAAACAGGGAGGTCCATCATGTCCATCGCTCGTCTCGCCGCCGCATTGCTCGTCGGCGCCAGCCTGTCGGCTGCGGCGCATGCCGCCACGCCCGCCAAGCCCGTCTACGGTCCGTGGGGCGTCGACTATGCCTCGATGGACCGCGCCACGAAGCCGGGCGACGACTTCTTCGGCTATGCCGAAGGGACGTGGCTCAAGACCACGACGATCGCACCCGACAAGGCGAGCGCGGGCTATAACAGCGATCTCCCCGATCTTGCCGAGCGCGACGTCCGCGCGATCGTCGAGGATGCGCAGAAGAACCCGACGACGCCGATGGCGCGGCAGATCGGCGATTTCTACGCGGCATGGATGGATCAGGCCGGCATCGAGGCGCGCGGTGCCGCCCCGCTTGCGCCCTATCTCGCGAAGATCGCCGCGATCGGCTCGCGCGCGCAACTCGTCCAGCTGATGGCCGAGCCGAGCTTCGCCAGCCCCGTCGACATCGGCATCGAGCCCGACGAGAAGGATCCGACGCGCTACACCATCGGCGCCGGCCAGGCCCGGCTCGGGCTGCCGACGCGCGACTATTATCTGCTTCCCGGCGCCAAATATGACGCGATCCGCAAGGCCTATCGCGACTATATCGTCCGCATCCAGACGCTCGCGGGGATCCCCGACGCCGCCGCCAAGGCCGATGCGATCATCGCGCTCGAGACGCGGCTGTCGCAGGACCAGTGGACCCCCGAGCGGCGCCGCGATCCGCAGGCGACCTACAACCCGATGTCGCGCGCACAGCTCGATACGCTGGCGCCGCAGCTCGACTGGACGCCGGTGCTCGCGAAGATCGGGCTCGGCACGATGCCGACCGTGGTGGTGTCCGAACCGAGCGCGGTGGCAGCGGCCGGCGCGCGGCTGGGCGACGTTCCGCTCGCGACGTGGAAGGCCTGGCTCGCCTTCCGCTTCGTCAGCGATCATGCGCAATTCCTGCCCAAGGCGTATGACGACGCGCATTTCGACTTCTACAGTCACACGCTGCGCGACGTGCAGGCGCAGAGCGACCGCTGGAAGCGCGGCGTGCGGCTGCTCGACGCCGATCTCGGCGAAGCCGTCGGGCAGCTCTACGTCCGGCAGCATTGGTCGGCGGACACCGAGAAGCAGATGGCCGAGCTGATCGAGGATCTGCGCGCCGCCTATGCCGACAAGATCAATCATGCGCCGTGGATGGACGCCGCCACGCGCAAGGCCGCGCTCGAAAAGCTCGCCACCTTCGATCCGCGGATCGGGCATCCGGTCAAATATATCGACTATTCGACGATGCGGGTGAGCGCGACCGATCCGCTCGCCAATGCGGTGAACGCGAGCGTGTTCGAGTGGCAGCTGCAATTGTCGCGGCTGGGCAAGCCGGTCGATCGCACGCTGTGGGACATGACGCCGCAGACGGTGAACGCCTATTACGACCCGACGATGAACCAGGTCACCTTCCCGGCCGCCATCCTGCAACCGCCCTTCTTCGATCCTGCCGCCGACCCGGCGGTCAACTACGGCGAGACGGGCGCGACGATCGGCCACGAGATGGGCCACGGCTTCGACGACGAGGGCCGCCAGTTCGACGCGCAGGGCCGCCTGCGCGACTGGTGGACCAAGGAATCCGCCGATCGCTACACGGTGCATGCGCAGAATCTGGTCAAGCAGTTCGACGCTTACGAGCCGATCCCCGGCACGCACATCAAGGGCCAGCTGACGCTCGGCGAGAATCTCGGCGATCTGGGTGGGCTCGAGGCGGCCTACGCGGCCTATCGCCGCTACGTGTCGCGGCACGGCGAACCCAAGGTGATCGACGGCTATACCGGCGACCAGCGCTTCTTCATCGCCTATGCGCAATCCTGGCAGGGCAAGGAGCGCGAAGGCGCCCTGCGGTCGCAGCTTCTCTCCGATCCGCACTCGCCCGAGGCCTACCGCGTCAACGGTATCGTCCGCAACGTCGACCCCTGGTATGCCGCCTTCGGGGTCAAGCCGGGCGAGAAACTCTATCTGGCGCCGGCGGACCGCGTCCACGTCTGGTGAGTGCCGACGGGGCGGCGACGCCAGCCTAGCCGCCAACGCGATCGGCGCGCACCCGGCGCCGGGGGATCTTGTGCGGGACGAGCAGCGGGACGAGCATCGCCAGGCCGCCGCCGACGAGCGTCGCGACGATTCTGTGCTCGGCATTGCCGATCGCGCTGGTGTGGCCCAGCGACACCAGCAGCACGATCGTCGCGGTGATCGAGGCGGTGAGGCCGGCATAATGCGCCTTCTGCAGCGCGAAGGCGGCGCCGGCCGACAGCGTCATCCCCGCCAGCAGCAGCCACGGCTGATCGCGGCAGCCGATCGCGAACAGCGTCGCGAGCAGGCACCCGCCCAGCGTGCCGCCGACGCGGGCCAGCCCCCGCACCCGAGTCTCGCGCAACTTGGGCTTGAGCACGATCAGCGCCGTCATCGGTGCCCAATAGCCGTTGGCGACACCGAGCAGGGCGATGATGACGAGGCTGGCGGCGACGCACAGCGCCGCGCGCACCATGTGCGCGACAAGCAGCGCACGGTGCCGTTCGGGCCGTTCCGCCGCCGCGAACAACGGCGCGGCTGCGCGCGGGAACGCGCGGGCGAGCGCGACGACGCTCGCGATCTCGACGACGCCGCCGACCAGCACCGTCGCCGATCGCTCGGTCGCCGCCGCGACACCGCCCTGATAATAGCCCGCCACCAGGAAGATGATCACGACCTGCAGCGCGACCCACCAGATATCCTCGTCGTACAAGGCGAGTGCCGCGCAACCGGCAGCGGCCACCGCCGCCGCGACGATGAAAGCCGTGCTGTCCTGGCCGAGCAGCGTGCCCAGCATCGCCGCCAGCGCCATACCGACGGTCGCCGACAGCATCGCGGCCCAGCGTCGCCCGCGCAATTCGCGCGCGGCGCCGAAGGCGACCGCGAACGCCGCGCCGGCGGCGGTCACGCCCTGGACCGGATAGCCCGACGCCTGACCCGCGATGATGAGCAAAGGCATCGCGGGCAGACACAGCGCCGCCTCGCGCCAGTGGAAGGGCTGCAGATGGTGACGACCGAACCGGCTCCCCCGCGTCGATCGTTCCGTTTGCACCGTTGCTCCCATTTCGCAGCTTATACGCAGGGGAGCGCGATCGGCTCCGCTTTCATGCTCGCGGGCCGATGCGGACGGCGGGCTTGCCGGCACTGCCGCCTGTTCAGCGCGCGATTTATGCGATAGTCGCGCGCCGTGATACCGCTCCAACTGATCGACACCGCGCAGCTTCCCGACGGCGGAACGCTTCGACTGATGCACCGCGGCGCCGATTTCTCGATCCTGTTCGGCCGCATCGAGCTGATGAGCAGCCGGCTGCGCGGTTCGGAGGAGCTGCTGGCGACGCTGGCCTGCGACCAGCTCGGCAATCGCGCGCATCCCAGGATGTTGATCGGCGGCCTCGGCATGGGCTTCACGCTGCGCGCCGCACTGGTCGCCCTGCCCCCCGCCGCGACGATCGTGGTGGCCGAACTCGTCCCCGAAATCCTCACCTGGGCGAAAGGACCGCTCGCGCATCTGTTCGGCGACAGCCTGTCCGATCCGCGCGTGTCGGTCGAGCTGCGCGATGTCCGCGCGTGCATCGCCGAGGCGAGGCCCGCCTACGACGCGATCCTGCTCGACGTCGACAACGGCCCCGACGGACTGATCCACGCCGCCAACGACAGGCTCTACGGCGGACAGGGGCTTCGTGCGGCGCATGCCGCGCTCGCGCCGGGCGGAGTCCTGGCGATCTGGTCGGCTTATCCCGACCGGGCGTTCGCGGACCGCCTCCAGCACGCCGGCTTCGCGGTCGACGAACGCAAGGTTCGCGCGACCGGCGGACGCAAGGGTGCGCACCACATCGTGTGGCTGGCGACCAAGCCCGCGGTCTGAGCCGCTTCCCCCGTCGCCGCGAGCATGCGGTGCAATCATCGACGGACCACGCTAGGCTGGTCCGCCGCTCCCTTCTTCACAGGACACCAACTCCGATCATGGTTGCCGCCACCCGCCTGTCGCGCCCGCTCCAACGCCGCTGCGCGCAATGCCGCCGCGTTCAAGACGTGAAGCTGCCTGCGCTCTACCATGTCGTCGTGCCCAACCAGGGCGGCGGGACGCGGCGCGACGGCGGCTATGACTGCCGCTTCTGCGCGACGCCCAACATCATAGCTGCCAACGAAATGCCGCAGGGGCTGCTGCTCCAGCTGCCGAGTCGCGAGGAGCAGATCGCCGCGGTCGCTGCTGCCAAGTTGGCGAGCGCGGTGCCGGCGGCGGAGATTGCGAGCCCCGCCCCGGCTCCGGCTCCGCCATCGCCCGCCCCTCACCGCGCGGAGAAACGCCTTCCGCCGCCGAGCTGGATCACGGGTGCGAAAGCACGCGCGACGCTGGTGGCGGCGTTCGGTCGCGCCCGTGATGCCGACGACGGGCATTGCACGGCATTCATCCGCACCCCGGCCGGCGCGCTGTCGCTCGTCGATGCACGCGAACGGCTTGGTGATGGCGACATTCTCGATTGGCTCGACCGGACCGCCTGCGAATTGCTCGTTCTGGGTGGATCGCAAGCCGATGGATCGCGGTGGAAAGCCGTCTTTCATCCGGTCGCGGGCGCGGCTACACTCGCGGTCGAACCCCGGAATAGCTAGCGCCGCTGTCCCGAGTGGTGCATCGCCGCATCATCGGACATGGCCATGCGACGAACGGTCGATGTTTCCCCGCCGGATGCGCCGGGCGTGAAAAGGAATTGAATAGTTGGATCGCAAGACAGCTCGCCTCTCCCACGCGCGCATCGGCAGGATCGCGCGCGAGCAAGGCTCGGCCGGCGAGGCCGCATTGGCGGGCCTCCTGTTCCTCGCTCGGACACTGAAGGAAGAGGAGCTTCTGACGGCATCCGAAGTGGGCGCCCTCGTCGCCGTCCTCGAATCCAAGCTCCCCGACGATCGGCACGACGAGATTCGCGCGGTGCTGCTGCCGGACTGAGCATTGCGACGGCGTGGCGGAGATGATGCTATCGATCGGTTGAGGATCCCCATGCAGGACGCGCAGAAGACGATCCCCTGGTGGCAAAGCGGCGTCGTCTATCAAATCTACCCGCGCTCGTTCCAGGATAGCGACGGCGACGGCATCGGCGATCTTGCCGGGATCGAACGGCGGCTCGACCATGTTGCGTCGCTCGGCGTCGATGCAATCTGGCTTTCACCGATCTTCCCCTCGCCGATGGCGGACTTCGGCTACGATGTCGCCGACTATACGGGCATCGAGCCGATGTTCGGCGATCTCGCCGCCTTCGACCAGCTGCTCGCCGCGATCCATGCGCGCGGGCTGAAATTGCTGCTCGATTTCGTCCCCAACCACAGTTCCGACCAGCACCCCTGGTTCGTCGAGAGCCGGTCGTCGCGCGACAATCCGAAGCGCGACTGGTACATCTGGCACGATCCGGCGCCGGATGGCGGACCGCCCAACAACTGGATCAGCGACTTCGGCGGCTCATCTTGGCAATGGGACGAGGCGACCGGCCAATATTATCTCCACGCCTTCCTCGCCGCACAGCCCGACCTCAACTGGCGCAACCCCGATCTGCGCGCGGCGATGATGGACGTGCTGCGTTTCTGGTTCGATCGCGGCGTCGACGGCTTCCGGATCGACGTGCTGTGGCACATCGTCAAGGCGGCGGGCTTTCCCGACAATCCGGTCAATCCCGACTGGACGCCCGGCCACACCGAGCGCGACCGGCTGATCCAGCGCCATTCGACCGATCAGCCCGAGGCGCATGCGATCGCGGCCGAGTTTCGCACCATCGCCGACAGCTATGGCGCGAAGACCGGACGCGAACGCGTGCTGATCGGCGAGATCTTCCTGCCCAACGATCGCCACGCGCGCTGGTACGGCACGCCGGAGAGGCCGCAGGTCCATCTGCCGTTCAATTTCCAGCTGATCGAAAACCGCTGGGATGCCGCGGTGCTGCGCCGAACGATCGGCGATTACGAAGCCTCGCTGCCCGCGCATGGCTGGCCCAATTGGGTGATCGGCAGCCACGACGCGCCGCGGATCGCCGCGCGGATCGGCGACGCCCAGGCGCGTGTCGCAGCGATGCTGCTGCTCACGTTGCGCGGCACGCCGACGCTCTACCAGGGCGACGAGATCGGCATCGGCGCGGTCGTCATCCCGCCCGACCGCGTCCGCGATCCGCAGGAATTGCGCCAGCCCGGCATCGGCATCGGTCGCGACCGCTCGCGCACGCCGATGCCGTGGGACGGATCGCCCTTCGCCGGGTTCAGCACCGCCGAGCCGTGGTTGCCGCTCAACGCCGACTGGCCGACACGCAACGTCGCGACGCAGGAACACGATGAACGGTCGATGCTCCGGCTCTACCGGCACCTGCTCGCGCTGCGCCGCGCCCACCCGGCGCTGGCGATCGGCGATTTCAGGCTCCTCGAAGCACCCGCGGGTGTCCTGGCCTATGCGCGAACGTATGGCGAAACGCGTCTGGTCGTGCTGCTCAACCTCACGTCGCGCGCGGTCGCAGTCGAATGGACGGGAACGCCGCTTCTCTCCACGCTCGACGGTGAGCCGGAGCCCGGGATGCTTCGCGCCGACGAAGCGCTGGTGATCGCATGAGGATCGCGATGCTGGCGCCGATCGCCTGGCGCACCCCGCCGCGGCACTACGGCCCGTGGGAACTCGTCACCAGCCTGCTCACCGAGGCGCTGGTCGCGCGCGGGATCGACGTCACGCTGTTCGCGACGCTCGACAGCCTCACCGCCGCCACGCTCGACGGCGTCGTCCCGGCCCCCTATTCGGAGGACCCGTCGATCGACGCCAAGGTGTGGGAGTTTCGACACTTGGCGCACCTCTTCGAGCAGGCGGGCCGCTTCGATCTGATCCACAACCAGGCGGATTTTCCGGCCCACGCCTTTTCGCGGCTGACCGACACGCCGATCGTGACGACGATCCATGGCTTCTCGTCCGATCGCATCCTGCCGATGTACGCGCCCTATCAGGACCGCGTGCATTATGTCGCGATCAGCGCGGCGGATCGTCACCCCGCGCTACGCTATGCCGCGACGATCCATCACGGCATCCCGCTCGACGACTTCCCCTTCGACGCGGACGGCGGCGAGGACCTGCTGTTCTTCGGCCGCATCCACCCCGACAAGGGCGCCAAGGAAGCGATCGCCGCCGCGCGCGCCGCCGGCCGCGCGCTCGACATGTACGGGATCGTGCAGGATAGCGGTTATCACGACCGCGAGGTCGTCCCCGCCGCGGACGGCGTCTCGATCCGCTATCACGGCGCGGTCGGCGGCGCGGCACGCACCGCGGCGCTGGGACATGCACGCGCGCTGCTGCACCTCGTCAATTTCGACGAGCCGTTCGGCCTGTCGGTGATCGAGGCGCTGGCCTGCGGCACCCCGGTGATCGCGACGCGGCGCGGATCGATGCCCGAATTGATCGAGCACGGCGTCACGGGCTTCCTCGTCGACAGCGTCGAAGAGGCGGTCGCCGCGGTCGCGCGCGTGGGCGAGATCGATCGCGCCGCCTGCCGCCGCGCGGTCGCCGAGCGCTTTTCGGTCGACCGCATGGCCGACGCCTATATCCGGCTGTATCGCACCATCATCGGGTGAGGACGAGGCTTACGCGATCTCCTCGGCGAGCGGCGCGAACTGGCCGTAGCCGCCCTGGAAGAACAGTAGCGGCCGATGCGGATGCTCGATGTCCATCGCCTTGACCTGGCCGATCGCGATGAAATGGTCGCCCGCCTCATGCACCGCGTAAAGCTCGCATTCGATCCAGGCGACGATCCCCTCGAAGATCGGCAGGCCCGATTCGGAGAGGCGATAGGAGACCGTATCGAACTTGTCGGGCGCCTTGGACGATAGCGCGCGACACAGAGTCTCCTGATGCGCGGCGAGCACGTTGACGCAGAAGCGCCCCGCCGCCTCGATCTTGGGCCAGCTGGTCGAGCGGCGATCGGGCAGGAACGCGACCAGCGGCGGATCGAGCGATACCGAGGTGAAGGATCCCACCACCATCGCCGCGGGCGCGCCGTCGGCGATCGCGGTGACGGCGCAGACCCCGGTGGGATAATGGCCCAATATCCGGCGGAACTCGCTGCTCTCAAACGTCGTGGTCATCCTGTCGTCTCCCGGCGCGCGCTCCCCCTATCGCGCGATCGCCGCGCAACGGGAAGCCGGCATCGCAAACCGGACGGTCGAATGCGTCCAACCGCTGCGCTTTAGTCGCCCTTCGGTTCGATCCGCGCGAGCAGGCTCCCTTCGGAGACCTGCGCGCCCTCGGTCGCCTTGAGCTCCGCGACGATCCCGTCGAACGGCGCCAGCAAGGCCTGCTCCATCTTCATCGCCTCCAGCACCAGCATCCGCTGGCCCTTCGCGACGACCGCGCCCTGCTCGACCGCGACCGAGACGATGCGGCCGGGCATCGGCGCGAGAATCGCCCCGTCGCCCGCCGCCGCGCCGCCACCGGCGTGATCCGCGCGGCGAAGGCCGTAGGACCACGCCTCGCCGCCGAGGAACAGCACGCCCGCGGAAAGCGACGCCGCCGGCGGACGCGCGTCCAGCTCGACCAGATACGGCCTGTCCGCCACCTCCACCTCGACCTGCCGGACCGACGCGGCATTGGCGCGGAAACCCGAGAGCGCCGTCCAGGGATCGTTCGTTGCGGACGGCACGATCGCGGCGGCTGCCGCCTGAAGAACCCGGTCCGACGGATCGGCGGACGGGATCAGCCGGTCCGCATGGCGCTCGATGAATCCCGTGTCGATCCGGCCTGCGACGAAATCAGGATTGGCGGCGGCGCGCGCGAGGAAGGCGGCGTTGGTGCGGACCGGCCAGACCTCGACCGCGGCGCACGCGCGCGACAGCTTCGCCGCCGCCGCGGTGCGCGTCTCTGCCGCGACGATGATCTTGGCGATCATCGGGTCGTAATGCGGCGTGACCGCCCCGCCCTCCTCGACGCCACTGTCGATCCGCGCGTCATGCGGGAAGCGCAGCCGATCGAGCAGGCCCGTCGAAGGCAGGAAGCCGGTCGCCGGATTTTCGGCGTAGAGCCGCGCCTCCATCGCCCAGCCGTCGATCGCCAAGTCCGCCTGCGTCTTCGGCAGCGGCTCGCCCGAAGCGACGCGGAGCTGCCACTCGACCAGATCCTGCCCGGTGATCGCCTCGGTGACGGGATGCTCGACCTGGAGCCGCGTGTTCATTTCCATGAACCAGATGCGATCGGCGCGCAGGCCCTCCGATCCGTCGGCGATGAACTCGATCGTGCCGGCGCCGACATAGTCGACCGCCTGCGCCGCCTTGACCGCCGCCGAGCAGATTTTTTCGCGCGTATCGGCATCCATGCCGGGGGCTGGCGCCTCCTCGATGACCTTCTGGTGGCGGCGCTGGAGCGAGCAGTCGCGCTCGAACAGATGGACGACCTGGCCGTGCGTGTCGCCGAACACCTGCACCTCGATGTGGCGCGGCGAGAGGATGTATTTCTCGATCAGCACGCGGTCGTCCCCGAACGACGCCGCGGCCTCGCGCTTGCAGCTTTCCAGCATCTCGGCGAACGGCCCGGCGGCATCGACCTTGCGCATGCCCTTGCCGCCGCCGCCCGCAACCGCCTTGATCAGCACGGGATAGCCGATCGCATCGGCCTCGCGCTGGAGCCGCGCGGGATCCTGGTCCTCGCCCAGATAGCCCGGCGTCACGGGCACGCCGGCGGCGATCATCCGCGCCTTGGCGGCGTCCTTGAGCCCCATCGCCCGGATCGCGGCCGGCGGCGCGCCGACCCATACGAGGCCGGCGGCAACGACCGCTTCGGCGAACTCGGCGTTTTCGGAAAGGAAGCCGTAGCCGGGATGGATCGCCTGCGCGCCCGTCTCGCGCGCGGCGGCAAGCAGGCGGTCCTGCCGCAGATAGCTGTCGCGCGCCGGCGCGGTGCCGATGCACACCGCCGCGTCCGCCTCGCGCACGAACGGCATCCCGGCATCGACGTCGCTATGCACCGCGATGGTGCGGATGCCGAGCCGCCGCGCGGTACGGATGATGCGCCGCGCGATCTCGCCGCGATTGGCGATGAGGAGGGAGGAGATCATATGAGGATCGGTCCTGAAATCCTCCCCGAGATTTCTCGGGGAGGGGGACCAGCCGCAGGCTGGTGGAGGGGGGTCTTGCGATGCGCGATGCCGTAAGTGGAACGCCCGGTCCGGCACGCGCTCTGCGCCGGACGATGAGCCTGCCGGAAGTGGTGCTGTGGCGTGTGTTGCGCACCAGGCCCGGTGGCCTGAAATTCCGCCGGCAGCATCCCGTCGATCGCTTCGTACTGGACTTCTTTTGCCGGGAGGCCGGGCTGGCGATCGAGATCGACGGCGAGGCACACAATCGCGGCAACCGGCCGGATCGCGACTTTCACCGGGACGGGGTTCTGCAAGGCAAGGGCATTGCGACGCTGCGTATCCCGGCACGGGACGTGCTGAACGATCTCGATGCGGTCGTCCGTCAGATTATGTTGGAAGCGGGGTCGAGAGTGCCCCTCCACCATCCGGCTTCGCCGGATGGTCCCCCTCCCCGAGGAAAACCCGGGGAGGATTGAGATGACACCCATCCTGCTCACATCCTGAACAAGCCGAACGTCGCGCGTTCGGGGATCGGCGCGTTGAGCGTGGCGGAGAAGGCGAGGCCGAGCACGTCGCGGGTCTGCGCGGGATCGATGATGCCGTCGTCCCACAGCCGCGCGGTGGCGTAATAAGGGTTGCCCTCGTCCTCGTAGGTCTGGCGGATCGGTGCCTTGAAGGCTTCGGCCTGTTCGGGCGTCCAGCTCTCGGCATCGCGGTGGACCGTCGCCAGCACCGAGGCGGCCTGCTCGCCCCCCATCACGCTGATCCGCGCATTGGGCCAGGTGAACAGGAAGCGCGGCGAATAGGCGCGGCCGCACATGCCATAATTACCCGCGCCGAAGCTGCCGCCAATCAGCACGGTGATCTTGGGCACCGAGGCGGTCGCGACCGCGGTGACCAGCTTGGCGCCGTTCTTGGCGATGCCTTCCGCCTCATATTTTCCGCCGACCATGAACCCCGAAATATTCTGAAGGAACAGCAGCGGCACGCGGCGCTGGCAGGCGAGTTCGATGAAGTGCGCGCCCTTCAGCGCGCTCTCGGAGAACAGCACGCCGTTGTTGGCGAGGATCGCGACGGGCATTCCCCAGATGCGCGCGAAGCCGCAGACCAGCGTCGTGCCGTACAGCGTCTTGAACTCGTGAAACTCGGAGCCGTCGACGATCCGCCCGATCACCTCGCGCACGTCATAGGGCGCCCGCACGTCGCTCGGCACGATGCCGTAGAGCTCGGCCGGGTCGAGCTTGGGCGGCACGGGCGGCGCGATCTCGATATCGACCGCCTTGGGGCGGTTGAGCGTGGCGACGATGTCGCGGACGATCAGCAGCGCATGCTCATCATTCTCGGCGACATGATCGACCACGCCCGATTTGCGGCCGTGCGTCTCGGCACCGCCCAATTCCTCCGCCGAGATCACCTCGCCCGTCGCCGCCTTCACCAGCGGCGGCCCGGCGAGGAAGATCGTGCCCTGGTTGCGGACGATCACGGTCTCGTCGGACATCGCGGGCACATAGGCGCCGCCCGCGGTGCAGCTGCCCATCACGCAGGCGATCTGCGCGATGCCCTCCGCCGACATCTGCGCCTGATTGTAGAAGATCCGCCCGAAATGCTCGCGATCGGGGAAGACCTCGGCCTGGTGCGGCAGGTTGGCGCCGCCGCTGTCGACGAGGTAGATGCACGGCAGCCTGTTCTCGCGCGCGATCTCCTGCGCGCGGAGGTGCTTCTTCACCGTCATCGGGAAATAGGCGCCGCCCTTCACGGTCGGGTCGTTGGCGAGGATCATGCACTCGCGCCCCGAGACGCGGCCAATGCCCGCGATCACGCCTGCGCCGGGTGCCCCGCCCCGCCCGTCCTCGTCGTACATCCCGTTCGCCGCCAGCGCGCCGACCTCGAGGAAGGGCGACAGCGGATCGAGCAGTCGTTGCACCCGGTCGCGCGGCAGCAGCTTGCCGCGCGCGACATGGCGGTCGCGGTGCGCGTCGGAGCCGCCCCGCGCGGCCACCGCGATGCGCTGGCGCAGTTCTTCCGCCAGCGCCGCGTTATGCGCCGCATTGCCCCGGAACGTCTCGTCGGACGGATCGGCCAGCGTATCCAGCGCGCGCATTATTGCGCCCTCGGGGCGTCGTGGCCGATCAGCTCGCGGCCGATCAGCATCCGGCGGACCTCGTTGGTGCCCGCGCCGATATCGAGCAGCTTGGCGTCGCGCAGATAGCGCTCGACCGGCCAGTCCTTGGTATAGCCCGCGCCGCCCAGCGCCTGGATCGCCTCGTTGGCGACCTTCACGGCGTTCTCGGACGCGAGCAGGATCGCGCCGGCGGCGTCGAAGCGCGTCGTCTGCCCGGCGTCGCAGGCGCGCGCGACCGCATAGACATAGGCACGCGACGAATTGAGCGCGACATACATGTCGGCGACCTTGGCCTGCATCAGCTGGAAGGTGCCGATGC
>Ga0302314_10000270_pt1 | contig 93614 bp, 89 predicted proteins | sample III_Palsa_N2_3_FD_200533 | JGI IMG/M metagenome (GOLD analysis project Ga0302314, IMG submission 200533) | Peat permafrost microbial communities from Stordalen Mire near Abisko, Sweden - III_Palsa_N2_3 | ecosystem: Environmental > Terrestrial > Soil > Palsa > Peat permafrost | place: Sweden...
CGGATCAGCGGCAGAGCGGGCAAGCCTGCGAAGCTGTGTCGCGTCAAAATCCGTGCGGAGCGGGACCGGTGCTGCCATGGCGAACCTCGTCAGAGTGATCGCCTTGGTGAATCACATTCCAGCCCGTGTGGGAATCGCCTGCGTGAGTCTCATTCAACAGGACTTGGTATTACTCATCTCGATGGATCGGATTATGAAGCCGTCGGCAGGGTCACCCATGTAGCGCAGGAATGGTGGGTCGTAGACGTTGGCTTCCCTGTCTACAACTCAGGCCCCTTACCCTCAAACTTGCGGCTCGGAGGCTGGGTGCAGGGACAAGTTCACATTGCGGTTGACCACTTCAGTTACTTCGAAACCCTGGCGAGGGAGGCTGACGCCCCCGCCCTTATTTTCGATTGGAACATCGAAAAGATCAAAATCCAGACCGCCCCTTGGGTCGAAGTGCAGCCCAAAGGTCGGCGGCGTGATTACAGCCAAAATGGATGGCGAGAGATTGAGAAGACCGACGCGTGGCATGATGACGAAGGCCGGGCAGCGTACGTCCTCCTATGCTCTCAACTCGACGCCCCTGCTAGGCGCACGTTATGAGATTGAGGATCAAGATCTCGCCGACTTGAAAGTCCACTTTCTTCCTTCCGTCGCTAGAAGCGGACTGTCTCAAACCCACCCTCCTCAGCCGCTCCCACCGAAGCCGCCTCGCCCTTAGAACCGCTGCAGCAGCCGATCGATATAGTCGCGTTCCTCGGTCGGGCGGGCGCGTTCGCCGGCGCGGCGGCGGAGTTCGTCGAGGATTTCGCGGCTTTTCTGCATCTCGGATTGTTCCGGGATCTGCACGTCGCCGCGGTCGATGCCGCCGCGGCCCGAAGGCGCGCGGCCGAACGGGTCGCTGTCGGCGTTCTGCGGCGGGCCGTTCTCGTCGCCGTCCTGGTCCTGCATCTGGTCGGCCATGGCGCGCGCGGCCTCGTGCAGCTGATCGAGCGCCTCGCCTTGGCGACCCAGCGCTTCCTGGCCCTGGCCGCGGCTCAAGGCATCGACCGCGTCCCGCATCGCTTTTTCGGCGCGATCGAGCGCTTGGCCGGCCTGCCCGCCTTGCTGCCCCATCTGCTGGCGCAGCTGGTCGAGCTGTTGGCGCAAGCCCTCCTGCGCCCCGGCCAGGTCGCCGGAATCGCCCGGTGCCCCCGGCTGCTTGCCGGGGCCCCGCTGGCCGTCCTTGCCCGGCGGTCCGGGCTGGCCGGCGCCGCTGCGCTGGTTCTGCCGATAGGAACGGTCCATCAGGCGCTGCTGCTGCTGCGCCAGATCCTGCATCTGCCGCATCGCCTTGCCGCCCGGGCTGCCGCCCTGCCCGCGACCGGGTTTCGCCGTCTTCAGCGCTTCCAGCAAATCCTGCAGCTGCGCCAGCGCCTGGCGCGCGGCATCCTTGGAACCGGACCGGGCCATCTGTTCGGCCTGGTTCAGCATGCGGTCGATATCCTGCGGCGAAATCGTGCGGCTCGGGCCATCCTGGCGATCGTTTTGGGCCTGCCCATCTTTCTGGGCATTCTCCAGCATCGCCTGCAGATAGCGTTGGATCGCCTGGCGCAGGTCGCGCATCAGCTTCTGGATCTCGGCATCGGGCGCGTCGCGGGCGAGCGCGTCCTGCAGCGCCTGCTGCGCCTGGCGCAGCGTCTTCTGCGCATCGGGCACGTTGCCGTCCTCGATCTTGAGCGCCACCTCCCACAGCAGCTGCTCGACGTCGGCCAGCTCCTGGCCGGCCGGCTGCCGCGCCAGGCTCTGCACGGCGGCGCGCAGCCCCATGAACACGGCGAAATCGTTGCGGAAGAAGCTCGGCTGGATCGAGAGGTCGCCGATCGTCTCGGCCACGACATCGGCCTGGTCCGGGTGGGTCACCAACAGCTTGCGCTGCTCGATGATCGCCTTGGCGACCGGATGATGAAACTGCCGCTCGGGCAAGGTGATGCGCAGCGGTTTCGAACTGCCGGTCTGGCCGGTGGCGTCGGTCGCGATCAGCCGCAGTTCGACCGGCAGGCCGGCCCAGGGATGGGCGGTCAGATCCTGATAGGTGGTCGCGTGCAGATCCTTGCGATCGGCGCCGGCGGCCGGCAGATCGATCACCAGCGGCGCCTCGTCGTCGGCACCGGCCCGGCTCACCTCCAGCCGCAGCCCGGTGACGCCGTAATCGTCGGTCGCGCGATAGTCGAGCCGGAGGGCGGCCGACGGTGTCGCCGACGGCGGGGACGCAAATTCCGCAGTCGGCGGCAGGTCGGGCACGATGGTGAGGTCGAGCCTGGCGAGAGCGGTGCCCGACTGGCTGACGGTCAGATGCTGCCCGTCGGTCAGCTTGGCGGTGCCGCTATAATCGCCGCCCGCGACGGCGCCGAGCGGCGTCGCATTCTTGTCGATCGTGAGCTCCGGCACACGCCGGCCGCCATGGACCTGGACCAGCAGGGTCGAACCGGTCGGCACGGCGACCGGCTTGTCGCTCGCGACGCTCGGATGGGTCGTATCGGTCCCGAAATAAATCGGCGGCAGGCCGGTATAGTCGGGCGGCGTGATCCAGAGATCGAGGCCGGTCAGCGCCGCGGTGGCGCCCCGGTCGAACATCGGCACGAACGCCCGGCCGAGCCGCGCGCCGGCATCGGGGCCGGCGCCGATCCAGCCGACGATGACCAGCAAGCCCAGGCCCGCGCGCAACCCGCGCGGATCGACGGCGAGCAGGCTGGCATCGGGCCATTTCAGGCGCAGATGCCGGATCGAGGCGGCGATGCGCGCCTGGTGTATGTCCCAGACCGCGAGCGCCACGGCGTCGCCGGCGGCAGGCCGATCGACCAGGGTCGCGAGCGGCCGATGGGCGAGCCCGCTGTCGCGCTCCAACCGGCGGCTGGAGGCGCCCGGCGCCGGCAGGCGCAGCCCCCGCCAGACGCGTGAGGCGGCCCACCCCATGCCGCCGATGAAGCCCAGCAGCAGGATCAGATGCAGCCAGCCGGGCAGCATCGACGGGATATCGAACAGCGCGAAGACGACGAAACCCAGCACGCCCGCCGTGACCGGCCAGAGCGCCGGCCAGGCCCGCTCCCACACGAGCGAGAGCCAGGCCAGCAGATGAATGAAGCCACGGTCCGGGCGTCGCACCGCCGCCGCGGGTGCGGTGGCGAGGGGCGATGCCGGGACCGTCGCCATCAGCGGAGCCAGCCCGGGATCTGGTCGAGCCCGATCAAGGCTTCGTAACTCGGCCGCGGACGCACGACGGCCCAGTCCGTGCCGTTGACCAGCACTTCGGGCACCATCGGCCGCGTGTTGTAGGTCGAACTCATGACCGCTCCATAGGCGCCGGCATGGGTCAAGGCCAGCAGATCGCCCGGCTCGACCGGCGGAAGCGCCCGATCGCGTGCCAGGAAGTCGCCAGTCTCGCAGATCGGGCCGACGACATCCACAATTGCCGATGTCGCACCTTCGGCCGGCTCGGCGACCGGCAGCACCGGATGATAGGCCTCGTAGAGGGTCGGGCGGATGAGGTCGTTCATGGCGAAATCGCCGACGACGAAGCGGCGGGTCGCGCCCTGCTTGACGTCGATCACCGTGCCGACCAGCACGCCGGCCTCGGCGACCAGATAGCGGCCCGGCTCGAACAGCAGCGCGCAATCGAGATCGCCGACCGTGCGCCGCACGATTGCGGCATAGGCGGCGACATCGGGGGCCGGACCGCCGTGATAGGGCACGCCGATGCCGCCGCCCAGGTCCAGATGGCGGATGGCGATGCCCGAAGCCCGGAGCGCCCGCACCAGCTCCGCGACCCGGCCGAACGCCTTTTCATAGGGCGCGAAATCGGTCAGCTGGGAGCCGATATGGAGCGCCACCGACACGGGCTCGACACCCGGCAGCTCGGCCGCCCGGGCGAACACGCGCGGCGCCTGGTTGATGTCGATGCCGAACTTGTTCTCGGCCTTGCCGGTCGAGATCTTGGCATGGGTCAGCGCATCGACATCGGGATTGACCCGGATCGCGATCGGCATGCGCCGGCCGCGCGCGGCACCGAGCTGGCTCAGCAGCTCCAGATCGCGCTCGCTCTCGATATTGACCTGGCCGATGCCGGTATCGAGCGCATAGGCGAGCTCCGCCGCGGTCTTGCCGACGCCGGAGAACACGATCCGGTCGGGCGGGACGCCGGCGGCGATGGCGCGGCGCGCCTCGCCTTCCGACACCACATCGGCGCCGGCGCCGAGCTTCGCCAGCAGGGTCAGCACCGCCTGGTTCGAGTTGGCCTTGACCGCGTAGCAGATCCGGCCGCCCAAGGGCGCCACCGCCGCCTCGAACCGGCGATAGCGCTCGGTGATGGCCGCGGTCGAATAGCAATAGAACGGCGTGCCGACCTCGGCCGCGATCAGGGCCAGATCGACGGCCTCGGCATGGAGGGAGCCCTGCTGGTAGCGGAAGCTTTCGGACATGGCGTTATTCGGTGCTCCGCGTCGGGTCGGCGTTGGTGTTGCCCTGGGCATCCGGGAAGACGGACCCGTCCGGCCCCTTGTTCGGCTGGCCGGGCGCGGTCGGATAGGCACGCGGGTAGGTGTTGGGCTCGTCCTTGGGGGCGCCGGGCGCGCCCTTCTTGCCGCAGGCGGCGAGGCTGAGCGCCAGCATGACGACGAGGGCAACCCGATTGAGGCGAATGTTCACAGAAAGCGCTCCTTCGCCGACTTGACCTGGGCGATGACCTGGGACGGGGCGGTGCCGCCGAAGCTGGTGCGGCTCTCGACGGCGCTATCGACCGACAGAACCTGGAACACCTCGGCGGTGATGCCGCCCTCGATCGCCTGCATGTCGGCGAGCGACAGATCCTCGAGCCCGCAGCCGCGATCCTCGGCCAGCTTGACGATCGAGCCGGTGATGTGGTGGGCCTGGCGGAACGGCAATCCTAAGCGGCGTACCAGCCAGTCGGCGAGATCGGTCGCGGTGATGAAGCCGCGCGCGGTACCGGCGCGCATGGCGTCCGCATTGACCTTGAGGTCGGCGATCATGCCGGTCATCGCGGCCAGGCACAGATCCAGGGTTTCGGAGACCTCGAATGTCGGCTCCTTGTCCTCCTGCATGTCCTTGCCATAGGCGAGCGGCAGGCCCTTCATCATGACCAGCAAGCCGACGAGCGCGCCGATGACCCGGCCCGACTTGGCACGGACCAGCTCGGCCGCATCCGGATTGCGCTTCTGCGGCATGATCGAGCTGCCGGTGGTGAAGGCGTCGCTCAAGGACACGAACTTGAACGCGTCCGTGGTCCAGATCACCAGCTCCTCGGCGAGGCGCGACAGGTGCATCGACAGGATCGAGGCCGCGGCCATGAATTCGATGGCGAAATCGCGGTCCGAGACGCCGTCCAAGGAGTTCGCCATCGGCCGGTCGAAGCCCAGCGCCGCCGAGGTCGCGAACCGGTCGATCGGGAAGGACGTACCGGCGAGGGCGGCCGAGCCCAGCGAATTCTCATTGAGGCGCTTGCGGCAATCGGCAAAGCGGCCGCGGTCGCGGCCCAGCATCTCGACGTACGCCAGCAGGTGGTGGCCGAAGGTCACCGGCTGAGCGACCTGCAGATGGGTGAAGCCCGGCAAAACCGTGCCGGCATTGAGCTCGGCTTGGGCGATCAGCGCCGCCTGCAGCGCCTGGAGCTGGCGATCATGCCGGTCGATCGCATCGCGCACCCAGAGCCGGAAGTCGGTCGCGACCTGGTCGTTGCGCGAGCGGCCGGTGTGCAGGCGGCCGGCCGCGGGGCCGATCAGCTGGGCCAGCCGCGCCTCGACATTCATGTGGATGTCTTCGAGCGCCTCGTCGAACCGGAAATCGCCGGCCTCGATCTCGGCCAGGACCTGGCCGAGCCCGCGGCCAATTGCTGCACCATCCTCGGCCCCGATGATGCCCTGGGCGACCAGCATGGCGGCATGGGCCTGGGAAGCGCGGATATCCTGGGCATAGAGCTTCTTGTCGAAGCTGATCGACTGGTTGATCTTGGCCATGACGGCGGCCGGCCCGGCGGCGAAACGCCCCCCCCACATCTCGTTGGCGGCCTTGGTCACCGTGCCCTGCGCTGCAGCCGGGGCTTGATCCGCCGCCGCATCACGGGCCATATCCGCCTTGGTCAAAATTCACTCTCCTGGAAAAACGCTAGGCACGAAGTCATGGGGCTCAAGGTCAAGCTGTTCATACTGACGCTGCTGCTGGTCACCGGCGGCGCCGTCGCCACGGCGCTCGCCGACAAGGGCGAGGCACCGCCGCTCGGCGGTGCCATGCACGAGTTTATCCTCCAGACTCCGCCGGCACCAGCGCCCGACGTGGCCTTTTCCGATGGCGACAACGCGACCCTGGGCTTCAAGGACTTCAAGGGTAAGGTCACGCTGGTCAATCTCTGGGCCACCTGGTGCGCGCCCTGCGTCAAGGAAATGCCCTCGCTGGAGGCGCTGAAGCAGGCGCGCGGCGGTGCCGATTTCGATGTCGTCACCATTTCCGAGGATAAGACAGCGCGCAAGGTCGTCGATCCGTTCTTCGAGAAGAACAACCTCACGGCCCTGCCCCGCTACACCGACGCCGAAAGCGCAGTCGGCCGCGCGTTCCGGGTGCGCGGCCTGCCGACCACCGTGCTGCTCGACCGCGACGGCAACGAGATCGGCCGCTTCGAAGGCGGCGCCAATTGGGCGGGCAGCGACGCGCTGGCGCTGATCGACTGGGCGATCAAGAGCGGCGGCGCCAAGGCGGCCCTGCCGCCGGCGCAGAAGACGCCTTAAACGGGCGATATGGCGACGACCCTGCAGGCGTTTCTGGACAGCATCCGGACCGGGGAGCCCCCGACGGCCGGCATCTCTTTGCTCAACGCGGTATGGCATGGCCTGCGCGGCGAGTGGGATGCGGCGCACCAGATCGCCCAGGAGGACGACAGTCCCGACGGCGCCTGGGTGCATGCATGGCTCCATCGCATCGAAGGCGACCATGCCAATGCAGCCTACTGGTACCGGCGCGCGCACCGGCCGGTTGCGGCGAACGATACAGCCGCGGAAGGCCGCGAGATCGCCGCGTTTTTGCTCGCGTCCTGAGCACCTGAACTCGGTGTCCACGGAACCGGGGACAGGTCCGTAACGCGTTGGCCGCTGCTAGTTCAGATCGGTATAGACACGTTCGTCGAACGGCCCGCCCATACCGGCCTGGAACTCTTGTCGGAACCGTCTGGTCGTATCGGCGGCGCTATAGGCCTCGAACGCCTCTTTGTCCTTCCAGACACTGAGGATGATGAAATGATTCACCCGAGATCGATCGCGCAGAACCTTGAAGCTTATCAGCCCCGGCGCGTGCTGAGTGTCCTTCGACAATGCCGCGAGCAGAGCGCCGGAGCGTTCGACGTTTTGAGGCATGGCGTAGTTCGACACGACGTCGACGATCGTCACGACCGTGATCGTCTCGGTCGGCGTTTCCGCCCGCGACGGCAGCGAGGCCAAGGCCGTCATGACAGCCGCAAGGCATGCCGCCCGGATGAATTTCGACTTCGACATTGTTGCTCCTCATGACGACAGGGTCGGTAGCCGGCCTCGGATCGAGCTTTGACCAATCGGCCCCCTCCATCAAGCGGCCATTCCGCGCCCCACCCTAAGGCGCCAAACTCAGAAACCGCGACCGGTGGCTGTCCGCCGGGTTGGCGATCCAGCCCTGGACCTTGGGCGAGACCAGCACGTGGGTGACGAGGTGATAGACCGGGATGATCGCCTGGTCGTCGATCAGCAGCCGTTCCGCCTTGGCATAGGCGGCATATTCCGTCGCCAGATCCGGTGCCGCGTCGGCGTCGGTCAGGTCCTGGTCGTAGGCGGGCGAGTTGTAGTGCAGCTCGTTCGAGGCCGAGGTCGAACGATATTCGTCGAGCAGCGACGGCGCCTGGATCAGCGAGACCCAGTCGTCGATCGCGGCAGTGAAATCACGGTGATTGAGCCGGCCCAGATAGACCTGCCATTCGGTCGCATCGAGCGTCGCCTCCACGCCCAGCGCGTCATGCCACATGCCGACGAGCGCCAGCGCCCAGCGGTCCCAGTCGCGCCCCTTGGCCAGCATGACCGATAGCTTCAGCGGGTTGCCGGGCCCATAGCCGGCCGCGGCATAGAGCTTGCGCGCCTCGGCGATGCGATCGGCCATGGCCATGTCCTTGAACGCCTCGGTCACCGGCGGATAGCCCGGCAGCAGCGGCGCGATGAAGCCATAGGCCGGCACCTGGTCGCCCCGAATGATCTTCTGGGTCAGCACCGCCTGATCGACGACGAGCGCCAACGCCCGGCGCAGTTTCGGGTCGTTCATCGGCGCCGCACCGACATTGAGCCCGACCATGAAGACGCCGATCTCGGGCTCGGCCTTCAGCGTGTCGCCCATATTGGCCTTGGCCCATTCGATCTCGGTCGGCGGCAATTCCGAAATATCCAGCTCGCCGGCCCGGAACATCTTGAGCGCCGTCGCGGGCGAGCCGGCGACGATATAGCGGACCTCGTCGATCTTGACCGTTTCGGCCGCGCGATAGAAGGGATTGCGGCGCAGCGTGATATGGGACTGCGGCACCCAGTCGCTCAGCATATAGGCGCCGTTGGCGACCAGCTTGCCGGGTCGCGTCCAATCCTCGCCGTAACGCTCGATATCGGCCTGGCGCAGGGGAACAAGGCTGATCGCATAGTCCAGCAGCCGGACGCTCGGCCGCCACAGCCGGATCACGACGGTCAGGTCGTCGGGCGCCGAAGCGCCGAGGCGGGTGAGATCTTTCACCTTGCCGGCCTCGATCTCGGCCGCCTGGTCGACCGCGGCCAACAGGATGCCATTCTCCGACCCGGTCGCCGGATCGACCAGCCGGCGCATGAAATAGACGAAGTCGGCAGCCAGGACCGGCTCGCCGTTCGAATATTTCAGGCCCGGCCGCAGATGGAATGTGTAGGTCAGGCCATCGGCCGAAATGTCCCAGGACGCGGCAGCACCCGGGATCGGCAAGCCGCGCGCGTCGCGCGTCAGCAGCCCTTCCATCATCTCGGCTTCGATCTTGGCCTCGAACAGGCCCGTGCTCTTGGCCGGATCGAGGGTTTCGGGCTCGGACGGCGCCTCGATCCGCAACAGGCTCTCGGCCGAGGCGGGAACGGACAAGAGCAGCAGGAACGACAGCAGCAGCAGACGCATCATCGGCGGCATCCCCAGATCAGGCGACGGCTGATCTGGCCCGGCTTATCGCCGCCTGTCTACTCTTCGTCCTCGTCCGCCAAGCCGGTCCTGTCCTCGGGCGCCTCGGGGGTCTCGACCCGGTAGGTCTCGCCGAACCAGCGGTGCAGATCGATATGCTTGCAGCGCTTGGAGCAAAACGGCTTGAACACCACGTCCGCGGGTTCGCCGCAGATCGGACAGGGCTTGGATGTCGCGTTCATCGGGCAGTCTCTCACACGGATGCGATGGCGAAGCTTTCGGGGTCGCGCGTCCCGTCGAGCTTCAGCGCGATCGGTCGGCCGGCGCCGAGCGCCGCGGTCTCCAGCGCCTTGGCGAGCGGGCCTTTCAGTTCGTCGGCGACCGTCGGGTGCAGGGTAAGCTCGATCCGGCCGGGGGCATAGGCCGTCGATGCCAGGGCGGCGAGCAATTCGAGCGCCACGGTCCGCGGCGTCTTCGCGCGTCGCGCACCGGCGGGGGCCAGCATCAGATCGGCGAGCGAGGCGAGCGAGCGGCGGCGTGTCGCCTCCAGATGGCCGAGCCGGGTCCAGCCATGGATCTCCAGCCCCATCGGGTCGCCGGCGGCGGCCTCGGCCAAGGCACCCTCGACCTCGCGGCGATGGTCGCGGTTCTGCATGGTGACGAAATCGATCAGGATGGCGCCGGCGATGTTGCGCAGGCGCAGCGCCCGGGCGATCGCCGTCGCGGCTTCGAGATTGAGCCGGCGGACGGCATCCGCGGCCTTGCCGCGCCCGCTGGCGGCAGCGCCCATATTGACGTCGATCATGGTGCCGGCGAGGCCGCTCTCGATCACCACCTCGCCGCCACCGGGCAAGATGAGGCGCGGCGCCAGCGCATCCTCGAACACGTCGGCCAAGCCGTGGCGTTCGAACGCGCCCGAGGCTTCCAGCACCAGCCGGTCGCCGAATTCATGCTTCAAGGCGGCAAAGGCGTTGCGGTCGTCCAGGATGATTTCGTCGAGCCGGGTGGCATCGAGCCCGGCCAGGATGCGATGCACCGGCCCCGGCGCCACATCGAGCCGCCTCGGCGGCTTGGCCGCGGCGACCGCCGCCATCAGCGCCGCGTGCTCGGCACGCAGCCGGTCGATATCGGCGGCCAGCTCATCCCGCTTGGCTCCCACGGCATGGCTGCGCACGACGATACCCTCGCCGGGCGAGATCAATTCGGCCAGCAGCGTCGATAGCCGTGCGCGCTCGGCGGGCGCGATCTGGCGCGAGACCGAGATGCCGGGTCGGGCCGGCGTCCAGACCGCGAGGCGGCCGGGCATGGAGGGGGCGGCCGTGATCTCCGGCGCCTTGTCCTCGCGCGCATCCTTGGTCACCTGCACGATCAGCGGCGCGCCTTCGACCGGGGCGGCGCCACCCGGCAGCTTGTCGCCGGGCAGAAACGCCGGACGATCCAGCCCCAGTTCGACGAACGAGCCCGGCAGGCTGGGCACGACCCGGACGATGCGCGCCCAGAACAGCGCGCCGACCAGGCTGCCGTCGGTATCGCGCTCGACGCGCAGTTCGACCGGAAATTCATCTTCGAGCAGGATCGCGCGCGCCTCGCCGGGGCGGCGCTCGACGATCAGGCGGCGATGAGCGGCCATCTCAAGATCCGGCCTTGACGCCGCGGCCGGTCAGAAGCTGCGCCGTCTCGAACAGCGGCAATCCCACGATGTTGGAATAGGATCCCACGATCTCGCGCACGAACCGCGCGGCCAGGCCCTGGATGGCATAGCCGCCGGCCTTGCCCTGCCACTCGCCGCTGTCGAGGTACCAACCCATTTCGGCATCGCTCAAGCGCTTGAACGCGACCGCCGTCTGCACGCGCCTGAGCGCCACCTTGCCGTCCGGACCGATCAGCGCCACGCCGCCGAACACGCGGTGGCGCCGGCCGGACAGCAGCGACAGGCATTTGCGCGCCGTCGCCGGATCCTCGGCCTTGGGCAGGATGCGGCGGCCGCAGGCGACGACCGTGTCGGCGCCCAGCACGAAATGGCCTGGATGCTCGGCCGCGATCTTGCGCGCCTTCTCCAGCGCCAGCCGTTCGGCATGGCGCTGCGGCGTCTCGTCCTTGAGTGGCGTCTCGTCGATATCGGCGGGGACGATCAGGTCGGGCGGAAATCCCACCTGCGTCAAGAGATCGACACGGCGCGGCGACGCGGAAGCCAGCACCAGTCTCGGGTGCGGCGCGCCGCCGGAAGGGATCGAAGTTTCGCTCATGCGTGCACCTTGCACGCCCGATCGACTTACTTGAACCGGAAGGTGATGCGACCCTTGGACAGGTCGTAGGGGGTCATCTCGACATTGACGCGGTCGCCGGCCAGAACACGGATGCGATTCTTGCGCATCTTGCCCGAGGTATGGGCCAGCACCTCGTGATTGTTGTCCAGCTTGACGCGGAACATGGCATTGGGCAGCAACTCGCTGACCGTGCCCGAGAACTCGATGAGATCTTCTTTCGCCATACCGACCTTGAGTTGGGTTGCATTAGGGTGAGCGGCGGCACCGTGCCTTAAGTGAGCCCGCTTCGCGCGGCGTTTTATCACAGAACGGATTGAAAACGGAGAAGGGAACGCGCGCGTTCCACGCGTGGGCTGGGTTGCAGCACCCGCCCGGCTCGTGGGAGGCTAGGGTCGCCGGGGCTTACCGGTCGAAACGGAGCCGCATCATGACCGCCTCACCGCCCTCGACCGAGGATCTGCGCGCGACGATCGAACGATTGGAACAGCACCTGGGCGCCTGCAACAGCAGCCAGACCAACGAGCTGCTGGGCCATTATTGGGCACTCGTCGCCGAGTTCAACATCGATCTGACCGACGAGCGCGATCAGCTGCTGAGCCGCCGGGCCGCGCTGATGCTGATCGGCTCCGCCGATCCGGGCGAGACCGACGGGGCATAGTGGTCGGTCGCATGGACCCTGACTGGTGCTGGGCCTGGGCCAGCGGGATCGGATAGGCCTATGGTTTCCGTCCCTCCGTGAGGATCTCGATGACCGAGCATAAGAACGCGCACAACCAACCGATCGGTCGCCCCGTGCCCGGCTGGACCGCCCGTCCGACGCCGCCGCTGACCGCCGTGACCGGGCGCTTTTGTCGCGTCGAGCCCTTGGTGCCGGCCACCCATGCCGCCGACCTGTTCGAGGCCAACCGCCGGGATGAGGACGGCCGCAACTGGACCTACCTCGGCGTCGACGGCTTCACCGATCCCGCGGCCTATCGTGCCTGGCTCGATAAGATGGCAGCCGGGTCCGATCCGCTGTTCCATGCCATCATCGATCTCGCGACCGGCAAGGCGGTCGGCATCGCCAGCTATCTGCGCATCGATCCGGCCAATGGCGTGATCGAGGTCGGCCATATCAATTACTCGCCGCTGCTGCAGCAGACCCCGGCCGCGACCGAGGCGATGTTCCTGATGATGCGCCGCGCCTTCGACGAGCTGGGCTATCGGCGCTACGAATGGAAATGCGACGACCGCAACGCGCCCTCGCGCGCCGCGGCCCAACGCCTGGGCTTCACCTATGAAGGCACGTTCCGCCAGGCGCTGGTCTATAAGGACCGCAACCGCGACACCGCCTGGTTCTCGATCGTGGACGGCGAATGGCCCCAGGTGAAGGCCGCGTTCGAGCAGTGGCTGTCGCCGGAGAATTTCGGCGCCGACGGCCGGCAGAAGCAGAGCCTGGCGAGGCTCCGCGCCAAGCCGCTCGATCTCGCCGACTGCATCAACGACACCTGCCCCTGGTCGGGCAACCCGGTCAGCGCCGATTCGCTGACGCGCTACAAGGGCCAGGTCGTGGGTTTCTGCAACACGGGCTGCCGCGACAAATTCGAAAAGGCGGTCGCGCATTTCGAGGCGGCGCTACCCTCACCCTCCCGCTGACGCGGGTCCCTCGCTGCTGAACACCGCCAACGGCCCGTCCGCCAGATCCCGCGTCTCGCACAACTGCCAGCCGAGCGCGTGAAACAGCGGCATCGCCTCGCGGGTCGAGGCGTGGAGCGTCGCGAACCCGAGCCGCGCCGCCTCGACCAGGGCCCGCTCGATCAGCTTCCTCGCGATGCCGCGCCGGCGCCGGGCCGGATCGACCCAGAGGGCGCCCAGCCAGGGCAGATCGCCGGCCTCGAGCGGGCCACCGTCGGTCTTGAGCGCGCAGGCGCCGACCGCCCTGCCCGCCTCGACCACAACCAGGCCCAGCGGCAGCCCGTCGCGTCGCAGCCGTGCCACGAGATCGGCCGCGGCCGAATTGCCGGGCCGACCGTACCAGCCGGGCCATTCGCGTTCGTAGGCGGCTGCCAGGTTACCGACCAGATCGGATCGGTCGGCCAGCAGCAGCACCTCACACATCCGCCACCGGCGCCCGCGAGAACCGCTCGGTGATCCGGCGCAGCAGCGTGTCGCGCACCTCGCGATAGGCGTCGAGGCGCATATCGCGGCTGCCGTCGACCGCGGTCGCGTCATTGGTCGGCCAATATTCGACGTCGCACGCCATGGTGCGGGTCATCTCCAACGCTTTGTGATGCGCCTCGGGCGAGAGCGTGATGATCAGGTCGAAATAATCATCGTCGAGCTGGTCGAACGTCTTCACCCGGTGCTTGGTCACGTCGATGCCGATCTCGTCCATGACCGCATCGACGAACGGATCATGCTCGCCCGGCCGGACGCCGACCGAATCGACGAAGATCCGCTGGCCATGCAGATGCTTCAGCATCGCCTCCGCCATCGGCGAGCGGACCGAGTTCATCGAACAGGCAAACAGGATGGCGGAGGGCAGCGCGGCCATGGCGGGCTCGCCTACCCTCTAATATGCAGGACGCAAATCAGGGTGAAGAGCCGGCGGGCCGTCGGCAGATCGATCTCGATCTTGTCGGCCAGCCGTTCGCGCAGCATCTCCGAGCCCTCGTTATGCAATCCGCGCCGGCCCATATCGATCGCCTCGATCTGCGACGGGCTCGATCGCTTGATCGCGGCGTAATAGCTTTCGCAGATCATGAAATAATCTTTCACGATCCGGCGGAAGGTCGCGAGCGGCAACATGACCCGGTCGATCGGCTCGCGCTTCGGCGTCTGGATATCCAGCAGCAGCCGATTATCCTCGAGCGACAGCATCAGGTGGAACGGGCCCGCCTCCGGCTTGTCGACCAGGCGGAACATGTTCTCTTCGAGCAGGTCGAAGATCGCGACCGCGCGCTCATGCTCGATATCGGCATTGCGCCGGATCACCGTGCGCTCGTCCAAGGTCAGGTCGACGATGATCGCCGTCGACGGCGAAGCGGGGGTGGATGCTTCGCCGGTCATGATGGTCAGCCTTTGTGTTGGAGGCGGATCGATACCGACAGCGCATGGGCGCCCAGCCCCTCCGCCTCGGCCAGCACGCAGGCGGCAGGGCCGATCTTGGCGAGGCTCGCCGGATCGCAGCCGACATAGGTCGTGCGCTTGACGAAATCATTGACGCCCAGGCCCGAGGCGAAGCGCGCCGCGCGCGAGGTCGGCAACACATGGTTCGGCCCGGCGACATAGTCGCCGATCGCTTCCGGCGTGTGGCGCCCGAGGAAGATGGCGCCGGCGTTGCGCACCCGCTCCATCATCCGTTCCGGCTCGGCCACCGCCAGCTCCAGATGCTCCGGCGCCAGCCGGTCGACCAGCGCCACGGCATCGTCGAGCCGGTCGACGACGATGATGGCACCGTGGCGCTGCCAGCTTTCGGCCGCGATCGCCTGGCGCGGCAGGCGCGAGAGGTGATCGGCCGCGGCCGCCACCACCGCGTCGGCGAAACCGGCGTCGTCGGTGATGAGGATGCTCTGGGCGACCCGGTCATGCTCGGCCTGGGACAGAAGATCGGCCGCGATCCAGGCCGGGTCGTTCCGGCCGTCGGCCACGACCAGGATTTCCGAGGGGCCGGCGATCGTGTCGATGCCGACCGTGCCGAACACCTGGCGCTTGGCGGCGGCGACATAGGCGTTGCCGGGGCCGACGATCTTGTCGACCGGCCGGATCGTCTCCGTTCCATAGGCGAGTGCCGCCACGGCCTGCGCGCCGCCGATGCGGTAAATCTCGTCGACGCCGGCCAGACGGGCGGCCGCCAGCACCAGCGGATTGATGATGCCGTCGGGCGTCGGCACGACCATGACCAGGCGCTCGACGCCGGCGACCTTGGCCGGCAGCGCATTCATCAGCACGGAGCTGGGATAGGAGGCGGTGCCGCCCGGCACATAGAGCCCGACCGCCTCGATCGCGCGCCAGCGCCAGCCGAGCCGGACGCCGGCGGCATCGACCGTGTCATGGTCACCCGGTAATTGGCTGCGATGGAACGCGCTGATGCGCAGGGCCGCCAGCTCCAGCGCCGCACGGGTCTGGGCCGGAATCTCGGCGACGGCGGCATCGATCTCGGCGGCCGAGATGCGCAAGGTCTCGATCGTCGCCGGAAACCGGTCGAACCGACGGGTGTAATCGACGAGTGCCGCGTCGCCGCCGGCGCGGACCGTGGCCAGGATCTCGGTCACCACCTGATCGACCTCGGACGCCGTATCGCGGCTTTCCTCGACCAGGCTGGCGAAGGCGGCGGCGAAGCCGGGGTCGCTCGCGTTCAGGCGCCGGGGCGCGCGCATCTCAGGCGGCCTCATCGACGGCGGCCTCGAACCGGCGGATCCAGTCGCCGATCTCGTCCGGCCGCGTCTTCAGCGCCGGGCGGTTGACGATCAGGCGCGAGGAGATATCGACGATGCGCTCGATCTCGACCAACCCGTTGGCCTTCAGGGTCGAGCCGGTCTGCACCAGATCGACGATGCGCTTGCACAGGCCCAAGAGCGGCGCCAGTTCCATCGCACCGTTGAGCTTGATGCATTCGGCCTGCACGCCGCGGGCGGCGAAATAGCGCTTGGTGATCTCCGGATATTTGGTGGCGACGCGCACGTGGCTCCAGCGCGTCGGCTCGTCGGTCGCGAGCAGACCCGGCGGCCCGGCGACCGACATGCGGCACTGGCCGATCTTGAGGTCGAGCGGCGCATAGAGCTCCGGATAGGAGAATTCCATCAGCACGTCGTTCCCGGCGACGCCCATATGGGCGGCACCGAACGCGACGAAGGTCGCGACGTCGAAATTGCGGACCCGGATGACGTCCAGGTTCGGGATGTTGGTCTTGAACCGCAGCTGACGCGAATCCTCGTCGTCGAACTCGGGCTCGATCTCGACCCCGGTCCGGGCGAGCATCGGCACCAGCTGCTTCAGGATGCGTCCCTTGGGCAGCGCCAGGACCAGCGTCTCGTTAGCACGCACCAGCTTCTCCTACGGGCAGGCTCTAAGCCGATGCGTGATCGGGCCGCCATTTCGTCGGCCAGGATTCGCCGACATCCTGTAAATGGCACAGGATCTCCGACACTTCCAGACGGATGGCCGCATCCCCGGAGAAGGTCAGCTGCAGGGCTCCCGGTTCCGCCGCGATGGTCAAGAGCGACAGCATGCCGTCGCCGTCGCGCTGATCGAGCCCCTTGCGCTTGACCGCGGTCACCTTGGAGAAGGTGACGCCGGTGACCGTGCGGGCATGTTCGCGGGCGCCGGCGCGCTCCACTTCCCACTGGAAGCGGTTGGCGACCAGGATGAATTGTCCGTCTTCCGGGAAATAGGCGATGTCGTCGATCAGCACGAGCGCGTCCTGCAGGAACGCCGCCAGCACCGTCAGATCTTTTGCATCAACCGCGCTCAGCTTCATCGGATATCCCTGGTGGATACAATCGGACGGACGTGTCCGCCTGATTGTACCACAACTCGTTGATCTGGCGGACCGATTCACGTAACGCCTGAAAACGAGGCGTTAGGATCGGACCGCGGTTTCAGCTCGCCCGGATCCGTTCGATCTCGGCACCGCAGGCCGCCAGCTTCGCTTCCAGCCGCTCGTAGCCGCGATCCAGATGATAGACGCGATTGACGATGGTTTCGCCCTCGGCCGCAAGCCCGGCCAGCACGAGCGAGACCGAGGCGCGGAGGTCGGTCGCCATCACCGGCGCGCCGGTCAGCCGCTTCACGCCACGGACCATCGCAGACGCCCCATGGACATTGATGTTGGCGCCCATGCGGCACAGTTCCGGCACATGCATGAAGCGGTTCTCGAAGATCGTCTCGGTGATCATCGCGGCGCCGTCGGCCACGCTCATCAGCGCCATCATCTGGGCCTGCAGATCGGTCGGGAAGCCCGGGAACGGCTCGGTCATGACATCGACGCCGTCGATCACCGGCCGGCCGTTGCCGTTGGAACCCTTGACGCGGATGCCGTTCTCGACGTCGGTCACCTCGATGCCGGCCTGGTTCATCACCTTGCCGACGGCGGTCAAGAGCTTGAGGCTGGCACCGGTCAGCACCACGTCGCCGCCGGTAATGCCGGCCGCGATCATATAGGTGCCGGTCTCGATCCGGTCGGCGATGACCCGGTGGGTGGCGCCATGCAGGCGGTCCTTGCCCTGGATCGTGATGCGGTCGGATCCTGCGCCCTGGATCTCGGCCCCCATGGCGACGAGGCAGTCGGCCAGATCGACGATCTCGGGCTCGCGCGCGACATTGACCAGCACGGTCTGGCCCTCGGCCAAGGTCGCGGCCATCATCAGGTTCTCGGTGGCGCCGACCGACGGGAACGGCAGCACGATCTCGGCCCCGCGGAGACGCCGGGGCGCCTTGGCGTTGATATAGCCCTGCTCGATCTCGATCAAGGCGCCCATCTGCTCCAGGCCCTTGATGTGCAGATCGACCGGACGCGCCCCGATGGCGCAGCCGCCGGGCAGCGACACCCGCGCCTCGCCGCAGCGCGCGAGCAGCGGGCCCAGCACCAGCACCGACGCGCGCATCTTGCGCACCAGATCATAGGGCGCCTCGGTCGAGGTGATGCGGCTGCCGTCGAGCTTCAGGCAATGGCCGCCATTGGCGATCTGGCCCAGATCCTCGGCCAGGCTCATTTCGACGCCGTGCTGGCCCAACAGATTGGCCATCGAGGTGATATCGGCCAGATGCGGCAGGTTGCACAGGATCAGCGGCTCGGAGCAGAGCAGGCTGGCGGCCATCAGCGGCAGGCCGGCATTCTTGGAACCACCGATGGGAATGACGCCGTGGAGTGCGACGCCGCCCTTGATACGAATCTTGTCCATTTACCACTCACCATGGAGCCCCGCCGAAACGACGGGCCCGTTCTCTAGATTTAAGCCAGGGATCGCGCGTTTGCGGGTGCGTTGCAAAGAGAAAATTGCCCGCATCCGATGCTTCGGGCGGCGGTCAGCCGGGGCCGTCTTCCTCGTCGCCCTCGGCGCGCGCGCGCGTCTGTTGCTTGCGGCGCGCGAGATTGGCCCGCAAAGCCGCGGCCAACCGTGCTTCTTCGCGCGCCTGACGGGCCTTGCCGTCGTCGCTGAGCCGCGCACCCGGCGGCGTCGCCTGATTCTTGTCCGCCATTCGCTTCAAGCCCACCCTGCCCGTCGAAAGCCCGTGCTACCCTTAATCCTGTACCGGAATTGCGGCCGCGCTATGGCGATCGACGCGCATCCATCGCCCCGAATCGCCCAGCCCTTAGCGCTTTTTTTCGCGTTCGACACATGCCGAGCCTGCATGGCGATCCCAAGACGCGTGGCTTGCAAGGGTGCCGCCCCTGTGGCATGGTCCGCGCCGCTTCGAAGGGGTCCAGCACCCCGGCCCCCAGGGGTCCGCGACCGAAATGGCGCGCTGTTGTAGCTCAGTGGTAGAGCACTCCCTTGGTAAGGGAGAGGTCGAGAGTTCAATCCTCTCCAACAGCACCATTCTTTTCAATGATATCAGTTAGTTCGGCGATCGCGGCTTTTGCGATCAAATCGCTCGTCACGCAGACCGGCACCGGAACATGCTGGCAGATTGGCAGAAATCTGGCAGCGAATGCCCTCGCGGTGTTCCCGGAGTGCGGGGGATGCCCCTCCGTCCTAGCTGGCGGGCTTGCCCGGCTTGGCCTCGCGATAGGCTTTTACGGCCTCATCCGCCCGCTTCAGCGCAGGATTGTCCTTCAGCCGCTGGCAGGCCACCGCCGGCGTGTCGGTCGCCAGATCTTCCGATGCCTCCATATCGCCATAGCCCAGGGCTGCGACCAGCTGACCATGGTCGGCCTGTGCCAGCAGGGCGGACAATTGCAGGTCCTCGGTCCAGCTGGCATCGCGCAACCCGCAGAGGCTCGCCTGGGCGGCGACCGCCCCGAAGGTCGCGGCCTGGGCGATCAATTCGCCCTGGCTCGGTGTCTGCGCACCCGTGGCACCGATCATCGCGCCGATCGCAGCAAGGCTCAAAACGGAGCTGCGCATGCGTGTCCTCTCGCCTGTTTCGTGTGACGCCGAGCCGCCTTTGGGTGCATGATAGTCTCCGCCCGCTTGACGCAAAGCAAAATGAGAAGGGGACCTCAATGTTCCACCATCGTCTTCAGGGTCTGGCGTCCGCGGTGCTGGCGGCATTGGCAAGCGCCGTCACTGCCCAGCCGGCGGCGGCGCAGAGCGTGCCCGAAATCAAATACGAGGCGGACGCCCATCCCCTGAAGCTGCCGGCGAACCTGTATTTGGGCGAAGTGTCCGGCGTCACACTCGATTCCAAGGGGCACATCTTCGCCTTCTCCCGCGGCAATACCAGTGGTCCCGCCTATGGCGCCGCCGCCGCCCAACTGCTGGAATTCGCCCCCGACGGCCGGTTCATGCGCGAGATCGGCCACGGGCTCTACGCCTGGTCCTTCGCTCATGCGGTAAAGGTCGATGCCGAGGACAATATCTGGGTCACCGACAAGGGCTCGGACCAGGTCGTCCGCTTCAACCAGGCCGGCCAGGTGACCATGGTGTTCGGCCGCAAGCAGGAGGCGTCCGACGAGCTGACCGAGCCGCTGAAGCACCCAAAGCCGCCGCTGCCGCCGGTCGACGGCATGTTCCGCCAGGTGACCGATATCACCTGGGATCGCGCCGGCAACGGCTATATCAGCGACGGTTACATCAACTCGCGCATCGCCAAGGTCAGCAAGGACGGCGAATGGCTGGGCTCCTGGGGTACCCCGGGTGACGGGCCCGGCCAGTTCAACACGCCGCACAGCATCGCCTCGGACGCCAATGACAACATCTACGTCGCCGACCGCGGCAACCGCCGCATCGAGGTGTTCGACACATCCGGCAAGTTCCTTCGCCAGATCACCATCGACGTGCCGTACGACGAGAACGCGAAGCCGGCCATCGGCAACAAGCCGAGCCTGCCATTCCCGCCGGGCACGACGCAGACCATGGCGCCAGGGGCTCCCTGGACGGTGTGCATCACGCCGGGGCCGCACCAGGTGCTGTATGCCTCCGATGCCTATCCCGGCCGCATCTATAAGATGACGCTGGAAGGCAAGGTGCTGGGCGTGCTCGGCAAGTCCGGCAAGCTGCCGGGGCAATTTGGCTGGATCCATGAGATCGCCTGCCCGTCCGAAAACACGCTCTACGTGGCGGAGCTGCTGAACTGGCGGGTCCAAAAGCTGACCTTGCATCCCAACTGAAGGGTCAGCTCAATACGGCATTCGCCGCCACAGATCGGTTCGCTCGACGGCGAAAATCAAGATTCCGCCGGCCCAGAGCCCGCAAAACACCAACATAACCCAGGCGCTGATGTGCGTGATGGTCATGCGCTGCACCTTCATCGGCGCCATCGGCCTTGTTTCAAGACCCGCGACCGCTGTTTTAGCCTAACCGCACCCAATCGATGGCTTCGAGCACATAGGGCGCGAACAGGAAATCTCGGATCTCGACGATCCGGCTTTCCGACCAGTCGATCAGGACAAAATGCGCCGGTCGTTCCATCGGGCCGGTGCTGTCGAAGACCAGCATGGCCGGCCGTCCTTCAATCGCACCGAGGGCGAACCGCCATTTCGTCACTTCCGCATAGCGCGTGAAATAGGGGCTGATCTTCTCGCGCCCTTCCAGTTGAAGCCGGTTCACCAGCTCGAGCTTCACGTCATCGGCGAGCATGGCGCGGATCGCGTCGAAATCGCCTGTCCGAAACAGATCGACATAGGCGGTGATCTTGCGCCGGTCCGGATCGGACATCAGCGGCAGCCGGGTGTCTTCGGGCGCCTGCGCCAAGCGCCGCAGTGCCTTGCGCCCGCGCTGAAGCGCCGATTTGGCGGCTGACGGCGAGCACGCCGCGATACCGGCGATCTCGTCGACCGAGTGACCCAGAACATCCTTGAGGATCACCGCGCAGCGCTGAAGTTCAGGCAGGCGCATAAACGTCTGGAAACCGATCGCGACAATGTCCGCCTCGGGCATGGGTGCGGCTTCGATGTCGTCGGTGAGCGGCACGACAATGTTCCGGGATCGGTCGCGCAGGAAATCGAGGCTGGTGTTGTGGGCGATGCGAAACAGCCAGCCCTCGAGATTAACGACCTCGGCGCCCTCCGCGCGTGCGCGGAGGGCCTTGACGAGAGTATCCTGCACCACATCCTCGCCCGTGACCGCCGATCCGGTCATGCGCGCGCAGTAGCGGTGCAGGCGTGGCCGCAGCGCTTTCAGCCGATCCTCGAATTCGTTGTTCATGTATCGAGACCTACCGCGCTTCCGCGCGCTGTTCCGCCAGGGATCGAACGCCGATGTCGATGAGAAGCTTCGACAGGTTGGCCGGTTGCGACAGGAATGGCGAGTGGCTGCTGTCCAATGTGTGGATCGTTGTCTTGCTGCCGATGGCACGGTCGACCGTTGCAATCATGTGATCCTGACCGGTCACCGGAATCGCGCGATCCTGGGTGCAGCGGATATAATGGCGCGGCACCGTGCCGAATCGTCCAGGCGTAATTTCCGATAGCGCGAGGGCGCCGGCGTTCGACTCGTCGCAGTGAAGTTGCGACGCCGCCTGCGCGAATTCCGAGTCCGAGACGTCGTCATAAAACGCCGCCTTGAGCAGCGACCGGTAGGCCGGATCGGTCGATCCGGCATGGATTCTGGTCGCGCCGATGGCGGCGGGGTCGCCCACGAACAGCCGAGGCGCCAGCGCCGAAGACAGGGTTTCGTGCTGGAGCATCGTCAGCAGCGTCATGCCGTTCGGCACCATGAATCCGGCAAGATAGACGACCGCGAGCAACTGGTTCGGAACCTGCTCGGCGACCGCCGAAATCGTCATCCCGCCGGCCGAGTGCCCGACCAGAATGACCTTGCCGTCGCCGAGGGAGGCCGCTTCTTTCACCAGCGCGACGACCGCCTGCGTCCGCTCCGCCTGCGTAACGCCGGCGATCGGCGATCGCTCGGTGGCGAAGGCCGCGGGGTCGAACGGGCAAAGACCGAGCGAGGTCGGTGCGATCGCATTCGCCCCCGCCCCGGGAAGGTCGAGCGTCACAGCCGCGAAGCCGTTGGCTTCAAGGATTGGCGTCACCTTGTCCCAGGCCGAATGGTTGTGCCACCCGCCGTGGATCAGGACAAAAACTGCTTTGGTTGCTGACATCGCCCGAGCCCTTTCGCCCGATTTTCCGAACATTGCGGCCTGCCGAAGCGGCTGGCCCGCCATTGTGCCCCCGCCCGTCGAAACGAGCGCAAGGGGACGGGCTCAAACGTCTCTGTTGGCGAACAGGAACATTTGAACGCCCGAGTCATCGGGCGCGAAAAGTCGGCGGTCCGCCCCGGCCGCTTGCCCCTCCACGCTGGCAAACGCCGTTCCGATCGCCGCAAGGTCGTCGAAATACAGGGTTCCGATCCGATAAATATCGGAGGGTCCGACCGGCGTTGCGATCGGACCGTCGCTGATCTCGTATTTCCTCAGACCCGGAATCTTCTTGGCGAGCGGCACATGGATTCTGAAATAGTGGCGGTCAAAATCCTCGATATTCTTCGGCGTCCGGTAGATGACGAGCATCCGAGCCATTGCGGTTCCCTTTCTTGAATTGCCTGACGCAAACTTGCGTGTGCGCGCACCCTCACCGGGCTTCGCTCAACACCGTCGAGCCCGTGATCGAGTCGAAGCTCGCCAGCTCGATGATCTTCGGAAAATAGGCTTTCATGCGCGGATCGCTGCGCATCGCCTCGACCGCTGCGGGCGTCTCCCACTCGGAGTGGATGACGACGCCGGCGCCGTCCTGGGCCGCGATCAGCCGGGTCGCCTTCCAGCCGTCGAGCGTGCGGATCACGGTATCGATGTTCTGCTTCAACAGCGCGATCAACGCATCCTGCTGGCCGGGTTTGACCTTCAGCAGATTGATCAAAATAACGGATTCGTCGGACATGGCATGTCTCGTTCTGTTTCGGACACACCAAGGACGACCCGACCCGCGAAAACGGATCGCGAGTTCGAAGATTTTTTGGAAATCAGCGCGCAGGGCAATGCTTTGCCCCGAGCTGCGGGAAGGGGCCGTCGGGCAGGGATTTGGGCAGGCAGCACGAACTGTTCGGAGTTCTGCGCTGCAAGGAGCCGACCGAAGGATAACGCGATCCGGTGGGCCTTCGCCCGAGGCGGGAGCCCCCCGCGCCCGGGCGTGCCGTCGCCTACCCCCTCGCCTTCAGCTCCAGCCGCCGCGCGTGCAGCAGCGGCTCGGTATAGCCGCTCGGCTGTACCAGCCCCTTGAACACCAGGTCGCAGGCTGCCTTGAAGGCGATGCCGTCGAAGCCCGGCGCCATCGGTGTATAAAGCGGATCGCCCGCATTCTGGCCATCAACGACCGCGGCCATGCGCTTCAGGGTCGCCATGACCTGCGCCTCGGTGCAGACGCCGTGCAGCAGCCAGTTGGCGATATGCTGGCTGGAGATGCGCAGGGTCGCGCGGTCCTCCATCAGCCCGACATTGTGGATGTCCGGCACCTTGGAACAGCCGACGCCCTGGTCGATCCAGCGCACGACATAGCCCAGGATGCCCTGAGCATTGTTGTCGAGCTCCTGGGCGATCTCTTCGGGCGACCAGTTCTTCTGGCCCGCGACCGGGATGGTCAAGAGGTCGCCGAGCTTCGCCGGCGGGCGCGATTTGAGCTCGTCCTGGCGCTTGGCGACGTCGGTCTCGTGGTAATGCAGCGCGTGCAGCGTGGCCGCCGTCGGCGACGGCACCCACGCCGTGTTGGCGCCGGCCTTCGGGTGCGCGCCCTTGACCGCGAGCATCTCCGCCATACGGTCGGGCATCGCCCACATGCCCTTGCCGATCTGCGCCTTGCCCTGGAGCCCGCAGGCGAGGCCGACATCGACATTGTTGTCTTCGTAGGCCTTGATCCAGGCCGTGCCCTTCATGTCGTTCTTGCGGATCATGGCGCCGGCCTGCATCGAGGTATGCATCTCGTCGCCGGTCCGGTCGAGGAAGCCCGTGTTGATAAAGGCGAGGCGATGGCGCGCCGCGCGGATGCATTCCATCAGGTTGGCGGACGTGCGCCGTTCCTCGTCCATGATGCCGATCTTGAGCGTGTAGCGCGTGAGCCCCAGCATGTCCTCGATCGCGTCGAACAGGTCGTTGGCGAACGCCACCTCCTCCGGCCCGTGCATCTTCGGCTTGACGATGTAGTAGGAGCCGGCACGGCTGTTCTTGAACTTGCCCAACCCGCGCAGGTCGTAGAGTGCCACGGTGGTGGTGATGACGCCGTCGAGAATGCCCTCGGGGATCTCGCTGCCGTCGGGCAGCAGGATCGCCGGATTGGTCATCAGATGGCCGACATTGCGCAGGAACATCAGGCTGCGGCCGGGCAGGACCACTTCCTTGCCGCCCGGGCCGATATAGCGCTTGTCGTCGTTGAGCGCGCGCTCGATCGGTTTGCCGCCCTTCTCCAAGGTCGCGACCAGATCGCCCTTCATCAGGCCCAGGAACGCGCGATAGACGTCGGTCTTGTCGGCGCCATCGACGGCGGCGACGGAATCCTCGCAGTCCATGATCGTGGTCAGCGCCGATTCGACCACGACGTCGGCAAGACCGGCCGGATCGGCCTTGCCGATGACATGGCCGCGGTCGAACACCAGTTCGATATGCAGGCCGTGATGGACGAGCACGATGGCGGACGGTGCCGCGGCCGTGCCCTGATATCCCACATACTGGCCGGGCGTCGCGAGCCTGGCCGTGGCGCCGGAGGCGAGCGTCGCCGTCAGCGCGCCGTCCTGGACCTGGTAGGAGACGACATCGCCATGGGCGGCGCCGGCGAGCGGCACGGAGCGGTCGAGGAAGGCGCGGGCATAGGCGATGACCTTGGCGCCGCGCGCCGGATTATAGCCCCGCCCCCGCTCGCTGCCGGGCTCGTCCGGGATCGCGTCGGTGCCGTAGAGTGCGTCGTAGAGGCTGCCCCAGCGCGCGTTGGCCGCGTTCAGCGCATAGCGATGATTGTTGATCGGCACGACCAGCTGCGGGCCGGCGATCGAGGCCAGCTCGGCATCGACGTTGGCGGTATCGATGGTGAAACCCGGCCCGGTCGGCACCAGATAGCCGATCTCGCTGAGGAACGCCTGATAGGCGGCGGCGTCGAACGGCCCGGCACGATGGGCCTGGTGCCAGGCGTCGATCTTGGCCTGGATCTCGTCACGCTTCACAAGCAGCGCCTTGTTGCGCGGCGCGAAACTCTTCAAGAGCCCGGCGAAGCTCGACCAGAAGCGGGCCGGCTCGATTGCGAGCCCCGCCAGCACTTCGTTCTCGACGAAGCGATGCAGCACCGAAGCGACCTTCAGGCCTGCAGTCTCGACATAGTCCGACATCGCGTTTCCCTATAGTGACGGAAGGCCTGGGAACGGCTTCCTTTGAGTCCGGCATTGCTTGCCGGGTTCTGGCATCAGCGGACGCGATAATACGGGCGCCGCCGCCCGACGCCCAGATCGATCTCGATCCCGTTTGCGTGAGGTCCCGCGGCCATCTTGCTGATTCTGCGAAGTGAAATTCAAGCCGGACCGGCAGAGGGCCGGATCGGTCCCTCACGGCGCCCAATTGCCGCCGATCGAAATCGGCATCGCTTTCGCTCCGGGGATTTTCCGCGCCCGGGGAACGCAGTCTGCCGCGCGACGTTGAAGGGTGAGGATGCGGCATGATCGCAGCCAAAGATTGGTGCGCCCGACCGGAAACGACCTTCGGTCGTAGCGGAAGAATGTTATAATGGTCGCCGCCATGCTTAAGCTGACGAAGGCAGCCGAGAGGGCCCGGCCTCGCGACGGATGCTCCGTCAGAAACCGCTGGAACCACGACAACGCTTTCCTGTCGACGGGCCGGAAAGTCGCAATATTCTCAGCATCTTGAAAGGCAACTCCCATGGTGTCGGCGGCGAAGACCGGGTTGTTTATCTGCATCGTGGACGACGACCCGCTGGTAGCGGACCTGACGGCGGAAGTGCTGTCCGAAGCCGGCCATAGGACGAAGGTCTTCAACAATCCGAAGCTGGCGCTCGCCGAAATCCCCGCGTTGCGGCCCGACCTGGTCATCGCCGACATCATGATGCGCGAGATGGACGGGTTGGAACTGTGCCAAGCGCTGTGCAGCCTGCCGGGCCTGGAATATCTGAAGGTCATCATCCTCAGTGCCAAGCCCTATGAATTCGACCGGACCCGGGCGCACGAGGCCGGCGCCGTCGGCTATATCGTCAAGCCGTACAAGGCGGCGACGCTCAATGCCCAGATCCTGGATCTGATCAAGGACCAGATCACCATCCGCTACTGGGGCCTGCGCGGGACCCTGCCGGTGCCGGGCAAGAGGTCGCTCACCTATGGCGGGAACACCATCTGCGTCTCGCTGGAATTTCCGCGCGGGCGCAATTTCGTCTTCGACGGCGGCACCGGCATCAAGGAACTGTCGAACCATCTGCTCGCGACCCGCGGCGGCAAATGGTCGGCCAAGGTATTCATCACGCACCCGCATTGGGACCATATCAACGCCATCCCGTTCTTCACGCCGATGTATATCCCCGGCAACGAGTTCGAGATCATCGGCGCCAAGCATGGCGCCATCACCATGCGCGACATGGTGTCGGCCCAGATGGGCGGGATCTATTTCCCGGTCACCATGCGCGAGATGGGCTCCACCATCCATTTCAAGGATATCGAGCCCGGAACCCATGTGTTCGACGAGATCGAGGTCAAGGCGATGTACCTGTCGCACCCGGGCAAGTGCCTGGGCTATCGCGTCAATTACGGCGGCCGCTCGTTCTGCTTCATGACCGACAACGAGATCTATCCGGCCGATACCGCCTATCACAATCCGGCCTACGAGCAGGAACTGATCGAGTTCATGCAGGACGCCGACATCGCCATCATGGACGCGACCTATTTCGAGGAAGAGTACCGCAAGAAAATCACCTGGGGCCATTCGAGCATCAACGAGGTGGTCCGGATCGCCCACGCGGCCGGCGTGCGTGAGCTGCAGCTGTTCCATCACGACCCCGACCAGGACGACACCAAGATCGAGCTGAAGGGCAAGATCGCCAACGACCTGCTGGCCGACCGCGGCTCCACGACCCGATGCGTCGTCCCGCGCGAGGGCGACCTCGTGACGCTCGATTGCACCGACGGCGCGAAAGACGGAGCAGATATGCCCAATATAATGTCGAATACGCCAATATATTGATGCAAAGTCGCCGGCACGAACGCGTGACCGGAGACCCTTGATGCTGAGATTTTCGCTATTCGCCCTGTCGCTGCTCGTCGGCATCGCCAACGCCCGGGCGGACGAGGCGCCGTTGCGGGTCGGCAGCACCGCCGGCCCCTATGCCGAGATCATGGATTTCGTCGCCGGCCTGTCGGCGAAGCAGGGACTGCCGATCAAGGTGGTCGAATTCACCGACTATGCCATCCCGAACGTGGCGCTCGCCGACGGCGACATCGATGTCAGCAACTTCCAGACCGTTCCCTATCTGGATGCCGCCGTCAAAGCGCGCGGCTATGACATCGTGGCGCTGCAGCCGACCATCATCACGCCGCTCGGCCTCTATTCGAAGAAGTTGAAGAGCCTGGATGAGCTGAAGAACGGCGACACGCTCGCGATCGCCAACGACCCGGCCAACGGCGGGCGCGGGTTGCTGCTGCTGCAGAAGGCCGGCCTGATCAAGTTGGCACCCGGCGTCACCACGACGGCGACGGTGCTGGATATCGTCGACAATCCGAAGCATCTGAAATTCCGCGAGTTGGACGCGGCCCAGATCCCGCGCTCGCTCGACGACGTCACCGCCGCGGCCGTCAACATGAACTATGCCCTGCCGGCCCATATCGACCCGAAGACCGCCCTGGTGCGCGAGGGCACCGACACGCTCTACGCCCTGGTCTGGACGTCCTTGCGCAAGGACAAGGACAATCCGCGCATCCAGAAGCTGATCGCCATCTACCGCTCGCCCGAGGTGAAGGCCTATATCCTGGAGCATTTCAACGGCAGCATCATCCCGGCCTGGTAGGCGGGGTCAGCTCTTCGGGACGTTGCGATCCAGCTCTTCCAGCCAGGCCGTGGCATTGCCGTCGGACGGTGCCCGCCAGTCGCCGCGCGGCGACAGGGCGCCGCCCGACGAGACCTTCGGCCCGTTCGGCATGGCCGAGCGCTTGAACTGGCTGAAGGCGAAGAAGCGCTTCAGGAACAGCTCCAGCCAACCCCGGATTTCGCCCAGCGTATAGGCCCGGCGCCGATCGTCGGGGAAATGCGCCGGCCACGAACCCGCCGCGGCATCGCCCCAGGCGGCCAGCGCCATGAAGGCGATCTTGGACGGGCGGAAGCCGTAGCGCAGCGTGTAGAACAGGTTGAAATCCTGCAGCGCATAGGGGCCGATCTTGGCCTCGGTGCTCTGCGGCGCCGCGCCGGCCTCGACCGGCACCAGTTCGGGCGAGATCTCGGTGTTGAGGATCGCGTCCAGCGTCCGGCCGACCTCACCTGAGAATTGACCGGAATGACCGACCCAGCGGATCAGATGCTGGATCAGCGTCTTCGGCACGCCGGAATTGACGTTGTAATGCGACATCTGATCGCCGACGCCATAGGTGCACCAGCCGAGCGCCAGCTCCGACAGATCGCCGGTGCCGATGACGATGCCGTTGTTCTGGTTGGCGAGCCGGAACAGATAGTCGGTGCGCAGGCCCGCCTGCACATTCTCGAACGTGATGTCATAGACCGGGTCGCCGCCGGCGAACGGATGGCCCATATCGCCCAGCATCTGGCGGGCGGCCGGCTGGATGTCGATCTCGCGCGCGGTCGTGCCCAGGCTGTTCATCAGGCGCCAGGCATTGGCCTTGGTCTCCGTCCCCGTCGCGAAACCCGGCAGGGTGTAGGCCAGGATATTGCTGCGCGGCAGGCCCAGCTGATCCAGCGCCTTGGCCGCCACGATCAGCGCATGGGTCGAATCGAGGCCGCCGGAGATGCCGATCACGACCTTGTCGGTGCCGGTCGTGCGCAGCCGCTGCACCAGGCCTGCGACCTGGATATTATAGGCCTCGTAGCAATCCTGCTCCAACCGGGCGGCATCGGCCGGCACGAACGGAAACCGCTCGATCGGCCGGCGCAGGCCCAGGTCGCTCTCCGGCGGATCGAGCCGGAATGCGATGGTGCGGAACGCTTCGGTCGCGGCGGCATGGCTGCGCCGATTGTCATCGAACGTGCCCATGCGCATCCGTTCCTGGCGCAGCAGATCCAGATCGATATCGGCCACGACATATTGACCCTCGGCCGGGAACCGTTCGGCCTCGGCCAAGCATGCGCCATTCTCGAAGATCATGACCTGGCCATCCCAGGCGAGATCGGTCGTGCTCTCGCCCGACCCGGCCGCGGCATAGAGATAGGCGGCGAGACAGCGCGCCGAGGCCGACTGTGCCAAGAGGCGCCGGCTGTCGGCCCGGCCGATGGTGATCGGACTGCCCGACAGGTTCGCCAGCACCGTGGCCCCGGCAAGCGCGCCCAAGGCACTGGGCGGGATCGGGATCCACATATCCTCGCAGATTTCGACATGCAGCACGAAGCCCGGCACATCCTCGGCCGCGAACAGCAGGTCGTTGCCGATAGGCACGGTCTGTCCGGCGAGCGTGATCTCACCCCGCAACGCGTCGCCGGCCGCGACCTGGCGCCGTTCGTAGAATTCGCGATAGGTGGGCAGATAGGATTTCGGCACCACGCCCAAGAGCCGGCCGCGATGGATCACCAGCGCGGTATTGTAGAGCCGGCCGGCATGACGCAGCGGCGCCCCCACGACCAGTATGGTGCCGAGGCCGGCCGACCCGGCCAGCAATGTGGCGACCGCCTGCTCGACCGCGTCCAGCAGCACATCCTGCAGCAGCAGATCCTCGATCGAATAGCCGGACAGTGCCAGCTCCGGAAAGATCGCCAGCGCCACGCCCTGACCATCCAGATCCGCTGCCATGGTCAGCACGGCCTGGGCGTTGCCGGCCGGGTCGGCCAGCGCGGTCCGATGGGTGCAGGCGGCGACCCGGGCGAACCCGTGCGTATAGAGCGAGTGGAAGGGCATGGGCAGTCGACGGCTCCAGAGGCGAGGCAACCAATCTTCCTCCTCGCCCGGCCTGTTGCCAAGACCGGAAGACAGAGGACAGCAGTGCAAGGGAAGCCCAGGTCCAATTTATGACACAGAGACACTTCGTCGCAATTTTTGCGATAGATCAGACGCTTATCCGAGTCCTAATGAATAACGGATTTCTCACTATGAGATTTAGATGGGACTCATTTCATTCGAAATGCTATCCGCCTTGGCACTCATCGACGAACCAGCGGCACGTTCAAGTCCATATCTTTGGTGAAACGCGAATATTCATTTAAGGCCGTCGGCGTCCGCTCCATTTTTCAGTGAAAAGGCCGGAATATGCTGATAAATTCTCGCTCGATCCCTTTGCTCGCCGCCCTGCTCTCCTCGACCATCGCCATCCCGGCCGCCCACGCCCAGGGCGTGCTCGCGGGCGGCTTCGTCGGCGCCTATGCCGAGGGCACCGGCGGCGGTGCCGTCGCGTTCCAGCGCCGGGACGCGCGCATCGATTTCGATTGGCAGGCACAAGGTCCGGGCGGCTCACCGTCGCCGGCTTTTCAGACCGCCGGCTGGAGCGGCTTCAGCGGCCTCTGGTACGGCTCGGTCATTCCGGCGACGACCGAGACCTACATTTTCACGCTCGCCTCGACCGACAGTGCCGCACTCTATATCCGCAAGACCGGCAGCACGACCTGGACCGCACTGATCGACGATCCGGCCGTGACCGCCAAGACCGATAAGAAGGCGATGGCGCTCGTCGCCGGCCAGTCCTACGACCTGTCGATCCATTACACCCAGCATTCGAAATCGGGCGCCCTGCAACTCGGCTGGTCGAGCCCGACCGTGCCGCAGCAGGTGATCGACGCCGCGACGCCGCTCGGCATCAACGGTTCGACCCCGGTGCTGAACGACCAGGGCACCATGTTCGCCGATGCGGCCAAGGAGGCCCGGCATTTCGGCGGCTATTCCGATGTCGGCGTCGCGGTGGCGCTCGACGCCGACGGCTGGCCGCTCGCCGACGCCACCCTGCCGCTGTGGGACCAGGGGCTGGAGATGAACGGCACCTATGACATCCTGTTCAACGGCCAGGCGAAGCTCACCGATTGGAGCAAACTCGGCAGCTTCGTCGTCGGGGACCAGAGCTACGGCACCGTGCTGCCGGCGGGCGTCGGCTATGATGCCGCGACCAACCTCACCCGGGCGAGCTGGGTCGTGACCGCGACCGGCATGACGGCCGCCAACATCGGCTTCGCCTCGACCAAGCGCACGGCCGCCTCCGCCGCCGGCAGCGGCATCACGGGCCTCAAGATCATGCGCCCGACCGCCCCTGGTGCCACGACGAGCTATGGCGGCGACGAGCTGTTCAACGCCCATTACAAGGCGCTCCTGTCCGCTTTCACCGGCATCCGTTTCATGGATTACCTGGCCATGCCCGGCAACAAGCTCACGAGCTGGTCGGAACGCAGCAAGCCCTCAGACGCCACCCAGGACCAGCTCGTGTCCGGCTGGGGCTGGGAGGGCAAGGGCGGCGCGCTCGAATATCTGGTGGCGCTCGCCAACGAGACCGGCAAGGACGTTTGGATCAACGTGCCGCTCTATGCCGACGACGATTACGTCACCCGCCTGGCCCAGCTGCTGGCCTATGGCAGCGACGGCATCAATCCCTATCAGAGCCGCCAGACCAATCCCGTCTACCCGCCGCTCAATGCCAACCTGAAGATCTATGTCGAATATTCCAACGAGCTGTGGAACGGGCTCTATCCGCAGCAGGCGGAGAACCAGGCGCTCGCCGTGGCCGAAGTGGCCGCCGGCGGCTCGCCGCTGAACTATGACGGCGCGACCGATCCCACGATCTGGGCCCAGCGCCGGGTCGTCGACCAGACGGCCCGGATCAGCAACCTGTTCCGCGCCGTCTGGTCCGACAGCGGCATGATGAGCCGGGTCCGGCCCGTCTTCGAATGGCAGTACGCCAATGCGAACAACACCGCCGCGGTCGGCCTGACCTTCCTGGAAAACTTCTATGACAATGCCGACGGCAAGCAGCATGTCGCCAGCCCGCACCAGGCAAACTATTACCTATGGGGCGGCGGCGCCGGCTGGTACGTGACGCCGGATGCGCCCGCGGCCGGATCGGTCGCGGCGATCCTGGGCTCAGGCGAGACCAACCCCTCGACCGAGGGCGACACGATCTGGGCCGAGGCGTTCGGCCTGCACGAGATGGGCTATGAAGGCGGCTTCGAGGTCGGCGGCGACTATCCGTCGGCCCTGCAGCTCGACGCGAACAAGGCCGCCGCCGCCGAGGGCGAAGAGACCGACGCCATCGCCCGGTTCTTCCAGCTGGGCGGCGGCACGCCCTTCGTGTTCAACGCCGCCGGCAATACCGCCTACGGCATCGCCAGCCCGACCGTGAACGAGCTCGCCACGCCCAAGATGAAGGCGATCCTCGCGGCGACCTCCGCGCCCAGGCCGACCCAGGATTTCGCCTTTCCGATCCCGGGCACGGTACCGCTGTCGTTCGACATGGGCGTGCATCCGAGCGGCAAGACCACCGGCACCTTGACCCATGTCGGCGACTATCTGGCCTGGACCGTCTCGGTCGCCAAGCCCGGCAGCTTCACGGTCACGACCAATGCCGCGACGCCCGCCAACCTCACCATCATCATCGACGGTACGCCGGTCGGCAAAGGCACTTGGACCGGCCCGCTCGCCGCCGGCCTGCACGGCATCCGCGTGCGCAACCTGTCGGCGGCGGGCACGGGTCTCAGCCAGCTGATCGTGACCGATTAGGTCGCAAGCGAGCGCGCTTGATCCGGTCACAGGCTTGGGAGCATGCTGGAGGGGCGATATATTCAAACCGATATATCGCCCCTTTCGCGAGCCCGCATTTCCGGGACGATGCCGCGTCATCGACCGATGGCGGCGCTCTTCAGCTCGAGGCCATACCATGTCCCACGACCTGCAATTCTATATCGACGGCGCCTGGGTCGATCCGATCGCGCCCAAGCCCCTCGACGTCGTCGATCCCTCGACCGAGGAAGCCTTCGCCCAGATCTCGCTCGGCAGCGCCGCCGATGTCGATCGCGCCGTGGCCGCCGCCAAGGCCGCCTTCCCCGCCTTTTCCCAGACCTCGCCCGCCGAGCGGCTACAGCTGCTGCGCCGCATCCTGGAAGTCTACAAATCGCGCTATGACGAGATGGCCCGGACGCTCAGCCGGGAAATGGGCGCGCCGCTGAAGTTCGCGCACCAGGCCCAGGCCGGCATGGGCACGGCGCATCTGGCCAAGCTGATCCAGGTGTTCGAGCATTTCGAATTCCAGGAGCTGCGCGGCACCACGCTGATCGCCAAGGAGCCGATCGGCGTGGTCGGCATGATCACGCCCTGGAACTGGCCGATCAACCAGATCGTCTGCAAGGTCGGCCCCGCCATCGCCGCCGGCTGCACCATGATCCTGAAGCCGAGCGAGATCGCCCCCCTGAACGCGATCCTGTGGACCGAGATCCTGCATGAGGCGGGCGTGCCCAAGGGCGTGTTCAACCTGGTCAACGGCGACGGCCCGACCGTGGGCGATGCCATGGCGAAGCATCCGGACATCGACATGATGTCCTTCACCGGCTCGACCCGTGCCGGCATCTCGGTCGCGAAATCGGCCGCCGACACGGTGAAGCGCGTGCATCAGGAGCTGGGCGGCAAATCGGCCAACATCATCCTGGCCGATGCGGATATCGAGCGCGCGGTCGCCAAGGGTGTCGCCGGCTGTTTCGGCAACAGCGGCCAATCGTGCAACGCGCCGACCCGCATGTTCGTGCCGGCCGACCAGCAGGCCATCGCCGCCGCCGTCGCCAAGGCCGCCGCCGAGAAATTCCGGGTCGGGCCAGCCTCCGAAGAGGGCAGCACGCTGGGCCCGGTCGTCAGCCAGATGCAGTACGACAAGATCCAGCGGCTGATCGAGGCAGGCATCAAGGAAGGGGCCGAGCTGATCACCGGCGGCCTCGGCCGTCCGGACGGGCTCAACCGCGGCTATTTCGTGCGCCCGACCGTGTTCGCCGGCGTCACGCCGGAGATGACGATCGCGCGCGAGGAGATCTTCGGCCCCGTGCTGTCGATCCTGCCGTACGAGACCGAGGAAGACGCGATCCGCATGGCCAACGACACGGTCTATGGGCTCGCGGCCTATGTCCAGTCGGGCAGCCTCGAGCATGCCCGCAAGGTCGCGGCCCGCATGCGTGCCGGCAATGTCTATATCAACTATCCGGCCTGGGACGCGGGCGCCCCGTTCGGCGGCTACAAACAGTCGGGCAACGGCCGCGAATATGCCGAGTTCGGCATCGAGGAGTTTCTCGAGATCAAGGGCGTTGTCGGTTACGAGGCCGCCTAGAGGAGCAACCATACGACCAGGATTCCGGACCTTCGCCATCGCGGCCGTCATGGCCGGGCTTGACGTGCTTTTGTATCCTACGCCCGGCTCCCCCGTTCCTGCAGGTGCCGGTTCACGTAGAGCAGCAACCCGCTGGCGACGCCGGCGAAGACGGTCAAGAGGAACGTCAGCGCCATGATCAGATCGATGTTATGCAGACCGATCGCGTTCATCAGCAGGAAGCCGACGCCGCGCTGAGAGGCGAACATCTCGCCCAGCAGCGTGCCGATCAGCGTCAGCGAAAAGCCGATGCGCAATCCGGCGAAGATCTCCGGCAGGGCGGCCGGCAGCACTACCTGCCAGATGACCTCGAACGGGGTCAGGCCCATCACCCGCCCGGTCTTGCGAAACACAGGGCGGACGTTGTGCACCGCCGTGATGGTGAACAACGCCACCGGGATCACGCCATGGATCGCGCCGAACGCGATCTTGGCGGCGATGCCGAGCCCGAACATCAGCAGCAGGATCGGGTAGAGCGTGATCTTCGGGATCGAATAGAACGCGATCAGCAGCGGCTCCAGCATCTCGCTGGCGAAGCGGTTGAGGCCGAGCAGAAACCCGATCGCGAGGCCCATCACCACCGCCAGCACCAGCGCCACGCCGAACGCCTGGGCGGTTTCCCTGAGATGACCCCAGAACGCCTCGGTCCCCATCAGCTTGGCCGTGAATTGCACAGTCTCGAGCGGCGAGCGCAGCGCCACCTCGCCGACGCACCAATAGAGCAGCTGCCAGCTGACCAGCAGCAGCAGGACGAGCTGCGCGGCACTCTTGAGCGAGCGGCGGGCGGCGCCGTTCATTGCAGGCCTCGCCGCGTCATCAGCCGCTTTTCCCAGCGCGCCAGCAGGGTGTTGACGGCCGTCGACACCAGCAGGATCAGGATGATCAGCGGGTACATGGTCGCATTGTCGAAATTGGTATAGGCGTAGCTGATCTCGTAGCCCATGCCGCCGCGCGACATGATGAATTCGGCCCCGATGATACCGATGAAGGAATAGGCGACCGCCAGCTTGGCGCCGGTCAGGATGTAGGGTGCCGCCGACGGCAGCGTCACGCGCCAGGCGGTCTCGACCGGGCCCAGGCCATTGACGAGTGCGGTCTTCAGCAGCACGGCCGGCACCCGGTCGAGACCGATGAGCGTGTTCACGATCACGGCCACGATGCCCAGCATGGCGCCGATGAAGATCTGCGGCGCATCGCCCAGCCCGAACAGGATGATCAGCAGCGGATAGAAGGCGAAGATCGGGATGGCGTAGTAGGTCGCGAACAGCGGATCCAGCATCTCGCGCAGCGCGCGGAACCGGTGCAGCAGCACCGCCGCCACCACGCCGATAGCGAGCGACAGCAGGAAGGCGGCGGCCGCATTGCCGAGCGTCTTGGCGATGGCGCCGTTGAGCGAACCGGACGCCAGCAGCCGAACGAGGTCCAGCGCCATGCGATGGGGCGGCTGCATGGTGATATGGTCGATGACGCCGGTCAGGCACAGCACCTCCAGCAGCGCCACCAATCCCACCAGCAGCAGGACCCGGGCGAGCGTCGTGAGCTTCACGCGGCCTTCCCGGGCTTGGCCATCGACTTCATGGATTCCGCCCGGAGCGAGCGCCACAGCCGCGCCGTGATCTGGCCGAACGCATCCTCCTGCACGATCTGGCTGTCGCGATCGCGCGACCAGCCGGTCTCGACGATATCGATCAGCCGGCCCGGCCGTGCCGACATGACGCCGATGCGGTCGGCCAGCATCGCCGCCTCGTCGAGCGCGTGGGTGATCAGCAGCACGGTCGCACCGGTCTTGCGCCACAGGTTCAAGACCTCGTCGCCCATCAGCAGCCGCGTCTGCTGGTCGAGTGCGCCGAACGGCTCGTCGAGCAGAATGAGGCGCGGCTCCGTCACCAGCGTGCGCGCGATGCAGACGCGCTGGCGCATACCGCCCGACAATTGCGCCGGGTAGCTCCGGGCGAACTCGGTCAGGCCCATCAGCTCCAACGCCCAATCGATCCGCCGCTGCCGCTCCTGGGGCGCCAGCTTCATGCGGCGCAGGCCGAAGCCGATATTGTCGGTGACCGACAGCCAGGGGAACGACGCGTCCTCCTGGAACACGACGCCGACGCCGTCGGGAATGCGGCCCTCGATCACCTTGCCTTCGAAGGCGACCTCGCCGCGGGTCGCGACCGACAGGCCGGCGACCAGTTCGAGCAGCGTGGATTTCCCGCAGCCGGACGGGCCGACCACCGCGAAGAACTCGCCTTGCCTCAGCTCCAGATCGATCGGCCCCAGCGCGTGGAAGCTGCCGAACTGCTTGTCCACGCCCTTCAGCGATACCTGCGCGGTCATTTCAGCGCCTTGATGTCGTCGGGCAGGAACCGGGTATCGACGATGGCCTTGGCATCGACATCGCCGGTGATGGCGCCGACGCTTTTCTGCACATCGATCGCCAGCTTGATCCCGTCCAGATGGATCTGGCCGCTGCCCCAATATTCGACGCCGGCCGTGCGGCTGGTGATCAGGTTATGCACGGCATTGCGGGCGATCGCCGGGTCCAGATTATAGACCTTGGCGACGATGTCGCCGGCCTCGTCCGGATGCTGCTCCATATAGGTCACGGCCTTGCGGCGCGCCCGGATCACGGCCCGGACGAACTCGGCCTTGGCCGGGGTCGGCGATGTCACGGAGACGCCGACGACATTGGCCAGCGGCGGCAGCAACTCGCTCGCGATGGCGATCGGCCGGTATTTCGTGCGGAATTCCGACCAGAGCGGTTCTGGCACCGGCGCGATATCGATCACGCCGATGTCGAGCGCCGCCACGCCCTCGCCGAAGCCGCCGGTCTTGACCAGCTCGACATCCTCGGTCTTGAGCCCGCCCTTTTCCAAGACCATGGTCGCCAGCGCCTGGCTGGTCGAGCGCGGGTTGGTATAGCCGAATTTCTTGCCCTTCAGGTCCTTGATGGTCTTGATCGGCGAATCCAGCTTCACCGCCCAGACGAACTCGGCCACGGTCAGCACATTGTCGCTGATGATCTTGATGTCGGCGCCTTGCTGGATGCCCTGGATGACCGCGTTCGGATTGACCTCGGCATAGGGCGCGTCGCCGGCCAGCATGTTGCGCAAGGTGGTGCCGCCGCCGGCCGAGGACAGGATGCCGGTGACGTTGGCGCCCTCCTCCTTGAAGAAGCCCTTGGCCTCGGCCACCGCGAACGGCATGCCGTTCGCGGAGACGCCGTAATTGCTGACCACGATATTCTCGGCCTTGGCCGAGCCCGCCGCGACCAGAGCGCAAAGCGCCAGATGGGCTGCCGAAATTTTCATGCTGTCCTCCCCGTCCTGCATTTATTTTGAGCCGGCCTCTGACGGGCCGGGTTCGCTTCAGTTCTGAGCGGTTTCGATCCGCCGCCATCGTTCGAGATTGACCGCCTTGTCGAGTGTGGCCTTGACCCCGGCCGCATCCGCGAGCGTCGCCATCGGCCGGGTGCCGTCCGCGTGGCATCGGATCTGGGCCAGGCCATCGCGCATCGCGGCCACGACCCGGAAGATCAGGCTCGCCGGAAACGACACGTTGGTGAAACCCATGGCGCCCAGATCCGCCGGTGCCAGCCAGGGCGTGTCGCCGCCCTCGAACATCGCCGCCGACAGGTAGGTGCCGCGGAAGGCGGATCCCACCCGGCGATAGTCATCCTCGGTCCTGAGGCCGGCGATGAAGATGCCGTCGACGCCGACGCCCAAAAACCGCTCGGCCCGGCGCATGGCGGCATCGAGGCCGAGCGGACCATAGGCGTCGGTCCGGCCGATGATGTAGGTCTCCGGATTGGTCCTGGCGGCCAGCGCCGCGCGCAGCTTTGCCTCGATCACCGCCTCCTCGGCCACCGCCGCCGCCTTTTCGGCGCGCTGTTGTTTACGGTCGCGGTCCTGATCCTCGATCAGCATGCCGCCGACGCCGATCTTCTCATAGGCGACGACGGTCCGGGCGACGCTTTTCACGTCGCCGTAGCCGTCATCCGCGTCGGCAAAGAACGGCAGGGTCGAGGCATTGGCGATGTCGGTCAGGCCCTGGACCATGTCGGTGAGCCCGATCAGCCCGATGTCGGGATAGGCGTGGCGCGCCGCCAGCAGGGCCGAGCCGCCGACGGTGAAGGCCTTGAACCCGGCCTCCTCGATCAGCCGCGCCGACAGCGCGTCATGGGCCAAGGGCGTGATGAGCGGCGTTTCGACGGCGAGCGCCGCCTTGATGCTGGCGCGGCTCATGGGGCCTGGCTCCAGATCCTGTCGAAGGCCGTCGGGCCCGCCGCTTCTGGCATTATGTTTCCTCCGGTCGGCCGGCTCGGGCCTTCCTGCTGTCTCTTCGGGTATTGGGGCTCGAAACCAGCAGATTTTATCGGTAGGCTACTGGGGTCTCACTAGGCCGTACAGGCACAATTTGCTCGCTGTGCCCCCAGGAAAGCTCATGCCATGACCCGCCGCTTGCCGCCGCTCAATGCGTTGCGCGCCTTCGAGGCGACGGCCCGCAACCGCAGCTTGACCCGTGCCGCCCAGGAATTATCGGTGACCCAGGGCGCCGTCAGCCGCCATGTGCTGCAGTTGGAGGCCTGGTTCGGCATGGAGCTGTGCCAGCGCCTGCATCGTGGCATCGAGACGACGGAACAGGGCGCCGCATTGGCGGCGGTGCTGGCGACCGCGTTCGACCAGATCGAAGCCCAGACCCGGCGCATGCGGCAGAAGCCGATGCTGAACACGCTGCGCATCAAACTGCCGCCGACTTTCGCGATTCGCTGGCTGGTGCCGCGCCTCGCCCGGTTTCACGCGCTCAACCGCCATATCGACGTGCAGATCACGACCTCGCATCAGACCGTCGATTTCGATAGCGAGGACATCGACGTCTGCATCCACGCCGGCACGGCTCCGCTGCCGGGCGTCCATTGCCAGCGCCTGTTCGGCGAGGTGCTGACGCCGGTCTGCAGCCCGGGCGTCGCCCGGAAATTCGCCCCGATCGAGCGGCCGGCGGACCTGGCCAGGCACGTGCTGCTCTGTTCCATGCACCGGCCCCACGATTGGCCGGCCTGGCTGAAAGCCGCGGGCATCCTGGATATCGACGGCAATGACGGGCTGAAGTTCGAGAATTCGGCGCTGGCCTACCAGGCCGCGATCGACGAGTTGGGCATCGTCATGGCCCAGCGCGCCTTCATCGAAGAAGACCTGCGCACCGGGCGGCTGGTGGCACCGCTCGCTCTGCAGGTCGCAACATCCGGCGGCTACTATCTGGCCTATCCCCGCGGGCGGCAAAAGGGCGACCTGGTGGCGGCCTTTTCCGACTGGATCATCGAGCAATCCGCCGCCATCGATGCCGTGGCGCCGTAACGCTTGCCCACGTCTTTTGCGAGTGCTAGCACGGGGATATGCTCATATTAGAAACCCCGCACCTTCGCGTGACGAGACCAGCCACATGAAATTCCTCAGCCGCCTCGACGTCATTACCGCTATTATCTTCGCCGGCATCAGCGTGGTCGTCCTGTTCCATCTGCTGGGCGAACTCTGGGGCCTCTGACACCCGCGGCCGAATGTTTCGACCGACATAGTTCGTTACCAAATAGGCCCGATGGAAATGGGGAGATCTGAGCGCACATTGCCATATCATTAGGCAGGATGGCGCAAAGGAGGTTTCCGTGCATATCCAGAAGTCTTCGAGGACGATGTTGCTCGCGGCCGGTGCCGCGGCGGTCCTGTTGAGCGGCTTGGCGGCGGCACCCGCCGAAGCCAGAACCTTCGTCAGCGTCGGCGTCGGCCTGCCGCTGTTCGGCCCCCCGCCCGTCGTCTATGCGCCCCCGCCGGTCTATTACGCGCCGCCGCCGGTCGTCTATGCCCCGGCACCGGCTCCGGCGGCCTATGCCCCGGCGCCCGCCGCGCAGAACTGCCGGGAATACCAGACGACCATCCAGGTGAACGGCCAGCCGCAGCAGAGCTACGGCACGGCCTGTCAGCAGCCCGACGGCACCTGGCGCATCGTTCAGTAACGTCGCCCGCTTAAACTCGACCTACCCAATCCGAGGATACTCAAATGTTCGGTAAGAAGACGCTTATTGCCGCCCTGTGCGTGGCCGCTGTTCCGCTCGCTGCCCTCGCCGCTCCCGGCGGCCATGGCGGTCCCCATGGCCATCGCGGTGGCTTCAGCTTTCTTGAGGGCGTCACGCTGACGCCCGAGCAGAAGACCCAGGTCCATGAGATCATGCAGTCGAGCTGGAGCACGACGAAGCCGCTGATGCAGCAGCTCCGCGCCGACCACAAGCAGATCGACGATCTGCTGGCCGGCACCGCGACCGTGACCCAGGCCCAGCTGACCGCGATCCAGACCCAGGCCGACCAGCTCCGTACGCAGCTGGAAAGCCAGCACCTGGCGACCGCCCTGCAGGTCCGCGCGCTGTTGACGCCGGCGCAGTTGGCCCAGAGCGCGCAGACCCACGCGCAGCTGGAAAGCCTGCATCAGCAGGAACGCGCAGTGTTCCAGGCTGCCCATCCGGCGCAGTAGCGCCAAAAGAAACGGCCGGGTCCCATGACGGGACCCGGCCGTAGCGATCAGGCCTCCGTTGCCAGCCGGCAGCGGAGGCCTTTTTCTTTGCCTTAGAGCACGATCGAACCGGCTCGGTTCGATCGGATCAGGCTCAGTGATGTTCTTCCGGGCGCTCTTCGCCATGCGGTGCCGGCCGGGCCGCCGGCCGGGGACGCGCCGCCGGACGGGGCGCCGCCGCCGGGCCTGCGTGGGGTGCGGCCGCGGGACGATTGACGCCGGGTCCGCGAGGGGCGGCAGCACCGGTCGGATGCGGCCCCGGTGCCCGGGCGGCGCCCGGAACCGGACCCGCAGCGGCACGGGCGGCGACGACACCGCGGCCCGACATCACGCCCGGCCGAGGGCTGGCGCCCACCGCGGGCCGGCCATGATTGACCGAGGCGAACTGCGCCCGGTTTGCGGCCGCCGCTTGCTGATGCTGCGCCTGCAATGCCGTCGGCTGGACATGCTGCTCGTGGCTGAACGCCTCTTCCTGCGCGGTCGGGCGCGCGGCGATGCCGCCGGCGCCGCCGTTGAAGCTGACCCGGTTGCCCGGGCCGGTCGGAACCGGCTGGCTATAGACGTTGTGAACGACGTTGATGTTCACGTTGTTGACCGAGCGGTTGTAGGAAAAGACGCCGCCTTCCCAGCGGCCGCCCAGATAGCCGACGCCGCCATAGCCGAAGCCGTAGTTGATGCCGCCGTAGAAGCCCACGTGCGGGCCCCAATAGCCGGCATGGAACAGATAGACGCCGCCCTCCCAGCCCCAATAGGCCGGCGTCCAGAGCAGGCCCGGCTGCGGCGCCATCACCCAGGTGCCCGGCACCCAGTAATAGCCGGCATCGGCATAGGCCCAGTAGCCGGGCGTCCAGATATAGCCTGGCGCCGGCAGCGGCGGCTGGGCATAGACCGGCAGGGCCGGCGGCGCGATCTGCACCGAGACGAACAGTGCGGCCGAAGCCGGTTGCGGCAAGGCGAACGGGGCCAAAGCAAGACCCGCCAGTAGAACCGAAGAGCGCAGGAAGCGCATGGAGATCATCCCTTCATTCGAAGCCCGGATCGGCGTCGCGGTCGAATCGCGCGCCGCGGAAACAGGCCAACCCCAGCATAACGTCCGGTGGGACGATCCAGTCCCCCTTATCGCAAAAATATACAGCGCCCGGATGCAGGGATGTTTCGCCGGTTGCCGTCGTAGCGCCGCCACCGGCAACCAGAAGCCCGCTGACGACTTGAAACAGGCAGGGTCGGCAATAGGATATGGTTTTGGATGGATACAGCGCGGACGGAAGCGACCATGGTGGAGCCGATGCTGTTGCTGATCGTCGAGGATGAGCCGCTGGTCCGCATGGTGATCGCGGATTTTCTGCGCGCCGATGGGTTCGCGGTGATGGAAGCGGGCACGGCCGACGACGCGGTCGGCATGCTGCGCCGGCACGAGGAAATCCGTCTGGTCGTAAGCGACATCCTGATGCCCGGCGCGCTGAACGGCTTCGACCTGGCGGAGTGGATCGGCCACCACCGCCCCGATGTCCGCGTGCTGCTGACCTCCGGCTATTTCAACGAGAGCCACCTGCCGTCGCGGCTGAATTGGAGCGATCGGCTGATCCGCAAGCCCTACCGCCTGGCCGAGGTCGCGAGACGGATCACGGCGCTGCTGGGCGAACCGGCGGCCGATCCCTGAATTGATACTTTTCGGACGCTTTCGGCGCCCGGATCTGTCGCCGAAAAGTATCAAACTTTCGGATGGTGTGGTATTCGCGGTGGATCAGGCCCTAAATTGGCGCAATAGTGAGAGTGCCGTCGGTTCGGCGGCGCGCTTCCGTCATGTGTCTTCAGGGATTGATCATGACCGTCGGCAGGTCCAACCCCAAAACCGTCATTCTGGTCGAGCAGGACGTGGCCAGCCGGGATGCGTTTCAGCGCGCGCTGACCGAGGCCGGCTTCGCCGTGCTCTGCTTTCCGGATTACAGCGGCCCACTCAAGATCGCCGAAAGCGACAGCCGGCTCGATCTGCTGATCACCGGCATCCGCCTGCCGGCGGGAACGCCCCATGGCGTGTCGCTGGCCGCCATGATGCATATGCGCCGGCCGCGCCTGCCGGTCCTGTTCATCGCCGAGGATGGCGCGATCGCTCAGATGATCGGCGATGACACGCCGGTTCTGGTCAAACCGATCGACCCTTTCGGGTTGATCCAGGCGGCGGCACAGCTCACCGGCGAACCAGGATCGAGTTGAATCCGGCAATTCGCGCGAAAAGTAATAGATTGTAAGATAATTCGATCTAAAAGTGCGAATACCTCTGAATGGAACCGCACTTGACTTGGCGTATTCTCCGGTTAGGACGGTGAAGCCATTGTCTCGGGCATCACACCAGACCGGCTATCACGGACGCAGATAGCGGCTTGGCCAGATCTCCTCCGGCGTCACGCCCAGTTCGGCTGCGATGGTTCGTTCCAAGGCCGGCCAGGGGCGCTTGAGGGCTTTGCCGGCAGCGGTCGGGTGATATCCGTGCGCGATGGAAATCCCGGCGAGACTCTTGCCGCGCTTTTTCAACGCGGCCAGCACATCGGCGGGATGCCAATCTGATCCTGAGCGGGGCGTATCGGGCTTATCTACGGGCATGTTGGAGAAAAAATTCTCTTTAGAGAATGGGCGAAAAGTACTTGAATTGGATCGCGTCCGCCGGAAGCGCTCTAGATTTATGCGGAAAAGTGCCATCACCTCAAGCGGAAGAGTGCTGATTCGTGCAGAATAAGAGCGACGACATCGCATCCTCCCCTTTTCAACAGGGCGCCGAGCGGCAGGCCTTCGTCGCGCGGCTGCAGTTCGTGCTCGACCATTGGCCCAGTGCCGACCGGTTGGCCAAGGCCGCCGGCGTGTCGCCATCGGCGTTACGCAAGTGGCTGCGCGGCGAGGCCGAGCCCAGTCGCGAACGGCTGATCACCTTTGCCGATGCGGCCGGGGTCGAGATCGCCTGGCTGGTGCGCGGCGAAGGCGAGCAGCCGAACCTGCGGGATACCTCGCACCGTCGGCAGACGAGTGCTGCCCGCGACGGCATGGATCAGCCGCCGAGCGGCGCCTTTCTGTTGTTGCCGCACAAGCCCAAGGCCGCGGCCGCCGGCAGCGGCAAGCCGGCGCCCGAAACACCCGCCGAGTTCATCGCCTTTCGCCATGACTGGATCCGGACCGTGTTCGATCTGGACCCGGAACAGGTCATGCTGATTTCGGCCGTCGGCGATTCCATGGAACCGGGCATCCGCGATGGGGATCTGCTGCTGGTCGACACGCGCTCGAACGCCTTCACCGAGTTCGGCATCTATGTGTTCGAGGCGCGGGGTGAGCGCCTGGTCAAACGGGTTCAGCGCAAATTCGACGGCACGCTCTATGTCATCAGCGACAATACGGTCTATCAGCCCGAAGTGATTTCGAGCGAGCTTGCGACCGAGATCAAGGTGACCGGCAGGGTCATCTGGCGCGGCGGCGGGGTCTGACGGGACAAATCCGCCGGACCCCCGCCCCGAACTAACGCGCCGGAACCTTGGCGCTTTCGGAGAAGAACAGCGCCTGGCCGATGACGGCCTTCAAGGCTTCGATCCGGAACGGCTTGGTCACCAGGAACGCCGGTTCCGGCCGTTCGCCGGTCAGCAGCTGTTCGGGAAAGGCGGTGACGAAGATCACCGGCACGTCGAACGACTTCAGAATGTCGTTGACCGCATCCAGGCCCGAGCTGCCGTCGGCCAATTGAATGTCGGCCAGCACCAGGCCGGGGCGATTGAGGCGGACCAGTTCCAGCGCCTCGGTCCGGGTCGAGGCGACACCGATGACGCGATGGCCCTGGCTTTCGACCAGGGTCTCCAGATCCATGGCGATGATCGGCTCGTCCTCGATGATGAGCACGTCGGTCGCCATCTGCGCCGCCAGGTCTTCCTGGGCGGTCGCGATCAGCGCCTTCGCATCCGAAGACGAACAATCCAGCACGCGCGCGACCTGGTCCTGCGACAGGCCGTCGACGGCGGTCAGGAGAAACGCGATGCGTGAGCGCGGCGCCAGGGATTCGAGACTGTGACGCGCGGCATCGCCCAGTTGGCGCAGCGCCGATTCCGGCACCAGATCATTGACCGGTACCGTCGACCAGACGCGCAGCAGCAAACGATAAAGGCCGATCCGGATATCTTCCCCGTCGGACAGCAGCGCCGGCTCTTCGACCAGACTCTGCAGGGTCGCCACCGCATAGGCGTCGCCGCCCGCCTGGCTGCCGGCCAGCGCACGGGCGAACCGGCGCAGATAGGGAAGGTGTGGAGCGATCTTTGAGGAAATCGACATGAGGTTCCCTGAATGAAAAGGCGCTGGGGTAGCGGAAGCCGCTGGAATATACTGGCTAACCCACGCCGTCGCAGGAGGTTCCTTCCCAGCGCCTTCTGAGATGAATGGGAACCATAGCGTCGCCGAGGCTGTTCTGCGCACGGACCCCGATTTCTGAGTCCGGCAAATCCCGCGGATCGAAGCCTCTAAAGGGGTCGCAATGGACCGGAGAATAAACATGGCCGACGGCGGATTGCCTGAAGCGCACGACTGGAGTTTCCCGATGGCCAAACGCGCACCGAACGGCGATCAGGAAATCAAGACGCCTGACCTGAAGGTGGTGGGCGGCACACCGACCCCCCAAAGCATGTCGCTGGACGGGGACGTCGAGGCTCACATCGGCGGGCGTCTCAGGGCGATGTATGATTCCGTTCTGCGCGAGCCGGTGCCGGATCGGTTCCTCGATCTGCTGCGGCAGTTGGACACGAAGATCAGCGGCCAGGCGGACGGACCTGCGCCCAAGAAGGACCAGTAAGTCCGACAGCGGGGCTGCCGCCTTCCATGAGGCCCGGCCGATCGAGTCGCCAGCCGCTGTTCCGGGGATTGCGGTCGCGCATCCTCGTGCTGATGCTGGTCGCGATCGCGCCGATCTTCATCCTGGGCCTGGTCTGGGCCATGAACCGCGACCTGGCGCTCCGGCGCTTTCAATTCCACGCGTCCGAGACCGCGACCCTGCTCGCGACCGAACGGGCCCAGCGCCTGGTGGAAGCGGCGGGCGCCGTTCAGACCGGCGACATCCGCTGCGCGGTTCCGGCCGATCAGCTGTCCCGCCAGCCGAATTTCGATCAGGCCTTCGTCGTCGGCAACGACAGCGCGCCCTGCGACGGGCTGAACGCCGACGCCCAGGAGCGGCTGCGGGCCGACCTGTCGGCTGGGCATGCGCCGGCCCTGCTCGCCGATGATAGCCGCCTGCTGATCGCGACACCGATCGACGGCGCGATGCTGGTGCTGCGCGTGGCGCCCGACGCATTGGATCGCATCCTGCGGCCCGATGCGACCCCCTTCCTCGGCGGCCTGGCGCTGGTGGCTCCGACCGGCGTGCTGGCCGAGCGCCATCGCGCCGACGCGCCGGCCAGATGGTGGCCGACGGCCCTGCCCGCCAATCCCACGTCCGGCGCCTATCCGTTGACCAGCGCCGGGGCGGAACAATTCCAATATCTGGAGCGGCCGGTGACGCCCGACGGCACGGTCCGGGTCGTGGCGCTGCAGATCCGTCCGTTCCTCGGCACCGATCATTGGCGGTTCTGGACCACGATCGCCCAAGGCACGCTGATCCTGATCGGACTGATCGCCGGCGCCATCTGGGCGGTCGATCAGTCGGTGCTGCGCTGGATCACCTATCTGCGCCGGATCGCGACCGCGCATAGCCGCGGCCATCATTCCGTGCGCGCCAAGGTGATGACGGCGCCGACCGAGCTCGCCGGGCTCGGCCAGTCGCTCAACCACATGGCCAACGACGCCGCCCGGCGCGCCGCTTTGCTGCGCGACACGGCCGAGGAAAAGAGCGCGCTGCTGCTGGAACTGCACCATCGGGTGAAGAATAATTTCCAAGTCATCACCAGCCTCTTGAGCCTGCATCGCCAGGACATGCCGCCGGCGCGGCAGGAAGAGATCCGCTTCGTCGAGGACTATGTCCGCGCCATGGCCGTGGCCTACCGCGTCGCCTATGATTCCGGCGACGTCACCGGCGTGCGCATGCAGGATCTGCTGCGCAGCGTGGTGGCCGCCTTGCGGGAATCGACCGATGCGCCGCCCCATCGGATCGACCTGGGCCTCGATGTCGAGCCGATCTGGATCGATCTCGACCGGGCGATCTCGCTCGGGCTCTATCTGGCGGCGATCCTGCCGCCCTATCTGAAGGCGCTCGCCGATCATCCGACCGCGATGCTGATGATTACGGCCGAACGGCGCCAGGGCATGCTGCGCCTGTCGGTCGGCGGGTTGGCGCCGTCAGACGCCGACCGACCACCGCTGCGCGCCAAGCTGCTGAAGGCCTATGTCCGCCAGCTGAAAGCGGTGCCGGTGGTGGCGACCGACCCGACCGAAGCCCGGATCGCCGTGCCGCTGGACGAGCCGCAGCAGGCCCATCGACTGGCGTCGCTGAAGCCGGTCGAGGCCGAGCTGCCGGCCGCAGCCCGCAGTGTCGCCGCCGAGACCAGCATCACCATCGAGGAAATCCGCGAGCGCGAGCAGCGGCTCAATCTCTTGATGCGCGAGATGTCCCATCGGTCGAAGAACATCCTGGCGGTGACCCAGGCGATCGCGCGCCAGAGCCTGGCCCAGGCGGACTCGCTCGAGGATTTCGGCCAGCGCTTCTCCGCCCGGCTGCAAAGCCTGGCGCAGTCCCACGATCTGTTGACCCAGGTCGAATGGGCGGGCACCCGGCTCAACGATCTGCTGCGCTCGCAGCTCGGCCATTATATCGATGGCGGCAACCAGATCTCGGTCGAGGGGCCGGACTTGAGCCTGGCGCCGGTCGCGGTGCCCTATCTGGGCCTGGCGCTGCACGAGCTTTCGACCAATGCCGCCAAGCATGGCGCCTTGTCGGTGCCGGAAGGCCGCGTCTCGATCCGCTGGGGCACGACCAGCGACCCCGACAAGGGCGAGCGCCTGTGGCTGCGCTGGTCCGAGACGGCGGGGCCGCCGGTAGTGCCGCCGACCCGGCGCGGCTTCGGCACCGACGTCACCCGCCGCCTCATCGCCCGCGCGCTGCGCGGCACGGTCAATTTCGATTTCGCCGAGACCGGCATCATCTGGGCGCTCGACGCCCCGGCCGCCAATCTGGTCGAGAAACCCGCCGCATAGGTCAGGTTCTCACAAAGGGGATTGAACCAACCCGCGGGCCCGGGAAAGGGGCGAGCAGATTTAGGGATGCCTCCCGTCTGAAAGGATTGGGAGTATCGCCCCCAACCTTCAAGACGGGAGGCCCCCACGTCGGCTTCAGTTCCGGTCTATCTGTGCCGCGTAACACCCATGAGCCGCGTTGTGGGCGTGGATATAGGCCGTCTGTTCATTGTCGAAAGCCCGCCGGATCGCGGCGTCCAGATCCGCATCCCGGGCCAGGTCCGCACCGATCAGCATTCCTTCCGCGTTGAAGATCCGCAGCGCGATGGGGCGGTTGCGCAATACGGACGGAAGGGTGTCGACAGTCCGAGCGCGCGCTTGGGCCTTCTCATTGATAAAGATCGCGTAAGACGAGCGATATGGCGTGTCGGCGCCGTGGCTTTCGTGGTTGAGCAGGAGAAGGCTGTCCCCCGGTTCGGCGTCTTCGAGCGTGATGCGGCAGGGAAAGCCGGGCTTCGATGTGGCTGTCCGGCGGATTATGCCGCGTTCGGCAAGCGCCGCGTCGGAAAGCCCAAACAAAGATTGGAACGGTTCGACCGGTAGGCCGGTGACGACGTAGGACATGATTTCTCCTCGACACAAGTGGGCTCGTCGGTCGCCACGGCGATTCAAGAGCCGGGGCCGAGTTCGAAGGCCCTCGATCCGTGAGGTCTTCCAAACCCGTCGAGATCATGGGTAGCGCCTTCGTCGAGGGCCGCGAGATCCGCATCTTGCGGTCCAATTCGGATTCCCGTTTGGACCCGGATGGGATTCAAGCTTGCGAACCGTGGGGACGCTCAGCGGATCGATGACCGGCAGGTGTTGGATAGGATTTTCCGGCTTCTGTGCTCGATCTCGCCGGGGCGCGATGTGCTTGGGTGCCACGGTCCGCATGCAACTCGCCAGACTCAGTACTTAGTCGGCGACGGCCCGGTCGGCGGGGTCGAGGGCACGGGGATGTCCGGCCCGGGGATCGGCGACACCGGCTCCGGCGTGTCGGGGCCGGGCGTCGCGGGCGGCGGGATATCTTCAGGCGGCAGGTCGGGCGTATCGGACATCGGGGCAATCCTCCTCGGCCAAGGCAAACCCCGAACCGCCCGAACGTTCCCGGGAATGCTGCCCACCGGAAGGGTTCCGGAAATAAACCATGGAACCTCCGTCCCCCGGTTTCGGTTTTTCAGTTGGTCGGCAGGTGCCATGAACGGCGCCCCTCGCCGTCCGATCTCAAACCGAAAGGCGGATATGCAGACGGCTCCCCGCATTCTCGCCCTGTCGCCGCTCCATCCCGAAGACCTCGCCGGCTGGTCCGAACGGCTGCCGTCGGTCGCCGCCCTGGGCTTCACGACCGTGGCGCTCCTGGCGCCCGCCGAGGCCCAGGACCGGACGGCGCTGACGCAATTGACCGCCGCCGCCAAGGCGGCCGGCCTGCGCGTGATGATCGCCGTCCCCGCCGACGCCGCGGCTCTGGTTGCCGTTCATGATGCGCTGACTGCCGGCGTCGACGATTTCCTGGCCGTGACCGCCCATCGCATGGCGGCATCCGACTGGCGCAGCGTGACCGATGCCGCCCACGCGGCCGCTCCCGGCTGCCTGTTCGCCGCCGAGACGCTCGGCCGGGACGCCCATGATTTCTCGTCCTTGCGTGGCGCCGGCTTCGACCTGCTGCTGAACAGCGTGCGCTGGTGGGACGGCCGTGCCGGCTGGTTCCTGGAGCAGCAGGCCGAGGCCCGGCCGATCGCCGCCTCCCTGGGCTTCCCCGACCTGCCCGGCCTGCCGGCCGAACCCGGCGACGATGCCGCCGCCCGCCGCCGGCGGCTGCTGCTGGCGGCAACGCTTTCGTCCGGCCTGATCGTGCCGGCCGCGTGGCTGGGCCAGGACGACGCGGCCCTCGCCGAGGTCAACCGCCTCAAGGCGCTGCTGCCGAGCCTGAATCACGAAACCCGCATGGTACGGCTCGATACCGGCACCTCGCCGGTGACCGCGATCCTGCGCGAGGCGCCGGACGATGCGGTGCTGGTGCTGTTCAACACCGACACGGCCAAGCCCCAAACGGTCGATCTCGACCTGCTGCTGGGCGCGATCGAAGGCGACGGCATCGACGCCAAGGATGTGACGCCCGGCGCCCGGCCCAGCCTGCTCGCGGCCTCGCCCCTGACGCTCGCCCCGGGCGCCATCCGGCTGATCCGCATCAGCCGGTTGCAGGAGCGCCGGTTCGCCGCCGACGCGCTGCCGGCCCGTGCCGAACGGCCGACCCGCATCGTGATCGAACGGGTGACGCCGGAGCTCGACGGCGGCCGCTTCCCGGTCAAGCGGATCGTCGGCGAACTGTTGGAGGTCCAGGCCGACATCTTCCGCGACGGCCATGACAAGATCGCAGCCGGCCTGTGGCTGCGCTGCCAGGGCGCCGACGCCTGGCGTGTCGTGCCGATGCATCATGTCGACAACGATCGCTGGAGCGGCCGCCTGACGCTCGACGGCATCGGCCGCGCCCGCTTCGCCGTCGGCGCCTGGACCGATCATTTCGCCAGCTGGCGCGACGAGGTCGCCAAGAAGCATGCAGCCGGCCGGCCGCTGACCCTGGAGCTGATCGAAGGCCGGGAGCTGATCGAGGCCGCGGCCGCGCGCGCCACCGGCGACGACAAGGATCGCCTGGCCGCCGTGCTCGACCACGCGCTGACGCTGGACGAAGACGCCCGCGTCGGCTTCATGCTGTCGAACCGTGTCGCCCAGGCCATGGCGCGGGTGCCGGATCATGCGGACCTGACGTTTCAGGAGCCGGTCGGCCAGATCGAGGTCGATCGCGAGGGCGCCCGCTGCGCCGCCTGGTACGAGATGTTCCCGCGCAGCCAGGGCACCGATCCGACCCGGGCCGCGAGTTTCGCCGACTGCGCCGCCCGCCTGCCCGAGATCAAGGCCATGGGCTTCGACGTGGTCTATTTCGTGCCGATCCATCCGATCGGCCGGATCAACCGCAAGGGCCGCAACAACAGCACGATTGCCGCGCCGGGCGAGCCCGGCAGCCCCTATGCGATCGGCAGCGCCGCCGGCGGCCATGACGCGATCGATCCGGACCTGGGCACGCTCGATGAGTTCCGCGGCTTCGTCGAGGCGCTGCACGGTCAGGGCCTGGAGCTGGCGATGGATTTCGCCGTGCAATGCGCCCCGGACCATCCCTGGCTGACCGAGCATCCGGGCTGGTTCAAGCGCCGCCCCGACGGCTCGATCAAATTCGCCGAGAACCCGCCGAAGCGTTACGAGGACATCGTCAACGTCGATTTCGACCAGCCCGACTGGCAGGGTCTGTGGACGGCGCTGCGCGACGTGGTCAGGTTCTGGGTCGACGAGGGCGTGAAGATCTTCCGCGTCGACAATCCGCACACCAAGCCGGTCGCGTTCTGGCAATGGCTGATCGCCGACATCCGCGCGACCAACCCCGACGTGCTGTTCCTGGCCGAGGCCTTCACCCGGCCGAAAATGATGCGGCGGCTGGCCAAGGTGGGATTCAGCCAGTCCTACAGCTATTTCACCTGGCGCAACGACAAGCGCGAGATCATCGAGTATCTGACCGAGCTGACCCAGACCGAGTCCGCACTCTACTACCGGCCGAACTTCTTCCCGACCACGCCCGACATCCTGCCCTGGTACCTGCAGACCAGCGGCCGTCCGGGCTTCGTCATCCGCCTGGTGCTGGCCGCGACCCTGTCGCCGGTCTATGGCCTCTACAACAGCTACGAACTGTGCGAGGCGGAGCCGGTGCCGGGCAAGGAGGAGTTCCTCAACTCCGAAAAGTACCAGTACAAGGTCTGGGACTGGGACCGGCCGGGCCATATCAAATCCGAGATCACGGCGATCAACCGCCTCAGGCGCGAGAGCCCGGCGCTCCGCCTGTTCGACAATCTGCGCTTCCATGAAGCGACCCATGGCGACGTGCTGTTCTACAGCAAGATCACGCCCGACCGGTCGGACCAGGTGCTGATCGCAGTGACGCTCGACCCCAAACATGTCGTGCGCACCGAGATCGTGTTTCCGCTCGATCTGATGGGCCTGCCCTGGGACGCCAGTTTCGAGACCGAGGACCTGTTCACCGGCGAGCGCCGTTGGTGGAAGGGTGCCCGGCACGTGGTGCTGCTCGATCCCGAAACCTATCCCGCGATGATCCTGCGCGTCCGCCCTGTTGGAGTTGCCTGATGAGCAACCGTGAAAAAAAGCCGGAAACCATGGCCGCCTCGGCCCGCAAGACCGAGCAGATCCTGATCGAGCGCGACTGGTACAAGGACGCGATCATCTACGAGCTGCACATCAAGTCGTTCTACGATTCCAACAATGACGGCATCGGCGATTTCGCCGGCCTGACCGAGAAGCTGGACTATCTGCAGGACCTGGGCGTCACCGCGATCTGGCTGCTGCCGTTCTATCCCTCGCCGCTGCGCGACGACGGCTACGACATCGCGGAATACAAGGACGTCAACCCATCCTACGGCACCATGGGCGACTTCAAGGCGTTCGTGCGCGAGGCGCACCGCCGGGGCCTGCGCGTCATCACCGAACTGGTGATCAACCATACCTCGGACCAGCATCCCTGGTTCCAGCGCGCGAGGACGGCCAAGCCCGGCTCGAACCATCGCGACTTCTATGTCTGGTCGAATACCGACCAGCGCTATCAGGACACGCGGGTCATCTTCTGCGACACCGAGACGTCGAACTGGGCCTGGGATCCGGTGGCGCAGGCCTATTACTGGCACCGGTTCTATTCGCATCAACCGGACCTCAATTTCGACAATCCGGCCGTGCTGAAGGCGGTCTTGAACGTCATGCGCTTCTGGCTCGACCTGGGCGTCGACGGGCTGCGGCTCGACGCCGTGCCCTATCTGGTCGAGCGCGACGGCACCAACAACGAGAACCTGGAAGAGACCCACGCGATCCTGCGCCGGATCCGCACCGCGATCGAGGCCGATTATCCCGACAAGATGCTGCTGGCCGAGGCCAACCAATGGCCGGAGGACGTGCTGCCCTATTTCGGCAAGGGCGACGAGTGCCACATGGCGTTCCATTTCCCGCTGATGCCGCGCATCTACATGGCGGTGGCGCAGGAAGACCGCCATCCGATCACCGACATCATGCGCCAGACGCCGGACATTCCGGAGGGCTGCCAATGGGCGATCTTCTTGCGCAATCACGACGAGCTGACGCTCGAGATGGTGACCGACCGCGAGCGCGACTATCTGTGGGATTTCTACGCCGGCGACCGGCGCATGCGCATCAATCTGGGCATCCGCCGGCGCCTGGCGCCGCTGATGCAAAACGACCGGCGCCGGATCGATCTGCTGAACTCGATCCTGCTCTCGATGCCCGGCACGCCCGTGCTCTATTACGGCGACGAGATCGGCATGGGCGACAATGTCTATCTGGGCGACCGCGACGGCGTGCGCACGCCGATGCAATGGTCGCCCGACCGCAACGGCGGCTTTTCCCGCGCCGACCCCGCGCGCCTGTTCCTGCCGCCGGTGCAGGACGCCGAATATGGCTTCCTGTCGGTCAATGTCGAGGCGCAGAGCCGCTCGCCGACCTCGATGCTGAATTCGATGCGCCGCCTGATGGCGGTGCGGCGCGACCTGCGCTCCATGGGGCGCGGCAAGCTCTCCTTCCTCTACCCGCATAACCGCAAGGTGCTGTCCTACATCCGCAGCCTGGAGGATGAGCTGGTGCTGTGCGTCGTCAACCTGTCGCGCGCCGCCCAGTCGGTCGAGCTGGACCTGGCGGCCTACCGCGGCCGGGTGCCGGTCGAGCTGCTGGGCCTGTCCACCTTTCCGCCGGTCGGCGACCGGCCCTATCACCTGACCATGGCCGGCCATAGCTTCTTCTGGTTCAAGCTCCTGGAGCCGAGCCAGATCGAGGGCGGTCTGGCCATGGTCGAGGCCGGTCGCGACAGCGGGCTGGAGCCGATCACGCTGGTGCTGCGCAGCGGCTGGGACGATTTCATGGCCGGCGCCGCGGCCTCGGAGCTGGGCCATACGGTCATGCGCCAGTTCCTGCCGACCCAACGCTGGTTCGCCGCCAAGGACATCGGCCTCGGCGATGCCGAGATCGTGGACGCCGCCGACCTGCCGCGCCAAGACGCCGACGAGGCCTGGAGCCTGGCGATCGTCGAGGCGAGCTTGAGCAACGGCGTGGTGCAGCATTACCAGATGCCCTTGGGCCTCGTCTGGGGCGCCCCCAATTCGGAAGCCCGGATCGCGGTACAGCCGACGACGCTCGCCTATATCCGCCGGTTCAGGGCCGAGGGCGCGCTCTTCGACGGCGGCATCCATGCCGGCTGGGCGCTGGCCGTGATCGACGCGATCGGGTCCGAGCGATCGTTGCCGTTCCGCGGCGGCGGTCAGGCGCAGTTCCGCGCCACCTCGAAATTCGCCGAACACCCGTTCCCCAAGGAGCCGGCGATCCGGCAGCTGGGCGTCGAGCAATCCAACAGCTCGATCGCGGTGCAGGATTACGGCGTGCTGAAGCTCTATCGGCGGTTGGAAGAGGGCGTGCATCCGGAGATCGAGATGTGCCGCTTCCTGACCGAAGAGGCCGGCTATGCCGGCACGCCGCCGCTGTTGGGCACGATCGAGCGCGTCGGCCGCGACGGCAGCGTGACCGCGCTGGGCGTGCTGACCGGCTATGTCGCCAACCAGGGCGATGCCTGGTCCTATGCCCAGGATCATCTGAAGCGCGTGTTCCAGGAACGCTGGGGCGGGGCCGGTCAGCCGGCCGATGCCCAGATTCCGCAAAGCGACCCGCACGCCTATTTCCTGGATCTGGTCGGCCGACTGGGTCACCAGACCGCGGAACTGCATCGGGCACTCTGCCCGGCCGGCGAGACCGACGCGGCCTTCGCGCCGGAACCGATCACGGCTGCCGACATGACGGCCTGGCGCGATGCGGTGAGGGCGAGTGCAGAACATATTCTGGATCGGCTGGCGACGCTGCAATCGACCGCGCCCGACCCGGCGGTGACGCAACTGCTCGACCTCGGCGACAAGCTGCTGGCCCGCATCGACGTGTCGCGCAACCTCAAGATCGACGCGATGAAGACGCGGCTCCATGGCGACTATCATCTGGGCCAAGTGCTGGTGGCGCAAGCCGATTTCTCGATCATCGATTTCGAGGGCGAGCCCAAGCGCACGACCGAGGAACGGCGGCAGAAGCATACGCCGATCAAGGATGTCGCCGGCATGATCCGCTCGATCGACTATGCCGCCGCCGCCGCCGTGCGGGCTGCCGCCGACCTGCCGTCGGTCGACAATGCGGCCCTGCAGGCCATGTGCCGCGATTGGCGCGACCGCTCGACCGCGGCCTTCATGGACGCCTATCGCACCGGCATCGAAGGCACGGCCAGCTGGCCCAAGGACCCGGCCGGCGCCCAGGCGCTGATCGATCTGATGCTGATCGACAAGGCGCTCTACGAGATCGCCTACGAGTTGGCGAACCGCCCTGCCTGGCTCGCCATTCCGATCCACGGCATCATCGATCTCTTGACCGAAGGAAGTGCGCATGTCTGAGACCGCAGCGCGTCTCGACGAGAGCTACCGCAGCGATCCGTTCGGCTATCTCGGCATGCATGACGCCGGCGGTCTGGTCGTCCGCGCGTTCGTGCCCTGGGCCGAGAGCCTGGGCCTGCTCGACCGCAAGGATGGCACCGAGATCGCCCGGTTCGAGCGCAAGACCGACGACGGCTTGTTCGAGGCCCGGCTCGGGAAAAGGAAGCGCTTCGACTATCGCCTGCGCGCCCGCTCCGGCGACCGCATGGTCGATTTCGAGGATCCCTACCGCTTCGGCCCGGTGTTGGGCGAGGTCGACCTGCATCTCTTGGGCGAAGGCACCCATCGCCGCGCCTTCAGCCGCCTGGGCGCCCACCCGATCACCATGGATGGCGTCGCCGGCACCGGTTTCGCCGTCTGGGCACCCAACGCCAGTGCGGTCAGCGTCGTCGGCGGCTTCAACGATTGGGACGGCCGCCGCCACGCCATGCGCAAGCATCCGGGCGCCGGCGTCTGGGACCTGTTCATCCCCGATGTTGCCGCGGGTTCTCCCTATAAATACGAGATCAAGGGACCGGACGGCACGGTGCTGCCGCTGAAGGCCGACCCGGTGGCCTTGCAGGCGGAACTGCCGCCGGCGACCGCGTCGGTCGTGGCAGCATTGCCCAGCCATCAATGGCGCGACGAGGCCTGGATGAAGGATCGGGCCGAGCGCAATGCGCGCGAGGCGGCGATCTCGATCTATGAACTGCATTTGGGCTCCTGGTCCAAGCACGAGGACGGCCGCTTCCTCAGCTATCGCGAGCTGGCCGACCGGCTGGTGCCCTATGTCGCCAATCTGGGCTTCAGCCATATCGAGGTGCTGCCGATCTCGGAATTCCCGTTCGACGGCTCCTGGGGCTATCAGCCGATCGGGCTGTTCGCGCCCACGAGCCGGTTCGGCACGCCCGACGATTTCCGCTATTTCGTCGATGCCTGCCACGCGGCCGGATTGGCGCTCTGGCTCGACTGGGTACCCGGCCATTTCCCGACCGACCAGCATGGTCTGGGCCTGTTCGACGGCACCCATCTCTATGAGCATGCCGACCCGCGCCAGGGCTTCCACCAGGACTGGAACACGCTGATCTTCAACTACGGCCGGCGCGAGGTGGTCAATTACCTGATCGCCAACGCCCTATCGTGGTTGGAGAATTTCCACATCGATGGGCTGCGTGTCGATGCTGTCGCCTCGATGCTGTACCTGGATTACAGCCGCAAGGCCGGCGAGTGGGTGCCCAACAAGTTCGGCGGCCGCGAGAACCTCGATGCGGTCGATTTCCTCCGGCGCTTCAACGAACTGGTCTTCGCCGAAGCGCCGGGCGCCACCACGGCGGCCGAGGAATCGACGGCCTGGCCGATGGTGTCCGCACCGACTTATCTCGGCGGCTTGGGCTTCGGCTTCAAATGGAACATGGGCTGGATGCACGACACGCTCCAGTACATGAGCCTCGACCCGGTCTATCGGAAATACCAGCACAACAAGCTGACCTTCGGGCTGCTCTACGGTTTCTCGGAGAATTTCATCCTGCCCTTGAGCCATGACGAGGTCGTCCATGGCAAGGGCTCGCTCCTGACCAAGATGCCGGGCGACCGCTGGCAGAAATTCGCCAACCTGCGCGCCTATTACGGCTTCATGTGGGCCCATCCCGGCAAGAAGCTGTTGTTCATGGGCTGCGAGTTCGGCCAGGAGAGGGAGTGGAACCACGACACCCAGCTGGATTGGCATCTGCTCGACGATCCCCTGCACGCCGGTCTGCACGGGCTGGTGCGGGACTTGAACCATCTCTATCGCGAAGAGACGGCGCTGCATCGCTTGGACGCCATGCCCGAAGGCTTCGCCTGGGTCGATGCCACCGACAGCGACCAAAGCGTGCTGAGCTTCCTGCGCTTCGATGCCGGGCGGCGCAACATGGCGCTGGTCCTGTGCAACTTCACGCCGATGCCGCGCCATGGCTATCGCGTCGGCGTGCCGCGTCCCGGCCGCTGGAGCGAGCGGGTCAATACCGATGCCGATGTCTATGGCGGCAGCGGCATGGGCAATGGCGGTGGCGTCTGGAGCGAGCCGGTGCCCTCGCACGGCCACGAACAGTCGGTGGTGCTGACCCTGCCGCCGCTCGCGACCCTGATCCTGACGGCGGAGCGTCCATGAACCTGGACCATGCCCCGCCGCCGCATCCGACCTTGTTGCCGGGCAAGCCCTATCCGATGGGGGCGACCTGGGACGGCGCAGGCGTGAATTTTTCCCTGTTCTCGGCCCATGCGACCCGGGTCGATCTGTGTCTGTTCGACCCGACCGGGGGCCGCGAGGTCGCCCGGTTGCCCATGCCGGAATATACCGACCAGGCCTGGCACGGCTATCTGCCCGAGGCGCGGCCCGGCCTGCTCTATGGCTATCGCTGCCACGGGCCCTACGAGCCCCGGAACGGCCATCGCTTCAACCGCCACAAGCTGCTGCTCGACCCCTATGCGAAGTCCTTGCGGGGGCCGCTGCGCTGGAGCGACGCGCATTTCGGCTTCCGTGCCGGCAGCAGCCGGGACGATCTCAGCTTCGACCGGCGCGACAATGCCCGGGGCATGCCGAAATGCGAAGTGGTCGAGGGCGCGTTCTCCTGGGGTCCCGACCGCCGGCCCCGCACCGACTGGGCCGAGACGATCATCCTCGAAGCCCATGTCAAGGGCATGACCCAGAAGCATCCGGACGTGGAGCCGCGCTTTCGCGGCACGCTCGCCGGCCTGGTCGCCCCGGCGATGCTGGATCATCTGACGAAGCTGGGCGTGACCGCGATCGAGCTGCTGCCGATCCACGCCTTCCTGAACGACCGGCGCCTGGTGCAACAGGGCAAGGTCAATTTCTGGGGTTACAACACGCTGGGCTTCTTCGCGCCCGATCCGCGCTATCTGGCGAGCGGCACCATCGACGAGATGAAGACCGCGGTGCGCCGCCTGCACGAGGCCGGGATCGAGGTCATTCTGGATGTGGTCTATAACCACACGGCCGAGGGCAACCATCTGGGTCCGACCCTGTCGTTCCGCGGCATCGACAATCGCAGCTACTACCGACTGGACGAGGACCGGCGCTTCTACACGGACTATACGGGGACCGGCAACACGCTCAACCTCGACCATCCGCGCGTGCTGCAGCTGGTGATGGATTCGCTGCGCTATTGGGCGACCGAGATGCGGGTCGACGGATTTCGTTTCGATCTCGCAACGACGCTGGCGCGCGAGAAGCAGCCGTTCGATCAGGGCTCGGCCTTCCTCGACGCCGTGCGCCAGGATCCGGTGCTGAACGAGATGAAGCTGATCGCCGAGCCCTGGGACCTCGGGCCCGACGGCTATCGCGTCGGCGGCTTTCCGCCCGGCTGGGCCGAGTGGAACGGGCAATATCGCGACGTCATCCGCCGGTTCTGGAAGGGCGACGAGGGCATGTTGGCCGACATGGGCAGCCGGCTCGCAGGATCCTCCGACATCTTCGGCCATGGCGGGCGCCGGCCCTGGGCCTCGATCAATTTCGTCACCGTCCATGACGGCTTCACGCTGGAGGATCTCGTCTCCTACGACGCCAAGCACAATCTGGATAACGGCGAGGACAACCGCGACGGCACGGACGCCAATTACTCCTGGAATTGCGGCGTCGAGGGCCCAACCGACGACCCGAAGATCCAGGCGCTAAGGCGCCGGCAGAAGCGCAACCTGATCGCGGCGCTGCTCTTGTCGCTGGGCGTGCCGATGCTGCTGGCGGGCGACGAATTGGGCCGGACCCAGCAGGGCAATAACAACGCCTATTGCCAGGATAACGAGCTGAGCTGGATCGACTGGGCCGCCGTCACCGAGCACGACCGGCGCTTCCAGTCCTTCGTCAGCTTCCTGATCCGTCTGCGCCGCGACCATCACGTGTTCTCGCGCCCGCAATTCCTGCGCGGCGCCGAGCAGTCGGACGGACTGAAGGACATTACCTGGGTGACGCCGGAGGGCCGGGAATATACCCCTGACGACTGGCACAAGCCCTATGCCCGGTGCCTGGGCTATCTGCTGAACGGCCGCGCCGGCGCCTATTACCGCGGCGCCAGCAGCCAGCGCGATGTCGATGTCAGTTTTCTCATTCTGATCAATGCCCATCACGAGGATATCGTGTTCCACGCGCCCGAGACGCCACGGCCGATGCGCTGGGATGCGCTCGTCGATACCGCCGAGGAGACCGGGCTCATCGACGGCGGGTTGGAGATCTCGGCCCACCGCCCCTTTCCCTTGCGAGCCCGTTCGCTCGCGCTGTTCGTGCACCGGGAGGCCCTCTGATGAAGCGCCACCACCCCCTGCCCTTCGGTGCCGAAATCACCGACCACGGCATCCGCTTCCGCCTGTGGGCGCCCGATGCCGACACCGTGTCGCTGACCCTGCAGGACGGCCGCCAGATCGCCATGTCGATGGAAGCGGACGGCTGGTTCGGCCTGACCACGACGGAGGCCGCGGTCGGCACGCGCTATCGCTATCGCGTCGGCAATGACTTCTATCCCGATCCGGGCTCGCGCCGGCAGCCGGAGGGCGCCTTGGGTCTCAGCGCCGTGGTGGATGCGCAAGCCTATGACTGGACCGACACGGCCTGGGCAGGCGTGCCCTGGGCCGAGGCGGTCATCTACGAGCTGCATCCCGGCACCTTCTCCGAGGCCGGCGACTTCGACGGCGTGATCGAGCATCTGGACCACCTGGTCGAGCTGGGCGTAACCCTGATCGAGCTGATGCCGGTCGCCGATTGTCCCGGCCGCTGGAACTGGGGCTATGACGGCGTGCTGCCGTTCGCGCCGACCGAGCGCTATGGCGGGCCGGAGGCGATGAAGCGGCTGGTCGAGGCCTGCCACCGGCGCGGCCTCGGCGTGATCCTGGACGTGGTCTATAACCACTTCGGGCCGTCGGGCAATTTCCTGCACGCGTATGCGAGCAAGTTCTTCACCGCGAAGCACAAGACGCCCTGGGGGGCGGCGATCAATTTCGACGATGCCGGCTCGGCCAACGTCCGCAGCTTCTTCATCGAGAACGCGCTCTATTGGCTCCGCGAGTTTCATCTGGACGGTCTGCGCTTCGACGCGGTCCATGCCATCAAGGACGACAGCCTGCCGCCGTTCCTGGATGCGCTGGGCGACCGGATCCGGACCGAGTTTCCCGACCGCCCGATCCATCTGATCCTGGAGAACGACGCCAACGAGGCCGATCGCCTGGGCCATGGCGCCGGCGGCATCGGCGCTTACGACGCCCAATGGAACGACGATTTCCATCACGCGCTGCGCGTGGCGATGACCGGCGCCCATGGCGGCTATTACGACGACTACGCCGATGACCCGGTCGCCCGCGTCGGCCGGGCGCTGGCCGAGGGCTTCGTCTATCAGGGCGAGCCGTCGGCCCATCGCGGCGGGGTCCCCCGCGGCGAACCGTCGGGCGAACTGCCGCCGACCGCCTTCGTCAATTTCATCCAGAACCACGACCAGGTCGGCAACCACGCCTATGGCTGGCGCCTGCCGCATTTCGCCGACCACGACGCGCTGCGGGCCGCCGCCGCGATCCTGCTGCTGAGCCCCGGCATCCCCATGCTGTTCATGGGTGAGGAATGGGCGACCGACCGGCCGTTCCCGTTCTTCTGCGATTTCGACGGCGAGCTGGCCGGCGCGGTGCGCAACGGTCGCGCCGCCGAGTTCGCCTCATTTCCGGAATTCCGCGACGCCGCCGCCCGGGCGCGCATCCCCGACCCGCTGGCGGAGGCGACGTTCCTCGCGGCCAAGCTCGATTGGCCCGTGCTGGGGGAACGCGCGCCGGCCGCCATGTTTACCCACTATCGCGATCTGATCGCGCTCCGCCGCGCGCATATCGCGCCGCTGCTGGCCCACAGCGACCGTCCGCGCGGGCAGTTCGTGCGGCTCGGCCGCGGCGGGCTCGAAGTGCGCTGGCGGCTGGATGGCGCCGAGCTGACGATGTTGGTCAATCTTTCCGCCGAACCGGTCGAGGCGACCCAGCGCGCCGGCCGGGGCCTCACGATCTATCAAAGCCACGAGGCGGGCGACATGCTGCCGCCGCGCTTCGTCTCGGTCACGATCCAGCAGGGAGGCCGGTCATGAGCAGCTATCGCGCCCTGATCCATCGCCTGGCCGACCATGCCGGCATCGGCACCGAGTGGCGCGACGTCTGGGGCAAGACCCATACCACGCCGGTCGACAGCCTGGTGGCCTTGCTCGACGCCATGGGCGTGCCGGCCCATAGCGAGGCCAGCGCCAGGATCAGCCTGAAGCGGCGGCGGCACCAGGACGCGGTGCCGGCGGCCCTGGTGGTCGACAGCGGCCGCAACGTCGCGATCCCGCTGCCGATGCTGAAGAGCCGGCATTGGATGTTCACCTTCGAAGACGGCGTTCGGTTGGAAGGCAAGATCGACGAGGGCGACCACGCGCTGACGCTGGCCCGCGTGCCCGACGGCTATCACCGGCTGGCGTTTCCGGACGATGATCTGGATCTGCAGGTCATCGCCTCGCCGGGCTCGTGCCATATCCCGACCGGCGCCGACGGCCATAGCTGGGGCCTGGCGACCCAGCTCTATAGCCTGCGCTCGACCGAACAATGGGGCATCGGCGATTTTACCGATCTGGCAACGCTCGGTGCCGGGGTGGCACACCAGGGCGGCAGCCTGATCGGGGTCAATCCGCTGCATGCCCTGTTCCCGGCGGCGCCGGAGCGCATCAGCCCCTATTCGCCGTCGAGCCGGCTGTTCCTGAACCCGCTCTATATCGACGTCACCGCCGTGCCCGATCTGGCCGCGTCGGCCGAGGCGCGCGAACGCATCGCCGGCAACGAGTTCGGCCATCGCCTGGCCCGGGTCCGCACCTCGGCGCTGGTCGACTACCCGGCAGTGGCCCGCGCCAAATCCGATATCCTGACCCTGCTCTGGCACGCCTTCCGCGACCAGCATCTGGGTCCGGCCCAGACCGAGCGCGGTCAGGCGTTTCAGCGGTTTCAGCAGGCGGGCGGCGAGGCGCTGGTCCGTTTTGCCCAATTCCACAGCTTGCAGGCCGACCGGATCCAGCGCGACGGCTTCGCCTGGAAAGATTGGCCGACCACGCTGAATTCGGCCAACGGCGCCGGTATCGATAGTTTTGCCGCCGCCCATGAGGATGAAATTCTCTGCCACCAATATCTGCAGTGGGAGGCCGACCGGCAGTTGGGCCGCGCGGTCGGCGGCGCGCGGCTGCCGATCGGGCTCTATCGCGATCTGGCGATCGGGGCCGATCCCTATGGCGCCGATACCTGGAGTTCGCCCGAGAGTTACATCACCGGCGCCTCGGTCGGGGCGCCGCCGGATCTCCTCAATCGCCAGGGCCAGAATTGGGGCCTGACCGCCTATAGCCCGATGGCGCTCAAGGCCCAGGCCTACGCGCCGTTCATCGCGGCGCTGCGCGCCAACATGCGCCATGCCGGCGCACTCAGGATCGACCATGTCATGGGGCTGAAGCAGCTCTATCTGGTGCCGAACGGCGTGTCGGCCGAGCGCGGCGCCTATATCCGCTATCCGTTCGAGGACATGATCCGCATCCTGGCCCTCGAGAGCCGGCGCCATCGCTGCCTGGTCGTGGGCGAGGATCTGGGGACGGTGCCGCACGCCTTCCGCCCGCGCATGCAGCGCGCCAACATCATGTCCTGCCGCATCATGCTGTTCGAGCGCGGTGCCGGCGACCGGTTCAAGCCGCCGTCGGCCTATCCGGCCCTCGCCGCCGCCGCCGCCGGAACCCACGATCTGCCGCCCTTGAAGAGCTGGTGGCTGGGCACCGACATCCAGGAGCGCCAGGCGCTGGGCCTCTATCCGAACGCCGTGGCGCAGCATCGCGACGAGGCCGGGCGGACGCTCGACCGGCAGCGCTTGCTGGCAGCCTTGCGGCGGCAGGAACTGCTGCCGCCGAACCTCGCGACCGACGGGTTCGACGACCGGCTGATCGAGGCCGTGCACCGTTTCCTGGCGCGCAGTCCCAGCGCCTTGATGCTGGTCCAGGCCGAGGACCTGTTGGGTGTCGGAACCATGGTCAACCTGCCCGGGACGGTTGACGAGCACCCGAACTGGCGCCGGCGCCTGCCGCTGACCGTCGATGAAATGCTCGCCGATCCGCGCTTCAACGAGCTTTCGACCCTGCGGGAGCGCCCGCGCCGGGCCGAACCGCGGAAGAAGCGCCATGCCTGAGCAATCCTGGACGCCGCCGCGCGCGACATATCGCCTGCAGCTGACGCGCGACTTCACCTTTGCCGATGCCGCGGCGCGGGCGCCGTTCCTGGCCCGGCTCGGCGTCAGCCACGCTTATCTCTCGCCGATCCTGACGGCCCGGCCGGGCAGCAGCCATGGCTATGACGTCACCGACCATGCGGAGATCAATCCGGAGCTGGGCGGCGAAGACGGCTACCGGGCGCTGGTCGGCGCGCTGCGCCGCGAGGGGCTGGGCGTGATCGTCGATATCGTGCCGAACCATATGGGCATCGGTGCCGGCAATCACCGCTGGCTCGACCTGCTGCGGTGGGGCCGGGCCTCGGCCAACGCCGATTTCTTCGATATCGATTGGCACCCGCCAGAGCCGGAGCTGACCGACAAGGTGCTGGTGCCGTTCCTGGGCGGCCAGCCCGCCGACCTGGTCGCGGCCGGCGAGATCACGCTCGGCTTCGAGGCCGATGGCTTTGCCGTGCAGTATCACGATCACCGGTGGCCGGTGACGCCGACCAGCGTCGGACCGATCCTGGACTATGCCGCCGCCGGCGCACCGGAGCTGCAGCCGCTCGCCCGCGATTTCATGGCCCTGGACGCGCTTGCCCATGCCGCGGGCGCGCTGCGCGCGCGCGCCGATCTGCTGATGGCGGAACTGATGGACCGGCGCGAGAGCCATCCGGCGATCCGGGCGACGGTCGCGGCCTGGAACGGCAGCGGCCGCCATCGCCTGACCCAGCTGCTCGACCATCAATGCTGGCGCCTGGCCGACTGGCACCGGGCATCCGACGAGATCAACTATCGCCGCTTCTTCGCCATCAATGACCTGATCGCGATCCGCGCCGAACGGCGCGAGGTGTTCGAGGCCAGTCACGACCTGATCCTGGATCTGGTCGGCAACGGCCTGATCGACGGGTTGCGCATCGACCATATCGACGGGCTGGCCGATCCCAAGACCTATCTGGACCGTCTGGCCTCGGCCATGACCGAACGCGGCCGGCATCCCTATATCCTGGTCGAGAAGATCCTGGGCGCGGGCGAGAGCCTGCCCATGGCCTGGACGGCCGCCGGCACGACCGGCTACGACCGCCTCGGACCGATCGACCGGCTGTTCTGCGACCCGGTCGGCGCCGAGCCGATCGTCCGGCATTATTGCCGACTGACCGGCCGGCCCGCCGATCCGGCAGACATGCTGCTGATCGCCAAACGGCGCTTCCTCGATACGGAATTCGCCGCCGAGATGACGCGGCTCGCCCACGCGCTGCACCGGGTCGCCGCCGATGCCTGGCCGGTCGAGACCATCCGGACGGCGGTGATCGCGACCATCGCCGCGCTCACGGTCTATCGCACCTATCTCGACGGCACGCCGATCGCCGAAGATGGGCGCGCACGGATCCTGGCGGCGATCGCAGCGGCCGGGATCGACGCCCCGGCGCTGGGGCGGTTCCTCAGCGACGTCCTGACCGGCGACATGCCCGGCGAGCCCGCCCATGCTGCAGCCTTGCTGTTCCAGCAATTGTCCGGCCCGGCCATGGCCAAGGGGCTGGAGGACACTTTGTTCTTCCAGCATGTGCCGCTGCTGGCGTTGAACGAGGTCGGCGGCGAACCGGGGGCCCTGGCGCTGCCGATCGCCGAATTCCACGATCTCAACCAGACCAAGCAGCGCATGCGGCCCGACGAGATGATCGCCGGATCGACCCACGACACCAAGCGCGGCGAGGATGCGCGCGCGCGGCTGTTGTGCCTGACCTCGATCGGCGATCAATGGCAGGACCAGCTCGACGCCTGGCTGGTCAATACCACCGCGCCCCGGGCGAACGACGCGATTTACTATTATCAGACCGTGATCGGCGCCTGGCCGCCGGGCCTGGCGATGGACGATGCCGTGGGCCTGGCAGCCCTCAACGCCCGCGTCGGGCCGGCCCTGCTGAAGGCCGCCCGCGAGGCCAAGGAGATGACCAGCTGGAACCAGCCGGACGCCGAATATGAGGAGCGGCTGGAGCGCTTCGTGACGGCGGTCATGCCGCGCGATCTCGGGCCGTTCTGCGAGACCATCGGCTTCTGGGGCGCCTTGACCTCGCTTTCCGCCACGCTGTTGCGTCTGACCACGCCGGGCATCCCCGATCTCTACCAGGGCTCGGATGGCTGGAACCTGTCGATGGTCGATCCCGACAATCGCCGGCCCGTCGACTTCAAGGCGGCAGAGCGGCGGCTGGACGCGCCGCAGGTCGGCCTCGCGGACCTGCAGCGGCGCTGGCACGACGGTGCGGTCAAAAGCTTTCTCGTTCGCCGCGTGCTGGCGTTTCGGCGCACGCATGCGGCGCTATTCAACGACGGCCGGTATCAGCCGCTCGCGGTCGACGGCGCCGAGGCCGATCTGCTGGTCGCGTTCGCGCGCGAGGGTGACGGCCGGGCGATCGTGCTCGCACCGCGATTCTGGCCGCGGCTGTGGCCGGACACCGCCGGTCGGCCGCAATGGGGCGATACCAGCCTGACCCTGCCGACCGGCAGCTATCGCAACATCCTGACCGATGCGCGGCTGAGCATCGACGGCGCGCTGCCGGTCGGCGACCTGCTGGGTGATTTTCCGGTCGGCCTGCTGATTGCGGAAGACTGAGGCAACACAAAGCCGGGTGCCGGGTTTAGAGGGGATAGGCCATTATTCACGGAGGAAATCATGCGATTGACCGCCGGCCTACTCGCTCTCGGTCTTGTCATATCCGGCACGGCGCTGGCTCAGGTTCCGGCACCGGCCCAGGCGCCGTCGCTGCCGGATATGAACAATGCGCCGCCCGACAAGATCGGACCGCCGCTCGAACAGCATCCGGTGCCGCAGACCGGCTCGGCCGCCCCGCTGAGCCGGGAACTGTCGCGCACCGACGGCGTCGTGCATCCCCCGGCCTCGATCGATCCGGGCATGTCCCAGACGCCGCCCGATCCGGGCGCGCAGAGCATGCCCGTGATCAAGCCGCCGTCACCGGATACGGGTGTCACGCCCAAATAAGAGAAAAGCCCCGGCTGGCGATCCAGTCGGGGCTTGTTCTATCGCTTGGCGACGCGAACGACTTTCTTGATCCGCTCGTCCTCCGGCTTCAAGCCGAGGCCGGCCCATTTCTCCGGCATTTCGATGCCGTGCAACTGGCTTTCGAGCTCGGCGCGGGCGCGCGAGACGCGGCTCTTCATGGTGCCGACCGGGCACCGGGCGATCTCCGCCGCCTCCTCGTAGGAAAAGCCGCTGGCACCGACCAACACCAGCGCTTCGCGCTGGGTCGGCGGCAGCTTCTTGAACGCCGTGTTGAAGTCACGGATCTCGATGCCGACTTCCTGACCGCCATCGACGACGGCCAGATCGACCTGATGTTCCATGCTGACTTCGGATTTGCGGCTGCTGCGCCGCATCTCGTTGAAGAAGCGGTTGCGCAGGATGATGATCAGCCAGCCCTTGAGATTGGTTCCCGGCTTGAACTGGTGCCGGTTGGCCAGGGCCCGGACGATCGTATCCTGCACAAGATCTTCAGCAAGCGCATGATTTCGTGCAATCAAATGCGCGAACGCGCGGAGATGCGGTAGATTTTCCACCAACTCCGCCTTGAATTCATCATCGTAGGCCACATTGATCCCCAGTCCTTGATCGGATGTGAGCCGGCGAATTTCCCGATCGTCAACAGATCGTAGGCGCTCGACTGAATGGTTCTGCTGTCCTAGATCAAACGATGTTTTTGAATTCAAGGTTCCGCCCAAACGGCAATCCGGGACGCGGCGGTTTATTTTGATCGCTTTAGCGCCGGATCTTCGCCGTGGCTGTGGCTCTTGCCGACCAATTCGGCCTCGCGCAGCGCCTTGCCTTCGGGTCCGTCCAGATCGGCCTTGGCCTTCTGCGCCTGGCGCTCGACCGGTCCGGTTTCGGCGAATTGCTTGGCTTTGCGGTTATAGGCGCGCGCGGCTGTACGATTGCCTTCGCCCTCGTTCTGCTGGGCGGGCTCACCGACTTCGCGCTCGGCCTGCACCCAATGATCCAGGTCGCGCCCCTGGGGCTGGCCTTCGGTTTCCCACAGGCGATAGGCTTTTTCGCTGATCCGCTGGCGACGTTCATCCGACATGTCATGACTCCTCGTCATTTCCCATAAGACGAAAAGCCTCCGAATAGGCTGGAGGTTCCGCGAAAAATGCGGGTGACGCGAACTTTTCGAAGGCGCCTAGATGATTTCGCGCCGGAGCGTCGCCTCGGGGCTGAGCCCGTAGTAGGCACGCAGGCCGCTATCGAACTCGACCGCGCCCATGTCGGGCCAATTGTCGGAATCGAAGCCCGGCGCCTGCCGCAGCACGTCCTTGTCGATATCGATGACATAGGCATCGACGCCCTGATGATAGTTCAGCAGCTCCCAAGGCAGCGCGAACAGCTTGCTGCCGAGCCCGAGAAAGCCGCCGAATTCCAGCACGGCGTAGCGCACCGAGCCGTCGAACTTGTCCAGCACGACGTCGCGGATGCTGCCCAGATCCTCGTTCGCGGCATTGGTGACCGCGGTGCCCTGGACCTGGGCCGCACGGATGACGCGGGCATAGCCGCGGGGTGTCCTGCTGTCGATGATCGGCTGCATGATTGATCCTTTCTGACGGGTTCAGGCGCCGCCCGACCGGTCTCGTCGGGATCGGCCGGCCTATGGCTGCGGGGCGCGTCGCGATCCGGTGCGGCACCATGGGTCTGGCCCGGATCGGGCCTGTGCGTGGGTCTGCGCATGGGATCACATCCTCCTGCTCTCCCAACCGGCCGGGCGAGGGTTGGTTCCAGACCAGGGCCTGCCTGAAAAAGCACCCCGAAAGGCCTCACAAATGCACCTGGACGTGACCTGGTTCATTGCCTAGGACGGCAACAGATGTGTCATCAGTCACTTCGAAACCGGGCGTTAACTCCCCTGGAGCAGGGTTCGCTCGTGACACCATTGTCCAGTCGAGTAGCGCATGCCTTATGAGCCGAGCCTGTCCTGGTGGCAGGGAGCCGCGATCTATCAGATCTATCCTCTGAGCTTCGCCGATTCGGATGGCGATGGCTGGGGCGATCTCCCCGGCGTGCTGCAGCATCTGGACTATGTCGCCTCGCTCGGCGTCGATGCGATCTGGCTGTCGCCGTTCTGCCGTTCGCCCATGCGCGACTTCGGCTATGACGTGGCCGACCACACGGCGGTCGATCCGCTGTTCGGCACGATCGAGGATGCGGACGCGGTGATCGCGCGCGCGCATCGCCTCGGCCTGAAGGTCATCCTCGATCAGGTTTGGAGCCATACCTCCGATCAGCATGCCTGGTTCAAGGACAGCGCCCATGGGCGCGCCGGCGACAAATCCGACTGGTATATCTGGGCCGACCCGCAGCCCGACGGCACGCCGCCCAACAATTGGCTGTCGGTGTTCGGCGGCAGCGCCTGGAGCTGGGAACCGCGGCGCCGGCAATATTACCTGCACCATTTCCTCGCGAGCCAGCCGAAGCTCAATCTGCGCAATCCGGCGACGCTCGACGCGATCCTGGCGACCGGCCGGTTCTGGCTCGATCGCGGCATCGACGGTTTCCGCCTGGATGCGATCGATTTCATGGCGCATGACCCGGCGCTCACCAGCAATCCGCCGCTGCCGCCGGCCGACGGCAAGATCCCGTCGAAGCCGTTCGCGCTGCAGCGGCACGACCACGACATGCTGCATGCGGACGCGCTCGCCATCATGGATCGCATCCGCGCGCTGACCGACGACTATCCGGGCACGGTGACGCTGGGCGAGGTGTCGAGCCAGCCCGGCGCCTTCGACCGGATTGCGGAATATACCAAGCCCGGCCGTCTGCACCTGGCCTATACGCTGCGCCTGTTGCGCAGCGGCGTATCGGCGGCGATCCTGGAGGCGACCCTGCTCGAGGCCAAGGACGCGATCGAGGGCAACGGCCTGTGCTGGGCGTTCGGCAATCATGACGTCGTGCGGCTCGCCAGCCGCTGGGCCGGCACCGATCAGGCGGCCGAGCGCGCCTTCATGACGCTGCTGGGCTGCCTGCCCGGCCCGATCTGCCTCTATCAGGGCGACGAGTTGGGCCTGCCCGAGGCGGACCTCGCCCATGACCAGTTGCGCGATCCGTTCGGCATCGCGTTCTGGCCGGAGTTCAAGGGCCGCGACGGCGGCCGGACTCCGATGCCCTGGGTGAGGAACGCCCCCGCCGGCGGCTTCACCACCGGCACGCCCTGGCTGCCCGTACCGGAGGATCATCGTGCCCGCGCGGTCGATGTCCAGGAGCGCGACTCGGATAGCGCGCTCGCCCATTGGCGCCGGTTCCTGAAGGCGCGCAAAGCCCTGCCGGCGCTGCTGCGCGGCGGCATCGACGAGATCCATCGCGACGGCGACGTGCTGAGCTTCGTGCGCCGCCTGGACGATCAGCGCGTGCTGTGCGTGTTCAACCTGGCGCCGACGCCCGCGCGTTTCGCCTATTCCGCCTGGGATCGCGAAGAAACCGATCATTTGCTGCCGGGCTGGGGTACCATGGTGCTGACCGCCGGCCGGGCGATTCGCTCGATCGCCGCCTGAGCCGGTCCGGGAGGGCGAAGCCTCCACCGAAAAGTGCGGAACTTCCGTCGCGCCTCCAGGGGAACGTTTCCGAACCACCCTCCGTTTGCCGGGGAAACTGCGGGTTGATGATGGAATCCCGATCGATAGACGCGTTGGAAATCCTCATCATCGAGGACGAACCCCTGATCGCCATGTATATCGAGGACGCGCTGACGCGCTCCGGATATCGCACGGTCGGTCCTTGCGAAACGGTCGAAAGCGCCGTTGCGGCCGCCCATCGTTTCGAGGGCGCGGGTGCGTTGGTCGACCTGATGCTCGATGGCGGCGACGCCAGCGAAGTGGTCGAGATCCTGGCCAGGCGCAACATCCCTTTCGTGATCATGACCGGACGCGAAGAAACCGCATCCCTGCCGGCCGGCGTCGGTGCGCCGGTGCTGAAAAAGCCGTTCCTGGCCGGCGACCTGCTCGAGACGGTCAAGACCGTCTGCGCCCGCTGACGCGTGGCCACGCCCGACACCCCGGATACAGAGAACGACCTCGGCACGCGTGCCGCGGGTCTCGCCCATGATTTCAACAACATGCTGCTGGCCATGACCGCTTGCCTGGAGCTGATCCGCAGTCGGTCGACCGAGGCACGTATCGTCGATATTGCCGGCCACGGGCTGGATACGATCGGCCGCGGGTCGGCGCTGGTCGATCGCCTGCTGGCTTTGGGCGGCATCGCCCCGCAGGAGGCGCGTCCGAGCGAGCCGGCGCCACCGCAGACCGCCGCACGCCGGCAGCAGACCATCCTGATCATCGACGATGATATCGACGTCCGGCTGGTGCTGGTCGAACTGCTGCAATCGCTGGGCTATCGCCTGGTCGAAGCCGGCGACGCGGCCTCGGGCCTGGCCGGCCTCAGCCAGCTGCCCGATCTGGCGATCGTCGATTGCGAGCTGGGCGGCCAGAGCGGCATCGATGTCGCGACCCAATTGCTCGACCGGCGCCCCGGCCTGCCGATCATCTTCGCCACCGGCTATAATGAGGTGCGCTCGGCGGACCCGCGGCTGAGTTCGGCCCCGTTCCTGCGCAAGCCCTTCCGCATCGCCGAGCTGGCCAGGACGGTCAGCGCAGCACTCGGCAGCTGAAACGAAAGACGCCGCCGGCGATTGCTCCCCGGCGGCGTCTTCTCATAGAGAACCGACCTTGGTCAGTTCGGGGTCGCGGCGTGGCCACCGGTCGCCGGAACCGCGCCCTCGCCGCTGCCGGTCGTCTTGTCTTCCAGCTTGTACTGCGGCAGGGCCGCCAGCTGTTCCTTGGTCTGATCCAGGGTCAGGCGGTTGTTGTTGAGCTTCAGGCTGCCGAACGACACGGCGACATATTTGCCGCCGATGCCGGCGGTCGAGCCATAGCTCAGCACCACGTCGGCGATCTTGCCGTCCTTGTCGAGGATCAGATCCTTGACGCTGGCGACATCCTGATTCTGACGATCATAGACAGATGAGCCGATGATCTTGTTGGCACGCATCTGATCAGCCTGAATCATAGTATCGGCGGCGAAGGCGCTGGAGCCGACCGAGGCCGCCATGACGACGGCAAGCCCGGTAGCCGCGATGATCTTGTTCATTGTGATCTCCATTATTCCCCGACCGCCCATCGGTCGGACGAGACAACAACCGACAACATCATCTGCGGTTCCGCACTTTTCAACATTACTTTCCATCACTTTTATCTTCGCGGCTGGCGACATGCTCCGCCAGATGCTTCTCATCGGCGCGCGTCGAGCGGTGGGGCGCGCCCGGCGACACCGGATCGCTGGCCGGAAAACTGTCGGCCAACGCGTCGTCGAGCGCGTCTTCCTTTTTCGGATTGAGCTTCGGTGAAGCGACCATGATGCGTCTCCTCGTGAAGGGTCTCGTGTTCCTCAACACGCATCCCCGAAGAGAGTTCGCTCAGATTTTGACCAGATCGTAGGCGGCGGCGATCAACGCCACATGGGTGAAGGCCTGGGGGAAATTGCCGACCAGGCGCTTGACGGTCGGATCATATTCCTCGGAAATCAGGCCGACATCGTTGCAGAGTGCCAGCAATCGCCGGAACAAGGTCTGCGCCTCGTCCAGGCGACCCTGCTCCTTCAAGGCACTGACCAGCCAGAAGCTGCAGGGCAGGAACACGCCTTCGCCCGGCGGCAAGCCATCGACGGCGGTTTCGGTCCGATAGCGCAGCACGAAGCCGTCGACCAGCAGATCGCGCTCGATCGCGGCGACCGTGCCGATCACGCGCGGATCATCGGCCGGCAGGAACCCGACCCGGGTGATCAGCAGCAGGCTCGCATCCAGCGGTGCCGAGCCGAACGCCTGGGTAAAGCTGTTCTGCCGCGGGTCGAAGCCCTCGCGGCAGACCGTCTCGTGGATCAGGTCGCGCAGCGCGCACCATTCGTCGAGCGGCGCCTCCAGCCCATAGGTCCGGGCGTCCTTGATGGCGCGGTCCATCGCGACCCAGGCCATGATCTTGGAGAAGGTGAATTGACGCCGGCCACCGCGCACTTCCCAGATGCCTTCATCCGGCTGATCCCAGATCCGGGCCAGATGGTCGATCATGGTCCGCTGCAGATCCCAGGCGGACGGCGGTGCCGCCAGCCCGCTTTCGCGGGCGCGGTGCAGCGCCGCCATGACCTCGCCATAGACATCGAGCTGGACCTGGCCGGCCGCGGCATTGCCGACCCGGACCGGGGTTGCCCCCTGATAGCCGGTCAGCCACGGCACTTCCCATTCCATCAACTGACGCTCGCCGGCGATGCCATACATGATCTGCAACTGGTCCGGCGAACCGGCGATGCTGCGGTGCAGCCAGTCGCGCCAGGCCTGCGCCTCGTCGAAATAGCCGCCGGCCATCAGCGCCATCAGCGTCAGCGTCGCATCGCGCAGCCAGCAGAAGCGATAGTCCCAATTGCGCGGTCCGCCCAACTGTTCCGGCAAGGAGGTGGTCGGCGCCGCGACGATGCCGCCGGTCTCGCCGAAGGTCAGCGCCTTCAGCGTCAGGAGCGAGCGGCAGACCACGTCGCGATACTCGCCCTCGAAGCTGCACCGGCCGCTCCAGTCGCGCCAGGCCTGCTCGGTCGCCTCCAACGCGGCGCCTACGTCGATCGGCGTCGGGGGCGCCAGATGGGACGGGGCATAGGTCATGACGAACGGCACCGTCTCACCGGCCTCGACCGTGAACTCGGCGATGGTCGTCATCTGCTCGCCCCTGAGATCGACCGGTGAGCGCAGCGTGATGCCGTTCGGGCCGGCGATGATGCTCAGTCCCGACTTGTCGTCGAGCTGGGTGACCCAAGGCACGGTGATGCCGTAATCGAACCGGACGCAAAGCTCCATCCGCATGGCAACCCGGCCGCGACGGCCTTCGACCAGTCGGATGACCGAGCTGTCGGTCCCGCCCGTCGGCATGAAATCGATCAGAGCGACCGCACCGTCCGCGGTTTCGAACAGCGTCTCCAGCACCATGGTGCCGGCGCGATAGCCTCGGCTGACCGTGGGATCCGGCGCCGCAGGCGCGAGACGCCAGCCCCCGTTCTCGCGCTTGCCCAGCAACGCCGCGAAGCAGGCGGCGCTGTCGAAGCGCGGCCAGCACAGCCAATCGATGGCACCGTCACGGCCGACGAGAGCCGCGGTCTTGCAATCGCCGATCAGGGCATAATCTTCGATCGGCAGCGCCTGGTCGGTGGGTTGGGGCAATGGGAACTCCTCAGGTTTTGTGCACGAAGAACAGCGGCTTGCCGGCAGACGTTCCGATGCCCCGTCGTCGCAGCCGGCGCGGAACGAAACCCCGGCCGGGCCTGTTGCTTGGACGAGGCCGTCCCGGCACACCGAAAAGAGCACCCCCATGGCCAGCGAAGCCCTGCATGTCCCCGAGGCCCGTCTGTCGAAGACGGCCCGCCTGCTGCATTACGCCGTGTCCTCGCTGATTGAGGAGTTGGAAGCCGTCGACTGGTACCGCCAGCGTGCCGACGACACCGAGGATGACGAGCTGAAGCAGGTGCTGTTGCACAACATGCGCGAGGAGATGGAGCACGCCTGCATGCTCATCGAATGGATGCGCCGCAACAACCGGGACTTCGCCGGCCATATCGACACCTACCTCTATTCCGAAGGACCGCTGCTGGAGGTCGAGGCCAAGGCCGAAGGCGGCGGCAAACCCAAGCGCGGCAGCTGACCGTCGGCACTGGACGTCAAAAACCAACAGGGCGGCCGAAAGATCGGTCGCCCTGTTTTCGTTGGCGCCGAAGCGTGCGGTCAGTCGTTGGGACCGGACGGCGGATTGAGCGGTTCGCCCGGCAGACGGGGCGCACCGATCGGTGGCTTGACCTCGCCGGTCGTCGACGAATTGGAGCGATTGGCGCCGGCGCTGTCGACGGTCGGCAGTGTGAGATCGACATTCGCGGTCGCGGCCGTGCCCGGCGCACCGGGAATGGCCGCCGTCGGCGTATCGGCACCGCTGGGCGCAGGTGGCGACGCCACGGCGGCGGCCGGCGGCTTGGCCGCAACCTGGGCCTGGGCATAGGCCGGCACGAGGGCGAGGACGGCGAGCACGAGCAAAGATTTTCGCATGACAAAAACTCCTTCGTGGCGATGGAGCCAACTCGCAAAACCCCCGTAACTCCGTGGGGTTCCGCAAAAAAACGGCGTCGCAAAAATATTCTGGAAAATGTCCAAAAAGGGATATTGCGCTGCAACCAAGCCGATGGGCCGGTGTTTTGACTGCGGTTCCCGACATCGGAAGGCCCGCACGATGAAGTCACAATCCGCCCGAGCGATCGCCAATCGTGTGCGTGTCCTGTTCGTATCGTCGGAGATCTATCCGCTGGCCAAGACCGGCGGGCTGGCCGATGTCTGTGGTGCCTTGCCGATGGCGCTCGCCGAAGATGGCGACGTCGATATGCTGCTGATGCTGCCCGGCTACGACAGCGCCATCGCCGCGGTACCGGACGCCCGCGAAATCGCGAGGCTGCCCAACCTGCCAGGCGGGCCGGCGCGGCTGCTGATCGGCACCATGCCGGGCAGCGATCTGGAAGTTGTGCTGCTGGACCAGCCGAGCTCGTTCCGGCGCGCGGGCGGGCTCTATATCGACGAGGACGGGCGCGAATGGGCCGACAATGCGGTCCGCTTTGCAGCGCTCGCCCATGCCGCGGTCGACATGGCCATGGGTCGGGTACTGCCGCACTGGCGCGCCGAAATCGTCCATTGCAACGACTGGCATACCGGCCTGATCCCCGTCCTGATCGCAGCCCAACCGGGCCATCGGCCGCGCACGATCATGACGCTGCACAACCTCGCGTTCCAGGGCCTGTTCCCGCCCTGCATGCTGCCGCAGCTGGGCCTGCCCCGCGGCAGCTTCTCGGTCGAGGGCGTCGAGTATTTCGGCCAGATCTCGTTCCTCAAGGGCGGCATCAATTTCGCCGACAAGCTGACCACGGTCAGCCCGAGCTATGCCGGCGAGATCGTGACGCCGGAATTCGGCATGGGGCTGGAAGGCGTGCTGACCCGGCGCAGGGCCGATCTGGTCGGCATCATGAACGGCATCGACGAGACGCTGTGGAACCCGGCCGGCGACGACGCCATCGATCATCCCTATTCCGCGACCGACCTGGCCGACAAGGCGAGCTGCAAGGCGGCGCTGCAGCGGGATTGGGGCTTGGCCGAAGATCCGGCCGCACCGCTGTTCGTCTTCGCCGCCCGGCTGGAAAGCCAGAAGATGGCGGACACGCTCTTGGACCTGATGCCCGACCTGATGGAACGGCCGGGCGTGCAGGTGGCGATCCTGGGCAAAGGGGCGATCCCGCTGCAGGACGGGTTCGCCGCCTGGCCCAGCCGGGCTGCCGGACGCGTCGCGGTGCGCATCGGCTATCAAGAGGATTGGGCGCACCGGCTCCTGGCCGGCGGCGACATGCTGATCCATGGCGCCCGGTTCGAGCCCTGCGGCCTGACGCCGATCTATGCGATGCGCTATGGCACCGTGCCGATCGTGCGCGCGGTCGGCGGCCTCCGGGACTCCGTCACCCCCGTCGGCGCCACGCCGATTTCCGGCGGCAAGGCCAGCGGCTTCCAGTTCGACGAGGCCAATGCCGTCAGCATGCTCGATGCGATCGATACGGCGTTGGAATTCTACGCACGGCCGGATGCCTGGCGGCAATTGCAGCGCAACGGCATGACCCGCGACTTTTCCTGGCGCGGGCCCGCCGCGCGCTATCGCAAACTCTACGAGGAGTTGGCGCTCGAGACGGCCTGATCTTCGAAAAATGGAACCGATCCGACGCGGCCGGATTGAGGTTCAGACAAAGGAATTCGGAGAACGGTCATGCTGATACTTCTTATCGTCCTTATCCTGCTGTTCGGCGGCGGCGGCTTCTACGGCTATAGCCGCAACTATTATGGCGGCGGCGGCATCGGCATCATCGGCGTGGTCATCGTCGTGCTGATCGTGCTGGCGCTGTTCGGCGGCCCTCACATGGGTTGATCGCCCGACAGCTCGCATCGAACGAAAACGCCCTCGAAGCCTTGCGCTTCGGGGGCGTTGTCATATCTGCTTGTCGGCTAGAACCTGCACCTGTTGGGAGAACCATCTTGGCCATGCTCGCGACCGCGTATTTCAGCCTGCTCGTCGCCATGGCCGTGCTCGACGGCTGCTTTCTGGGCTTCGTCGCCAAGGATTTCTATCAGCGCAGCGTCGGCCATCTGATGGCGGACACGGTCAATTGGGTGGCAGCGATCGCGTTCTACCTGCTCTATGCCGCCGGCCTGCTGGCGATGGTGGTGCGGCCGGCACTGGAGACCGGCGATTGGAAGTCTGCAGCCGGCCGGGGCGCCATCCTGGGCATGTTCGCCTATATGACCTACGACCTCACCAACCTTGCGACCTTCAAAGGCGTGCCGCTCAGCTTCGCGCTCGTCGATATCGCCTGGGGCGGCGTCATCACGGCGGTCGCCTGCAGCGTCGCCGTGCTCATCACCCACCGCCTGTTCGGCTGACAGAATCAAACTTGCTAAAATCCAACGCATTTAGTCGCTTTGAGTGACGATTTTTACTGCACGTAAAGCTTTTGTTTTCGCTTGGGCGGTAGAGTCCGGGAAAAGCGGTAGGCAGAGATGCCGAGCCACGCCCGAGCCTGCCGAACCTTTTGATCGACGGAACACAGCGTCGGGTCGTGCCGGCCTTCGGTTAAGCGCAAAGGTTCAGCTTTATGTCCATTCCTCCATCGGGCGACGTTTTCAGCATGATCCTGTTCGGGATTCTGCTGGCCTGCGTCATCGGTCTGGCCGGTTATGTCTGGCTGAAGCTGGGCGGTCGGCCGAAGGTACTGGACTATCGCGGCATCAAGATCCGCATCAACGCCGGATTGCCGGCCGGCAAGATCGTGCTGACCGATGCCGCCTGGCAGCCGCTCGGCGAAACCGCCCCGGATCAGTTCGACACGATCTCCTTGCCTGCCAATTGCGCCGCCGCCCTGCTGTCGCCCCAGGATTTCGCGACCTTCGCCGCCCGCAAGAGCGAGGCGACCGCCGTCCTGTCGCAGCACCGGCTGCAGGCCTAGCCGAGGAAGGCTTTCCCCAGGGCCGGATGCGCGCGGATTTCGTCCGCCGTGCCGTCTGCCTGAAGCCGCCCCCGTTCCAGCACCAGAGCACGATCGGCGACGGCGAGCCCTGCTGCAACCGCCTGCTCCGCCAACAGGATCGCGAGCCCTTCGTCCGCCAGCAGGCGCAATCGCCGGAACAGATCTTCGACCAGCACCGGTGCCAGCCCGCGCGAGGGCTCGTCGAGCAGCAGCAGGCGCGGCGCCGTCATCAACGCCCTGCCGATCGCCAACATCTGCTGCTGACCGCCCGACAGGGTCCAGGCGGCGGCATTGAGCTTGTCGCCCAAGGCCGGCAAAACGTCCAACACCCGATCGAGCCGCCGGCGCCGCTCGGCCGCCGCCACGGTCGCGACCAGTTCCAGATTTTCCGCGACGCTAAGGCCCGCAAACACGCGCCGCCCCTCCGGACACCAGCCGATGCCGGCGCGCGACCGTCGTTCCGGCGACCAGGCACCGATATCCGTGCCGTCCCAGTGAATCGATCCGGCAACCGGTCGGCGCAGGCCCATCACCGCCTCCAACAGCTCGGTCTTGCCGGCGCCGTTCGGCCCCAGCAGGACGGTGATGCCGACGCCGAGTTCGATCGAGACCGAGCCGCCGCTGAGGATCTCGACCCGATCGAGCGTCAGCATGGCGTGGTGCCCAGATAGGCCGCGCGCACCGCCGGATCGGCCCGCACCTGGTCCGGCGTGCCGACGAGCGCGATCCGGCCGTCGAGCAGCACGGCCACCCGGTCGACCAGCCCCATCAGGAACGCCATGTCATGCTCGACCACCAGCAGGCCGCGGCCCGCACCGGCCAAGCGCCGCAGCAGCAGCGCCAACCGGTCGCGTTCACCCGCGTCCAGCCCGGCCGCCGGCTCGTCCAGCAGCAGGATGGCCGGATCGAGCGCCAGCGCCCGGGCGATGTCGGGCAACGCGACCTGCTGCAACAGGCCGGCCGCCTGACCATACAGCTCGTTCAGATCGGCGGCGGCGCCAAAGCCGACGCAGCCCCGCTTCGCCGCCAGCGCCGCCGCGACCAGGTCGAGCGCCGCCATCCCATCGGGCGGTGCCGGCGACTGGAAGCTGCGCGCGACGCCGGCGAGCGCGATGCGGTCGGGCGGCAGCCGCTCCAGCCGACGATCGCCAAGGCGGATCCGACCGCGGTCCGCACGATCCAGGCCGCTGATGAGATTGACCAACGTCGTCTTGCCGGAGCCGTTGGGGCCGATCAACCCGACGATCTCGCCCGGCCCGATCTCCAGCGTCACGCCGCGCAGCACGGCGATGCCGCCGTAGGATTTCTCGACCGCTTCGATGCGCAGCGCGGCGCCCGAAGGCGCAGTCTCGCCCGCCATCGCGGCGGATGCGTGACGGCGGCGTCCGAGCCGTTCCAGCGACCCGATCAGGCCGGCCGGCGCCAGCAACAGACAGGTGAACAGGCCCGCACCATAGGCGACCCGGTAGGACGCGCCCAACGGCCGCAGCCATTCCGGCAGATGGCCGATCAGGAGCGCGCCGACCACCGCGCCCGCGACCGAGCCGCGCCCGCCGATCACCACCATGGCGAGGCAGCCGACCATGATGGAGAATTCGGCGACATCCGGCGACACCAGGCCCAGCACATGGGCCTGCAGCGCCCCGCCCGCCCCGGCGAACCCGGCCGCCAGCACGAAACCGCGCGCGCGGATGCGTTCGGGGTCGAGCCCGCTCGCCCGCGCCAGATCGGCATCGCCGCGCACCAGCGCCAGCGCCGGTCCGTTGCCGCCACGCTTCAGCCAAAGAGCCAGCGCCGCCGCCAGCCCGACCGTGCCCCAGCCGACCAGCATCGCGGCCGGCCCGCGGCCGAGGTGGCGACGCCGGCAAGCCCGTTGGCGCCGCCGGTCAGGCCCTGGGCATCGACCGCGACCAGACGTACCAGCACCGCAAAGCCCAGGGTCGCGAGCGCGAAGAAATGGCCCTCCAGCCGCCGGACCGGCAGATGTGCCAGCCCCGCCAGCGCTGCCGGTACCAGCACAGCCGCCGGCAGTTCCGCCCAGAGCGGCCAGCCCCACCGGCCGAGAATGGCGGCCGTGTAGGCGCCGATGGCGAAACAGGCGCCTTGCGCCAGGGACAAGGCGCCCGCCTGGCCGAACACCAGCTGATAGCCGATCGCCATCAGCGCATAGGCGGCGGCGAGCGCCATCAGCCGCTGCTCATACCCCGAGCCGAACGCCAGCACGGCACCCAGCCAGAGCGCGACCGCGAGACCGGCGAGCGGCGCCGGCCGGATCATGCGCGCCGGCCGAGCGGCGCCGGGAACAACCCGGCCGGCCGCAGCATCAACAGCAGCAAGACCGCACCATAGAGCGCCGCCGTCGCCATGACCGAGCTCGTGTAGCCGGCGACCACGCTTTCGAACAGCGCGATCAGCATCGCGCCCGCGACGGCGCCCTTGAGCGAGCCCCAGCCGCCGATCGTCGCCGCGATATAGGCGCGCAAGATCAGGTCGTTGCCGCTGGTCGGCGTCACGAAATAGGATCCGGACAGCAGCAGCCCGACCGCACCCGCCAGTGCCGCCGCCAGCATGAAGCTCGACGCGATCAGCCGGTCGACCGGAATGCCGAGCGCCCGCGCCGTCACCGGGTCCTGGGCGCTCGCCCGCAGCCGCCGGCCGAATTGCGTCCGGGTCAGCAGCCAGCCCTGGGCCAGCCCCAGCACCAGGCAGGCCGCCAGGATGCCGAGCGCGGCGCGCGACAGGCCGAGCGCCCCCAGCCGGATCTCGCCGACACCCAGCAGCGCCGGCCCGGCCTGGGGTGCCGCGCCTTCGAGCGCGTTCATCGCCTCCTGCAAGGTCAGCCCCAGCGCCACCGTCGCCAGCAGCCCGAAGATCGGCGGCCGATGCCGGAACGGTCGCCAGACGAGCGCCGAAAACAGCAGCCCGAACCCGGCCATGGCCAGCATCACCAACGGCAGCAGCACCAGGCCCGAGACCGGCAGCACGCGGGCCAGCGTCACCGCGACGTAACCGCCGAGCATGACCAGGTCGCCCTGGGCGAAATTGACGGCCCCCGTCGCGTTCAGCACCAGCACAAAGCCCAACGCCACCAGCGCATAGGCGGCACCCAGCGCCAGGCCGTTCAGCAGCAGTTGGGCGAGCGTCAGCAGCTCAGCCGGCATCGAGTCCGTCATAGTGCTGAACGATCTTCGGAACGCGACTCACGCCGTCATAGCAGAGGATGACGGCGCTATGGGCCATGTCGCCGTGCCCGTCGGAGGCGTAATGCATCGCGACGCCGTCCCATTGGCCGGCCGCCAGCGCCGCCCGCACTTGCTCGCCGGTCCGGGCGCCATGGGCCAGGATATCGAGCAGCATCTGGGTCCCGTCATATTGCGCCAGCGCATAGGCGTCGGGATCCGCGCCGAACGCGGCGCGATAGTCCGCCAGGAACTTGTCGAGCCGGGGCGAACCGCCCGAGACCGGCGAGGAGCCGGATTCGGCACAGACGCCCTTCAGCTCCTTCGGGTCGAGCAGGGCCGCCGTCGCCGGCTGATGCAGGGCCGAGCCGGCGATGACCGGCAGCGTGATGCCGAGGGCCGCCACCTGACGGATGGCGAGCGCGGTCGAGCCGGCATGGAGATGGAACAGCAGTACGTCGGCCCCCGAGGCCGCGGCCCGGCCCAGGATCGGCGCCAGGTCCTTGACGTCGGTGTCGATGCCCTCGCTGAACACCAGCGTGGCGCCATGGCGCTTGGCCGCGGCCGCGATATAGGTGGCGCCGCTCTGGCCATAGGCGGTGGTCTGATAGATCAGCGCCAGCCTGCGCTTGCCCAGCGCATCGACCGCGTAGCGGACATGGGCTTCCTTGGCGAGCTTGTCCGATGGGAAGAAGCGGAACACCCAGGGATTGCCCTGCTCGGTCAGCGAGGCCGTACCCGACACGGTGAGGAGCGGCAGCTTTTCCGGGGCCGCCATCGGCATCAGCGCCAACATCTGCGTGCCCAGCATCGGCGCCACGATCGCCGGCACCGGCCCGGCATCGAGCGCGCGCAGCAACGCGTTGACCGCATTCTCCGGCGCGGTCGCCGTGTCGACGACCTCGCCCACGGCCAAGCCCGCCGGCGCCTGTTTCAAGGCCAGCAGCGCGCCGTTGCGCTGGCTGGTGCCTTCGAGCGACAGGAAGCCGGTCACCGGCACCAGGATCGGCAGGCGCACCGGATCGGCCCACGCACTCGTTGCGGCGAGCGCCAACAACAAGATGGCGAGCCATCTCATCGGGCGTGCGCCATCGTCACCAGCCGGCCGACCAGATCGACGACCTCGCCATCGTCCAGATCCTCGGCCGCGTCGCCGATGTTGATCTCGGCCATGGCGAGGTCCGGCAGCATGGTCGGGGCGAAGCGGCCGAACAGCCAGACGCCGCTGTCGCGTGCCAGCTCCAGATGCGCCGCATCGAGCGCTTTGGCGGGCGCCGGCAGGTAGAGCTGGAACGCGTTGGTCTGCGGCGGTGCCGGCACGATGCCGACGCCCGGCACTTCGGCCAGTGCCGCCGCCAGGCTCCGCGCCCGCTCGCGATAGGCCGGCATCCGCGGCAGATAATGCTTCAGCCCTTCGGCGGCGCTGATGATGAACGGGAACGCGGTCCAGAGATTGCCGCCATGGCGGCCGTTCCAGACCCGTGCCGCGGCGATGAAATCGGACGGCCCCGCCAGGATCGAACCGCCGAGCCCGCCCAACCCCTTGTAGAACGAGACATAGATCGAGTCCGCGAGGCCGGCGATCTCCGCAAACGGCCGGTCGTAATGCGGCTGCGCCTCCCACAGGCGCGCGCCGTCGACATGCAGCGGCACACGCTCTGCCCGGCACCAATCGGAAATCGCGACCAGCTCGTGCCATTCCGGCAGCTTGAAGCCGGCGCGGCGCAGCGGCAGCTCGACCGTCACCGCGCCGAACGCCTCGGCCGCGGCGGCGAGATCGGCCTGGGTGAACGGCTGATGGTCCGATCCCAGCCGCACCGCCTGCAGCCCGTGCAGGCGCTCGTAAGCCGCGCGCTCGTCGAAATCGATATGGCTCTTCGGATGCAGCCCGACGGTCTTCAGGCCGGAACGGTCGGTCCAGACCCGGAGTGCCGCCTGCTGGGCGATGACGCCCTTGGGCATGAAGATCGCGGCCGGCTTGCCCAGCAATGTCGCCACATCGCGTTCGAGCGCCTGCATCGCCTCCCCTTCGCCATAGACGTCGCGCGGCAGATCGGCGAGCGGAGATTCCGCGAGGCGCGCCAAACTCTCGCGGATGCTCTGGCGGCGGTGCCCGGATAAGGCGCGGCGGCACAGATCACGAATTTCGGCATGGGCGGTCGACATAACGCTCTCCTGCCGCGGGTTGCGGCCATGATAGGCTTCTTCCGTCGGACCCTAGAGCGCTTTCCGTTCAGATGGAATCATCTGGACGGAAAGCGCTCAGATCAACAACGTCTGAGCGATCTTCGATCACAAGTGATCGAGAATCGCTCTAGCAAGCGGAACCCATGTCGAGACAAGGCACTGCATTGTTGTTGGCCCTGCTGGTCCTGCCGACGGCAGCCCTGGCGACCGAGAATCTGCTGGATTCCCAATCGCCCTATTGGGAGGCGGGCCCGCGCGATCAGAAGCTGAGTCAGGCCTGTTCGCTGGGTCACTTCAACGAGCGGCAGGTCGGCCGCTATGTCGTGCGCCTGCATGCCAAGTCCGGCGGTGCCGCCGTGCTGGGCGTGGCCAAGGGCACCGGCCTCAATCTCTATGATCCCGACAAGCTGGCGGTCGTGACCGAGGATTATATGTTCCGCCAGGACGGCACCAGCGCCTGCGAGGTTTTCGTTGGCGGGCGCAAACTGGTTCCGCCCGGCACGACTCCGCCGGCCAAGAATGCGCCCCCTACCCCCCCGGCGCCGGCGCCAAACACACCAACGCCGGCCCCCGCCCAACCGACCGTTCCCGGCGCCTCGCCCAAGAACGGGCCGCCGACCTGATCCACCACCCGAGAGAAACGATGATCAAGCGCACGATCCCGACGATGATTTTCCTGCTCGCCGCCACCTGCGGCAGCGCTGAGGCCGGCGTGCTGAAGGGCGGCACCTGGACGGCGACCGGCTGCGGCACGGAGCCGACGCCGCCAACCATCAACAGCTCGAGCCCGGCCGCCTATGAGGCGAGCATCAAGCTGGCCAATGCCTACCAGGCGGCGGCCAAGCAGTATGACGATTGCTATTTCAAGGAGGCCCAGGCCGACAGCAACGCCATCAATGCCGCGAGCCAGGACCATCAGCACGAGTTGCAGGCCACCTTTGACAAGCTGTCGGCGGATTCCAAGGCGGCAGTCGATCGTCTGAAGAAGAAGCAGTAGCACGCTCGAAAACAAAACGGCCGGCCGAAGCATCCTGCCTCGGCCGGCCGTCGTGCTTTGCTGACAGCGCTAGATGATCGTGATGCCGAACGCTTCCAGACCCTTCTTGCCGTCGACCACCTCGACGCGCACGCGGGCGCCGGGCTCGAGCCCCTGCAGGCCGCTGCGGCGCAGTGCCGTGATATGGATGAAGACGTCCTTGCCGCCGCCGTCGGGCGAGATGAAGCCGTAGCCCTTGCCGGGCTCGAACCATTTCACCGCGCCATCGAGCGAGCCCGACGGCGTCTGCGGCGTCTCGCGATCATAGCCGCCGCGCGGGCCCGATGGCGCCACGGCGGTCGACAGATCGACATCGATGACATTGACGACCAGCGGACCCTTCGCGCCATCGCCGATCTCGCACACGAGCGAGGCGCCCTCGCTCACATCCTCGAACCCGGCGCGTCTGAGCGTCGCCATCGGCAGGAATGCGTCCTGGGTCCCATCGGATGGAGTTACGAAACCAAAGCCCTTGCTGGCATTGAACCATTTCACCTTGGCGTCGCAACGACGGCCTGAAGGTGGATCTTCGGTGCGGAAAAAGCCCGGACGACGGTCGTACATGGCGGCTCTATGCTCGGATTTGTCACCAAGAGTTCAAGAGCATAACCGAAGAAAACCCGGCGCAACAGTCCTCCACAGGGCCAATGCGCCGGGTTTCTTCGTCAAAATCGCCTATTTTTCAATCCAGGCTTATTCGTAGGCAACAACCTTCTGCCGCTGTTCGCCCAATCCCTGGATACCCAGGTGCATGTCGTCACCCGGCTTCAGGAACACGGGCACGGGCTTGATGCCGAGGCCGACGCCCGGCGGCGTGCCGGTGGTGATGACGTCGCCCGGATAGAGCGTCATGAACTGGCTGATGTAATGCACCAGAAAGCGCACGCCGAAGATCATGGTCTTGGTCGTGCCGGTCTGGCGGCGCTGGCCGGAGACGTCGAGGAACATGTCGAGCGCCTGGACGTCGGCGATCTCGTCCGGCGTGACCAGCCACGGGCCCATCGGACCGAACGTGTCGGCGCTCTTGCCCTTGGTCCATTGCCCGCCGCGCTCGGCCTGGAATTCGCGTTCCGAGACGTCGTTGACGATGCAATAGCCGGCGACATGGCTGAGCGCGTCGGCCTCATCGACATAGTTGGCCTTGGTGCCGATGACGATCGCGAGTTCCACTTCCCAATCGGTCTTGACCGACTTCTTCGGGATCACGACCGTGTCGTTCGGGCCGACGATCGAGCTGGTCGCCTTCATGAACAGGATCGGCTCTTCCGGCACCTTGGCGCCGGTCTCGGCGGCATGGTCGGAATAATTGAGGCCGACGGCGATGAACTTGCCGACATGGCCGACGCAGGCGCCGATACGGGGCGTGCCCGACACGAGCGGCAGGCTGGCCGGATCCAGCGCCTTCAGCTTGGCGAGGCCGGCCGGCGACAGCGTGTCGCCGGCGATGTCGGCGACCGTGCCGCTGAGATCGCGCAGCTTGCCGGCAGCGTCGAGCATGCCCGGCTTTTCCTGGCCCACCGGCCCATAACGCAACAGCTTCATCTGGTGTCATCCCCCTAGGGTCATGCAAACGAGTTCTAAGTCTCGGATTTTGGTCTTGGCGCGGCCAAGTTAGGCGATTAACTCAGACTTGTCTCGCATCGAAGCCCGAAAATCGGCGCGGCGTTTTCGCTCGATCTGCCGGCCCGATCCGCCGATGATGGCGCCCATGCCGCTCGATCAATCGCCCCGCCCGTTCCCACCCATCGCCACGTCCACCCGCCGCCGGCTCGCCTCGCTCGATATCTTTCGCGGCATGACCGTGGCGGCGATGCTGCTGGTCAATGATCCGGGCGACTGGGGCACGATCTATCGGCCGCTGCGTCATGCGGAATGGCACGGCTGGACGCCGACCGACCTGATCTTTCCATTCTTCCTGTTCATGATCGGCATCACCACCCGCCTGTCGCTCGGCCAACGCCGGGCTGCCGGATCGGACCAGGGCGCGCTCGTGCGCCAGATCCTCCGGCGGGGCGCCCTGCTGTTCCTGCTGGGCCTGTTCCTCAACTGGTTTCCGGGCTACCAGCCGGGTGCCGACGCCGGCGATTGGATGGCGCGGATCGCGGGCCGGCTGCTGCATCTGCGCATCCCGGGCGTGCTGCAGCGGATCGCCATCGCCTATGTCGCCGTCGCCTTCCTGACGCTGAAGACGCCGCTCCGGCTGCAGATCCTGCTGATCCCGACCATCCTGCTGGCCTATTGGCTGCTGCTGATGGGCGTGCCGGTGCCCGGCAGCGGCGCGACCGGCGTTGCCGCCATCGCGACGCCCGGCGGCACGCTCGCCGCCGCCCTCGATCGCGCCCTGTTCGATTGGGGACCGCTCGGCAATCATCTGTGGGAGCAGAGCCTGACCTGGGACCCGGAGGGGCTGCTGTCGACCCTGCCGGCACTCGCCACCACCCTCTTGGGCGCGTGCGCCGGCGCCTGGATCGGCCGCGACCTGACCCTCGACCGCCGGATCGCCGGGCTGGCGCTCGCCGGCGTCGGCGGTATCTTTCTGGGGCTGCTCTGGAACCTGGGTTTTCCGATCAACAAGAACCTGTGGACCAGTTCCTATGTGCTGCTGTCGGGCGGCTTTGCAGCGCTGGGACTGGCCGCGACCATGGCCCTGGTCGAACAAGCCGGCTTCGGGCGTTGGGCCCTGCCGTTCCTGCCGTTCGGCATCAACCCGATCCTGGCCTATGTCGGATCGGAACTGATGGCGATCCTGATCTATGAGGTGATCCCGGTGCCCGACGCGGGCGGGTCCGTGCCGATCGAAGCCTGGATCTATCGCCACGGCTTTCTGTCGTGGCTCGATCCCGACGATGCTTCGCTGGGCTTCGCCCTGCTGTTCGTCCTGGTGTGGTGGGCGATCCTCGCGGTCGTTCAGCGGCGCGGCATCATTCTGAAAATTTGAACCGCGCCCCAAAAAAGGCCGAGCCGATGCCGATCGCGACCGCCTGGCACGAAATTCGGCGCGGCGCTTGCAACCTCCCTGCCGGCCTTGTTGTTTTTCCTAGACCGTCCCCATGACGAGCAGGGAAAGACGGAAGGATCAATGGCATAAGGGAATGTTCGCCATGATCAACTTGCGCGCAGGAGCTGTCAAACACTGCAAAATCACCCGCCAAAGCCGTAAAATGACGGTACATTTTTGTGACACGCAAGCATTTCTTGTCGGTTTTCCTTTCAAATACATCAAATCTCCGCGATAGTATGGCGATGACCGCGACACGCTCCACCATCGTTGTTTTGACTCTGCTCGGCCTTTTGGGAACCGGCGTCGGCGAAGCCGTGCCGGCGCGGGCCGCGGACCAACTGACGACCCGGACCGAACTCAAGACTGACGACGCCCCGGCGAAGCCTGCGGCCCCGGCAAAGCCCAAGGCGCACAAGCGCACGCCCAAGCAGGAGGCGACCAGGCCGTCGGCCGTCGAGCAATATACGGCGCCGCTCGAACTGAATTTCGATCCGATGAAGAGGGTGATCCTGCGGGCGGAGCCGTCGGTGCCCTATCAGCCGGAAGTGACCAGCAAGCTGCCGCCGACGACCAAGACCGGCGACGACCGTGGCGACGCGCATCTGGCGCCATTGCTGCGCGAAGCGTCGACCCCCGACAGTTTCGGCGACAGGGGCAGCTTCGTCGACCGCCATGAATTCGGCATTCAGCTGCACGATCATTTCTGATCAGCCGCGCGCGACGATCCCCAATATCGCCTGGCCATAGCGATCGAGTTTCGATCGCCCGACCCCCGGAATGGCGGCCAATTCCTCGATGCTGCCTGGCCGCTCGACGCTGAGCGCCACCAGCGTCGCGTCATGCAGGATGACATAGGGCGGCACGCCCTGCTCGCGCGACAATTCCAGCCGCCACTGACGCAACGTCTCGAACAGGGTGGCGTCGCTGCCTTCCAGTTCCAGCGCCGCCGCCCCGCGCCGGGCACCCCCTGAGGGTCTGCGAGGCGTCTTCTCTTCCTTATGCTCGCGGAACTCGACGGTCTCTTCACCCTTGACCACCGCCGTCGCCTTGGGACCGAACAGCAGCCCGCCATGACCCTCGACATCGACGGCCAGATAGCCGCCGGCGACCAGCTGCCGGAAGATCGCGGCCCAGGCGTTGCGGCCGATGTCGCGGCCGACCCCGAAGGTCTTCAAGAGATGATGGCCGCGGTCGATGATCTTGTCGGTTTCCTTGCCGGTCAGCACATCGACCAGATGCTGCACGCCGAAGCGCTGGCCGGTGCGATAGACCGCCGACAGCGCCTTCTGCGCCGCGACCGTGCCGTCCCAGCTCTTGACCGGATTGGCGCAGATATCGCAGTTGCCGCAGGGTCCCGGCAGACTGTCGTTGAAATAATTGAGCAGCACCTGACGCCGGCAGGTCGAGGTCTCGCAATAGCCCAGGAGCGCATCGAGCTTCTGCAGCTCGACCCGCTTCTGCCGGTCGTCGAGCTCGGAGCCCTGGACCATCTGCTTGCAGGAGATGACGTCGGCCAGGCCATAGGCCATCCAGGCGGTTGCCGGCAGCCCATCGCGGCCGGCGCGGCCGGTTTCCTGGTAATAGGCCTCCAGGCTGCGCGGCACGTCCAGATGGGCGACGAAGCGGACGTTCGGCTTGTCGATGCCCATGCCGAACGCGACCGTCGCTACCACGACCACGCCCTCGTCCTTCAGGAACCGGTCCTGATGGCGCTGGCGCGTCTCGGCATCGAGGCCGGCGTGGTACGGCAGCGCCAGCCGGCCGTGCTGGGACAGGAAATCGGCGATCTCGTCGACCTTGCGGCGCGACAGGCAATAGACGATGCCGGCGTCGTCCGGATGTTCGGTCTTGAGGAAATTCAGGAGCTGGTTGCGCGCGTCTTTCTTCTCGACCACGCGATAGGCGATGTTCGGCCGGTCGAAGCCCGAGACGAACACGCGAGCATCGCCCAGCTGCAGCCGATCGACGATGTCCTTGCGCGTCGGCCCGTCCGCGGTCGCGGTCAGTGCCACGCGCGGCACGTCCGGAAAGCGTTCGTGCAGGATGCTGAGGCCCCGATATTCGGGCCGGAAATTATGCCCCCATTGCGAGACGCAATGGGCCTCGTCGATTGCGAACAGCGCGATCTTGAGCTGGCCCAGCAGGTCGAGGAAATACGGCATGACCAGCCGTTCCGGGGCGACATAGACGAGATCGAGCGCGCCCTCGCGCATCTCGTCCTCCAACCGCCGTGATTCGCCGGGATTGAGCGAGGAATTGAGATAGGCGGCGCGCACGCCCGCCTGCCGGAGCGCGTCGACCTGGTCCTTCATCAGCGCGATCAACGGCGAGACGACGATGCCGAGGCCCGGCCGGACCAGGGCCGGGATCTGGTAGCACAGCGACTTGCCGCCGCCGGTCGGCATCAGCACCAGCCCGTCGCCGCCGTCGATCACATGTTCGATGATCGCCTGCTGCTGGCCGCGGAACTGGCCATAGCCGAAAATCTCGCGCAGCAGATCCTGCGCGCGCTGGTGCGCGGCACGGGGGTCGGTCAGGGGTGCGAATGCGGAAGAGTGGTCGGTCATGGGCGAGGCGGACACTGCCACCCCCGCCGCCTAAAATCGAGCCCTCTCGCATGAGTGGCAGCCCCGCCATCGAAACGCCACCGTAACGAGAGTGAACACAGATTCATCCTACCGCCGCATGAAAGTCGGCTTGCGCTGGCGAGGTCCGATGGCTCATCGTCTGGGCACGACCCGCTCTGCCGATCGGGATCGCCCGACACAGCCAAACGCATATTTCCATGGCCCTCTGGTTTCGACTATTGATCGCCGCCACGTTGCTGTCGGTCCCGTCCGCCGGACGCGCCGACCTGCCGGAACGCTGGGGCGGCCTGGCCTCGCTGCCGTTTCAGCTGATCAACAAGAGCAACGGCCTGCCCCATGACGTCATCACGGCCATGGCGCAAGATCGCGATGGGTTTGTCTGGATCGGCACCCAGGCGGGCCTCGCCCGGTTTGACGGCTATCGGTTGCGCGTGTTCAAGCATCTGGCCGGCGACCCGACCTCGCTGCCGAGCAATTGGATCCAGAGCCTGACGATCGACGATCGCGGCCAGCTCTGGATCGGCAGCTATTCCGCCGGTGCCGCCCGCTACGACCCGGCGAGCGAGCAGTTCGTGGCCTATCCGGCCGGGCCGGACGGCCTGGGCAGCAACGAGGTCCGCGCGATCGTCGGCGACGGCACCGACGGCGTCTGGGTCGGCACGGCGATCGGCCTCGACCATGTGACACCCGACACCGGCAAGATCGAGCATTTCCGGGTCGAGAGCGACCAGAGCGGGCCTTCGCCCAACCAGATCCATGCCTTGTGGCGCGACCGGCACGGGGTGCTGTGGGTCGGCAGCGATGCCGGCCTCGCACGCTTCGAGAACGGCCGGTTTTCCCCGACCCCGTTCGACATCAAACCCGGCTCCCACGTCACGACCCTGGCCGAGGATCATAACGGTCGCCTGTGGCTCGGCACCCAGGGCGCGGGCGTCGGCGTGCTGGAGGTCGGCAGCGCCGAGGTCCATATGCTGCCCGATCTGACGAGCGGCGCCCCGCCGGCCGAACGCCCGGCCGTCGACGCGATCCTCGAAGTGGTGCCGGGACGGATCTGGATCGGCACCTATGGGCGCGGGCTGGTCGAAATCGATGCGGCGACCAAGGCCGTGCGCACGATCCGTCACGATCCGGAGATCAGCGGCACGCTCGCCAGCGACCGGGTCTGGAGCATGATGCGCGACCGTTCCGGCCTGGTCTGGGTCGGCACCGGTCTGGGCGTCGACCGGCGGGATCCGGCGCTCCGCGGCTTCGAGACGCTCTATGGTTCGCCCGGCGGTCGCACCGCCCTGCCCGATCGGCAGGTCCATACGGTCATGAGCGATCCGAACGGCCATGTCTGGCTGGGCTATGACGAGGCCGGGGTCGATATTTTCGACACCAGGACCGGCGTCGTCGGACAATTGCGCCCCGACCCGGCCCATCCGGACAGCAGCTTGCCGCGCCAGCGCATCCTGACGATGGAGACGGCCGGCGACGGCACGGTCTGGATCGGCACGCCGGTCGGGCTCTATCAGTCCGATCTGAACGGGCGCGCCGTCGCCCGGGTCGCCCTGCCGATGAAGAACCCCTATCCCTATGCGGCCTCGGTGCTGCCGGACGGGGACAAGCTGTGGATCGGCACCCGCGACGGCCTGTTCCTCTACAACCCCAAAGCCAACACGGTCGCGAGCGTGCTGGAACCGGCCCCCGGCAGTTCGGACACCTGGCCGCACGTGCTGACCAAGGCGAGCGACGGCCACGTCTGGGCGGGCTCCACGCACGGCTTGCTGCTGGTCGATGCGGCTCAAGGCGTGATCAGCCGGATCCTGAACGACCCGGCCGACCTCGGATCGCTGCCCAACGACTTCATCTCGTCGATGCTCTACGACAATCGCGGCCGCCTGTGGGTCGCGACCTTCGGCGGCGGCATCGGGGTGATGGATTCAGCACCGGGCCAAAAGCCGCATTTTCAGCGGATCGGCACGGCCGAGGGCCTGCCGGACGAGAATGTCGACCGGCTGCTGAAGGACCGCAAAGGCCGGATCTGGGCCAGCACCGACCGGGGCATCGTCCAGATCGATCCGGAAGGCTTCCGGGTTCGGGCGTTCTCGCGTGCCGACGGCGATGTCACCCAGAATTACTGGACGACCTCGGGCGCGGTTTCGGCCGACGGCGACCTGCTGTTCGGCGGCGTCGGCGCGCTCACGGTCGTGCATCCGGCCGTGATGGACAATTGGAGCTTTCGCCCACCGGTCGTGGTGACCGAGGCCCGCATCGGAGCGCGGCAATTGCCGGTGGCGCCGCTGATCGCGGGCGCCGCCATCACCATCCGGCCCGACGATCCTGGCTTCCAGGTCGAATTCGCGGCACTCGACTACAGCGAACCCGAACTCAATCGCTATGAGTACAAGCTGGACGGCTATGACCGCGATTGGCAGCCGACCGACGTCACCCGCCGCCTCGCCGCCTATACCAGCCTGCCGCCCGGCGATTATCGCCTGCTGCTGCGCGGCTCGAACCGTGCCGGGCTTTGGACCGAGGGCGCGCTGGCGGTGCCGATCCAGATCCTGCCCGCCTGGTATCAGACCTGGTGGGCGCGCACGCTGGAGGCGCTCGCCATCGCGGTCCTGCTGTTCGGCATCGTCCGCGCCCGCACCGCCCTGCTGCGCCGGCGCCAGGCCGTGCTGGAACGCCAGGTAAGCGAACGCACGGCGGAGCTGACCGCCGCCAATGCCGATCTCGACCGGGCCCGTACCGCAGCCCTGGTCGAGCAGCGGGTGGCGCAGGAGGCAAAACGCATCGCCGAGGCCGCCGACAAATCGAAATCCGCGTTCCTGGCCGTGATCAGCCACGAGGTGCGGACGCCGATGAACGGCGTGCTGGGCATGCTGCAACTGCTCGACACCGACCGGCTCGCCCCCGACCAGCGGCGCTATCTGGAGATCGCCAACAGCTCGGGCGAGACCTTGCTCAGCCTGATCGACACGCTGCTGGATCACGCCCGGCTCGAATCCGGCAGCGAGATCCTGGAGCCGCGCGAATTCGACTTGGGCACGC
>Ga0302314_10000272_pt1 | contig 93223 bp, 76 predicted proteins | sample III_Palsa_N2_3_FD_200533 | JGI IMG/M metagenome (GOLD analysis project Ga0302314, IMG submission 200533) | Peat permafrost microbial communities from Stordalen Mire near Abisko, Sweden - III_Palsa_N2_3 | ecosystem: Environmental > Terrestrial > Soil > Palsa > Peat permafrost | place: Sweden...
GAGCGCATCTCCGGCGTCACCTTGAGTTCGACGGTGAGCCTGCCCTGGAAGCGAATGCGCTGGATTGCCAGGTAATGTTCGAGGAAATCCAGTTCCTCAGCCAACGGCACATCCTGTCGGTAACCTGGCTCGAGGGTCTGGCGCAACAATTCGGCAAGATGCTCGATCATCTGTCTGGCCTGACGCGGTTCGGCCTGCACATGAGCTGATATCGTGTTGAGGGTATTGAACAGGAAATGCGGGTCGAGCTGCATACGCAGTGTATGCAAACGTGCGTCGGCGTAGTCTCGTTCCAAACGTGCCAGGGCGAGTTCCGCTTCCACGCTGCGCCGGTGATAGCGGTAGGTGAGCCATGCTCCCGTGATGCAGCCGTAGACCAGCAATTCCCACAGATACATGCCTTTTGCGGCTTCCACCAGAAGCCTGCCGTCGACGATGCGATGCCAATCCGCAGCGCCGAGCGCCGCCGCGACTGCGGTGCTCAATACTGTGAAGCACGCAGTGAGAATCAGCCCGGCCGCGACGTGGGCCGTCAGACGCCGCGCGGATAAGGTATCGGGGAATGGCAGCCGCGCATCGAACCAGGGTACGATGAAGGAAACCAATCCCCAGCTCCACCATTCGGCCAGTGACGCCAGCAGCACGTCGAGCCTGCCTCCGGCCGGATCCGGCGCCGCCAATTTCGGCAGCGCGAAGATCAGACCGACGGTCGTCCAGAAAGCCAGCGCGACCGCTGCCAGGCGAAGTGTCGAATACCGGGAACGTTGCATGAAGAAAGGATCGATCACGTAGCAGACGAGCTATGAATGATTGACTCTATCACATGCCAGAACTCACGGGCGGCAGCTGTAGGCCATCGACCTGATCGAACTTCCAGATGAAGCCCCAGCCCCAATGGCGCGTGGATGGCAAGTCGTCGGAGAGCGCAACCTCGATATCGTTGCGGCCGGCGCGAAGCGGCAGGTCGAACGTGTCGTTACCTAACGCCATGCGCCCCAGCGGCGCCTTTCTGACCGTTGCCGGGTAGTAGTGGTTGGTCCCGACGAAGACCGGTTTGCCGTTCACGAAGATCCAGATCTCACGCGCCCAGCCAAGGCTGATGCGGCGCACCTGCTCGTGGTCGGCATCGACACTGGTATGGAGCCAAGCCAGATCCGGCGTGCCTCTTGTCGTGCCGTTGTTGAGGCCCAGGTTGACGAAGCCCTTGCGTTCCGCTACCAGCTTTGGCCACGTCTGTGGCGCTGCGGGTTCATCCGATAGTGATACCGTTTGGCCGCGTGCAAGTTGGCCGATGGGTGCGAGCTGCCATTGCCGCAGATAGGTGGGGTCGTTCTGAGCCGGGTCGGGCAAAGGGTGCGGGTCAAGGCCGTCAACCGCGCCGGGCGCAATCTTGACGTTGGCATATGCCGCGTCGCCCCACAGCTCGACGCCGCCCTGCCGCGCATCCCCCTCCAAGAGGGCGACGATGAGCGAAGGCGTGGCCTCGCCGTTGACGAAGACGTTCATGCGTTGTCCGGATACAACGAGCCGCACGTGATTCCAGCCCGTCGCATGCACCGGTGCCGCAGCCTGGTATTCGGGATAGACGTCCCATTGCACGTTGCCGTGGCTGACGGGCGCATATTGGATGCATTCGATGGATTGCGGGCAAGGGGAGTCGGGCCGCAGATAGACGTTTTCCGCGACTTGCGCATCGCGTCGGCGAAACCAGACGCCGGGGATGCCCTCGTTGCCGGCTTCCTCGCGCACGTCGAACTCGATGGTGCCATCGGAAAACGTTGTGTCGCGCAGGATCGCGCCGCCGTGCTTGACAGTCAATACACCGCCCGTCATGTCGGTCGGCTGTGAAAACGCCAAAGCCGCACCGCCATCGGCTTGCCAGGCCGACGGGTGCATGTCGACGGCGGCCGAGGCGGCACGAGCATAAGAAGAGGGAAAAGCGGCAAAAGTGGCAAACAGCATTGCAGCAATTCCCGGAACGGGATTGCATAGTCGGGCGGCGCGCATGCGGACATCCTTTTCGAGGAAAACCTGTAAATCCAGGCAATGCCGCGATACTAGAGCGAGAAAGCCCGGGATACACTCTGTTTGTTCTCAGGCGGTTCAATGCTGTTCCGAAACGGTTCGATACATGAACCACGCGACTGTCCCTGTCGATCGGGCGCTTGGGGCAGAGTGTCCGATGTTCGCTTTGCACGTTGGCCCTCCCTCGCGGGTTCCCGGCTCGTCGCCCGTCAAATCGATGAACAGCAACTCGTTCTGTGTGCAAGTCGGTGATGCTGTTGATTTGCATCCAAAACTGACCCACTTAGCCGCAGTGTTGCATCGAAAACTGACCCACGTTTAGCACACAATCCTACTCTTCGGAATGAGTAGGGGATCGGAGTGATTGACGTGGCATTACTAGGAATAATCAGACGCTGGCACCTCCGCGACAAGGTCCCGCTGAGGGAAATTGCCAAGCGGCTCGGCATCTCGCGCAACACCGTCAGGCGCTACCTGCGCTCGGAAACCACCGAGCCTGCCTATGCGGAGCGCCAAACAGCCGGCTGCCCCGACCCATACGCCCATCAGCTCGCCGGCTGGCTCAAGACCGAGGCGGCCAAATCCCGGAAGCAAAGACGCAGCCTCAAGCAGCTCCACGAGGAGCTGGTCGACTTAGGCTTCAAGGGGTCTTACGACAGGGTTGCGGCGTTCGCCAGGCAGTGGCGGGAGGGTCAAACTGAGTGGGTCAATTCAGCACGCAAACGAACAGTGTGTAGGGTTAATTGGAAGTGCGTGCGCCTATTCACGCCTGGAAGCATATCTTTGCCAAACCCATTTTGGAAGCATAAGCTTGCCGAAGCGGCAAAGTTATCCTTCCATCGACAAAACGTTATGGATCAACGGTTTTTTGTGGTGGAGCGGAGGAGGATCGAACTCCCGACCTTCGCATTGCGAACGCGACGCTCTCCCAGCTGAGCTACCGCCCCATGCCGACTGAGACCGGGCCTGCCGACATGGCGCGTTGCAATCCATGGCGGCCCGGTTCGAGGCAAGTATAGCAAAAAATCGCCGGGCGCCATCTTGTTAGCGGATCGATATGGTTTTCGTCGTGGTGCCGTCATTTCGTCGTGACGGCACGCCGATTTGTCGCGCCATGGCCCGCAGAACTGTGTGCATTGGTGAGACCTGTCTTCAAAAAACGTCGGCAAGTGCCTGAATCTATTGACGGAAATTCATTTGCAACACTATAGTGGCGGAATGATTTCCGACTTCAATCAACTTTCCGAAAAAATCGGCCACCTGGCGGAGATGACGCGTGCCTTGCGCCGCGAAAATGCCGAGTTGCGCATGAATGCGGCAAATATGGAGGCGGAAAATGCCAATCTCCTGCAGCGTATCGAGGAAGCGCACCAGCGCGTCACCGCGCTTCTGGAGCGTATTCCCGTCCCTGAAGACGACGAGGAGGTTGCATGATTCAGCTCGATGTCTCCATCATGGGCCAACCCTACAAGCTCGCCTGCAAGGAAGGCGAGGAGCGGGCGTTGCACGAAGCGGTCGCTTACTTGGATGGCAAGATGTGCGCGATCCGCGATACCGGCAAGATCAAGGGCAACGACCGCATCGCCGTGATGGCCGCGCTGGGCATCGCCGCCGAGCTGCTTGGTTCCAAGGCCGGCGAGGGTCCGCTGGCCGACATGACGATTGCCGACGTGCGGCAGAAAATTGCTTCGATGCACGTGGTGCTCGATGCGGCACTCACGCCGCAGGAAAATCTTTTCTGATTCCACGCAAAACGTTTGACACGCGAGCGCAGAGGAGTAGACTTGGGGTCCCTGCCGTGTTCGCGATTGCCATATATTCCTTGAACCATTTACGAGCATAGGTTACGGAATTTTGTTTGATGGGCGTGAGCGTCGCTTGTCCGATGAACCCGAAATTGAACTAACTGTGACCGACTTGAACCGTCAGGTTCAGGATGCCGGCACAGCGGCACAGGCGGGGCTTGATCCACGGGCGGTTGCATTTCGATGCAACCGCTTTTCTTTTGGCGCGCATTTTCCGCACTTTCTTTTTTTCATCGATAGGAAGCCGCATCATGAAGCAATACTGGCTGATGAAGTCCGAACCCGACGAAATCAGTTTCGACGACGTGATGAACGCGAAGGGGCAGCTCGTGCCGTGGTTCGGCGTGCGCAACTATCAGGCGCGCAACTACATGCGCGACATGATGAAGCCGGGTGACGGCGTGCTGTTCTATCACTCGAGCTGTCCCGAGCCTGGCGTCGCCGGCCTGGCCGAAGTGGCGAGCACGCCTTACCCCGACCACACGCAGTTCGATGCCAAGAGCAAGTATTACGACGAAAAGGCCACGCAGGAAAACCCGCGCTGGATGATGGTCGACGTGCGCGCCGTGCAAAAGACGCGATTGCTGTCGCTGGCCGAATTGCGCGAGTCGCCCGAGTTGGCCGACATGGTCACGCTCAAGCGCGGCAACCGGCTCTCGATCACGCCGGTGACGGCGGACGAATGGAAGTGCATCGCCAAGCTGCTGAAAAAGAAGAGCGCGTAAGACCTCAGTCGAGGCAATAGCGCTCCCTCAACATCTTCTTCTGCACCTTGCCCATGGCATTGCGCGGCAACTCATCGACGACCACGATGCGCTTGGGCACCTTGAAGTTGGCGATGCGTTCCTTGAGCAAGGCGATCATCGCCGATGCGTCGAGCGTGGCGCCGCGCTTGGGCACCACCACCGCCACCACGGCTTCGCCGAAATCGGGATGCGGCACGCCGATCACGGCCGACTCCGCGACGCCTTCCATATAGTCCAGCACGCCTTCGATTTCCTTGGGGTAGACGTTGTAGCCGCCCGAGATGATCAAGTCCTTGCTGCGGCCGACGATGGAGAGGTAGCCCTCGGCATCGAATTTGCCGACGTCGCCGGTGATGAAATAACCGTCGGCGGTGAATTCCTCCGCAGTCTTCTCCGGCATGTTCCAGTAACCCTTGAACACGTTCGATCCCTTGACCTGGATGCCGCCGATTTCGTCCGCAGCACAAGGCTGGCCCTGGTCGTTCACCACCCGCACCGACACGCCCGGCAACGGCAAGCCGACGCTGCCGCCGACACGCTTGCCTTCGTAGGGATTCGACACCAGCATGTTGGTCTCGCTCATGCCATAGCGTTCGAGGATGGTGAAGCCGGTGCGCGCGATGAAGCTGTTGAAGGTTTCCAGCAACAGCGGCGCGGAACCCGAGACGAACAAGCGCATGTTGGCGCAGACTTCGCGCCCAAACGATGCTTCGGCCAGCAGGCGCACGTAATAGGTCGGCACGCCCATGAAGACGGTAGCGCGCGGCAGATGGCGCATGATTTCCGCAGCGTCGAGCTTGGGCAGGAAGATCATCTTGCTGCCGTTGAGCAAGGCGCAATGCGAGGCGACGAACAGGCCGTGCACGTGGAACAGCGGCAGCGCGTGCAGCAGCACGTCGCCCGGTTGCCAGTGCCAGGCCTTGTGCAAGGTCCTGGCGTTGGCGGCGAGGTTCTCGTGCGTCAGCATCGCGCCCTTGCTGCGGCCCGTGGTGCCGGAGGTATACAGGATCGCGGCCAGGTCGCTGCCCAGGCACATGACCGGCTCGCACCGGTCGGGATAATGCTGCGCGCGTTGCAGCAGCGAGCCGCTGCGGTGTTCCGATAGCGTATAGACATGCGCCGTGCCGGCCTTGAACGCGATCTGCGCCACCCAGCCGAAATTCTGCGGCGAGCACACCACGACAGACGGCGTGGCGTCGCCGATGAAGTAAGCGATCTCTTCCGCGCGATATGCCGTGTTCAGCGGCAGGTAGACCAGGCCGGCGCGCAGCGTGGCCAGGTACAGCAGCAAGGCCTCGGGCGACTTGTCGACCTGCACCGCCACGCGCGCCCCTTCGGGCAGATTCAAATCGAGCAGCAGGTTGGCGATGCGTGCCGTGGCGCGGTCGAGATCGTTCCACGAGTAATACAGGCCGTCGTGCGTTTCGATGCAGCAGGCTTCGCGGTCTTGGGGAAAGCGTTCGGCGAACAGGGCAAAGAGATTGGCGTTCATGATGTCATCGGCCTTGGAAGTCGGGCGGGCGTTTGGCGAGGAAGCTTTGCACCCCTTCGCGGTAGTCGCTGCTTTGGAGGAAGTCGTAGGCGGTTTTCAGTTCGTGCTCATCGAGCGGTTCGGCGCGTGGCGCCAGCCGCCGCACCATGGCCTTGTTGGCGCGTGCCGCCAGCGGTGCGCCTTGCGCGATGCGTTGGGCAGCTTCAGATGCCGCGCCGTGCACGTCGGCCACGATACGATGCAGCAAGCCCTTGGCCAGCGCTTCTTCGGCATCGAATACGCGGCCTTCGAGCAGGATTTCCAGCGCGCGCGCCTTGCCCACCAATTGCAGCAAGCCTTGCAACTCGCGCGGCGCCAGTGGAAAGCCGAGTCGGTTGATCGGGATGCCGAAACGCGAACCGTGTTGCGCCAGGCGGATGTCGCTGCTGCATGCGATCTCCAATCCGCCGCCGACGCACACGCCGTCGATGGCCGCCACAGTCGGATGCAGGCATTCGGCAATTGCCTGCAAGGCCGGTGCGATCAAGTCTTCGTGGTAGGCGATGCCTTGCTGGGTGTTGGCGCGCACGGCGGGAAATTCCTCGATGTCGGCCCCCGCGGCAAAGTTGCCGTCCGCGCCGCGTACGATCACGCAGCGCAGGGAAGTATCGCGTGTCAGCTCATCGAACACGGCGCGCAGGCGGCGCCACATCGCCGTGTCGATCGCGTTCAGCTTGCCCGGATGCGACAGCGCAACCGTGGCGATGCTGTCCGCAATGCTGACCGTGACGTCCGACATCAGGCTTCCTTGTGATCCGGCTTACGATAGGCGATGACCAGCAGCACGATGCCCAGCACAATCATCGGCAGCGACCATAGTTGTCCGGCGGTGATGGGAATGTCCCCGAGATGGACCACATAGTCCGGCACGCGGAAGAATTCGGTGAACGAGCGCGCGCAGCCATACAACAGCGAGAACATGCCCGACACCGCCATCATCGGCTTGGGCTTGCGTGCGAACGGCCACAAAATGACGAACAGCAGCACGCCATCGACCAGCATCTGGTACAAGGGCGAGGGATGCACCGGATAATCGGGAATCCCCGGCCACCACATGGCCCAGGGCAGGCTCGGGTCGGCCGGCCGGCCGGGCAGTTCGTGATTGATGAAGTTGCCGAAGCGGCCGGCGGCATAGCCCAGCGGCACCAGCGGCGCGATGAAGTCGAGCACGGCCATGACCTTGCGTCCGCGCTTCCTGGCCCACAGGCTCATCGCGACCATCACGCCGACGAAGCCGCCGTGGAACGACATGCCGCCGTTCCACAGCTTGAGAATGTCGAGCGGATGCGCGAAATACTGACGCGGCTCATACAGGATCACTTCCCCGAGCCGTCCGCCCAGCACTACGCCCAGCACGCCGTAAAACAGCATGTCGTCGAGGTCCTCGGCAGTCCAGCCGGCCGCCGCGTTGTGCGGCTGCTTCACGCGCAGGCGGCCCAGGATCAGGAATTGCGCAAACGCGATCAGGTACATGATGCCGTACCAGTGCACCGGCCAGGACCCGATGTCGATATTGACCAGGGGGATGTGGAAAGCCGGAGTGGAAAAGGCGATCGGATCGAAATTGGGATGTTGTAAGGGCATGTTCAGGCGTTCTTTGCTATCAGTTCGACGAAGGCTTGCAACACCGGCTGCGCGTTATCGCGCCGCCATGCCAGGCCGGTCTCCACCACGGGTACTTTTCCCGCCAGCGCCCGGTATTCCACTCCGGGCCGCCTCAGGTTCGACACGGATTGTGGCACAAGTGCGATTCCCATGCCTGCCGAAACCAGTCCAACGATGGTTTGCATCTGGATCGCTTCCTGGGCGATGCGCGGGGTGACGCCGGCGTCGTGGAACGCGGCCATGATGGCGTCATGCAGGCCGGGTGCGATATGGCGCGGGAACACGATCAGGGGCTGGTCGCGCAGGCGCCCCAGTTGCAGCGGGCTCTTGCCGCGCGCGACGGGCAAACCCAGGGGCAGGGCGGCCACCAGCGGTTCGGCCAGCACTGGCCGGTAATGCAGCGCATCGGCACTCTTGTCAGACAAAGGCGGTATCAACAGGCCGGCATCGATCCGGCCTTCGAGCAAGTCTTCCTGCTGTACGTCGGAGGTGGCTTCGCGCAATTCGATGGCGACGGCAGGATAGGCTTCGCGGAACTGGCGCAATAGCGCGGGCAGCACGCTGTAGTCGGCTGTCGAGACGAAGGCCAGCGCCAGGCGCCCGGTCTCGCCGGCCGCGGCGCGCCGCGCCAGCGCCGGCAAGCCCTCGGCCTGCAGCAACAGGCGGCGCGCCTCGGGCAGCAAGGCATGGCCGGCCGGGGTCAGCGCCACGCTGCGGTTGGTGCGCGCAAACAGCGCCGTGCCAAGGGCCGATTCAAGCGCCTGTATGGTCTGCGACAGTGGCGGCTGCGTCATGTGCAGACGTAGGGCCGCGCGGCCGAAATGCAGCTCTTCGGCCACGGCGACAAAATAACGCAGCTGGCGCAGTTCCAGGTTCATGGAAATATCAATATGCCCGTCGTCCTCGCGAAAGCGGGGACCCACAGATGCTACGGTTACAGGTTTTAATTCCTGGCTCCCCGCTTTCGCGGGGAGGACAAGTTTATAGCGAACGTAAGTATTGATATGCAATTCATATCATTCATGATGGAATCATATATTTGACACGCATCCGGAGGCAAGGCAATCTTGCAAGTCTCGGCATTCGACACGCATTTACGCATCACCATCAGACATACAGGAGACACCATGGCCTACAACCGCCGCTCGAAAAACATCACCCAGGGCATCTCGCGCAGCCCGAACCGTTCCATGTATTACGCCATGGGCTACGAGAAGGCAGACTTCGACAAGCCCATGATCGGCGTGGCCAACGGCCATTCGACGATCACGCCATGCAACTCGGGCCTGCAAAAGCTGGCCGACATTGCCATTGCCACGATCAAGGACGCCGGCGCCAATCCGCAAGTGTTCGGCACGCCGACCATTTCCGACGGCATGTCGATGGGCACCGAGGGCATGAAATTTTCGCTGATCTCGCGCGAAGTGATTGCCGATTGCATCGAAACCGCCGTCAACGGCCAGTGGATGGATGGCTGCGTCGTCATCGGCGGCTGCGACAAGAACATGCCGGGCGGCATGATCGCCATGCTGCGCACCAACGTGCCTTCGATCTACGTCTATGGCGGCACGATCAAGCCGGGCAACTGGAAGGGCAAGGACCTGACCATCGTCTCGGCCTTCGAAGCGGTCGGCGAATTCAGCGCCGGGCGCATGTCGCAGGAAGACTTCGACGGTATCGAGAAGAATGCCTGTCCGTCTTCCGGCTCCTGCGGCGGCATGTACACGGCCAACACCATGTCGTCTTCGTTCGAAGCGCTCGGCATGTCGCTGCCGTATTCGTCGACCATGGCCAACCCGGACGACGAAAAGGTCGGTTCGGCCGCCGAATCGGCGCGCGTGCTGGTCGAAGCGGTGAAGGCCGATTTGAAGCCGCGCGACATCGTAACGAAGAAGGCGATCGAAAACGCCGTCGCCGTGATCATGGCAACAGGCGGCTCGACCAATGCGGTGCTGCACTTCCTGGCGATCGCCCATGCTGCCGAGGTCGAATGGACCATCGACGACTTCGAGCGCATGCGGCTGAAGGTGCCGGTCATCTGCAACCTCAAGCCATCGGGCAAATATGTCGCCACCGATCTGCATCGCGCCGGCGGCATTCCGCAGGTGATGAAGCTGCTGCTGAACGCGGGCCTCTTGCATGGCGACTGTATCACCATCACGGGCCGTACCATGGCAGAGGAATTGGCCAACGTGCCCGATGCACCGCCGGCCGGGCAGGACGTGATCATGCCGATCGAGCAGGCGCTGTACAAGCAGGGTCATCTCGCCATCCTCAAGGGCAATCTTTCGACCGAAGGCTGCGTGGCCAAGATCACCGGCTTGAAGAATCCGGTCATCACCGGCCCGGCGCGCGTGTTCGACGACGAATACACCGCCATGGACGCCATCCTGGCCGACCAGATCAAAGCCGGCGACGTGCTGGTGCTGCGTTACCTCGGTCCCAAGGGCGCGCCCGGCATGCCGGAAATGTTGGCGCCCACTTCGGCCTTGATCGGCAAGGGTTTGGGCGAGTCCGTCGGCTTGATCACCGACGGCCGCTTCTCCGGCGGCACCTGGGGCATGGTGGTGGGCCATGTGTCGCCCGAAGCTTACGTGGGCGGCGCGATTGCGCTGGTCAAGGAAGGCGATTCGGTGACCATCGATGCGCATCAGCAACTGATCCAGTTGAACATCAGCGACGAGGAATTGGCGCGCCGCCGTGCCGAATGGAAGGCCCCGCCGCCGCGCTATACGCGTGGCGTGCTGGCCAAGTTTGCGGCATTGACGTCGTCCGCGAGCAAGGGCGCGGTGACGGACGGCAATCTTTAACAAAAATGCGTTGTTGTCAGAAATGACGCCGGCGGAACGGCCTCCCCATGCTTGGGGAGGCGCGCTCTGCAAGGGGAGACCCAGGAACGTTCCGTCTACGGGGTTAAGTCCTGGGCCCGCCTCCGCGGGAACGACAGAGTTGAGGGTGTGCCGTCTACGTCAGCAGCCGACGTTGCTCACGGTAGGTACGCCGAGCAAGGTGGAGAACTGCTGATACAACTGCACGCGGTTCTCCATTTCCTCGTAGCCGACCGAACCGGCCGCCTGGCCGCACTCGATGCCGCCGTTGATGGCGTTGATGGTCTGCCCGAACGACTGCGAATTGATGATCGCATTGTGCGGCGTGATGCCGGCATTGCCGGTCTGCGTCATCCAGTACCACAGTGCCGTCTCCCAGGTGATTTCGCCGTTGCTGGAGACCAGGCCGGGATTGTCGATCAGGTCGACGCCCAATGCCGCGCCGGCTGCGCCATAGTTGTAGTTCCAACTGATCTGCAAGGGACCGCGGCCGTAGTATTCCTGGCCCGCCGCACAGGCGTAGCTGCCGCCGCCGCAATACACGGCCTGGGCGATCTCGTTGATGTACACCAGGCCCGAGGTTTCGTGGCTGACGTTGGCGAAGAAGGCGGCCGCTTCCTGCAGCTTCTGCGTCGACGTGCCGGTATTGGCGAACGCCGGATATTTTGCGCTGATCGCCGCCACCAGGTTGGCGTAGGTGTAGAAACCGTTGGCGCTGGGGAACATGGCGTTGTATTGCGCCTGGCTGACGACGAAGCCGCTTGAGGGCGTCGGCGTCGGGGTCGAGCCGCCGCTGCACGTGGTCGGCTGCCAATACCAGGTGCTGATCGTCGGGTCGGTGGCGTCGCTGCCGTTGGTGCCGTTGTTCACTTCAAGGTAGTACTGGCCGTTGGCCGGGTACTCGACCACGGTGCCCTTGTAGTAGTCGACACCGTAGGTCCAGACGCTGTAGCTGCAGCCCGGTGTCGGCGTCGGGGTGGGGGTGGGTGTCGGGGTAGGTGTTGGCGTAGGTGTGGGAGTCGGGGTCGGCGCAGGGCTGCCGCTGCAGCTTCCGCCGCTCTTGAACAGGCTGCCTATCGTCGGATTCCAGCCGGTGCCGGCGTAGTCGGTCTGATTGACCAGGGCGGTATAGGTCGCGCCGTTATAGGTGACGACTTCCCCGGCGGTATACGTGCCGCCGCTGGCCCATGCGACGCAACCGGCCGCAGCCTTGACGCTGCGGGTGATGTCCTTGTCGCTGCTACTGTTCAAGGAATCCGTCGAGTCGCCGCCGCTGCCGCAAGCAGCCAACATGCTGCCGATCATGCCTAATGCCAAGGTGCTGCAAAGTCTCGTTTTCATTTTCTCTCTCCTCAACGCCACAGTGAAGTTGTTGTCAGGCGGCTGTCTTCCGTGTTTTGCCACGTCTGGTTTCAACAGCGTGGTCTGCTTGTAAAAATAACAAATGGCAGCCGCAGGCAAGAATGCGTCTGCATACCTGTAGCGTCAAGTGGTTTTGAAAGTTACCAACCAATCACATACCAGTTGCAGCCTGGCCTTGCGCAACACGGCAAAGACGCTCGCAGCAGTTGGCAGGGCGTGGGCGACAGCGGAGAGTCCACTTTCGATTGGTGCGCATGTGGCATGGCACCGGCAAAAGGCCGGCGGAGGCGTATGGCGATAGGAAAGGAGGCCGGCGAGCAGGCGGCTGAGCCCTGTTATGGATAATGACCTTGCCGCATGGCGTGCATCAGCGGCAAATGTTTAAACGATTCGTCAGCAGTGGCGGCAAGGAAGGTTCAGGCAACAGGAGTGCGGATCATTTGGCGTCAAGCGCGCCGGGCCGATCCGAGCGCGGCACCGTCGGGTTAATCGCATTGCAGGGGTGGCTGGGCTTCGTCCGTCACTTCTTTTTCTTGGTGAACGTTTCCTTGACGCGTTGCGCGCGCATCTTTTCGTTCTTGTCGGCGGCGCCGCGTTTGTCCAGGCCCAGCATGCGCTCGATGAATTCGAACCAGATGAAGGCGATGACGGCAACCAGCACGACCCACCACCACGACATGGTGGCAAACGGGCCGATTTCGAAATAGCGCAGGGCGATCAGCGCAGCGAGCAATATAATCAATGGCATGGCGCCTCCGCATCTTGTTCCAGTCTCGTAGGATAGAACGGTTGTTGCTCATGGTCAATCGCGTATATCCGATATGCATCAAGGCGTGACGCGTTTTATGCGGATATCGTACTATTGCCTAATGCTGCCCCCGGCAAAAGCGGGGCAGGCCCGCTGGTTTTCCCTTATTATTTTTTCTGGAGAGCACAATGAAAAAAATCGTCACGCTGAGTCTGTTTGCGGCGGCCTTGCTCGGCGGCCAATCGGCCTATGCGGCCGATCCGGCAGACCTGGCCAAGGCCAAGGGCTGTCTGAATTGCCATGCGGTGGCAAGCAAGGTGGTCGGCCCGGCTTACCAGGACGTGGCAAAGAAATACGCGGGTCAGAAGGATGCCGAAAAGCAGCTGGTGCAGAAAGTGCTGAAGGGGACCAGCGGCACTTGGGGCCCGGTTCCCATGCCGCCGAATGCCGGCGTCTCCGATGCCGAAGCGCACGTGCTCGTCAAGTGGGTGCTGTCGCAAAAGTAAAGCCGCAAAAACAAGCTGTATTCCGGGCTGAACCCGATCCATGAAAAAAGCGCCTCGTGAGGCGCTTTTTTCGTCCGGGAGCCAGGCTCAAGCCTGGCGCCTGGCTTAGTGCGTTACAGCGATGAGCTGACGCTCGCCACCCTTGTAGGTGTACAGCGTCATCGTGCCGTTCTTCATGTCACCCTTCGAATCGAATTCGATGTCGCCGGTGACGCCGTGATACTTGATCTTGGCCAGGAAAGGCAGATACTTGGCGGGATCGGCGGAGCCGGCATTCTTCATCGCGTTGGCCATGGTCATGACAGCGTCATAGACGTAGGGAGCGTAGATCTGCACGTCGACGCCGAACTTCTTCTTGTAGGCTGCCTTCCAGGCTTCCATGGCGGCCTTGCCGGAGTCTTCGACACCGCCTGCTTCGGCGCACACAACCTGGCCGTCGGCCATGCCGTCACCTGCCAGCTTGGGAAGCTGTTCGGTGCAGATGCCGTCGCCGCCCATGAACTTGGCGTTGATGCCGAGCGACTTCATTTGCTTGAGCATCGGGCCGGCAACGGCGTCCATGCCGCCGAAGAAGATGACGTCAGGATTGTCCGCCTTGATCTTGGTCAGGATGGCGTTGAAGTCGGTCGACTTGTCGGTGGTATGCTCGGTGGCGACAACCTTGGCGCCCTTGCCTTGCGCACCCTTCTGGAATTCAGCGGCAACGCCCTGGCCGTAAGCGGTGCCGTCGTCGATCACTGCAACCGACTTGGCCTTGTTCACTTGCACGGCATAGCGGCCCAGCGTGCCACCCAATTGGCCGTCGTTGGCGCAAACGCGGAACGCGGTTTCAAAGCCTTGCTTGGTGTATTGCGGGTTGGTTGCCGACGGCGAGATTTGCGGGATGCCGGCGTCGTGGTAGATCTTCGATGCGGGAATCGTGGTGCCGGAGTTCAGGTGGCCGATGACGCCGTTGACTTTTGCGTCGACCAGCTTTTGCGCTGCAGCAGTGCCTTGCTTCGGATCGGCTGCATCGTCTTCAGCCAGCAGTTCGAAATGCACCTTCTTGCCGCCGATGGTGAAGCCCTTGGCGTTCAAGTCGTCGATCGCCATGCGGGCGCCGTTTTCGTTGTCCTTGCCGAGGTGGGCGATGGGGCCGGAGGTCGGTCCGACGTGGCCGATTTTCACGACTTGTTCCTGAGCCGATGCCGTTCCAGCGAAAGCGAATGCAACTGCGGCTGCCAGCGGAATCATTTTTATAGTCTTAAACTGCATGAATATCCTCCTAAGGATTGAAAAAAAACGAGGTTGCTGCAACACTTGGAGCGCGTCGTGCACACCCCAGCTATTCAGATTCCTGAACAAGCAGACGGTACAACATAAAAAACCGTTCGGAAAGAGTTTTTGTGCGGTTTTTTGAAGGTTTCCACATTTTTTATATGCCCAAATTTCACACGCTGGACAAGGTCGATCGCAAGCTTTTGAACCTGCTGCAGAGGGACAACCAGATCCCGACGCGGGTCCTGGCAGACAAGGTACATATTTCGCAACCCACCTGTTTGCGCCGGGTGCGCGAGCTGCGCGAGGCCGGCATCATCAGTGCCGACGTGGCGATGGTCGATCCGTTCGCGCTCGGATACGGCATGCTGGCTTTCCTCGAAGTCTCGCTGAACAACCAGTCAGACGAGCACATGCAGGACTTTGAAGCCAGGATGAGCAAGGAAGCCGAGGTGATGCAGTGTTATTTCGTTTCGGGCGATTACGATTACTTCCTCGTGGTGCACGTCATCGACATGGAAGCCTATTACCAGTTTGTGCGGCGCGTGATATCGGGTTCGGGCAACGTGCGGCACTTCCAGTCGCGCTTCCCGATGAAGCGCGCCAAGTTCGCCACACGGGTCGCCTTCGACGAAAAGGCTGCCGAGTTGCAGGTCAAAGTAGGGAAATAGGTGAGGCAATAGGTGAGGAAATAAGCTGTCGCTTTTTGGCAACAGCCCGCTAGGCGGTTTTCACAGCACCCAGAGCGGAAGTCTTGCGCTGCGGCATCCCTGTGAAAATGAAATCGACCTCGGGCTGGCGCCCGGATACGATCTCCGCAATGGCCTTGCCGGACCCCGCACCCATGGTCCAGCCCAGCGTGCCGTGGCCGGTGTTCAGGTAAAGATTGCGGTAGCGCGTCTTGCCGATGTAGGGAATGTTCGACGGCGTCAGCGGGCGCAGTCCGGCCCAATACACCGGTTCTTCATAGTCGCAGGCGTCGGGAAACAGCTCGCGCGTGCGGCGCGTGATGGCGGCGCAGCGCGTGGGATTCAATTCGCGCGTGTAGCCGTTCAACTCGCACGTGCCGGCCACGCGCAGGCGCTCGCCCAGGCGCGAGATCACAAGCTTGTGGCCGTCGTCGGTCAGCGAGACCGTGGGCGCGGCATCCGGATCGGTCACGCGGTAGGTGGCCGAATAGCCCTTGCCCGGGTAGACCATCAGATCGATGCCGAGCGGCTGCAATAGCAGCGCCGAAAAGCTGCCCGCCGCCATGACGAAGGCGTCGCCATGCAACACCTGGTGCCGACCTGTGCCGTCGATCACTTCCACGCCGGTGATCCTGGCATCGGCACCGCTGCCGTCCTGCAGCAGGCGCGTGACGGTGGTGCTGAAGCGGAAGACGACCCCGGCCTCTTCGGCCTTCCTGGCCAGGCCGCTGGTGAATTTGTAGATGTCGCCGGATTCGTCGCTCGCGGTGAAGTCGCCGCCGACGATTTTGTCGCGGATCGCAGCCAGCGCCGGTTCGATGCGTATCACCTCGTCGGCCGAAATCGATTCGCGCGGGCAGCCCAGTTCGCGCATCAGTTTGGCCGCAGGTTGCGCGTGCTCGAACTCGTCGGCATCGGTGTAGAAGTGCAGGATGCCGCGCGTCAGGTGATCGTATTCGATGCCGGTGTCCGCGCGCAGCGCCTGCAGCGTTTGCCGGCTGTATTCGGCGATGGCGACGATCTGGCGGATGTTGTGGGCCGTGCGCGCAGGCGTGCATTCGCGCAGGAAATGCATGCCCCATTTCCATTGCAGCCATTCGGGGCGGAAGCGATAGAGCAGCGGTGCATCTTCGCGGCCCAGCCATTTGAGGATCTTCAGCGGTGCGGCAGGATTGGCCCAGGGCTCGGCATGCGAGACCGAAATCTGGCAGCCGTTGGCAAAGCTGGTTTCCTGTGCCGCGCCGGCAGCGCGATCGACCACGACGACTTCATGGCCGGCCTTGTGCAGGAACCACGCCGACGCGGTGCCGATGATGCCCGAACCCAGAACGATGACTTTCATGACGATCTCCTTTCCGCCATTGTAGAAAGTTTCGATTTTTTCAGGCGATCAACAACCGGACGAATATTTTGATTTTCTTGTGCGCAGAAATCATTTTTGCGCAGCAGTGCAAGGATTTTTGGAATTTTTTTATTTTTTCGCAAATTGCATCTTGGAGATTTCCCGGTGTACCGCCTGGGCGATGACGCTCTCCAAGGTGGCGCGCAGGTTTTGCTTCACTTCGTTGGCCATGGTCTCGATCGACGTCTGCAGCACGTCGGCCAGGGCGTCGCGCACACGGTCTTCGATTTCAACCTCGACGCTCGCCATCACTTCGCCAAGGATGCGGCCGCCGATCTTGCGTTCGAGCCGGTTCCACTCCTCGGTCAGCCAGCCGTCGATCAGCGGCACGTCGACCACTTCGGGCCGTGGCACCGGTTTGGCGTGGGCAGCCAGCGGCTTGGCTGGGGCGACGAAACTCTCGTCGCCGGCGATCACTTCGGTCAATACCGGAATGCCGGCATCGAGTGTGGACTTGCTCATTTGTCTTCCGCAACAATATGGGTCAAAGGGTAGCCGCGTTGCTGGTAAAAGCGATAGCGCTCGCGCCCCGCAGCTACGTCGGCGGATTCGGTCGAGACGATCTCGAACATGCGTTCGAAGTGCGCGAAATTGGCGGGCGTCCTGGCCGACAGGTTGATCAGGATCTGGCTGTGCGGCAAGGCTGCCTCATCGCTTGCCGTCAAGAGCACGGGCGTATGGGCCGCGTTGGCGTCGTCGGCCATCACATGCGGCAGGAATTCCTGCTCGGCAAAGGTCCAGAGCAATTCGTCCAGTGCGCGCAACTCGTTGCGGTCTTCGGAAAACAGCACGACGTTGCAATTGGCGGCACGGGCCTTGCGCACCAGGACGCACGCGTAGCCGAGCTTGTTGGCTACGTTGCTGCGAAAATCGATCTGCGTCATCCCGTGCGGCCGCCTGCGAAAGTGTCAGAGTTGCGTCAGAAATGGAAACCCGGCTGGCTGCTGGCCGGTTGCTGTGCCGGGGCCGGAGCAGGGGATGGCCCCGGCGTGGGAGACGGTGCAGCCGCTTTCGCATCGGTCTTGGGTGCCGCTGCAACCAAAGGTTCGGCCGGCGGATTCTTGTGCGTCTTGGGCATCTTGTTGCTGGTCGGATAGTCGGCGATCGTCAGCGCGCTGTTCCATTGTTCAGCCGAAAAGCCAGGCTGCTTGATTTTTCCGATCACCAGTACGGGAATCGTGGAGGTGCCCGTCACCTTGGCCATTTGATTGACGTCGTCGTTGGTGCTGATCGTTTTTTCCGCGAACGGGATGCCGCGGTCATTGAGCAGCTTGCGGCCCAGATCGCAGGCCGTGCAATTGGCACTGGTGTACAGCGTTACCGGATTGTTCTTTGCCGCATTGGCCAATTCGAACGGCAGATCGTCGTCCGTGGAGCCTGTCGTGAAGGTTTTCTTTTCCACCTTGGTGGCCGTCGATGGCGGCGGCTTGTCGCTATAGCTTACCGTTCCGTCGGGCGCGACCCATTTGTACAATTGCTGCGCGCCTGCAGAAGCGCACAGCAGAGCGATCGCGAGAGGGGCAAGTTGCTTGGCTTTCATGCATTCACCTTGGTTTGATATCGTTGCCGATTGTAAATTGTTACGCAATCGTACTGTAACAACACTGTCATCGCTGCGCAATCGCCAATTCAGGATTTTAGGCTGCCATGCCGCTATGGCGCAGCAAGGCGTCGATTTTCGGCTCCCTGCCGCGGAATGCCTTGAACGATTCGAGCGCGGGGCGCGAACCGCCTACCGCCAGCACTTCCTGCTGGAACTTGCGCCCGACTTCGAAGGACAGCACGTTGCCGCTGGCTTGGCCGGCTTCCTCGAAAGCGGCATAGGCATCGGCAGACAGGACTTCGGCCCACTTGTAACTATAATAGCCCGCCGCATAGCCACCGGCAAAGATGTGGGAAAACGAACTCTGGAAGCGGTTGAAGGCCGGCGGCTTCAGCACCGACACCCGGTCGCGCACACTATCGAGCAACTGCTGCACACTGAGCTCGCCGCCAGGGACGTAGTCGTAATGCAGGTGCATGTCGAACAGGGAAAACTCCACCTGGCGCAAGGTCTGCATGCCGGACTGGAAATTCTTGGCCGCGATCATCTTGTCGAACAGCGCGCGCGGCAAGGGGGCGCCGGTATCGACATGGGCCGTCATATGTTCCAGCACGTCCCATTCCCAACAAAAATTTTCCATGAATTGCGACGGCAGTTCGACCGCATCCCATTCCACGCCGGAAATGCCCGACACAGCCAGATCATCGACCCGCGTCAGCATGTGGTGCAGGCCGTGGCCGAATTCGTGGAACAGGGTGATGACGTCGTCGTGCGTGAATAGCGAGGGCTTGGCACGGCCGTCGATCAGGTGCGGTTCGGTGAAATTGCACACCAGGTAGGCCACCGGCGTCTGCGTGCTCGATGCAGTAGCCGAATGCAGACGGCGCCGTTCGCGCGCGCCATCCATCCAGGCGCCGCCGCGCTTGCCGCTGCGGGCGTAGAGGTCGAGGTAGAACTGGCCCACCAGTTGGCCGTCGCGCTCGATGCGGAAGAACTTGACGTCAGGGTGCCAGGTGGCGGCGCTGTCGGGCTTGATGCTGACGCCATAGAGCGTCTGGATCACGCGGAACAGGCCTTCCATCACCTTCGGTTCGGGGAAATATTGCTTCAGTTCCTGCTCGGAAAAGGCGTAGCGCTCTTCGCGCAGTTTTTCGGACACATAGGTCGTATCCCAGGCTTCCATCTGTTCCAGGCCCAGGCGTTCGCGGGCGAAGGCGCGCAGCTCGGTCAGGTCTTGTTCGGCGAAAGGCCGCGCGCGCCGCGCCAGGTCTTCCAGGAAGTCGATCACCTGCGCCGGCGTCTCCGCCATCTTGGTCACGAGCGAGACTTCGGCGAAGTTCTCGTAGCCGAGCAGGCGGGCTTCCTCGTCGCGCAGCTTGAGCAACTCGACGATGTTGCCGGTGTTGTCCCATTCCGGCTTGGCGCCGAGTTCGGACGCCTTGGTGGCGTTGGCGCGGTAAATCTGCTCGCGCAGCTTGCGCGAATCGGCGTATTGCAGCAGCGGGAAGTAGGACGGGAAATGCAGCGTGAATTTGTAGCCGCTCTTGCCGTCTTTTTCAGCCGCGGTGCGCGCGGCAGCCTTCACGTCGTCGGGCAAGCCGGACAGCTCGGTTTCGTCTTCGACGATCAGGCTGTAATCGTTGGTGGCGTCGAGCACGTTTTCCGAGAATTTCGTGCCCAGCGTTGCTTGCGCCTCCTGGATGTCGGCATAGCGCACCTTCTTGTCTTCCGGCAATTCCGCGCCTGAGAGGCGGAAGTCGCGGATCGCGTTGTCCACGATGCGCTGGCGCGTGGGTGTGAGCGTGGCGAATTCGGGGCCGTTCTTCAATGCCTTGTATTTGTCGAACAGTGCCAGGTTTTGCCCCAGCTCGGTCCAGAACTCGGTCAGCTTGGGCTGGTTGTCGTTGTAGGTCGCACGCAATTCCGGCGTATCGACCACGGCGTTCAAATGGCCGACCACGCCCCAGGCGCGCGCCAGCTTTTCGGTGGCGTCTTCGAGCGGCTCGACGAAGCCATTCCAGGTGGCGGGCGTATCGGACGATTCCAGCTTGGCCACGGCGGCGCGATTTTCCGCGAGCAGGGCGTCGATGGCGGGCGTGACGTGTTCGGGCTTGACGGCGTCGAAGCGTGTCAGGCCGGAAAAGTCGAGCAGGGGATTGTCAGAATGCATTAAATTCTTTCAGCAGATTCGATAGTGTTGACCAAAAGCATCGTGATGGTCATCGGGCCGACGCCGCCCGGCACGGGCGTAATAAAGCCGGCCACATCCTTGACGCGGTCGAAATCGACGTCGCCGCACAGCTTGCCGGCGTCGTCGCGGTTCATGCCGACGTCGATTACGATGGCGCCGGGTTTGACCATGTCGGCGGTGACGGTATTGCGGCGGCCCACGGCGGCCACCACCACGTCGGCTTGGCGCGTGTGATAGCCCAGGTCCGGCGTGGCACTATGACAGATGGTGACGGTGGCGTTGGCTTGCAAGAGCAACAGGCCCATCGGCTTGCCGACGGTGTTGCTGCGGCCGATCACGATCGCATGCTTGCCGCGCAGGCTGATGCCGGTGCTTTCGATCAACTTCATGCAGCCGTAGGGCGTGCAGGGACGGAAACCGGGCAGACCGGCCACCAGTTCACCGGCGGAGAGGACCGAGTAGCCGTCCACGTCCTTGGCCGTCGAAATCGCGGCGATCACCTTTTGCGGGTCGATGTGCTTGGGCAGGGGCATCTGCACCAGGATGCCGTGCACGGCCGGGTCGGCGTTCAGGGCTGCGATGCGCGCGAGCAAGTCGGCTTCGGAGAGCGTGGCCTCGTACTTGTCGAAGACCGAACGGATGCCGGTGTCGGCGCAGGCCTTGATCTTGTTCCGCACGTAAACTTGGCTGGCCGGGTCTTCGCCTACCAAAATCACGGCCAGGCCGGGTTGCTTGTCCTTGGCCGTCAAGGCGGCGGCGCGTTCGGCCACGTCGGCGCGGATGTGTTGGGACAGTTGGGTGCCGCTGATCAGTTGTGCAGTCATGGACGAAGTGAGAAGGATGTGAAAGCAGAATTATAAGGCGCGCGAGCTGTGGACATGGTTTGGTGAGCTGTTTTCCTCATTCTTAAATTTCATAATATGGAATCAAATGTCATAATTTGAAAATTCAAAAAATCCTGTTAGAATCCTTTACCTAAATTTCAAAATTGTTCGACAATGCCAGTCCGCGGCAGCGAATCGTGCGGGATAGGCATGTCAACGCAGACTTCATAGGAGACGCACCATGTCAGCCCAGCTCGACCAGGTCATGGCACAAGCCGCCAACGACCCCGATGTGATCGAAACGAAAGAGTGGCTCGATGCGCTCGAAGCAGTGATCGAGAAAGAAGGTCCCGAGCGCGCGCATTACCTGATGGAGCGCATGGTCGACCTGGCGCGCCGCCGCGGCGCCCACATCCCGTTTTCCAGCAACACCGCCTACGTCAACACCATCCCCGCCCACCTCGGCGAACACTGCCCCGGCAACCTTGAATACGAAGAGCGCCTGCGCTCGTGGATGCGCTGGAACGCGATGGCGATGGTGGTCAAGGCCAACCGCCTCGACGGCGATCTGGGCGGCCACCTGTCCAGCTTCGCTTCGCTGGCCAACATGCTCGGCATCGGCTTCAACCATTTCTGGCACGCGCCGACCGAAGATCACGGCGGCGACCTGCTGTACATCCAGGGCCATTCCTCGCCCGGCATCTATGCACGCGCCTTCCTTGAAGGCCGTTTGTCGGAAGACCAGTTGCTGCATTTCCGCCGCGAAGTCGATGGCAAGGGCTTGTCTTCCTATCCGCACCCGAAGTTGATGCCGAGCTTTTGGCAATTCCCGACCGTCTCGATGGGTCTTGGCCCCTTGATGTCGATCTACCAGGCGCGCTTCCTCAAATACCTGCATGCGCGCTCAATCGCCGACACGGCCAAGCGCAAGGTCTGGGCTTTCTGCGGCGACGGCGAAATGGACGAGCCGGAATCGATGGGCGCGATCGGCATGGCCGGGCGCGAGCAGCTCGACAATCTGGTCATGGTCGTCAATTGCAACTTGCAGCGTTTGGACGGGCCGGTGCGCGGCAACGGCAAGATCATCCAGGAACTGGAATCGGATTTCCGCGGCGCCGGCTGGAACGTGGTCAAGGTCATCTGGGGCAGCGGCTGGGACGAATTGCTGGCCCAGGACAAGGACGGCACTTTGCAGCGCGTGATGATGGAAACCGTTGATGGCGAATACCAGAATTACAAAGCCAAGGACGGCGCTTTTGTACGCAAGCATTTCTTCGGCAAGCATCCCAAGTTGCTGGAAATGGTCAGCAAGATGTCGGACGACGACATCTGGCGCCTCACGCGCGGCGGCCACGATCCGCACAAGATCTACGCCGCATTCAAGGTCGCGCAAGAGCACAAGGGCCAACCCACCGTATTGCTGGTCAAGAGCATCAAGGGCTATGGTTTCGGCAAGTCCGGTGAAGCGCGCAACACGGCGCACAATACCAAGAAGCTGGACGACGAGGCGATCAAGGCGATGCGCGACCGCTTCCAGTTGCCGATTCCCGACGACAAGCTGCCCGAAATTCCCTTCTTCAAGCCGTCCGACGACACGCCGGAAATGCAATACCTGCACGAACGCCGCAAGGCGCTGGGCGGCTACCTGCCGCAACGCCGTGAAAAGGCCGACGAACAACTGGCCGTGCCCGAGTTGTCCGCATTCCAGGCGATGCTGGAGCCGACCGCCGAAGGCCGCGAGATTTCCACCACCGCTTCCTATGTGCGGGTGCTGACGGCCCTGCTGCGCGATGCCAGCCTAGGCCAGCGCATCGTCCCCATCATGGTGGACGAGTCGCGCACCTTCGGTATGGAAGGCCTGTTCCGCCAGATCGGCATCTTCAGCCAGGTCGGCCAGCTCTACGAGCCGGTCGACAAGGACCAGGTGATGTACTACCGCGAAGACAAGGCCGGCCAGATCCTGCAGGAAGGCATCAACGAAGCCGGCGGCATGAGTTCCTGGATTGCCGCGGCGACGTCCTACTCGACCAATAACCGGGTGATGATTCCGTTCTACACCTATTACTCGATGTTCGGCCTGCAGCGCATCGGCGACTTGGCCTGGGCTGCCGGCGACATGCGCGCGCGCGGTTTCCTGCTGGGCGGTACCGCCGGCCGCACCACCTTGAACGGCGAAGGCTTGCAGCATGAGGATGGCCACAGCCACGTGCTCGCCTCGACCATTCCGAATTGCATTCCCTACGATCCGACCTTTGCGCATGAAGTCGCGGTCATCATCCACGATGGCTTGAAGCGCATGATCGAGAAGCAGGAGGACGTGTTCTTCTACATCACGCTGATGAACGAGAACTACTCGCACCCGGGATTGAAGGCCGGCCAGGAAGAAGGCATCCTGAAGGGCTTGTACCTGCTGCAGCCTGGCGAGAAGAAGGGCAAGCTGCGCGTGCAATTGATGGGTTCGGGCACGATCCTGCGCGAAGTGATCGCCGCCGCCGATTTGCTCAAGAGCGACTGGGGCGTCGACGCCGACATCTGGTCGGCGCCCTCGTTTACCTTGTTGGCACGCGACGGCCAGGATGCCGAACGCTGGAATATGCTCAACCCGACCGCCAAGGAAGCGCGCGTGCCCCACATCACCCAGTGCCTGCAAGACACCGCCGGCCCGGTCGTGGTGTCGACGGACTACATGCGCACGTTTGCCGAGCAGGTTCGCGCCTTCATTCCGAAGGGCCGTACCTACAAGGTCTTGGGCACGGATGGTTTCGGCCGTTCGGATTCGCGTGCCAAGCTGCGCGAGTTCTTTGAAGTGGACCGCCACTATGTGACCGTGGCTGCGCTGAAGTCGCTGGCTGAAGATGGCGCGATTCCTGTTGCCAAGGTGGCTGAGGCGATCAAGAAGTACGGCATCGACGTCAACAAGCCGAATCCGGTTACGCAGTAAATATCAAGAACCCCTCTCCCGCAGGCGGGAGAGGGGCAGGGGTGAGGGGCGTTGCGATCTGGTTGCGCTTGGCAAAATCGCTGGATGGGCTGCGGCAGTAAGATTGCTTATGCAAACTGAGTCATGGCGCCGCTCCCCCCACCCCCACCCCCACCCCTCTCCCGCCTGCGGGAGAGGGGAGTTGGAGCCGCAAAGGTATTAAGAACACACTAACCGAATCCCGCACCCGATAGGCGGCGCAGCGGGAGGCCCATGGAGCTAAAGCTATGAGTATGGTGGAAGTCAAAGTCCCGGATATCGGCGACTTCAAGGAAGTCGAAGTCATCGAACTGCTGGTCAAGGTGGGCGATACGGTCAAGGTCGACCAGTCGCTCATTACGGTCGAATCCGACAAGGCCAGCATGGAGATCCCGTCCTCGCACGCGGGCGTGATCAAGGAATTGAAGGTCAAGATCGGCGACAAGGTGGCCGAAGGGACGCTGTTGTTGCTGTTGGATGGCGAAGGCGCTGCCGCCGCTCCCGCGCCTGCAGCAGCACCTGCACCCGCCGCATCTGCGGCGCCCGCCCCGGCGCCTGCTGCGGAAAGCAAGCCTGCGCCCGCGCCGGCTACACCTGTCGCCGCTGCGCCTACGCCAGCCGTGCCCGGCCCGGCTGGCTTGCCGCATGCCTCGCCTTCGGTGCGCAAGTTCGCGCGCGAACTCGGCGTTGACTTGGCGCGCGTCGCCGGGTCCGGTCCCAAGGGCCGTATCACCCAGGAAGACGTGCAGAATTTCGTCAAGGGCGTAATGTCCGGTTCGGTCTCGACCGGCGCCGGCTCCAAGGGCGGCGGTTCGGGAGCAGGTCTCGATCTGCTGCCGTGGCCGTCGCTCGACTTCTCGAAATTCGGCGAAACCGAATTGCTGGCCTTGTCGCGCATCAAGAAGATCAGCGGCCCGAACCTGCACCGCAACTGGGTCATGATTCCGCACGTCACGCAGTTCGACGAAGCCGATGTGACCGACCTGGAACAGTTCCGCAAGGACACCAACACGGCCAATGCCAAGTCCGGCATGAAGCTGACCATGCTGGCTTTCGTCATCAAGGCCAGCGTCGCGGCGCTGAAGAAATTCCCGGCGTTCAATGCTTCGCTCGACGCCAACGGCGAGAACCTGATCCTGAAGAAGTATTACCACATCGGCTTCGCCGCCGACACGCCCAACGGCCTGGTGGTGCCTGTGATCAAGGATGCCGACAAGAAGGGCATCGCGCAGATCGCGCAAGAGATGGGCGAACTTTCGGCCCAGGCGCGCGAAGGCAAGCTCAAACCTGCCGACATGCAGGGGGCGAGCTTCACCATCTCCTCGCTCGGCGGTATCGGCGGCACAGCCTTCACGCCCATCATCAATGCACCCGAAGTGGCGATCCTTGGCCTGTCGAAGTCAGACATCAAGCCGGTATGGGACGGCAAGCAATTCCAGCCGCGCCTGATGCTGCCGCTCTCCTTGTCCTACGACCACCGCGTGGTCGACGGCGCCATGGGCGCACGCTTCACGGTCTATCTGGGCGAAGTGCTGACCGACATGCGCAAGGTTTTGCTGTAAGGCGGCAACGATGACGACTTGTGTCGTAGTGAAAAAAGGCCGGCAGATTGCGATCGCGTCGGATTCGCTCGTGACCTTCGGCGATACGCGACTGTCGCGCAGCTACGAAGAGAACGACAAGGTCTTCAAGATCGGTGACTCCTACATCACGCTGGCCGGCACGGCGGCGCACTTTCCGGTCATGAAGAAACTCCTGACCGAGATGGGCGACGAGTGCCGGCTGACCACGCGCGACGAGGTGTTCGAGACTTTCACCAAGGTCCACGCGATCCTCAAGGAGAAATACTTCTTGAATCCCAAGGAAGAAGAGGAGGACGCGTATGAATCGTCACAGATCACGACGCTGGTGGCCAATCCGCACGGCATCTTCGGCATCTATTCGCTGCGCGAAGTGTTTGTCTTCGACCGCTTCTGGGGCATAGGCAGCGGACGTAATTTCGCGCTCGGCGCGATGTTCGTCGCCTATGAGCAGGATCTCGACGCGCACGCGATTGCCGAGATCGGCGTGCGCGCCGGCATCGAGTTCGACAAGAGCTCGGGCGCACCGTACCAGGTCCACACCATCGACAGAATCCAGACCACAACACACCTTTGAGCGCCCGCCAGACGGGCAACGGAGCAAGAGACATGAGCATGATAGAAGTCAAAGTGCCGGACATCGGCGATTTCAAAGAAGTCGAAGTCATCGAACTGCTGGTCAAGGCCGGCGATACGATCAAGGTCGACCAGTCGCTGGTGACGGTCGAGTCCGACAAGGCCAGCATGGAGATTCCGTCTTCGCATGCCGGCACGATCAAGGAATTGAAGGTCAAGATCGGCGACAAGGTGGCGGAAGGCTCGCTGCTGTTGATGCTGGAAGCGTCGGAAGGTGCGGCAGCACCTGCTCCCGCCTCTGCTCCCACCGCTGCTGCGCCGGCTCCCGCCGCTGCGCCTGCGCCGGCTGCAGCTGCACCGGCGCCCGCTGCGGCCAGCTTTTCCGGCCCGGTCGATATCGAATGCGACACCTTGGTTCTCGGCGCCGGTCCCGGCGGCTACACGGCGGCCTTCCGCGCCGCCGACCTGGGCCAGAAGGTGGTGCTGGTCGAGCGCGATGCGATGCTGGGCGGCGTGTGCTTGAACGTCGGCTGCATTCCGTCGAAAGCGCTGTTGCACGCGGCCAAGGTCATTACCGAAGCCGAAGAGATGGCGCATTTCGGTGTCACGATGTCCAAGCCCGAAATCGATCTCGACAAGCTGCGCGGCTGGAAGGACGGCGTGATCAAGAAGCTGACCGGCGGCTTGTCAGGCCTGGCCAAGGCGCGCAAGGTGCAGGTCGTGACAGGCAAGGGCGCCTTCAGTTCGCCCAATACGCTGACCGTGGAAACCAAGGATGGCGCCAAGACCGTGGGCTTCAAGAACGCCATCATCGCCGCCGGTTCGTCGGTCGCGAAGATTCCCGGTTTTCCCTATGACGATCAACGCTTGATCGATTCGACCGGCGCGCTTGAATTGCGCCAGATTCCGAAGCGCATGCTGGTCATCGGCGGCGGCATCATCGGCCTGGAAATGGCTTGCGTGTATGACGCGCTGGGCACCAAGGTGACGGTGGTCGAATTCCTCGATGGCTTGATTCCCGCTGCCGACCGCGACATCGTCAAGCCGCTGCAAAAGCGCATCGAAAAACGCTACGAAGCGGTGTATCTGAAAACCAAGGTCAGCAAGCTCGAAGCCAAGCCCGAAGGCTTGCTGGCCAGCTTCGAAGGCGAGAATGCCCCGAAGGAAGCGCAACTGTACGACATGGTGCTGCTGGCTGTGGGACGCCGCCCGAACGGCAAGGAAATCGCCGCCGAAAAAGCCGGCGTGAACGTCAACGAGCGCGGTTTCATTCCGGCCGACAAGCAGCAGCGCACCAATGTGCCGCACATCTTTGCCATCGGCGACATCTGCGGCGACCCGATGCTGGCGCACAAGGCGACCAACGAAGCCAAGGTGGCAGCCGAGGTGATCGCCGGGCACAAGGTGGCGTTCGATGCGCTGACGATTCCTTCCGTGGCTTACACCGATCCTGAAATCGCGTGGATGGGCGTGACTGAAGCCGAAGCCAAGGCCAAGAACATTCCGTTCGAAAAAGCCAGCTTCCCCTGGGCCGCGTCAGGCCGCGCGCTGGCGATGGGCCGCGACGACGGCGTCACCAAGCTGCTGTGGGACCCGGCGACGAAGCGCATCATCGGCGCGGGCATCGTCGGCGTGAACGCAGGCGAACTATTGGCCGAGACGGTGCTGGCGATGGAAATGGGCGCCGACCTGGAAGACCTGGCGCTGACCATTCATGCGCATCCGACCTTGTCTGAGACGCCGATGTTTGCCGCGGAGATGGGGCTTGGCTCCATTACCGACCTTTACATTCCGCCGAAGAAGTCAGCGTAACGTCGGCGCGTCGATGTAAATTCGTCGTTCCCGCGAAAGCGGGAACCCAGGAGTGCCACAGTAGTGTGTTTTCATTTCCGGACCCCCGCTTTCGCGGGGATGACGGGTTAAATCACGATCGCTTGTAGATGTCCGGGTCGAACCGCTCCATGTGCGCCGTCGGCGCATGGAGCGGCGTCCAGCCGTATTTCGCATAGAGCTGCGCGGCGGTCGACGTCACCAGCGTGAAGCGGCGCAAGTTTTGCAAGTCAGGGTGCGCCAGCACCGCATCCATCAACAATCTCGAAATTCCTCGTCCGCGCTGTTCCGTCGGCACCAATACGTCGCACAGGTAGCCGAAGGTGGCGTAGTCGGTCACGACGCGCGCGAAGCCGACCTGTTTGCCGCCGGTTTGCCCGTCACTTTCGTAGGCACCGAAGCAGAGCGAGTTATCGATTGCCTTTTGCACGAGCGCCAAGCTGATGCCAATGGCCCAGGTTGATTCCGTGGTAAGGAAACCGTGGATCAGGCTTAGATCCAGCCGGGTTTTGTCGCATGATATTTCCATCATTTTGATGTTGGTGACCTTTCCCTATTGTAATTCGCGAGGCCTGCCAAAGTTGACAGCTGCTAATGTTATCAGCTGCCAAAGTTGACAGCTTGTCTTGTCGAATGCGCCATGCCAGCATCCGACACCATAAGTAGAAAAGTATAAGAAGCATTTCCACGCTCGAGAACCACGCAAGTGAACCACCAACCGATGGAAAAGGGAGAGAGAGATGGAAAGCAAAAACGAGTCAGGGGAATCAGGCAGTGCAGGGAAAAAAATCAGACGAGTCGCGTTGACGGCGCTGATGGCATTGGCAGCGCTTGCCGGCGTGTGCATGGTCGCGGCGCCTGGCCAGGTTTCTGCCGCTCCCGCAGCGGCGGTATCGGAGAACCTTGTTTCCGGGACCGGCGCGGACCGCTTCGCTTGGATGTTGTTCGTGCAGGCGGTCAGTCCCAGCGGAAATTCGCAAAATCCACTGTCGTTCGAGAATTGGCAGGAACAGTGCGATCTTCAGCCTCAGCTTTGTGGGTTGTCCGGCGCGGCGGCGGTGAAGGGGCACGGCAAGACCAGGGTTCGGCACGCCCACGCCAGCGCTCTTGGCAAGAGGCTCATGAAGGTAGAGGGACTGGCGGTGACCCCTTCCAAAATCGGCTGCGGCTCGATGAATACTGCGGGATTCCCTCCCGCCGCGCCGGCAACCAATGTGGCGTCGGGTGCGGTGTTTTGCGAAGAAGTTTTCGTGAACGAGGCGGAAGCGAATTTCATCACGAAAAACAAGCTGACGACCCTCAAGGGGCAGCAGGCTTACGGCAACGTGACGTTCCCTTGGGATGCGATTGAAATCAAGGTCGATTGGGTGCCGCAAAGCTCGTTCGTCAAGCCGTTCAGCTGCCCCAGCAAGACGCTTTACACGGAGATGATCCAGTTCGACGGCGACAGCAAGCCGGTATGCTATGCGATGGTCGGCATGCACATTTCTTCCAAGGTGCTGCCCAATTGGTTGTGGGCGACGTTCGAGCCGAACGATCCGGCGACCAACCCCAATCGATGCAACGGCAACCTTTACAATCTGTGTTTCGATTCCTGGGGGACGACTTCCGCGAACCCGTATGGCCCGGGCCAGACTCCGTCCCAAAGCGCTGCATTGGCCGACGTGATGAAAGCGACCAAGCTCCCGCCGGTTTTCAATAACTATTACCTGACGGCGGCGCAGACCGAGTACGTGGAAAACGGCCAGCCGGTCCAGCTCGGCAATTCCTTCGTCGAGTTCAATGCAGGCGTGGAGCCGCACCAGGCTTCGTGCATCACTTGCCACAACTATGCCTACGCGGGCACGGTGAATGTCGGATTCCCGCTCAATGGCTGGCCGAACATCGGCTACGCCTGCAACACGCCGGGTGCGACGGCGAGCTGCATTCCGAGCTACCCGGGAGCGAAGAGCTGGACGTCGGAGGACTTTTCCTGGCTTCTGGGCATCATGCCGAAGTAATCCTCGTTCCTCGGCATACGTAGTGGCGGCGCACGGGGTCTCGGCCGGTTGGGTTGACGATTCGGCTGGATTTTGTGCGCCGGCTTTTACGCCAGCTTATCCAGCACTTGCGCCAGGAGATCGATCATCTGATCGATCTCCTGCGTCGTCACGTTCAACGCCGGCATGAAGCGCAGCAGGTTGGGGCGTGGCGCGTTGATCAATAGCCCGGTCGGCTGCAATTCGCGCGCCGCCTCCACGATGGCCGGCCCGATATCCTTGCCCAACTTCAGGGCACGCAGCAAGCCTTCGCCGCGTTCGCCTTCCAGGCCGTAGCGGTCCGACAGCTTCAGCAGCACCTTGCTCAGGTATACGCCCTTGTCGGTGACCGACTTCAGGAAGCCGGGCTTGAGTAATTCCTTCGTCACGGCCACCCCCACGGCTGCCATCAAGGGGTTGCCGGTGTAGGTGCCGCCCTGGTCGCCGGGCTCGAATACGGCGGCCTTTTCCGTGCAGAGCAGCGCCGCCAGCGGCACGCCACCGCCTATGCCTTTGCCGAGGGTCATGATGTCGGGCTTGATGCCGGCCAGCTCATAGGCGAACAAGGGGCCGCAGCGGCCCATGCCGGTTTGCACTTCGTCGACGATCAACAGCAGGCCGTGCTTTTCGGTCAGCGCACGCAAGCCTTGCATGAAGGCATGCTCGGACGGAATCACGCCGCTCTCGCCCTGGATAGGCTCCAGCATCACGGCCACGGTCTTGCCGGTGATCAGGCGTTCCACACTCGCCAGGTCGTTCAATTGCGCCTTGGGAAAGCCGTCGACCTGGGGCGCGAAGATGGTGTCCCAGCCCGGTTTGCCCGAGGCCGACATGGTGGCGATGGTGCGACCGTGGAAACCCTGGTCGAAGGTGATGATTTCAAAGCGGTTTTCTCCGGCAGCGTTCTTGTGCAGCTTGCCGTATTTGCGCGCCAGCTTGATCGCGCCCTCGTTGGCTTCGGCGCCGCTGCTGGCGAAGAACACGCGGTCGAAGCACGAGTTTTTCTTCAGCAGCGCGGCCAGTTCGATGGCCGGCTCGTTGTAGAACGCGGGCGAGGGGTTGATCAGTTTCTTCGATTGCTCGGTCAGCGCTTCGGTGATGCAGGCAGGCGCGTGGCCCAGGCAGTTGACGGCCCAGCCCTGCATGAAATCGAGATAGCGTTTGCCCGTGTGATCGAACAGCCACATGCCTTCGCCGCGCGTGTACACCACGTCCGGGCGCTTGGTGACGGACAACAAGGCGTTGACTTCATACTGCGAGAACTCCATTTGCGCGGCTCCTGTCTGGTTGATGGAAGGCGTTACCTCTCCTCTCCCGCAGGCGGGAGAAGGGCGGGGCGGGCGGCGAACCCGATGAGGGAGGTCGCGACTCGGCTAGGCATGAATAGCGTTGCCAAAGCATAACCTCCCTCACCCCCGGCCCCTCTCCCGCCCGCGGGCGAGGGGTGACGAAAAAAAAGCCACAGGGTGGGCCTGTGGCTTCGTGATCACTGAACGTTCACGCGCACGGCTTCCCTGGCAAGGGCAGGAGATGGCGGCGTCGGTTGAGCGTTTTTGCGAAGTTCATGGGAATAATATAAAACGTTTTTTGCGGTGCAGCAAGCGAAAATTCATGCGCTGCAGCAAAGAACTTGGCGGTATAGTCGTCACTGTTGTCAATTGAACGGAAATCGCACCACCATGATGGAAACCTTGCCCGTCGGCTTCACGCTGGCGGCGTTCCGGGCCGTGACCCCGTTGGACGAATCCAACATCTGGGCCTTCGTCCTCGACCGCAATGCCGAGCGTATCGGCGTCAAGCGGCGCGGCCCGGCGCTGGAAAACCTGAAGAAGATTTTTGAAGCCACCTTCCACCTGGCCAACACGGTGGGCTTTCGCGCCATGACCTTGCGCGACCTGTGCCGCGAAACGGGCTTGTCGATGGGCGGCTTGTACGGCTACATCCAGACCAAGGACCAGTTGGCGGCGATGATCGAAGACGCGGTGCGCCAGATGAGCGAGCAGATGCCGGCCTGGTTCGCCCACGTGGAAAAGCCGGCTGACCGGCTCGAATGCCTGTTGCGCGCCTTCATCTATTCGTCGGAAATCCTGCAGCCGTGGTTGTTTTTCGTGTTCCTCGAATCGCGCGGCCTGCCGGTTGAGCAAAAGAACGTGGCCAAGGAGGCTGAACTGCGCTTCCACTCGCACCTGGCCGACCTGATCGAGGCCGATGGCAACCACGATGCCGAGAGCGCCTTCCTGCTGGCGGCGCATTGCATGGCGTTCATCCAGGATTGGTACGTCAAGCGCTGGAAGTACCACGCGGCGAAGATTGACGTCGATGTGTTTGCGGCGAGTGCGGTGGAGTTGTTGCGCTCGCGCCTGGTGCGTTCGGGCTGAAGCTCAGCCTGCAAGGGCCTTGATGTCGCGTATTTCCAGCACGTGCCTGCCCGAAGCTTTGCGCGCGGCATTGAGCATGGCTTGTCCCATGTCGTTGGTGGTCAGGATGCTGTTCGGCATCAGCTTGCGCATGAGTGGCAGGACGGGCTTGGTCAGGCTGTAGAACAATTGGTAGGAGCGCGTTTTGGAGCGTATGCCGTCCAGCGGCTGGATGATGCCGGGGCGAAACAGGTAGACGCCGGCAAACGGCAGGTGCAGCAGGGCGTTTTCGGTGCGGCCTTTGACGCGGGCCCACATGCTGCGCCCCTGTTCGCTGCCGTCGGTGCCGGCGCCCGAGACATAGGTGAAGACCATGCCGGGATTCTGCCGTGCCAGCACGCGCGCGGCGGCCAGGGTCAGGTCGTAGGTCAGATGCGTATATTGCTGCTCGCTCATGCCGTTGGACGAGACGCCGAGGCAGAAGAAGCAGGCGTCGAAGCCCGACAGTTTGTCTTCCACGCCGGCATAGTCGAACAGGTCGGCATGCACGAAGTCGTCGAGCTTGGCGTGCTGCATGCCTAATGCGGTGCGGCCGACGGTGCGGACCAGCGCCACGTCGGGCGCGTCGAGGCAGGCGCGCAGCACGCCTTGTCCCACCATGCCTGTCGCGCCGAATAGGAGGATGTTCATGTCGATTCCCTGATAATTGCCGTAGTGGTTTGCCTCTCAATGAGGCCGGAATTTCTGAAATGCAAGGCTTGACGGTAAATTTTGTCGCGTGCAACTGAAAACGCCGCCAATCGGCGCGAAAATGGGCTGGCTTGTTGTAACATGCATTTCCCCATTCTATTTCGCCATGCAGCCATGCCGCAAAAGCTTGTGATCTTCGGCGTCAGCAATATCGTTTCGGACCTGTTCGATTGTGCGCTTGCTTTGGGCATGGATATCGCCAAGGTGGTGATCCATTTGCCGGAACAGGTCGGCGAGCGCGACGTCAGCCTGCGCGACCGCATCGCCGCGCTGGGGGCTTTCGGGCAGCATCCCGCGGTGCAAAATCTCGACGAGTTCCAACCGGGGCCGGACGAGGCCTACATTCTCGGCCCGACCACGCCGACGCGCGCGGTGCTGGCGGCGATCCTGCGCGACAAATTCGGTTTGCGCTTCGCCACGCTGGTGCATCCTAGCGCCTGCGTGTCGCCGCTGGCCAGCCTGGGCGAGGGCGTGTTCGTCGGCGCCAACAGCGTGATCGGGCCGGGCGCGAAGCTGGCGCAGCACGTGTTCGTCAACCGCGGCGTCACCATCGGGCACGACACGTGGATCGACTCGTTTTCGCGCGTGCAGCCGGGCAGCAATCTCGGCGGCCTTTCGCGCATCGGCCATTCTGTGACGATCGCCATCGGCGCCACGCTGACCGAGCGCCTCGTGATCGGCGACCGTGCCTTTATCGGCGCGGCGGCCGTCGTCAATGCCGACGTGGCAGCCGAAGCCACCGTGATCGGCGGGCGCAGCAAGGCAAAGATTATTTGATACGCCGGTGATACTGCGCTACGCTCAATTCGCAGGCTTGGCGCAGCGAGGCCGACGAGTTGTCGAGGTCGAGCGTTTGCGCAAACAGCGTACGCATGGCTTCGCCGCGTGAACGGCGCAGCCTGGCGTCGGTGATCAAGGCGTCGAGGTCGGCGAAATAGGCATCGATGTCGGCCGCCGCGGCGGCGCCGATCTTGTCGCCGCCATCGGAATTTCTCAACGCCGTCACAGCCAACCCTTCGGCCATCGCTTCGGCTACGCTGAAGCCGCCGCCCACGCGCGGCGGGTTGACGTAGATGTCGGCTGTCCGCATCACGCTACGGATGTCTTCGCGGTAGGGCAGCGTCAGCACTTGCTCGTCGGGCAGGTCGAGCAGCGCGGCGGGGCGGGCCGCCACGCCGCCGACGAGCAGCCATTGCACGTCGGGATGGCGCTGCAGTAGTTCCACCATGCGCACTGCCCACTCGCCGTCGATTTCCAGGCGCAAGCGCGCGCCTACGGAGAGCAGGACGATGCCCGATTCGTGCAGTTCCAATTCGCTGCGCGCGAGTTCGGCGCCGTGCGGCTTGAGTTTGACGCGAAACGGGTGGTAGTGGCCCAGGGCGGCGGGGGCCGACGGTGCCCACATGTCGCCCGCGACGCCGGCCTGGGTTTGATCGGCGGTCAGCCAGACGTCGCACGGGGCCATCGGCTGCACGGCGTGCACGCACAGGCCCAACACCGGGCGCGCGCGATGGAGGGCGGAGAGGAAGGGCGAATTCAGGCCGACGAACATGACGAGGTCGGGATCGAATTTGGCAACCGAGATCAGCAAGTCGTCCCAGCGCCGCGGCAGCGAAAAACGCTCGTCGGACAAGGTCACGGCGATGCCGTCGGGCACGTTCTTCCTGAGCTTGGCGTAGTCGGGCGCAAACGTCGTCAGGTGGGCGCTGTTGCCGAAATACTCGCCCATGTCCGGTATGCGCAATTCTTGCGCCGAGAACAGCGTCACTTCGTAACCCAGGTCCTGCAGCAATTTCGCATGTTGCAAGGCCAGCGGCGTGGGCGCATGCGAATCCTGGCCGATGTAGGAGGCGACCAGCGCCACCTTGCGGATCGTAGTCACCTGGCGCGGCGCAAATGCCGTCTTCGCGCGTTCGGCGAAAGCCTGTCCCATGCGGCCTGCGAGCTCGGGAATGCGCATCATGCGCAGCACCTCGACGAAGCGGGCGCGGTCGCCGCCCTTGGAAATGAACACGCCCCATATGTAGACCGCGAACGCCATCAGGCGGTCCGGGTCGAACGGCTCGATGCTCAACAGCAATTCGCCGGCGTCGGCCAGGTATGAGACGTCGCCGGTCACTTCGTAGAGGAAGGTCGTGCGCAGGAAGCCCGGCACACCTTGGCGCGGCACGCCGGCTTCGAGCGAGGCGCGCACCTTGGCCTTGAGATCGTCGCGCGTTTCCTGGCAATACAGTTCGAGCAGCGCATGCCAGCGCTGGCTGGCGCCGGGGTTTTTCAGGGTGCGGTTGAGGGCGTCGATCAAGAGGACGCTGGTGATGGTCGGGGTATTCATCGGCGGTGCGGCGAGCCTGTAAGGCGAAATGGCGGACGGATGGCATCTTATCACTGGGCGCGCGGTTTGCCCGATTTTGTGCGTCGGGGCAAATGAGGGATAATCTCGCTCCATGACGCAGACATTGACGCAAGCATTGGAAATTCCGCACGACGTCTCGCTATTGAGACACAACACCTTCGGCCTCGAAGCCAGGGCGAAGCGTTTTCTTTGCCTGACCGATGCGGCGCAATTGGCGCTATTGCACGCCGATTCGACGATTGCGGCGCTACCGCGCCTGACCCTGGGTGGCGGCAGCAATATGTTGCTGACGCGTGATTTTCCCGGTTTGGTCATCCACGTCCAGTTGAAAGGCATCGAACTCGCGGGCGAAGATGATACGACGCATCGTATTCGCGTGGCTGCAGGCGAGAATTGGCACGACTTCGTCATGTGGACGCTCGACCATGGCTATGGCGGGTTGGAAAACCTGTCGCTGATCCCCGGCAGCGTGGGCGCGGCGCCGATCCAGAATATCGGGGCGTACGGCGTGGAAGCGGGTGAGCTGATCGAATCGGTGACGGTGTTCGATTTCGAGAGCGGCGCAACGTTCATTTTGCCGCGCGCCGTTTGTGCGTTCGGCTATCGCGATAGCATCTTCAAGCACGCCCTGCGCGATTCGCACCTGATCCTGGCCGTGACCTTTGCCCTACCCAAGGCGTGGGCGCCCAATACGCGTTATGCCGAAGTGGCGCAGGAGTTGGCGGCGCGTGGCATTGCCGAACCGACGGCGCGCGACATCAGCGATGCGGTGATCGCGATCCGGCGGCGCAAGCTGCCTGACCCGGCCGTGATCGGTAACGCAGGGAGCTTTTTCAAGAATCCGGTGGTGCCGGCGGCGCAGCGCGACGCACTGCTTGCAGCGCATTCGCAACTGGTCAGCCATGTGCAATCCGACGGCTCTTACAAGCTTGCGGCGGGGTGGCTGATCGATCAATGCGGCTGGAAGGGCAAAAACCTGGGGGCGGCGGGGGTGTATGAAAAGCAGGCGCTGGTGCTGGTCAATCGTGGCGGTGCGACGGGCGAGGACGTCTGGCGCCTGGCGCAGGCGGTGCAGGCTGAAGTGGAGGCGCGCTTTGGCGTGCGGCTTGAACCGGAGCCGGTCGTGATTTGACTAGCGAATTCGTAGGTTGGCGCCGAGCGCAGCGAAGCCCAGCAATCCTGCACGCCCATTTCCGCCGAAAGCGGCGATGCAAACGTCGGATGTCGGGCTTCGCTGCGCTCAGCACCAACCTACGTGACGTCTCACCCGATCAGAGGAAATGGCAGACGTAATCGAGCGTCTGCAGCACCTCGATGTCGAAGGTGGAATTCCCCGGCACGTTGAATTTTTCCCCGGCCGCATAGGTGGTCCAGTTGTCGTCGCCGTGCAGGCGGATGCGGCATTCGCCTGCGTTCAACTCCATCAATTCCGGCGCCGCGGTGTTGAACTTGAGCGTGGCGGGGAAGATCACGCCGACGGTTTTCTTGCTGCCGTCGGGAAAAATCACAGTGTGCGAGACGCACTTGCCGTCGAAGTAGATGTTGGCTTGCTTGACGACGGATACCTGGTCGAATTGCGCTGTCATGGATGTTCCCGGAAAGTTAGTCGCCGCTCTTGTCGAGGCGGGGCAGGCCTACGCTGCTGCTCGAGCCAAGCAGGCCGGCCTTCTGGTAGATGGCCAGCTTGTCGCGCGTGTCGCTGATGTCGAGGTTGCGCATGGTCAGTTGGCCGATGCGATCCTGCGGCGAGAACGCGCCTTCTCCCTTTTCCATGGTCAGGCGTTCGGGTTTGTAGGTCAGGTTTGGCGATTCGGTGTTCAAGATGCTGTAGTCGTTGCCGCGGCGCAGTTCCAGCGTCACAACGCCGGTGATGGCGCGCGCGACCCAGCGCTGCGAGGCTTCGCGCAGCATGATGGCTTGGGTGTCGAACCAGCGGCCCTGGTACAACAGGCGCCCCAGCTTGCGGCCGTTGTCGCGGTAGGTCTCAATCGTGTCTTCGTTGTGGATGCCGGTGACTAAACGCTCGTAGGCGATGAACAGCAACGCCAAGCCGGGCGCTTCATAGATGCCGCGGCTCTTGGCTTCGATGATGCGGTTTTCGATCTGGTCGCTCATGCCCAAACCGTGGCGTCCGCCGATGCGGTTGGCTTCCATCATCAATTCGACCGGGTTGGCAAAGGTGATACCGTTGAGCGCCACGGGCACGCCTTCTTCAAAGCGCACGCTGACTTCTTCGCGCTTGACTTCGACCTCGTCGCGCCAGAACGCCACGCCCATGATGGGGTCGACGATCTTCATGCCGCTGTTCAAAAATTCGAGGTGCTTGGCTTCGTGCGTTGCGCCCAGCATGTTGGAGTCGGTCGAGTAAGCCTTTTCGGTCGACATCTTGTAGTCGAAGCCGGACTTGATCAGGAATTCCGACATTTCGGTGCGCCCGCCCAATTCATCGATGAACTGGTTGTCGAGCCAGGGCTTGTAGATTTTCAAGTCCGGGTTGACCAGGAGGCCGTAGCGGTAGAAGCGCTCGATGTCGTTGCCCTTGTAGGTGGAACCGTCGCCCCAGATGTTGACGTTGTCTTCCCGCATCGCGGCGACGAGCATGGTGCCGGTGACGGCGCGCCCCAGCGGCGTGGTGTTGAAGTAGGTGTTGCCGCCGGTGGAAATGTGGAAGGCGCCGCTTTGCAGGGCGGCAAAGCCTTCGGCCACGAGCTGCTCGCGGCAATCGATCAGGCGCGCCAGTTCGGCGCCGTAGAGCTTGGCCTTCTTGGGGATGGCGTCGTAGTCGGCTTCGTCAGGCTGGCCCAGGTTGGCGGTGTAGGCGTAGGGCAGGGCGCCCTTTTGCTTCATCCAGTGCAGTGCGGCGCTGGTGTCCAAACCGCCGGAAAAGGCGATGCCGACTTTCTGGTTGACGGGTACGGATTGCAGGATATTCGACATGATGATTGCTCAGAATTGATTTGCGGTTATGCGGTTACCTAAGGCTGCCCAACGTTACCCAACGTTACCCAACGCGGCCCTTGACCAGGTATTCAAGCAGGGCCTTTTGCACGTGCAGGCGGTTTTCCGCCTCGTCCCAGACCACCGATTGCGCTCCGTCGATGACGTCGGCCGATACTTCTTCGCCGCGGTGCGCCGGCAGGCAATGCATGAACAGGGCATCGGGCGCGGCGCGGCGCATCTTGTCGGCGTCGACGATCCAGCCGTCGAAGGCCTTCAGGCGCGCGGCGTTTTCCTGTTCGAAACCCATGCTGGTCCAGACATCCGTGTTGATGAGGTGGACGCCTTCGCAGGCGTCGCTCGGGTTCTTGAACACGGTGTAGTTCTTGTTGCCGGCATCGACCCATTTCATGTCGATGTCGTAGCCGGCGGGCGTCGAGACGTTCAGGTGGAAGCCGAACACTTGCGCGGCCTGCAGCCAGGAATAAAGCATGTTGTTGGCGTCGCCGATCCAGGCCACGGTCTTGCCGGCGATCGTGCCGCGATGTTCCAGGTAGGTGAACACGTCGGCCAGCACCTGGCACGGATGGTGTTCGTTGGTCAAACCGTTGACCACGGGCACGCGGCTGCCGGCGGCGAAGCGTTCGATGATGTCGTGGCCGTAGGTGCGGATCATGATGATGTCGCACATGCGCGAGATGACTTGCGCCGCATCGCCGATGGGCTCGCCGCGGCCGAGCTGGCTGTCGCGCGTGTTGAGGTAGATGGCGGCGCCGCCCAACTGGTGCATGCCGGCCTCGAACGAGAGGCGCGTGCGCGTCGAGTGCTTTTCGAAAATCATCACCAGCGTGCGGTCCAGGAGCGGGTGATAGGTGTCGTAATTCTTGAACTTGTGCTTGATGACGGAAGCGCGTTCCATCACGTATTCGTATTCTTCGAGCGTGAAGTCCGAAATCTGCAGGAAATGTTTGATCGACATGGCGTGAATGCGGGTGAATACACGGCCTGCCGCGCAAATGCGGCGCCGTTTATTTTGGCAGTGGGTGCAGCCCCATTATAAGGGAATTGGGGCCGAAAAAACGGCGGGTGCTTAATAAAGCGTCAATATGGCCGGAGCGTATAAGACCAGATACTGCATGAAGTCGGGCGTTCGATCCGAATTGGTGCAAGTTTGGCGATACCGCCAGGCTCATGACAACCTGGACAATACGCTAATAGCCGATGGTTTGCAGCGATTCATGGCGCAGTTGCAGGTACAGCTCGTGCCGCATGCGGCTGATGGCGCCGGCTTCGACTGCTGCCAGGATGGCGCAGCCGGGTTCGTTCACATGGTGGCAGTTGTAGAAGCGGCACTGGCCGAGGTGGGGTGCAAACTCAGGGAAGGCGCGTTCCAGCATCCCTTCGGACAGATGGTGCAGGCCGAATTCCTGGAAGCCCGGCGAATCGATGATGCTGCCGCCGCCATCGAGGTGGTAGAGCCGCGTGAAGGTGGTGGTGTGTTTGCCGGTATCGAGCGCGGCGGAAATTTCGCGCGTGGCGATGTCGGCATCGGGCACCAGCAGGTTGATCAGGGACGATTTGCCCATGCCGGATTGGCCGATCAGGATGCTCGATTGCCCGGCAAACAGCGGCGTGAGCAATGCCCGCGCGGCATCGGGCGCGGCTTTGACTGAAATCTCGTGCACCGGGTAGCCGAGCGCCGCATAGCGGCCCACGCGTTCGCGCGCCTTGGCCAGCGAGGGTTCGACGTCGATCTTGTTGAGGATCAGGTGCGCGGCGATGCCGGCGGCATTGGCGGCGACCAGCGCGCGCGATACCAGGTCGTCGGAAAAGCCAGGTTCGGTGGCGACGACGACGAACAATTGCGTCAGGTTGGCCGCCAAGAGTTTGGACTTGTATTGGTCGGAACGGTAGAGCAGGGTCTGCCGTTCCTGTATCGCTTCGATGACGGCCTGGTCGTTCGAGGTGCGCTTGATGTCGACCGTATCGCCGACTGCCACGTCGCTTTTTTTGCCGCGTGTGACGCAATGCAGGCGTACTGCATCGGCTTCAACGAGATAGTGGCGTCCGTGTGCGGCGATGACTATGCCGTGTTCCATCAAACGAATGACTGCTCGAACAAGGCGTCGACCTTGGCGGCGCATATGAAGTCGTTGACCGAGATGCCGCCACGGCCGCCGTTGACGGTATGCGTGTCGAACTTGATCACGCAACGGTTATAGGTGACGGTCAGTTCGGGGTGGTGGTCTTCGGCGTGGATCACGTAGGCGATGGCGTTGATGAAGGCCAGCGTTTCGTAGTAGTTCTTGAAGTTGAAGCTCTTGACGATGCGGGGGGCGTCCATACGCGGGCCGTCCTGGGTCCAGCCCGATACGGCTTGCAGATGAACGGCGATGTCGGCGTCGGAGAGGCCGGTTTCGGTATGCTGGCACTTCTGCTCCAGCAGTTCGGTGGTGGTAGGCATGATGAATCCTTTCTTTACTGCATCAATGAGCGACAAGCAGTCGATCGATGCGCATGGCGGCATTGGGGTGGGAATCGTAGAAGGCGGAATGCAGCGGGTCGGGCGTCAGTGTCGAGGCGTTGTCCTCATACAGCTTGACCAGGGCCGACACCAGGGCGCGTGCGTCGGCTTGTTGTGCGGCAAAGGCATCGGCTTCGTACTCGTGCTTGCGCGAACCGATCGACATCACCGGTGAAAAGAAGAAGGTGAATACCGGCAGCGCCAGCATGAACAGGATCAGCGCCACGGCGTCGTTGCTGCTGTTTAGCATTGGCTCGACGCCCAGGCCGACGTAGAACCAGGTCTGGTTTTTCAGGTAGCCCAAGAGTGCGAGGAAGGCCAGCGAGAGGGCGAACATCAGCACGGTGCGCTTGACGATGTGCTTGAGCTTGAAGTGGCCCAGTTCGTGCGCCAGGATCGCTTCGATCTCTTGCGGCTGCAATCGCGTCAGGAGCGTATCGAAGAACACCACGCGCTTGGCCGCGCCGAAGCCGGAAAAATAGGCATTGCCGTGGCCGCTGCGCTTGGAGCCATCCATGACGAACAGGCCGCGCGAGGTGAAACCGACGCGGTCCATCAGCTTGCCGATGCGCTCCTTGAGCGGTGCGTCGTCCAAAGGTGTAAATTTGTTGAACAAGGGCGCGATCAGGGTGGGGTAGAGCACCTGCATCAGGATCGAGAAGCCGGAAAACACCAGCCAGGCATAGAGCCACCAGAGGTTGCCGGCCTTTTCCATCAGCGTCAGCACGACCCACAAGAGCGGCAGGCCGATGACGGCGGACACCAGCGTGGACTTGGCGAGATCGGCAAAGAACAGCGCCGGCTTCATCTTGTTGAAGCCGAAACGTTCTTCGAGCGAAAATTGGCGGTAGTAGTCAAAGGGCAGATCGATCAGGCCGGTGATGACTGTTACGGCAAGCATCAGGCAGATCTGCTCGAGCCGGCCGGAGCCGAGCTTTTCGAGCAGCGCGAGCGACACGGCTTGCAAGCCGCCCAGCAGGGTGAAGCCGATCAGGACAAAGGCACCGACGAACAATTCGATCAAGCCGAACTTGGTCTTGGCGACGGTGTAGTCGGCGGCCTTCTGGTGTGCGTCGAGCGAAATTTTTTCCATGAATTGCGGCGGCACGGCGGCGCGGTGCGCCAGCACGTGGCGGATTTGGCGCGAAGAAAGCCAGAATCGCACGGATAGCGAAACGGCGAAGAAAACAATGAACAAAACCGAGAACACCGATGAAACCATGGCATGCCTGTGAGAAAATGGCGCTTGGATTGAATTTGATGAAGAATAGACAATATAGCCAATTTGGGCCAGTTCAGCTGAATCGGCGCAATTGACCATTTGCAGGAAAGAATTATGTCACAACCTACAGAACTGAACCCGGAAGCCGCCATGCAAAGCACGCCCACCCGTCCAAATGAATTCAACCTGATCTGGGTCGACATGGAAATGACGGGGCTGGACCCGGACAACGACCGCATCATCGAAGTGGCGGTGGTGGTGACCGATTCCGAGCTCAATGTGCTGGCCGAGGGGCCGGTATTTGCGATCCATCAAGCCGACGCCATTCTGGATGGCATGGATGCCTGGAACAAGGGCACGCACGGGCGTTCCGGCCTGATCGAGCGCGTCAAGGCCTCAACCTTCAGCGAAGCCGACGCGGAAAAGGCGCTGATCGACTTCCTGAAAGCCTATGTGCCGAACGGCAAATCGCCCATGTGCGGCAACACCATCTGCCAGGACCGCCGCTTCATGGCACGCGGCATGCCCAAGCTGGAAGCGTTCTTCCACTATCGCAATCTCGACGTTTCGACCTTGAAGGAATTATGCAAGCGCTGGAAGCCTGAACTGGCGTCGGGGTTCAAGAAGCACCAGAAGCATACGGCGTTGGCTGACATCATGGAGTCGATTGAGGAATTGAAGTATTACCGCGAGCACTTTATTAAGTTATAAGCTGGTAGCTTGGCCGGCCTCGATTTCCGAGACGAACGGTCATGGATACCACTGTCAAATTCGTGTGCACGCTGCTTGTCTTTGTGGTGGCCTGCGTGATCGTTTTCTTTCTTGATTCCGGCGACCGGGGCGAACAAGATAGTCATTTCTGGCGTCGAGGCACGAACGATCTCGTCAGACGACTCACGATGCGACCAAACGGCGAACTGCGCAACCATTTCAAGTTCATGTTTGTCCTTTTTGCTTCCATGTTCGTTGCAGGAATTTGGATATTTGCCTAGCCTGCCCCCGCCCGATCTGCAGACGCTTTGATCTCTGTCAAATGCGAAGCGCGATAATTGCGCTCTGTTCTTATTATTTCCGTCGTCCTCGCGGAAGCGGGGACCCACAATGCCCCGGTCAGCGGATGTAATGTGGATCCCCGCTTCCGCGGGGATGACGGGTTAAAGGCGTACAGGCAGAAGAGGGGAACCCAATCAGGCGCTCGACTTGTACCCTATCCTGAACCCGCCCCAATGCTTCCCGTCGACATAAATCGGCGCGGAAAGATCGTGCATCACTTCCCCCGTATCGCGCTTGTAGGTCTGCAGCAGGAACGCCTTGGTATTGGCGCCGCAGCGTGATCCGGTGCGGTCGTTGAAGATGCGCTTGGTGCGGTTGTTGACGATGTCGACGTCGTAGTTGCCGGTCAGCGGTTGCGAGAATTTCTTGTTGTGCGTGGGGAAGTAGCCGTTGCTGTCGACTGCGCCGGCATAGGCCAGTTGCGGCATGCCGGCGAGCAGGCTTTCCTGGAGCGCGGGCAGCGCGCGGTCGGTGAAGGTGTCGAAGGCGCTCCGGTATTTCTGTGGATTGGTGTTGGAGATGGGCGTATAGCGCCGGTCGAACAGCGACTCGCGGCTGATCTGGCCGGCGGCGATCGCTTGGGAGAACAATTGGCCGACTTCGCGCGCCGCCTGTTGTGCCGCGAGGCGGATTGCGTCGTGCGAGGTGGCGATGCCGTAGGATGCCATCGCATCGGCGATCGCTTCGCCGCGCTCGGCCAGCGCCATGGCTGAAGCGGCAGCATTGGGCAGGCCCGATTCGGTCGCTTTGAGGTTGTCGTGGATTTGTGCGATGGCGCTGCTGATGGCGTTGCCGACGTCGACATGCTCGCGCGCGGCATGTGCGATCCCGCCGATCGCGCTCTCGGAGGATTGCGACGACTGCTCGATGTTGCCCAGGTAGTGGTGTACGCGCTCGACGTTTTGCGCCGCTTCGCCGACCTTGGCGGTGAGCTTGCCCATGCCTTCGGCGGCCTGTTCCGATTGTCCGGTGATTTCCCGCACCATCGCGCCGATCTCGTCGGTGGCCGACTTGGTGCGCTGAGCCAGCTGCCGCACTTCGCCGGCGACCACGGCAAAGCCGCGCCCATGTTCGCCGGCGCGCGCGGCCTCGATGGCGGCGTTCAGGGCCAGCAAATTGGTGCGGGCGGCGATTTCGTTGATCACTTCGGTGATGCCGTGGATGCGGCGCGATTTTTCCTGCAATGCGCCCATCATGGCCGACGAGGCTTGCGCTTCCTGGCGGGCGGTCTGGATTTGCGCCAGGCCGCGGTCGACTTCGGCGCGTGCCGCCTGCGCTTCGCGCCTTGCCTCGGCGGCGATCTGCGCGGCGCGCTCGGCATTGCTGGCGATCTGGCTGGTGGTGGCGGCGTTTTGCGCGGTGCTTTGCACGATGTCGTTGGCGGTGGCGACGTCGGTCTCGATTTTCTTTTTCACCGAATCGACGAAGAACGAGGTTTCGGCCGCGCCGATCATGATGTGGTCGATTTCGCCCTCCACGTGCAGCGCGAAACGCTCTGCGCCGCCTTGCGTGCGGCGCGACGCGAGGAACAGGACCAAGGTGCTGGTAAAGAGCGAGGCGACGATGGCGCCGCGCATGGCCCCGCCGGGGATGCCGATGGCTTCAGCCAGCCAGGCCGCGATGAGACTGCCGGCCAGGGCGCCCACGATGATCGATGCCATCCGAACCGACTTGTGCCGCAGCAGCATGATCTTCTCCGCAGTGGATACCGGACCCAGTATATCGATGCGGGATCAGTGGGGCAATTACAGGAAATGACGGGTTGTTGCAGGCCGGATCAGTGGAGTTTCGATTCCGCGCCGCAGCATTTCTTGTATTTCTTGCCGCTGCCGCAGGGGCAATCGTCGTTGCGGCCGGTTTTGGGGGCATCGCGTTCGACGGTCTGCACCGCCGACCTGCGCTTCGGTTTCCAATAACGGTAGATCTCGGGGATGGCCGACTCGATTTCCAATGCCAGCTTGTGGCATTTCATCGGGTTATCGACCAACACCAGTTCCTCTTCCTCGATTTCTTCCGCGCCCAATAGATAGATCGGGCGCATCAGGGGCGCAATTTCCGAATCCCAGATCGGCTGCCAGGCTTCGTCGCGCAGGCTCATGCCCTCCCAGAAACCCCAGGCCCAGGCTTCGCCGTCGATCACGCTGCGGCCTTCCCATTGGTGTTCGCAGAACAGCGGCTCGAACTCCTTGGGCGCGACTTCGAGCGTGATCGAAATCTCGTTCATGAAACGCGCGATCAAGCCGACGATGCGCTCGTATTCCTTGTCGGACTTGAACATCGGCAAGCCCTGATCGTTGCCGCCCCAGACCTGCGACAGCCATTCGCCCAGCAGCACTTCTTGCGGCCCGATGGCCAGTGCCGTCAGGAAGCCGTGCAGCGAATCCATGGTCATGCAATCGTCCGGACAGCGGTCCGACAGCAGGAACTTGTCGAGTTCGTTGAATTCGCGGTCGGAAAGAGGTTCGTCGAGCTGCATGATGGGAGGGAGTCAGGTAGGTAATGCAGACAGCATACCCGTCGAACCCTGCGCCATCAACTTTTTCGCACGGCAATCGGGGATACAATGAGGCCATGAATGACCTCGTCACGCCTTCGTTTGCCAATCTCGGACCCGACGCCGTGCTCGATGCCGTCGAGAGTGTCGGCCTGTTGGGCGATGGGCGCCTGTTGGCCCTGAACAGCTACGAAAACCGTGTCTACCAGCTGGGCATCGAAGATGGACCGCCGGTGGTGGCCAAGTTTTACCGTCCGGCGCGCTGGAGCGACGAGGCGATCCTCGAAGAGCATGCGTTCACGATAGAGTTGGCGGAGCGGGAAATCCCCGTGGTGCCGCCGCTCGTGCTTGATGGCGGCAAGACCCTGCATCACTTCGCCGGCTTGCGCTTCGCCGTCTTTGCACGCCACGGCGGGCGCGCGCCCGAACTCGACGACAGCGCCACGCTGGAATGGATGGGCCGCTTCATGGGACGCATCCATGCGGTCGGCGCGCTCCAGCCGTTCGCGCATCGGCCGGTACTCGACATTGCCGGTTTCGGCATCGAACCGCGCGAATACTTGCTGGCCAACGGCTTCATTCCGGCCGATCTCGACAGTGCCTGGCGCAGCGTGTCGCAGCAGGCGCTCGATGGGGTGGCGCGCTGTTTCGAACGTGCCGGCGATGTGGCGGCGCTGCGCCTGCATGGCGACTGCCACGGCGGCAACGTGCTGTGGACCGATGCCGGGCCGCATTTCGTCGATTTCGACGATAGCCGCATGGGACCGGCGGTGCAGGACTTGTGGATGCTGCTCTCGGGCGAGCGGCGTGATCGGGTGCGCCAGATGAGCGACATCCTGGCCGGTTACGAGCATTTCTTCGACTTCAATCCGCGCGAACTGCACTTGGTCGAAGCGTTGCGCACCCTACGCCTGATTCACTATTCGGCCTGGCTTGCCAGGCGCTGGGAAGACCCGGCGTTTCTGGCGGCCTTCCCCTGGTTCAACACGCAGCGCTACTGGCAGGACCGCGTGCTGGAATTGCGCGAGCAGGTGGCGTTGATGGATGAGCCGCCGCTGTGGGATTAGACGCTGTGAGGTTAGATTCGCTGGGCCGATTTCGCCAGCGCATCGAGCGCTGTGACGACGGCATGGGCGTCGGCGCCGTCATTGGCGATCAGCACGGTATGCTCGATCGCATCGTCGCGCCGGTCCTTGGCGAAATAGGACAGCAGGTAGTCGCCATTTTCCGTATCGGGATTGCCCAGCCGGTCTTCCTTGGATAGGCGCCGCACATACCACACGGTGTAGCCGTTGGTTTCCTCGCAACAATACACTTCGGCGTAGTGATGGGGCCCGAGCGGATGCAAGTCGGTGTCGGTATGCCAGATGGCCTTGCGCCAGACGTGGTTTTTCTTGGTTTCGGGAACGTTATGCATGAAGTTTCCTCAAGGATTGCTTTTGTTTGCCTGGCGCCATTGTACGTGTTGTCCAAGCCCCGGTAGCCCCCGGTAGCCGTTAACAAATTCCAACAAGACCCTTGCCAACCAGGCAATTAAGACTATGATAGGTCGACCCTTGCAGCGAACGAGGGGTACAGGGAGGCAGTCATGGTTTCACGGAAAATCATTGTCTCGGGTATCGCCGTTGCGTGCGCGTTCGTATCGGATGCGGCCGAGCAGCAACCCAGCAAACCCCCGATCGCCCAGGTCTGGATCGATCTCTCCACCGTTTCTTCCAACATGCCCAACATGGGCGCCATGCGCGGCGGCGCCGGCGCCATGATGGGCAATATGTTCGGCGGCGGCGGAGGCAATAATGCCAATGGCGGCAATGCCTTCGGCAACACGCGCATGATGGGCGGCGCCGGACGCTGGATGGATGTCACGCTGATGACGCGCAACAATCCGTCGCTGCAAAACGCGACCCAGGCAGTACCCGACGGCAGCAAGCTCGCGCCCACGCTGGCCCTGGTCAGCCCGGAAGGGACGCCGCCGCCGGTGGTCCCGAAGAACCAGCCGCGGGAAGAGGAAAAGGAACCCGATCCGGAATTCAAGAAGCCCAAGGGCAAGATCTACCTCTACTGGGGTTGCGGCGACACCGTGCGCGAGGGCCAGCCCAAGGTGCTCGACATGGCGACTGCCGGCCCGCAAGACTTCGCCGCTTTCTTCCAGAGCCGCCACGCCACCACCAAGGGCACGCATTCCACGCCGGGGCAGCCTGACTGGCCCAACAAGACCGACAGCCGCATGATTGCGCCCGATGCAACACTGGTCGGCCAGCACACCTTCACCGGCGACGGCGTGCCCGACGGCTTCAAGCTCAACATCGACGAGATGCACGACCTGATGCCGGCCATCGACTTGAGCAATCACGACACCGATAGCGCAACGGTGCTCGACTGGAATGCGATTGCCGGCGCGCGCGCCTATTTCCTCTCCAGCATGAGTTCGCGCGGCGAAGGCGAGATGGTGATCTGGAGTTCGAGCGAAATGCCCGACTTCGGCATGGGCTTGATCGATTACCAGCCCAATGGCTCGATCGACGGTTGGCTAAGGGAGAAGGTCTTGCTCGCGCCGACGGTGACCGAGTGCGCCGTGCCCAAGGAAGCCTTGGGCAAGCACGGCATGATACGCATGATCGCCTACGGCAATGAGTTGAACGTGGCTTATCCGGCGCCGCCGAAAAATCCCAAGCAGGTGTGGGAGCCGCAATGGGCGGCCAAGGTCAGGCTGAAGTCGGTGACGATGCAGATACTGGGCATGCAGAACCGCAATGCCGGCAACAACCCCAATCCGGACAACCCCAACCAGCCGGCCCAGCCTTCTGCGCCTTCGCCGGTCAATATGCTCAAGGGCTTATTCGGGCACTAAATGGGAGTTCGATCGATCCGCTTGGTCAGGATGATCGAGGTCGCCGTCTGGCGTACGCCATCGGTCGCGCCGATCTGGTCGAGCAGGCGGTCGAGTTCGCCGGTCGACTGGCAGCGCAGCGTCAGCATGTAATCCACCGTGCCGCTGACGGCGCATAGCGTTTCGACTTCCGGCATTTTCTGCAGCAAGTTCACTAGGTTGGACGCGCTTCTCGGGTCGATGGTGATGCCGACGTAGGCGCGCACGGCCGGCTGATAGGCTTCCTGGTTCAAACGCACGCCATAGCCGGCGATCACGCCGCGCTTTTCCATGCCCGAGACGCGCGCAATCGCCGTGGTGCGCGCAATGCCCACACGCTTGGCGATGGTCGAGATCGGCGTGCGCGCGTCATCCATCAGCAAGGCGAGGATCTTGTTGTCGATTTCATCCAAGGTCGGGTTCATGTCGGTCGATATGGATTGTTTGTATTATTTATTGGTCATATTGTAGTGTCTTGCTACATTATGACGGCATTTTACTCTCTATTATCTGACATGCATAGGTTTTACACTTTTGCTATTCGGAACGCGGCTGGCAGGGGTGCAAGCGGCTTCCATACGAATCCTTACGGTCGGCAGCCTGCCGGCCAGATCACCATAGAGAGCGGAGTAGACCATGAAAAAGACCAAACTGATTCTGTTGGGCGCGGGCAAGATCGGCGACGCCATCCTGAACCTGCTGTCGCACACCGGCGATTATGAACTGACTGTTGCCGACCGTGATCCGGCGCGCATGGACTATGTCAAAGAAGCCAATTTCCCCAACGTCAAGTGCGTGCAAGCCGACCTGTCGGATTCCTCCGCCGTCGCCGATCTGATCGCCGGCCATGACGTCACGCTGTCGGCCTGCCCGTACTTCCTGACGCCGGTGATCGCTGCCGCTGCAAAGAAGGCCAAGTCGCACTACTTCGACCTGACCGAAGACGTCGAAAGCACCCGCGTGGTCAAGGCACTGGCTGAAGGCGCCGACACCGCGTTCGTGCCGCAATGCGGCCTGGCGCCGGGCTTCATCTCCATCGTCGCCAACGACGTGGCCAGCCGTTTTGAAACGCTGCGCGACGTCAACATGCGCGTCGGCGCCTTGCCGACCTATCCGAGCAACGCGCTGAAGTACAACCTGACCTGGAGCACCGACGGCCTGATCAACGAATACTGCAATCCCTGCGAAGCGATCGTCGACGGTTCGCTGCGCGAAACCTCGCCCCTGGAAGAAATGGAACACTTCTCGCTCGACGGCATCGACTACGAAGCGTTCAACACCTCGGGCGGCCTGGGCACGCTGTGCGAAAGCCTCGAAGGCAAGGTGCAAAACCTGAACTACAAGACCGTGCGCTATCCCGGCCATCGCGATATCATCAAGATGCTGGTACGCGACCTGCAACTGGGCAAGCTCGACCGTCGCCCCATCCTGAAGGAAGTGATGGAAGCCGCCATCCCCATCACCAAGCAAGACGTGGTGCTGGTGTTCGTGTCGGTGGTCGGCACGCGCGAAGGCCGCCTGGAACAAGAAACCTATGCCAAGAAGATATACAGCCAGGAAGTCAACGGCCAACTGCTGTCGGCCATCCAGTTGACGACCGCTTCGGGTATCTGCGCCATGGTTGACTTGGTCGTGCAAGGCAAGCTGCCCAATAGCGGCCTGGTGCGCCAGGAACAGACCAAGCTGGTGGATTTCCTGGGCAACCGTTTTGGTCAGTACTACGCAGCGTAATAAGACCGTCGTCCCCGTGAAAACGGGGACCCAATAGTGCCACGACTATCGCGTTTAATCCTGGGTCCCCGCGTGCGCGGGGACGACGCGCCAGTGGCATAAGTTGTAGACTGTATCCCCCGCCGATGGAGAAAATAAATGGACATCAATAACGTACTCAAGGAACTCGGCGTCGACCTCGCGCCGTTCCACGGCAACGAAATGCAAAGCCGCTCGCCCATCGATGGCGCCGTGCTGGCCAGCCTGCGTGCCGATACCCCCGAACAAGTCACGGCCAAGATCGGCCGCGCGCACGCTGCGTTCCAGCAATGGCGCAACATCCCTGCGCCGCGCCGCGGCGAACTGATCCGCCTGTTCGGCGAAGAGCTTCGCGCGCACAAAGCTGCACTGGGTCTGGTCGTCACACTCGAAGCCGGCAAGATTTTGCAAGAAGGCTTGGGCGAAGTGCAGGAAATGATCGACATCTGCGATTTCGCCGTCGGCCTGTCGCGCCAACTGTACGGCCTCACCATCGCTTCCGAGCGTCCCGGCCATCGCATGATGGAATCGTGGCATCCGGTCGGCGTGGTCGGTGTGATTTCGGCGTTCAATTTCCCGGTTGCGGTGTGGGCGTGGAATGCCGCGCTGGCCTTCGTCTGCGGCGACGCCGTGGTCTGGAAGCCATCGGAAAAGACCCCGTTGACCGCGATTGCCACGCATGCCTTGTTCGCCAAGGCAGTCGCGCGTTTCGGCGCCGATGCGCCGGAAGGTTTGGCTGAGTTGATCATCGGCGGCCGCGAATGCGGTCAAGCCTTGGTTGACGACAAGCGCGTTCCCGTGGTTTCGGCCACCGGCAGTACCCAGATGGGCCGTGCCGTGGGTGAGCGTTGCGGCCAGCGCCTGGCACGCACGATTCTTGAATTGGGCGGCAACAACGCCATGATCGTGGCGCCGTCGGCCGACCTCGAAATGGCCGTGCGCGGTATCGTGTTCTCCGCCGTCGGCACCGCCGGCCAGCGCTGCACCACGTTGCGCCGCCTGTTCGTGCATGACAGCGTATACGACACGCTGGTGCCGCGCCTGAAGAAGATCTACGGCGGCCTGCCGATCGGCAACCCTGCCGAGAAGGGTACGCTGGTTGGTCCGCTGATCGATGCGCAGGCTTACAACGCGATGCAGAAGTCGCTGGAGCTGGCTGCTGCCGAAAACGGCAAGGTGTTCGGCGGCGCGCGCACCACCGTCGCCGGTTGCGAGCAAGGCTACTACGTGCATCCGGCCCTGGTCGAAATGCCGTCGCAAACCAAGATCATGCACCACGAAACCTTCGCGCCTATCCTCTACATCGTGCGCTACACCGATCTCGATGCAGCGATCGCAGCCAACAATGAAGTGCCGCAAGGCTTGTCGTCTTCGATCTTCACCACCGATATCCGCGAAGCAGAACGCTTCGTTTCGGCGTCGGGTTCCGACTGCGGTATCGCCAACGTCAACATCGGCCCGTCCGGTGCGGAAATCGGCGGCGCGTTCGGTGGCGAGAAGGATACCGGCGGCGGCCGCGAATCGGGTTCCGATTCGTGGAGGGCTTACATGCGTCGTGCCACCAACACGATCAACTACAGCAACGCCTTGCCTTTGGCGCAAGGTATCAGCTTCGATATTTAAGCGAACGTAGTAACAGGCAAACCGGCTGCTTCATGCAGCCGGCGAGGCCCTCATTTTGTTGAAATTCAGGGAGCAAGTCGTGGGTTTGCAGAACAGTAATTTGACCAACCTGGTCGAGAAAGTCATCGGCGCCGAGGCTTGCGCCTGGGTCTTGAAGCTGATGACGGTTCCGGCCAGTTTCGCCACCTGGGAAGAAGAGTGGATTTCGCGCAAGGAACTGGCGCAGGCGCTCAACATGGTCCTGTTCTACGATCTGCTGCAGCGTGTGCCGACCGGCCGCCAATACACCGAGGAAGTCGCGGCCCGTGGCGGCAAGGTGTTCCACGACCATGGCGCACTGCGTACCGTGCGCTGGGCCGAGAGCGGCGCGCTGCCTCCCGGCGAGGCGGCGTTTACCCGCATCCTCGAACCGCTCGGCTACAAGCTCAACGGCACCTTCCCGCTCGACCGCATCGGCATGACGGGTCGCTCCTATGCCCAGGTCGACGCGCCGGACGAAATCGCGCAATTCTTCGTCAGCGAATTGCATCCGGGCCGCTTCTCGCCGGCTTTCCAGGAGGCAGTGTCGCGCGTGCTGGCCAGTTCTAAAGACCCACTCTCGCCCAAGTCGCAATTCCTGCTGCACGAATTGGCGCGCGACGGCCGCATCGGCTTTGCCGACGCCGCCGCCATGCTGCCGGAACTCAAGGCCTGCTTCGCGCGCCAACACGCCGTGCCGCACCTGGCCGACTATGAAATCCTGCTCGCCGAATCGGCCGAAATGGCCTGGATCGCCACCGAAGGCAACATGTTCAACCACGTGACCGATCGCGTCGATGACCTGCTGCGCGTGACCGAGGAACAGAAAGCCCTGCAGCGCCCGATGAAGCAGAGCATCGAAGTCTCCAAGAGCGGCCGCATCAAGCAGACCGCCTTCAAGGCCGACATGGTGCTGCGCCAGTTCGTCGGCGTCGATGGCGAATTGATCGAAATGATGGTGCCGGGCAGCTTCTACGAATTCATTTCGCGCGATCGTTACATGGATATCGTGGCCGACGCGACCAAGCTCGACCTTGGTTTTGATGCGGCCAATGCGCAGGGCATTTTCAAGATGACCGCGACTGCTTGAGTTAGAATACAGATTACCTGTTGCAGGCACTGCGCTCGCGCGGTGCTTTTTTTTAACTGCTCCCCTCGCTCGCGGGCGGTGAAGGCGGGGTTTCTGGTAGCATGCTATCAGCCGCCTGGACGACACGCGCTTGCAAACGCGTGGCTACTCCCTGTAGGGACACAGGGGAGAGGGGCAGGGGTGAGGGAGTGAGGGACGTCATGATCTGGCTCAATCGGTATGGCCGAAGCAGGTAGCAATGCTGTTCTTGCGCAAGCAATACTGAGTCAAATCATAACCTCCCTCACCCCCACCCCCACCCCTCTCCCGCCTGTGGGAGAGGGGAGTTGGAGCACCTATGCCACGCCACCTAAAAGGAATCTTCGCGCTGCTCATCGTGACCATGGTCTGGGGCACGACCTTTCCGGCAATGAAGGATTTGTCGCAGCATTTCTCCGCACCCTGGATTCTGGTGTTGCGCTTTTCCATCGGCGGCCTGCTGTTGTCGCCTTTCCTGCTGCGCGGGAAGAAGCCCGATTTCCTCGGTGGCGCGATGTTGGGCGTGCTGCTGTTCGTGGCGGCCATGTTCCAGTTCAGCGGCCTGGTGTTGACCAGTTCCAACCGCAACGCCTTCGTGACCGGCTTGAACGTGCTGATCGTGCCGCTATTGGGGCTGGCGATGGGGCGTATCCCCGAGCGCCGTATCCTGATCGCCATTGGCCTGGCTATCGTCGGGCTGTTCGCCTTGTGCTGGGATGGCGCGGCCTGGGGGGAGGGCGATAACCTGGCATTGGTGGGCGCCTTCTGCTTCGGTGCCTACATCAAGATGCTTGAGCTGACGACGCGGCGCGCAAGCAACCTGATGGCCCTGACAACCGTGCAAATCCTTGTCGTTGCCTTGTGTGCGTTGCTTTGGCTTGCGCTGCGGGAGTTGCCGGCGCATCCCTTCGTGTGGGACGAATTCGTGGCCGCCGGCAAAGCCAGCTTCTTCAATCTGGCTTACCTCTCGGTGGTGGCCACCGCTGCCATCATTTCGCTGCAATCCTGGGGGCAGCGTTATGCCGGCGCCAACGAGGCTGCCGTGATCTATGCTTTCGAGCCGGGCTGCGCGGCGATTGCCGCCTATTTCTGGCTCGGCGAAAGCATGGGCTTGCGCGGCATCGTCGGCGCGCTGCTTTTGATCGCCGGCATGATCGTGAGCCAGTGGACGCCGGAGAACAAGCCGCAGGCGCAACTGTCGCCCGAGGGCACGCCGGGTTAGCGTATGCTGCTCTCGAGCCTGATTTCGGCGCAGCCGCTGCGGATACGATTGATCCGTTGCGATGATGAGGGATCGGGACCATTCGGGTTGGGCTTCGTCGGCCTGTTCCAGGTCTTGCGGCTGGCAGCAGCGGAGTTGGGCGAAGAACGTCTGCAGCTCGACGTCGTGCAAGCGCACCAGTTGCCCGCGCAGGCGGCACACCTTGTGTTGCTGGTGGCCGACCGCAGCATCCCCACCGAACAATCTTCCGCTTTGCTGGCGCAATGCCGCCAGGCCGGGCTTTATGGCGCCGTCGGTGCCGTCGTCGATTGGCTCAAGGAGCGCGGCGAGGTCAAGGGCGATGCCAACCATCTCTACGACCTCGGCCACAATCCGCTGACTTGTTGCGGCGGCGCCGCCGCCATCGACTTCGCTTTGGCCCTGGTCCAGGCGCTGTTCGGCGATACTTTGCAAGCAACGATCATGGAAGCCTTGTGCGTCACCCAGGTGCGCGCGGCAGACGAGCCGCGCCCGCAGGCGCGCAGCCGTTTCCAGCCTGCATTGGCCGAAGCCTTGCGTCTGATGGAAACCCATATCGAAGAGCCGCTCAACAGCGACGACATCGCCAACCTGGCCGGCATCTCGCGCCGCCAGCTCGAACGCCTGTTCAAGCAGCACCTGGGCAACATGCCGGCGCGCTATTACCTTGAATTGCGTCTGCAAAAGGGACGCAGCTTGTTGCTTGAATCGCATCATTCCATTGTGCAAGTCGGCTTGATGTGCGGTTTTTCCTCCGGAGCGCATTTTTCCACTGCCTACGGCGCCTTGTTCGGCATCACGCCGCGCGCAGAACGCCAAAAGAAGCTCGCCGCTGCGCGAATCTGAACGTTTTCGTCGCAGTTCGAAAAGAGTTTGTCACATCGTCTCTTTATAATGGCGGTATTGGTCAATTTCTGAACATTTGGAGGCAGGCATGAGCGCAGCACTTGATTCGGGTAAGGAAAATTCGTCGGCAAACACCGTGGGACGCCAGACTTTCGACGAAGTCGTGGTGCCGACCTACGCGCCCTCAAGCATGGTGCCGGTGCGCGCTGCGGGCCTCGATTTGTGGGACCAGCAAGGCAAGCGCTATCTCGACTTCACCGCAGGCATCGCCGTGACCGGCCTGGGCCATGCCAATCCGGCCATCGTTGCCGCGCTGACCAGCCAGGCGCAAAAGCTCTGGCATGTCGGCAACGGCTATACCAACGAACCCGTGTTGCGGCTGGCCCAGGCGCTGACTGCGGCAACGTTTGCCGACCGTGCTTTCTTCTGTAATTCCGGCGCGGAAGCCAACGAAGCCGCGCTGAAGCTGGCACGCAAGGTCGGCCATGCCAAGGGCGGCGCCGACAAGGCGCGCATCGTGTCCTTCCTCAATTCCTTCCATGGCCGCACGCTCTTCACGGTTTCGGTCGGCGGCCAGGCCAAGTACACCGAAGGTTTCGAGCCGTTGCCGCCGGCGATCGATCATCTGCCCTATAACGACATCGACGCCGCGAAGAAGGCCATCGGCGCCGACGTGTGCGCGGTAATCGTCGAGCCGGTGCAGGGCGAGGGCGGCATGATCCCGGCCGATCCAGCCTTCCTGAAGACGCTGCGCGAGCTGTGCGATGCCAACGGCGCCTTGCTGATTTTCGACGAAGTGCAATGCGGCATGGGCCGCACGGGCGATTTGTTCGCCTACATGGGTTACGGCGTCACGCCTGACATCGTCACCGTGGCCAAGGCGCTGGGCAATGGTTACCCGGTTGGCGCCATGTTGACCACCGAGGACATTGCCAAGGCGTTTTCGGTCGGTTCGCACGGCACGACTTACGGCGGCAATCCATTGGCCGCATCGGTGGCATTTGAAGTGCTGCAAACGATCAACCGGCCGGCCTTCCTGGGCCGCGTCAAGGAAGCCGCCGCGCTGCTGCACGGCAAACTCGACAAGATCCGCGCCGACTACAGCCAGGTCTTCACCGAAGTGCGCGGCAAGGGCTTGATGCTGGGCATGGTCATGACCCAAGCCTATGCCGGCCGCGCCAAGGAAATCGCCAAGGCTGCCGAGGCCGCGGGCTTGATGATCTTGATCGCCGGCCCCGACGTGGTGCGTTTCTTGCCGGCTTTGGTCGTCAGCGACGAACAGATTCTTGAGGCCGATCGCCTGCTGCGCCAGGCGCTCGACGCTTTCCTCGCCGCCTGATCGCCTGCAATGTTCGTCGTCCGACCCGTTGCGGCAACCGACGTGGCGGCGCTGGAAGCCAACGCTTCCGTCGCCACGCCCGGTGTGCACACCCTGCCCAAGACGCGCGAGGGGATTGCCCGCGCGGTCGAGCATTCGCTGACGTCGTTCGCTGCCAAGGTCGACCTGCCGAGCGACGAAGCCTACATGTTCGTGCTCGAAGCGGCCGACGGCAGCCTGGCCGGTTCGGCCTCCATCTCGGCCACGGCCGGCTCGAAAGGCACCTTCTTCGCGTTTCGCAACGACGTCATCCAGCAGGTGTCGCGCGACCTCAACATCAGCCATAGCGTGCATGCGTTGACGCTGTGCTCGGACTTGACCCGCTATTCGCAATTGTCGAGTTTTTACATGCGCGGCTGGCGCACGGCGGGGCAGGAGGCGGCGCTGCTGTCGCGCGCGCGGCTATTGTTTGCCGCCAGCGCGCCGCATCGCTTCGCCGACCGTTTCTTTGCTTCGCTGGCCGGCGTGACCGACGAGAGCGGCCGCTCGCCATTCTGGGAAGCGCTGGGGCGGAAATTTTTCCACATGGATTTTCTCGACGTCGAACGCATGATCGACGGCGCGCGCAACCGTTCGCTGATCGTCGAGCTGATGCCGCATTACCCGGTCTATGTGCCGCTGTTGCCCGGCGAGGCCCAGGCCGTGATGGGCCAGGTGCATGGCGAAGGCGAGCTGCCGTTCGCTATTCTCTCCGATGAAGGATTCGAACCGGACGAGTTCATCGACATCTTCGACGGCGGTCCGATCTTGCAGGCGCATCGCAACGGCTTGCGCGCCTTCTCGGCGAGCCGTCGCTGCCGCGTGCTGGGCGGTGGCGGCATACGTGAAGGCGCCTTGCATCTGGTGTCGAACCTGCGCGAAGACGATTTCCGCGCGGTGCTGGCGCCGGCGGCATTCGACGAGCACGACGGCGTCAGCCTGCCCGGCGCGACAGGCGAGGCATTGAATATCGGCGCCGGCGACATCGTCACTTGCGCGAAATTGTGAGGCACATATGCTGGTAGTTCGCGCCATCGCAGAAAAAGATTTGGACGGCTTGCTCGATCTCGCCACCCGCGTGGGCGGTGGCATGACGACGCTCAAGGCCGACCGCGGCATGCTTGGCAGTCGCATCGACATTGCTTGCGCCTCGTTCGCCGAAAGCATCGCCCCGGAAGCGCGCGATTACATGTTCGTCATGGAAGACCTGGCAAACGGTGCCTTGGCCGGCGTGTGTGCGATCAAGGGCGCGGTGGGACTGGAAGAGCCGTTTTACAACTACCGCATCGGCACGCTGGTGCATTCGAGCAAAGAGCTGGGCGTGTTCTCGCGCATGGAGACGCTCTATCTGTCGAACGACCTGACCGGCTGCTCCGAACTGTGCTCGCTGTTTCTCCATCCCGATTACCGCAGCGGCACCAACGGCAGGCTGCTGTCCAAAAGCCGCTTCCTCTTCATCGCGCAATTTCCCGATCTGTTCGCCGAAAAGCTGATCGCCGAAATGCGCGGGTTCCTGCGCGACGACGGCAGCTCACCGTTCTGGGATAGCCTGGGGCAGCACTTCTTCAAGATGGAGTTCGAGCGCGCCGACGATCTCACCAGCCTGGGCAAGAAATCCTTCATCGCCGAGCTGATGCCGCGCCACCCGCTGTACATCGATTACCTGCCGGCTGAAGCGCGCGATGCAGTGGGCCTGGTGCACACGGCCACCGCGCCGGCGCGCCGCCTGTTGGAGCAGGAAGGCATGTACTACGAAGGCTACGTCGATATTTTCGACGCCGGCCCGGTGTTGCAGGCGCGCATCCGCGAGCTGCGCGCAGTGCGCGATAGCGACGTCGTGCAGGTCGCCGCTGCCGATGGCGCGCAAGGAGCGCCTCTGTTGGTATCGAATACCCGCCTAGCCGATTTTCGCGTGATCGTGGCCGAAACCGAAGCATGCGACGGCCGCATCGCATTGAACGAAGACCAACGCAACGCGCTATGCCTGCCAGCAGGTGGAGCGGTGCGAATTTTGAGCTTGAACCATCATGCATAGTCACTACCTGAACGGCCAATGGACCACCGGCGACGGCCCGCAACTGGCAACCGTCGATCCCGCCACCGGCAAGCACTTGTGGGCCGGCACCGCCGCCACGCCGGGCGAAATCGATCTCGCCTGCAAGGCGGCGCGTGCGGCATTTCCCGCCTGGGCTGCGCAGCCGCTGGAAGCGCGTGCGGCGATTTGCCAGCGCTTTCGCGATCTGTTGAAAGCCAATAGCGAAGAGTTGGCGCGCCTGATTTCGGAAGAGGTCGGCAAGCCTTGGTGGGAAGCGCGCACCGAGGTGACGTCGATGGCCAACAAGGTCGACATTTCGCTGCAAGCCTATCAGGCACGCACCGGCGTGACGCAGTCGATGATTGCCGATGGCGAAGCCGTGCTGCGCCATCGTCCGCACGGTGTGTTCGGCGTGTTCGGCCCCTACAATTTCCCTGGCCACCTGCCCAACGGCCATATCGTGCCGGCGCTGATTGCCGGCAATAGCCTGGTGTTCAAGCCTTCCGAGTATGCGCCCAGGACAGCAATCCGCACGGTGCAATTGTGGATCGAGGCCGGTCTGCCGGCCGGCGTGCTCAATCTTGTCAACGGCGCACGCGATACCGGCGCGGCGCTGGCGCAGCATGCGGCGCTCGACGGCATCCTCTTCACCGGCAGCTACCAGACCGGCGCCATCCTGCACCGCCAGTTTGCCGGCCAGCCCGGCAAGATGCTGGCGCTGGAGATGGGCGGCAACAATGCGCTGGTGGTGTGGGACGTGGCTGACATCGATGCCGCCGTGCATCACACCGTATTTTCCGCTTTCGTTTCTGCGGGCCAGCGCTGCACTTGCGCGCGCCGCCTGATCGTGCCTGATACGCCGGCGGGGCAGGCTTTCCTCGATCGTCTCGTTGAAGTCGCGGCCAGGATTCGCGTCGGCAAGCCCGGCGACGAACCGGCGCCATTCATGGGCCCGGTCGTTTCGTCCGCCATCGCCTACAAGCTGCTGCAGGCGCAGGCCGATTTGATTGCCAAGGGCGGCCGTGCGCTGCTTTCGATGAAGAAGCTCGAAGACAACACCGGCTTGCTCTCGGCCGGCATTCTCGACATGACCGGCGTGGCCGGCGTGCCCGACGAGGAATGGTTCGGCCCCTTGCTGCAAGTGGTGCGCGTGGCCGATTTCGATGCCGCCATCGCCACGGCAAATGCGACCGAATACGGCCTGGCCGCGGGACTGTTGTCCGACGACCCGGCGCTGTGGCAGAAATTCCAGTTGCTGGCACGCGCCGGCATCGTCAACTGGAACCGTCCGACCACCGGCGCGGCATCGACCGCCCCGTTCGGCGGCATCGGCAAGTCGGGCAATCACAGGGCGAGCGCGTATTACGCCGCCGACTATTGCGCCTACCCGGTTGCTTCGATCGAAAATGCGCAGCTCGCCATGCCGAAACAACTCTCGCCCGGATTGGAGTTCTGACCATGACCGATGTGCGTGAATACAATTTCGATGGCCTGGTCGGGCCTTCGCACAATTACGCCGGCCTCTCGTTCGGCAATGTCGCTTCGTTCAACAACGTCAAGAGCGTATCGAATCCGAAACAGGCCGCTTTGCAAGGCTTGGCCAAGATGCGCGCATTGGCGCAGCGCGGTTTTGCGCAAGCCTTGCTGCCGCCGCAATGCCGTCCGAATTTCGACTTGCTGCGCGCGGTCGGTTTTTGCGGCAGCGATGCCGACGTGATCGCCCATGCCTTCCGCGAAGCGCCGTCGATTCTGTCGTGCGCCTATTCGGCCTCGCCGATGTGGACCGCCAATGCCGCCACCGTCAGCCCTTCGGCGGATACGTCCGACGGCAAAGTGCACTTCACGGTCGCCAACCTGAACAGCAAGCTGCACCGCTCCTACGAACACACGCAAACCGAACGTGCGCTGCGGGCGATCTTCCATGACCCGCGTCACTTCGCCGTGCATGCGGCGCTGCCGGCGACACCTGCATTCGGCGACGAAGGCGCGGCAAACCATGGACGTTTGTGTGCCAGCCACGGCGCGCGGGGCGTGGAGATGTTCGTCTATGGCCGCGTCGAATTCGATGCCCAGGCCGCCGCGCCGCGCCGTTTTCCGGCACGGCAGACGCTGGAGGCCAGCCACGCGGTGGCACGCCTGCACGGTTTGCATGAAGGCTGTGCTGTCTTCGTGCAGCAACATCCCGACGTGATCGACCAGGGCGTGTTCCACAACGACGTGATCTCGGTGGCCAACGGCAACGTGCTGTTCTATCACGAGATGGCCTTCATCGACGAAGCCGGCGCGCTCGACGCGCTGCGTTCTGCGCTCGCTCTGCGAGGCACCGAATTGCAGCCGGTGCGCGTGCCGGCCGACCAGGTCGGCGTGGCCGACGCGGTCTCGAGCTACCTGTTCAATAGCCAGTTGCTCTCCAAGCCCAACGGCAAGATGGCCCTGGTGGTACCGCAGGAATGCCAGGAAAACGCTGCTGTGGCGCGTTACCTGGAACAGATGATCGCATCGAGCGGCCCGATCGACGAATTGCTCAGCTTTGATCTGCGCCAGAGCATGCGCAACGGCGGCGGCCCGGCTTGCCTGCGCCTGCGCGTGGCCTTGACGCCGACCGAGGCGGCGGCGGCGCATCAGGGCGTGATGCTGACCGAAGAACTGTACGGCAAGCTGGCGGCCTGGGTCGAGCGTCATTACCGCGACCAATTGGCGCCATCGGACCTGGCCGACCCCAAATTGGCACTGGAAATCCATGCCGCACTGGATGATTTGAGCGGCATTCTCGGCTTGCCCGGCCTGTATCAATAAAATGAGCAATGACGCCACAGAAAAGCGCGCAAAAAAGCGAAAATTCCCAATAAATGAGCAAGAAAACCGTGCCATGCTGCCTATTGATCAAAATTGTCGATACTATTAGCGCAGACTGATACCACTTGGGTCCGTTTCTTGCATATGGCATGCGGGCCGCTTGAATACCAAATAAAAGGAGGACACATGAAGGGAATCAACGCGCGCTTTGCCGCATTCTTTGCAGCTTCGACCTTGGCCCTGGGGCTTCTGGCAACGGGCGCACAGGCACGCACGCTGGAGCAGGTCAAGGCAGACGGCAAGATCATCGTCGCCACCGAAGGCGCCTATGCGCCGTTCAACTACTACCAGGGCGACAAGCTGACCGGTTTTGAAGTCGATCTGGCTGAAGCGATCGCCAAAAAAATGGGCGTGAAGATCGAGTGGAAGGCGATTCCCTTCGATTCGCTGCTGATCGGTTTGCGCCAGGACCGCTGGGACCTCGTGATGGCATCGTTCGGCATCACCGAAGAGCGTGCCAAGGCGGTGACCTTCACCGCCCCGCAATATTGCAGCGGCGGCGTGATCGTGTCGAAAGACCCGGCCGTTTCTTCGGCCAAGACGCTGGCCGGCAAGTCCGTCGCGGTGCAAGTGGGCACGACCTATTATGAAAACCTGAAGAAGGTGCCCGGCGTGAAAGACGTCAAGACCTTCCCCGAGAACACCGATGCGCAATCGGCCCTGATGGCCGGCCGCGTCGACGCCTGGGTGACGGACCGCTTCTCGGCCAAGCAGGCACTCGAAGCCAATCCCAAGGCCGGCATGCGCCAGGGCGATTACCTGTTCATCGAAAAGATCGCCGGTGCGGTGAAGAAGGACAACACCGGTCTGGTCAACGCCGTCAACAAGGCCGTGGCCGATTTGATGGCCGACGGCACCTATGCGGCGCTGTCGAACAAGTACTTCCACGAAGACATCCGTTGCCATTGATCCGCGCGTCATCATTCGATCTTTAGGAGGCCGGATTTGAAGTCCGCGTTGTCTTTGCTGCCGCGATCCTGGTCGCGTGAAAAACGCAGCGCTGTCGCCATCGCCATTGCGGTGGCCGGCATGCTGCTCTTCCTCTGGCTGTGCGCCATTCCTCTTTCCTGGATGCCCGAACCCATCGGGTCGGCCGCCGAACTGTTTGCCCGCGGCGCGCGGCTGACGGTGGAATTGACGGTGGTGTCGGGGCTGATCGGCATCCTGATCGGTTTCCTGATGGCCTTGGCCAAGCTCTCGCGCATCTGGCCGCTGCGCTGGTTCGCCCAGTTCTACATCTGGGTGCTGCGCGGCACACCCTTGATCGTGCAGCTTTATTTCGTCTGCTTCGCCTTGCCCGACATCATTCCGCTGCAGTTGTCGGACTTCAATTCGGCCATCCTGGCGCTGGCCTTGAACGTCGGCGCCTACAATGCCGAAGCGATACGTGCCGGCATTCTGGCAGTGCACAAGGGGCAGACCGAAGCGGCGCGTTCGCTCGGCCTCTCGCCCTTCCAGACCTTTGCCGCCGTCATATTTCCGCAGAGCTTCCGCGTCGCCCTGCCGGCCCTGGTCAACAACTTCGTGTCGCTATTGAAGGATTCCAGCCTGGCTTCGGTGATCGGCGTGGTTGAACTGATGACCATCGGTTCGCGCCTGCGTGCCGAAACCTACGAGCCGGTGCCGGTGTTGACCACGGCTGCCATCCTCTACCTCGCGCTGACCACGATCATGACGCAAGTCTCGAACGCCATCGAGCGCCAGCTCGACGTGCAGAACCATCAATAAGGGAACGACAGTGAATAGCCCTGCAAACTCCCCAAGCGGCGAAGCCAAACCGGCGGCGCTGATCACGGCCGAAAATGTGGACAAGCATTTCGGCAGCTTCCACGTGATCAAGAACGTCTCGACCACGTTCTATCAGGGCGAGGTGACGGTCATCATCGGCGCTTCGGGCTCGGGCAAGTCGACCTTTCTGCGCATGCTCAATCGGCTCGAGACGCACGATGCCGGCCGTATCGTGATCGACGGCATCGAGCTCAATTCCGACATGAAGCATATCGACGCCGTGCGGCGCGAAGTCGGCATGGTGTTCCAGAGCTTCAACCTGTTTCCGCATCTGACCGTACTGGACAACGTGAGCCTGGCGCCGCGCCGCGTGCGCAAGACGCCGAAGATTGAGGCCGAGGCGGCGGCGCGCGCCTTGCTGGCCAAGGTTGGCTTGTCTGACCACGTGAACAAGTACCCGCACCAGATATCGGGCGGCCAGCAGCAGCGTGTGGCCATTGCGCGCGCCTTGGCGATGCAGCCCAAGGTCATGCTGTTCGACGAACCGACTTCGGCGCTCGACCCTGAAATGATCAAGGAAGTGCTGGACGTGATGAAGGATCTGGCGCGCTCGGGCATGACCATGATCGTGGTCACGCACGAGATGGGTTTTGCCCGCGACGTGGCCGATCGCGTGATCTTTTTCGAGCATGGCCAGATCCTGGCTGAAGCGCCTCCGGAGGAATTCTTCGGAAACACCAAAAATGAGCGGATTCGTGCGTTTTTAGGCCAAATAGCGAATTAAATGCGGCGCGAAAACGCGTATCGTAGCGCCATAAAAATTGGGCTGGTTCCACTGCCGGCCCGACCGAATCGGAGTTGACAGACTAACAGCAAAGTGCCCCCAATCCCGACGTCCTATGTGGCGTCAAATTATCCAGCCACCCCATGGATGCTTACCAGCGTCCATGCCACGCCCACGCCACGATGTGCGGCGCGCACGGGAGAAACGAACAGCATGATGGAGCACACTTCATCAATATGGAGAAATAGATGAATCAACACATCGAAGACTTGCGCAAGCAAACCCTGAACCTCGTCCAATCCGCAGCCGAAGCCAAGGACGCCAAGGACACCCCGACCGCGGCGGTGATCGAGACCTGGCTCGCGTCCATCGAAGAGGAAGACATTGCCGGCGTCGAGCCCGAGGTCCTGGCATCGGCCATGTGGCAAAGCTTCTCTGAAGGTTTGTCCGGTTCGCCGGCCGGCTGCCGCATCGGCGCCTTGCGCTACACCAATTCACGTGGCGCCGGTGCGACCGCGATCCTGGTGGCCAATCCCGACATGCCCTTCCTGGTCGATTCCATCGTCATGGCATTGCGCAACCAGCGCGTGGTGTCGCGTGCGGTGTTGAACGCCGTGCTGTCGGTGCGGCGCGATGCTGCGGGCCACGTGATCCATGTCGAGCGCGCCAACACAGGCAAGGACCCGCTCGAATCCTATGTATTGTGCCTCTTGGCCGAAGAACTGGCCGCACCGGTTCTCTCGAACCTGATCGAAGCGATCCGCGGCGTGGCCGGCGATGCCGCCGCAGTGCATCGCGATGCGCCTGCCATGCGCGAGAAGATGAAGGCCGTGGCCGACTCCTCGGGCAAGCTGTTGCCCGATGGCGGCGAAACTTCCGCCTTCCTTGAGTGGGCCGGGAATGGCGGCTTTGAAGTGTTCGGCTATGCCTATTACCGCGTCGTTGCGGGCGAGGGCAAGCTGACGCGCGATCTGCCCTCCCGCATCGGTGTGCTGAAGGACACCAGCCACCCGGTCTACGACAAGTGCCTGGCCGGCATCCCGGAAGACTTCGCCACCCAATCCGGCCGCGTCGATTCGCTCTCCATCGTGAAAGCCGACACCCAATCGACACTGCACCGCGACCAGAAGCTCGATTTCATCGGCGTGCGCGACATCAATGAGAAGGGCGAGATGGTCGGCGAACATTGTTTCCTCGGCCTGTTCTCGCGCAGCGCTGCCGCAACGCCTTTGGCGCAATTGCCGTTCGCCCGTGGCCGCATCAAGCAGGTCTTGAGCATTGCCGGCGTGCGTCCCGAAGGCTTCCGCGCCGAAAAATTCCTCGAAATCCTCGAAGCGCTGCCGCGTACCGAAATCATGGAAGCCACGCCCGAGTGGCTGGCCGACGTGTCCGGCACGGTGGTAGCGTTGTACAAGCAGCCGCGCGCCAAGGTGTTCGTGCGGCGCGACGTCTATGGCCGCCACCTCAACGTGCTGGTCTACATGCCGCGCGAGCGCTATAGTGCAAGCCTGGCCGAAACGCTGGCACAAAACGTGCGCAACCTGGCCGGCGCCGTCGAAGTCACCACCCAGGTGTCGCTTGCCGAAGGCCCGCTGGCGCACCTCTACCTGATCGCCAAGGGCGCGCGCGACCATCTCGATCTCGACGGCGACATCGTGCGTCCGCTCTTGACCGCCATCGAAGGCTGGCATACCGCCTTCGAGGAATTGGTCGACGAATCGTCCGACGCCGCCTTGCGCACCGGCTTGCGCCGCCTGTGCCTGGAGTTGCCCGCCGATTACATCGCCGCCACCTCGCCGCGTACCGCATACCACGACCTTTCGATGCTGGGCAGCCTGCGCTCGGTCGGCGTGAAGGTGCATATCGAACTCGGCTGGCGCGGCATGGTCAATGTGCGATTGCTCTCGGCCGAGAGTGCGCCGTCGCTGTCGAATATCCTGCCGGCCCTGCACAATGCCGGCGTGGCGGTCGACCGCGAACAGACCTTCACCATTTCCGGCCTGGACGGCACCCCGTTCTTCGTCACCTGCCTGACGGTCGACAGCGCCAGCGCAGCCAAGCTGGCGCAGCCGCATGTGGCCCACGCAGCGCAGGAATTGTTCCAGTCGCTGTTCAACAACGAAGTCGAAGACGGTCGCATGAACGGCCTGGTGATCGAAGCCGGCCTGCGCCAGAAGGAAGTGCAACTGATGCGCGCCTACGCCAGCTATTGGCGCCAGACCGTCAGCCGCTTCTCGCTGCGCTACATCGCCGATTGCCTGCGCAAAGAGCCCGCGGTGGTGCGCGCTCTGGTCGACGGCTTCGCCACGCGCTTCGATCCGGTGCTCTCGGAATCGGAACGCGCCGCCGGCACTGCCGCCTTGCATGACGTGAAGCAAAAGCTGGCCGACCTGAATCACGCCGACACCGAAGACATCCTGCGCTCGATCGCCGACCTGATGCTGGCCACGCTGCGCACCTCTTACTTCCAGGATGCACAAAATACACAAGGCGCCGGCGACACCATTCTCTTCAAGTTCGACAGCGGGCAATTGTCGTTCCTGCCCGAACCGCGTCCCTACCGCGAAATCTACGTGTTCTCGCGCCGCTTCGAAGGCGTGCATCTGCGCGGCGGCCCGGTGGCGCGCGGCGGCCTGCGCTGGTCCGACCGCATGGAAGACTACCGCACCGAAGTGCTGGGCCTGGTCAAGGCGCAGATGGTCAAGAACGCCGTCATCGTGCCGGCCGGTGCCAAGGGCGGCTTCGTCTGCAAGACGATGCCCAAGGATGCCACGCGCGAAGTGATCGCGCATGAAGGCGAATCGGTATATCGCCTGTTCATCGCCGGTTTGCTCGACCTGACCGACAACCGTGTGCGCGGCGAAATCATCCGCCCGGCACAAACCGTATGCTACGACGACGTCGACCCCTACCTGGTGGTTGCCGCCGACAAGGGCACGGCCACCTTCTCCGACATCGCCAACGGCATTGCGGTGAAGCGCGGTTTCTGGCTCGGCGACGCGTTCGCCTCGGGCGGCTCCAACGGTTACGACCACAAGAAGCTCGGCATCACCGCCAAGGGTGCGTGGGAAGCGGTCAAGCGCCATTTCTATGAAATGGGCCACAACCTGAACACCACGCCGATTACCATGGTCGGCATCGGCGACATGTCGGGCGACGTGTTCGGCAACGGCGTGCTGCTGTCGAAGCAGATCAAGCTGGTGGCGGCGTTCGACCATCGCCACATCTTCCTCGATCCGACGCCGGATACCGAGCGTTCGTTCGAGGAACGGGTTCGCATGTTCGCCCTGCCGCGCTCGTCCTGGGAAGACTACGACAAGTCGCTGATCTCCAAGGGCGGCGGCGTGTTCCCGCGCACGGTGCGCACCATCGATCTATCGCCTGAAGCGCGTCTTGCGCTCGGCACCGATCTGGCTGTGGTGACACCGGAACAGCTGATGCATATCATCTTGCTGGCGCCGGTCGACCTGTTCTATAACGGTGGTATCGGCACCTATATCAAGGCGTCGAACGAGACCCATGCGCAAGTCAAGGACCGCGCCAACGATGCGATCCGCGTGTCGGGTAGCGAATTGCGCTGCAAGGTCGTGGCCGAAGGCGGCAATCTCGGCGCGACGCAAGCCGGCCGCATCGAGTTCGCCCTGCGTGGCGGGCGCATCTATACCGATGCGATCGACAACTCGGCCGGCGTGGACTGCTCCGACCACGAAGTCAACGTCAAGATCTGGCTCGATACCGAAGTCAATGCCGGCAAGCTCGCCGAAGCCGAACGCAACCGCATCCTGAACGACTTGACGCAAGACATCGAAACCCTGGTCTTGCGCGACAACATCCTGCAAACCCATCTGCTGGCGCGCGAAGAGCAAGCCCAGCGCACGGTCGCGGTGCAGAACGGCTATGCCGCGCTGATCGCGAACCTGGAAGCCGAAGGCGCGGTATCGCGCGAGCTCGAACAACTGCCGTCGCCTGCCGAATTGGCGCGACGCCAGGGCGAGGGCTTCGGTCTGACCGCACCCGAACTGGCGGTGGTCGTGGCCAACGTGAAGAATCGCTACAAGCGCATTCTCGCGGCCATGCCGCTGTTGGAACAGAACTGGGCCAAGACCTTGTTGACGCCTTACTTCCCCGACGGCCTGGTGGTGACGCGCAACCCGATGGAGCACCCGCTGGCCAACGCCATTCTGGCCACCGTGCTGGCCAACGAGGCGGTCAACCGTTGCGGCCCGCTGATGCTCGTCGAATTGGCGCAGCGCCATCAAGTCGAGGAAAGCGCCGTGATCCTGGCCTGGGCGCAAGCCTGGGCCGCACTGAACCTGGCGCCGTTGTTCGGTACGCTCGATGCGCATGCCTTGACCATCCCGACCACGACTTCCAAGGAAATCGACGGGCGCGCTCGTGTGCTGCAGCAAGCGGTCACCGATGGCTTCCTCTCGGTTGCGGGGCAATTGAATACGGAGAGCGTGGCTGAATTGAGCGCCATGTTCCATGATGCCGACAGCGTGCAGCGTCTGATTCCTGCCGGTGCTGCAAACCTTGGCGCCTTCGAGCGTGCCCGCGCTTCGGTCGACGCGATCGCCGCCATGGCGGACTTCCTGTTCGCCGCTCTGACCATCGCGCGCCCGGCTGGTTTGTCCTTGCCGGCGCTGCTGCAAACCGGCGTCGAACTGCGCCGCGGCACCGGCATCGATGCGCTGGAACAGGCGCTGGCCACGCTGCCCGTGGCCGACACGCAAACCGCCTTGCGCAACCGCGCACTGGAGGCGTTGCGCCGCAGCCAGCAGCATCTGCTCAACCTGGCCCTGCGCCAGAGCGGTGCCTCGGTGGAAGAGCTGACCGCCAAGCTGCAAAAGAAGGGCGCGGCGCCTTCTACGCTGGAAGAGGCCGTGCTGGACGCCTGGACCTTGTCTGACGCGGCTTCCGCCGCTGCGGCATAAGCGACCGGGCAATGAGCGGGGATGCCATGAGCCGTAGTGCGGCAAATGCATTGGCCGAAGCGGATTTCTCGGAAATCGCCGACCGTTTCGCCAATGCCGGTTTTACGGTGCGCCTGCCGGCCAAGGGCATCATGCAGATTGCGTCGGGTAAGCCCGGTGCGCCCGATGCCAGGCGGATGCGTCTTCTGCTATCGGTCGGCGTGCATGGCGATGAGACCGCGCCGATCGAAATGCTGGGGCAATTGCTCGAACAATTGTCGCGCGAGCCGCACGAGCTGCAGCTCGATGTGATGGTCGCCGTCGGCAATGTCGCCGCGATCGCTCAGGGCAAACGCTTTATCGATGCCGATCTCAACCGCCTGTTTTCCAGCGAACGCGGCGAGCTGCAAAATACCGCCGAAGCCGGGCGCGCCGACGTGCTGATGCGTGCCACCGCAGCGTTCTTCCAGGACGAAGGCGGCGAAGGCGGGCAGGCGAACCTGAAGTGGCACCTCGACCTGCACACGGCAATCCGCAAATCGGCCTATCCGACATTTGCCATCGTGCCCGACGTGATCGCCGAACGCGGCAAGCTGGCCCTGGCGGCATGGCTGGGCGGTGCCGGCATCGGCGCCATCATCCTCAATTCGCAACTGGCGCCGACTTACAGCGCCTACACGGCTACCCGTTTCGGCGCGGTCGCCTGCACTGCCGAGCTGGGCCAGGTCGGCATGCTTGGGCAGAATGACTTGAGCCAGTTTGAAGTCACCGGCGCTGCGCTCGACACCATGCTGCGCACCGGCAGTACCATGGCTTTCCGCAAGGTCATGCCGCACGTATTCCAGGTGGCGCAGGAACTGGTGAAGCGCAGCGACGACTTCCGCTTGAATTTCGACGACAAGACGCAAAATTTCACCGCCTTCGAACCGGGCACGCTGGTGGCGGCGGACAGCCAGGGTGAGTATCGCGTCGGCGCTGCGGTCGAATACGTGGTGTTTCCCAACGCCGGCGTCAGGGTCGGGCAACGCGCCGGGCTGATGGTGGTGCGACGTAACTGATACAGGTAACGCATTGACGTTACTCAGTTGCTCAGTCACGTTACCTGCTAATTTCGACAGCTTGTTTGCCGTTATCCCGCCCTGCTAAATTGTTTAACCTAAAAGCAATTATTTTATTGCCAAAGAGTTAGCATGGCATTATGCTAACGCCAACTTTGGCAGCCCGCTGGGCCCATTGGGGGCGCCGGGGGCAAGTAAAACACGGCATCAGGGAGACGGCCGCATGTCCAATATCGCGGGGAAGGCTTACGCCATCAATGTCATCACACCTTTGCGCTGGTACCTGGCGTGGGTCAACAAGATCATTTTCTGGGTGGCATTAAAGTTTCCGCAGTACCTCAAGGGTTTGATCACGCTCTCGCTGATCCACTATGCGCGCTGGGTCATCATCGGGCGCAAACAATTCCCGCACCTGCATCCGGACCAGCCCAAGGAAGACCTCAAGTACGGCTACATGCTGTTCTTCAGCAATTTCAACGGCAGTTGGGACCAGTACATCGACTCCTTCACTTTCTCGATTCCGGGCGGGCTCGATCTGTTCTGGAAATGGAGCGTACGCTATCCGCACTCGGTGGCGCTGACCCCGTTTCACGACTACATCCGCTACAACCAGGTCGAAACCAATCACTACTACAGCGCCTACCCGCTGGCGACCTCGAACGACGTCAAGGCGGCCAGGAAGCTCAAGGCCATGCTGATCGATTTCGACAACAAATGGCACGATGCGCCGGATGCGGAATTCCAGAAGCATTACAACAAGCTGCTGCTGGGCTTGCAGCATGACCTCGGCGACATGCGTCCGACGCCCATCGTCAGCATGGCCGCTGCCGCCGTCGACAAGCGCCGCGTGCGCGACTTGCGCAAGGCGGCCCAGCACACCGTCGCCGCGATGGAGGAGATGTGATGGGCAGCAATGTCTCCGGCAAGGCCTATGCCCTGACCATCCTGTCGCCGATAAAAAACGCCTACGTGGCCGGCGTGGCCTGCGCCGACACGGTCCGCGACCAATTGGAAAACTGGAACCTGCTGCAAAACAGCCCGATGGCGCGCGTCCCGCAAACCTATCTGGCGCGCTTGTTCGTGCTCGACGACGTGTTCACGCAATCCTTGCCGGGAGCCGGCGCCCTCGACACGGTGAGCGATTTCCTGCCCGCCGTGCCGGACGGCATACGGCGCGCCGCGTTGCCGACGCCGGATCATTTGAAATCGAAGTACCTGGTCTTCTCGATTGATTTTCACGGCGAACTCGAACCTTATTTGCGCGGCATGTGGCAAGCGATTGCGCCCGAAATCCAGAGCGTATGGCAGCACTGCTACGGCTTCGACGCGGTCAGCGATGCCGAAGACTTCGTCGCCTACATGAAGAAATGCCAGTTGACGGCTGCGCTGTTTTTCGTCGGGTCGAACGATGATCCGCTAGGGGAACAATTGAAGGCTCTGTATCTGAAGCAGGAATTTTCGCGCTTTGCGCTCGAATCGCAAGGCTTGCCGACGGCGGAGCTGAAAAAGCGCTATCAGGAATTCATCGCGCGCGTAAAACCGACCGACTTGACCGGGCCGGCATGGACTCCCGGGCAATATGCCTTGCTCAAGCATAGCGACGCGCGTCAGGAGGCGGCATTATGACCAAGCTGCAGACCGCGTCGCTCGACCTGTTCGACATCCAGGGCGATATCGTCCGTCCCTACGGCCGCTTCGGTTTTCCGTTTGCGCGCTACGTGTTCTTCAATATTCGCGAGGGGACCAGGGGGCGCGCTTTTCTCACAGCCATCTTGGCCAAGGTGACCTCCGCCGCCACCTGGGGCATAGGCCCGGACCCGATACCGAAGCCGCTGGCCACCACCAACCTGGCCTTCACCTATCAGGGTTTGAAGAATCTGGAATTGCCGCGCGCGACGCTGGCCGGTTTCCCCGAAGAATTCGCCATGGGCATGAAGGCGCGCAAGGATATCCTGGGCGACGACGGGCCGAGTTCACCGGAATACTGGGACCCGATCTGGCGCAAAAGCCGCGACAAGAATCGCGACCTCGACGTGCATGTTCTGGTGTCGATCAACGGCCAGAGCATGGCGGCGCTTGAAGAGCGCTACCAATGGCTGCTCGAGGCCGTAGCCGCATCCGACGGCGGGGTGGTGCAATTGAGCGGCCATCGCGGCCACGATGGCGCGGAAAATCTGCCTTACCAGGAAGGCCATGCGTTGCTGGAAGACGGCCAGCTATGCACCAAGGAACACTTCGGCTATACCGACGGCATCGGCGATCCGTATTTCGCCGGTTTGGCCGATGCGTCGGAGCGCGTCAGGGGACGGGGCAAGCAAATGGACGACGGGACGTGGGCGCCGCTGGCGACGGGCGAATTCCTGCTTGGCCACATCGATGAAGCACACGAATATCCGGCCGCACCCGTGCCTTTCCTGCTCTCGCGCAACGGCACGTTCATGGTGTACCGCAAGCTGCATGAGAATGTCGCCAGCTTCGACGGTTTTCTGGAACGCGAAAGCCGCAATTTTTCCGGCAGCAAGGCGCTGCTGAAAGCCAAATTCGTCGGCCGCTGGGCCGACAATGGCGCGCCATTGACAACTGCGCCCGACGACAAAAGCAAGGCAGAGTGGGATGCGCGGTTTGCCCAGGCGAGCGACGTCGAGAAGGACCGCATGCTCAGCGACTTCACCTACGACGACGACATGAGCGGCGCGAAATGCCCGTTTTCCTCGCACATGCGTCGCATCAATCCGCGCGCTTCGCTCGAATTCACCCAGGGCGACAAACCCGGCGCGATGGTGCGCAGCAGGGGCGCGTTCGACACGCCCGGCGCGCTGGTCAACCGGCGCCGCATCATCCGCCGCGGCATGCCCTATGGCGAAGCCAAGGACAGGACCAGCGACCGCGGCAACCACGGCATCGTCATCATGATGTTGAACGCCGACATCGGGCGCCAGTTCGAATTCGTGCAGCAGCAATGGATCAATTACGGCAACGACTTCAAGGCCTCCAACGACAAGGAAATCCTGCTCGGCAATCACGACAAGGAATATCCGAGCCGCGCCGTGCTGCCCGCCGATCCCGACGGCGAGCGCGCCCCGTATTTCCTGCGCAATATCCCGCGCCTGGTGGAAACGCGCGGCGGCGACTACTTCTTCATTCCGAGCATGACCGCCTTGCGCCTGATCGCCAAGGGATTGGTCGATCCCACCTGATGCGCCGTTAAATCTTCCGGCTTGTCGGCTCCGCCTGCGGCACCTGGTTGCGCTCATGCCTGAAGCGCGAAATGGCTTCGTAGACGGCGCGGCGCGCACGGTTGATGCCGCCCAGGGGGCGATGTTCGGCCAGGCTGTGCCAGGGATTGAACGACAGGTTTTCGCCGAATTCACGCTGGGCTGCGCTGTTGAATTCCTGCGCCGGGATGCGTATCGTCGCGAGCTTGATGAAGGGGGAAGCTTGTTCGCTCCACAGGACACCGGGGTCTTCGATCGGCATCGTGTCGGCGTCGATCTGCTTTTGTACCGCGAAATCGAAGCTGGCGTCGCCGCGCTTTAGCTGCTCGACCATGGCTTCGCGCAGAAAGTCCGGTCCGGCATTGGACGGGATGCAGTCGTCGATGGGAGGCGAAGGCATGGCCGAATACTTCACGGCGGCGCTGCCGAACAGGTAGGGTGTGGCGCTCCAGTAGCGTATCGCCAGCGGGTTGCCGATTTTTTTCATGGCGCTGACGAGGTTCCAGGTGGCGCGCCAATGCGTGGCGAAGAACCAGAGCATGGGCAGGATGCCGGCCACCATGGCCTTGATCATGGTGTCGAATTCTGCGACGTCATGTGTGACGAACACAGGCGTGTTGATCAGGATGAAATCGTGCGTCGCGGCGTGGCGGTCCTGTTCCAGCAGCTTCTCGCCCGGCACACCCATGAGCTTGATCGCCATGCCGCGAATGTCGCCTTTCAGGTCGGACTGGATTTCGGCATTCTGGTTCGAATAGCGTATCCATGCTTCATAGGTCACGGGCTGGCCAAATACCCCGACGCGCCATTCGGGCGGCAGATCGGGTTCGACCGTGAAGAGGGCCCTGACGACGCCATGCATCTTGGGGTGCGCATCGCGGCGCATGGTTCCATGCGGGTATTGCAGGTGGATTTTCTGTTGCAAGCGTGCGGCGAGATCGGCTATTGTGGCCGCTTCGCCGGGAGGAGGGTACTCTTGCGCCAGAGCCTTTTGCGGCATGGTGTCTCCGTTAGGGGAATCGATGGGCAAAATCCCGAGTATGCCCGTGGATGAGTTCGGGTTATATTACCTTCTTTCCAGTCTTTGTAATACTTGGTAGGACATCGCTGCCAGGACATATTTCATACGCTGATCGGGAGGCATTGCTTGGAAACCGGATTGCACAGAGCGCACAGGGAACAGCGGCCATCGGACCTGCCGTTTCCGCTCGTGCCCGGCCAGGCTGCCGACGATTTGCATGGCGTCCTGCGCTTCTTCATCGCCCTGTGCGACAGTTTGCGCGAATACCAGCATCGGGCCGGGCCGCATCTTGCGGTGTGCCCGCTCAATCTCGGCAGCGAAGCCGACGGCACCGTACTGCTTGTGCGCGATGCGGAAGCGCCGGTGGCCTATATTTCTCCCGAACAGACCGGGCGCATGAATCGCCAGGTCGACCACCGCAGCGATTATTATTCGCTCGGCGTGCTGTTCTACGAGATGCTGACCGGGCATCTGCCGTTCGGCTCGGAAAACACGATGGACGTGATCTACGGCCACATCGCGCGCCAGCCGCTGGCGCCCAATACCATCAATGCCGCATTGCCCCAGGTCTTGTGCGACCTTGCGCTGAAGCTCCTGGCCAAGAATGCCGAGGATCGCTATCAAAGCCTGGAAGGGCTGTCGGCCGACTTGCGCCGCTGCTTCGATGCGCTGTCCGCCAGCGGCGGCCTGGAGCGCTTCCGCCTTGGGCGCGATGATGTTTCGGACCGTTTGCAGATGCCGCAGAAGCTGTACGGCCGCGAGGAAGAAGCGACGCAGCTGCTGCGCATCTTCGACCGTGTCGCCGATGGCGGTGCCGAGCTTTTGCTCGTCACCGGCTATTCCGGCATCGGCAAGTCGGCCCTGGTGCACGAAGTGCACAAGCCGGTCGCTGCGCGCCACGGTTACTTCATCAGCGGGAAGTTCGACCAGTTCAAGCGCAATGTGCCGTACTCGGCGATCAACCAGGCTTTCGGCGAACTGATACGCCAGATCCTGACCGAAAGCGAGAGCCGCATCGCCGCCTGGCGCGCCAAACTGCACAAGGCGCTCGGTTCGAACGGGCAATTGATGATCGAGGCGATTCCCGAACTGGAATACGTGATCGGCAAGCAGCCGCCGGTGCCGGCCATGGGCGGTGCGCGCAACACCTATAGCTACGTGATGCAGAGTTTCGTCAGCGTCTTCACCAAGCCGGAACATCCGCTGGTGCTGTTCCTCGACGATTTGCAATGGGCCGATGCGGCGTCGTTGAAGCTGATCGACGTGCTGATGAAGGCCGCCGACGACCCCAGCCTCTTGATGGTCGGCGCGTATCGTGACAATGAAGTCGATCCCGCGCATCCGCTCCTGGTTGCGATCGACGGCATCCGCAGCGCGACGCCGGTCAGCGCCATCGAAGTCAGGCCGCTGCCCGAGAAAAGCATCGTCGAACTGCTGGCCGACACCTTGCATACCTCGCACAGCGCGACGGCGCCGCTGGCGGCGCTGATTCATCGCAAGACCCTGGGCAACCCGTTCTTCGTCGGCCAATTCCTCAAGAGCCTGTATCGCGACAAGCTGCTGCAGTTCCAGGCCGGGCGCTGGCAATGGAGTGTGGAACAGATCGAGGCCAAAGGCATCACCGACAACGTGGTCGATCTGTTGATGAAGGAATTGCACCGCTTGCCGGAAGCGACGCAGCGCCTGCTCACGCTGGCGTCGTGCATAGGAAACCGTTTCGAGTTGTCCACCCTGGCCACAGTCAGCGAAATGCACACCGGCGGCGCGGACGCGGCGCTGCGCCAGGCGATCGAGGCCGGCCTGATACGCGTGGCCGACCCTGCTCTGGGCAATGCGATCGGATCGCACGCCTATCATTTCCTGCACGACCGGGTGCAGCAGGCGGCATACGAAGGCATTCCCGCCGAAGAAAAGAAAGCCGTGCATCTGAAGATCGGCCGCCTGCTGCTCAACAGCATGCCGCCGGAACAAGCGGAAGAGCGCATCTTCGACATCGTGCACCAGATGAACGAAGGACGCACGCTGATCGCCGATGCCCGGGACCGCGAAGCCCTGGCGCTATTGAATCTGCAAGCGGCGCAAAGGGCGCGCAAGACCGCCGCCTTCGAGCTGCACGGCCAATGCATCGACATCGTGCTCGAATTCGGCGGCGCGCTCGACTGGCTCGCCCGGCCCGGTTTCATGGTTCAGTTGTACATGGAAATGATATACGGCGCCTTCGCGCGGGCCGATTACGCCGAAATGGAGCGCCTGTGCCGCATCGTGTGCGACAACACCGCCAATGCAGGCGAGGCGATCGCGGCCAAGGAAATGCTGATCAGGTCGTACGCCGCCTCGTACAAGCCGCGTGAATTGCTGCAAACCGGCATCGAGGCGTTGGCCTTGGCCGGCGTGACCGTGCCGGAGAATCTGGGAAGGCGCCACATCTGGCTTGCCCGGCTGCGCCTGGCGCTGGCCTTGCGCGGCAGGGACCCGCTGGAGCTGGTCGATCTCGAACCGGTGAGCGACCGGCAATATCAGCTCGAATTGCAGGCCAGCAATCTGTTCCTGGCCTATGGCTTTACCTATCTGGCCGACTCCGGCGTGGTGCTGTGGGTCGCCATCGAGATGATACGCAAGGCCGTGCGCTACGGCATCTCGGCCAATTGCACCTACGCGCTCGCGGTCTGGGGCCGCACGCTGGCGGGCAGGTTCGGCAAGCCGGAACAAGGCTACCGCTTCGGCAAGGCCTCGGCCGAGCTCGCAGCCAAGACCGGCATCCTGGGCGCCATCGGCATCTTCCACGGCGTCATCCGCCACCGCAAGGAACACCTGCGGCTGGCCTTGCAGCCGCTGATGGACACCTACGTCAAGGCGATGGAAACCGGCGACCGCGCCAGCGCCGTGGTGGCACTGCAGTTTTCCGATGCGGTGCGCTTCCAGTCGGGCGGCAAGGTCGACGATGCGCTGGCGCAGATCCGCAAGGACATCGGCATCTACCGCAAGATGAACTACCCGGCCCTCCTGGGCGTAATGATTCCCTGGGCCATGCTGTTTGCCCGGCTGGTCGGCGAGCCGCTGACCGAGATCAGCGGCAGCAAGAACGAAGACGACTTCGTGGCCGAACGCAAGGCCGGCGACGATCCCTGGGGCGTGTTCTACGTGCGCTCGATCCAGTGCATCGCCGAATATTATTTCGGCAATTACGCCAGGGCGATTGCGCATGCGGAAGAAGCCATGGAGTTGCCCGGTTTCGATTTCGGCACCCCGGCTTCGGGCTTCCTGCTGTTTCTCTCTTCACTCTCACGCCTGGCGCAATGCCGTGCCGAGGACGGTTCTGCCTCTGCCATCCTGGCGCGCGTGGAACGCAACCAGCGTGCCTTCAAGCTGTGGGCCGATCATGCCCCGGTCAACTATATGCACAAGTGGCAGCTGGTCGAAGCCGAGCGCTGCCGCGTGAGCGGACGCCATGCTGCGGCGGTCGAGCATTTCGAGCAGGCGATCAAGGGGGCGCGCGACAACTGGTTCTGGAACGATGAAGCCCTGGCCAATGAGCTGGCGGGACGCTTCTATCTCGAAACCGGCAAGGAAATGAATGCGCGCCTGCACATGGAAGAGGCGCACGGCAAGTATTTCGAATGGGGCGCCTTTGCCAAGTCGCGCCAGCTCGAGGAGCTCTATCCGCGTTTGCTGGCGCGCGTCATCGGGCGCAAGCGCGTCGCGGCGGTGGCGGGCAGCGAAAGCCGGGTCGATATCGATACCGTGATCAAGGCCTCGCAAACGCTGTCCGGTGAAATCCAGCTTGAACGCCTGCTGTCGAAGCTGATGCGGCTGTTGATCGCCAATGCCGGCGCGCAAAAGGGCGTGCTGCTGCTGCACCAGGACGGCAGGCTCGTGGTGCGCGCCCAGGCCCAGGATGATGTCTTCGAGGTGCAGCAGCAGATACCGGCCGAAGACGCGGACAACATCAGCCTGGCCATCGTGCACTACGTGCGGCGCACGCGGCACAAGGTCGTGCTGGGCGATGCCGCCGCCGACAGCCAGTTCAACGGCGAAACCTATGTCGCGGTCAATCGGCCGAAGTCGGTGCTGTGCATTCCGCTGCAAAAGCAGAGCGAATTGATCGGCATCCTGTATCTCGAAAACAATCTCGCGGTCGATGCCTTTACGCCCGGACACGCCGAACTGCTGGAGATGCTGTCGACGCAGATCGCCATCTCGCTGGAGAATGCCGGCCTGGTGACCGAGCTGGAACAGAAGATCGCGCTGCGCACGCAGGCGCTGTCGCAGAAGAATACCGAACTGAGCGAGGCGCTCGATACGCTCAAGCGGGCGCAGAAACAACTGGTCGAATCGGAAAAGCTTGCTTCGCTGGGCCAGCTCGTGGCCGGCGTGGCGCACGAAATTAACACGCCCGTCGGCGTCGGCGTGACGGGCGCGTCGACCTTGGCCGACGAAACGACCCGGATCGAGGCGCTGTATCGCTCCGGCGAAATGAAGCGTTCCGACCTGGAGCGCTACGTGCAGCACGCCGGCACCATCAGCCGCCTGCTATTGTCGAACATGGAGCGCGCCGCCACGCTGACGCAAAGCTTCAAGGAAGTTGCGATCGATCAGACCAGCTCGGAACGGCGCGCCTTCCGCCTCGACGAATACATCCGCGAGGTGCTGCTCAATCTCAACCCCATCCTGCGCAAGACCGAGCATCGCGTCGAGATCGATTGCCCCGACTCCATCATCGTCGACAGCTATCCCGGCGCGTTGTCGCAGATATTGACCAATTTCGTGATGAATGCACTGCTGCACGCCTTCGAGGAGGGCGTGTCGGGGTTGATGCGCATCGTGGTGCGCCAACCCGATGCGGCCACGGTGGAAATGCAGTTTTCGGACAACGGCAAAGGCATTGCAGCGGAACACCTGCCGAAGATATTCGACCCCTTCTTCACCACCAAGCGCGGCCATGGCGGCAGCGGACTTGGGCTGTCCATCATCCATAACCTGGCCTCGGGCGCCCTGATGGGGCGTATCTCGGTGGCGAGCGAGCCGGGCGACGGCACCACCTTTACCCTGGTTTTCCCGCGTACAATCCAACCCATAACGACGCCCCGGCCGTGACCGTGGTGCGCGGAACACGATCGAGAATGGCATGTTGAACGATTTTTCCTTTGCCCCCGAAGCCGAAGACAAAGGCCCGACCGCGCGGCAAGACTGGCAAATACTGATTGCCGACGACGAAGACGAAGTGCATCAGGTCACCACCGTGGCGCTGGCCGATCTCGTGTTCAAGGGCAGGAAGCTCAAATTCCTGCATGCGCATTCCGGCGCCGAGGCGCGCGGCATCCTGCAGCAGAATCGCGACATTGCCGTGGTCCTGCTCGACGTGGTGATGGAAGCCGACGACACCGGACTGCGCCTGGTGCGCGAAATCCGCGAAGAACTGGGCAACCGCCGCCTGCGCATCGTGCTGCGCACCGGCCAGCCGGGCCAGGCGCCCGAGCGCGACGTGGTGATCGATCACGACATCAACGACTACAAATCCAAAACCGAGCTGACGCGGCAAAAGCTGATGACCTGCGTGATCTCGGCGCTGCGCTCGTTCGACGATATCGTATCGCTGGAAAAAAGCCTGCAAGGGCTGGAGAACATCGTCGGCGCGGCCGCATCGTTCCTGCAGGCCCTGACGGAAAAGAGCTTTGCCGACGAAATCCTCAAGCAGGTCAATCATCTGCTGGGCCATCCCTACGAGGGGCTGGTCGCGGCGCGCCCGCGCGAAGGCGGGCCGTTTCTGATCCTGTGCGCCGGCCCGCGCTATGGCGAACCCGATGCGCTCGCGCGCGAGATGATCGAACAGACGCTGGACGCGCGCGCCAACACCTATGGCCGCGAAGAGATTTGCCTCTACATCGAACCGCGCAAGGGTAACGGCGACTATGCGGTGCTGGTGCCGATCGATCGCAACCTGTCGGACCTGCAGCGGCGCCTGCTCGACGTATTGTCGACCAATATTTCGGCCGGCATGGCCAACGTGCAACTGTACGAATCGCTCGTCGCGCTCTCCGCCGACCTCGAACGGCAAGTGGTGCAAAGAACGCACGACCTCTCGATTGCACTGGACGTAGCGGAAAAAGCCAACCTGGCCAAGTCCGAATTCCTGGCTGTGATGAGCCACGAAATCCGCACGCCGATGAACGGCATACTGGGCATGATGCAGCTTGCCATCGGCGAGGCGCGCGACGATGCCCAGCGCGAATACCTGGAAACGGCGCAGTATTCGGCCGAAGCCCTGCTGACCATCTTGAACGACATTCTCGACTTTTCCAAGCTCGAAGCGGGCAATCTCGATTTCGAAGCGATCGATTTCGACGTCGTCAAGACGGTCGACAGCGTGGTCACCCTGCTGTCGTCGCGTGCGCAAAGCGGCGGCTTGACGCTGCACCGCGAATTGGGCGAGGACGTACCGCGCAACCTCATCGGCGACGTGGGGCGCTTGCGCCAGGTCTTGCTGAACCTGGTCTCGAATGCCTTGAAATTCACCGAAAAGGGCGGCGTGACGATACACGTTGCCATTGTTCCGGGCAAGGAAGGCATGCAGGGTTTGCGCTTCGGCGTCAAGGATACCGGTATCGGCATCGCGCCCGAGGCCAGGGACAAGCTGTTCCATTCCTTTTTTCAGGCCGACAGTTCCATTTCGCGCCGCTTCGGCGGCACCGGCCTGGGTCTGTCGATCTGCAAGAAGATCGTCGAGATGCAGGGTGGGCGCATCGGCGTCGAAAGCATCCTCGGTGGCGGCAGCCATTTTTGGTTTGAACTCGACTTTGCCCCGGCCGAAGCCGCGGTGTCGCCGGCCGCGCCCGCAACGGCGGTCCCGGCCAGTGGCGCGATGCATATCCTTCTCGCCGAAGACAATGAAGTGAACCAGCGCGTGGCCGGCGCCCTGCTGAAAAGGGCCGGCCATCGCGTCACCATCGCCGGTGACGGCCGCGAAGCCGTCGAATTGGTGGCGCGCGAACGCTTCGACGTGGTGCTGATGGACATGCACATGCCCGAGATGGATGGCATCGAAGCCACGCGCGCCATCCGCGCCCTGCCTGCGCCCATCTCGCAAGTGCCCATCGTGGCATTGACCGCGGCCGGGGCCAGCTCGGATATCCAGAGTTGCCTTGAAGCCGGCATGAATTACTTCCTCGTCAAACCTTTCCGCATGGAGCGGCTCGATGTCATCCTCGGCGACATGCGGCGCGGAAAGGATATTTAACTGTTTCATTTCGGCAATTTCCTGTGAATTGACCGATAAATCCGCTTCTTCTCCAAGCCTTGCTGGATTTCCGCCATTTGATAATGGTTGATAAGAAATTCCGGCTTGGAAGCCCATTTCCAGGCCGTCATGCCAGCAATGGCGGGAGTCGGAGCATGGATAACAACGAGGCAGGGCGCAACCCTTTTCTGGACGAAGACCGTCTGCACGGCTTTTCGGACGTCGACGAATTGCCGCCGCACGCGCGGGTAGACCTGAAGGCCATCCGCCAGGCGATTGCACGCGTCGAAGCCGAGGCCAAGGCCACGGTTGCGGCAGAAACCCGCGCCCGTGCCGAAGCCGAAGCCCGTGTCCTGGCCGAGGAACGTGCCCGTCTGGATTCCGAAGCCAGCGCCGAAGCGCAACGCCATGCCAAAGCGGAGCAGGAAGCGCTGACGGCCAGCCGCCGCCGCCTCGAAGCCGAGCGCGAAGCGCGCATCGCCAGCGAAGGCAAGGCACACGCCGTGCAGGGCGAGATTGCCGAATTGCGCGCCCGCGCCGAAGCCGACAAGGAAGCCGGCGCCGCCGCCGCCCAACGCCTGCAAGCCGAACGCGAAGCGCGCGCCCGCGCTGCCGAGCAGATCGCCGCCGAAACCGAATTGACCGAGCGCGCTTCCGAAGCGGCGCAGGCCCTGGCCCAGGGCGCCGAGCAGGCGCGCTGGCTCACCGCCGAACGCGCCGCCGCGCTCCAGTCGGCCAAGGAAGAAGCTGAAGGGCGCGCCCGCGCCGAGGCGCGCATCGCCGAACTCGCGCGCGAACGCGAGTTGACCGAAAAGGAAGGGCGCCTGACCGCCGAGCGGCTCGATGCCGGCCGGCGCGATGCGCTCCTGCAGGCGCGTGCCCGCGAGCATGCCGACGGCTTTGCCCTCGATGCCGTGGTCAAGCGCGCCGCAAACGACATGCGTGCCCGCGAAGACAGCCGCGCCCGTGCCGGCGCCGAACGCGAGCACGACAGCATCGCACGCGCTCGCAGCGAGTCGGAGCAGCGTGCGCGCGAAGCGCTGCAATTGCGCCTGCAGGCCGAAGTGGAAATGCGCGACGCCGCCGAGCGGCGCGAACAGGCCGAAACCATGGCTACCGCCGAAGCGCAAGCCCGTCGCGAAGCCGATGAGCGCATCCGCACGGCCACCGAGGCGCGCATCCAGAATGAAAGGCAGCTGCATCAGCGCGCCATTGCGCGCGTCGAAGCCGAGCACGCCGCCGATCTGCAGACGAGGGCCCGCCTCAATGCCGAAGTCGATGCCACGGAACAGGCGCGCCTGCGTGCCGATTCCGAGCAGCAAGCCGCGGTTGCCGCACGGGCGCGCGCCGAAGAAGAACAGAAGGCACAGCAAGTGGCTGCACGCCGTCTCGAAGTCGAACGCGCCGCCGCGCGCGTCGAAGCCGAGCGCAATGCCGCTGAGCGCGATGCCATGGCGGCGGTGGCCGAACAGGTCGAGCTGCATCGCCAGGCCGCCGAGCTGGCCACGCGCAAGGCGCGCCAGGCGATTGAATTGGCGCGCGCCGAACGCGAACGTGCCGCCAGCGAAAAGCGCGAACTGACCGTGCTTCAGGAGAAGGCGCGTATCGAGGAAGACGCCTACCTGGCCGCCCAGGCGCGCACTGCCGCAGGCGTCGAACATGCCGAATTGCTGCGCATGCAAGCCAACGCCGACGATGCCAGGCGTACCGCCTACGAAACCGAAGCCGCCGCAATCAAGCTGGTGGTGGAGAAGGCCGTCGAAGAAGCCGAAGCCAAGAACGCTGCGGCCAAGGCGGCGCTGGAAGCAGCACGGGAAGCCGTTGAGCTGGCCCGCCTGGAACGCCAGCGCGCCAGAGACGAGCAGCAAGCGCTCGAATTGATGCAAGCCCGGCTTGACCTTGAAAAAAAGCGCGCCATGGCAACCGAGCGCGTGCGCCGGGCTACCGAAGCGAAACTGACGAGCGAGCAGGCGGCAATCGCCGAAGCCGAAGCACGCGAAGAGGTCGAACTGGAACATGCCGAACTGCTGCGCCAGCGCGAAGCCGCGGAGCGCCAGGCACGCACCTTGCGCACTGCCGAGTCCAATGCCGCCAAGCACACGCTGGAGCAGACCCAGGAACGGATCGATCTGCAGCGCAAGGCCGCCCAGGTCGCGCTGCAAAAGGCCCGCGCTGCCGTCGACTTGAAGCGCGCCGAGCGCGAACGCCTCGAAGCGGAACAAAAAGAATTGGCCGCGCTGCAACAGAAGATGGCGGCCGAAGCGGCGGCGCGCGCCGAAGCCGAAGCGCGCGCGCGGGCCGAATGCGAATATGCCGCCATCCTGCAGGCGCGCCAACAGGCGGAACAGACCGCGCGCGAAGCGATGCAAGCCAAGTCGGTGGCGGAACAGCAGCATGCCGTTATCGATGCCGCGCAAGCGGAACAACAGGTGCGCCTCGCGCAACTGGCGAAAACGCGCCTGCGCGAGGCCGCAGAACTGCAGCGCGTCGAACGCGAACGCATCGAAGCCGAGCAAAAGGCCCTGGCCGCGATGGAAGAAAAAAAGCACGCCGAACAAGCCGCGCAACGCCAGGCCGAGGGACGCGCTGCGGCGGACCGGCAGCATACGGAATTGCTGCGCCAGCGTGAGCGTGCCGAGCAGGAACAGGCGCTCATGGTCGAAGCACGCTGCGCCGCTGAAAAACAGCGCGCCAGCCTGCAGCAGGCGCAGATCGAACAACAAAAGCAGATGGCCGAATTGACCGCAGCGAAGGCGCGCGAAGCCGAACAGTTGCTGCGCGCCGAGCGTGAACGCATGGCAGCCGAAGCCGAGGCGCTGGCAGCGCTGCAAAAGCGCGTCGAGACCAAGCAGAATGCGCGCATCGAAGCGGAAACGCGCGCCCGCATGGACCAGCAGCAGCAAGCGCTTTTGGCCGCACGCGAAGAAGCCGAGCGCGAATTGCGCCTGGCGAGCGTTGCCGAATACGAAGCAACCTGCAAGGCCGTCAGTGAACTGCAGGCACGCCTGGAAGCGCAACAACAGTCCGCCGCCGCCGCTGCCTTGAAAGCGGCCCAAGCCATCGAACTGGCGCAAGCCGAGCGCGAGCGTGCCACGCGCGAACAACAGGCACTGGAACTGTTGCAGCGCCAGACGCACGTGGAAAAGCAGCGCAGCGATGCCGAGCGGCTGGCTGCCCTATCGCTGGAAAAAACACGCGTGGCGGAAAAACAGGCTTGCGCCGAAGCGCAGGCGCGTGCCGTGGCGAGCTATCGTCAGGCCAAGCTGGTGACCGAGCGCGAACAAGCCGAGCGCGCCACACGCGTGGCCATCGAAGCCGAAGCCGAAGCCGAACACCGGGCTTATGAGCAGGCCGCCGCCCAGGCCGCCGCGCAAAAGCAGGCCGCCGAATTGGCCGAGGCCCACGCGCGCGAAGCGATGGAATTGGCGCGGATCGCGCAGGAACGGGTCGAGGCCGAACAGCAGGCGCTTGCCGCAACCAGGGAAAAGCAACGCGTTGAACAACTCGCCGTGCAGGAAGCGCGGCAACGCCTGATTGCCCAGCGCGAAGCGGCCAATGTACTGCAACAACGTCTCGACGCGGAAGCTGCCGGGCGCGTGGCCGAAGAGCAGGCGCTCGAAGCCGAACGCGAGGCATTGCGTTTCGCGCAGGAAAAGCTTGCCGCCGACCTGGCCCAGGCAGAAGAAAATGAAGCACGGCGTCTGCGCAATGAGCAGGAAAAGGAAGCGGCTGAACAACTCGCGCGCGAATTGATCGTCCGCATGAACCAGGATGGTGCCGATGCGCAAGCCTGGCGTGACCGCGCCGAAGCCATGCTGGCCGAAGCACCGGTTGCCGTTGCCGTCCCCCGGCGCCGCCACGGCTCGGGCAGGATCATCGCGGTGACTATCGCCGCCGGTTTTGCCGGGGTGGTCGGCATGCTGGCGCTCGCCAATGGCGCCATGCCGTTCGCATCAAAACATGCCGAACCGGCATTGAAGGGCGTCGTGCAACAGGAGCCGGGCGAGCCGGCCAAGCTGCAAATGTCGTTGTCGCTCTCGACGCCCGCGCCGGCCGCCCCTGCTGCGCAATGATCGTACCTAATAATCGTACGTAACACCGAACGTAACACGGCACGTAACATCTGCATGTAACAGCCGCACGCAATGTGCGCATCCTCCCTCCGGGCATACGTCCGGAGGCGATTGTCATGAAATGGTAATATTATTTCGTTATCGTTTCGCCTCTGGTGTACCGGAGTCGTTTGCCCCCGCTTTTCCGCACTGTGTCCGCATTGTGAAAAATTGCGTCTTCGACGCACTTCCTTGCACGTCCCCATTACCTTGAGGGCATAATGGCGGAGGTCGCCATGATGCGTACTTCAATGCGTGCACGACAGCGGACAGCATGGGCCATGATTCGATTGACGAGAGGATGGGATGTTCGCAGCGGTAGATTTGGGCTCCAACAGTTTTCGCATGCATATCGGTCACCATGATGGCGACGCCATGCGTGTGCTGCGCAGTGCGCGCGAGCCGATCCGGCTGGCGGCCGGGCTCGACGGCAAGGGCAATCTCACCGAAGCAGCCATGCAGGGCGCGCTCGATTGCCTGGCTCGCTTCAAGATCATCCTCGATGGCTACAAGCTCGACGCCGTGCGCGTGGTTGCGACCAACACCATGCGCATCGCCAAAAATGGTGCCGCCTTTTTGCCGCAAGCTGAAAAAGCCATCGGCTGCGAGATCGAAATCATCTCCGGAGAAGAAGAGGGGCGCCTGATCTACATGGGGGTGGCCAGCACGTTCGCCGGTTCCAATGAACGCCGTCTCGTGCTCGACATCGGCGGCGGCTCGACCGAACTGATCCTGGGCCAAGGCCAGGAAATCGAACGCGTCGAATCATTTTCCATCGGCAATGTCAGGCAAAGCCATGCCTTCTTTTTGAACGGCAAGATCGACGCGGCCAGCTTCGATGCGGCCATCCTCTCGGCACGCAGCTACTTCGAAGACGCGGCGCCGCCTTATTACCCGCAATACTGGAGCAATGCCTACGGCTCATCGGGCACAATTCGCTCGATTGCCGACGCGATTGCCAAGAACGGCCTGGGCGACGGCACGCTGACGCCGATCAGCCTCGAAGCCCTGAAGCAGCGCATGATCCATTTCGGCCACAGCAGCCGGCTGGAGTTGGCCGGCATGAAGCCGGACCGCTCCAACGTGATCGTGGGCGGCCTGGCCATCCTGATCGGCGTGATGCAGGAACTCGGCATCAAGAAGATGACCGCCATCGAAGCCGGCTTGCGCATGGGCGTGCTGTGGGACTTGCAGTGGCGCGCCAACAAGCGCGACCGGCGCGACCAGTCGGTACATGCCGTCCTGCAGCGCTTCCACACCGACGAAGGCCGCGCCAGGCGCGTGGCCGACGTCGCGTCGCTGCTGTATGCCCAATTGAAGCCGACCGGCGACCTCTATACGCGCTATCTCTATTGGAGCGGCCTGCTGCATGAAGTCGGCATGGCCGTGTCGCATAGCGGCTACCACAAGCACGGCGGCTACATGATCGCCAATGCCGATTTGCCCGGCTTCACCACGCGCGAGCAGCGCCTCATGAGCATCCTGATCCTTGGCCAGAAGGGCAATTTGCGCAAGATCCAGGAAGCCGTATCCGAACCCGACATGGCCAAGGCCCTGCTCGCGCTGCGCCTGGCCGTGCTGTTCATGCACTCGCGTATTGAAGTCGATCTCAGTGAAATGCGATTGCGCATGAAGAGCCGCATCGAACTCGAAATCATGAGCGGCTGGTTCAAGGACCACCCGACGGCGTGGTTCTGGATGCAGAAAGAAAAGGATTTCTGGAACGAAGTCGGAATGGATTTTTCGATCAAGACCAGCTAACTTCCCGGCAACTATCCCCGTTTCTTCACCCGTCATCCCCGCGTAGGCGGGGATCCACAATGAAGACCGGTATTCGTCGCATTCCTGGGTTCCCCTTAGGGCGCCCCACCCCTTGCAAGGGGTGGCCGTTTCGCAAGGCGTGCGGCATGCCGCACGAAACTCCTGCTGCACCTTTCGCGGGAATGACGCCTATTTACTGCACGTAATTAAAACACCAACTCGCTGCCGCGGCTGAACAAGGCGATGTCCAGATACGTCGACAAATGGTTCGTGTTGGGCGAACAAGCCATCGTCAGCCCGCCCAGGTCGATATTGGCGTTGTGCGCCACAATCTCTTCCAATGCCTCGTAGTTGTAGCGCTTGGTCTGCTGCATCGTCTTGACCAGGGCTTTGGCGGTGGCGAAGCCTTCGAGCGTCAGCGACGACACCGCTTCATCGCGATACTTCTTCATCATGTTCTGGTGTTCGGCCTGGATCGGCGAAGCGCTTGAATTCGGATTCGGCACCACTTGCGAAAACACGGTCCACTTCACCGCCGCGCTGCCGGCCAACTCCAGCAGCGTGCCGAGATTGGTCAATGAGGTGCCGGCGACGAAGGTTTGCGGATTGGTCTTGCGGAATTCCTTGAGGAACAAGCCGGTGGTGATGGTATCGCCGACCACGATCACAAAAGACGGCTTGGTCTGCGCCAGCTTGACCGCATCGCGCGCGATCTGGTCGCCGTTGCCTGCCACGCGCACGCTGCCCGTCATGCGCATGCCTTGTGCCTTGATTTCGTCTTGCAGGCTGTTGAAGGCATCCTGGCTGGCCGCATTGTTCTGGACCACCACGCCGACATCCTTCATCCCGAGCTTGGTGAAATAGCTGAAGATGTATTTCATCTCCTGCATGTAACCCGGGCGCCAATACAGGACGTGGGTATCCCTGCCTTGTTCCGCGCCGGTCAGGGGTGCATACAGGATCTGGCCGCTGCGCTTGAAGGCCGGCGAGGTGAGCACGGCCTGGGTGATGTCGTCGCCCACGCCGCCGATCAGGAAGTCGGCCTTGTCGTGCTCGATCAATTCGGCCACGGCCGAGACGGCCAGGTTGCTCTGGCCCTGATCGTCACGCACGATATAGTCCACGCGACGGCCGTTGACGCCGCCGGCGGCGTTCAAGGCATCGAAATAGGTTTTGATGCCGGCCACGTAGTCGCGCCCGATGGAGCCGTTCTGGCTGGAGAGGTCGACCGCCTGGCCGATCACGATGGCTTTGCCTGCGCTGTGCGCCAGCAAGGGCAGGGCGAGAAGCGCGACACAGAACAGACGGCAGGCACGCAAGAGATTTCGGCTGAGGGTGTTCATGGTCGAATGTTGCCTCAAGGAATAAATCGTTCGTCATTGTGCTGAGGAAATATGACCCGCTGATGAATTCCAAGGCGTGCGATATGATCGAAAGCGGCGGACTGGAAAAATTTCCCCATCTGCGCCAAACTGCGCAACGACGCCAAGCCTGCCGCGTGCGGCTTTGGCGCGGCCCGACGTGTCCGGCGGCCTTCTTGTCGCCGGGGAAATAATGGTATATATTATTTATACGATTACTAGAAAAGGATGATATTCATGGCCACCAGCCCAGCTACCGCCAAGCCCGCCGCAGGCACGGCACCGAAAAAGACTCCCGTGAAGAAGCCTGCTGCCGTGAAAAGAGCGGTCCCCGCGAAAAAGCCGGTCGCGGCAAAGAAACCTGTCGTAGCGAAGAAGCCTGTCGCAGCCAAGGCGGTCAAGCCCAAGGCAGCCAAGCCGGCCAAGGCGGAAAAACCTGTCAAGGCGCTCAAGCCGGCCAAGCCGGTTGCTTTGGCCGAAGCGCCCAAGCTGAAAAAATCCAAGCTGGTGCGCGACAGCTTCTCCATGCCTGAACCTGAATACGCGGTGTTGGGCTCGGTCAAGAAGGCTTGCCTGAAGGCCGGCGTGGAAGTGAAGAAGAGCGAATTGCTGCGCATCGGCGTGGCGCTGATTTCGAAGATGGATGTCGACGGCTTGAAAGCGGTGCTGGCGACCTTGCCGCCGTTGAAGGCCGGACGACCCAAGTCCAAGTAAGCTGAACCTCAAGCAACGCGATTGCCGCCTGGCAAAGGCCGCAATCGCGTTTTCTTTTTTGGAATTTGTTGGGATATTTTGGGAAAAATTCCCAAAATATTTTCAAACCGAATCTTTCCAATCCGGCCATTGTCGCCAGTCCCACATTAATTAGGGTCAGTGTTGTCATGTCATAAAACGGACATCGAACTGTCATTTTGCTGAAGCAATGAGCAGTTACGCTTCCAGCATTAATTTGAACAGGACGATAAATGCGATTACTGACCAGCCCTGCAGACGCTTCCAGTGCTCAAGGTAAATTGACGTTGAGCTTCGCCAGCACCCCTGAAGAAGTCAGAGAAGTTCAGCGCTTGCGTTACAAGGTATTCGTCGAAACCATGGGCCTGACCGCCCTGATGAATGCCGAAGGTCTGGATCGCGACGATTTCGATACCTGGTGCGACCACATCCTCGTGCGCGAATCCGACACCTTGCGCGTGGTCGGCACCTATCGCGTCCTCGGCCCCAACGCCGCGCGCGAAATGGGCCAGTTCTACTCCGAGCAGGAATTCGATCTTTCGCGCCTGTCCAATCTGCGCGGACGCATCGCCGAAGCGGGCCGTGCCTGCATCCATCCCGATTACCGCAGCGGCGCCGTGATCATGATGCTGTGGGCCGGCTTGGCCACGTTCATGAAGCGCGAGCAATGCGAATACCTGATCGGCTGCGCCAGCGTCAGCCTGGCCGACGGCGGCAGCAACGCCGCCGCCCTGTATCACTCCATCAAGGACGGCAATTTGGCCCCGGCCGAATACCGCGTCACCCCCCATCTTCCCTTCCCGCTAGAGGAACGCGCTACGGGCCTGACGGGGCATGTGGCCCAGGTTCCTCCGCTGATCAAGGGTTACCTGCGCAGCGGCGCCTGGATTTGCGGCCAGCCGGCGTGGGACCCTGATTTCCACAGCGCCGATTTCTTCATGATGCTGCCCCTGGCAAAACTCGATAGCCGTTACGCACGTCACTACCTGAAGGAAGAGAGGACTGCATGAAATCACGAGATCAGTTTCTGGATGACGCGTTTGGCAAAGGCAAGAACGGACACGCGAAAAAAGACATCAAGCGCTTCCGCACCATGTGGCTGTCCGACATCCACCTGGGCACCACGGGCTGTCAGGCGGCAAGGCTGCTGGAATTCCTGCGTACCACCGAATCCGAAACCCTGTATCTCGTCGGCGACATCGTCGACGGCTGGCAGTTGCGCCGCCGCTGGTATTGGGACCAGGTGCACAACAACATCGTGCAGCTCGTCCTGAAGAAAGCCAAGAAAGGTACCGAAGTGATCTTCGTGCCGGGCAACCACGATGAAATGATCCGCCAATTCATCGACCTCAATTTCGGCGGCATCCATATCCGCGACGAACTGGTCCACACCACGGCCGACGGCAAGCGCATGCTGGTCTTGCACGGCGACCGCTTCGACGGCGTGATCGCCTGCGCCAAGTGGCTGGCCTACGTCGGCGATTCGCTCTACACCATGATCCTGGCGTTCAATCAATGGTTCAACGCCTGGCGCGCACGCGTCGGCCTGCCTTACTGGTCGCTCTCGCAATACCTGAAGTCCAAGGTCAAGAACGCCGTCAACTACATCTCCTCGTTCGAGGAAGCGCTGGCCGACGAAGCCAAGAAGCGCGGCCTGGACGGCGTGATCTGCGGCCACATCCACAAGGCCGAGATCCGCGAGATCAACGGCGTGATGTATTGCAACGATGGCGACTGGGTCGAAAGCCTGACTGCGCTGGTGGAAGAGTTTTCCGGGGAATTGCGTCTCGTGACGTGGGAAGAAATCGTCATGAACAAAAAGGGCGTTGAGGCAGAAGCCGAAGCTGAATCCGGCGAACTATGCGTATCGCCGTCGTAACCGACGCCTGGGAGCCGCAAGTCAACGGGGTGGTCAACACCCTCAAAGCCACCGTAGCCTGCTTGCGCGGCATGGACCATGACGTCCTGATGCTGGCGCCGGACGATTTGCGCACCTTTCCCTGTCCGACTTATCCCGATATCCGCCTGGCCCTGAAGCCTTATCCCCAGGTCGCCGCGAGGCTGGCCGCATTCAAGCCGGACAGCATCCATATCGCAACCGAAGGGCCGATGGGCCTGGCGGCACGACGCTATTGCCTGAAGCACGGCCTGCATTTCACCACCGCCTATCACACGCGTTTTCCCGAATACGTCAAGGCGCGCACCGGCATTCCGCTCTCCTGGACCTACCGCTGGCTGCGCTGGTTCCACGGACCGTCGCGCGCCATCATGGTGCCGACCGAGAAAGTGAAGCAGGTGCTGGCCGAACGCGGCTTCCAGCGCCTCGCGTTATGGGGGCGCGGCGTCGATACCGAACATTTCGCGCCGCGCGACGTCGACGGTTGCTGCATCGTGCGTCCGCTGTTTCTCTACGTCGGCCGGCTGGCGGTGGAAAAGAATGTCGAAGCCTTCCTCAAGCTCGACCTGGCCGGCACCAAGTGGCTGATCGGCGACGGGCCTGCGCGCGACGAGCTGGAAAAGAAATATCCGAAGGCGCATTTTCTCGGCGCCAAGGCGCACGCGCAATTGCCGGCCTACTACAACTGCGCCGACGCCTTCGTCTTTCCCAGCCTGACCGATACCTTCGGCCTGGTGCTGGCCGAAGCGATGGCTTGCGGCGTGCCGGTCGCCGCCTATCCGGTTGAAGGCCCGATCGACGTGGTGGCCGACGGCAGCTCGGGCAGCTTGAACCATGATCTGGAGCGTGCCTGCCATACGGCCCTCACGCTCGACCGCGCCGAAGTCAGGCGTCATGCCCTCGGTTATTCCTGGCAAGCGGCGACGCAGCAATTCCTGCAGCATCTTCATCCGGCCGCATCGGCCCCTGAACGCAAAACGCAGACCGCACTTGCCTGAGTGCTACACTGGCGGCTTCCCTACGGAGCCGCCATGAAACAGGACCCACGCTTCCCCAATCTGTTCATCGTCGATCATCCGCTGGTGCAGCACAAGCTTTCGCACATGCGCGACAAGAGCGCGTCGACGCGCAGTTTCCGTGCCCTGTTGCGCGAGATCGCTTTGCTGATGGGCTATGAGATCACACGTGACCTGCCGCTTTCGACGGAGTCGATCGACACGCCGCTCACCACCATGGACGCGCCCGTCATCGCCGGCAAGAAACTCGTCATCGTGCCGGTCTTGCGCGCCGGCATGGGCATGAGCGACGGTTTGCTCGACCTCGTTCCGTCGGCGCGGGTCGGCCACATCGGCGTCTACCGCGACAAGGAAACCCTGCAGCCGGTGGAATACCTGGTGCGCCTGCCCGACCTCGGCGAGCGTGACTTCATCGTCTGCGATCCGATGCTGGCAACGGGTAATTCGGCGGTGCATGCGGTGGACGTGCTGCGTGAACGTGGTGTTGGGCAAGAGAAGATACGGTTCATGGCGCTGGTCGCTGCACCTGAGGGGGTGACGGCATTCCAGGCCAGGCATCCTGAGGTGAAGGTCTATGTCGCGGCGCTGGATTCACATTTGAATGAGCATGCCTACATCGTGCCGGGGCTGGGTGATGCGGGCGACAGATTGTTTGGTACCAAATAACCTTATTCGATCCGTCGTCCCCGCGAAAGCGGGGACCCAGGATTAAAACCTGTAGCCGTGGCATTACTGGGTCCCCGTTTTCACGGGGACGACGGAGTTATTGAGATCCCGGCCCCTCTCTCACCTGCGGGTGAGGGGAGCACAGCGAGGCTCGCCATACAAAATTCAGCTCGGCATAAACTATGCTAGCCGGTGACTGTGCTCCTACTTCCCCAACAAATCCGGCGCCATCACCGCCTTGATGTAATTGGTTGCAATATCCCCACGATCCTTCTGTCCGATCCACAAAGCGGTCGACTTGCGTATCGT
>Ga0302314_10000273_pt1 | contig 92881 bp, 85 predicted proteins | sample III_Palsa_N2_3_FD_200533 | JGI IMG/M metagenome (GOLD analysis project Ga0302314, IMG submission 200533) | Peat permafrost microbial communities from Stordalen Mire near Abisko, Sweden - III_Palsa_N2_3 | ecosystem: Environmental > Terrestrial > Soil > Palsa > Peat permafrost | place: Sweden...
GCCCGAGCGCGAAGAAGACAAGAAGCGGCCCAAACGTAAGCCGCTGCCGGACACCCTGGCGCGAGAGGACGCGGTCTATGAGCCGCCATGCAGTTGCCCTACGTGTGGAGGCTCCTCGTTCCTGAAGCTGCCATGACGACCGTGAGCCTGGGCTGGATCGCCCTTGAAGATCATGGGACGCTCGTCAGCCCACCTGCAGCTGACAATACCGACCCGCGTACGGACCGCATCGAATCCTGTGTCGCCATAGACCCTTTCGGCGAGTAGCGCCAAGGCCGCCGTCTTCTCCCTACGATCCGTCGGCTTCATCACCGAGGGCACGTGATCGCGATAAAGGGCGTGGATTTCATCGATCGACTTTCCCAGGGCGATCAAGCTGGCGATGATTGATCCTGTGCTTGTACCGAAGACGAGGTCGAAGGCTTCGCAAAGTGGCTTTCCTGCCGCCGCCTCCACCTCTCGAAGGACGCCCAAGGAGTAGAATCCCTTCGCACCGCCCCCATCTAAGGACAGGATACGGAAGGGCTTCTGCTGATTGGTCATGCGCTAAACCCTAGAACGAATGCGGCCCTCGGTTATCCGTTAAACTTGTGCCGGAAACTTGCCTTCATGCCAGAATTATTAGCGGCCGGGTCGTCCAGAGGGAAATCTTCCACCGCATCAAACCGGAACAACGTAGGCAGCAAAAGAGGGCTCTGATTTAGGCTTGGCGGGTCAGATGGTAGTGGCCAACACTAGGCGAGGCCGTCCAATAGTTACCTCGCAACTCCTCTGCTTCCGTTCCCCTGTAGTACCGAAGGATCGCCGCCCCCTCGTAAGGATTGGGCGCGCCTCCAATCGCGCGGGGTGTCACCCGGAACAGATAGTGCAGGATAGGGGCGCCAAACTCCCCATCTCGCTTCGGTTGAACGCTGAGGGTCTGTGAATCTGAGCCGGGAGAGTTCACCTCCATGCTCATTCTGAAGAAATCTTGCCGAATGACCGCTATCGCTTCGACCTTGCCTGAACAATCGTTGCGAACCCAGTCGATTGACATGATCCAGGTGCCATTGAGGTCTGGAAACAGCCAGACGTTCAGTTGTGGAATCCATTGCCAGACGGTTCGCCATCCGCGACTCAAAAGCACGAGGAGAACAACTTGGATCGGGGCAGCTCCGGCTAACGCCACCTTAAGGGCCGGGACCAGCCCTAACGGACCGAGCAGAGCCTCGTGAGCGTAGAGCAGCCCTATGATGATCAGCCCGTAGGTTACGGCTAACCAAGCGATCAATTTCCGCATCGGTAGGAGGCCGATCATCGCGGCGCCTCGTACAAACGCTCGGCGCCTTGCTCGAAAATCGCAAGGCCGAGCCCGCGGCTAGCAATTCCGACGGTTTGGACATCAGGGAGAAGCGAGCCCAACTGAGCGGCCAAATATCGGGCGCCCGACGCGCGACCAGCCGGCGGACGGACCGTCAGAACCGGCGGAGGTGCGAAGTACTGTGAAAATCGGAGTATTGTTAGGTCGGACGACAGGACATGAAAGCCGTCATGGAACGCGTTCTCCCACCGTGACACCTGCGCGAGGGTTTTTTCGACGTCCTCGTCTTGAGGATAAGCCGCATCAGATAACGGCGCCAAAGGAAGACGCTCCGGGTAATCACTGACGATCAGGCCGATTCCCGAAAACGAGGGACCGCTAAGTGCCTGGACACGGCTTAGCAGATGGTAGAATTCGTCAAACACTCAGACGCTTCCTAAGGGCGGCCTATCGCGACCAGAACAATCACTATGCCAGCATCGCTGTCTCAAAAGCCAATTACCAGCGATCAGGCGAAGCGTGAGGCGCCCAACAGCTGGTTGTAAAACTGCTCGACTAGCCCCGCGTCGTCCAGGCGCTCGACGAAGGCGGCGCGCGCCGATCCAACCACCGTGCAATCGGGGAAGTGGAACGCCACCTTCGTCGAGCGTTGAAGGTTGCGGACGCCGAGCACCACGCCGAACGGCCCCCTGAGACCCTGCCCCTCAAGGAGTTCACCCAGGTCGCTCATATGGTTCGTCAGCTGCTCCTTGAACTCAGGCAGCTCCAGGCGTCCAGACGCGCCGCAGCTGAACGCGTGATCTACGTGCGAGTGGACGAACCAATCGGAGCCTACGCACAGGCGCGATATACCCCGATTGTGAAAGTCGATTTCCACGGCCTCGTGGCCGCCGTCGCAGCCCCGGAACACCTGGGCCCGGCGGTTATGAAACAGGTAGGCCGCGACAGGGCGCCCGCCGGGGGCGAACGAAGTCCGCCCGCGGTCGTAGAACTCCCTAGGCAGGATTCCAATCTCAAGAGAGGGGCCGTCCGAGACCATCGTCCCGCGAGCCGCTAGGCTCACCTCTTCCTCGCCCAGCCTCCGGAGCGCATCGCGCTCATAGGTCTCGAACGCGACGAACATGGACGCCACCTCGGCCCGGGTGAGCGGCGTGTTCTTGGGTCCAGTCCGTAGATAGAACGCTCCATTCAGCCGATTCTGATACGGCCGCATCGCATGCTCCGGGAGGTCGATGAGGAGCAGAAAGCCGCCCGCCTGCGGAAGGGGCCGAACGCCCAGGCGCAGCGGTCGTGGATCGATGCTGTCTTGCAGGATCGACAATACCCGGCGCGTCGCCGCATCGGAATCGCCCATCATCGGCACGAAGCGCTCGAAGACACCGCCCTTCTCGCGGACGCCAACCACGATGTGGCCAGGCCCGGCGTTCAGGAAGGCCACAACATCATCGACGAAGTTCGATTTGCCCCGCGGATCGTCCAAATCGATCTGCTGCTTGAACTCCAGCTCGCCGCTCTCGACGAGCGCCTTGCTTTCGATCCCCTCCAGAGTGGGCGCCAGCATGAGGAAGACGTCTCCTAAAACGACGAATGATGATCAGATCAATCGGATGAGTGGGGGAAGTTTGCCGGGCGGTGGGCATGGCTCGACGCGAGTCGCGGGAGATGGCGACAAGCGGTAGCCCGCCGCGCCGTCGTGCACCGACAGGTGAAGGCCCTGCGGGGGACCTAGCGTCCCGATCACCAGCAAGACAAATCCATTGAGATCGTGGCGGGAGCGCCGCACGGCGTCTGCGATGCTCGCCAGGTCCGATCCCGATGGCTCCGGATAGGCCTGAGGATGGGTATGCCAGTCGCCCACGAAGTGCAGGCCGTCGGGATGGCGCGCGTCGATCTCCGCCTGCTCGGCCGCCTTGTCCGGTCGATAGAAATTCCGTCCGCGACGGTCGCCCTCGCGTGGTCCGGTCGCTTCGACGATGACGATGTCTCCGCCTTCCAGCCGCGCGAAAAGCTGCCCGCCCGCTTCGGACTGCCAGAACCGGCGCTGACGGTGGGCGGCGAGGTGCGCGAGGACCGGTTCGGTGAGGATCACCTTGCTGCCGGACGTGGCAATTGGATAGATCACGCGGCGCCCTTCCTCTGGCATTGCCAGCAGTCCGCCCGAACGGGCCAATCACGGTCGTGGACACCTCCGCTCAGGGGAGTCGGTAGATCCAGAGACCGCCAGGCGGGAGACCAGGCTCCGCCCTGCGCTGTGAGGCGGCGCTCCGGACCTACCCACAGGCGATGGGCTCCTGGCCCGGGCTCTCCGAGCAACACCTCGAGCGCCAGCCCCGCCACCAAGCTCACCGTGTTGGACAGCTCCACCGCGCCGTAGGGCTGGAACACGGCCCCGCAGGCCGGCTCTTGGAGGATGGCGGTGCCCTCGGGCCAAGCGGTGACTGGAAGCCGTGCGCGTCCGTGGGCGTCCAAGCCACACTGGAGGCAGCCGCCGCCTGCACCGATAACAACCGCATGCCCCGCGCAAGCATGGGCTTCCGTCCAGCCGTAGACGATCGGCGGCGTCCCCCCGGCGGCGAGATGTGCGGCGTTCAGGGCGCCCTCCGCCGCCCAGCTGCCGATCGTCGACACGACCAACGCGCCCGCGAACACCTTGGTCTCGGGCGCCAAGTCCTGCCATCGCATGTCGAACGCCTCGATCACCGAGTGGGGCAAGGCCTGCTGGATGCGCGTCTTGAGGGCGGCCGCCTTTGCCTGATTCAGCTGTTTCGCGCCGAGCGGGTGACGGCCAATGATCCCGCTGGTGATGATGTCAGGGTCGACGAGGCGCAGCCGTCCAACTCCGGCCTGGGCCAAAGCAATCGCCACCGGAGCGCCGAGGGACCCGCAACCGAGGATCGTCACCGTGGCGTTCCGCAGCAAGGCCTGGCGTGGATCCTGATCCCGGCCATGAACCCAGGCCGCGTCGACCCGCTGCACGGACGAGCGGGCCGCGAGGGCGCCGGTCAACAATCGCTGACCAACCACCTCCGCCGGCGCATGGCCGGGCCGAAATCCCTTGCCCACAGCGGTAGGCCTGGGTCCGCCGCCGCGGGTGAGGCCCGTCTGGGGCTTCAGCAGCACGGCGCCCATGGCCGCACCGTTGGTGGTGGTTGCGCCAACCAGCGCCACCAACTTGTCGGCCTGGGCCCCTGCGACTTCCCGCACAAGGTCAGCATCCGCCCCCTCGGCCAGTGCGAGCAGGCCGGCGCCGGACTTCGGATAGGCAGAGGGCCTCGGCGGGCGATCCCGCCAGATCAGCACAGCATCCTCGAACGTCTGTTTCTCGGCCGATCCGCCGCTGATTGCATGGAGCCAGGCGCGCAGGTCCGCGTCCTGATCGGCCACCAAGTAGTAGTCCCGCCCGCGCCACAGGCGGATCCGCCGGCTCGGCCCGTTGGGGGCCACAAGGCTGCGCACGGTGGTGGCGCCTTCGGTCCGGTCCCAGTCCCAATAGGACAGGAATTCACTTTCGAAATCCCCGTCGAGGGCGCCGGTCAGCAATTGCTCGACCAGATCGGACGCTTCCCCCAGCAAGTAGGAGACGACGCCAGCGGAGTCCTGCGGCGACACCTCGCCGGCGCTGGTCAGAAGGCATAGCGCCCCATCCCGCTCGACATGGGGCCACGCCAGGATTTCCGGCCGATCGACCAAGGCGATGCGTGGCTCGGAGCGTGGAAATTCGGCATTCGCCAACACGTCTATACGACGCATTCCATCGGGGAAGGTCACGTCCAGCCGCCAGCCGGCCACCGGTGCGCGCGCCGGATATGCCTCCAACTCGAAGGCCGATAACTGACGCCCCCCTAAGCCCAGGACGAGCGCGTCCACCGCCCGCAAGGCCTGGAGGTGATCGTCGTCGGCCTGAGACATGTGCCCGTCAGGCATACCGGCCGCCGCCCTCCTTGCGGACCGGCGCGGCCTGGCTCGCCTGCGCTCCGGCCGACCGCAGAAGGCCAGAGGTCAGGATCGCCGGGCCGCTGGCGGCTTTAGTCGCCGTATCGGCGCGTGCGCTGAAGAAGTCCGTGTTGAACACCTTGTCCCAGGCCTTCAAGGCGTCCGAACGAGTGCAATTCGGATCGAACAGGACGGCCAGATTGGCGATGGCTTCGTCAAGCTTTTCGCGCAGGAACCGCGCCTTGGCGTCATCGCTCCCCTGGGTGATGGTCTCGCCCTGCGTGCATGGGTGGGTGATCACCAGCGAGCCGTTCAGGCGGTCGCGCATGGCCTTCAGCGTGTCATAGACGGCCTTGTCTTCCCTGTCGGCGTTGGCGCGGTAGGTCTCGGTCACCAGCTTGGTGATCCCAAAGCCGCTGAGAATCCGGCCGCGCCAGCTCACGCGGCCGCGGGCGAAGTCCTTGCTGACCCGGGTCACGCGGCGAAGCTGGCGGCCATTGGTGGTGTCGGGGCTCTGGTGGGAATTCTCCAGCTCGAACCAGTTGGTGACGTCGCGGGCGTCCGAGCGCTTCCAACTGCTGCTTGCCAACTCGAAGGTGACTTCTTCATCGCCACGCCAGTTCTTGGTGGCGGTCCGGCGATAGACCGGCAGGTCGACGTGATAGCCGGCCTGGTAGTAGACGCGGACGCAGTTCTTGCGCACTTCCGGCGCTGTCGCGAAGCTGCCGTCGTCGATGGCGTCGCGGACCATCAGGCGCGCCTGCAGCGCGGTCATTTCGGCGCCGCGAGCGCCGACCAGGGCCTCTTTGTCGAAATAGACCCCGTCGTCGATGTCGTAGTCCCGGTTCTCGTCCTGGACCATGGTCTTCATCGCATAGCTGCCCTGGCTCTTGAAGTGGTGCGGCGCCGGGTCATCAGCCGCCGCCAGGCCCTTCTCCAACCGGTTCCGGTTGGCGTCGCGACGCTTGCGCATCTCGTCACGCTCGCCCTGGGTGAGCGTGACCTGTTGATCATGGTAGGCGAGCACGTCCTTGGCGCAGTCAAACATGGCGATCATCCTTCTGGGCGGCAGGGGCTTGGACGCCGGCCGGAGCGTTGTGGAACAGGTTGCAGATCAGCTGGCCTTCGGCATCGTCCGGGCGGCCGCACTTGCTGTTGGTCATATCGGCGTCGGTCCGCGCCTGGTTGATCAGGGCGGATGCCGATGCTTCGGTGGTGTCGTCGATGTCGAGGTGGGCGTTGAGCGCGGCCGGCGTGGGCTCGCTCGGGAAGCGCACGATCTTGCACTCCCGCCCGGTATGCTTCGCGAGCATCCGCGCCATGTTGTCGAACGCGAATTCCTGGGCGTCGATCGACAGACTGGCGGCGTCTCCGCCGAACTTCCACTGGGGCAGGCCGCGGTTTAACGCGGTCCGCGCGACCTGCTCACCCGCCGGCCGGGGACAGGTCCCGAGGCAAAAGACGTGGATCGGCCGACCGGGTTCGGTCATTTCCAGGGCGTCGATCAACCCCACCAAGACCGGGTTGTTCGCCCATAGGCCGCCGTCCGCGAAGACATTGTAGCCCCCGCCGCCGTCGGGGTGATCGACGGCGGCCAGGGCGCGATAGACCGGCGCCGCGCTGGTCGCCAAGCAGACATCCACCAGGCTGTAGCCGTCATCCCGGTGGTTGGAACCCTTGAGGTGCGGCGTCTTGAAGACCCAGCTGCGGTGTTGGCTGAGCTCCACGGCGGTGATCGCCATGGCGATCTTCCGCGCCTTATAGATCCCGCCGAGGGTCTGCTCGCCCAGCACATCCTCGAGCGCCTTGCGCAGGGCCTTCTCTCCACGCGCCAGGGAGCGGCCCCGCTCTCTTAGATCAATCGTCGCGGTCACAAGATCAGTTGGAAGTTTGCGTTCGAAGATCGCCTTCCCGTGTTGCCGATAGAGCGCCACCACCTTCGTGAGCGGCACGTCGGCGGCCAGCGCGCTGGCGATGATCCCGCCGGTGCTGGTGCCGACGATCAGGTCGAAGGCGGCCCCAATGTCGATCCGGGGTATTTCGCGCTGCCTGGCGAAGGTTGCGGCCACGCGATCGAGGTAGGTCGCGGTATAGGTTCCGCGCATACCCCCGCCGTCGAGGCTCAGGACCCGGAATGGTTCAGGCATGCGCAACCCCCCTTGGATCGGCGCGAAGCGTCCCGGACGGGTTGACAAGCTGAGGCCGCGGGCACGAATGTCCCGCTTGTGAGGCCAAGGTCTCCCCCGCCCCGTCACAGGATCCGGTGGAGCGCTTCACACTAAGCCGTCGGGGCTGCAACCCCGACGGCTTTTCCACGCGTGAGACGATGTCTTAATGAATAGGAAACGGCAGAGCTGTCGCGCTGTCAAGCGCGTTCAGGCACAATATCTGCCCATAGGAGCCTGCTAGTTTTCTATTAGTAGCGGCTCAAGGCCGTTGTCGGCGATTCTCGACCGGAGATCAACCGAATCACCACTGCAGGCCAAGACCCTAAATCCGAGCGCTCCAGAGTTGCGCCAACGTGGGCGGCATTGCGCCTGGATCCAACTCCTCGATGACCCTTTCGCTGAGCGCAGTTAAGCGTTCGGACAGGCTCCAGACCGCGGCGAGATCCCGTGCTTCCGGAAGGAGCAACCGACCGCTTCTTGGATCGGTCAGCGCGCTGGCTGCCATCGGGGAGTCGACGAGGTAGGAAAGCCAGGCTTGGGCGCCGGCGAGGCTGGCAAGTTCCGGCGCCGCCCCAGCTCGAAGTGCGTCAGGCTCCAGCCAATACAGCAAGCCGGTGATCTGGTAGCTGCTCAAGCCGATCACGACGCCCTCCTCGGCTGCCTCGGCTTTCAGATGTTTGCACAGCCGAATCGCCCGCTTGAGCCCCCCGCCGCTGAGACCATCGCGCTCGGCCAACAGGCTGATCAGCCGAAAGGGCATTCCTTCGATGGTTGACTGAGCGCGGCTGTCTAAGATCACCACGCCGCGATCGGTGCGCAGACCGCTGCGGTCATAGTCGGCGGTGTCATGCCAATGGGAGGGCACAACATCGATTGGATGCCCCTCCGCGTCGGCGCCCAGCCGCATTGACTTGGATCCAGAGATGTCGATCCGCCCCGGGTAGTTGGCGCTCATGAAGGCCTCGAGAGCCCGCCGAAGCCGATTCAACACCTGAAGGGAGCGTTCCGCAGTCACGGGCTTGCCGATCATGCCCAGCAGGCTGCGCAGCGCGAACGGATCGCACGTGGTCACCTGCCGGCTGAGCAGCAGAAGATCAACATCACTGTAGTTGCGGATGTGGATGTCGGCGGGAACGGAGCCTTGCATCTCGCAGTCAGCGTGATGCCCCATCGCCACCAACGCGCGCGCCAGCAAAGCCCCCAGGTCGGTGGCGGCTGCGAGACTGGCCGCCGTTTCGCTGGCATCGACCGGTAGCATGGCGCCCAAGGCGAGCTGGGTGTTGGGCTTACCGGAGGCCCGAACCTCCCAGGGTTCGGCAACCGCCGTCCTGGCAACGACTTGGCGAGCTGGCCTGGCGGCAACGTCCGGCCGGTCGAGTCCAACACGCCGGGTCTTGAGCCTCGCCAGACGTGCCGCCGGAGTCGTGGCTTTGCCGAGGCCGGCGCTCATAGAAAGTAGCTGTTGTTCATTGCCGGATGGGGCTTGAACACCTCAGGAAGGGCGCGGATTTCCATCCCGCGATGGGGCGCTTTGTGCAGACGTTCGACGACGGCGTTCACCCGGTCGCACTGGCTGGCGCTCAGATAAAAGCGCAGTCCGCGCAAGAGGTTAAGCGGCCGGTGATAGGTATCCAAATCGACCCCCTCGGCCTCGCCGACGAGCTCTTCCAGTTCCGTCCGGCGGATCCGGAGACGTAGGATCGGGATGACATCCACCGTGCGGTCATCTGACGCCACGATGGCCATCCGCGGCGCGGGCGGCACCGTCACATAGCGGACGGCGGAGTTGTAGCGCCCGCCCCGCGCAGGCGTGCATTCCTCGCGGGCCGACCCGTCCAGCACAACGCCGATGGCATGGCAGATCCCGCCCGGATCGATCAGGATCGCGCCGTCGATGCGGCTGGCCTGCGCCAAGAGCTCATCCGAGATCGCGGTGGGCTCGATCAGCGTCGCCTGTCCGCCAAGCCTTGAAGCCTCGGACACCGCGTCCTCGGCTATGATCAGCAGACTCCCATGCGGCCGACGCGATTGCAGCTTCAACACCTGCCAAAGCCGCTCGATCTGCTCGGACGAAGCCGCGGGAAACAGCCGCTGAGCGGTATCGGAAAAGCGTTCGGGACGGACGACCTCCTGGGGAAGCCGGGCATGCGATCTGATCGTGCGCATCAAGGCCTGGTCGCCGCACCACAAGGTCCAGTCCTGGTGGCCGTGGAATTCCGCGATCAAAGTTTCTCTTGCCGATTCAGGACGTGTTGCGGGCCTCCCCAGACCTAGGATCTCGCGCGTGCTCGCCACCAGGGGTACATCCGCCGAGGCAAGTTGCAGGAGCTTGCGCACCCACCGCGCGTCCCTCAACGGAACTGGCGCGGCAAGCTTACAGACCCAGTCGACGGGATCGACAGCGGGGTCGATGATGATCAATCGGCCAAGGCCTTCAGAGCCTTCATACCGCAAGGAAGCGATCTCATTCAGCGCTTCAAACAAGTCCTCGCCCATATAGGCGCTGGTTACCTGGCCGGTGATGCTGCGGCCGAAGCTGTGCGCCGCTCGGGCCACGACTTCAGCCGCATCCAGCTCACGTCCCATGCCGCGCCCGGGATCAGGTAGCAGGAGGCTACTGCGAAACGCCTCCAGGACCCCGTTAAGGCAGGCTCGCAGAAACCCGATTTCGTATTCTTCGTCGTCACGGTCTAGCAGTGTCAGAGTTGGGAAGAGGTCGAGCCGCTCCGTCGGCGCCTGCAAGATGATGACAACATCGTAGTTGCCGATAGGTTGGGGCCACCCTGCGAAGCTCGTGACGCCGCGCAGATCATCATCGGGCTTCAGCCGCTCCAGCACGGTGTCGCGGATTACCATCCGACGAATATTATCGGGCTTGTCCGCATTTGCCCGCGCGTCGCCGTAGGCCATGTTCTGCATGGGGTGGTTCGGGATGTCCGCAGCGATCTGGACCTCCAGATCCTTGAAGGGCGCGAGCGACCAGCACTCGTCGCGCGGTTCAAGGCAGACAGGCTGTACAGCCGTGCCCACGTTCCTACGAACACCCACCAGCAGGACGTCCGGCTCGAAGGGCATGCCGATTTCTTCGCAAACAAGCTTCGCGAGGTATTTCACCGCGAAGACGAAGTGTTCCTGGTAGCCCCACATCCAATGCTGCAGTTCGTCGTCCACGCTGTTCCACCTGTCCGCTTCGTCGCCATTCTTCCGGTTCAGGGCGCAGGCAGCCTGTTCACCCTCCTTCGAACATCTTTGTGCCGCCCGTGCACGGCGAGCGTCTATTTTAGATGACGCCGACGCCTGAACAGAGCTTTGCGCAAATCAAGTTCGCCGAACCCTACCGCCGCAGACGTTCCACTCAAGTGATCGTCGAGACCGGCGCCTGAAATCGCCTGTGAGACGTCAGACTTCGTCATCGACGTCGATCTCTGTCGGGAGAACTTCTGTCATGGCCGACGTCCCGGTTTGCCGCGCGAAGTTCGCGCGCAAGCGCCAGCCTGAGGCTGTCCGGATGCGGCATGTCCAGAACGAAGGCCTCGACCTTGGCGCCAAGCGCTTGGTCCTGGGGATTGGATGAGGTTCGCAGCAGCTTGGCCTGGGCAAGGTACAGGCGGCGCACAAAGGCTTGTCGTTCGGCTGACCGCCGCTCCCAAGGCCTAAACCCATTGTCGCCCCCGAAGGCAGCCTTCGCCGCCTCTTGGTAGGCGGCGCGCCTGACACGCGAGACCGCGCCTCCGCCAGCCTGAGCCCGATCCCCGATCTTGCGCAGCGGCGTGCGCTCGGCCTTGCGCGTGACGCCGCGGGCTCGTCGCGGGGTGGCTTCCGCCTCGACCCCGCGATCCCGCAGCGCCTGGGCGAAGGTTTGGCGCCACTGCTCGAGGTCGGCCTTCCTCGGGTTGAGTCGTTCGCCTCTGTCACCACGCGAACAGACGGACAGGTGTACATGCGGACGCGGCGTGTCTGTGTGCAGCGCGAACACGTAGTCATGTGAGCGTGCGAACGTGCCCGCCGCGAAGGTACGGGCGGCATCGCGCAGCGCAATCGGGTCCGTGCCCGCCGGCATCGACAGCACCAGGCTGTGGCTGAACGGCGCGCCGCCGCGCGTGCGGGGGTCGGCCAGCTGGTCGGCGCTCCAGCCCTCGGCTAGATCCCTGACCTCGGCGCGGCCGGCGAGGATGGCACCGTCGCGGGTCTCTAGATCCTGCTGGCCGTTGCGGCTGATGTAGTCGAGGTGGGCGTGCAGATGGCCCGGATCGCGCGTACGGCCTGTCACCTTGACCATGACCTCCGGCGCCCTGGCGACGATGCGGGACAGTTTCGCGCGGGCGGCCTCCCCTGAGGTCTGGCGCCCCCCAGACAGGGCCGCACGGGTCACCAGGAACCGCGGCCGAACCGGTGGGCGCCAGACCTCCTCGAACCCTTGCACTCTCTGGAAGTCCGTCACGGGTCCACGCTCCAATAGGCGTGGTTGCCTTGGAAGGCCTCCCGCAGTGTAAGCATGTGAGCACGTAACTCTGTTCGCAAGTCATCAAGATAACCCAGCTCCAAGTCCAGCGCGCGGCCCTCCAACACGGCCGTATTCAGCGCTCGGGCTATCTGGTTGACGTTGACGCCGATGCGCCGGACCTCGGCCTGCACCGCGATCAGGTTGAGGTGGTCCTGGCGGGCAAAGGTCGGCCGGCCATGCAGACGGTGGCGGATGAGCGCCGCGGCCCAGCCGTTTGGCGTCAATCCGAACGTGCTGGCCTCACGGGCGAGGCCAGCCCCGTCCTGGGCGGCCAGGCGGACGGTCAGCTTCAAGTGCCGCAATTGGGGCTGCGCGGCAGGCCTTGGGCCATGGGCGCCCGCGACGCTGGCCTGGTCAATGACCCGTCGCAGCGCCGCCGAGCGCCCGCCCTGCGAAGCCGCCCAGGCATCGAACCGGGTCGCCAGGTCATCGGATAGACGGACGTTGAACAGGGCCACGGCCACGCCTCGCGTAAGACACCGCCGCCGCTAGGCCTATCCTGCCCTAGACAGCGACCCCCACAGACTGGCCCCTCCCCTCGGCGCGTTCGATGGGCAAGCTTCCCCATCGAACGCGCTCGCCCGCCGGCCCAAACGGGCCGCCCCAGCCGGGCCAGAGGAGCGCGAGCCAGTAGAACACGGCGTAGGCCAGGCGCTCGTATCGAGGTGGTGATTTGCCCGCTTCGCCGAACTGAAATTTCCGTATCGTCGATGCCCGTGCGGCGGCGTTACTCCCGAAGGTTGGCGAATTCGCGCATGAGGAAGTCGAGGCCGTGCTTGGCCAGGGCCGCCACGGCGAATGTCTCGCCTAGATCATAGTCGTAGCCGGCCGGCACCGGCATGACGCGAGCATGCCCGCGGACCGGCTCAAGCCTGAGGTGCTCGGGAAGGAAGGCGATGAACGGCGGAGGATCGTCGCTGGTGGGTGCGAACGTGTAGACGCGTTCAATGTTGGGCCGTTCCTCAACCCCAGCCTCCGTAGCCCCCGAACGCCCCGATCGCGATGATGCTGTCCTGAACGGAGGCCACGGGCGCCAGTCCGTGCTCGTCGGCGTTCCGTGCTTCCCACAGATAGGCCAGGGCAGCGTCTTGTTCCACGCGAGAGACGGCGGCGACGTAGTCTCGCCCGCGTCGACCAGCGGCGTCGCATCGATTCAAGGCGCGACGCCAGTGGGTCAGGAAGTCCTCCCACGCCGAGCGGGCGTCCACAAACGTCTCCGCGGCCGCCAAACTCTCATAGGCCTCGCGCGCGCGGTCGACGGAGTGCTCGACAGTTGAGATCAGCTCAATCCTCCCCGGCGGGCAGACGCAGGGCTCGGCGCCCGGAGGCCAAGACGGGCCTGCGTCTTGATCCCGCCAAGGCTGGCGCTCAGGCGCGACAAACCCGGCGCCCGCTAGACCTGCGGGCGCCGGGCGGCCTCAATGAAGGCTCAGTCTTCGTCGGCGGGATTGTGCTCGGGCCGGTCGAGCGACTTCAGCTCGTGGCCGGGCATGGCGATGACCACCTTGGAGAAGTAGCGCTCCACGCCTTCCTTGTCGGTGAAGCGGTCGTGGCGGATCTCGCCCTGGACGTAGACCTTGGCGCCCTTGGAGAGGCCCTTGGAGGCCAACCAGTTCACCGTCGCCGGGTTCCAGATCTCGACCTGGTGCCAGGTGGGGTAGTCCTTCCGCTCGCCGTTCTTCTTGGTGTAGCGGCTGGTGCAGACCCGTAGCGTGGCGACTTTCTTGCCCCCTTGGGTGGTGCGGATTTCCGGCTCGGCGCCCGTGAAACCGATCAGTTGGACTTGGTTCAGCATCGTCTTTCTCCGTCTTCCGCCCGGAAGAGCCCGGGCGGCCCGCGGTCCCTGCCGCGATCACGAGACCGTCCAGGTCGGGGACCAGCGAGGGGATGAAGTCCGGCGGGGGTGGAAACCGGTCTGCAGGCCGCGCAGCGCCGAAGACCGGAGGGTCCGCGCCCACCGCCTCGCCTGCGAGGTCGGCTTCGTCCGTGAGCGACCCGGCCTAGGTTTTCGTGATTGATCGCGGGGGACCGTCCGCCGCCTCGGCGCCCGCCCCGGGAAGACGTCGATGATGAATTGCCTGGCCAATGCCGGCCCGAGCGCCAGCACGTTCCGCCCACCCCTCGGGCGCTTGTCCCAGCTCCGCGGCTGCACCACCCTGCCCCGGCAACCGCGACGGGCCGATGCGCCCTGGCCGGGTGAGCGCAAACCGGAGATGTGCGTGGCCGACCGTCCAATCGATGTCTGGGACGCCCAGAGCTTCGACCCAGAGCTGACCGCCTGCCTCGCCGCCCACGCCGACCTGCTGGCGGCCTACTATGCGCGCTCCAACCAGATCTTCCTCGACCATGACCATGGCCGCGCCCGAACGCTGATCCGGCCCGAGAACGAACACGCTGCCGATGTCAGCGAGCTTCGCGAGACCGTCGGGGCCCTCATGGAGGAACGGACGATCCGGGCCTGGCACTACACCCGGCTCACCGACCAGGAGGTTGCGGCGCTCGCCTTGGCGGGCGTTCACCTATCGACCCCGGCGAGCCTGCGTCGCCGCTTTGACGCCGTCGTCGCCGAGGGTCAGCTGACCCCCGCGGAGGTGGACCTTCTGTGGCGGCACAATATGTTCAACCACCAGCACGACAGCCGCGCCGGCAAATTCTGGGCGGTGTCCCATCCCCAGCGCGTCGACGATTCCGGCGTCGTCTTCCTGATGAAGCATTGGGGCGGAGAGGCCGCCTCCATGTGGATGAAGGACGAGGCCGTGCTGAGCCGGCTTGAGGCCGTCGGCCAGGCTCGCGTCCTCGGGGTGGCCATGCCGCTGGGCCAGTGCGAGGACTTCGGCGGGGCCGCGCGCGCGGTGATCGCCACCTTCGCTCGGGCCGGGGGCGCGGTCTCCGAGCCCTCCGGCTTCGACCTCTACGCCAAGGTCGACCTTCCGGGCTCGGCCATTCTGGAGGTTCAGACAGAACGCGACGCGAACTTCGCCGCCATGGCTCAGGGCTACCCCTCGCCGTTTGTCGATCATGGCCAGACCTACTGGAAGGACCTGACCGGCGAGGAGGATTAAACGCAAACTGGCTCGCCGCCGGGAGCGGTGAGCCAGTTAAAAGGCCCGACCGGCGCCCTCAGTGGAGGGTGCGTCGCTCGGCGATCAGCCGCGCAAAGTGGGCGATCGCGGCGGTGTCCAGCTGGAACGGAACCTGGGTCTGCGCCTCGTGTTGGTCGAGCTCCTCGAGCACCGCCCAAGCGTCCCAGCACTCGGCGACCACGTACCAGTTGTCCACGTCGTAGAATTGATGGGCGTGTTCCAGAACCGCCTGCGCCATCGCCATGCTCGCCATCTTCGGTCTCCTTGGATCGATCGGCGGGCTCATCCCGCGATCATGCGACCGCCCGGGACGGGGAGACGGGAGGGATCAGGGTCGGCGGCGCTGGAAACCGGCCTGCACGGAGCGGAGCGGAGGAAGGCCGGAGGGTCCGGCGCCGACGCCTCGCCTTGGGCGAGGTCGCCTTGAGCCCGATCGGCCCCGTCCCAGGTTCGCTGAAGAGATCGCGTTCAGCCCGCCCGGCTCAGTCCCGGAGACCGGAGCCCAGGCGATGACGGTCGCGCTTCCCTCGCGGACCCCGACAAAAAAAGATGCGGCGACCTTGTGGCCGCCGCACCGGCGGGTTCAGCCCCGCGCCTTGACGGAGTGATGTCGCAGACCCCGCTCCCCAGCCTTTTGCGCCAGGTTCAAGGCCGGACCGAAGGGCTGCAGGCCCGAGGCCCGTTGGGGGTTCACCGAATTCGTGAGCGTCAGGATGCAGACAGGCTCCAGCGCCAGCATCTCGTCGTTGACCCGGAACGGGGCCGCGCGGCCGTGCTTGTCGAAGTCGGCCTTGGCTAGGACCGCCGCGCGCGCCGCCTCGGGCTCGTGGGCGTCGAGGCCGAGCGCGAGGTAGGGCAGCGCCCAGTCGCAATCCTCCTCGAACCAGCCGCCGCCACTGTAGGCCGTGCGCTGAACCGCCACCGGCAGGCGCGCTAGCGCCGCCGGAGAAATCCGCAGGCCGCCGTGCGAGGCGGTCGTCACCTCGACCGCGTCGGGCCCCAAGGGCGTCACGGTCTGGATCGGTCCCCAGGGGGAGGACGATCCGGCTCGCGGCGGAAAGGAATAAGACATGGCCGGGCTCCGCACCGGGCGAGAACCATTCCCCGCCCGGCTCGGCCCGAAAGCCCCTTCCTCCAACCTCCGTCAGGCGGCCTTGGGCAGCACCGACTGCGGCGGCCACTTGGCCAGCACCGCCGCCAGCACCTCCGGCTTCTCCACCGGCACGAACACCCGCGGGGTGTAGGCGATGATCTCGGTGAAGCAGCCGAGCGACACGAAGCTGGCGCGCTGCGACGCCGCCCCCACGACCTCGAGGCGCTGGCGGTCCATGACCTTGGCGCGGCGCAGCCACAGGCCGCCGGTCAGGCAGAGCGCCGCCCCCTCTTCCAGCACCAGGGCCGCGACCTGGTCCGGATCGCCGTAGGCGCTGGCGACATCTGATAGGCCCAGCGCCACCTTCAGCGCCGGGACTTGGCCGGGGTCCAGCAGGCGGCCGAGCCAGCGCCGGCCGTCCGGCGCCTTCAGCCGCCGGACCGAGGTCCCCTTGTCTGGGAGGTGCGTCCAGATCGGCAGCAGAAGGCCGGAGACCAGCACCAGGTCGCGGGTGATCCAGGGGTCGGTGTCCGCGAGTTCCTGGTCCCAGGCGCCGCGCCAGCGGGCCTCGTCGGTCGCCTCCCAGGCCGATTCCTCGAAGCCCTTCAGGGAGGCGATGGTGCGCTTCTCGGGCCTGATCAGGCGAATCGCCGGGACCAGCCGGTCGTCGTCGTCGGTCGTAGTCAGCCCTTGCACGACCAGCGCGGCGCGGCCGGATTTGCCGTTCACCGCGTAGGTGAGGCTGTCGGAATCGAGGCCCGCCAAGGCGTCGTCGGCGCTGCGAAGATCGCGCCGGGTGCGCACCTCAAAGCGCAGCAACCGCGTCTCGGCGCCGGTGACCGCGTCGGTGCGCACCACCTCCTCGCCGGTGATCGCCACGTCGTCCGCGACGATGTCCTCCATACCTCGGTCCAGGGCGCCGGACTGCGCCGCCCTCTCAAGGATCGAGGAGAGGAGCTGGTCGAACGCCGCGAACAGGGCGTTCTGGTCGCCGATTCGCAGGGCGAGGAGCCGGTTCAGGAAAGTGTTCATCGGCGGCATGTCGTCCGAAGCCTTCAGATTGCCCTCCCCGTCGAGGAGCCGCAGGCCGGTCTTCGCCTCGAAGGCCTCCCGGTCCATGGCCTCGACGTTTCCGAAGTGCAGCTCGACATAGAAGGCCTGCAGGGCGCGGTGCGCCCAGGGGCTTTCCAAATTGTCCTCGGCGCGGAACAGGCCGGCGCCGGCCGTGCGGCGCTCGCCGCGGGTCAGAGCGCCGAGGCTGTCTAGCCGGCGGGCGATCGTGGAGATGAACCGCTTCTCGCCGTGGATGTCGGTCGTCACCGGCCGGAACAGCGGCGCGCAGGCCTGATTGGTCCTGTGCGAGCGGCCGAGGCCCTGGATGGCGGCGTCAGCCCGCCAGCCGGGCTCGACCAGATAGTGGACGCGGCGCTGCCGGTTCTGGGCGGAAAGGTCCGCGTGATAGCTGCGGCCGGTGCCGCCGGCGTCGGAGAACACCAGCACCCGCTTCTTGCCTGCCATGAAGGCGTCCGTCTCGGCCTTGGCGGCCGAGGCGCTGCGCCGTTCCACGACCCGGCGGCCGTCGCGGGTCACGACCCGGCGCGAGCGGCCGGTGATCTCGGCGACCTGTTCGGTCCCGAGGGCGTCCAGGACGGTGTCCAGGACGCCCGGGACGGCCGGCAAACAGGCGAGGTGCGTGACGAGCTCGTCGCGCAGGCGCAAAGCCTCCTGGCTCACGACGGGTCGGCCGTCGGCATCGGTGACGGGGACCAGGGTCACATTGCCGTCTTCATCCTCGATCGAATCCATCGCAATCACCGGGAAGGCGCCCATCAGATAGTCGAGCACTTGGTCCTTCGGGGTCAGGTCGACGGCCAGGTTGTTCCACTCTTCCGGCGGGATCTCTGCGAGGCGCCGCTCCATCACCGCCTCGTTGGTCGAGACCACCTGCACCACGGCCGAGTGGTCGGCGGCGAGGTCGTCTCGAATGGAAGCCACAAGCGAGGGGGCCTTCAGGCCGGACAGCAGATGGCCGAAGAAGCGCAGCTTCGCCCCCTCAAAGGCGGACATCACCGCCGACGCGGCCTGTCCCGATCTGGGCTTGCCCTCCTCGGTCACCCCGACGGCGTCGAGCGCCGCGCGGAGATTGCGGTGGATCAGCTGGTAGGCGTCGGCCCAGGCGTCCCAGATCGCCACGTCACCCTCCGTCAGGGGATGGCGCAGCGGCTCATACTCGACGCCGTCGAACGACAGCGAACGGGCGATGTAGAGGCCCATGGCCTTCAGCTCGCGCGCGATCAGCTCCATTACGGCCACCCCGCCGGTCTCGATGGCGTCCATGAAGGCGTCGCGGGTCGGAAACGGCGCCTCTGGCCCGCCCCAGAGGCCAAGCCGCGCGGCGTAGGCGAGGTTTTCCGGCGTAGTCGCGCCGGTAGCCGAGACGTAGAGGATGCGGGCGTTCGGCAGGCGGTTCTGTAGGGCGAGGCCCGCCATCCCCTGCTGCGAGGCCTTCTTGGTCCCGCGCGCCCCCTTACCACCGCCGGCCGCGTTGGCCATGGCGTGGGCCTCGTCGAAGACGATCACGCCGTCGAACTCGGCCCCAAGCCAGGTCACGATCTGATCGAGCCGCGAGGGGCGGTCGCCCCGGGCCGGTTGCCGCAGGGTGGCGTAGGTCGTGTAGAGGACGCCCTTGTCCATGCGGATTGCGTCGGCCTGTTTCCAGGCCGATTGCGAGGTGATGTCGGTCGCGGTTCCGCCGATGGCGGCCCAGTCGCGGCGGGCGTCCTCCAACAGGGCGTCGTTCTTCGACAGCCAGACCGCACGGGTGCGGCTCTGGGCGATGTTGTCGGCGATCACCCCGGCGATCTCCCGGCCCTTGCCGCAGCCAGTGCCGTCGCCAAGGAAGAAGCCCTTGCGAAAGCGAACCGCACCGGCGTGGTCGTCGGCGACCAGCGTGAGCTGGTGGGCCGCCTCGCCGAGCACCCACGACCCCGGCAGGAGCTGGGCATGGGCCTCGCCGGCGTAGATCACCGTCTCCATCTGAGCGTCCGAGACCCGGGATGCGATGTCCGTCGGCAGGACGGGCCGATAGGTCGGTGCCGGAGGCGCCACAGACGCCATCGGCCCGGATTCCACGAGGGGGGACGGATGGGGGGTGCTGGTCCCGAAGCGGACCCGGCCCAGCGCATAGGCCTGGTAAAGTCCGACGTCATGACCCTCGCCCGACCAGGGGCAGGTCTCGTAGGCGACAACCGCCGTACTGGCGAGGAAGGCCAGTCGGCCCGAGGGCGTCGCCAGGGCCCGCGCCTTCGGGACCAGAAGGGCGACGGTGTCGAGGCTGCGGAACTGCCGCGCCTGGGCCGTTGGCCGGGCCGACACGGCCGCGGCCGCCTTGGCGGCGTCGGCCAGGGTGTCAGCGGCGATCACCGCCGCCATCGCTGCGTCCGGCGCGCCGCGATCGACCACCAACAGGCCGGTCTCGACCGACGTGCCGTGTTTGGCGTAGGCCCGCGACGGGAACGCCAGGCGCAGGACGACGCGGCCGTGCGCCGAGAGGGCGCGCAACGCCTCGGCATCGTCGAACAGGCGGGTCGGCACGATGGCGGCCAGCCGTCCGCCATCGGCCAGACATGCCACGGCGGCGCGCAGGTGGGCTTCGAGCTGCTGAAACGGTGGGTTGACCAGCGCGACGTGGAAGGCGCCCGAGGTCGTCAGGACATCTGGCAGATGGACGGCGTCGTGCCGGCTGCGGGGCGCGAGCGGGAAGAGGCCATCGAGCATGGCCGCCCGCCCCGCCGCGCGCTCGTTGAGCGTCAGCTCGGCCCCGCAGACCTCGGCCAGGATGGCCAGGAGGCCCATGCCGGCCGAGGGCTCCAGCACGCGGTCGCCGGGACGCACCTGGGCGCCGAGGACCGCCAGGCAGCCCAGCTCCGGGGGCGTGGAGAACTGATCCATCGCTACCTGTTCCTCGGAACGGCGGGTGTGGGTCAGGCACAGCCCCGACAGGTTGGCCAGCAGGCCGGCGATGTCGGCCGGCGCGTCCTCCAGCCGCCCGATCTGCGGCGCGAGACGGCGAAGCTGCAGCACCAGCGCCGCTTCGACGGCGTCATAGGCGTCGCGCCACAGCCAAGCGCCCTCGGCGTCCGAGGCGCCGAAGGCGGTGGTCATCACCCCAGAGACCAGCTTGCGGTCCAAGGCCCGAGAGCGGTTGAGGTGCGGGGCCAGGGCGCGGGCGGCCGCCAGCAGGTTAGCGGCCTTCTGTTCGGCGGCGTCGCCGGCGGCGGTGAACAGCGGAAGCAGGGCGTTCATGGGGCAGGATCCGGATCACCCGCCGCGGAGGGCTCCTCCCTCCAGTCCCGACGGGCTCGCCCGCCGGCTCCCTTCCTTCCCCCTCCCCGCTCCTAAACGGATACGGCCATATCTAAACGACTTGCGGCCACATTCCGTTTAGATTATTCCAACCCCTCACCCAACAGGAGCCGATCCGATGGACGCACCGAAGATCATCCGCAAGAAGCTCCGGGAGATGGAGTCCGAGATCAATGTGGCGACCTGGTTCGTCGATGAGACCAAGACCGAAGGCGGCCGTATGAGCCCGTTCGGACGTGAGGTCCTGCAGGCGGCCAAGCGGGCGGGCCTGAAGCAGTCCCAGATCGCCAAGTTCTTGAAGATCACCCCCGGCGCCGTGTCTCAGCACTACGCGAAGTAGCTCTCAGCCCGTGAAGTCGTTTCGCACCTTCATCAATGAGATCGACGCGGCGCAGTCGATCCCGCACGAGCGGTTGGCGATTTATCACCTGGCCACCGACGACCTGGTGGCTCGGGCGATCCTGGGCGCCTTGCTCATGGAGGCGCTCCCGAGCGTGGACCTGGGCAAGGGCCGCAGCATCATGTTCCACAAGGCCCACGTCCCCGGCACGCAAGACCACCTGCACTTCCTGGTGAAAGGGCAGAAGTTCGCGGCGATCAACAAGGACGGCTCCGCCCATGATCGAAGTCATGGGGTTCAGTTGCAACGCTGGGCGATCGACGGCGCCCAGCAGCACTACCAGGGCTTCAGCTTTCCGAAGGGCGGCCTGATCGAGCAGCTCTACAGCGACGACGCGACCCAGGTCCTGACCGAAGCCGCCGGGCTCGGCGAGCGGATTTCGCCGGCCCTGCAACTGGCGGCCTTGTCCGAGGCGCTCAAGGGTTGAAGACGCCGCGCCGCGCCCCACATTGAATTCGGCCCCCGCTCGCCAGCCCAGGCGACGAACACGGGGTCGGATCGATGAGCAGATAGAGGGGTCGCGCCCCGTCTTTCGACCCGGACGTAAAATGGGTTCCGTCATCTGCGCCGTGATGGGCGCGCGCGGCCGGGGCCCAGGGCGGCGCAAGGATGATCTCACGCTTTCGCCGCCGCCCGTCGGGCGGGGCTCGAGATCGTCATGCCAACCCTCGATGTCGCCGGCGCTGTCGCCGCCGTTCAAACCCCCCTTCAACTTGCGGCCCTCGGGCTGATCCTGCTGTTCCTGTTCGCCTGCGTCGTCTGGCTCAAGCCGCGCCGCCGCGATCCAACGCCGCGAGCCGGTCCCGAGCGTAGGCCCGAACCGCGTCGCTCGCCGCGCGGTCTTCCGCCGCCGTCTCCAGCCTTGCCCGCGCCTCGGCCGCCGCCCGAGACGGAAGCCATCCCAGACCAGCCATCCAGTCCGCAAGCTGGGGTTCAGACGGATCGCGACCGGGCGCGGCGGCGATCCTGAAGAGGTCGTCCAGGTACGTGGAGACGGTCATGATGAAGGTTCCTTTGGAGGCAAAGACAGCCTTCATTCGGTCGTCACGACCGCGCGCCGCCAAGCCCCCTGAGCAGAAAAAGACCCCCGCCGGCGCGCCGGCGGGGGTCAGGAACGACCGATCAGGCCGCGATCGGCGTCACTGCATCGGAGTTCGGCGGCTCAGCCTCTTCGTCCGTCGACGTGCTGGCGTCATCGGGCTCCGCCTCCGTCTCGACCGGCGGGCGATCCCAGGCCATCGCCGGCGGCGCCCATTGGCGCTCGGCCGCCGCCTCGGCGACGAAGGTCACCAGGTCGTCCTTCTTCAGGGTCTTCGCCCGGTCGTCCTCGACCCCCATCTCCTCCAGCATCGCCAGGAGCTGCTTCTTGGGATGGACCGCCAGGAACCCGACGTCCGGGGTCCAGTGGGCCGAGAGGTCGGCGCCGCAGAGGGCGGCGATCTCGGCGCCCTCAGCCCGGGCCGCGTGGCGGATCGAGGTGGTGCGGCCTTCGCGCAGATTCACCGACATGGCGGTGAGTTCGGCGAGCAGTGCCATCTTCTCGCCGTGCGCCAGGGTCTCGACCCAGGTGATGGGCCGCAGGCCCGAGGCCTTGTAGGCCGCCCGCTGGGTGTCGAGCCGCGCCTTCACCTCGCCGTCGAGCGCCTGGATCGGCGCCGTCGTGCCGAAGGCGTAGCGCTTGGCTGAGATCTGCAGCGCCGACTCCTCCAACGCCCCCGAGGAATGCAGGGCCAGCTGCTTGAAGAGCTGGGCCACCAGCACCGTCAGCGCGGCGCTCGGATCGTCGGCCAGATCGCGGATCAGGCCGCGGGTCGCCACGTCGGTGCGGACCTCGTGCAGGACGTGGCTGGAGCCCTCGACCTCCACCTCGGCGCGGGGCACCTCCACGTCGGCGGCCGACCGGCTGTAGACCGGCCCGGCGTCGTCGTCCTCGTCCGCCTCGTCCGCGATCTCATCGGGCAGCTCCTCGGCCGGGAGCGGGACCGAGTAGAAGGTCGCGCCCCAGCCGTAGTCGCTGTCGGCCGGCGAAAGGATCACCGCCCCGATCTTGTCGCGGGTCAGCGGCGCGCCGGCGACCACGGCCATGGCGCTCGCCAGCGGCGCATAGGCGGCCGGCGCCTCGTCCGTCTCCGGATCGATGTCCTGAAGGGCGGACGACAGCTGCGTGACCGCATAGCGGGCGTCGTTCAGCACGGTCTTCTGCGCCTCGCCCAGGTCGCCGTGATAGACGTAAGGCAGGCGGTCGAAACCCTCGGGCGCGCCGAAGGCGCCGTCCTGGCCGATGTAGACTGCCAGGCAGTCGGCCTTCAGATGGTCGACGATCGGCTGGACGCGCTCGCGCCAGGCCGCCTGGAGGACCTCCGGGTCGAGCAGGGCGTCGGGCAGCTCGCCGAACAGGTCCGAGGTCACCCGGCCGCCGGCGGCGATATAGCGGTCCATGCCCACAAGGGTGAAGCGCGGGTCCTCGACGGTCAGGCGGCCGCCCTCCACGACGTGACGCAGATGGTGGTCCTGGAAGTAGCCGGCCAGGGCAGTCTCGGCGATCTCGGCCTGTCGCTTCTTGTCGTCGATGCGCGCGAACAGCCGGGCCTGCTTCAGGGTCAGCTTCCCCTGCCGCAGCGCCTTCAGCACGCTGGGATGGACGGCCGATAGGGCCTCCAGGCGCTTGATCTCCAGCTCGCTGTAGCCGAGCGCCTTGGAGATGGACGCGGTGTCCATCTTGGCCTTGCGAAGCCGGCCGATGGCCAAGATCACGTCGGCGATGTGGACCGGCGCGTGCTCGGTGTTCGGCAGGACGATGGCGGCGGCCTGCTGGGCCTTGGTCTCGGCCCGCTGGCACTCCACCAGATAGTCGTCGTCGATGGCGCCGCGCTCCTTCAGGAGGAGCAAAGCCAGGCGCCGACGGCGGCCGTCGAGCGCCATGTGGGCCTCCTCGCCCTTGCGCCCGGGCCGCACGATCGGCGGGATGACCAAGCCGGCGGCGAGAATGGTGTCGGCGAGCTGGGGCACGCCGTCATCGGCGGGCTCGGCGAAGCGGAGGTTCTCCTTGGCCAGGCCCAGGTCGCCGAGGCGGACCATGATGCGGTCCATGGGCGCGGCGAGGCCGGCGGCGGCGGCAGCGGGCTCAGCCGTGTGGAGGGTGGTGTCGGTCATCGGGATCAGGCTCCTGCGCCTGGGCGAGGGACATCCTGCCCCTGGGCGCGCCCGCCCCCTCCCTTCCTCCCGCCTCCCGACCCCGGCCGGGGCCGACTGCCACGGACCATTCGTTCCAGTCCCCATAGGGGCGGGGCGGCAGGGCCGCGGTCGCCGCCACTCCGTCACGGACCAGCCCGGCCCGCAGCGTCTCGGCCGAAGCCTCGCCGTCCGCGCCTCGGTCGGCGGCGATCAACACCGAGCGCACCCCGGCCGGCGGGCGCCAGACCCGCAGATTGCGGGTCGAGCCCAGGGCCCATCCCGGCAGGCCGAACCATTCGCTGGCCGAGCGAGTCGTGAACACGCCCTCGCCGACCACCATGTCCTCACCGGCCTCATCAAGGCGGATGGCGCATCCGCCAGGCGCCGGACCGACCGTCTTGCGCCCCAGCCGCAGGTCCGTGGCGCGCCGACCCTGGAGGGTGAGGTAGGTCACCTCCACCGCTGTCAGCACGCCGTCGGCGGTATGGATCGCCGCCAGCAGGGCCGGCCGGACATAGCCGCCCCGGCGGTAGGCCGAGACCGGGGTCTCGGCGTTGTGGCGCAAGACCTCGGGCCCCGGGAGCGCCCCGACCAGGCCCCGGGTCCGGCAGTAACGCGCCGAGGGCGTGCCGCCGACCGCACGGCCGCCTTCCCAGAGGCGCAACGCCGCGTCGCGCCGCTCCAGGCGCGTCGCCGGCGCGGGCCGCGCTTCGGCGGCCGCCACCGACACGGGCGCGTTGGCGACGTCGATCAGATTGAGCGCGCGCAGATGGTCGAGCACGACGCGCCAATCAGCACCGCCGAAGGTGTGGACCACGACGCGATCGCCTTCGAGCAGCAGCGAGACCGAACGGTCGTGGCGGCTGTGGCCCGGCGCCGGAATGTTGGCGCGGCGACCACGATCATAAAGGTCGCCGCCCAGGGTCTGGACGATGGTGTGAAGGGACATGGCTGAACTCCGAACAAGTCCGACCGCCCGGCCCCTCACTCCTCCTCCCCCGGATCAGGACAGAACCAGCTCTATCCGAGCCTCCGGGGGCGTTGCGGGGCAGGCTGTGCAGAAACGTGATGCACCGTCGTCGGCCTCGGCCGATGAGAAGTGAGCTTCCGGCTCAGCTCCGTGTGATCGCCGCGGCGCCGAACGCATTCGCGGCGTGAAGTATATTGAACGCAAGAATCGAGAGAGCCGCTTCGGCTTTTACCGCCCTCAGTCCCCTGGTTAGGAATCTTCCGCCGCCAGACATCCGCTTGATCGTCCCGAAGGGATGCTCGACGGTGCATCGTCGGATCGTCATTAAGCTGGGATTGGCGTAAATTCTGGCCTCCATGCGATCGAGCGCGCCCTGATCGACCAACCTATGGATCGTGCGCTGCGCACCAGGCGTACATCGCGGCTTCAGGCGACAGCTCACACAGGCCGGCGTGCGATAGCGGATCGCCCGGTTCCGTGTGTGGAGGCCGGACGGACGCAGCGTTTCTCCAGCCGGGCAGCGGATGGTGTCGCTGACTTCGTCGTAGACGAACTGGGCCGGTCGGAAGTGATCAGAGTTCATGGCGCCGCGTTTGATCGGGGCGGCCACCTCGATGCCCTCTCGCTCGCAGCGGGCGATTTCCTCAGCATTTGAGTAGCCGCCATCTGTCAGGACCTGGATCTGGTCGACCTTCAGCACCTTCTTCGCCGCCATTGAGACGGGATGCAGCATATGGCTGTCGTTGGCGTCGTTGTAGACGTCGTGATGCACGATCAGTCCGCTCTGGACATCGACCACACTCTGGAGATTGTACGAAGGCAGTTTGGGCGCGAGGCCGTAGCCCATCGGCTTGGCCTCAGGTTCGCCGAAGACGAGCACCTTTTCGTCACGACGTTCCAACTCCTGCCGCCGTCGGACAAGCCGGTCCTTCCGGCGCTGAAGCGAGGCAATGGCCGCAGTGAAGTTCTCCCGGTGTAGCGGCTGATCGTCGAACCCCTGCGCCACCGTCTCGTCGATGATGTCGAGCCGGTCGAGGTAGTAGCCAATCTCCTTTTCGGTGTGCGCGATATCCCGGCCGAGCCTTTCGGCGCCGGCAATGTTTTTCGGGCTCGCCACCGCCCGCATCTTGGTGCCGTCGACCGCCACGACCCGGCCCCCAACCAGCCCCCGATCTCGACAGAATTGCACGAAGGCCGCGCTTACGGCGATGATCGCCTCCGGGTTGTCATGGCGGAACGCGGCAATGGTCCTGTAGTCCGGGGCTAAACGCCGCAAAAGCCACAGTGCTTCCAGGTCGCGCACGCAGGCTCTTTCTAGATGGCGAGACGAGCGGACTTGGTTGAGGTAGCCCCAGATGTAGAGGCGGAGCATGTCACCAGGCTGGAAACCTGGTCTGCCAGTTGCCGCTGCGATGGCTCGGCTGAAGCCTAGCTCGACCAAGTCCAGGCTGGCCACAAACGCATCGACGACGCGGACGAGCGCGTCTGGCGCCACGTAGTCATCTATGCATGGCGGCAGGAGGTTGATTTGATCTCGGCTATGGCCTTCGATGAAGCTCACAGTGCACCTCCCATGTACCGAGCAGTTCGATTCTACTTCGGATTTCCAAATTTTACTTAAGTATTGGGGTGACTGAAATTCTGCGCCACTTTCCGACTCTACCTGGTATCCGTTGAGGCTTCCGGATGCCTACGAGAGATAGCTGACAACCAACCGCGTAAGAGAACGTTCGATCTCTCCCTGTGGCGGAGCATCCTCGCTTGTCATGGCGCGTAGGACTCCTCGGAAGGCGTGCGCCAGAACAAACGCGTCACCGGCGTCGAGCGGGGCCGCGAACTGACCTGAAGACCGCTCGCTGGACAGATAGGTTCGCAGCGCGACCAATAGCGGAGCCAAGCGGTTGCCGCCTCGCGACAGGGAATGCGCCATCGTCAGCCTGTAGGCGGCGGTCCGTCCGCCGTAGGTTGCCGCAACCGCGCTCACCACAGCAGCGACGCGCTCGCGAGCCGATCCGATGGTTTCGTCCTTCATGACCGCGACTACGCGCGCGGACATGCCCGCCGCTTCCCGATCCGCCAAGGCGTCGAGGATCGCCTCCTTATTGCGGAAGTACTGGTAAAGCGTCCCGATACTGACCCCGGCAGCTGCCGCAACGGCGTTGGTTGTCAGCCCCTCCATGCCATCCCTATCGAGCACGCGGACGGTCGCTTCCAATATGAGTTCGACCTTCTGACGAGACCGCTGCTGACGGGGAGACCGAACGCCAACATCCTGTTTTTCCGTGGATTTCATGGATCTCAAAACGGCCTAGGAACGCGAGTTTGAAAATACGAGCTTTGCTCATATTATTCTACTCATGACGGCGGCGCTAGGGCCGCCCGACCCGGAGGCACCAAGATGATCACCCTGTTCGTTCTCGCTGTCGGTTCGGCCGTCTATGGCTGGTTCCACCACCACAACGCCAAGGCCAACAAAGGTTGAAGTCGCTGGCCTCAGGTCAGCTAAAGGGGGAAGCCGATGTTCAAGCTCACACCATTTGCAGCCGCGCTTTGCATGGCCGCATCGGCCGGGATCGGGACCTCTGCGCTGGCGGAGGACTCGTCCCAAGGACGGCCGAGCGCCGTCGTCGTCCTGCCATTCGCAACCTTAGGCGCGCAGTCGCCAAACCCCGGGGACTTGTCCGGCACGGCTTGCATTGCGCCCCAGGGATCGCCGGTCCCAACGGCCGAGGCGATCGACGCGACGGTTCGGTCAGGCCTGCCGGCCCAACTGACCACGGCCTTGTCCCGTGGAGTCAACGACGGAGGCCCCACGGTCTACAACAATCTGCAGGATGCGCCGCCCGGCTCCCTGATCATCGCAGGCTGCATCGTCCGCGCCGATCCCGGCGATTCAGCCAAGCGCCTTATCGGCGTCGGTCTGGGCGCCAGCGTCTTGGCGGTCCACGTCCGAGTATACCGTGGCGGTGCGGCCCATCTCGAAAGGATCGGCGAGTTCGACAGCCAGGTCGAGGGTGAGAACAAGCTGCCCCCGATAGGCCCGGTTGGATTGGCTGTGCACGGGATCAGGGGATTGAAACTCACCCTGGCCGGCGATGCCGACAAGCTGGCCAAGCTGATAGCCAAGCGGGTGCTCACCGGCCAGACCGGCGCCTGACCTGAAGTTCAAAATCAAACCCTTCCCTTCGAGAGGAGTCCGCCATGAACCGTCGTCGCTTTTCCCAGCTCGCCGCCGCCTCGACCGTGGCAGGCGCAAGCTCTCCGGTGACGGCCGCGCCGCCCCCCGGCCTCACGGCGGACAGCGTCGCCGCAGCGTGGCTGGCGACACTTCCCCTGATCGAGACGTCCGCGGCGCGCGCCCGCATGACCGACCCCGAGGCACGTCTCAAGATGGCGGGGCTCAACACGTTTGTTCACGCGCGCATCCTGGTCAACGCCCGCTTCCACGCGATCACGACGCCCAACAATGACACCCTCTATTCCCAGGCCTTCGTCGACCTGACCAAGGGGCCGGTGCAGTTGACGCTTCCCGACGTGGGCACCCGCTACCAGTCGGTCGCGATCATGGACATGTACACCAACAACAACGCCGTGCTGGGCCGCCGCACGCCCGGCGGCGCGGCAGGGACCTGGACCCTCATCGGCCCTGGCATGGCCGCCCCTCCCGGCGCCAAGGTCGTGCAGGTGGCGACGCCCCATGCCTGGCTATTGGCGCGCACGCTGGTCGACGGTCCAGCCGACCTCGACGCCGCCCATAAGGCCCAGGACGGCCTGGTGCTGAGCGGACCGGCGGTCGGCTACACGCCGGTCGCCGCCCTGCGGGGTGCAAGCTGGTCGGAATATTTTCGGGCCGCAGACCAGCTGCTGGCCGCCGATCCGCCGCCGACCAAGGCTGGGATGGCGGGTTTCGGGGCGCTGAAGGCGCGCGCGCCGGACTTCAATCCCTCGACGCTCGGCGCCGACGCCGCCATCGTCGACGCCGGTGTCGCCAAGGCGAAGGCGCTCCTGGCCAATGCGTCGGCCCACTCGACCTTCGAGCAGGGCTGGCAATATCCCAAGCCCGACTTGGGCAACTTCGGCGACGACATCGCCTATCGCGCCATCGTCGCAGTCGCTGCCATCGCCGCCCTCGTTCCCGAAGAGGCGATGTATCTCCGCGCCCAAGGCGAAGAAGGCGTGCTCTTCCATGGCGACGGCCTCTATCGGCTCTCGTTGCCGGTGGCCTTGCCGGTGGACGCCTTTTGGTCGCTGACCATGTACGAGGCGACGGCGGACGGTCAGTTTTTCTTCACCGAAAACCCCATCGACCGCTTCTCGATCGGCGACCGGACGCCGGGGATCACCAAGTCCGCCAACGGCGGGGTGGACGTCTGGATTTCACGAACCGATCCGGGCGGAGCCAAGACCTCAAACTGGTTGCCTGCGCCCAAAGCCGGACCCTTCGCCATGATCCTGCGCGCCTATCTGCCCAAGCCCGAGTTGCTCAGCGGCCATTACCGGGTGCCTGCAATCACTGCGGTTTAGCTCTCTCGCCACGCCGTGCTCGGCACTTTTCAGCGCAGGTCATATCGGATCTCAAGCCTCGCTGAGAGCCCCCATGCAACCATTCGGAAAGGTGGGCTTAAGGCCGTGGTGGCGGTTGCGGCGCTCGGGTTTTTGCACAGCCTGGGGGGCCGCCCCGCTCGAAGGGGTCGGCCGAGACGAGCCCGGCTCGGACGCAAGGGAAGGCTTTCCCCCTCAAACCCTCGTCCGGAACAGGCTTGCCCGAGCTGAACGGTCCTTGCCTCAGGCCCCAGTCGCCCCAGTTTCCTGCTGTGAGTCCCGGTCCGCCTTGTTGGAATCGCTCAGCCTGCGGGACTCGGCGGCAAGGGCATCAAGCCGCTCACCGACCTCAACGCCGCCGACGGCCTGGTTCGCGGCGACGATGGCGCCAAGCACCGCGGTGCAAAGCAGCTCCAGCGTGTCTGCAGCCTCGGCCGGGTCTGTCACCGGCTCCGCATGCACGGTGAACGGCGGGCCTTCCTCGCCTTCGTTGAGGGTGACATGTCGGCTGAGCGACTGCGCCGTCGGATGGGCGGAGTCGCTGGACAGTTCACGATAGACAATGATGCTGTCGCCGACCCCGCCGTCGACGGCGGCCTGCAGCAGGATGATCGATGCAGTCTTGCCATGCTCGTCGCGCAGGCGGTCCCGGAACGCCTCGAGATTGGCCTGATAGCCTTCGATCTGGCCCTGGGCCTTGGCCCATTCCAAGAGGCCGGTCGCGCGCTTCTTGCGGCTGGTGATGTCGTCGAGTTCGATCGCGTCGACGAAGGCGGCGCCCTTCTTCACCAGGGCCGCCAGCCAGAAGAAGTTCTCGTAGGCCGAGCGGCTGATCGTGCGCGCCTCGACGATCTGGCCCTGTTCGAGGAGCAGGACCACGGCCTTCACATGGCTGAGCGTGCGCGCCAGCAGGGTGAGGGCGACGACCTTGGGATCGCGCGTCCCCTCCTCGGTCACCGGCGGCCGCGCGCCGTCGAAGACGTCGACGCCCTTGGCGTACAGCCGATCCGTGAGCGCCAGCCAATCTTCAACAGTCGCCACCGTGGTTCTCCTTGCGAACGCCGGTCTACAGTGCGCGGCAAGGAGACCAAAATGCCGACCGAGGCGCCCTCACCCGAATTCCCATCTTGGCGGAACTATTGGAACTTCGCCCGCGCCGTGGGCCGGGAGTACCGCTACGTCCGTCCGCCGGAGGTCGAGGCCTTCCTCGCGACGGTCCTGGCGACCAGCGTGGCGCGCAAGATCGAGATCCCCAAAGGCCGCCTCTTCTGGCGCGCCCAGGTCGGTCACGACTGGCGGCCGATGGGCGAGGATACGGATGACGAGATCCCCTGCGCCCATTCCCGCAGCCGCATGAAACCGCTGGACGGCCGCGCCTCGGACGGCCGCGCCAACCCGCGCGGCATCCCCAGCCTCTATCTGGCGACGACCAAGGAGGCCGCCATGTCCGAGGTGCGGCCGTGGATGGGCTCCTACGTGTCCTGTGGGCAGCTCCGGATCAACCGGCCGCTGACGGTGATCGACTGCGGCCGCCGGCCCGACGCCAATCCGCTCTTCTTTAGCGTGAAGGACGGCATGTACGAGCCGTCCGTGGAAGAACGAACGGAAGCGGTCTGGGCCCATATCGACCGCGCCTTCGCCGAGCCGATGACCCGCTCGGACGACCAGGCCGACTATGCCGCGACCCAGATCCTGGCCGAGCTTTTCAAGCACGCCGGCGCTGACGGCGTGGTCTATAAGAGCAACTTCGGCGACGACGGATTCAACATCGCCCTGTTCGATCCCGCGGCGGCGGACCTGATCAATTGCGGACTGTTCGAAGTGAAGGGCGTCCAGCTGACGTTCAGGGAAGCGGATCAATTTTACTTCGTCACCGGCGCGTCGGAGACCTAGCCAGCGCATTGCGGTCCCGCCGACGGAGCAGATAGGTTAGCGTCGAATCCGGCGGGGCGCCCATGCAATATCACACCCACTCCATGGGGCCCGACGCGGCCGCCTTTCGCCGGGCCTTCGCCAAGGCGATCGCCGAGGCCTCGGCCATCGGCGTGAACGAGCTGATCTTCCTCGTGCATTCGCTGCAAATGCTCGAAGGCGGCGTCTTCGAGGAGGTGCTCGGCGAGAAGTTTGTCGCCGCCTTCGCCAAGAACAAGGTCGCGGCGGTCCAAGGGGTGCGGTTGCACCTAGAGACCGAGCGAGTGAAATCCGCGGCCGACACCGCAGTCGTCTTTGCCCCGTTCGTGTCCGCAAAGCTCTTGGCCAAGGCGATCGGCGACTACCGGACCAAAGGCCTCGTCTATGTGCCCTGGGCGGAACCCGAACGGGACGCCTACATCGCGCGATATCCGGCCTCCGTGACGATCTGATCGCAGGCCAGCTAGGGGCTTCGCGGGGAACCGGCTGCAGGGCTTTCAGACCTGCGCACTGGCCGGCCCTTGCCCAGCCCGAAGCTGGGCGGAAGCTGATCCGAAGTGCGCCGGGGGCGGAGCCCCAAGCCACGGCCGCGCGTCAGCGCGGCGAAAGGATGAAGGCTGCAAGGAGCCTGCGCGCCGAAGGCGCTGCACGGCGGGAAGCGCCGTCGAGCGGCCGGCGGCGCCGCAGGCGTCTGAAGGGGCGGACCCGTAGGAGCCGCGGCACGCGGCGGGACCGAGCACGACCGCCGGCGGCTCGCAATTCAAGGGGCGTTGCGGGGTCCTCCCCGCTCGAAGGGGTGGGACGAGACGGAGACCGGCTCGGGCGTAGGGGAAGGCGTTCCCACTCACGATTCGACCAGGAACTAAGATGCGGCGAGCGTCGCCATCGAGCGGAAAGGCAAGATCATGTGGACGAACCGACTACGGGGTTGGGGGGTCGCCGGCCACGGAACGCCAGGCCACTGCCGCAATTCCCAGATGGTGGGCATGTGCCAGCGGAGCTCCTCTTTTACCAAGGCAGCGTGTTGTCGAAGCGGTCGACGTAGCGGAGGCCCGGCTTACCGTGGTTCTTCTCCAGCATGTCGGCCACGAGAGGAATGCACTCTTCCACGGTATAGGTGGCCTCGGAGCCGCCCATATCGGTCTGAATCCAGCCCGGCGCGACAACGAGCTTGGCGCGGCGATCATCGGGACGATGAGCTGTGTAGCACTTCATGAGCATATTGAGCGCCGCTTTGCTGGAAGCATAAAGATCCCAGAAGCCGTCGTTGCCAGCGATGCTGCCTAGCTCCGAGGACATGGCTGCGATTGTCCCATTCGGCGCGACCATATCCTCAAACAACTCGATCAATCTGATCGGTCCGAACGCGTTTACCAGCATCATGTCGAGGAAATCCTGGACCGGAGCCGTACCGGGAGTACCCTTTATCGACTTGGCGATGCCGGCGTTCACGAACAGCATGTCGAGCGTTCGGCCGTTGAGACGCCCATGCAGCGCACGAAGGCTTGCCTCGTCCGCGATATCTGCGGTCTCCTCCTCGAGACTGGCCGGAAAGCGCGCCTTGAGGTCCTCAAGGGCGGCGGACTTGCCGCGAATGGTGGCGATGACGTGCCAATCGCGGCTGCAAAACTGCTCGACGAGCGCCAGGCCGAGGCCTCGCGATGCTCCGACGATGAGGATGGTTCGCTTCATTGCCATTGTGGTTCAGTGCCCCGTCGTACGCTCGGAGCGGGCCTTGAGCGCGGACATCCACCAGTCATGGCCGTCGTACATCGCGTTCGGTTGCTCGAGCCGGAACTTGATGGCGTCCGCGCCCTTCTGCGCCTCCTCGGTGATGACGCGCGTCCCGCCGCGCTCAGGAACCAGCAGCCAGGCGTGGTGAACCTTGAACTGCGGGTTGTCGACGTTCCAGCCGATCTCACGACCAGGCTCGAAAATGTCCACCGTGCTGCGAATCGGGAAGCCGAACGTCGTCCAGGCGAAGCTGACGCCCTTGGCGAGCTTGGCCGCCCCGCCGTCGATGCGGACGTTGGCCGCGTTCGAGTACCAGGTCGGCCACTGGGCCGCGTCGATCAGGTTCGCCCAGACGACCTCGGGCGGCGCATGGATCCAGCCTTCATTGTGGACGAAGACGTCGACATTGCGGGGTTCGAGGCCCCGCGGCCAGTGGATGAGCGGCGTCGCTAGTTTCAGATATTCGGCGGACAGGTGGCTCGATTGTTGGGCTTGCGTGGCCGAAGCCGCCAGCAGGCCCAGAGCCGCTCCTAAAACCAGCGCGTTCGTTTTCATGACAATCTGCATCCGTGAATGAGGGTGATGACACGCTGGTCAGTCCGGCAGGACCACGCCCGAGATATCCGCGCAGAAACTGCGCGCGGCAGAACAAGCTCCGACGATGGCCAGTCCTGAACTCATGCCAGATCGTAGCGGTCGGCGTTCATGACCTTGGTCCAGGCCGACGCGAAGTCTGCGATGAACTTCGCCTGCGAGTCCGAGCAGGCGTAGGCCTCGGCCAGGGCCCGCAGTTCGGAGTGTGAGCCGAAGATCAGATCAACGCGCGTGCCGGTCCAGCGCAGGGCCTTGGACTGGCGGTCGCGGCCCTCGAAGCTGTTGGCGCCGCTAGCCGTCCATTCCGTCGCCATGTCCAGCAGGTTGACGAAGAAGTCGTTGGTCAAGGTCCCCACCCGGTCGGTGAACACCCCGTCCTTCGAGCCACCGGCGTTTGCGCCCAGGACCCTCAGCCCGCCGACCAGCACCGTGAGTTCCGGTCCGCTCAGGCCCAGCAGCTGAGCCCGATCCACCAGGGCTTCCTCCGGCGCTATGAACTGCTCGCCGGCCTGGCGGTAGTTGCGGAAGCCGTCGGAGATCGGCTCAAGCGGCGCAAAGGAGTCCGCGTCGGTCTGCTCAGCCGAAGCGTCCATGCGGCCCGGGGTGAAGCGAACCTCCACCGGCGTTCCGGCCGCCTTCGCCGCCGCCTCAATGGCCGCGCCACCGCCGAGCACGATGAGGTCCGCCAGCGACACCTTCTTCCCGTCGGTCGCGGTGCTGTTGAAGTGGATCTGGATGTCCTCCAGGGCGGCCAGGACCTTGGCGAGTTCGGGCGGATTGTTCACCGCCCAGTCCTTCTGGGGCGCCAGGCGGATGCGGCCGCCATTGGCGCCGCCGCGCTTGTCGGATCCCCGGAAGGTCGAGGCCGAGGCCCAGGCGGTGGAGACCAATTGCGGGACGGTCAGGCCCGACGCCAGGATTCGCGTCTTCATTTCGGCGATGTCCTTGGCGTCGACCAGGGGGTGGTTCGCCGCCGGGATCGGGTCCTGCCAGATCAGCGTCTCCTTCGGCACGAGCGGGCCGAGGTACCGCTGGATCGGCCCCATGTCGCGGTGCGTGAGCTTGAACCAGGCCCGCGCAAAGGCGTCCGCGAACTCGCTGGGGTTCGCGTGGAACCGCCGCGAGACCTTCTCGTATTCAGGGTCGAATCGCAGCGCCAGGTCGGAGGTCAGCATGGTCGGCGCCCGCTTCTTCGACGGATCGTGCGCATCCGGAATGGTCGCCGCCGCGCCCTTGGCCTGCCACTGCTGGGCGCCGCCGGGGCTCTTGGTCAGCTCCCATTCGAAACCGAACAGGTTATCGAAGAAGTGGTTGCTCCACCGGGTCGGCGTCTGGCTCCAGGTCACTTCCAGCCCCGAGGTGATGCTGTCGGCGCCCAGGCCGGAGGCATGTTTGGAATGCCAGCCCAGGCCCTGGTCCTCGATGGCGCCGCCTTCCGGCTCCGGCCCGACAAACGACGGATCGCCCGCGCCGTGAGTCTTGCCGAAGGTATGGCCGCCGGCGATCAGGGCGACGGTCTCCTCGTCATTCATCGCCATCCGGCCAAAGGTCTCGCGGATGTCCCGCGCCGAGCCGAGCGGATCGGGCTTGCCGTCCGGGCCTTCGGGGTTGACGTAGATCAGGCCCATCTGCACCGCCCCGAGCCCCTTATGGAGCTGACGCTCGCCACTGTAGCGCTCGGCGCCCAGCCACGACCCTTCGGGACCCCAGAACAGCTCCTCCGGCTCCCAGGTGTCGGCCCGCCCGCCAGCGAAGCCGAAGGTCTTGAAGCCCATCGACTCCAACGCAATGGTGCCGGCCAGCACATAGAGGTCGGCCCAGGAGAGCTTGCGGCCGTACTTCCGCTTGATTGGCCAGAGCAGCCGGCGCGCCTTGTCCAGGTTGGCGTTGTCCGGCCAGCTGTTCAGCGGGGCGAACCGCTGCTGGCCGCCGCCCGCGCCGCCGCGCCCGTCACTGGTCCGGTAAGTGCCGGCGCTGTGCCAGGCAAGGCGAATGAACAGCCCGCCGTAGTGGCCAAAGTCCGCCGGCCACCAGTCCTGGGAATCGGTCATCAGGGTCCGCAGGTCGGCGACCACCGCGTCCAGGTCCAGGGTCTTGAACTCGGCGGCGTAGTCGAAGTCCGCGCCCATTGGGTTGGAGCGGGCCGCGTGCCGATTCAGACCATCGAGCCTGAGATTGTCCGGCCACCAATCGCGATTGGCCTTACCGGAGCGCCCGTGCATCACCGGGCATTTGCCAGCACTGTCGTCGGCCATAATGGACTCCATGAATTGGGCTGGGGCTTTGGGTCAGATGAGGAGCAGGCTGCGCTCCGATTGGGATCAACATCCGTGAATGAGGGAATGACACGCTGGTCAGTCCGGCAGTGCCACGCCCGAGATGTCCGCGCAGATGGCGAGGAGCCGGTCCTGCAGGGCGGGGTCGTGGGCCTGCGGGTTCGCCTCCATCCGCTTCAGGTGATAGAAATACTTGCCGGTGATGTTCGCCTTCGGGTCGGCGGCGAGCCAGGCCTGTGTGAGATGGGCTTGGTCCATGTCGTCGGGCGCGCCGGAGCCGCCCATCTTGGTCGGCACCCAGCCGGGCTCCAGCGCATTGGACAGCACGTCGGGCCAGCGCCGCGCGATGGCGAAGGCCAACATGGCATCGTGCAGCTTGCTTTCGGCATAGGCCGTCGAGCCGTCCCAGCGACGTGTGGTCCAAAGGATGTCGTCGAGATGGGCGTGGGCATGATGGTGCATGCCAGAGCTAAGATAGATGAGCCGGCGCGGCCGCTCGATGAGCGCGGTCAGGATGTAGGCCGACAGCGTGTTGATGGCAAAGAGGTGCGGCAGGCCGTCCGCGGTGACGTGGTGACGCTCGCGATAGCCGACCGCCGCGTTGTGCATCACCGCATCGAAGCGGCCGAGCACATTGACCTGGGCGGCGACGTCCTTCGCGCCGGCGATGGTCGAGAGGTCGCCGGTCACGATACCCTCCGCCTCGGGCAGCGCTTGCCGAGCGTCCTCGGCGCGATCGGCGTTGCGGGCATGCAGGACGACGCGGTGACCTTGGCTGACCAGCAGCTCTGCGGCCATCAAACCAAGGCCCGTAGACGAGCCGGAGATGAAGATGCGCGACATGGAATGTCTCCTCATGGCGAGTCTGCGGACCTATGTCCGCCGCGGTGAAGGCTGATAGTCAGGGCTGCGGGCGGTGAGGACGAGGGCTGCGCCGAGCAGGGCGCAGGCGCCGCCGAACAGGTAGACCGCGGCGTAGCCGTACTGTCCGGCGATGATGCCGGCGACCGGACCGGAGACGCCGTAAGCGATGTCGAGGAAGGCGACGAACGCGCCCATCGCACTGCCGCGATTGGCTGGTAGGACCCGCTTCAGGGCTTCGACGCCGAGCGCCGGGAAGACGAGCGCACAGCCCAGGCCAGTGACCAGCGCGCCGGCGAGCGCGACGATCTCAGACGGGGCGAACCAGACCATCGCCTGGCCGATCGCCTCGATGGCCAACGACCAGAACGCGACCCGGTAGCCGCTCATCCGGTCGGTCAAATGCCCGAGCGTGAGCCGCACGAAGATGAAGCCGACGCCAAAGGCGGTCATCACCAGGCCGGCATGGCCCCAGTTGCGTGCCGCGAAGTAGAGCGAGCCGAAGGCGGTGAGCCCGGAGAGGCCGACGCCCTGCAGCATCAGGCCGAGGCCTTCGCGCCAAATCTGGCCAACCACCTTGTAGAAGGGCAGACGCACGCCCGAGGGCGTGGCGTAGGGAACCTCGCGGAAGGCTATGCCGGCCGCGATGAGCGGCGCGACTATGCAGGCGATCATCGCCGCCTGCAGCCCATAGCTCTGATAAAGCGCCATGCCGACCGGTGCGCCAATGGCGAGCGCCGCGAACATCGCGACACCCGTCCAGGACATCGACAAGCCGGCGCGCTGCGGCCCAACCGAGGCGATCGACCAGGCGATGCAGCCCGTGACGAACTGGCTCTCGCCGAAACCGGCGACCAGGCGGCCGACAATCACGATGGCGAGGCCCACCGACGGCGGAAGGCCCGACATGGCCGAGATGAAATAGAGAAGGCCTCCAACCGCACAGACGACGGCGCCCTGCAGGGCCGAGCGCTTGCCGCCGAAATGGTCGGTCAGTCGGCCCGCGTAGCCCCGTGTGAGCACCGTAGCCAGGAACTGGATGCCGATCACCAAGCCGACGATCACGTTGTTGAAGCCGAGCTTGTCGTGAACGAACAACGGGACGACCGGTAGCGGCAGACCGACCGCAAGATAGCCACAGAAGAGCGCCGCGATAATGCTCGGCGCTGGGCGAGAGAGAAGAACTGGGGCCGGCTCGGACGGGTTCACGCCATTCACTGTGAGTGCTGACATGACAGCCTCCTGGAGTTCGGTTGTTGGGACGGCGCCGCCGCCCGAGCAACGGGCGCTGGCGCCGGCTGACCGCTTTCGCCCAGCGCTTGAGAAGCCTGCCAGAGGAAGCTCAGGAGGACATGTTATCCGGTGTTAAACGGCGTAAGCCCGCGGTGCGTCTACGCATCCTCTGTGCTTTACTCTTCGTCGTCTTGGCATTTTCGGCGTTTTGACCCGTGGGCCTGCAGCGCCGAGGGGCGGATGTGACGTTCTTCGAAATCCTTCTGGCCCTTCTCCTGACTGCAATTCTGCTGCTGCAGGTCTCGCGTCGCCTCGCGCTTCCGTATCCGGCGATGCTGGCTGCCGCGGGCGTCGTCCTGGCGTTGTTCCCGGGCTTACCTTCGATCGGACTTGACCCTCGAACCGCACTCCCGCTGTTCATTGCCCCCGCGTTGGTCGATGCCGCATTCGACTTCCCCGCCGGCGAGGTCCGAAAATTGTGGAAGCCGCTGTTTGCACTCGCCGTGGTGGCCGTGCTGCTGACGGTCGGCGCCGTCACCGTTCTGGGCACCTTGGTCGCCGGCCTCCCGCTTTACGCGGCGATGACGCTTGGTGCGATCGTTGCGCCGCCTGACGCGGCGGCGGCGAGCCCCGTACTTCGGAGTTTGCGGATGCCGCAACGCTCGGCGGCTGTGCTGATGGGGGAAAGCCTACTCAACGATGCCACGGCGCTATTGCTGTTTGGCGCCGCGGTGGGGGCTCAGCTGCATGGTGGGTTCGAGCGCAGCGATTTGCTTCGGCTCGGGTTGGCTGCGCCTGGCGGCGTTGCCCTGGGTATCGGCGTAGCCATGATCTATCGGAGGATCGTTCACCTTGTGAGCGGCACCTTGGGTGGAAGCCTGCTCGAGTTCGTCGCGGCGTTCGCCGTGTGGATCATCGCCGACCGGCTCGGCCTATCGGCGGTCCTCTGCACAGTGGCTTTCGCGATGACTATGGCGCGCGACGCCGGCCTGCGGCAGTCCCCTCGCGATCGCGTCCATTCCTATGCGGTCTGGGAGTTGGTGGTTTTCCTGCTCAACGTGCTGGCCTTCCTCCTCATGGGACTGCAGGCGCGCTCGATCCTCACTGGAATGTCAGTCACGCGCCTGCATCAGACCTTGAGCGTGGCCGGCCTCGTGGTGGTGTGTGTGATCGGGGTCCGTCTCGCCTGGGTGCTTGCCTACAATCGACTCGGCAGGCGTTTCGTCGCCCTGCGGGGAGACTTCGAGCCCGCGAACCTCCGGCAGGGCGTCCTCGTCGGCTGGTGCGGAATGCGAGGCCTGATTACCCTGGCCACAGCATTTTCTCTGCCCGCTTCCTTCCCTCAGCGCGATCTCATCGTGCTCACCGCCTTCTCGGTGGTGCTGGTGACCCTGGTCGTTCAAGGCGCCACGCTGGCCCCCCTCGCCCGGCTGCTGCGTCTTGACACCGATGATGGTCCCGATCGCGAATTAGCCGAAGCCCGAATGAAATTGGCAGAGGCAGGTCTCGATGCCCTTCGAAATGAAAGCGGCATTGAAGCCGATCATTTGAAACACGTTCTGCGGATCGAACAGGCCGGTCCTTCAGATCCGCGTTGGCTGGACGAATTGAGTGTGAAGCGCGCCCTCAGCCTTATGGCGCTTGGCGGGCAACGCAAGGAATTGCAGGCGCTGCGCGCAAAAGCTGCAATCGATCCCGAGACGTTCAGCGTGCTCCAGCAAGAGTTGGACCTCCATGAGTTGGCGCTCATTGGAGAGGACGAGCGACGTATCGACGAGAACTAACGAAACTAAACAAGCAGCCCCATACGGTAGCGTCGGTACCTTCCGTGGCGCAGGCCAACAGCTTGATCGCGCCGGTGGGAATGCTGGTCTGCCCTTGGAGGCGCTCAACCGCCCCGGCGCACACGCCTTCAACGGCGAGGGGACCAGACCGGACGGCGCGTTACGCCGTTTAGCACGGCATAACATGCCCTCCCCGGCCTCTTCCCGCAGTCTTCCCAAGCGTGATCGCGGCTTGCAGGGGTTACGAGATGTTCGACGTCCAGCAGCATGGCGGGGTTTACCAAGAGGCGGCTGACCGCTGGATCCAGGCCCTCGGTGGGCCCGATGCCGTGGAACGCGCGGCAATCCAGCGCGATGGCCGCGCTGCGATAGCTGCCCTGTCGAAGGATCATCGCTTCGTCCGGCCGCCATCTACACCGGAATGGGATGCTGTCGTGTGAAGATCCCCTCCTTGAATGGGCGTTCGATTTCCAAGGCTGGCAACTCGGCAAATTCGGGCGGCGGCTCAGACTCTTTCTTTAGCAAGCTGCTGACCGCTGCAGTGTTGGCTTGCGGAGCGACGCTGCCCGCCGCGATAGGGGTCTGTCTTGGTCACGAAGATGTTGGATTCGTCGCGTCCTTCGGAGCTTATCTCGTCACCATCACGCATGCGGACCTGCCGATCGAGGGCCGGGCGCCACGGCTCGCAAGTACGATTTTCATGCTCAGCGTCGGGGCGATAGTAGGCGCGTCAGCCGGCCACCGTGTGTGGATATTCCTTCCCCTGGCAGCGATCTGCGCCTCATGGCAGGCTTGGACAGAGATCGCCGATACACCTCTGAGGTTTCCAGCGGCGATCGCCGTTCTGACGTTACTGGTGTCGACCGCGAACGACCCGTCGAGGATCTCCGTAGCGACGTACGGCGCGGCGTTCGTTGGCGGAGCGATCTGGCAGGGGTTGGTTCAATATATCGCAGCTCGTCCGAGCGACATGCCGCCGGCGAGTCTCGCGAGTGATCTCGAAGCGCTCATTTTCAGCTTAGCCGGGGCCCGGCGATTCATCGCCACGATGGCGACGCTGGGCGCGGCAGGCGGGGCAATCGTGTCATCGCTGACTCTACCGCATGCCGCATGGCTGTTGACCACCGCGTTGCGGGTCATGAAGCCTTCGCAAGCGGAGACACGTCTCCGACTGAAGCATCGGCTCATGGGTACGTCTGCGGGCGCGCTCGTTTCTGCCGGTCTGCTTGGTCGGGAAATTCCGCCGCTGCTGTATGCGGGACTTTTCGGCCTCATGCTGACCGCCATGCAGTTGGTGGGGGCCCGGCGCTATGCCGTGTGGACATTCTGTCTCACCGTCATTGCCCTCGATCTTGGCCAACGTACCCACGAAGTCGGCTGGCAAGTCGCGGCATATCGCCTGCTGTTGACGATCGGTGGTCTAGCGCTCGCCGGAGCTTTCAGTTTCCGCCTGCCATAAACGCCGAGGCGCCCCGGCGCGCCCGATTTCTACGACGAGAGGATCTGACCGGACGGCGCATTTTACGCCGTTTAACACAGCATAACATGTCCTCCTCGGCCTCTTCCCGCAGTCTCCTCAAGCGTTGAACGCGGCTGCGCAGGGGTTACGAGATGTCCGACGTCCAGCAGCTTGATGGGGTTTACCAAGAGGCGGCTGACCGCTGGATTCAGGCCCTCGGGGGTCGCGCTGCTGTGGAACGCGCGGCCGTCCAGCGCACGCGGGCGACGGGATCGCGCCGCCACCCGGGATGGGGCCCGGTCCCCGGTGACCCGGAGCTGGTCGCCGAGTTCCTCTTCGACTTGGTCGAGGATCTGGGCGCTGATCGATACCGGTTGCACTTGAGCGGGCCGACGCACCTGGTTCCCGTGAACCTCGACTATACAGAGGTCGGCGACGGTCTGGCCGGCCATGTCGCCGGCGTCGACTTCATGTTCGATCCGGCACCGGTCGATATGCCGATCCCCCCCTGGCGCGTCACTGCGCGCCAACGGCACATCGACCTGACCTCCCCGTTGCGCCTCGCGCGAAAGGCGCTGCGCGGCGGGGAGGTCGAACTTCGTGGCGGAGCGACCCCGGACGAGTTGATCCTTGAGGAGCCAGGTCGCCCGCCGCTGCACCTGCGTTTTACAGCCGCCGATGAGCTCGCCTCGATCCGCCTGACAGAGAACCACGCCCCGCACGGCGACGTTCCCGTCGAAATCCGGTTCAGCCGCTACGGCCGTGTCGGCGACTATTCGCTGCCCTATCAGATGCAGATTCTGGTCAACGACATGTTGGTCCACAACGAAACGAGGTTTCGGATCGAGGTCGACAGCGAAGTCGAAGACGCCGAGTTCGCCGGGGCCGGCGTCCAGGGCACCGCTCCGACTGATGAGCAGGCCCGTTATGCGCTTTGGTCCACCGAGTGGCTCATGACCTACGTGCTCTCGGGCGTGCGCTTCTACTTCGATCTGCAATCAGCGCCGACGATGCCAGACCCGGCCCCCGTAGCCGACGGGGTGAAGGTCGTGATCGGCCCCAGCCACAACATCATGGTCGTCGAGATGCCCGACTACATCGTGGCGGTCGATGCTCCGCTATACGCGCGATACACGGCCGCCGCGCTGGAGCAGGTCCGCAGCGCGTTTCCAGGCAAGCCGCTCCGGTACGTCGTCGCCACGCACTTCCATTACGACCATATCGGCGGCATCCGCGAGTTCGCCGCAGAGGGCGGCGTCACTATTCTTTGTGCTGACAATACGGTTCCGTTCTTTGAAGCGATCCTGCGCAGCGATCACACGATCAGCCCCGACCGGCTCCAGCAAAACCCGGTGCGGGTCGACGTCCAGGGCGTGAGCGACAAGTTCGTCCTGCCGGCGGCGCACGGGGGCCAGCTCGAGGTTCATCGGATCGAGACCGACCACTCCGAGGACACCCTCATCGTCTACGTGTCCGGAGCCAATGCGGTGTTCGAATCCGACCTATGGAGTGCGACCCCGGCGTCGCCCGAACCCTTCTCCTATCGTGGACGACTGGCTGCGCAGCTGTGTCAGGCCATCGATGAGCGCGGTCTGAACGTGGACACCATCGTCAGCGGCCACCGAGGCACCGACGGCAAGACTTGGTCCTACATGGCGCCCTACGCCTACCTCCGCCGCGCCGCTGGCCTCGCCAGTTGACCCTGCAAACCCTCGAGAAGGCAATGTCGAAGACCATTATCATCACGGGCGCTTCTAGCGGCTTCGGCGCGTTGACCGCGCGGGCGCTGGCTGATCAAGGGCACACAGTCTACGCCGGTATGCGCGACCCCGCTGGCGCGGACGCGGCTGCGGCTGCTGATGGCGAGCACTATGCGCGAGACCGGTCGGTCACACTACGTCCGCTGGCGATGGACGTCACCAACGAGGCGATGGTCCAGGCCGCGGTCGATCGGGTGATCCACGAGACCGGCCGGCTGGACGTGATCATCCACAACGCTGGGCACATGGTCCTCGGACCGGCGGAGGCATTCACGGTCGAGCAGTTAGCCGAAGTCTATGATATCAATGTTCTATCCACCCAGCGCGTGAACCGCGCCGCCCTTCCCCACCTGCGTCGCCAACGAGACGGCCTGCTGATCTGGGTCGGGTCCAGCAGCGCTCGAGGCGGAACGCCCCCCTACCTTGCCCCTTATTTCGCGGCGAAGGCCGCGGAGGACGCGCTGGCCGTGAGCTACGCTGCCGAGCTGGCTCGGTTCGGCATCGAGACGACCATCGTTGTTCCGGGAGCTTTTCCAACGGGGACGAACCACTATGCGAACGCCGGCCACCCCGCCGACGTGACCATCGAAGCTGAATACGAGCGCCTGTATGCGGGCATCATGGAGGAGATTCCGGCCCGGCAACGGTCGCTCTCCGACGCCAACGCCGATCCGTCGGAGGTCGCCCGGCAAATCGCCCGGATAGTCGCCCTACCCAAGGGCTCCCGGCCGTTCCGGGTGCACATCGATCCGATGCATGACGGCGCCGAAGAGGTGTTCGACCTGGGCGACAAGATTCGCACGGCGTTCTTTCAACGGATCGGATTTGACGACCTGCTTCATCCAGCGAGCAGGTAGCCGCCGGCGATTGATCCAAGGCGCTAATCCAGGGAGCAAGGCGATGACCGACGAAGACCCGTTAGCCTTTGACCGACGAGAAGTCACAGCGATTGGGATCGCCGCGGCGGTCTTGCCTACGCTCTTACCGGCTAACGAGGCCGCGGCCGCGGCCCCGGTCGGGGGCGGCGTGGTCCTCCAGGTCAACGGTGTGCGCCATGATCTCGGCTCGCTGGACACGCGCGCGACGCTGCTCGATGTCCTTCGCGAACGGATTGGATTGTTCGGGGCCAAAAAGGGTTGCGACCACGGGCAGTGCGGGGCGTGCACGGTGCATATCGACGGGCGCAGGGTGGTCTCGTGCCTGACTCTCGCCCGCCAGGCCGAAGGGCGCGCGGTGACCACCATCGAGGGCCTGGCCAGCGCCGGTGGCCATCTGCATCCGATGCAGCAGGCTTTCCTCGATCATGACGCCCTGCAGTGTGGCTACTGCACCCCGGGGCAGATCATGTCGGCGATCGCCTGCATCAAGGAAGGCCACGCTCACACGGTCGAGGACATCCGCGAATACATGAGCGGCAATCTCTGCCGTTGCGGCGCCTATGTCGGCATTGTCGCCGCGATCGAGCAGGTGATGGCGCAGGAGAGCGCCACATGAACCCGTTTGACTACACCGTCGCCCATTCGGTCCAAGACGCGATCAACGCCATCGGCAGCTCAGCACGCCCGCCGAAGGTCCTGGCCGGCGGCACGACCCTCGTCGACCTGATGCGGCTGAACGTCGAACAGCCAGTCGCTGTCCTCGACATCACCCGCATTCCGGATCTCAATTACATCGACACCCAGGAGCCCGATGCGCTGGTCTTCGGCGCGCTGGCCCGGATGAGCGATGTCGCGGACAATCCTGTGGTTCGCCGGGACTATCCGATCCTTTCGGAGTCCCTGTGGCGCGCCGCATCTCAACAGCTGCGCAATATGGCGAGCGTGGGCGGCAATCTCCTCCAGCGCACCCGGTGCGCCTACTTCCGCGATCCGCAGTATCCCTGCAACAAGCGCGAGCCCGGAAGCGGGTGTTCCGCCCTGGACGGAATCAACCGCGGCCACGCCGTCCTGGGCGCCAGCGACCAATGCATCGCCGTCTATCCCGGCGACCTGGCCATCGCCCTAGTCGCTCTGGATGCCTCGATCGACGTGCAGAGCACAGCCGGCAGGCGCACGCTCAAGGTGGCCGATCTGCATCGCGAACCCGGGCGGACGCCGAACCTGGAGACGGCGCTGCGGCCGGACGAACTGATCTTGCGCATCCGGGTCCCCAAGAGCCGACTCGGCAAGGCGTCGACCTATCTGAAGATCCGCGACCGTGAATCCTACGCATTCGCCATCGCGTCGGCCGCGGTCGCGCTCGACATGGATGGTGACGTCGTCCGTGACGCCCGCATCGCCGTGGGGGGCCTGGCCACGCGGCCGTGGCGCGCCCAAGTGGCCGAACAGAGCCTGGTCGGCAAGACCTTGACCGAGGCCGCCGCCGCCCAGGCCGGGCGACTCGCGCTCCAGGGCGCGGTCACCCGTCCACAGAATGCATTCCGGGTCGAACTCGGCGCCAACACGGTGGCCGAAGCCCTGAACATCGCGCGCGGGAGGGCCTGACGATGACCAAGACCAAGGTGGGCGCAAACGCCGAGCGGGTCGACGGCCGCGACAAGGTGATGGGCAAGGCGATCTATGGCGCGGATCGCGTTCTGCCACACATGGTCCACGCGTTGCCGGTCACCGCCACGGTGGGCAAGGGCCGGATCACGGCCATCGACCTTCAGGCCGCCGAAGCGGTGAAGGGGGTGCTGGTGGTGCTGGACTACCGCACTTTGGGCCGGCTGAAGCCCGTGGTGTTCTCCTTCGCCGGGGGCCACGCCATCCAGAGCCTTCAGCCGCTGCAGTCGGCCGACGTGGCCTATCGTGGGCAAGCCGTCGCCCTCGTGGTCGCTGAAACCCTGGAGGCGGCCTACGAGGCCGCGGCCCTGGCCAAGATTACCTACGCGGCCGAGCCCTTCGACGTGGAGATGGGCTCGGCGGGGCGCGAGGAGGTCAAACAGGCTGTCGCCGCGCCCTATTTCCCCGACTTCGTGCACGGGGACCCGGAGACAGCCATCGCCGGCGCGCCGGTCATCCTGGACGAGGTCTACACGACGTCGCCCCAGCACCAGAACCCGATGGAACTGCTATCCGTGGTGGCGGAGTGGGATGGCGATCATCTGAGCATCCACGAGGGATCCCAGGCGTCTCAGGCGATGCAGGGCGGCCTGGCGGTCCAGCTCGACATGCCCGCCGACAACATCCGGGTGATAGCTCCCTACGTCGGCGGCGGGTTTGGCCAGCGAGGATCCCTTTCGCCTCACACGATCCTCGCCGCGATCGCCGCCCGCAAGGTCGGGCGGCCCGTCAAGCTTACGGTTCCCCGGTCCCAAGTGTTCCACGCCACCAGCTTCCGCGGCGCCAACGAACACCGCATCCAGATCGGGGCGACCCGAGACGGGCGGGTGACCGGTGGCCTGCACCTTGTCAGGGCTCAGACTTCCCGGTTCGACCTTATGCCCTACACGGGCGAGGAGACCACTTCGCGCATGTACGCCTGGCCCGCCTTCCGCGGCGCGACCACCCTGGTCAAGCTGGACACCCAGACGCCGGGCTTCATGCGCGCGCCCATGGAAATGGGTTCCTTCTTCGCCCTGGAAAGCGCCATGGACGAGCTGGCGATCAAGCTCGGCCTCGACCCGGTCGCCCTGCGGCTGAAGAACGACGCCGTCGCCGACCCGATCACCGGCAAGCCGTTCTCCTCCCGCCGGCTGAAGGAATGCCTGGAACGCGGCGCCGCCCGGTTTGGCTGGGAGAGGCGGTCCGCGGCTCCGGGGTCGATGCGCGACCCCGACGGGACCTTGATTGGCTGGGGCGTCGCCGCCGGAGCCTACCCCGGCTACATCGGGCCCGCCTTGGCCAAGGTGCGGCTGCAGCGGGGCGGCAAGGTCGTCCTGTCGGTCGGCGGGCACGAGATGGGACAGGGGATTCGCACCGCGATCGCGGTCGTGGCGGCCTCCGAGCTTGGGGTCGATCCGGAGACGATCGAGATACGCATCGGCGACACCGCCTATCCGCCCCAGCACACCACGGCGGGGGCCTGGGGGGCGGCGACCGCCACCATGCCGGTTCGCGACGCCTCCCGGTCCATCCGGCGGCAGCTGGCCGCCTTGGCGATCAAGCAGAAGGACGGGCCCCTGCACGGTCAGGATCCCGCGGCCCTCACGTTGCAGGACGGCTGGCTCGTCGGAGCCGACCGCCGCCAGCGCGTCGACGATATCCTGCGGATGGCAAGGGTCCCGGGTCTGGACGGCGAGGGGCGCGGCGAGGCGCCGGGGCTCAAGCCCGACGCCCTCAAGCAGGCGGCCATCGGCAAGATCTCCACGGCTGGTCCGGAGTTCCCCGACCACGTGTCGTTTTCCTTCGTCGCGCATTTCGCCGAGGTGCGAGTCGATCCGCGCCTGCCCCGCCCCCGGGTGACCCGGTTCGTCACCGTGGTCGATTGCGGGCGGGTGATCAGCCGCCGCACGGCGGAGAGCCAGGCCTATGGCGGCATCGTCTGGGGCATCGGCTCGGCCCTCTCCGAGGGCAGCGAAGTGGATCCGCGCTTTGGCGGCTTCCTCAACAACAACATCGCCGAATACCAAATCGCGGTGAACGCCGACGTACGGCGCTGCGAGGTCGAGTTCATCGATCAGGAGGACCCGAACTTCAACGGCCTCGGGGCGAAGGGTCTGGGCGAGGTGGTCTGCGTCGGCGCGGCGGCCGCTGTCGCCAACGCCGTCCACCACGCCACAGGACGTCGGGTGCGCAGCCTACCGATCCGAATGGAGGAGCTTCTGGCCTGAGGGGGCGCTCTGTTTCGAGAAGGATCGCCATGACAAAGGCCCTTGCCGTTAAGACACAGCGCCTTTTCGGCCGACGTATCGAGGCCCGCCTGATGAAAGGACAACACAATGAGCAAAATCGCATTTCTGGGACTTGGCGCCATGGGGGCTCGCATGGTTCCCCATCTGATCAATGGTGGCCACGATGTGACTGTCTGGAATCGCTCGCCGGGACCCGTCGCCGCCGCTGCCGCCCTCGGGGCCAGGCCCGCTGCCAGCCCGCGTGCCGCCGCTGATGGCGCCGATTTTGTGCTGACCATGTTGACCGACAACGCGGCCTCCCAGGCCGTCTGGACGGCGCCGGAATCCGGCGCGCTCGCTGGCCTCGGCAAGGATGCGATCGCGATAGAGATCAGCACGGTCTCGGAATATTGGGTCAAGACCCTCGCGGCGGCGGTCGAGGGCCACGGGGCCCGGCTTCTCGACGCGCCCGTCGTCGGCTCGCTCCCGCAGGCGGAATCCGCGCAGCTCATCCTTCTCGCGGGAGGGTCGGAAGAGGCCTTCGCTATCGCCCGCCCCGTCCTCGACTGCATCGCCGGCACGGTCCATCACGTCGGCCGGCAGGGCCAGGGCATCGCCATGAAGCTTGCGGCCAACACGCTTCTCGCCATCCAGCTTGCCGCAATCGCCGAGACGCTGACGGTGCTTGAAAAGTCAGGGATCGCCCCTGCGCGCGCCCTGGAGATCATCGGCGGCTTTCCTGTGATGAGCCCGGCCGGCAAAGGCTTTGCCGGTTTGATGGTGGCAGGAGATTTCGCTCCGCGTTTCACCGCGGCGCTCTTGGCCAAGGACCTGCGCTATGCGCTCGCTGATGCGACCGAACATGAAGCCCGGATTCCAATGCTTGCGGCCGCGCAGAACGTGTTCGACGGCCTTTGCGGCATGGGATTTGGCGACGAGAACATCAGCGCGGTCATTAAGGCCTATCGCGACTGACGCGGAACTCGACAAACCGCGTCTGACAGAAAACTCCGGCGACCACTGACCGCCACTGCAAGAAGGGCATCCAAATGCTGATCTCGGACAAACCGCAAAATCGGGCTGCGCATGTCGCCGGCCTGGCTGCCGCGGCGCTCGGCGTCCTCTGCCTGGCGCTTCCGGCGACGGCGCTGGGCCAGGCGAGCGCAATTCACAAGACCACGCTCCAGGACCTGCCGTTTCCTCAGCCCAAGTTCCACAGCGTCACGATCAGGGCGGTCATCGACCCGAACGGCGAGGTGCCACGGCACACCCATCCAGGTGTGGAGATGGGCTACGTCCTGAACGGAGAAGCGCAGCTGAAGGTAGCCGGCCAGTCACCGCGGGCGCTGTCCGCTGGCGACAGCTTCGCCATCCCGGCCAACACCATTCACAGCGTCCACAACACCGGCGCCGGCCCGCTGACGATGCTGTCGACCTATGTCGTCGACAAGAACCAGCCGATACTCATTCCCGCCCCATAGTGTCCGCTAGGAAGCTAGGCCTGGGGCGCTGCCGGCCTAGCGTACTCATCGTCCGCGCCTTTGCAGGCCCTTGCGGCTGCTGTGGTGGCAGACGCGGACGAGGACAAGCCGAACGCCCTAGTATCCCTCGCCGCTAATATCCGATCGGACCAGATCGGACACGAAATCGAGGAACGCGCGGACCTTGGCGGGCGGGTGCCGGCGCGACGGTAGATAGGCATAGAGCGGGTAACGCTCGTCGCTCCACTCCGACAGAATCCGTACGATGCGCCCGCTCTCCAGCGCGTCGCGAGCGTAGAGCCCCAGAGGCTGGGCGATTCCATGTCCGTTCACACAGGCCTTCAGCAGGCTCGGCGAGTCGGTGACAATAAGACGGCCCGTCACGGGCATGCTGCGCCATGCGCCATCGATGCGGTACTCCCATTCCGATATCCGGCCCGACTCGGGGAAGCGGAATAGGATGCAGCGGTGCCCGTCTCCGACTAGATCGAAGGGGGTTTTCGGTGTGCCGTGCACCGCGAGGTAGGAGGGCGCCGCGCAGGTCAGCACATCCGTTTCGCCCAGCTTTTGCGAGACGAGAGACGATGTCTCCATTTCGCCGAAGCGGAGCGCGAGATCAAAGGACTCACCCACAAAGTCGCCGATCCGGTCCCGGATGCAGAGCTCGAGACGCACCAAGGGATACGCATCAAGAAATTCGGCTAGCCGCGGCGCCAACACGCCGTGGCCGAACGGCGGGTCCGCTTGGACCCGCAGGAATCCGCTGACCACGCCTGAGGTGTCGCGCGCCGCTTCCGCCACGTCTGCGAGGCCGCTCAACAGCGGCCGGACGCCCTCGTGAAATCGCTGTCCCTCATCCGTCAGTGACACAGCGCGGGTGTGGCGGTTGAAGAGCCGGACGGCCAGGTTTTCTTCAAGCCGCGATATGGCCCGACTGACACCCGACGGCGTAAGGGCCAAAGCTCTGGCACCGCCGCGAAAACTGCCTGCCTCTACGACAGCCACGAACACTTCGACGTTGGCAAGCAGCTTGCGGTTGGCGGTCATGTTAGCCTCCCCCAGGGCGCCATAACATCACCACAGCAATGCCAATTGAGCGACTTTCGCGCAACAGAGGTTGAGCTAGAATTATCGAGCCGCCAGCGTGGAATGACTCAATGCCCAATGGCAATCGGATCACCCTGGGCTATGACAGGGAAGCCTTCCAGCGCTCCGATGTGGCGCATCGCGGAAACGAGGCGTTATTTAAAACCGTTCGCCCCGGATTCTCAACTTCTCCCAGCGCCAAACAGATGGCGCGGGATTTGGAGACTACTCAGCGCCAGCCTGGGGATGCGGTCGCCGCCGGCCTGATATTGTCGGTCAGATTGTGGGGGGTTGTCGGCGGTACAGCCAACAACGTCACCCTTGCGCAGTGACTGGACAACGACTGAAGGATCTCCCGGCGACACTCCGTGCTGGTCGGAGGACGTTGCGCTCTCGTTCGACGCATTCACTCTAGTTCCTGCCGAGCGCCGACTGCGAAAGGCGGGAGAAGACGTCCGCCTAGGTGCGCGCACCTTTGATGTCCTCGTCACCCTGATCCAGCGCTCGCCTAGCCTCGTCAGCAAGGCGGTACTGCTTGAGCAGGTCTGGCCGCGACTGGCCGTGGAAGACAACAGCCTCCGTTTCCAGATCAACCTGCTGCGAAAAGCGTTGGGCGACGATCCCGCGGGGGGCCGATTCATCTCCACGGTACAAGGCCACGGCTACTGCTTCGTCGCCGACGTGTCGATGGAGTCACGCCCGAAGCGACGCCCGTCGCCGAAACCGGACCTCTCGTCAGATGGCGGAGCAAAGACCAACCTGCCGCAACCGCTGCATCCGATTATCGACCGCGAGCGCGAGCTGGGCGAGCTTGAAGACAGCTTGAAACAGCATCGGGTGGTGACGGTCGTGGGCAGTGGCGGGGTCGGCAAGACACGCCTGGCGGTAGAGCTTGGCCGGCGTGTCCTGGCGGACTACCCTGACGGTGTCTGGCTGGTCGATCTCGCGCCCTTGTCCGACCCGGACCTGATCGCCAGCGCCGCGGCGGCCGTCCTCAACCCTGTGGCCGGCACGACTGACCTGACGGCCGAGACCCTGGCCCGACAGATCAGTCGGCAGCAGCTACTGCTGATCTTCGACAACTGCGAACATCTGGTCGACGCCGTCGCGGCGCTGGTCAACACGCTTGTCTCGCGCGCCGGCGGCTTGACCGTGCTCGCCACCAGCCAAGAGACCCTGCGGGTCGGCGAGGAGCAAGTCCATGCCTTGGAGCCTCTGGCGCTGGCACCCGATGGTGCGGTCGAAATCGCCGGGTTCGGGGCGATCACGCTGTTCGTCGAGCGCGCCCGCCGCGCGGATCGGAATTTCGCGTTGTCGGCTGAGAGCGCCGAACGCGTGGCGGAGATCTGCCGACGGCTCGACGGCGTGCCCCTAGCGCTGGAGATGGCCGCGGCCCGTTTGCCCATGCTGGGGATCGATGGCCTTCTATCAGGATTGGCTGAGGAGCGTCTCGATCTGTTGAGGGGCGGCACGCGCCGGCCCCACGGCCGTCACCGATCGCTGCGCCATGTGGCCGCGTGGAGCTTCGGCCTGCTGGACGCGACGGACCGGAAAGTATTCTGCCGCCTCGCGGTTTTCCGAGGGACCTTCTCGCAGAGCGACGCCCTGGCCATCTTGGCTCCGCTGGGGCTGGACCGCTGGGAGGCCGTGGACGCTCTCTGGCGGCTGCGGGAAAAGTCGCTGATCGTTATCGAGCCGGGCGCGATCCCGCGCTACCGGTTGCTGGAGACCCTACGGCTCCACGCGATGGACGAACTGCGGGCCAGCGGCGACGACAACGTCGCCGCCGAGCAGCACGCTCGACATGTCGCGGCCGTCCTTCACCGCGCCGAAGAGGAGTGGGAGACAACGCCCGATCCCGACTGGATCGCGCGCTTCCGGCCCGAATTCGACAACCTGCGCGCCGCTTTTGACTGGGCGCTAGCCGCGCCGGAGCGACGCCAAGCCGCGCTCGGACTCGCGGGGCCGGGCCTGCATCTTCTGTTCACCTCGAACTTGATTGGCGAGGGCCGGCGATATGGCGATCGGCTCGTCCCCTTGGTTGACGGCGCCGCGCCATCGGCCAACGCGGCGGCATTGTTGTTTCAAACCGCAAGGTTTTGGCAAAACGACGTGGGCCTTAGGTGCTTGGAACGCGGCGAGCGCGCCGCGGCGATCTATAGAGCCATCGGCGACCCCCTGGGGCTCGCCAGATCGCTGACGCTGCTCGGCACCCTATGGGCGCGGTCGGGGCAGCACGACGCGGCCAAGGCCGCCCTGACCGAAGCGTGGGACCTAGTCGCGCCGACGAACTTCGCCAAGTCGCAGCTGTACGTCAGGATATCTCTCGGTGAACTCGCAAGAGGGATGGGACAGTTCGCCGAGGGCCGGGACTACTTGCTGCAATCGCTTAAGATTGCGCGCGATCTGCGATCCAGCCAGGAAACCGCGTGTCTTCTGCACCTTGCGGGTCTGGAGTACCTATCTGGAGACATCGAACAATCCATCGAGCGGTGTCGTGAAGGGATCAGTTGCGCCAGAGCGACACCTGGGCATCGCAACCTCGGCATCGGGCTTATGAATTTGGCGGCCTACCAGCTTGCGGGAGGCCGTCCGGAAGAGGCGCGGCCTCCCGCCGAGGAAGCGCTTGTGCGTGTGGGAGACTCCACAAGCTCCATGCTTTTCTGCCTGCAGATTTGGGCGGTGCTGGCGGCGTTCGAAGGCCGTCTGACGGAGGCCGCACAGTTGATTGGCTTTGTCGATGCCGAGCGCGTCCGTAAGCGACAGCCGCGGCAAGGGTCGGAGCAGCGCTTGTACGGCGAACTTATGCGGCGGCTGGATGCAGGACTTCAGGCAGCCGATCTTCAGGCCCAACTGACGGAGGGGGCCCACTGGAGCGAGGCCGAAGCCATGGAGATCGCCGCAACGCGCCTGGTCGCCGTCCCGCCAACTTCGGTTTGAGCCGAAGCTGATGAGCACCCCTACCAGCCGGTAGGCCGCCCTTGACGGCGGGCCAGTGCCATCACGTTTTATAACGCCGTTCTGTCAAATCATAACACCAGGGTTCACCCGCGCTCTGCTTCAATGCGGTCGCCGCGCGCTCGGCACAGGGCGGCGGGCGGTTCATGAGAGGGGCGCTAGCCGCGTCGAAATTGTTCATGGCTGGGCAGACTTTCGATCGACGACACTTCCTGGTGGGCGGCGCCGCGATTGGAACGGCGGCGACTGCAGCGGTGGCGGCCGAGAAAATCCACGACGGCGAACTTGGCGCCCCGCCGGCGACCTATCGCGGTTCGATCCCCTGGGAGGAAGGGGCCGCCGACGCGCCGCCGGGCGTGTCGGGAACCGATTTCAAATATTTCACCGCGGTCGAGCGGACCTTCATCGAGGCTGCCGCAAATCGATTGATCCCCCCAAGCGCAGTCGGACCAAGCGGCGTGGAAGCGAACATTCCATTCTTTCTGGATCGGCAATTGGCGGGGCCGTTCGGGCGCGGCGACCACTACTACCTCGGCGGTCCGTGGAAGAAGGGTGCCCCCGAGCAAGGCTATCAGATGCGCTTTTCACCAGCGCAGCTCTACCGCGCGGCCATCGCGGCGATCGACCGCTACGTCGGAGCCAACTTCAACGGCGCGGCCTTCGCCAAGCTCGCCGACGCCGACAAGGACAAGGTGCTGAAAGGCCTCGAAGCCGGGACGATCGCGCTCGACGGCGGCGTCGACGCCAAGCCGTTCTTCGCGATGCTGCTCCAGAACACCAAGGAGGGTTATTTCTCCGACCCGATCTACGGCGGCAACAAGGACATGGCCGCCTGGAAGATGATCGGCTTCCCCGGCGCTCACTATGACTACTCCGAATGGGTCACGCGTCACGGCGAACGCGTGCCCTACCCCACGGTCGGCTTTAAGGGCCGGCCCGGCTGGAAGGAGGCCTGACCATGACCACCACCCTCAAGCCCGTCGACGCGGTGATGGTCGGGTTCGGCTGGACGGGCGCCATCATGGGCCAGCAGCTGGCGGACGCCGGGCTATCGGTGCTGGCGCTTGAGCGCGGGCCCTGGCGCGACACGGCGAGCGACTTCGCCACCGGCTTCGCCCAGGATGAGCTGCGCTACATGTGGCGTCATCACCTCTTCCAGAACCTCGCCGACGACACGCTCACCATCCGCAACACCGTCGAGCAAGAGGCGCTGCCGATGCGCCACCTGGGCTCCTTCCTGCTCGGCACCGGCGTCGGCTCCGGCGGCGTGCATTGGAACGGCCAGATCTGGCGCTTCCTGCCGACCGACTTCCAGACCAAGACCCACAATCAGCAGCGCTACGGCAAGAAGGCGGTCACCGACTTCGACCTGACCGTGCAGGATTGGGGCGTCACCTACGACGAACTCGAGCCGCACTACGACACCTTCGACAAGCTGTGCGGCACGAGCGGCAAGGCTGGAAACCTAAAGGGCAAGATCCAGCCTGGCGGCAACCCCTTCGAGGGCGCGAGGTCGAGCGAATACCCGACCCCCGCGATGGCTCAGACCTATGGTCCGACCCTGTTCGGCCAGGCGGCGGCCTCACTCGGCCGCCACCCGTTCCCGCATCCGACCGGCAACCTCTCGACCGCCTACACCAATCCGCTCGGCGCCCAACTCGGCAAATGCACCTACTGCGGCTTCTGCGAGAAGTTCGGCTGCGGCAACTATTCCAAGGCCAGCCCGCAGACGACGGTCCTGCCCTATCTGATGGCCAAACCCAATTTCGAACTGCGCACAGAGTGCGAAGTGCTGAAGGTCGAGCTGACGCCGGACCGCAAGCGCGCGACCGGGGTGACCTACGTCAACAGCGCCGGCGAGGAGTTCTTCCAGCCCGCCGAGATGGTCTTCCTCGGCGCCTACATCCTGCAGAACGTGCGGCTGATGCTCTTGTCCGGCATCGGCCAGCCCTACGATCCCAAGACCGGCCAGGGCGTGGTCGGCAAGAACTACGCCTACCAGACGATGTCGTCGGTCAACGTCTTCTTCGACGACAAGATCCTCAACCCGTTCATCGGCGCGGGTGCCCTCGCCACCGTCATCGACGACTTCAACGGCGACAACTTCGACCACTCCGGCCTAGGCTTTATCGGCGGCGCCTACATCGCCGGCATGGTCACCGGCGGGCGGCCGATCGAGATGATCTACACCCCGCAGGGCACGCCGGCGTGGGGCCTCGAGTGGAAGCACGCGGCCGCGAAGAACTATCTCAGGTCTTTCTCGCTCAGCATCCACGGCTCGAACATGTCGAGCCGGTTCAACTACCTGGACCTCGATCCGACCTATCGCGATATCCATGGCCGGCCGATGCTGCGGATGACGTTCGACTTCAACGGCAACGACCACAAGATGTCGGACTATCTGACCGATCGAGCCGCCGAGGTCGCCCGGGCGATGAACCCGCGCGAAATCAAGCTCAACCGCCGAGTCGGCCCCTGGAACGTCGTCCCCTACCAGACCACTCACAACACCGGCGGCGCGATCATGGGCGACAATCCCAAGGACAGCGTCATCAACAAATACCTGCAGGTGTGGGACGTGCCGAACGTCTTCTCGATGGGCGCTGGCGCCTTTCCGCAAAACGCCGGCTACAATCCCACCGCCACGGTCGCGGCGCTCACCTATCACGCGGCCGAAGCGATCAAGTCCCAATATCTGAAGGTGCCCGGCGCCTTGATGCAGGCGTGACGCATGGCCCGATCGCCTCGCCGTCGCAACCTCGTCCTCGGCGGGATCACCGCCATCGTGGTTCTGTTCGCCGCGCTCGTCTTCTGGCCGCGCCCGGCCGCGCCGGCCTCAAGCGGCATCACCGACTTCACCCTCACCAGCTTCCTGACCCGTCCGGTCCCTAACGCCGCGCCGAATGCCGGGCAACTGCGCCGCGGCCAGGCGTTGGTGATCGCGGGCGACTGCCTGTCGTGCCACGCGCGCGAGGGTGGCGCGCCGTTCGCGGGCGGGCTCGGCCTGAACACGCCGTTTGGCACGATCTTCTCGACCAATATCACGCCAGACGCCCGCACCGGCATCGGGGGATGGGACGGCGACAAATTCTACCGGGCCATGCACGACGGCGTCGGCAGGAGCGGCAACCTCTATCCCGCCATGCCCTATCCGCAGTTCAGCCGCCTGACCCACGCCGACGACGATGCGATCCTGGCCTATCTGAAGTCCCTGCCGGCGGTCGACTACCGGGCGCCGGACAACCGGCTGCCGTTTCCCATCAACCTCCGCGTCATGGTCAACGGCTGGAACCTGCTGTTCTTCAAGCCGGCGACCTTCCAGGCCGACGCCAGCCAGTCCGCCGAATGGAACCGTGGCGCCTATCTGGTCACCGGTCCTGGCCATTGCGGGGCCTGTCACACCCCGAAGAACGCCCTCGGTGCGGATCAGGCTGGCAAGGCCTTCCGCGGCGGCGATCTCGACAACTGGGTCGCCCCGGACCTCACAGGCAACAGCCGAACCGGCCTTGGCGGTTGGAATATCGACGACCTCGTCGAGTTCCTGAAAACCGGCCGCAACGCCCACGCCAGCGCCGCGGGATCGATGGCCGACGTGGTCACCTACTCGACCTCGCTGATGAGCGACCCGGACCGGCACGCGATCGCGGTCTACCTCAAAAGCCTGCCCGCCAGCCCGGACGCCGCATCACGGCATCCCGATCCTGGCGCGATGAAGCGCGGTGCCGCGATCTACTCCGACGTCTGCGCCTCTTGTCACCTCGAGGGTGGGCTCGGCCAGTCCCGTGCATTCCCGCCACTCGGCGGCAACGCCATGCTGCAGCAGGCTGACACCACTGGGCTGGAACATTTGATCCTGGCCGGCGCGAGGGTCGGCCCGACAGCGCTACGTCCCTCACCCCTGACGATGCCGAGCTTCGCCTGGAAGCTCACCGATGGCGAGATCGCCGACGTCGGCACCTATGTCCGCAACAGCTGGGGCAACCGCGCCGCGCCGCTGTCGGCGGGCGCCGTCAAGAACCTGCGACACAAACTTCAGCTCGACAAACCTCGTCTGACCGCCAATTCGGGAGACCAGAACTAGAGTGCGAATTCATCCAATCCACGGGATGCTGGCAGTGACGAAGAAAACGCCAGGGAGATTGCTTCCAATGGTCCATCGTTACGGGCCGTCATGACCTAAGCACAAACAAGGAGGGCACGCGGGGCTCATGGTTGCTAGCGACGTCATCTGCTTCGGCCCGTACCGGCTAATCCCAGCGGAGCGCCTTCTGCTGAAGGAGCAGGAGGTTGTCGACGTCGGCAATCGCGCGCTCGACATCCTTGTCGCCCTTGCAGAGGCCGCCGGCGAAGTGGTTAGCCAAAACGAGCTCCTGGCCCGCGCCTGGCCCAACGTCGTGGTGGGCGAAGGCAGCCTCAGGGTGACCATCGCCGGCCTCCGAAAGACGCTTGGCGATGGCCAGGACGGGGTCCGATACATCGCGAACGTCACCGGTCGGGGCTATTGCTTCGTCGCACAGATCGAGCGGTCAGCGATCCCGCCAACGACCGTGGTCCCCCTGCAACCGGCGTCGGGGGGCCTCTCCACCGCCCGGGACAAGCTGCCGGCGCGCCTCGCGCGCATGATCGGCCGAGACGGCGCGGTAGAGGCATTGTCGAGGCTGCTGGCGTCAAGACGTTTCGTCAGCGTGGTCGGCCCGGGCGGCTTGGGCAAGACGACCGTCGCGGTGGCGGTCGCCCATGCCCTGCTCGACGACTTCGGGGACGCCGTCCATTTCGTCGACCTCAGCGCCATCAAGGATGCCGCGCTCGTCCCGAGCACCGTGGCCACCGCGTTGGGCGTCCTCGTCCAGGCGCGTGACCCTTTACCCAGCCTTTTGGCCTTCATGGCTGGGCGTCGGATCCTGATCGTTCTCGACAGTTGCGAGCATGTGATCGACGCCGCGGCCTCTTTGACAACGCGCCTCTACAGCGATGCGCCACAGGTTCATCTCCTGACGACCAGCCGCGAGTCGCTGCGCGTGGAGGGGGAGCATGTCCATCTGCTGTCGCCCTTGGAGTGCCCCGCGATTCGAGACGGCCTGACCGCGACCGAGGCGCTGACCTCGCCCGCCGTCCAGCTCTTCATGGAGCGCGCCTTCGCCAGCGGCCACGCGGAGAGCTTGACGGACGCCGAGGCGCCGGCCGTCGCGTCGATCTGCCGCCAGCTGGACGGCATCGCTCTCGCGATCGAATTGGCGGGAAGCCGGGTCGGCGCCTATGGATTGCAGGGAACGGGCGACCTACTTCGCAACCGTTTCAAGCTTCTTTGGCAGGGGCGCCGCAGCGCCCTGCCGCGCCACCAGACCCTGCATGCGATGTTGGACTGGAGCTACAATCTGTTGTCGGCCCACGATCGCAAGATCCTCGATCGGTTGTCGATCTTCGTCGGCGTTTTCACGATGGATGCGGCGCAGGCGGTCGCGAGCGACGACGAGATCCAGGCAGCGGAGGTCGCAGACGCGATCGACAGCCTGATCGACAAATCGCTCATCTGGATCGCGCAAATCGACGGCGCCACCCACCTCAGGCTGCTCGATACGACGCGAGCCTTTGCGGCCGAGAAGCTGGCGCAGGCCAGCGACGCGCCCAATGTCGCGAGGCTTCACGCGCTCTACTACGCCGATCATCAGTCCAGCAGTCATGAGCCCGGGTTCGAATCGTCCGGTGGCGCCCTGGCCACGCTGGCCCACCACATGGGTAATATCCGTGCGGCGCTGGAGTGGAGTTTCTCCCGTGACGGCGACCCCGCGATAGGGGTGCGGCTCGCCGCGGCGTCAGCGACGCTCTTCATTGACCTGTCGTTGCTCGTCGAATGCCATCGCTGGTGCAAACAAGCGCTCTTGGCGCCATCCGACGGCGAAACCGACGGGCCGGCCCGATTGGCCCTGCAGGAAGCCTTGGCGTTCTCGACGATGTTCACCCAGGGGAACGGCGAAGACGTCCGCCGGGCCATCGACGAGGGGTTGAGATTGGCCGAAGCCCTGGGCGACCGGCGACGGGAGCTGAACCTCCTGGCCGGGCTGCACATCTTCCTGACCCGCATCAGCGACTTCCGGGGTGCGGTAACGGTCGCCGAACGCAGCATCGCGACCGCTCGGGAGATCGGCACCCCCGGCGCCATCGCCACGGCGGAGTGGATGCTTGGCGTCGCTCATCATCTGCGTGGAGACCAAGCGCTTGGTCGACGCCACTGCGAGGCCGGCCTGGCGCTGGCCGGCGTTGCGGATGGGGCGGAAGTTCACTTCTTCGGCTACGACCACAGGATCCGGGCGCTGATCGCCCTCGCGCGCGCGCTGTGGCTCAGCGGGTTTCCGGACCGGGCCGCGAAGATCGCGCGACAGGCGATCGACGAGGCGGTCAAGCGCGACCACCCGATCAATCTGTCCATGGCCATGATCTACACATCCACGGTGTCGCTCTGGCGCGGCGACCTGGATGAGGCGGAACACCGGATTGAGCGCCTGGTCGCGCACGCCGCGCGAAATTCGCTCGGGCCCTATCGGGCTGTCGGCTTGGCCCTGACGGGGGAGTTGGCCATTGCGCGCGGCAGCGCGGCCTCAGGGATCCAGCTCCTGCGGCGCGCCCTTGGGCTGTTGGACGCAGAGCAATATTACGTTCTCTCGATCGCCTTTCACCGGGCGCTGGCCGAGGGTCTGCTCCAGACCGGCGAGATTGACGAGGCGGCTGTGGTGATCGATGCGGCTTTGGCGCGGAGCGAGGCGCTTGATGAGCTTTCCAGCTTGGCGGAACTCCTGAGAGTTCGCGGAGAGGTTTGGCTCAGAGCGACGCCGCCAGACCCCGACGCCGCGGATAGCGCGTTCCAGCGCTCCCGAGAGCAGGCCAAGACCCAGTCGGCCTTGAGCCTCGAACTGCGATCAACGGCGGCACGAGCGCAGCTCTGGTCCAGTCAGGGCCGATCAGCCGAGGCCGCCGATCTGCTGGAGGGCGTCTACCGACAGTTCACGGAAGGTCACGAAACGGTGGATCTACAAAACGCCGGCCAGCTGCTGGCGACGCTTAAGCGCCGGTCGGCAAGTCCTGAAACGAGCGCTAGAAGCCTCTGATCGGGCGCCGCGAATTACGCCGTTTAACACGGGATAACATGCTCCCCCTCCCCCCCTCATGCAGGCTCTCCTCAGCGCTGAGGGAGGAAGAGCCGTGGGAGGCACAGCATTTGCCGAGGTTACGCCATTCCGTGTGGATGAGTCAGCGCTGCTCGGACGCATTCGCGCGCGCGACATCGGCACGCTGAAGGAGATTTACTTCCACTATCACGGCCGTCTGAGCCACTTCCTGCTGATCCTCACGCGAATGCCGCATGGGATCGACGATCTGATCGACGACGCCATGATGGAGGTTTGGGAAAGGCCCCGCGGCTGCCCGCGCGGAGGCGACCTGACGACATGGATTTTCGGCATCGCCTATCGCAACGCGACGGCGATGATGCACACCGAGGGGCACAGTAGCGAAGTCAGCCAGGCCGAACAGATCAGCGATCTCGCGCTGACTGGAGAACGCCGTGCTGCGGACCCAAGCGACGAAACGCTGCTCATTGAAGCCACCGCGGATCTTTCTCCCGTCCATCGGGCGGTGGTCGAATGCATCTACCACCAACGCATGCACTATCTCGAGATCGCCGAAATACTGGGATGCTCGGCCAACACCGTAATGACGTTGGCGCGGGAAGCCCGGCAGGGTCTGAAGCGCTGCACCGCTTTACTTCCAGAGGACACTGGCGACCGAGCCGAGTCCTACTGCGATCAGACCGTGGCTCTTCCGTCGATGGAAGGGGCTCGTGGATCCTCGTTAGAGGGGCCTTCCACGTGATTTGGCTCGTCCGCATCGCGCTATCGCGGCCCTATACCTTCGTCGTCCTCGCCTTGCTCATTCTGCTCGTTGGACCGCTCGCGGCCCTGAACACGCCGACCGACATCTTCCCGAACATCCGGGTGCCGGTGATTGGCGTCGCTTGGCAATTCGCGGGCTTGTCCCCCACCGACATGGCCGGTCGGATCATCACCCCCTACGAGCGGGCGCTGCCGACCACGGTCAACGATATCGAACACATCGATAGCCAGTCCCTGCCGGGGATCGGCATCGTCAAGATCTACTTCCAGCCCGGCGCCGACATCCGTACCTCGACAGCTCAGGTGACGTCGATCTCCCAGACCGTGCTGAAGCAAATGCCCCCGGGGATCACGCCGCCGCTGATCCTGAACTACAGCGCCGCCACCGTGCCCATCCTGCAGTTGGCGACGTCCAGCCCGACGCAATCCGAGCAGCAGGTGTTGGACCTGACGCAGAACTTCATGCGGCCGGCGCTGAGCACCGTGCCTGGCGCGGCCATCCCCTACGCCTACGGCGGCCGGGTGCGTCAGGTCCAGATCGACCTCAATCCCCAGGCCCTGCAGGCGACGGGGCTTTCGGCGCAGGACGTCGAGACCGCGATCGCGGCCCAGGACCAGGTCCTGCCGGCGGGGACCGCCAAGATCGGATCGCTGCAGTATACGGTGAAACTCAACGACTCGCCGGACTCCGTCGAAGAGCTGAACGACCTGCCGATCAAGACGGCCGGCGGCGCCACGATCTTCATCCGCGACATCGGCCATGTGCGCGACGGCGCGCCGCCGCAACAGAGCCTGGTGCATGTGGATGGCTCCCGCGCGGTGCTGACGACCATCCTCAAGTCCGGCGCCGCCTCGACCCTGTCGATCGTCCAGGGCGTGAAGGACGCCCTGCCGAAACTGAAGCTGACCCTGCCGCCCGACTTCCGGATCGTCGCCCTGAACGATCAGTCGCTGTTTGTGAAGGCGGCCATTTCCGGGGTGGTGAAGGAAGGGGTTACGGCGGCCGCCCTGACCAGCCTGATGATCCTGCTGTTCCTCGGGAGCTGGCGCTCCACCGTCATCATCGCAACGTCCATCCCACTGTCGATCCTCTGCGCCCTGACTGGTCTCTCGGTCGCCGGCCAGACCTTGAACATCATGACTCTCGGCGGCCTGGCGCTGGCGGTCGGCATCCTCGTGGACGACTCGACGGTCACCATCGAGAACATCAACTGGCACCTCGAACAGGGCAAGGACGTCAGGACGGCGATCCTCGACGGGGCGGCCCAGATCGTCACCCCCGCCTTCGTCAGCCTGCTCTGCATCTGCATCGTCTTCCTGCCGATGTTCGCGCTGAAGGGCGTGGCCGGCTTCCTGTTCGTGCCGATGGCCATGTCGGTGGTGTTCGCGATGATCGCCTCCTTCGTGCTGTCGCGGACCCTGGTCCCGACCATGGCGATGTTCCTGTTGCGGCCGCATGCGCATGGCGACGCGGCGGGCGAAGGCCCGCGCCGTTCCGCCAATCCGCTGGTGCGCTTCCAGCAGGGGTTCGAAGAAAGCTTCGGTCGGCTCCGCGAGCGCTACCGCGGCTTGCTCGCCCTGGCGCTGGCGCACCGGCGGGTCTTCATCATCGGCTTCCTCGTCGCCGTCGTGGCCTCGTTCGGCCTGGCGCCCTTCCTGGGATCTAACTTCTTTCCTTCGGTGGATTCCGGCCAGATCACCCTGCATCTGCGCCCGCCTGTGGGGACACGGATCGAGGACGCTTCGGCCACCTTCGGCGATGTGGAACGCAAGATCCGGGAGACCATCCCGCCGGCCGAACTGACCTCGATCGTGGACAACATCGGCCTGCCCACCAGCGCCATTAACACCGTCTACAACAACTCCGGCCTGATCGGTTTCCAGGACGGGGACATCTACGTCAGCCTGAACGAGAAGCACCACCCGACCGCCGACTATGTGCGCCGGCTGCGCGAGGTCCTGCCCAGGGCCTTCCCGGGGGCGACCTTCTCCTTCCTGCCGGCGGACATCATCAGCCAGATCCTGAACTTCGGCTCCCCCGCGCCGCTGGACCTGCAGGTGGCCGGGCCGAACGAACAAGCCAACCAGGCCTACGCCCTTGAGCTGCTGCGCCGGATGAAGGCGATCCGCGGCGTCGCCGATGCGCGCATGCAGCAATCGACCGACAACCCGCAGCTTCGCGTCGATGTCGACCGCGCCCGCATGGCTGCCTACGGCCTCAAGGAGCTGGATGTCACCAACAGCGTGACTACCTCCCTGGCCGGCAGCCTGCAGACCGCGCCGGTCTTCTGGCTGAACCCCAAGAACGGCGTCTCCTATCCGGTGGTCGCCCAGACGCCGGAGTACGCGGTCGACAGCCTGTCGGGCCTGCAGAACATCCCGGTGACCGGCGCGTCGCCGACGACGGCTTCGCAGGTGCTGGGGGGGCTGGCGAAGATCACGCGCGAGCAGTCCGACGCGGTGGTTAGCCACTACAATATCCAGCCGGTGATCGACCTCTACGCCACCACCCAGGACCGTGACCTGGGCGGGGTTGCCCGCGACATCCAGGCCCTGATCAAGCAGACCGCCGCCGATGCCCCAAAGGGGTCAACGGTCACGCTGCGCGGCCAGGTGACGACGATGAACGCCGCCTTCTCCGGCCTGTCGTTCGGCCTGCTGGCCGCGATCGTGCTGATCTATCTGCTGATCGTCGTGAACTTCCAGTCCTGGCTGGATCCGTTCGTGATCATCACCGCCCTGCCCGCCGCGCTCGCCGGCATCGTCTGGATGCTGTTCGTCAGCCACACCACCCTGTCGGTGCCCGCACTCACCGGCGCCATCATGTGCATGGGCGTGGCTACCGCCAACTCCATCCTCGTGGTCAGCTTCGCCCGCGAGCGGCTTGCAGAGCACGGCGATGCGGCCGTGGCCGCGGTTGAGGCCGGCTTCACCCGCTTTCGCCCGGTCCTGATGACGGCCTTGGCGATGATCATCGGCATGGCACCCATGGCGCTGGGCCTGGGCGAAGGCGGCGAGCAGAACGCCCCGCTCGGCCGAGCTGTGATCGGCGGCCTGGCCTTCGCCACCCTCGCGACCCTGATGTTCGTGCCGGTCGTGTTCAGCCTCGTCCACGGCCGCAAAGCCCCCCGGCCTGTGGGTTCAACGGACGCCTCCGCGCTGCCCCAGTCTGGAGAAGCCTATGCCTGATCTCCCGGAAATCCTGCGGTACGCGCCGCCGCGGCGCCTCAAGGTTGTCGGCATCGTCGTCCTTGGCGTCGCCGCGCTGCTCATCGCCCTTGGCCTGATCACGCGGGTCCGCGCCGACCAGCGTCTGGCCACCTGGACCAACGCCCAGGTCGTCCCAACCGTGAAGGTCGTCAGCCCGAAGGCGGATGGCGGCCCTGGGGACCTGGTGCTGCCCGGCGACATCGAGGCGCTCAACAGCGCCCCGATCTACGCCCGGGTCCCCGGCTACCTGAAGCACTGGTACGCGGACATCGGGACGCCGGTGAAGGCCGGCCAGGTGCTGGCGGACATCGACACCCCCGAACTGGACCACCAGCTGGCCCAGGCCAAGGCCGACCTGGCGACCGCAGTGGCCAACCAGCATCTCGCCGATACGACCGCCACCCGCTGGGCCGGCCTCCTGGCCGAAGACGCTGCTTCCCATCAGGATGCGGACGTCAAGAACGGCGATCTGGCCGCCAAGACGGCGCTCGTGGCGTCGGCGCGGGCGAATGTCGAGCGTCTGCAGGCGCTCGAAGGGTTCAAGCGGATCACGGCCCCCTTCAGCGGTGTCGTGACCACCCGGTCGACGGATATCGGCGCCCTGATCAGCGTGGGCTCCCCGGGGGACATCCCGCTGTTCACCGTGGCCGACGAGCACCGTCTGCGCATCTATGTGCATGTGCCGCAGAGCTATTCGGCGGACATCAAGCCCGGCATGACCGCCACCTTCGACGTGCCGCAATATCCCGGCCGCACCTTCACCGCCAACCTCTCCACGACCGCCGACGCCGTGACGCCGCAGAATGGCACCCTGCTGGTCCAACTGCAGATGGACAACGACGGTGGGGCGCTGAAGCCGGGCGACTACGCCGAGGTCCGCTTCGGCCTAGCCGCCAAAGCCGGCGCGGTGCAGGCCCCCGCCAGCGCGCTGATGTTCCGCGATTCCGGCATGGTGGTCGCGGTGGTCGGGTCCGACGGCCGGGTCGTCATGAAGCCGATCAGGATCGGCCAGGACAGGGGCGCCGTCGTCGAGATCGCAGCAGGGTTGTCGCCGGAAGACCGGGTGATCGACAACCCACCGGATTCTCTGCGCGCAGGCGATCAGGTCCAGGTCGCGCGCCTAGACCCGAGGAACGGCCATGCTGTTCCCTAAGTCCTCAGTTGCTTCGGTTGTGGCACTGGCGCTGGCCGGATGTACGCTGGCTCCGCCCTACACGCCGCCGTTGGTGGCCACGCCCGTAGCCTACAAGGAGATGGGCCCTTGGACGCCTGCTGATCCCGCCGACCAGACGCCACGCGGCGACTGGTGGACCGTCTACGGCGACCAGACCCTCAACGATCTCGAGCGGCGTGTCGAGGCCGCCAATCCCACCCTCGCCCTGGCTTTGGCGCGCTATGACGAGGCCCGCGCCCTTGCAGCCCAGGCCCGGTCAGCCCTGTTCCCGCAGGTGGGCGCCACGGCTGATGCGACCCGCAATCGTCAATCGGACGATCGGCCGCTACGCATCGGCGGCCCAAACTACTATGGCGACAACGTCGTCGGCGGCACGGTGTCCTATGAGTTCGACTTCTGGGGCCGGGTGCGCAATGAGGTGGCGGCCGGCAAGGCCCAAGCCCAGGCCGCCGGCGACGACGCGGCGTCGGCGCGCCTCAGCCTCGAAGCGCAGCTCGCCGCCGCCTACATGGATATGCGCGGCGCCGACGCCCAGGAGAAGCTGCTCGCCGACACCGCGATCGCCTATGCGCGCGCCCTGGTGCTGACCAAGGCCCAGCACGATGGCGGGGCGGTCTCCGGGCTGGACGTCGGCCGCGCCGAGGCCCAGCTCGAATCCGCCCGCGCCCAGGAGGTCGATGTCGCCGCCCAACGGGCGCTCGACGAGCACCTCATCGCGAGCCTGGTCGGCCAGCCGGCCTCGACCTTTTCCATCGCGCCGGTCGGCGATCTCCTACAGCCACCGCGTACGCCGGCGGCGGCTCCTTCGCTGCTGCTAGAGCGGCGCCCAGACATCGCCGCTGCGGAACGGCGTGCGGCGGCGGCCAACGCCAATATCGGCGTGGCCCGCGCGGCCTACTTCCCTAGTATCACCCTCGACGCATCGGGCGGCTTTGAGAGCGCAGGCGGGGCCAATCTGCTGACTGCGGGCAACAGCCTCTGGACCCTAGGTCCGGCCGCGGCCCTGACCCTTTTCGACGCCGGCAAGCGCAAGGCCGGCATCCGGGCGGCGCGGGATCAGTTCGACGAAGCCAGCGCGTCCTATCGCGCCACCGTCCTGTCGGCGTTTCAGGAAGTCGAGGACAATCTCGCCCTGTGCAATCGCCTGGCGGATGAAGCCGATCACCAGGCCTTATCTGTCAGGGCCTCACAGCGCACCGAGAGCCTCGCACTGACGCAATACCGCATGGGCTCCGTCACCTATCTTGACGTGGTCACCGCCCAGACTGCGGACTTGGATGCCGAGCGTATCGCCCTAGTCATCGCCACGCGACGCCTGCAGGCCAGCGTCGGCCTGGTTCGGGCCTTGGGCGGCGGATGGCGCAATTCGGAGCAAACCTAGCTATGGTGGATAGCCATTTGGGATCGCTGAGGGCCGTGGCGCAAAGCGGCGAAGCCGCGCCCGACCGGCGCCTGCACGACCAAGCCCTGTTGAGCGTGCGCGGTCGACAGCATAGTCGCGTACCACAATCACTAAGGTTTCGGAGCCGGTCCTCCAATGCCGCCTGATCTCGATCGTCGCTACAGTCTGCGCGCACTGGCGAGCGCGGCTTCGCTGGCGCGCCTGGCCGTCATCGGCGCAATCCTGGTCCTAATCGCCGCTGTGTTCGTCTGGGCCGGATGGTTCTTCTTTCCGCGTCATCTGGATCAAGGGCGCATCGTCCATGCACTTGAAGAGGCCAACGGCCGTCATTCGGGGTTCCGCCGTGCTCACGGGAAGGGCGTTTGCCTATCGGGTTGGTTCGAGGGCAATGGCGCTGGCGTGCCGCTTTCCCATGCGGGTCTGTTCAAACCAGGACGCGTGCCGGTGTTCGGACGGTTTTCGCTTGCGGGCGCTATGCAGCCTGACAGCCCCAAGGGCGTGCATGCCTTAGCCCTCAATTTCACCCTCGCGAACGGCGAGGTCTGGCGCACGGCCATGGTCCCGGCTCCGGTTTTTGTCGTGAACAATCCGAAGAGCTTCTACGACCAGCTCGTAGCCTCGATACCGGACCCGAAAACGGGAAAGCCCGACCCGAGTAAGATGAAGGCGTTTCTGGCGGCGCATCCGGAAACCGTGCGCGCGCTCGGTCTCATCAACGCTCATGTCTCCGCGTCGGGCTTCGCGAACGAAACCTACAACGCTCTTCACGCCTTCCGCTTCGTCAACGCGCAAGGCGTATCCACGCCGGTGCGCTGGTCGATGGTGGCGGTCGATGCGTTCGAGCCGGCGCCCGCGACGGCGCCGTCTGCGAACGCAAACTATCTCTTTGATGCCCTGGCCGCGCGCGTCGCTCACGGCCCCGTACAATGGCATCTCGTGGTCACGGTCGGCCGGCCGGGCGACCCCACCAACGACGCGACCGTCCCGTGGCCCGCAGACCGCACGCGCGTGGATCTGGGAACACTGACGGTCACCGGTCTCCAAACCGAAGCGCCTGGCAACTGCCGCAACGTCAACTTCGATCCGATGGTCCTTCCATCGGGGATCGCGCCGTCGGACGATCCGCTGCTGTCCGCCCGTTCCGCGGTCTATTCGGCCGACTTCACCAAGCGGATGAGCGAGCCGAAGGCGCCTAGCCCTGTTCAACTCGGCCGGGGACACTGACGATGGCGAAACCGTTCCCGCTCTTCTCCCGCGTCCTGCACTGGACGATGGCGGTGTTGATCTTCGCCATGCTTTTCATCGGGATCAGAATGGTCTCGTCGCTCCCGGATTATCACCGGCTGGTGTCGATCCATAAGCCGCTTGGCATCCTCATTCTCGTGCTGGTCGCGATCCGGCTGATCAACCGCCTGCTCGATCCGCCGCCGCCTTTGCCCGAGAAATTTCCGCCGCTGCTACGGTTCGCGGCCGAAGCCTCGCACTGGCTCCTCTATGCGCTCATGTTCGCCGTGCCGCTGGTGGGTTGGGCCATGTTGTCGGCCGCGGGCTATCCGATTCAACTCGTCGGCAGCCTGCATCTACCGCCGATCCTGCCGCACAGCGATCCACTGTTTGCGGTTCTCCGCCCGTTGCACACGGCGCTCGCGATACTCTTGTTTGCGACGTTCCTCGCTCATCTGGGCGCAGCATTGACCCATGCTCTGATCTTTCGCGACGGCGTGTTCCAGAGCATGGCATCCTGGCGGAAATAGCGGGCGCTCAATCGCGAAAGTCGGTGTGAAAGATTTCGACGCGGAGCGACTGTGTCTCGGCGCTACCCCCCAGGCCGCGCGTCGGTCTCCTCGCAGCTCGCCCGGCTCATGGCGCGCAGTCGCTCGATTCATCTATAGCGCGCCACCGCCGCCAGCCATGGCTCGAACGGGCAGCAGACATCATAGGTGTGCCGCTTCTCGTGGATCGCGATCATGGTGTCTTGCACCGCGTCCTCGGCCATGGCCGGGGCGGCGAGATATTCTCCGGCCAAATTGAGATGACCCGCTAAAGCGGGCCATGATCGCGCCGTCGATCCGCAGAACCGATCTACCTGAAGGCCCCTAGGCGTCCCCGCGCAGGCCGCGCAATGGCGGCTGACCGCCCGGACGGCGACGCTTACGGCGTTTAACACCGGATAACATGCTCTCACGGGCCACCTCAGGCAGATTCCTTGCGTGTTCAGCGAGGACAGACCAGTGAATTGCCACCCCGAATTCGAGTTCGAGGCCGCCGCCGGCCCCCGCCCCCTGTCCGGCGCTGATTTCGAAGCGGCTCTTCCGTCGTCGGTGACGGCCTATATCCGCGCCACCAATGCTGGTGATCTCGACGCCTTGTTGGCGACCTTTGTTGATGACGCGCTCGTCAATGACCAGCTCCAGGACTACTGGGGCAAGACGGCGATCGCCGCCTGGGCCGCACGTGACATCGTCGGCGAGCGCATGACGCTCAAAGTCGTCAACACCGTCCAACACTACGGGCACTCGATCGTCACCGCTCACGTGGATGGGCAGTTCGACAAACGTGGGCTGCCTGATCCGCTCGTGCTGGCTTTCTACTTCTCATCTCATGACGAGAAGATCGTTCAACTCATCATCCTGCGTAATCAATCCGGCACATGAGAAAATAGTCAGCCCGAGTCTAGGGTTTCAACCGCGCGTAACCTGAAACAACAAACGAGGGGGGAAACCCGATGTTGCTCACGCCAGTCAGCGCTCCTGAAGATGCGCTCTCACCCGCGATGTTGATGATCGAAGAGTTCTCTCACCGCGCACTGAATGATTACACGGGCGCCATTGGCATGCTCCATCTTGCGGCCAACAAACTCGGTGACCCGGCCGCGCGAGCCGCGCTCCAAGACGCGGCGCAATCCCTACACGACCGCGCCCAGACCTTTCGGGTTCTCCGGGCGCCTTCGGAAAAAGGCCTGCTCAATCTCGCGGACTATCTTCAGACCGTTTGCCAAACCCTCTCCAGCGCTTGCCTCGCCGGCACAGGCATACGGCTGACCCTCATCCGCGAGACCATCCAGCTGCCGGCCGACCAGTGCTGGCGTATCGGGCTCGCGCTCAGCGAGCTGATCATGAACGCCGCGCGCCATGGCTTGCGCTGGGAAGAGGGCGATATCCGCGTCGAGATGTCGGTTGGCGACATCGAGGTGTGCTGCGCCGTTACGGACAACGGCTGTCCCACAGCCCTTCCTGGCGTCGGCCGCGGGCGTCGCATCATTTCCGCTCTCGTCGCCGGTATGGGCGGCCGGGCCGATTGGACCTTCGGACCCGACGGCGCTTGCGCGACTGTGCAGATACCCCGGCCGACGAACTCCATCTTCGACTTCACCGCCATAAGTCAAAGGTGAATTTCAGAAGGTATTTGAGCCTGAATCTCTATGCCTCAGAAAGGGTGAAACCATGAGTTACGAAATCTTGCTGAAGAATGGCCTCGTCGTTACTGTCGACGAAGTCCTCGGGGATCTGCCGGACGGCGACGTCCTGATCCGCGATGGCGTCATTGTCGCCGTCGGCCCGGGGCTGACGCCGACACGCCCCGACGCGGAGGTGATCGACTGCAAGGGCCGCTTGGTCATCCCAGGGCTCGTCGACACCCACCGCCACGTCTGGCAGGGCGCGATCGGCGCCTTCACGCCTCAGATCACGGGCGCGGGCTACGGCCCGGCGGTGCTCGGGGGCATTTCCACGCGCTACGAGCCGGAGGATATCTATGCCGGCGCCCTTTGGGGGGCGCTGCAAGCGATCGACGCCGGGATCACGACGATCGCGGACTGGGCGCACAATCTCCGTTCCGCGGAACATGCCGATGCCAATCTTCGCGGCCTGCAGGAATCGGGAATTCGCGGCTACTTCCTCTATGGCGGGCCGGGGCCGGCGAGCGACGACCCCAACCCCCCGCATCCCTTGGATGCGCGCCGGATGCGCGATGAACACTTTCCATCAGGGATGAACGGCCGCCTGCGCATGGGCCTGGGGCTGCGCGGACCGGCCTTCACCTCAGCCGAGCGCAACGCCGAGGACTTCAAGTTCGCGCGGGAGCTTGGCCTTCCGATCTCCACCCATGTGGGGATGGCGGGAACCGCCGACGCGATCACCACCCTGGACCGGTATGGCCTGCTCGGCGCCGACGTCAACTATGTCCACGGCAATATGTTGACGGACGAAGAGTTCGATCTGATCGCCCAGAGCCAAGGCACGCTCTCGCTCACGCCCTCCACCGACATGCTCATGCAGTTCGGGACCTTCCCCCCGACTGGCCATGGCCTTCAGCGCGGGATCCGGTGTGGCTTCGGTGTGGACACCATCTGCAGCTGCGGCACTGATCTCTTCTCCGAGATGCGCCTCGGGCTGGCGGCGGAGCGTTCACGGGCCAACGCGCCGGCGCTGGCGCAAGGCCACCAGGTCCCGACCGTCGCCCTCCATCAACGGGACATGCTGCGGCTCGCCACCATCGACGGCGCGCGCGTCTGGAACATGGAGGCCGAAGTCGGCAGCCTGACCCCAGGCAAGCAGGCTGACGTCACGATCATCGACATGCGGTCGTCGCACCTCGATGGCTACGGCGACTGCATCGCCACGATGGTCCTGGGCGCCGGCCCCGCCGATGTGGAGACCGTGATCGTCGGCGGCGACATTCTGAAGCGTGACGGCAAACTCGTGGGCGACCACATCAACAAGGCCCGCAAGCTCATGCTGGCGAGCCGCGAGCGCCTGCGCGCCCGCGAAGCCGCCGCGCACGCCTGAATCATCCCTGTTGAAAACCGAAGGACCGGCGTTCCCGAACGCCGGTCCCCAAGGAGGCTTTTATGTCGTCCAAACCTACGATCGTCCTGGTCCACGGCGCCTTCGCCAACGCGGGCTGCTGGGCTAAGCTCATCCCCCTGCTGCGCGCCAAGGGGTATTCCGTCGTCGCGTCGAACTGCCCGTTGAGCTCCCTCGCCCATGACGTGGCGGCCGTCCGGCAGACCATCCAGATGCAAGAGGGACCCATCCTGCTCGTGGGGCACTCCTGGGGCGGCGCGGTGATCACCGAGGCCGGCAACGAGCCGCTGGTCCGCGGTCTCGTCTATATCGCCGCCGCGGCGCCGGATTCAGGCCAGTGCTTCAACGACTGGTGGAAAGGCTATCCCGCCGCGCCAGGCGCCCCGGAAATCAAACCCTACGGCGCCGACCGCTTCGTGCTGACGCTCGAGGGTTTTCGTCGCTTCTTTGCCCAGGACGTGGCGACGGATGAAGCGGAGCTTCTGTACTGTACGCAGGGACCGTTCGCAGCAGCGTCGAACAACGAGATAATCTCGAACGCGGCGTGGCGAGACAAGCTCAGCTGGATCGTCATGGGCGAGCATGACTACATGCTCACCATCGATCTTGAGCGCGACACGGCCAATCGCTTGGGGGCGACATCACTCGTCCTCCCATCGAGCCACGTCCCGATGATCTCGCACCCCGGCGAAGTGGCCGATTTCATCGACAAGGCCGCAACCGGACTGAGCTGAGCTTGCTTTGCGCGGCGTCGTGCCCCGACGCCGCCCTCCAGCAGTGAACACAGCGAGACCACAATACCGAGGTGATAATGAAGTCAGAGCGGCACCTGACCGCGCGACAATGTGAGTGTCTTCAGCGCATTGCGCGCGGTCAGACGACGGCGGAAATCGCCGCCGCGCTCAATTTGTCGAGGCATACGGTCGACCACTATATCGGCGCCGCATGCGACCGGCTTCGCGCGAAGTCGAGGGCGCACGCTGTCGCGACAGCCATCGCGCTTGAAATCATTAAGCCGCCCAAGCCCACGATCGTAGGCGAATTTTAGGGGGCGAAAACGGGCATATTGCCCCGCTGTGATCTTCCTCGCAAAATCCAACTCTTGGTTGTTGGGGCGTGATTGGCCAACCCGCGCAGGGGGCGTCGCGATCCGGTTTCGGTCGGGATGGATCGCCTATTTTGCATGAGCGCTCGCTTGATGACCATCCCGATCCGCCACTGCTTGTAGGCGCCACCGGCGACATTCTTGCCGCCAAGTTTGCTGGGGTCCGCCCTCGCAGTGAAGAGTACATCACTTGGAAAACAGAGAGCTGACAGTCGCGCTGAGCCCTCGGCAGCTTTCCTGCCTACACTTGGCATCCAAAGGAAAAAGCTCGCCCGAGATCGCCATATTACTGGGCATTTCGTCGCGAACGGTTGATGAATATATTAGGGAAACCTGCCGACGACTCAATGTTCGAACCCGCGTAGAAGCGGTCGCGCAGGGCATTCGGCTCGGACTGATTTAATAAGAAGCGCCCGATATTTGACAGGCACGGCATCTATACAGTCTGCCGACTGCAGCTTTGAAAATAGAAGGCCCGGAACGTCCGGTATTTGCCGCTTCGGCCTAGGCTCCCATGCACCCCGTAGATTTGCCACCCGCAGCTCTACGGAATTGCGGTTATCCACAGGTTGCCCACACAGTCATTGGGCGAAACGTTTAAAATTCAACAGCTTGGCCGTAACGCGTCGAGCCAGACGGGTCGCCCAATTAAGCGAGGGGGAGACGGTGGTAGTCAGGGAGCGTCCAAGTGCCAAGGAAGCGTTCAAGTATACTCGTGCCCATTGCGGGTGAGGATGGCGCGCGGGAGATCGCGCTCGAACCGCGCAGTTTTGCCCGCATCTACATTACTGAACGCCAGCTCGAAATTTTGGGCTGGGTGCAGCAAGGAAAGAGTGCGCGTGACATCGGCGGCATTCTGGGAATCTCGCCAAGAACAGTGGAGCACCAACTCGAGAAGGTCTGTGACAGCTTGGGGGTGAGGACGCGCTTCCAGGCTGTGTTGAAGGTCCGCGACCTCGGCGTACTGGCCTGACGTGGGGTAAGTCTACCCTCGATAGGGGGGTAGGCTTACCGATAGTTTCCCTTTGGGGTCTGCAACAACATCTGCCGCAGAGGTGGCCGATGCGAACAACACCAACCCTCCATGATCACCATCCGGAGCTGGCGCCATGCCGCTGAGCCCTGCCCTGGTCATGGCCCTGGCTAGTCACTGCGCGCCAGCCGTGGCCCCGGAAACCCTGGTTTCTGTAGTCCGGGTGGAGAGCGCTTTCGATCCTTTGGCCATCGGCGTGAACAGGCCGACTGCAGAACGGCTGCATCCCCGGTCGCTCCCCGATGCCATCGCCACCGCGACCCGCCTGATCGCGAGCGGCGCCAACATCGACATCGGCCTCGGTCAGATCAACATCCGAAACCTTGTTGCGCTCCGGCTCACGGTGGCGGGCGCCTTCGATCCCTGCCGCAACCTTGCGGCATCGGCCCAGTTGCTCGCCGCTGACTACGACTTGGCCGGCCCGCGGCCCGGCGCCGAACAGGCAGCGCTTCGGACCTCCTTTTCGCTCTACAACACCGGCGATGCCCTGCGAGGTTTCCGCAACGGGTACGTCGCCAAGGTTGTCGCGGCGGCCGGCCGGATTGTGCCGGCGCTGCAGCCCGACCAGCACACACCCGCCGCCTCAGCTCCGCCCAGCACCTCTGCCTGGGACGTCTTCGGGCGGCCCGCGGGGCCGTCGGCGGCCTTCGTCTTTACCCCAGCAGTTCCAGGAGACGCCCCGTGAGAACCGACATCGTCGTCCGCATCGTCTGCGTGACGAGCCTGGTCTTCGCGCTCTTGATGATCGCCGACCCGGCGCTGGCGCAGACCACCTCCTCGACCGGTAATGCCGTCAACATCGGCACCGCGATCCAAAACATTATCAATCTGCTCAACAACAACGTCACCCGGGGCTTGGCGATCATCGCCATCATCCTCGCCGGCGTTGCCTGGATGTTCGGGCATCTCGACCTGCGCCGAGCCGGGATGATCATCATCGGCATCATCGTGGTGTTCGGTGCCGCGACCATCGTCGACCTGATCACCGGCGCGTCGAGCAGCTGACATGCGCGCCGACCCCGAAGAACGCCTAGCCGAGGACACTCTGTTCCTCGCCTGCACCCGCCCCGCCATGATCCTCGGCGTGCCGATGGAAGCGATGGGGATCAATATCATCCTCACGGCCATCGCCTTCCTGGCCGGCCACTCGCTGCTCTACCTCCTCATCGCGCCGGCCCTGCATCTGGTGTTCCAGGCGATCTGCAAATCCGACCACAACGCCTTCCGGCTCCTTTGGCTCTATGTCGAGACCAAGGGCCGCGCCCGCAACAGCGCGATCTGGGGCGGCAGTTCGACAACGCCCCTGCCTCTGCGCCGCCGCTTCAACGCGCTGGAGGTGGCCCGTGGCTAGCGTCGAGGCCTTCACCGTCCCGCGGACCAAGCCGCACCATCTCGCCCGCGAACTGGAGCCGCGCGAACGGCTACCCTATGCGCGCCATCTGAGCGAGCGGATCGTCCGGCTCGACAACGGCGCGCTGATGATGAGCTTCCGGCTCGACGGCGCGAGCTTCGAGACCGCCGACGTGCGGGACCTCAACGATTGGCACGGCAAGCTCAACGGCGCCTGGCGCAACCTGGCCTCCGATCGGCTGGCGGTCTGGCACCACCTGATCCGTCGGCGCGAGGCTGCCTATCCCGAGGGCCGCTTCCGCTCAACCTTCGCCCGGGAACTCGACGCAGCGTACCGAGCCCGGATCGGGCGCGAGCAGATGTACGTCAACGAGCTGTACGTGACGCTCGTGCTGCACCCCGGCCGCGATGCAACCGACCGCGCCCAGGCGCTCGCCACGCGGCTCGGCCAAAGGTTCGGCCGCGGCGCCCGCGCCCTGGCCGCAGAGGCGGAGGCCGACGCCGTAAAGGTGATCGAGGACGCTGGGCGCGACCTCCAGCAATACCTGGCGCGCTACGGGGCCCAGCCGCTCGGTCTGGTCGAGAAGGAAGGCCTCTGGTTCTCCGAACCCATGGGCCTGTTGCGTTTGGTGATGACCGGCCGGCCCGAGCCGGTCCCGCTCGTCCGCGGCCATCTGGGTTCGGCCCTCTACACCGCCCGTGTGATCTTCGGACGCGAGGCCCTGGAAATCCGTGACGCCGTGGAGGCGCGCTACGCCGGGATTTATGGCGTGAAGGAATACCCCGCAGTCACGCGGCCGGGCCTGTGGGACGGCTTGTTGTCGGCCCGGTTCGCCTTCGTCTGCAGCCAGTCCTTCGCCTTCCTCTCCAAGTCCTCCGCCCGGGCGGTGATGGAGCGCAAGCAGAACCAAATGACCAGCGCCCGCGACCGGGCGACGTCACAGATCGCCGGCCTCGACGATGCGCTCGACGACTTGATGTCCAACCGCTTCGCCATGGGCGACCACCAGGCATCCTTGATGGTGTTCGGCGACAGCCCGCGGCAGCTGGCCGACCATATGTCCAAGGCCCGCGCCATGTTGGCCGACTCCGGCCTGGTGGTCGCTCGGGAGGACCTGGCGCTGGAGGCGGCGTTCTGGGCGCAGTTTCCAGGGAACTTCAAACTGCGGGCGCGACCGGCGGCGATCAACAGCCGCAACTTCGCGGCGCTCGCGCCCTTCCACACCCATCCGGCCGGCAAGGCCCACGGCAATCACTGGGGCCAGGCGGTGGCGCTGCTGCGGACCTCCGCCGGCTCGCCGTTCTTCTTCAACTTCCACGTCGGCGACATTGGCCACACCTTCATTTGCGGCCCAACAGGCTCGGGCAAGACGGTGGTGCAGAACTTCATGTTGGCCGAGTTGGAAAAGCTCGGCCCTCAGCAGGTGTTCATCGACAAGGATCGCGGGGCGGAGATCTTCGTGCGCGCCTGCGGGGGGACCTACCTGGCGCTCAAGACCGGTGTTCCCACGGGCTTCGCGCCGTTCAAGGCACTCGACTACGCCGCGCCCGCCAACCGCGCGTTTCTATCTGCGCTGGTCCGCCAACTGTCGACGCCAGCTGGACGGGCGCTTACGGCGCAGGAGGAGCGGGCCATCGAAGACGCGGTGGTAGCGCTGGCGCCGCTCGCGCCGGCGCAACGCTCAATCTCGGCGCTGCGCGCCCTGCTGGGCCAGCGCGACGCGGGGGGCATTGGCGCGCGCTTGGAGCGGTGGTGTCGGGGAGGGCCGCTCGGCTGGGTGCTCGACAATGAGACGGACGCCCTCTCGCTCGATGCCCGGTTCCTCGGCTTCGACATGACCCACTTCCTGGACCACGCCGAAGTCCGCACGCCGATTATGATGTACCTGTTCCACCGCCTCGCCGCCCTGGTGGACGGCCGCCGGTTGGTGGTGGACATCGACGAATTCTGGAAGGCGCTCGGCGACGACGCCTTCCGCAGCTTGGCCCAGGATGGCCTGAAGACCTACCGCAAACAGAACGCCTTCATGGTGTTCGGCACTCAGTCGCCGGCCGACGTCCTGCGTTCCGAAATCTCCCACACCATCCTGGAGCAGTGCGCGACGAAGGTGTTCTTGCCGAACCCGCACGCCCAGGCCCGCGACTATGTCGACGGCTTCGGCCTGACCGAGCGCGAATTCCACCTGGTGCGTGAAGACCTAGCCGCGGAGCGCCGGCAGTTCCTGGTCAAGCAGGGCCTGAACTCGGTGGTGGTCGAACTCCACCTCGACGGCCTCGGCGACCAGCTCGCGATCCTCTCGGGCCGAACCGAGACGGTCGAGCTGCTAGACCGCCTGCGCGCCCAGCACGGCGACGCCTACGCCGACTGGGCCCTCCCCTTTCAACAGCAACGTCGAGGCCTGTCATGAGACGCCATCGCCTTCTCGCCTGCTTCGCCGGCGCCGTGGTGCTTGCCGGGATGTCGGGGACCGCCCACGCCCAGATGGCGGTGTTCGACTCCGCCAACTACGCCAAGCTGCTCCAGGAGACGCAGACGGCGCTGAACCAGCTTCAGCAGCTTGAAAAGCAGGTGGCCCAGGGCGAGTCGCTGGTCACGAATGGCCAGCAACTGCTCACCAGCCTGAACCAGATCTCCAACGTCAACAATCTAGCCCCGGTACTGGAGCAGCCGGCGCTGCGCGGCTTCCTTCCCGACGCCAACACCTATGTCACCGCCTCGTCCTCTGGCGGTAACCTGACGACGTTGGGCGTGATTGGCCAGGCGGCACAGGTCATCCGCACGGGCTATCAGCTTTACAACGCGCCCTCGGGTAGCGCCTACGCCAGCCTGAACACCTCGGGCAACCAAGCTGCACTGACCTTGGCCACTGGCCAGGCCGTGGTCCAGGCTGGCGCTACCCGGCTCACTGGGTTGCAGCAGTTGCAGACCTCGATCGATGCGGCGCCCAACGCCCGCGCCGTGGCGGAGATCGAAGCCCGGCTCGTCGCTGAGCAGGCGATGATCGCCAACGACCAGATGCGCATCCAAGGCCTCGCCATGACGCAGGCCGCCCAGACCCAGTTGCTCAACGAGCAGAACGCCGAAAAGGCGGCCCAAGCGAGCCAGACCCGCCTCAGCCTCTATCAGTCGGCATTCCAATGAGGCGCAAGGTCCTGATCCTCGCCCTATTGCCGCTGGCCGCCTGCAATCCGCCGGCGCGCTCAGCCAGCTTCTTCAAGGCTCACCCGGAGGAGACCGGGAAAGTGCTGATTGACTGCGCCGCCGGGACCCACCGCGGCGCCGAGTGCGGCAACGCCAAGACGGCCGAAGCGCAAATCGAAAGCGACAAGCGCCTCAGCCTCTATCGGCAAGCCTTCGAACCTCACGGCGAGGCTGGCCATGGGCGGTAGCTTCCAAGTGTTCGAACCCGCTTACACCTACATCGACGGCCAATTGAACACCTTCCTCAACACCGACGCCTCCAACGTCATCGCCCAGGTCGCCGGCCCGATGCGGGCGGCGCTGATCCTCTATGTGATGCTGTACGGCTTCGCGATCCTACGCGGGTCGATCTCCGAGCCGATCATGGACTTCGCGATCCGCTCGCTGAAGCTGGGCTTCATCTTCGCGCTCGCCACCACCACAGCCTATTCGAGCTGGATCACCACGCCCCTGTTCCAGTCGATGCCGAGCGCGATCAGCCAAGCGCTCGGGGGTTCCGGATCGACCGACCCGGGTACGTCCTTCGACCAGTTCTTTGCCCGGGCGGCCTATCTCGGCGAGAAGATCAGCCAGACCGCCAACATCACCAATCCCGCCCCCTGGCTGGAAGCTGGCGCGGTCGACGTGATCGGCGGCCTGGCCGCCGCGCTAGGGTTCGGCGTGGTGATCGTGGCCAAGGTCAGCCTGGCGCTGGTCATTGCCCTGGGGCCGGCTTTCATCGCCTGCAGCCTGTTCGATGCCAGTCGGCGGTTCTTCTTCGGCTGGCTCAGCCAGGCGGTGAACTACCTCGTGTTGATGGGGCTGATCATCGCCGTGTTCCAGATGATCCTCAGCATCGTCAGCAACCAGTGGAGTTCGATCGACGGCGCCGACCCGGCCGCCGGCGGGCTGATCTTCATCGCGCTCTGCATCCTCGGCGCGATCTTCTTCCTGCAGACGCCGGCCATCGCGGCTGGCATCGCCGGCGGCGCCAGCGCGGGCCTGGCCGACTTTGGCAACGCCGCTGGCATGGCGTTCCGCGGGCCGAAGTTCGCGACCAACGTCACGCAGGGCGGCCAGACCCAGGCGCCGCGTAACGGCGGATCGCTGCGGCCTGTCGGCGCGAGGGTCTGACCATGCGACGCACCCTGATCCTGTTCACCGTCCTTCTGGCGCTCGGCGGCTGCGCGACGCAGTCCGAGCCCAAACCGGCGGTCTGCGACGGCAAGCACCGCCGGCCGGCAAACCCCTATGGGTCGGTGCTGCCGTCCGTTCCGAATTCTGACGGCCCGGCCGCTGCTCCGCCGTCGAAGACGCCGACCCCCGGGCCGCAGTCTTCAATCGATCCGAAGTCCTTCGATGATTGCGGAGCAGCGGTATGACCGGCGTGCCGAGCGGAGACCTGAAGGCCTATTTTGAGGAGGCCCAAAGCTGGCAGCAAGACGAGCGCAGGGCGGCCGAACGCTCAAAGCGGCTCGCCTGGACGGTGGCCGCTGCAGCTTGCGTTCTCGCCTTGGTCGCCGTCGGCGCCGTGGCGGCCCTGGCGCCGCTGAAGAGCGTCGAACCGTTCGTGGTCCGTGTCGATCAGTCGACCGGCGCGGTAGACGTCATGACCGGCCTGAAGGGTCAGGACCACCTCACCTATGACGAGGCGGTCAGCAAATACTTCCTGGCGCTCTATGTGCGCACGCGCGAGGGCTGGCTCCCGCAGGCGGCGGAGGCGAACTTCCGCCAGGTCGCGATCATGTCCGCGCCGCCCGAGCAGGAACGGTGGGCCGACGATTTCCGACCGTCCAATCCGCAGAGTCCGCAGGTGGCCTGGGGCCAGAACGGCGTCAGCCTGATCGATGTGCGCGCCATCAGCTTCGTCAGTCCTAAGGTGGCGAACGTCCGCTTCCACCGCGTCCTGCGCGTATCGCAGCAGGACACGGAGAGCGATTGGATCGCCACCATCGCCTTCACCTACACCAAGGCGCCGATGGCGGAGGGCGACCGGCTGCGCAATCCCCTCGGCTTCCAGGTGATCTCCTACCGCGCCGACCCGGAGGTGGTGCGATGAACCGAGCCCTCGTCACTGCACTCGCCGTTGCAACAATGGCCGCCAGCCCAGCCCTGGCGGTGGAGACACCGCAGCCCGGCAAGGCGGACACGCGGATGCGGACCATCGACTACGACCCTGGCCAGGTCGTCCACGTCGTTGGGATCTATCGCTCGGCGATCCAGATCCTGTTCGCCGATGACGAGGCGATCCTCAACGTGGCGGTCGGTGACAGCACCGCCTGGGACGTAGCCGCCAAGAAGAACACCCTGTTCCTCAAGCCGAAGGCGGCGCACGGCGTCACCAATCTGATCGTCACCACGTCGCGATCGGACGGGCCGGAACGCAACTACACCTTCGAGCTGACCACAGAAGCCCGCGCCAAGAGCGCGAGTCTCTACGTCTTGCGGTTCCGCTACCCGTCCGATCTGAAGGCCGCCGCGAGCGCAGTCATCTCGGCCGAGGAGCAAGCGCTTCAGGCGAAGCTCTTAGCGCTCAAGCTGGAGCGCGGCGTGGTCGAGGGGACGCGGAACCTCAAGTACACGGTCCAAGGCGCAACGACGCTGCAACCCTCCGAGGTTTCCGACAACGGTCTCTTCACGGTCCTGCGCTTCCCGGCCGGCCAGCCGATCCCTTCGGTCTACGAGGTCACGCCAGACGGGACCGAAAGCCTCGTGCCCTTCGATGTACGTGGGGAGTTTGTCGTGATCCACGACATCGCCCGCCAGTTCCGGCTCCGCCGTGGGCGCGACGTCCTCTGCATTTATAATGCGGGCCCTCCCTCCTACGGCGCCGACCTCGGCACCAACACGGCCTCGCCTGAGGTGGACCGCACCGACAAACCTGGCCCAAAGGCCCCGAAGGGAGACCGGCCATGACTACCCTGGAGGCTGCGCCAGAGGGCGCACCGGCTGACGTCCCGCCAACTGGCGCCCAGACCGCGCCATCGCTGGACCGGACCATCTCGCCGATCGCCGGCCGGTTTGGCGCCGGCATGGCGGGCAAGGCCATCAGCTTGGCCGCCCTCGGCGTCGGCTGCGGGGTCTTCATCTTGGCGACCAGCCATCATGGTCCAGCCAAGTCGAAAGCGCCGGTCGATCCCGCGGCTCAGGTCGTGCCTTTTGAACCGCTTAAGCCGGATGCGCCAAAGCCAGGTTTGCCCACCTTGGCCAGTCCTGGCGCTGATGCGCCGGCGCTCGATCCGACCACGACGGGCGCCGCCGGCGCGGGCCAGGTCCCGGCCATCCAGCCGGGCGGCGGCTCGACACTGTCGGCCGCAGCACAAGCCGCAGCCCAGGCCAAGGCCGCCGCCGTCGCCCAGGTCCAGGCGATCCGGTCCGCGCCGATCCTGGCCTTCAGCCAGGGCGTTGGCGGCGCCGGGCTTGACCTGCCGACCATCGCCGCCGCGGCTCCGGCGGCCATGGTGGAAGCGGCGCACGCGCCCACCGAACTGGACCAGTTGCGCCAAGGCTCTGCCATCGGCCTGGCGCGGGCCAGCCGCCTGCCCGATCGTCACTTCCTGATCACTGCGGGCACGTCGATCCCCTGCACGCTGCAGACGGCGATGGATACGGCGACGCCCGGCTATGTGAGTTGTGTGATCGGCCAGAACGTCTACTCCGACGACGGGACCGTGGTCTTGATGGAGAAGGGCTCCAAGGTGCTCGGCGAATACCGATCCGGTATCAAGCAGGGCCAGAGCCGACTCTTCGTGCTGTGGACCCGGGCGGTGACGCCTGCCGGCGTCGCCATCGGCCTAGCGTCCCCCGCCAGCGACGCGCTCGGGCGCGCTGGCTTCGACGGGACAATCGACAACCACTTCTGGGATCGGTTCGGCGGCGCCTTGCTGCTGTCGATCATCGACGACACCTCGGCGGCCGTTGCCACGCGCACCGATTCCAACGGCGAGACGCTGCGCGTTCCCTCAGACGCGGCGGGGATCGCTTTGCAAAACTCGATCAACATCCCGCCGAGCCTGAAGAAGAACCAGGGGTCGCTGGTGTCGATCTTCGTCGCCCAGGACCTCGACTTTTCGACGGTCTACGCGGTGAAGGCGCGCTGACCCCGTGGCTGGCGACACCGCGGTCCTGCAGCATTATCTCACGCCGCTCCGGGTTCATCTGGAGCCCGGCGACGTCACCGAGCTGGTGGTGAACCGTCCCGGAGAATTCGCCATCGAACGGCCGGGCGGCTGGCAGTGGCAGGAGGCGCCGGACCTCACCGAGGCTGCCCTACGCCCCCTCGCCATTGCCGCGGCGGCCGTGACATCGCAGGACGTGACGGCCGAGACCCCGATCTGTTCGACAGTGTTGCCGACGGGCGAACGCTGCCAGATCGTCTTGCCGCCGGCCGCCGAGCACGTCTCGCTGACCCTGCGCAAACCCTCGGCCAAGACGTTCGGTCTCGAGGAGTTTGCCAGATCCGGCCTGTTCGACGCGGTGAGCCTCGCCAGCGACGACCTCAAACCCGAGGACACAAACCTCCTGGCCATGCGTGACGCCGGCGACTGGACCGGGTTCTTCGCCGCCGCGGTCCGGGCGCGAAAGAACATCCTGATCTCCGGCGCAACGGGGTCGGGCAAGACCACCTTCTCCAAGGGGCTGATCCAGCTGATCCCGGAGCATGAGCGGTTGATCACCATCGAGGACGCACGCGAGCTGGTGGTGCCCCACCGCAACGCCGTCCACCTGCTCTACGCCAAGGATGGCCAGGGCCTGGCGAACATCGGCGCGAAGCAACTGCTGGAGAGCGCGCTGCGCATGCGTCCTGACCGCATCCTGCTGCAGGAACTGCGGGACGGGACGGCCTTCTTCTACCTGCGCAACGTGAATTCGGGCCATCCGGGCTCGATCACCACCATCCACGCCGACAGCGCCGCCCTGGCCTTCGAGCAGATGACGCTGTTGGTGAAGGAAAGCGAGGGCGGGCGGGACCTGGCCCGCGACGACATCCGTGCCCTCCTCCACCTCCTCGTCGACATCGTCGTGCAGATGAAACGGGTCGGCGGACGCTTCCGCATCACCGAGGTCTGGTATGAGCCGCTTCGCAAGCGCGCCCTGGCCGCTTAGGGCGGCCTATGTCGGCGCCCTCGGCGTACTTGGCGTCGGATCGGCCGCAGCGCTGACCAGCCTGATCGCTCTGGCCGGGCTGCACCGCATTAGCGCCCACCTGGACCCGGCCGCGGTCCCCGCCTGGTTCTGGTACTACCGGGCCGATCCCAAGGTACAGCGGTGGTTGACGATTGGCATGCTGGCGAGCCTTGGCCTCGCCGCCTTGGCGGCCATCGGGGTCGCTCGCGGCTTGAAGCCCCCGCTTCATGGGGCGGCCCGCTGGGCCCGAGAACACGAGCTGCGCCGCGAAGGCCTGCGAGCGAAGACGGGGATAATGCTGGGTCGCCATGGCGGCCGGCCGCTCATCTTCGGGGGGCCGGAGCACGTCATGCTCTACGCACCGACCCGCACCGGCAAGGGCGTCGGCGTCGTGATCCCCAACTTGTTGACTTGGCCCGACTCCGTGGTCGTGCTCGACGTCAAACGGGAGAACTGGGAAGCGACGGCCGGCTTCCGCGCCGCCCACGACCAAGCCGTGATCCTGTTCGATCCCCTGGAGGCGGAAGGGCGAACCGCCCGATTCAATCCGCTGGGTCACATCGATCGATCCGATCCAATCGGCGTGCTCGACGAACTGCAGAAACTCTCGGTCATGCTCTTTCCGGCGCCGCCGAACACCGACCCTTTCTGGGCCGAGTCAGCGCGGACAGGGTTCATGGGCGTCGGCGCATACGTCGCCGAGACCCCCGCACTCGCCTTCAGCCTTGGGGTGATCTTTCGCGAACTAACCTCCGGCGACCCGAGAACCAGGCTCCCGGGCCTCGTCGCGGCCCGCGCCAGCTCCGGCCAGCCCTTGTCAGCCGGCTGTGTCAGCGCCCTGACCGACTTCTGTTCGGCGTCGGAAAACACCTTCGCGGGGATCAAGCAGACCATCACCTCGCGCATGAACCTCTGGCTGAATCCGCGCATCTGCGCGGCGACGGACGCCAGCGACTTCGACCTCCGCGATCTGCGGCGGCGGCGGATGTCGCTCTACCTGTGTGTGTCGCCCGACAATCTGGCGCGGATCGCCCCGCTCTACAGCCTTCTCCTTCAGCAGATGGTGGACCTGAACACCCGGGAGCGCCCAGAGGCCAGCCGCAACGCCGTGCCGGTGCTCATGCTGCTCGACGAATTCGCGCGGCTCGGCCACGCCAGCGTCATCGCCCAGGCCTTCTCCTACGTTGCGGGTTACGGCCTGCGGCTACTGCCGGTGCTGCAGAGCCCCGCGCAACTGCGTGCCGAATATGGGGCGGACCTGGCCGAGGAGATCATGGCCAACTGCGGCGTGGAGATCGCCTTCGCGCCCAAGGAGCTGAAGGTCTCGCAGGATCTCTCCGAGCGCCTCGGGACCTGGACCTATTCCGGCCGGTCGAAGAGTCGCCCCTCCCTCCTCTCGACCGGGCACTGGAGCACTACCGAATCCGATCAGCGCCGGCCTCTGATGCTGCCGCAGGAGCTGATCCAGATGCCGAGCCATCGTCTGCTCGTGCTAAAGGCGGGCATGCCGCCGGTCCGGGCTGAGAAGATCGTCTATTGGCGCGAGAAGGTGTTCACTCGGCGGATCATCGCCCCCCCCGTGGTGCCATCCCACCGTGACGCCGGAACCTCGCCAGCCGCGCCCCAGGTTGACGCTGCGCCGCTAGACGCGAAGGCATCGCCCCGAGACCCGCTCACCTTAGATCTCGGCTTGGCGGCGCTCCCTGCTGATGTGCCGCCGCTGCGCGACGGCGCCACCGAAGCCGAGATCGAGGCTTGGGTCGAACATTTCATCGATGCGTCCGCGCAGCCCCGGGAGGTAAGCCATGCCCGATAACGCGCAGCCGGAAGACACGCTCGCGCCAGGCGGCCGGACCAAGCGTGGTCGGATTGGCGACGTTCCCGACCCAATCCATCGCCGCTACTACACCGACGATCGCGGCGGGCCTGGGCGCGGCTTCTATGTAGACGCGACGGTGCAGCGGCCGGCGTTCCGCGACCGTGGCGACCACCTGGCCAGCGACCGTGCCGATCCGAACGCGATCCGCGACATGACTGAGATCGCCCGCCACCGCGGCTGGCTCATCGTCACGGCTCGCGGCTCGACGGAATTCCGGCGCGAGGCCTGGCTTGCTGGAAGGCAGGCCGGTCTGGAAGTACGCGGGTATCAGCCGACCGAACGCGATTTGCAGGAGTTGGAGCGCAGGCGCGAACGGCGCGAGCGGGGTGAGCAGCGCCGTGAGTTGCAACGAGAAGGACGAGACGATCGGCGACAGCGCGCGGGTGAAACACGCGACGCGGTTCGCTCCAATCGAGAGGACCGCCGGGGCGCCGCCCAGATGCGGGTTGTCGAGAGCGTGGTCCGGGCGCGCGTGCAGAGCGAAGACGGCCAACAGCGGATTTTGGATCGAGCCCGGGCGCGGATAGCAGACTGGCTTGAGCGTGGCGCGCGCTTCGATTCTCCGCAACAAGAGCGGTCTTCGCAGCACGAGCGGCAGCGCGGCCGATGAGAGTGCCTGCCGTTAGCCCGAGGCGAGGGCTTTCGCAGATTCGCACCCGGACCATCCGTGCCAGCATGTAGTGATGAATGAGGACTGATCGCCCTTTTTGGATCGAGACGACGCTCTGCTGGAGCGGATCTAGATCCCCGGCCCCGCGTTTGGCCCGGTCGAAGGGGCGGCCGAGGACACACTCAGATCTCTGTGGTCGACAAGCTCGGCTGTTCAGGGTCGGCGTAGGGTTGTAGCGTCGGCAGGAAGCATCGGCGCGCGAACTAGTGCCAATCCAACGGGGCGAGTCTTTGGGGGGTGACGAGGCAAGTCTGGAAGAGCCCGTTGCGGAATTCCCGTCAGTCGATGACGCGAAGCCGTCGGAAGACGGCGGCCCCACGGCCCGGATCGGCTTCAGCTACCAGGACGATGTCACGGTCGGCCTGGCGCTTGATATGCTGGCTAACCCCGCCATCATCAAAATCCACTGCGAGACTCACGATGACGTCGTCGTCGTTTCAATCGAGGACGAGCCAGCAGGCGGGAAAGTCATCACCGTCGCCGAATACGTCCAGATCAAAGGAGGCGGCGCCGAAAGCCTCTACTCTGTCGCCAACCTCTGCTCGCGGGAAGCCAGCAAGCCAGGGACGTCGCTCTTCGAAACCTCCATCGGCCGGGACAAGCATCGCGAGACGTCCCGGTTCCGCCTGATCACTAACCGGGCGGTCAAAAACGAGCTCGACGTGTTGACCTATCCGCTTGGCGCACCTGGCCGGGAGGGCGACGGCGACGGACTTAAGGCTCTGATTGCAGACATCACCACGCGCATCCCGCAAGCCGGGTCACCCAAGGGAAACGGCGCGGACTACTGGTGCGCCAACTGTCGATGGGACGTTTTGGCGGAACAGAAGAACGTCAGGGATGCGAACCTGCGGTCGATCCTAAAGCTGGCCCAAAAGCTCGGATGGAAGATCGTTTACGAGCAGGCGGAAGCCCTCCTGACCGAGCTTTTAAGCTGGGTTAAGGCCGCCGGCGAGGCGCGCTGGGAACCCGACCGCGCCAAGAAGAAAATTCTCCGTGGGGATCTGGTGGCCTGGTGGGAACGGCGGCGCCAGGAACTCGTCGAAGGCGCGTCAGAGGCGGCTGGAGGGAAGCTCAAGACTAAGTTGGAGGACATTGGCGCCGAGGACACCCAAATCGCCATGGCGGTAGACCTCCGGCTTCGCTACGGCGCCGAGGTCCGAACGCCCCGCTACATGGAGGATAGCCAGATCGAGCGCCTCCAGGTTCTGGTTCGCTCGAAGATGGCGACCCTTCGCAGTTCTTACGTCGCGGGCGAGATCGATCCCAACGGACAAGGCTTTCACGCCCTGTGCCTGAAGGAGATGGATCAGGCTGGCGTTGCGGAGGCGGTCGCAGGGGCCGACACGACGGGTTTCCTAAAGGGCTGCATGTATGACATCACCGATCGTTGCCTGCACCGCTTCAGCCGGCCGGCACGATGAGATCCCTCAATCGCCTCGGAACACGTCCTGCGAGCCTGCCTCTGGCGGCCGATGACATCGTCGAGTTTCACGCCGCCCGGCTCCTTCTGCTGATCCTGGTGTGCGGCGTCGCCGGCCGGATCGACGGGCTCACCAAGATGGCCAAGCTGGACTTCTTCTCGCGATACCCGGAGTTCTTCGAGGCTGCCGCCAAGGGACAAGCCAAGGACGCAGTCGCCCCGGCGCCAGCGGAGGCCGTCGAGTCCGCGATGGTGCGCCACCACTACGGCCCCTGGGACAAGCGCTACTACCATGTGCTTGCCCACCTAGAGGCCAAACACCTGATCAAGGTCGTCAAAGTCAAAAAGACCTTCGTCATCTCCCTCACGGACCTCGGCAAAGAGCGCGCCCAGCGGCTTGCGGAAAAAGCCTCGTTCGAGCCGCTTGTGACGCGGATGCGCGAAATCAAGAAAGTCTTCGGGTCCAAGACCGGGAGCTCATTGAAAAACATGATCTACAACATGTTCGACGCGGAAATCGGGCGCCGCCCGCTGGGCGAGATGATCGAGAAATGACCGGGCCCTATCTTTCTATTGGACGCGTCGAGCGCCGGCTGTGGACCGGGAACACCGAAGCGATCAGCTTCGAGCCCGGCGTCAATCTACTGATCGGCAAGCCAAACACCGGCAAGACCCAATGGCTGAAGATCATCGACTTCCTGCTGGGCGATCCTGAGGCGTTCGAGAACCGGTTCGACGAGGTCCTGTCGGAGAAGTACGAGGCCGCGTCTGCGGAGGTCGTGATCGGTTCTGAAAACCGGGCATGCACTACCCCGGCATCTCCATCATCGACTTGCCCGGCGATTTCCTGGGCGAGTCGGTCGAGGACAAAGAGAACTTCATCGTCCAGCCCTTCATTGAGCTGCTCTCGACCGAGCCCTTCGAGGGCGCACAGGTGATCATCACCGGCGCTGCGTTCGATGGCTTGACGTCGGTACGCCGTCAGACCTTGCGCGAGGTCTACGCAGGTCAGTAACGGCTGCCGCTGCGCCGGGTACGGTTCGAGGAGATGCTCTGAGCGCGTTCTGAGTTCCGGGCGCGCGAGCTTGCGGCAATAGCCTATGCGTTATCGAATTCGGGGCTCTCAATGACCCATGTGTTATGGCGACAGGCGCTGATGTCTCGGCCAACCGCTCAAACCCCGGTAAACTTACCCATTGAGACGAGGGGACTCAGCGGTCAGGGTTCGAATGCACCTGAACGTCGCCGGTCGACTGCGGGTGAACTTGGAGGCCGGCGAACGGTCGCTGGTCACGTCCACCCCAGGCGTTTGTGGTCGCAGACTGCGACCTCGAAGCCAGGACGATCCGATGCCGGAGGCCAGTATGCGTCCATCCAACCCTACCCCGCTGAAGCGCACGATCCGCCGTGATGAACTGCACGCCATGGTCCCGCTTGGCGACACCACCATCTACGAGATGGAACAGCGGGGTGAATTTCCCCGCCGCTTTGCGCTGTCGCCGCGGTGCGTGGTGTGGGATTTGAGCGAGGTCGAAGCTTGGCTCGAGGCGCGTCGCAAGGCTCCGATTGCGCAAGCCGACCCACCGGACGTGCGCCGCCGCCGCAGGCATCCAGTGAAGGACGGCGGCTGGGGTGCGCCGTCCGTGGCGTGAAGGCCGTCCGGCAACAGGGGCTAGCGCCGTAAGACTTCTCTTACTTGTTGGCTATATCCAGCAAATTGCAAAATTTTGTTGGATATGGCATACAACGCCCATGCCGCGCCGCGCAAAAATCACTGAGAGCCTCCCGCCGCCCGCTCTGCGGGCGATCCATCAGCTCGGCCAGGATCTGGAGGTGGCGCGCCGCCGCCGCCGCATCTCTCAACAGCTGATGGCCGACCGCATGCTAGTCAACCGCGAAACCGTAATCCGCCTGGAGCGCGGGGATCCGACCGTGAGCCTCAGCGTGCTGGCCAGCGCGCTCTTCGTCTTGGGTCTCACCGGCCGCCTCGAAAAGCTTCTTGGGCCGGAGAGCGACGCCGTCGGCATGTCGGAAGATCTGCAGCATCTGCCCAAGCGCGCGCACGCGCCGCGCAATGATGATCTCGATTTCTGATGGCTGTCACCGAAACCATCGTCTTCGTCCACCTGAAGGACGGCCCTGCGCCGGCCGGTCGCCTGACCATGACCGAGGAGCCGCGCAACAGCTACGCGACCTTCGCCTATGGCCGTCGCTATCTGGAGCGCCCCGACCGGGTCCCTGTGGACCCGGTCACGCTGCCCTTGCACGACCCCCGCGAGGACCGCACCTACCAGACCGAAGAAGGGTTCTCCCTCTTCAACGGCGTGCGCGACGCCGCCCCCGACGGCTGGGGCCAGTACCTCATGTACAAGGCGATGGATAATCGCACGCCCACCGAAGCCGACCTGATCCTCGCCTCCAGCGACTACCGGGTCGGCGCCTTGGCGTTTGGCCCCACCCCTGAGCGGCCCGTCCGGATTACGCCGTGGGGCGACGGCGACGCGGCGGGGGAAACCTTCAGCCTTGAGGCGTTGGCAGAAGCGGTCGAGCGCGCCCAGGAAGTGGACCTGCTCGATGAGAACCTGCGCCGCTTGCTCACGGCGGGCTCGTCGCTCGGCGGCGCGCGCCCCAAGGGCTCGACCGAACTCGACGGCCAACCCTGGATCGCCAAGTTCCCGGCCCGGGACGACACCTTCCCCGTCTGCCGGATCGAACTCGCCACCATGCGCCTGGCGGCCGAGTGCGGCCTGGACGTACCACCGCTGAACTTTCGCGAGGCCTTCGGCCGCGACATCTATCTGATCCAACGCTTCGACCGGCGCCGGAGCGGCAATGCGCTCGATCGCACGCCTTTCGCGTCTGGCCTGACCCTGCTGGGCGCCCATGAACGCGACGTCGGACGACATAGCTACGCCGATCTCGCAGCAGCCCTTCGCCAATATGGCGCCGACCCAATGAAGGACCTCCGCGAGCTCTATCGGCGGATGGTGTTCAACATCCTCGTCACCAATGACGACGACCATCTGCGCAACCATGGCTTCCTCTATGGAGCCAAGGGCTGGCGACTGTCGCCGCTGTACGACGTGGTCCCCAAGCCGCAAGTCGGCACCGAGCGCACGCTCGTCCTTGGGGTCGGGCCGCAAGGCCGGGCGGCCACCCTCGATAATGCCATCGCCGGGGCCGGCGCCTTCGGTCTGGCGGCCGAGCAAGCCAAACGCGAGGCGCAGGCCTTGGCGGAGCATGTCTGGGCCCGCTGGGCTGAAATCTACGCTGAGTGCGGCGTCTCGCAGGCCGATCGAGATCGTTTCGCAACTTGCTTTCGGCAGGCCGATCCCGCGCTTGCGGCCTGAACCGCACCGTCGCCCGCGTTCTCTGTAGTCATCGACGACGTTCTCACCACCGGCCGGCACTTTCGCGCGGTGGATCAGATGCTCCGCGCCGCTTTTCCAAGAGCAGAGATCGTCGGCCTCTTCCTGGCGCGGCGGGTGCAGCCGCCGCGCCAGGACTAGAGCGCGGGCCGCACCCGCACTCGCGTCAGGCCATGACGGGGTCTAGCACCAGCAAGGGTGCGGACGGCGGATTGAGCACGGGTGCGCGCGGCTTACCGGCCGCCCAGGCTTCCAGGATGTCGGACCACTCCTGCATCATGTGCCGACGCTGTCCTTCGTATTCAGCCTTGTTGTAGACGCCACGCGACGAGCGGCCGTCCTCGTGCGCTAGGCACTTCTCGATCCAATCGCTATTGAAGCCGAGTTCGTTCAAGAGCGTCGAGCCCGTGCGGCGCAAGTCGTGGACTGTGAAGGCTTCCAGCGGCAGCCCGTCCTTCTGCGCTTGTTCGTACAGAGCCGTCGTCACGCGATTGAAAGTGGCTCGCGACATCGGCGCATCGGCGTCATAGCGCGAGGGTAGAAGGTAGCGGGAATTCCCAGCACAGGTCTTCAGCGCGATCATGATATCGAGGGCCTGGTTCGACAGGTAGACGTTGTGCGCTTTGGACCGTTTCATTCGCTCCTTCGGGATCGTCCAAACCGCGTTCTCGAAATCGACCTCGTCCCACACCGCATCCTGAAGCTCGCTCTTGCGGACCATAGTCATGAGGTAGAGCCGAATGCCCAATCGGATGGTGGGCAAGGTCGCGATCTTGTCGAGCAGACGGTAGACGACCCGAATCTCGGATGGCGAGAGCGAGCGGTCCCGAGGGCGAAAGGTTGCGATCGCCGCCGGCCCGACAGAGTCAGCCGGGTTGTCCACCTTCTCACCGTGGAGGATGGCGAACCCGAAGATCTGTTTGACGATGTCGCGGACGTGGATCGCCGTGGCCGGCGCACCGCGCTCGACGATCTTTCCGCAATGGGAGCGAAGGTCGTTCGGAAGGATCTCGGTGAGCAGGCGGTTCCGCCAAAACGGTTCCAACTCGCGGGCCCAGATCGAGCGGCGCATGGCGCGTGTGCTGTCGGCCATCGGCGCCTTCTGGAGCCAGAACTCGCCGAACTCGCCGAAGCTCTTGGCCTCTTTGATCCGCCGCTTCTCGCGCTGCTTCTCGATGGCCGGTGACTTCCCGTCCGCCACCGCGCGACGGGCATCCATGACCTTCTCGCGGGCCAGCGCCAACGAAATACCGTCAACCCCATAGCGGCCGATGTGAAGGGTCTCGCGGCGGCCGTTCAGGCGATAGTCCAGCCGAAAAGCTATGGATCCGCTGGTACTTACGAAGGCGTACATGCCGTCTCGATCGGTGACCTTGTAGCCTTTCGGCTTCGGCTTGAGGTTCTTGAGGGCAGCGTCGGTCAGCATTTTCGGCTCCAAAATACCGTCAGGGACTTTCGGAGCCTTTCGACAGGTTATTTTCCTCGTATTTCTCGATACTTAGGTATCAAAAAAACACCGTCAGAGGGCTCCTACACGTTGACGGTATGCGCCAAGACGAGCTCCAGCAATGGGGCCCCGGACCGTCAGCTGCTACGTCAAAGCGAGCCGACGGCCGGCGAATGTCGCCGATAGGTTTCGGCAACAATCACGTTTTAGTTCAATGGGTTGAAGTCCTAGATTCAGGCCCTAGCAAAAGACGCCGAGGGCTCCGGAATCATTCCCACTCGATCGTCCCGGGTGGCTTCGACGTCACGTCGTAGACAACCCGGTTGATCCCCTTGACCTCATTGATGATCCGGGTCGCGGTCTTGGCCAGGACGGCCCAGGGGAATTCGAAGAAGTCGG